>JAABUY010000056.1_pt1 | contig 247970 bp, 210 predicted proteins | sample 5560271 | NCBI WGS metagenome assembly JAABUY01 (sample SAMN10711886, study PRJNA513374) | rock metagenome | isolation source: Antarctica rocks | place: Antarctica: Victoria Land, University Valley | reverse complement strand
TTATACCGGTGACTTCCTCTTCCTTAATATACCTTAGACTATCCTGAAACTATCTACGTCTATCTCCTCTTCGCTGCGGGTATTAGTTCCCCGTAAGCCCTACGTGTTATAGAACGCCGGCCTAGTCTAGCGTCTTTATACTACTCTCTAGTACTCTCTTCGCCTAACTAGGTAGTCCTTACTCTAGGCCTTATAGCCTCCTTTATAAGTAGCGTATATTATTACTCCTTCGCCCGTAACGTGGTCCGCTAAGTTATAGCTACCTATATAATAGCCGTACCTCTTCTCCCTTTAATACTCTCGCGTAAAGTGTTTATATCTATAGTAATTAAAGTATTATCTTATCTCTACTCCTTACTCCTATCTCTTATAGACTAAGAGACTACTACTAAGAGCTATCCCTCCTTAAACTAGGCGGTTTACTACCTCCGGTATTACTACTCCGATAATTAGGGTTAAGTAGGTCTTCTTACTCCTATCCTACCTTAGTCTCGCCGTATATTTCGCCTACCTAAAACTAGTAAAGTTAGTATTCGGGTAGGTAATAATATTATCCTCCCTAATTCTCGCTAGCCCCTTCTCCTTTTCCTTTTTATTAAGGAGGTTTATACACGCCCTAAAATTATACTTATACTCTTTATACTTAAAGGTATTTATATTAGCTAACTCTTATAATAGATAGTTAAACCCTCTTATTATACCGCGCTACCCCGTTATATTACTAAGGTAGTAGCCCTTTTATAATCCTATTATCTTTAATATACTAAGTACCTAGGTTTAAGTCCTAGGTTATTATATAATTATAAGACTAGTAGGGCTTATAAGAGGTACTACTACCTTTATAAGCCTTATAAATTAATTTATAATAATAGGATTTTAATATACTTTACTTATAATATATTAAGGGGTTATAAGTCCCTCTTACCTTTTATACCTATTTATCTAGCCTCCTCGCTCGCGGCCCTATTATTACCCTTTAAGGTGGAAAGTTACCCCGCTATATTACCTTTATAATACGGGTTACTACCTTTAAAATTATAGTAGAGGTAGTAATTTACTTAAGGGAGTATAATAAAATACTTTTATATAAGTTATAAACCTTTAAGGAGTTATTATACTTTAATATAAAGGTAGGTAATTAGATAGCTATTACCCTAGAGAGTATCCTATATAATAAGATAGTAGGTAAGTTCTTTTATTATATACTTCTTATAATATATATTAATACTTTTATAAGAGGGGTTAACTACCCTTATTATAATAGAGGTTAATAAGGATTTAGGGGAGGTAAGTATATTATTAAAATATTATACTATCTTTATATAAGCTAATTATATTTTAAGAGGAGGATAATAATAATAGTAATAAGGGGGAGATAGGAGAGATAAAGGAGGATATAAAGGAGGAGGAAGAGGCTATTATACCTCCTATTATTATATTACCTACCCCTACTCTTACTACTCCTAGCTATCCTTCTTATAATAGTAGTACTACTAGTTCTACTCCTTCTACCCGTAAGATCCGCGTCCCTTACGCCCCTTACGCTCCTCCTACTCCTATTACTCCCGCTCTTACGCCTACTCCGCCCGCTCTATTTACCCCTATTAGGGATACTACCTTATCCTCTAGCTTATTTATTATAAGCCCTACCTTATCTTCTATAAGCTTTAGCTTACTTTAATATACTCTCCTTATAAGACTTTAATATTATACCTTTAAGTAAAGATTCTTTTCTTAGATTATAAAGATTTTCCCCTTAATTAATTCTTTTCTTATATACCTCTTTATTAAAATCTCTATTATATAAATATAACTTATAACTTACTTTATATAACTTAATTTTATAATTTTATAATTCTATTATAATAGTTATATACTAGCGTTTTACTTATAATATTTCTTTATTATATATATATTATTATATTTCCTTTATAAGTCTTTTATATTTATATCCTTAATAGATATTTATTAATTATATTCCCTTTTATAATTAAACTACTTAATTAAATAGTATTAAATACCTTTACTTCTTATCTTATCTAAGATTTATTCTACTTTATAATATTCTTTATTATTAATAAGTTCTAAAGGAGGTATAAATAGTTACTTACCTTTATTAAGATAGCTCTAATATAGTTTTAATAAGGAAATATAAAATATAGAATAAATTCTTTATACTATTAGGGGACTTAAGTAGTACGCCTAATATCTAATTATATCTATTACCTTAAAGGGACTAGTATAGTTATATAATAGCTTTTAATTTAATCTTTTCTACTTTAAATTCTTTATAATTAATATTACTAGTTATCCTATTATATAAGACTTTAGGATATAAAGTTTATTATAAAACTTTATAATTTATACTTAAATAGTCTACTATTAATTTACTAGTATAACTCTTACTTTTAAAAGGTTTTCTACGCGGTCTTTAACTATAAGTACTCCTCCTTCTAGAAAGTTATCCCTAACTCTATCTTCTATATATAAATTATATCTATATATTATATAGAATAGTAAATAACCTAGTATAATATAAATACTATTATAATACGCGAATTTAGCTATTAGGAGTAATATAACCTAATTATTTTATTCTTTATTTAAGAATACCTTAAGGTAATACTCTAATATTTAATTCTAGCGTTTAATCTACCTATTTATTTATAGATAGAAGGTAGTACTTAGTTATCTCTTTATTTTTATATAATAGTAGACTTCTAACTAATAGGTACTTATAAATAAGGATCTCTAATATAATATAATACCTATTAATAAATTATATTATAATATTATATTCTTAAATAAGATCTTAGCTAATTTAATAATAGTATAAGTACTCTTAATTAAAAGGTATTAAACTATCTTTATATACCTATTAATAATTATAAGAATAAAATTATATATAGAATTTCTATATTTATTAGGTAGTAAGCCTATAATAAAATTTATAAAAAGTTCTTCTTAAGGCCCTTTAAGCTATAATAAGGATATTATATTATTATAAGATTTATATCTAGGAGCCTTTACCCTTTAATATATTTTATAAGTTTAGATATATAGCTTAATATCTACTAATATTCTACTCTAATAATACTTATATTAAAGTAACTCTAAGATTTTTTATAACTTAAAATAATTTATTAAAGTATTATTATAATACCTTATAATAATTTTTATATATAATACTAAATTATCTAGTATATAAAGTACTCCTTTAAATCTTAATAATCCTATTAAATTAACCTTCTAAGGCTATTTAATAGTATTTTACTTAATAGCTATACGCTTTACCTTATCTTTCTATTTAATAATAAATAGATTATTACTTTATAATAAGAGGATAAGTTCTTTTATAGATTTTAATTTAGCTTTATAAGCTATTTTAAGTCTAGTAACTACTCTTATTAATACTTATAGGATATATTATTTATAACTAATAACCCTAGTAATAGGATTAAGTAGTTACGCTATTATATTACTTTAATATTCGGAAGGTAGCTTTACGTCCCTTCTATCTAAGTTTTTAGGCTTAGTTAAGGGTTTCCTAAGCCCTCTTAAGCTAGATAAGTTTATATACTTAATTATTTCTTCTAGCTACTTTTAGCTAGAGATAATACTTCCTATATTTATTAGCTTATTTTATAAGGTAGGTAGGAGCTAGTTAAATAATATCTTAATATTATTATAGTTAGGTCTATATAATAGAGTATTTATAGGATTCTTCTTACTAGGTTAATATTTAATATTAAAGTTATATATAATTAAATAAATAGCCTATTAAGCTTAATAACTATTTAACTACTTTATTTATATAAATCCCCTAAGATTATTATAATTTATAAGTACTTTAATAGTATAATAACTACCTTCTACGTAGTATTACTATTACTTAAAGGCTTTAATAATTATTAATAGCTCTTAATTATATATCTTATACTTAATCTTAATAGGTATCAATTTATAAGACTAGAAAGCTATTAGATATTAAGCCCTATTATTATCCTATTAAGATAAGATAATAGTTATAATAAAATTAGATATATCTATTTTAATCTAAATTTTCTTATTAAGATTAAAATATATTAAAATAGGTATAGTTATAAAGGTATAATATAGGTTATAGAACGCCTTCTCTTTATTAGCGCCTTATCTAAATAGTCTTAACTTCTTCCTATCCTTACTACCTTTTAAAAGGCTAGTTAAGGGGGATACTATTTATAAATAGTAGTATATAAAACGCTAGTAGAAGTTTATAAATCCTAAGAATACTTAGACTTCCTAATATATAGTTAGTATTATTTAGTTTTAGATAGTAAATACCTTATAGCTATCTATTAATATACTATTAATACTTATAATAAACCTAAGGAATTCTATTAAATTAGTATAGAATTTATATTTCTTTTAGTTTATATAAAGCTAAAACTTTTATAACTATTTAAGTACCTAATAGATTTATTACTTATAACTTAAGATATCTTCTAAATAAATTAAAATATTATTAAGGTATATTATATAAGTAATATTTACTAGGCCTGCTAAAGCTCTATTAATATAGGCTTAGAATATAGCTAGGGTATTTACTAACCTAAATAGTATAACTATATATTTAAAATAGCTATATTATATATAGAATACTATCTTCTATTTATTACCCTTATAAATATAAATCCTATAATAAGTATCCTTAAGGTCTAACTTAATAAATATCTTTATACCTTATAAGTAATTAAGTATTTTATTAATTAGAGGGAGAGGATAATAATTCTTTACTATTATCTTCTTTAACCTATAATAGTTAATATATAGCTATAAGCTACTATCCTTCTTTAATATAAATAAAATAGGAGCCCTTATAGAACTAGTAGACTCTTATATCTAACCCTTTAACTTAGTATTATCTAGGTAGATACGTAGAGTTTCTAACTCCCTTTATAATAAATTATAGATAGGCTTATAAGGAGGCTTATAACTATCTATATTAATAGCGTAGTCTCTAGGCTTAAATAGGGGTAGTCGCCCTACCTCCTTATTTAAAACGATATCTAAAAAGTTATAAAGACTTTTAGGTAGCTCTAGTACTTTACTATTAGAGCTCTAGGTTTCCGCCTAGGATAACCTAGTATAGATAATAGTATAAATTACTAATTCGCCTTTAAGGGTATCTATAAACGCTTATAGCTCTAGGATAGATATATTAATAAAGTCTAATAGAAATTACTACTTTTAACTCCCTAAATCTACTTATACCCTAGCTTCTAATAAGGTAGGTATATTAAGAATAATTAGTAACCCCTTCTTCTTAATTATATAAAATATACTAGTATATTAACTTAGCTATCCCTAGCTATTAATAAGATAGTACTCTACCTAGTATATATTATAGTAATAAATTAACTAACTATTTATCTATTTAGGAATTAGTAGCTAATAGCCCTCTAGGGGTTTTAGGTTATATTACTTAATAAAGCTTTAAGAGATAATATTAATCTCCGCTCCTATAACTATTAGGAAGTCTATATAGTCTTATATACCTTATATATTAATAGAACTACTAATATTAATACTATAAATTAATAATAAACCCCTTTTAATAAGTAAGTACCTTAGCGTTAAGGTCCTAATAGAGGCGCGCTTCCTTTTTTTAATTTAATAGTCCCTTTTTTAATAGTATTAATAGATATTATATTTAGGTTCCTAGGTATCCTAGGCCTATAATAGTCCTTATTATAATGCCCCTTCTTTTTATAGTTAAAATATATTAACCCTTCCTTAGCGTCTAGTAACTTATTATAGCTACTAGTAGGTTAAATACTTCCTATTTTTATAAAAGGATTAATACCTCTATCTTAACTTCCTTTCCTCTTCTAACCTTTATTCCGCCTATTAGAATAATCCCCTTTTTTAGTAATATAACTATTACCTACTATTATTTTAATATAATACCGCTAGTTATTCTCTAATTAAGTAGCGAGGGTAACTATACTTTCTTTAGTTATAGGGAGGTCTTAATAGTTTATAAGGGCCTTTTAGAGGTCTAGGCGTAACTTTATAAAGAAGTTAATCTACTAATATTCCTCTAAAAAAGGAGGGATCTATAATTTAATTCTACTTAAATATATATTAAAGCTTTATACTAACTAGTTAGGGTTCTATTATATATTTAAGTATAATTATATATTATAAAGCTAGTAGTTTACTAGGTCCTTAATAAGGTTTAGTAAGTATTAAGTAAAGTACTTCTAGGTAACTACTCTCCCTAATAATAACTTTTTATAATAATCTTATAACTTAGTAGATTTACCTTCTAAGAACTATATAGCCTAGGTAACCTTTATAAACTTAATTAGGAATTCGTTAGGTATTAATTAAAATATAATATCTATAGTATAATATTATTTCCTATACTTATATATATTCTTCCCCTTATAAAAGGGTAAGTCCTTAGGCTTTAAGTAGCTCCTAGGGTATTAATTATTAGATTCTTCTAATTAGCCTCTAGCGGACTAACTTAGTATAAAACTATTAAAGATAGACCCTACCCTAGGGTCTAATATACCTTATACATTAGTACCCTAATTTAGAGGGTAGTCCTTTATTAGGCCTAGTCCTAACTCTTATTATATCCCTCCTAATAATCTACTAGCGATCTAATATAGATCTAGTATAGCTATATCTACTTCTACTTATAATTAGGCTACCCTTTCTTAAATACCTTAAAGCTTTCTTTCCTTTATTAACTACTCTTCTTTAATTTTAGTAGTAGCGATAAATTTATTAAGTACAATTATACTAGTAAGGGTTTTATTAAAAATTCTATTACTAGGTATATTATGTATTACTTTAATATCTCCTATACTAGACTCTAGTATTATATTAATTTTATTATAATAGACTTCTAATATATTTTTATCTTACTTAGTATTAGATATCTTTATATTACTATACTATTATAATCTAGACTATCCCCCTTTAAAGGTAGAGAGATTAGAACTATTAGGAACTAGATTAGAAAGCTAGTTCCTAAGGGCTAGAATAGATAGTATAAACTATTAATAAGTAGGTAGTATTATAAAGGTAGACTTAATACTCTAATAACTTTATAGTTATTAAAGAACTAATCTCTACCTTTTAAGGAGGTAGAGGGAGGACTATCTAAATACCCTATAAGGAAGCTACCTAGCCTCTTAGATATCTAGATAAAAGGATATCTGTTAGATAATAAGAAGCCGAACTAGTACTACTAGTATATCGCTAGTAAGCCGCTATTATACTACCTAGATATATTAAGATATCCTAATACTAGGCTAGGTATAGAATTAGATCTTAGATAACTTAGCCTCTTAAATAGTCTAAGTAATTTAGCGTTCTTTTTATATATACTATTAATAGTATCCTCGCCTATTATATTTACTAAGGATTAATTAATAGAGCTAGATTTAAGTAATTCTTTACTAATAAAGTTATTCTATATTATAACTTATTCCCTATACTTAAATTAGTACTCCTTATAAATAATTACTCTACTTATTATACTAAAGAGGTCTAGGAAATATATAATATAATTAGAGTTATCCTTTAATATCTTCTACCTTACTCCCCTAACCTTAATCTAATTAAGGAGCTTTTCTTAGTAATAAAGGCCTAGTTAAAGTAATATAATAAGCTATTAAAAGAGGTAAGCTTTAGGCTATTACTATATATAATAGTTAAGGCCTATAATTATAAGAGGTTTATTAAGAGGTACTTTAAGTACTCTAACTACTAGATATAGCTATATAAAGAGTTAGAAGATAGTAGTAATAATAAGGTAGAAGATAAAGATATTAAGATATAAGACTAGTAGGTAAAGATATTAAGAAATTAAGCTTTTAAGCTATATTTTCTTATTTTTATTATTCTAAAATTTAAACCTATATTAATTTTAATTATTTTAATATAATTTTTAAGTATATAATTAAATAATTAACTTATATAACTTTAATTAAATTAAAATACTATAATAATTTATAAATATAAAGAGATATAAAATATAACTTTTAATAATAGACCCTAAATAGGTACTACTAGCGCTAAAAAAAGCTTAAATCTAGGGGTTTAATACTAAAAAATATCGCGATATTATCTAGATATCTATTATCTTATATTAACCCCCGTTATTATTATTATCCTTAGTAGTAAGAGTAGCCTCTACTAAGTTATTTAATAGATTATACTACTTAGTACTTACTTAATACCTTATCTTAGCCGCTTATATCCTTATACTATTAGAAAGTTATTTCCCTAGGCTTATAAGAACCCCTATTTCTTACTAGTTAGACCTCTTAAATTTTTATATATTAGATACCTTATATATCTTAGAGCTAATAATTTTATATATCTCTTTTATTTACCCCTACTTACCTTAGTTCTATATTATAAATTAAAGGAAGAAGTTCTTTAATACTTACTTAATATTACTAGGTATATATATAAGACTACTTCAAACCTTAAGCTATTAATAGTTATCTATAATCCTTAGGTATAATAGGAGTAGTAAGGTTTATACTAGGGGCCTAGGCTTTTAAAGAGGAGGTAGAGTAGGTAGAAGATCTTTATATTAATATAATAATTATAGTAGCTAGACTAGCTATATTAATAACTATTAAAAAGGTGAGTATAAATACTAATATAAAGGTAATACCTAAGTCGCTAGTATAAACCCTAGATATTACGGCGAGAATATTAAGCCTATTTACCCTAGAAATATATTAAAAGGATTCTATTATAACGTAGTTAATACTAGAGTTATTATATTTATCTTAATCTTATTCTTAGTCCTAGCCTTACTAATAATTTAATAAATCTTCTTAAGTTAATAAGTAAGGGTTTCTAGTAGGTTTTTAATAGTAACGCCTTTATATCTTAGCTTACTAGAGCTTAATATAATACTCTACTTCCTAATAGCCTAATCTATTAATTAGTAATATATACCTCCCTTATTATAAGGTTACTAGTATTAATAGGTATAATTTTAATACTTTATACTATTATAAAGGTATTATTTTATAAGGGTAGGACCCTTTATACTATTCTTTTTATTAATCTTTTACTTCTTCTTATACTTCTCTTCCTATTTTTCTATTACTATTTTATAGGGTTTACTTTTACGTACCTTCTTCTTCTTCTTCGCCTTTTTTTTAGATATAGTAGATAACTCTAAGTCTAATACTAATATATTAAGTATAGATAATAAGCTATTACTATTAAATATTAAGGTAGAGTAATAGTATTTCTTTAAATTCTCTTTAATATTATCTTTAAAGTTTATATTAGACCCTACTTCCTAAGTTATATTAAAAGTAAGGGTAATAGTAATAATAATACCTTTCCTCTTCTTATTAACCTACTACTTTATAATTACCTTAATATCCTCCTACTTATTAGAGTCTTAATAGAAGCCTTCGCTATTTTTCTAATTACTAGAGTAAGATATAATAATATAAGTACTCCTTAATAATATCTTATAACCCTTACTACTTACCTTTATATTAACCTCTTTTATTATATTACCTATTAAGATATTAAAGTTAAATTTAATTAAGGGTTTTATTCTAAGTAATATCTCCTTCCCCTTCTAAGATATAGACTAATTAATAGTATATAAAGTAATAATAATTATAAGAGGAGTAGTAGACTAACCGCGTCGGGTTAGTACTTCGAACTCGAGTCGGGTTCCCGACTTAACTCTTAGCGAGTTAATACTAAATTCCTAGCCTAAGTATTCGGGTTAGTACTAATAGTTAGTACTAAGTATTTGAGTTAATACTATAAGGTAGTACTAAGTATTAGTACTAAAGTATTAACCCGACTTACTAAGACTTTAATTTTAGTAAGGGTATTTTACTAGACTATAATATTAGGAATACTTTATAATAATATATAAAGGTAATATAATTATTTAATAGTTATTAGTAGATAGCCTATCTATCTATCTAGTTAGATATCTCTATAATCTTATACTTATAATCCTTCTATTTATTACTATCCTCCTTATTATTATTATACTTACTATTATTATCCTTATTATTACTGCTAGTCTTATTAATATCTTTTAGCTTATATTCCCTATCCTCTTCTTTGTCCTCTTTAATAGTATACTTAATTTCTTTCCTATTAGTACTAACTTTAATTAAGATACCCTCCTTATCTTAATTCCTCTTTATAAGGTTAAGTATAACGCGATCCTTTATATTAAACGCGTTAGCGTACTCTTATATAAACTTAGTATAAGCGTTTATAGTATTAGGGTCCTATATATCTTTTAAATCCTCTAGACCCTTATAATATATAATCCTTTACTTAATAATTTATATAATTTGTAGATTAAATCTAGTAAATTCTAGCCTAATAGTATCTATATCTTCCTTAGAAGTATTCTAAAAGTTAAGTTAATTAGAAGATAGGATTAAAGATAGATTATATATTTACCTCTTTTATAAAACTAATTATACTATTTATATTCTTTATATTATTTATTAATTTATCTAGCTTAGCTTATTCCTTAGTAGCCTCTTTATTATCTTTAAGGCGTAGCTCTATCTTAAAATATTCTACTATATAGTATTAGCTATTTAGGAAGTATTATATTACCTAATTATATTACTATAAATCCCTCTTTTATATCTTTCCTCCTTTATAATATCCTTTACCTTAATTACTAGCTCTATATAATTCTCTTTAATAGCTATCTTCTATATATCTAATTCCTTTAACTTCTTAATCCTCTTTAATACTACTACGCGGTCGTTAGATACTTTTATATATAGTAGCTTTTTATTATTATCCTAGTCTTTTACGCGTTCTCTACTCGCGATTAATTTAAGATTCTAGTTATAAGGACTTAATATTACTATAATATTATATTAGCTTATCTATCTAGTAATATATTTAAGTAATATAATTAGTAATAAATACTTACTATATATTAATAACCTATCTTACTATAACGTCTTAAGTATATAGAGGTATAAGGAGTTATAAAGAAGATTTTAAGGGGTAATTCTACCTATAATTACGCTTATAATTACGTAGAATATTCCGCTTAATATTACTTTACCTTATATTAAAACTTCTAAACCTTATATTCCTTCTTTTATCTACTATTATATATATTTAACGACTTTAATAATAGCTTATATTAAGTAGACTAGTAATATTATTTTATAATATATTTCTTACTCTATATACTAATAAGTAGATAGTATAATTAGGTAATAAAACGCTAAAATTACTAGGTAGAGTTAGTAAACCCTTATAAGGTAGGGGAGTAAATAAGCCGTTACGTGGGAAGGGAAAGGTAATATAAATAGGTAATATATTAAAATATAATTAGCTAATCCTTTATAATTAATAATACTAAAACTAATAATATAAAGATAAAAGTATAAGGTTAACTTAGGTCTTAGAGCTTTAAGGGAGATAAGATAATACTAAAAGTCTATTAATAACCTTATCCTAAAGCTACTATTTAATTATATTATAAGGGAGGTTATAGTAGATATTATAGGAGTTAGTATAAACTTATATTAAATCTAAAGTTTAGCTTTAAAAGTATTATAAGACGTTATAAAAGTATTTATAATATCTTTTCTCTTAAGTAAGTATATTACTATTTTATATTACTATTTAATCCTTATAATAATTATTTACTAATATATCTTATAATATAAATTTAAATCTACTTTATATCTACGCTAAATATATTACTATTATATAGAGGGATTTAAAGCTTATAAAGGAATTAATAGGGAGCTTTAATATTATACTATTAGCGCTTAAAGGTAGTAATAGTTTTATAGTATTAGGAGTAAAGGGTAGGTCTAGGATAGTATAATACTCCTAGTATTACGGCGCTCCTAGTATTACGGCGCTCCTAATATTAGGGCGCTCTTAGTAAGATAAAGAATTATATTACCTTCTTATATTACCTTTATATATATATATAGAAATTAAACCTACTTTTTAAATATACTACTTAATTATTAAATAACTTTAAAATAATAACTATTAATCTATTTATCTTAAGATATCTACTAATTCTAACTTAAAAGGATCTTTACCTCTATTAATACTTTAATTAGTATCTTCTTCCCTTTAAAGAATATCCTAGGGTTTAGTAAGAGCTTCTTTAAGGTCTAAACCTATAATATAATTATAATACTTTAGAAGTATTACTTATTCTATAAACTCTAGTTCTAACTATACGTGATCCTATAAATATACTCTTTAAGTAAGATTTAAAACTCTCTTAATACCTATAAATAATATTAGATATAAAAGAATATCCTTAGCTATTTATATTAGATTTAGATAAGCTAAAGTATTATCCTTTTAATACTCCTATATAGGAATATCCTCCGGTAGACTTTTAGAATAAAAGTATTAAATAGCTTCACTTTATAATAAAGATCTATAATTTAGATATTAAAGTAGACTTCTCCTTACTCTTATTAAAGGCTATTACTAGTTAGTATAAATTTAAATATATTACTATATTATATTACCTTATTAATATTCTATATATCTTATATATTAGTCCTTCTAATACCTAATAATACCTTATAATACTTATAAAAGTAGTTAGTAAATTTATTCTTATACCTCTCTTTATAAGAGGTTAAAGTATTATTATTATTTAACTCCTCTTATTTATCCTAAGTTTTATATAGACTTAGTTTTATAAAAGGGTCTAAAATATTAGTAAGGTTATATATTAATCCGCCGTTACCTTCTATTCTAGAATAATACTTAGCGAGTTTTACTAAGGCTACTTTATAAGTATAAATAATACTTACTTTACTAATAATCCTACTATTATATATTATTATTTTAGTACTATTAAAATATTTAAAAAGAGTATTATATAATTAGAATCCTAGATATATACCTACGTTTATTATTTAAGAAACTATTAAGGTAAGTTAATAGATAGGATTTAATATATTATTAAGTAGTAATATAATTAACTATTTATATTTACTAAGGCTAATTATATTAATTTTTAGATTAGTTATATTTTCGTCTACCTAAGTATTAATAAAGTTATATAGCTAATATATATAATAAAGTATTAAGTATATAGAATTCTAATAAATATAAATATTTTATATAAGTTTTTAAGGTCTTCTACTAGAGTTTTCTTATAATTATAAAAAATAAAGCTTTTATTAAGGAGATAAGTTAATTACTATTATAAGAGCGCGGATCTATTTAAAATATTAGTAAATATATTACCTATTTATATTACTCCTATAATACTATACCTTCTTAATAATAGTTAATAGACTTATACTTACTTAGATATCTTTAACTTAAGTATCCTCTAGTAATACTATAATATTATCTGAAGCTTCTAAGTCTAAGGCTTTAATAAAGTCTTATATTATAAGGTTAAAGATATAAGCTATATAGGGAATAGAGTTTTATAATTTATCCTATTAAATATCTCGCTAAGCTAGAGATTTCTCTAATTTATCTTTTAAGGTTCTATTATTACTAGTATTATTAGTAATAACTCTAAAAAGCTTATCTTTAATTCTATAAAGGGTTAATATCTTTATTATTTCTACTATAAGTAAATACCTAAAATACTAGATATTAAGTAGCGTAAAAGTAATAAGATATTCCTAATATTAAAAATTAGTATTAACCTAGTAGATTAGTACTCTAAAGTAGGTAACCTTTTAGAGACTAGACTAAGTATTTAATATAAGAGAAATATATTAAGGATATTCTAGATCTACTTTAATTTTTATACGTATTCCTTTAAAATCTAAAAAGATTATACTCTATAATTTAATATAATAGATTAGGGTTAAATCTAGACGAGCTATTAATAGTAATTACTAAAACTCTAGTTAATTAATAGTCTAGAAAGACTAGTTTAAGGTAAGAAAGTATTTATATAGCTATTTATTCTACTTCTCTTAATAAAAGTTAGTAGAAAACCTAGTATTACTTTTCTTCTAAAGTTATCCCTAAATAACTAGTTTTATATTACTAATTTATATTATTATAAATAATATACCCGACTTAAAGAAAGTTCTATTTATAATAATAGGTTAAGCCGCTTATAAAGAAAGTATTTATTTATTTTAAGATATTTCCTTATATTAGATATACTTAAATTACTAGTAGTTATTAGATAGTCTAGAATTCTATTATATTTTTTATAAGTAATCTTTAGTAATCCCTCGACTATTAAAGTAATTTAGATAAAGTTATCCTAAATATTAGCCTATTTACCTAATATAGTCTTCTTAATCTAGAGCGGATCCTTAATTTTAATACTAGACTTTATTTTAATACTTTAATTAATAGTAGTTTACTACTACTATACTTTAAACCGGACTTTAGTATACTAACTCTATTTAATAAATTTACTATTCTTTACTAGAATTAAGTCTAGGAAATCTTCCTTAATAGTTTTAATAGTATTTTAAAGAAGTACTTTCTTTTCTTAAAAGGATTTATCTAATATACCCCATCTAACCTAACTTATAGATTAGCTAGGATAAAGACTACTAGATATAGAATTATTTATATTAAGATTATTAAATTCTAATTAAATAGCTTTATTATTAAGGCCTATAGAACTTAATACTCCTAAAGGACTTAAAGGGACTAATATATTCTAGGCGCTAATAGTAAGAGAATCAAGAGTAATATAGAATAGTAATATAAACTATTATATTATATAGAATAATAAGTAATAAATATTAGGTATAAGATAAATCCTAATAATATTAAAGTATTTAAATTTATCTTATAAGGAAACTATATTAATCCTTTATTAATTTATTAGCGGCTTAGCTTCTTAGTAATACTTTAGTAAGTCGGGTTAGTCTAACCTAACTTACTAAGGTACCGAGGGCTTTTCGGGTTGGTACCGGAAGTAGGTACCAAGTATTTAGGTTGGTACCTAAACAGGTACTAAGTATTCGGGTCGGTACTAATCTATAGTACCGAAACCCGACTCGACGGTTAGTCTAAGGAGTAGTATCCTAATATTACTTATTAAGTATTATAGTAATAGTCGGGGGTTTTTATATCTATTAAGGTAGCTAACTATTAGGAGTAGTTTTAATAGAGGCGCCCTTAGTCTTTTTTATTACTTTCTTAGCTATAATAATAGCCTTAACCTCTAGTTTATAAAATAGCTTCTTCTAAATAATACGCCGACTTTCTAGCCTTATTATTCCCTATTTAGGAACTATATAGGGCGTCTTAGATAGGTATATAGTGGTTAACAGTATTTACATAAAAAAACGCGTTACGCGGGTGCGGGGGCTGATAAGATTTCGGGAAACGAGCAGATTTAGGTAAATAGGGGTAGGGGTAGTCAAGCTGTCCAGCGGTAGAAGATGACGAATACTATACAATCGCGCCCAGAATGACATTGAAGCTGCGACCAATGTTGTTGTACCCACCAATATCCTGACGTAACAGCATAGCCGCCGACGTATTCAATGCAATAGTATGGGACAACTCGGAGATCTTTCTCCACAAGGAAGCGTTGCAGTGCGTATTGTCGCAAAGACATCACCAATAGCCTACTAAGATATTCCAGGTAGGCATATTCGTGGGGCTGGTCTCTACTTCGGTCCAATCACTGGGTCTGACACTGCAACGAAAGTCTCATCTGTTAGAAGATGAGAAGGATCCAAATGATCTTCGACGTCCACCGTATCGAAGACGAAGATGGCAGGTCAGTGGTGCAGAGTATTGAATCTCACCGCTAGGGCTGACATCAGTTCGCAAGATTGGTATGTCAATGTTCATTATAAGCAATCTGGCCGGTAGCACCATTCAAATTACGACGCTCCCTCTCCCGGTACTGTCCACGTTACAAGCTGTACGTTCAAACTCCTCAATTCTCTCGAAGCTCACTTGCTGAGCCAGATACAGTCAGGTCTGGTCTTCAACTCCATCTGCGCGACTGTTATATTAGGAGAGCCTTTTACGAGATGGTCTTTTGGAGGAACGGTGCTGGTCTGCGGAGGAGCCATTCTCATTGCAATATATGGAGCTATTGGGGAGCCTGCACATAACCTGGATCAGCTTCTCGTGCTCCTCCGAAGGAGACAGTTCATTCTCTGGATGATAGGCCAAGCAATTCTAACGATCGCAATCGTTGCTGGCGCGAAAGCCCTCAAATATTTGAATCCATGGACCAATAACAGCCCACGCATGCGCCTCTTCAGAGGAGTTGCATATGGAGCAGTCAGCGGTATTCTGTCAGCGCACTCCCTCTTGGTGGCGAAATCAGCAGTCGAATTACTTGTCCGTACCATCGTCGACAGACACAATGAATTCAACCGCTGGGAATCCTGGGTGATCCTTCTCAGCCTCTTGGCCCTTGCCCTTACTCAACTGTACTACCTGCATCGTGGCCTGAAGCTCTGTTCCACAAGCATATTATACCCATTTGTTTTCTGCGTGTACAACATTATTGCAATTTCGGACGGCCTTATATACTTTGATCAATCTTCACGACTTTCCTTGTCTCATGCCCTTTTGGTAAGCAACAACTCCGTTCCCTTCCCAGTGGTTCTTAAGCTGACCATGTAATCTACTAGATTACTCTCGGTACATTGATACTGCTACTCGGCGTCCTAGCCCTCTCATGGCGCTTGAACAACGACCCTACTACACGGCTCCCAGTCGCCCAAAACTCGCTAACCCCGGGCATGGGGTTTGTGGACGATGAGAGTGACTCCGAAGCTGAGACTCTTACGAGATATTCCGAGTTGGACGAGGAGTCAGAGCTTCCGAACGGCAAAAGGTCCCCTGTTCTCAGACACTCGTTCACTCGTCCTACCTCTTCGCTTAATGGCCCGCGTACGAAAAGTAACGGTGATAACCACTTTGCTCCTATGCGAAGAACAGGTATCACAGAGTCTGAGGAGATATGGGAAGAGCTGGAGGACGATACAGTCGGCGAAATCACCCCCTTTGCACGTCGGAAGAGTAGTGCTCAATCTGCGCCTTCACCTAGAGCGCCCCATCAAGGTCTTGCCACGGAAGCGACTCCCAATGAATCAACCGCTTTATTGGGACGGTCTGGGACGGGAAGAAGCTACCGAGATAAGGCAATGAGACGATCGTCACATCTGAGTGAAAGCCAGAAGCGAAACGGGAGGAGCAAGTCAACATCGTCACAGGAAGCCCAGGGAGGGTGGTTGAGGATGAAGAGACTGTTCAGCTTCCGAGACTGGAAGGACAAAGATACAGGCCGTGGCGACGAGGATAGGAATGAAAATGGCAACGGCAATGGAGCTTGCGGTGGAGACTGAAAATATGCATTCATGACGGTCATTGGGCGGCGCTTGAGCGATGCATTGCGGATAAAGTCCATGCCATAGGGCCATAGGAAGGATTAGAATTTCCATGAACGTGAACCCTGTATGAAGCCATCCATGTATTTAACCCCTGGATTACTTCTCTAACAGACATGCTGTTCAGGACATATGGTGTAACAGTCTATGATCAGGGCTGGGAGAGGGGAAATCTCCAGCGGAAAGATCTGCGCTAGTTCTAGCTCTAAGTAGAGCATCAAGTGTGAATGGTCAATGCAGGATGTCGAATACAACTGCAGTTTAATAGATCTGACATCAATTTGGTCGATTCTGGTTGTTACTGATTGACTCGCAAGCACAGTCAGCTCTGTACTCTACCTTTCACTCGATGGTATGAACTGACTGCTCTAAACAGGCCCCTCATCTCTCGTACCAGCGCTACCCATTCAAAGGGCCAACCTATTTCCCTTACCCTTCTCACACATATAGGTCAGGATGTCTCACGCGATGTCAGACGACCAGGTAAGTCAACGTTGGATCCCTCCCTTACGTTGCGAAAGCTGATACCCATCTTTTCCCCTACAGGTAGCCGGCGAGCTCAAGAAGATGACCGCCTTCATCCGCCAAGAAGCCCTCGAAAAAGCAAAAGAGATCCAAATCAAAGCGGACGAAGAATTCGCCATCGAAAAGTCCAAACTCGTCCGTCAGGAAACCTCCACCATCGACTCCACCTACGCCAAGAAATTCAAGCAAGCGTCCATGTCGCAGCAAATCACCCGCTCCACCTTGGCGAACAAGACACGCATCAAGGTACTCTCTGCACGACAGGAACTGCTCGATGAGTTGTTCGAGAAGGCGAGGGATCAGCTGGCGGGATACGCGAAGGACAAGGCCAAGTATGAGAGCATGTGCAAGGGTCTGATTTTGGAGGGGCTATACGCGATGAATGAAGATCAGGTGGCTGTGAGGGCGCGGAAGGCGGATTACGATGTCATGAAAAAGGCGATCGAAGGGGCGAAGAAGGAGTACAAGAAGAACTTGGGGAAGGATATTGAGATTGAGCTGGATGAGAAGAACCCCCAACCTCAGGACTCGTATGTGCCTTATTTCATTTGGACATGGGATCATCTTGAAGTGGGAAACGCATGCTGATGTTGGAGAACAGGCCTGGAGGTGTCTCCATTGTTGGTACTGGTGGTAAGATCGACATCAACAATACTCTCGACGAACGCTTGAAGCTACTGGAAATCGACGCATTACCCATGATCAGGACAACACTGTTTGGGAGGAACGAGAACCTCAGGTTCTATGACTGAAAGAGTGCATGTTTTGTACGATGTGCTGGCTTCCTTTATGGGTTGAGGCTGAACTTGTTTGGTTCGTTGGCAGGAAAAAGCTGTAAGTCTACCGTGCTAATTGAGGGGAACAGCGTTGAGATCAAAGATTCTGTACATGGTGTATGATATATCACCCGAACATAAAGTGGTGCGGTGAGAAGCATTAGATTAGTCACGATCCTAGTCATCTTCATGAGTTGGGAGCAAGGTCTTGGTACCCATTCCTGTGCAAACACCCATAAGCACTCATCGTGGAAGTTCAGCTACCCTGCATGTCTTTTCTACAAATGCATCCATCTGCTCTTGCAGTGGGATAACTTCGGCGTCTCCAAAAATCGATTTCTTTGGCTTCGGCTTTGTTCGAATGGAGTACTCAAGGCGTCGTTGAAATCCTTCGAGGACCTCTTTAGCTTCGGTCCTTTTCATATGCGAAGCCCCTGTGTCAACGATGTCGCTAAACATAGAGTTGATCTTCGAAGTCAAGCTGTCAACGTCTCCATTGAAACGAGCGTTTTCCCCCTTGGTGGCAGTCGCTGGTGGAGGGTCACCGCAGTCGATGCCAATGCTCAGGATACAGATGGACGCTGCAAACTCACCGAAGTCGGTTTCTTTCCTGATCTTGAACTGTGGGCTTTCTAGACGATGTGCTATCGATTTAAGGTTTACTAGATCCTCGGGCTGCTTGCTAAAATAACACGGGTCTTGAAAAAAAAACGCCAACGAAAACCGCTGTCGAAGGAGGAGTAGCCTCGACGACCAGGCCGGTATCATCTGAAGTAGTCGCAGTCTCAGGTTCGCATCGCTAACGGTATGGTATACGTTGGTCAGCACCGCTTCGAACTGCTCAGGTTCGTCAGCTCTTTTCCTATACTTGTATTGGATTATATACTTCGCAACTGAGATTCTCTTCCGGAATCGACGCAACCAGACTCACGAAAGCTTCTTCCAATGCGCTGATAGCATGGCAATCTTTGCCTAATGATTGATCCAAAGCCAGGCGGCAAAAGATGTTGAGTAGATGTATTCGGGAGTTGGCTGCCAACCCTCCAGCCACACTTCCAAGAAGGATCAGAATCGACAGCAAATTAGGCCGACTAGTAGTCTTTACATTTTGTGAAAGAATGACATAGGGCTCGACAGTCGTCTCAACGTTTACGGCTACAGCCGTTGCTCCCAGCCTGCGAAAGACTTGATCGATATATTTCGGCACCAGGAGTTGTGTGAAGTGCTTTGTTGCATCACTCAGCGTAGAAATATATGATTGTCGCAGATCGTCTCTTGGCTCTAGACATACTTCATCCATGATCCAAAGTATAATCTCTTCTGGGAGTCCGGCTTTCATTGCATATTCTCCAGCGAATCCACTCAAGAAGGCTTGTTGGCGAGACAAGTGCTGCCCAAAAATTTGCGGCAGTCGCTTATCCTTTAGAGCAAGGAAGTCACTGTTTTCGAATAGGGGCTCTTCTGCACCATCGTCGAAAAAGGACCACGATTTACCCTGCTCTAGCGCTTCTGTCCTGTAGATTGCATTCCTCAGCCTGCCAATGTCGTCCTCATCCCCGTGTTCCTTCATAATTGATTCGATAAAGTCTGTATCGCATACCCGTGATTTTCCATCAGCGGATGCTGTACGCTGTTCGAGAGACTCGAACAATAGTCGGGCTCGGTTTAAGTCCCTTCTAGCTGCCTCATCCTGTTCTCTCTGCTTTCCTAACGCCTCTAAAGAGTATTTGTACTTTTTTGGTATGAGAGGAAGCGTAGAAGTGGGGTCGCCAGCGCTCTTTCCTTTTACACCTTTGCGCCTTGTTTTCATCCCCAGCTTTTCATTCGGATCAGGCGATTGAGCATTTGACTGCGACGAAGACCTCTTTGCATCTCTGTCACCACCGAAAAGCTTATCCAGATCTTCAAGCGAATCGTCGGACTCGTCGTCAGAATTCCTTATCATTATCTCCCCGTCTTTGACTATACGCTGACTGCTTGTTAAAACTGTCTGTGAGGCGGGGACAATATCTCTTTGGGGTAACGTCGTATCTAAGGAAGGTATATTGGGTATGTGCGGCCGTGCTTCGCTATTCGTGGTATTTCCTGCAATACGTACAGGTGGTATCTGCAGTGAGGCACACGAAGGGCGAGGCTGCTCTGAGTCTACGTACTTGTCTGGGGTAGGTATATAGATCGTTCGAGTTGGAAGCTTTGGCTGGCTAGATGGTGTTTGCTGACTCGACCCCATCGAGTCCGCACTTGAGTTTGTCTGGGAGGCTTGATGCGATCGTGAAAGAGTGTCAATCTCGGTTTGGAAGCCTGTTGCAGCACTTGGAGTGCTCGACGAGGATTTTCTACGAGTACTTTCTCGCGCTTCCTCCCAGCCATCCTCAGGGGTGGGGCGTTTCATCAGTTGAGGTTGATTGAGCTTTCTGAAGTAGTTGGTGATAGGAGTGCTCCTAGCCATGACCATGCTTTCTATGTGGTACCGCACATTCGCAGTCTTCACCTTGCATGTAAGTCACCAAATCACCCAGTAAAGTACTTTCCCTCGAACGCGTTCGTGCAATGCCAAGATGCCAAGGCGCCATGGAGCGCCATATCACGGGATCTAGAATAAGTAAGTAGTTTCAACTCCACAGAGTAGTCGACCGCAAGGAACAACGAACGCGAAGGATTTCGCGTTGACTGGTTCTTAAGCCCCTGAAGTCGAAGCTGACGCAGGGTAGTGATGATGGGTCCATGGCAGCGCACTGTTTGCAAAATGGCGTATCAGGCCTGAGTAATCCGTACAGTAAGCCCGTGATTGTTCGTACTTTGTGTGTAAAGTAGAACTACTATAGAGTACTTTACTTTATTTATAGCTCGGTCTTGGTATTAACTCCGGTCACTTTCGAATAAGCCTGTGTGCCCGTCTTGGTGATTGGATTGAATCATGATATGACTCTGTCCATCGGTTCATCCTGCTTATCGTTTCCTTCGTCGTATCTTCAAATTGAAAGAGTCAGTTTGCGTTCGGGAGCCTCCATCCCGAACGCCGGTGCAAGCTGACTCGCTGACAAAAGATTTATGACTTGGCTGATCGCGCAGATCTGCCGGACCCTCAAAACCGTCCTCTCAGAAAAGCGCCGTGCTGTCAATCATCAACCCTTTGTCTCTAATTTCTTCCAAGTGAGAGCCTCGTAATAGTAATCTGCTCGAGCATTTGCGATCGTTAACCTTCTCTGTTCTGGAAATTATTGAGCGCGCAACAACATTGGATCCGGCAAGACCGCCTTCCCAGCCTAAATTCCGACGCCGCACCACTGCCACGTTCCCTGGGATCCAAACACTCACCTACACTCCTTTGATATAACCACCGAATGGCATGACAAGATTCCGTTCCACTCATTTACAAGGATACGAACATGTCTTCTTGAAGTAGCATTGGTGAGGCACCTGTACCTCGCAAAGTCTGCTCCCCAGGTTTGCCCTATGATCGCGACGAGAACCGAGCAGCACTGCCGCGATGGCCATCCAACCATATCAGGAAGACAGCAACGTCTCGAATCCTATCAAACGGATCCGTTGGGCCACACAGCGAGTGACTGGCGACAAAGAGCAGAAAAAGCGCCGCAGTATCATAGATCGCTTCCATAACAGAAAAGCAGGCTCAAGTGAGAAGAAGAGGGAATCAGCTGGTTTTGGCGGTCCTTCGGCTGTTCCACATCTCGAGGGCATACAAGAGGAGGTCGATGCTGGGACTGATGATGGCGAGCCCGAAGATACAAGGCGAAGGATATTCTTCAATATCCCTTTACCAGCCGATGCGAGGGATGCAGAGGGCCATCCTCTTGCTCAGTTCGCTAGGAATAAAGTTCGGACTGCTAAGTATACGCCATTGACCTTTCTTCCCAAAAATCTTTGGTTCCAATTTCACAACATCGCCAACATCTACTTTTTCTTCGTTATTGTCCTCGCGGTGAGTAATCGATGCCCTGCGGTTGCTATAATCCATAGGCTAAGCTCTTTCGTCCAATAGTTCTTCACCATCTTCGGCGCTTCCAATCCTGGACTAGGCTCTGTTCCCCTAATCGTGATTCTCTTCGTTACGGCCGTAAAGGACGCAATCGAAGATTGGCGAAGAACAGTGTTGGATAACGAATTGAATAACTCGCCCGTTCACCGCCTTGTCGACTGGAACAATGTCAATTCCTCCGAAGACAACATTTCGTTATGGCGGTGGACCAAAAAGGCGTCCACTAAGAGCATTGTAAAGACTTTCAGGTTCCTCAAAAGTCACACGAGTAAGAAGCGCCGAGATGAGAAGACATATGCCCAGCGAGCACTGGATCGTGAACCTCGGGAGTCTAGTGATACTCGGCATACTCGGCATTCTATGATGTCCTCTCGAACTTCATTTCACACCGTGCATAGTCAGGTTGAGGATGGGATCCAGATGACACCAGTGCCATCTCCACAACCAGGACAAAAGCCTGTCGCGTATCCTGATAGCTTAGGCACGGGAGAGCGACCTGAAACCTCCTTTTCTTATGAAGACGACCAGCTTGCGGTGGAGTCAGCTGATGCCAAGCTCGGTGCTCCTCATCGATATGCCCAAGGAAACAAGCGAGAGAGTGGCCAAAATACGACCAAGTTCTATGGCAGTCTCATCGACCCTTCCAAGGACGCTCCCGGAAAGGCTAGGTTCAAGAAAGGTTATTGGAAAAGTGTTCAGGTGGGAGATTTCGTGCGCATATACAATGAGGATCAGATACCGGCAGACATCGTTATACTGTCAACGTCTGATCCCGATGGAGCTTGTTACGTGGAAACTAAGAATCTGGACGGGGAAACCAATTTAAAGGTTCGACAAGCCTTGCACAGTGGCCGCAAGATTAAGCACGCGAAAGACTGCGAGCAGACTGGATTTGTGATTGAGACGGAGCCGCCACACGGGAACTTGTACCAATTCAGTGGTGCGGCGATGTGGAACCAAAGAGATCCCAAGAACCTAGCAGAGCCGGGAGTGGACATGGTTGAGCCCATCTCGATTAACAATCTCCTCCTTCGCGGATGCAGTCTGCGTAACACTGAATGGATTCTTGGTGTTGTCGTCTTCACTGGCCAAGAGACGAAGATTATGCTCAATTCTGGCATGACTCCCAGTAAACGTTCTCGTATTGCAAGGGAACTTAATTGGGATGTCGTCTACAATTTCACCATCCTTTTCTTTATGTGCCTCGTCTCCGCAATAATCAACGGCGTAACATGGTCTCAAGGAAATAACTCCTTAGATTACTTCGAATTTGGATCTATTGGTGGAAAGCCTGCTTTGGATGGTTTCATCACCTTTTGGGCTTCAATTATTCTTTTTCAGAATTTGGTCCCCATATCGCTGTACATCTCGCTCGAGATTATTCGGACTATCCAGGCATTCTTCATCTACAGCGACACATTCATGTATTACGAAAAGGTTGATTATCCCTGTACACCCAAGTCATGGAATATCTCGGACGATCTTGGACAGATTGAGTACATCTTTTCCGACAAGACGGGAACCCTAACGCAGAATGTTATGGAGTTCAAGAAGTGTTCTGTGAACGGCGTTCCCTATGGAGAAGCTTATACCGAAGCCCAGGCTGGCATGCAAAGACGACAGGGGATTGACATCGAAGCAGAGGGCGAAAAAGCCCACAAACAAATTGCATTGGATCGGGTGAGAATGCTGGAAGATCTCCGTAAAATGCATCCAAACCCATATTTGCACGACAACGAGCTCACCTTCGTCGCTCCTGACTTTGTCAACGATCTCGATGGCCATTCTGGGAAGGAACAGAAACTCGCAAACGAGCTCTTCATGCTCTCTCTGGCCCTTTGCCATACCGTCATCACGGAGAGAACACCTGGGGATCCGCCAAAAATTGACTTCAAAGCTCAGTCACCCGACGAAGCTGCCTTGGTTGCGACCGCTCGTGACTGTGGCTTCACAGTGCTCGGCCGATCTAATGACGGTATCATCCTGAATGTAATGGGCGAAGAGAGAGAGTATCAAGTCCTCAACACTCTCGAGTTTAACTCTTCGAGGAAACGTATGAGCGCCATTGTTCGGATGCCAGATGGCAGAATTGTCCTTTTCTGTAAGGGTGCGGACAGCGTTATCTACTCCCGCCTAAAGAAGGGAGAGCAGCAGCAATTACGGAACTCCACGGCTGAACACCTCGAGATGTTTGCTCGAGAGGGATTGAGGACGCTTTGCGTTGCATGGAAAGTGATTGACGAAGAGGAATACGAGGTATGGAATAAGCAGCATGATCTTGCTGCAGGCGCCATCGTCGATCGCGAGGACAAACTCGAGACTGTTTCAGACGCCATCGAAAGGGACCTTACATTGATTGGTGGGACAGCTATTGAAGACAGATTGCAGGACGGAGTCCCAGACACCATCGCACTACTTGCGGACGCCGGTATCAAACTTTGGGTGCTTACCGGCGATAAGGTCGAGACTGCCATCAATATTGGGTTCTCCTGTAATCTTCTCAGCAACGAGATGGATTTAATAGTTTTCAAGGCGGGAGATGACAGTCTTGAAGCCGCAGAAGCTGAACTTGACAAGCATATGGCGACGTTTGGTATCACCGGCTCGGATGAGGAGCTGAAAGCAGCACGCAAGAATCATGAACCTCCGGGACCTACTCATGCCATTGTCATTGATGGCGACGCCTTGACAACCGTGCTCGAGGAACAACTGCGCCAGAAATTTCTGCTCCTCTGTAAACAGTGCAAGTCGGTTCTCTGCTGTCGCGTGAGTCCAAGTCAAAAGGCAGCTGTTGTGCAGATGGTCAAGGATGGTTTGGACGTGATGACGTTATCCATTGGAGATGGCGCCAACGATGTTGCCATGATTCAAGAGGCTGATGTTGGTGTTGGGATTGCGGGAGAGGAAGGTAGGCAAGCAGTCATGTCCTCGGACTATGCCATCGGTCAATTTCGCTTCTTGCAGCGCTTGATTCTTGTGCATGGTCGCTGGTCATACCGTCGATTAGCAGAGACAATCGCCAATTTCTTCTACAAGGTAACCTAGGGCTAAATCCAACCCATACCTGTGAATGGCTGCTAACGTCCGCCAGAACATTGTATGGACATTGGCGCTTTTCTGGTATCAGATTTACAACAACTTCGATTGCTCCTATCTTTTTGACTATACCTACATCCTATTGGTCAACTTAGCCTTTACGTCTCTACCAGTCATATTCATGGGCATTCTGGATCAGGATGTGAATGACAAAGTATCACTCGCGGTCCCGCAACTTTATCGAAGAGGTATCGAGCGGAAGGAGTGGTCTCAACTCAAGTTCTGGTGAGTGAGCGTGTTCCTCTGCTCATGTGCGACCCCTAACTTGACATAGGCTGTACATGGGTGATGGTGTCTACCAATCTTTGATGTGTTTCTTCATGCCCTACCTACTCTTTGCGCCAGCCACTTTCAATACAAGCAGTGGGCTCAACGTGGACGATAACAAAAGAATAGGCGTTTACACTGCCAGTGCCACCATTGTTGTCGTCAACGTCTATATCCTATTGAACACATACAGGTGGGACTGGCTAATGCTGTTGCTTGTATCAATCAGTATCTTGCTAATTTGGTTCTGGACTGGCGTTTACACTGCAGCATCATCCTCCAGCCAGTTCTATGAGGCCGCACCTCAAGTGTATGGACAACTTTCGTTCTGGGTACTTACGTTGCTCACGGCCTCCGTTTGCCTACTGCCTCGATTTGCAATCAAGGCCTTTCAAAAGATCTTCATGCCGTTGGACGTGGACATTGTCCGTGAACAGATCCGGCAAGGAAAGTTCAAATACCTCGATAAATACGAGGCATACGTCCCGCCTGGGAAACTAGCTTCAGCATCTTCGTCCGATGTCTCTCAACCAGCAAAAGGAGCTGCAGGTACACACACCCCTCTCGAAGATGACGAGCGACCTATTTACCCGCCTTCAGTGGCTGCGACAGGTACAACACACAATCCTCGCAGTCAGAACGGAAGCGATGGGACCGACCACACTGGGCACAAGTCTTCGTTAGAAGTACCGCGTCCATCCTTTGATCGTCCAAGACCATCTTTCGACCGAATGAGGAATTCGATGGACCAGATAAGGCCCAGCTACGAAGCCAGTAACGACTTTACTTCCAAAGCCTTGCTGACGAGGATGGAGTCCAGCCACTCGGACCAAATCCAGCAAACGCGAACACGACACGGAGAGTCCTCGCTGCGGTAGCATGCAGAAGATTCGATTTACGGCATCCTTCCCATGTGGATACCTGTACATACAGCGGTAGCGGCCTAGATAGTTCGATTTTTGGTTATGTGCCTGAGCGTCTTATATTGCCTTATCGCATTGCACGAAGGGCGTTATGGACGGTCGGTAAGCTTGTGGTCCGGGGCAAAGGAGCGGGAGTTCTCATTCGCCCTTGGCGACATTTGGTTGGAAGCTGAAGAGGTGGACATTTGGGACCTCTCTTTGAGCGCTCGGGATGAGTGTACGATGTACTTGATTGCGATAGTCATAAGCATGGCCGCTGTTAAGAGTAGGATTGTGATGCAGGTCTTTGCCGTCGACAAGGCTATTAGAATCATCTTTCATCTCTATTGACAACCTCAATGGCGTTCGACTTTGCAATCGCCTGAAGAAGGCTTAACGAGAATCGTACTGCGTAATATGTAGATGGACAAGGACTCTTTAGAATTCCTGTAAGCTTGGCACCTGAAACCGATGCGTCATTCGAAAGATTACACAGTAGTCTATAAGTACACTTGTATTTTTGGCATTTAGATCTCTACACAAAACTGGGAGGAGGGTCAAGCTATTGCAAGAGTCTTGAACACGCTAAATATTTGTCGGTTGCAAGACTCTTGCGAAAGCTTGGCGCTGAAAACAAAAATTCCCCCCCTGTTCTTAGATGTAAATCCATTTTGTATTTGTATTCATATTTATACTCTACTATCTAGCTACTTAGAGCTAATAAGGGCGTTCTAACTCTAGTTTATTAAGAGGAAATTATAATATATAGAAGAAAACCTCTCTTACCTACCCTATCTATTAAGGATCTATTATCTAGGGTGTAGTATATATAAATTATTAGCTATCTAGACTAGAAAATCTATAATATCTATTAGTTTACTTAATTTATAGGGCCTAACTAGGTTAGGCGTAGTATACCTAAGGACGAATATTAAAATATTAAGATATAACTATATAAGAAAATCCTATATCTATAATAATACTACCTTTTCTAAAAGAAAATAGCGTCCTTACTATTATAACTCTAGGGAGGTACTTTAGCTATATAAGTAGCTAATTAGAAGTCCTTATATATATACTATCTATTACTATATATATATACTAATAAATAAATAAAGAAAGAAATAGAGAAGCTATCTACTATATAGTATTATAAGTCGAGTCGCTTTAATAGTAATAGTAAGGTTATAATAGTAGTAATTAGGTTATAAAGTAGCTCTAGTAGTATATAATAGGTGTATTATTAAGCTTATAAAGAAGTAAATAGAATTAGACGACGTATTATTAGGAATTAAGTATATAAGGAGTATTAATTTATTAATAGTTAGAATTTAGACTAATAATATCTTAGTAGTTTTAGTAAAACTCTTAAATAGTAAAAAGGAGTTAATTAATAGAGTCTTTAAGTTTAAAACTTTTCTTATTTCTAGACCTATTCTAGTTAGGCGCTTTAGTTAGTATTACTATTACTAATATCTAGTTAGTCTATATTTTTATAATAATAGTTAATATTATTAAAGAATACTACAGGTTTACTTCCTAGTAATATAAAGTTAATAGGGATATTAATTCCCTTAATTTATATAATCTTCTATTCTAGTTATAGGGTTATATTATCTTCTAGCTATTCTAACTTATTTATACCTAGAATAACTCCTACCTTAATACCTTTTATTATAAACGCCTTAGTATTAAGACGTAGTACTATCCTATTATTACTTATAATAAAAAGAGAAATATCTATATATCTATTAATAATACGTTTCCTACTAATTCCTCTAACTATAATTAGTAATATCTTATATAAACGGCTGTAAAGATTTCCTACTAGTAATAAGGATTTATTAATAAATATAGTAGAGCTTCTAGTATTAATATAGAAGTCCTAATACTAGCTATCTTTTATAAAGAGGTATCTCTAGATAGTAGTATAACCGCGATTTAAGGGAGATAGTTATATTATAATAATATATAAGGCTATATATTCTAGCTAATTTATATAGATATATTATTATTTCTAAGTAGTAGACTAGGTATTAATAGTATAAATATCTAATATATACCTATTAATTTCTTCTATATTTATAAAACCTAAGTAGTAGATATTATAATTAAAATATTTAGTATTATTAAAATAAATATAAGTATTTTTATTATAGTACTTAAATATAGATTTAAAACTTATATCTTCTATATTATTATTATCTCTATACTTAATATTCTCTATACTATTATTATTAACGACCTAATTAGTAGATACTTAATTAGTAATAATTTAATAATAGGGTATTAGATTAGAAGGATTTAGGTTAAAGCTATAAGGTAAAGGTTAATAAATATAGACTTAAAGAGGTATTAAGATAGCTAATAGACCTGTTCTAATTTTTTATATATATAATTAATTAATAGAGAAGGGAAGCTTCTCGTAGGTATAAAACCTACCTGTAGAAGGCTTCTAGTCTCCGAGCTATTAGGGCTATTAGAGCTATCTAGCTACGTAATATATAATAATGCTACTATAAAAGAAGATAAGTAATAACCCCGTTACTATAATACCCCTTATAGCCCTCTATCTACTAATACTATATTATAACCCCTTATAACCCTTAATAAGGACCTTATTTACGACGTAGTTACCTATAAGAATAATTATTATATTCCCTAATAAGGTCCTCTATATTATAAAGCTTATTAGTATTATACTAAGTATTATACTTATAGTTATAACCCCTCTACTTTACTAGATACTAAGTCTTCTTACTAGAGGTTCTTATACTAATAATTAATTCTATCTTACAATTATCTAACTTATTAGCGGGGCTATCTATTTTAAATACTAGGGGAGGCTAATAATTCTTAACCCTTATATAAGGGTTAGAAGTCTTTAATAATAGCTTAAGTTAAGCTACTAATATAACTAGATAAATATATATAATTAGGCTAAGTTAGAGTTAATAGGCTAATTTACCTACCTTCTTAATAATTCTAAATAGGCTAACTTATTATTAATAGATTTTTAAGTTAGTAATACTAGGAATTTTATACCTATTACTTAGCCTAAGATAGGCTTTATTACTAGGAGATATTACTATAACTTTATACTTACTATTATAGTAGATTTTAGTAAAGATATTAGTAAAAGTAATAGACTCCTTAGCTTAATCCTATTTAAGTTATTATAAGCGGGTAAAGTCTTTAGTAGGAACCTCTTATTATAATAGTATATTAAGGGTATTATAGATATTAAAGCTATATAAGACTTTATTAGGAGATATACTAGTAGATTAGCTCTTAGAATTATTAAGATACCCCTAAAGGTACGGGAGAACTAGTATCTAGTTAATAGTATTAATATTTTATATAATATAGTAATATAAGGCTATTTTAACTATCTAATTTATCTATTCTAAAAGACTATCTATCTAAGTATAATAGGCCGTTAATATTAGTAGTTTATAGCTAAGCTTCTTAAAGATTAATTTCTAGAAAGAAGATATAAACTTAGCGTCCCTATTACTAATTATCTTATAAAGGATCCCCTATTTATAAGTAGTTAGTATAGCTAATATTATATTAGCCTATTAAGCCGTTAACTAGATAATTTATCTAGGAAGGAGAAGTACTTATTTAGAAAACTTATCTATAATTATTAGAAGGCTATTAAAGCCTTTTATAGGCCGCGTTATTAGTAGGGCTATAATAAAGTCTATAGTTATAATATAAAAGGGGATAGTAGGCCGGTTAATTAATATTATACTTTTATAAGGTCTATACTATTTTATTTAATTTAACTAATATTCTAGATAATATTCTATATAAGTACGGAGGTACTATAGTAGGTAATAGATATAGAGGGAGGTTATAATTCTCTTATAAGTCTAGTAATATCCCCTATAATACTATAAATTATAGGCTAGGTAAAATACCTCTTTCTCTAAGGAGTTAGGGATATATAACTATTCTTAGCCGTTATTAAAGTTTATATAATATATTATATTATCGTAGAGCTTAAAGTATAGACTAAGATAATAACTATTATTATTTATAATAAGGTCCTTATTTACTATTATAAGTATTTATAATAGCTAGGACTATTAGCCGTTATTATAATAGGCTTAAGAAATATATTACTTAAAATCCTAAGATATCTCTATAAGGGTAATATAATATATAGGAGTAGGGTTATTATTACCTTATATTAAGTAGGCCTCGCGAAAGGCTTCGGCGTATAAGGTATTAAGGGTATTAATAGTATTAGTTAATAATAAATCTATTAATTATAGTTAAGATAGGGTATCTAGAATAATATTAGACTTCCTAGACTTATACTTAATTATAATATTAAACTATAATAGATAGGAAGAGGCGCGGATAAGTTATAGGTTTAATTTATTAGTTAATAAGGAAGTTAGACTAGTCTAGTAAGAAATAGGAATAGTAGTAGAGTAATTAGTATATATAATTATTAGAGGCTTTTTATATAACTTAATAAGATACCTTATTCTTTTAACTACTTAAATAATTTTAACTACCTCTAATTTAATAGGCTAATAGTTTTATTTAGCCTAATTTAGTATTTTACTTAGAAATATAATTAGTTAGATAGCTATCCTAGGGAAGCCTTTTATAATATCTCCTTTTATATAATATATTATTACTATAAAGCTCTACTTTTTAAAGGTATTAAGGTTAATAAAGAGGATTCTATTATAATTAGAATAAATTAGGAAGGTAGGATTATAAAAAGCCGCTTTTAAATTATTAAAAGCCTACTACTCTTTTATAGTAGGCTTATATATTATCTATACTAATTAAGTCTTCTAGGTACTACCTTTAGAACCTTTTAGTAGTATTCTAGTAAGGTTAGTCTTACGCCTCTAAAGTAGATTTATATATTATATATACCTTAGTATTAATAAATATAACTAGCTAGTAAGGCTAAGAAAGATTTCTAGGTCTTATAAGGAGATTAAGAAGATTAGTAAGCTAATAGCTACGAGTTTTTTATCTAAGGTTAATAGCCCTAGGGAGTCGACTCTCTAACCTAGGAGGGTAATAGAAGGGTAGCCTAAGAAGGTCTTTATTAGGTTAAGACTTATATAATATTTCTAGTAGAGACTAAATAGCTAGTATAAGTAGGATAGGTACTCTAGTAATATTTTTAAAAAGGTAATTATATTATTTATATATACTTTTATAAAGTACTTAAATAGTTAAAGAAGCTTATTAGTCTATTATTAAATATAAGGTAGTAATCCTTTATACCTTATAAGCGTAATATAGTATTATTCCTAATTATAATATAAGATAACAGTTAGCTTATAATAGTCCCTTTTCTAAATATTAAATTAGTAAAACTACCTTATACTATTTATAATAGAGATATATAGATACCTTATAATAGCTAAGATAAGTTTAAATTATAAAGGTAAAGGATAATTATCTAACTAGGTAATTTTATTTAGCTCCCTAATATTAATAACTACCTGGCCTTTACGCCTATTTATAGTATTATACTAAATAATAAAAATAGGGTAGCTAAATAGAGTAGGCTAGTCTAACTATATTATTTTTCCCTAGTTATATAATTTATTAAAGGTCTAATTAATTAGATCCCTATCTCTCTAACTAACTAGATATATCTAAGACGGCTTAGCTATTATATTAGACTTTAATAGAATTAGTATCTATTCTTCCTCTAGAATATCTATTATAAGTCTATAGTCTATCTAGATATTAGGAAATTTATCTACTATTATAGTAAATTAAGATACTATGTCTAGAGTACTATATACTATAATTCTATTAAGTATAATATACTCTAGGGTAGGGTTAATAGTTATTAATAAGGCCCTTATTATAATAGGCTTAGGGACTACTATTACAAGCTATATAGAAGGCTTTGTAATAGTAAAGTATACTACTACTACAGCTATAAAGCCTTTTATAAGATTAGCTTTCTAGGACCTTATATTATTAATAGCTAGTAGGGTATATACTAGGGTAATAAGGTATACTCCATCCTAATTATACTTAATAATTAAACTAAGATAAGCCTTATATAGTAGACGTACTACTATTAATATAGTATTATATACTTAGATAAATACTATTAAAGAGTTTATAATATATATAAATATACCCCCTTTAAGGCTAAAGTCTTAAGTTATTAGGAACTAGACTAGAAGGCTAGTTCCTAAGGGCTGAAATAGATAGTATAAACTACTAGTAAGTAGGTAGTATTATAAAGGTAGACTTAATACTTTAATAACTTTATAGTTATAAAAGAACTAATCTCTACCTTCTAAAGAGGTAGAGGGAGGACTATCTAAATACCCCTTAAGGAAGCTACCTAGCCTCTTAAATATCTAGATAAAAGGATATCCGTCGGGATAATAAGAAGCTAAACTAATACTACTAGGATATTACTAGTAGGCTATATTATACTAGCTAGATATATTAAGATATCCTAATAATTACCTCCCCTTTAAGGGTATTTATCCCTAGATACTAACTATTACTATCTATAATAGGACTTATTAAAAACCTTTAAAACCCTAGTAGGGAAAGTAAGGGAAAGAGTTCTAAGGATAGTAATAATATAATAATAGTAATACGCCGCTAATATTATATACTACTAATATATAAAAGCCTTTATAATTATAATTTATATTAGTAGTAGAATATAATTATTAATTAAGTTTACTATTATATTACTTTATAAATATATAATATAAATAATAATATAAAAGTTAGATAATAATATTATACTATTAAATCGCGTAGTTAATATATATAATATAGTATATAATAAGAGACCCTAGAGGATATAAAAGAGGAGGAGGAGGAGGCTATTACCTCCCTTATTATTATATTACCCGCCCCCGCTCCTACTAGCCCTAGCTATCCTTCTTATAATAGTAGTTCTATTAATACTACCCCCTCTACTTATAAGATTCGCGCCCCTTACGCCCCTTACGCCCCTTATACTCCTTATACTCCTATTACTCCCGCTCCCTTACCTACTCTACCCTCTCTACCTACCCTTATTAAGGATACTACCTTATCCTTTAACTTATTTATTATAAGCCCTAGCTTACTTTAATATACTCCTCTTATAAGACCTTAATATTATACTTTTAAGTAAAGATTCTTTTCTTAGATTATAAGGATTTTCCCCTTAATTAATTCTTTTCTTATATATCTCTTTATTAAAATCTCTATTATATATATATAACTTATAACTTACCTTTTATAACTTAACTTTATAATTAAATAGTTCTATTATAATAATTATATACTAATATTTTATCTTTAATACTTCTTTATTATATATATATTATTATATTCCCTTTATAAGTCTTTTATATTTATATCTTTAGTAGATATTTATTATTTATATTCTATTTTATAATTAAACTACTTAATTAAGTAGTATTAAATACCTTTACTTTTTATTCTATCTAGGATTTATTCTACCTTATAATATTCTTTACTATTAATAAGTTCTAAAGGAGGTATAAATAGTTACTTACCTTTATTAAGATAGCTCTAATATAATTCTAATAAGAAAATATAAAATATAAGATAGATTCTTTATATTATTAAGAGACTTAAGTAGTATACCTAATATCTAATTATATCTACTACTTTAAAGGGACTAGTATACTTATATAATAGCTTTTAATTTAATCTTTTCTACTTTAAGTTCTTTATAATTAATATTACTAGTTCTCCTATTATATAAGACTTTAGGATATAAAGTTTATTATAAAACTTTATAACTTATACTTAAATAGTCTACTATTAATCTATTAATATAGCTCTTACTTTTAAAAGGTTTTCTACGCGGTCTTTAATTATAAATACTCCTCCTTTTAGAAAGTTATCCCTAACTTTATCTTTTATATATAAATTATACTTATATATTATATAGAATAGTAAATAACCTAGTATAATATAAATATTATTATAGTACGCGAATTTAGCTATTAAGAGTAATATAACCTAATTATCTTATTCTTTATTTAAAAATACCTTAAGGTAATATTTTAATATTTAATTTTAATATTTAATCTATCTATCTGTTTATAAATAGAAGGTAGTACTTAGTTATCTCTTTATCTTTATATAATAGTAGACTTCTAACTAATAGATACTTATAAATAAGGATCCTTAATCTAATATAATACCTATTAATAAATTATAATATAATATTATATTCTTAAATAAGATCTTACCTAATTTAATAATAGTATAAGTACTCTTAGTTAGAAGGTATTAGACTATTTTTATATATCTATTAATAATTATAAGAATAGAATTATATATAAAATTTCTATATTTACTAGGTAGTAAGCTTATAATAAAATCTATAAAAAGTTCTTCCTAAGGCCCTTTAAGTTATAATAAGGATATTATATTATTATAGGGTTTATATCTAAGAGCTTTTATCCTTTAATATATTTTATAAGTTTAAATATATAACTTAATATCTATTAATATTCTACTCTAATAATACTTATATTAGAGTAACTCTAAAGTTTTCTATAATCTAAAATAACCTATTAAAGTATTATTATAATACCTTATAATAATTTCTATATATAATACTAAATTATCTAGTATATAAAGTACTCCTTTAAATCTTAGTAATCCTATTAAATTAATCTTTTAAAGCTATTTAATAGTATTTTACTTAGAAGTTATACGCTCTACCTTATCTTTCTATTTAATAATAAATAAATTATTACTTTATAATAAGAGGATAAGTTCTTTTAAGGATTCTAATCTAGTTTTATAAGCTATTTTAAGTCTAGTAACTACTTTTACTAGTACTTATAAGATATATTATTTATAACTAATAATCCTAGTAATAGGATTAAGTAGTAGCTCTATTATATTATATTAATACTAGGAAGGTAGCTTTATACCCCTTTTATTTAAGTTTTTAGGCTTAATTAAGGGTTTCCTAAGCCCTCTTAAGCTAGATAAGTCTATATACTTAGTTATTTCTTTTAGCTACCTTTAGCTAGAGATAATACTTCCTAAGTTTATTAGCTTATTTTATAAGGTAGGTAGGAGCTAGTTAAATAATATCTTGATATTATTATAATTAGGTCTATATAATAGAGTATTTATAAGATTCTTCTTACTAGGTTAATATTTAATATTAAAGTTATATATAATTAAATAAATAGCCTATTAAGCTTAATAACTATTTAACTACTTTACTTATATAAATCCTCTAAGATTATTATAGTTTATAAGTACTTTAATAATATAATAACTACCTTCCGCGTAGTATTACTATTACTTAAAGGCTTTAATAATTATTAATAGCTCTTAATTATATATCTTATAACTAGTCTTAGTAAGTATTAATTTATAAGACTAGAAAGCTACTAGATATTAAGCCCTATTATTATCCTATTAAGATAAGATAGTAGTTATAATAAAATTAGATATATCTATTTTAATCTAAATTTTCTTATTAGAATTAAAATATATTAAGACGGGTATAGTTATAAAGGTATAATATAAGTTATAAAATACCTTCTCTTTACTAGCGCCTTATATAAATAGTCTTAACTTCTTCCTATCCTTACTACCTTTTAAAAGGCTAGTTAAGGGGGATACTATTTATAAATAGTAGTATATAAAATACTAGTAGAAGTTTATAAATCTTAAGAATACTTAGACTTCCTAATATATAGTTAATACTAGCTAGTCTTAAATAGTAAATACCTTATAACTATCTATTAATATACTATTAATACTTATAATAAATCTAAAGAATTCTACTAAATTAATATAAAATTTATATTTCTTTTAGTTAGTATAAAGCTAAATTTTTTATAACTACTTGAGTACCTAGTAGATATATTACTTATAACTTAAGATATCTTCTAAATAAATTAAAATATTATTAAGGTATACTATATAGGTAATATCTACTAGGCCCGCTAAAGCTCTATTAATATAGGCTTAGAATATAGCTAGGGTATTTACTAATTTAAATAGTATAATTATATATTTAAAATAGTTATACCGCGTATAAAATGCTATCTTCTACTTATTACCCTTATAAATATAAATCTTATAATAAGTATCTTTAAGGTTTAACTTAGTAAATATCTTAGTACCTTATAAGTAATTAAGTATTTTATTAATTAGAGGGAGAGGATAATAGTTCTTTACTATTACCTTATTTAACTTATAATAGTTAATATATAATTATAAGCTACTATCCTTCTTTAATATAAATAAAATAAGAGCCCTTATAAGATTAGTAGACTCTTATATCTAACCCTTTAACTTAGTATTATCTAGGTAGATATATAGAGTTTCTAACTCCCTTTATAATAAATTATAGATAGGCTTATAAGGAGGCTTATAACTATCTATATTAATAGTATAATCCCTAGGCTTAAATAGAGGTAGTTATCCTACCTCCTTATTTAAAAAGATATCTAAAAAGTTATAAAGACTTTTAGGTAGCTTTAATGCTTTATTATTAGAGCTCTAGGTTTCCGCCTAGGATAACCTAGTATAAATAATAGTATAAATTCATAATTTACCTTTAAGGGTATCTATAAATACTTATAACTCTAGGATAGATACGCTAGTAGAGTCTAGTAGAAATTACTACTTTTAACTCCCTAGATCTACTTATACCTTAGCTTCTAATAAGGTAGGTATACTAAGAATAATTAGTAACTCCTTCTTCTTAATTATATAGAATATACTAGTATATTAACCTAGCTACCTCTAGCTATTAATAAGATAGTACTCTACTTAGTATATATTATTATAATAGACTAACTAACTATTTATTTATTCTAGAATTAATAGTTAATAGCCCTCTAAGGGTTTTAGGTTATATTATTTAGTAAAGCTTTAAGAGATAATATTAATCTCTACTCCTATATTTATTAAGAAGTCTATATAATTTTATATACCTTATATATTAATAGAACTATTAATATTAATATCATAAATTAATAATAAACCCCTTTTAATAAGTAAGCGCCTTAGTATTAAGGTCTTAATAGAGGCGCGCTTCCTTTTTTTAATTTAATAGTCCCTTTTCTAATAATATTAATAGGTATTATATTTAGGTTCCTAGATATCTTAGGCCTATAATAGTCCTTATTATAGTACCCCTTCTTTTTATAATTAAAATATATTAACCCTTCCTTAGTATCTAGTATCTTATTATAACTACTAGTAGGTTAAATATTTCCTACTTTTATAGAAGGTTTAATACCTTTATCTTAACTTCCTTCCCTCTTTTAACCTTTATTCTACCTATTAGAATAATCCCCTTTTTTTAGTAATATAACTATTACCCGCTATTATTTTAATATAATACCGCTAGTTATTCTCTAATTAAGTAGTAAGGATAATTAAGCTTTCTTTAATTATAGGGAGGTCTTAATAGTTTATAAGGGCCTTTTAAAGGTCTAGGCGTAACTTTATAAAGAAGTTAATTTACTAATATTCCTCTAAAAAAGGAGGGATCTATAATTTAATCCTACTTAAATATATATTAAAGCTTTATATTAACTAGTTAGGGTTTTATTATATATTTAAGTATAACTATATATTATAAAGCTAGTAGTTTACTAGGTCCTTAATAAGGTTTAATAAGTATTAAGTAAAGTATTCCTAGGTAACTACTCTCCTTAATAATAACTTTTTATAATAATCTTATAACTTAGTAGATTTACCTTTTAAGAATTATATAGCCTAAGTAACCTTTATAAATTTAGTTAAGAATTTATTAGGTATTAATTAAAATATAATATTTATAATATAATACTATTTTTTATACTTATATATATTCTTCCCCTTATAAAAGAGTAAGTCCTTAGGCTTTAAGCGGCTCCTAGGGTATTAACTACTAGGTTCTTCTAACTAGCCTCTAATAGATTAACTTAAGGTAAAACTATTAAAGATAGATCCTACCCTAAGGTTTAATATACCTTATATATTAGTACCTTAATTTAGAGGGTAGTCCTTTATTAGGCCTTATCCTAACCTTTATTATATCCCTCTTAAAAATCTACTAGTAATTTAATATAGATCTAGTATAATTATATCTACTTCTATTTATAATTAGGCTACCCTTTTTTAGATACCTTAAAGCTTTCTTTCCTTTATTAACCACTCTTCTTTAACTTTAATAGTAGTAATAAGTTTATTAAGTATAATTATATTAGTAAGGGTTTTATTAGAAATTCTATTATTAGGTATATTATTTATTACTTTAATATCTCTTATATTAAATTCTAGTATTATCTTAATTTTATTATAATAGACTTCTAATATATTTTTATCTTACTTAATATTAGATATCTTCGCGTTATTATACTATTATAATCTAGACTATCCCCCTTTAAAGGTAGAGAGATTAGAACTATTAAGAACTAGACTAGAAGGCTAGTTTCTAAGGGCTAAAATAGATAGTATAAACTACTAGCGAGTAGGTAGTATTATAAAGGTAGACTTAATACTCTAATAACTTTATAGTTATAAAAGAACTAATCTCTACCTTCTAAAGAGGTAGAGGGAGGACTATCTAAATACCCCTTAAGGAAGCTACCTAGCCTCTTAGATATCTAGATAAAAGGATATCCGTTAGGATAATAAGAAGCTAAACTAATACCACTAGGATATTACTAGTAGGCCGTATTATACTAGCTAGATATATTAAGATATCCTAATATAAGTATAATTCGGCTTAAATAGGTAGTCCCTATTAGGTAGGACCTCTCTATTATACGCTACTAGTACTTATATAGTAGTATATAGGGGTATAATAAAGGCTAATTTAGTTTTAATAGTTTATTTAATATTAGGAGATATATGAGAATAAATTTTAATTTTAATTATAAGGTTCTAATAAGAACTAAGAGTTACCTTTTCCTCTCTAAAGTTAAGAACTATCCCTTAAGGCTTAAGGTTATTATTACCTACTAATAGGTTAGCTTTTAAGTTATTAATAAGGTAGACCTTTATAATAATAGCTACTATTATAGGGTTCTTTATAATAAAGCCTCTAATAAATATTTTTATTATAATATACTTATTAGTCTTTACTACTTTATTACCTACTCCTTATACTAGTATTAGTAAGGATATTTTCCTAATTTCTATATTAAGAAGTACTTATTTTAAATAGGTATAATCTATTAGCGAGACTAAGTAGCTAGTATCTAGATATATATCTAACTCCTTATTACTATCTAAATAGTCCTAAGACATGCGAATAGTAGTATATTTCTAGTTATAGAATCTATAACCTAGTAGCTTAGTAGGATTAGGAGTAATAGTAGATTTAATTATTAATAGGATATCTACTACTATTATATATACTATAAGAGGATTTATAGGGGCCTTTATAAAAGACTTCTATAAGAATTATATAGGCTTCTTTAATTTCTAGTATTACTATCGTAGATAAAGAAATAGCTTATTCCTAGAGGGAAGGCCTTCCCCGTAGATAGAATAAGAGTAATTAGTAGAATTAGTCTAGCTAATAAAATTAATATTAGGTATAGTAGGGTCCTACTTATTAAGGACCTTATTACCTAATAAGGGATCCTTATTTATATAGAAAGACTAACTATCTAGAGGATCCTTAGGGTTATAAGGCGGGGATCTAAACTAATAATACTACTATTATAATAGGTTATTATTAGGTATAAAGTCTTCTACGACGTCTTTTATAGATACTTAGTAGGCTTATTATAAGAATCGTAGCTACTAATTATCCTATAAGCGAGTACTAAGTTAATAATTACCCTAAGGAGGGCGAGTTTATTATTATTATAAGTTAGGCTACTATTTAGAATCTAACCTATTTAGAAGGCCTACTATAATTTAAAGTCTTTAGCTAGGTAGTAAAACTTAAGGGGCGTTTAGTTAAAACAGCTACTATTATAATTAGTAAGCCTAATTATTATTCTAATAATTTAAAAAAGGAGGGCGAGTATTACTATAGGAGTTACTATAAGTATTTCTATATAGTTAATTACTAGGCCGATATAGCTAATAGCCTACTCTATTAGGAAAACCGTACTAACTATACTATCCTTACCTATTTTTATAGGTAGGACGTTAAGATTACTTAATATTCTAAGTATTAGTAGTCTAATACCTACTAGTATAAGCCTACTATCTATACTTAGTATTATTAAAGTCGTTTATAAAGTTATTAATAGTTATCTTATTATTTAGTTAATAAATATTATAGCGAAGCTCCTAATTAATAGTATTATAAATAATATCTAATTAGACCCTTACTTCCTTTAAGCCTATATCTTTAGTATAGCGTAATATTTTTATACTAAATTCTATAAGCTTATAATAGTTAGTAGTATCCTTTATAATATATTTCTTATATATTATAGTATTAATTATAATATTACGTCGGCAAGATCTCAACTCGCCCCTATGCCCTTGGCAAAGGCCTTCGGCCCGCAGGCCCGGGGCCGGCCCCGGGGCCGCTCTGGGCTCCAAGGGTAGTGTCACGTGACTGCTGACTAAGCAATTTTTTTGAAATCTACTAGTTGGTAAATTCTAAGAAATCACGTGACTGCTTACTAAGCGAAACTATGTCACGTGACTGCTGACTAAGCAGAACTTCAAAAGTTTTGATGTTCCATGATCGACGGGGGACTCGGGTAGCGTACCCCGGAGCCACCCCCAACGCCACCCTAAAAGCGACCCCGGAATCGATCGATTCAGCCAATTTCTACGCGAGGGTCATGCGCTGGGGTCGGCCTGGGTAAGGGTTGATGGCGTGGTAGCCATGTTGACTTGGTATGTTGGATGATGCGACAGCGTTGCTGTTGCGGGTACCTTGACGCTATTCCCTAGCGCCCGGAAGCCTAATCTTGGGGAAGCGCGACGCTATTACCTAGCGCCCGGAAGCCTAATCTTAGGGCGGCCCCGGGCGCTAGGCAGGTTGCCCTTGCGGCCCCTACTGCCCCGGGCGGACTCGTGTCTGCCCCTGCGGCCCCAGGGCAAGCTTTCTCAAACCACGGCCCTAGGGGCCCGGGGCGGCCCGGGGCCGGCCCCGGGTACCCCTCCGGGTTTTCAGAAATTGCCGACGTAGTTAGCTAGCTAAACTTTCTTATTAGTAATCTAGCCTATTTATTAATACTATTACTAAATACTACAAGGCGTTAATTATTATTAGATAATTATCTAGTCTACTACTTTAAGGCCTAGCTACGGAGACTTAGCTAGAGATTATTATATACGGTTACTAGATCCTTTAATAGATATATTTACTTAGTATAATTTAAGAAGAGATAAATATTATAAAAGTATATTTCCTTTTTAATGTATTTAATAGTAGAGCTAGTAGTAAGAGACTTACTATTATATATAAGGTTAAAATAGCTAAGGTCTCCTAGATTCTATTAAAGTCCTTAATTTTTACTAACTCTAGTATTATCCCTAGACTACCCTAGCTAACCTAGTTAGCTAGGCTAGCCTACTTAGCCTACCTAGCTATATAGGCCTAGCAGTCTAGGTAGTTTAAAAGGACCTTATTAAGGTGGGTTCTTACGTATATACTATACTATACTAGTATTAATAGCTACTTATATACTAGTATTAATTACTACTTATATAGTAGTATTAATAGTAATATTTACTATACTACTAGAAGGATTAGGTTCTAGGCTAATAGGTCTTTTATAAATAGCTTCTTTAATAGATATCTACCTAGTAGTAGTAGTACTATTATAAGATAATATAGTATTAATTTATAATATTAATAATATACCTAGAAAGAGTAGATTATTAAGTAGCTTATAAGAGGCTTTTATTCCCTTATTAAACCTAGATATAACCTTTTATAGTATAGGCTTATTAATTTCCTAGTCTTAAGGCTAAGAAGGCCTAGAGTCTTTAAGGAGACTAACTTCTAATAATATAGATCTAGAATAAGTACCTCCTTATCTAGTAGAGGCTTCCTAAATTAGTTTAGTAGGCCTAAGGGTACTAGCCGGAAAGATATGGGATAGTATAGGATATTTGTCTGGCTAGCTATCCCGTGGTATAGTATAGGATTAGGGATTTTAGTCCTATCCCGTTTTGGGATAGTATAGGTTTTCGTGGGATAATCCCACGGGATGGGTTATTCGTAGGACCACTTTCTAGGATAGGATATTTTTAGGATATCCCATTATTAGTAAGTATATGACGTAGCATTTTTTTTAAAAATATTCTAGAAATCTTTACTATATAGAAAGTTATAACTAGAAAGCTAACTAGAAAGGTAAATATTAGCTTTCTAGTCAGCTTTCTAGTCATAGCTTTCTATATAATAAAGATTTCTAGAATATTTTTTTTAGAAAATAGTACGTCATATGCTTACTAATAATAGGATATCCTAGTAGGAATGGAATATCCTAGTAGGTCCTATGAAAATCCTATCCTACTAAAAAATCCCATCCTATTCCCGTCCTATATCTTTCTAAAGATATAGGATTAGGACCTAATTTACCTATCCCATCCTACGGTCCCATACTATCCCACGAGGGATATCCCGTAGGATATCCTGTATCTTTCCGGCTAGTACCTAAGGGTATCCTTTATAATTAAAGAAATAATATAGCGAGCTATATTATTAATAATTAATATAAGAATATACCCTATTTATATAAATTTATTTAATTAAAAGGTAAGAATAGTAATCTTACAACTAATTTAAGGAGCTATAATAACGGAATATTAAGAAGGTAGGGAAAGAGTAGTAAATCTAGTAAGCCTTAGTAGGAATCCCTAATAATTTCTCTAACTAAGGACTTAGAGGTCTAAGTTATTAAAGCCTTTAATAGAGGTTATTATACTATAATAGCTTAGTAGGCTATTAAGGGCCTTATTAGGTAATAGATTAGAGTACTATTATAGGTATAAACCTAATAAGTATAATAGAAGTCTTTAGCGGGTCTTAAAGGAGATTAGATCTAATATTATAAGGATAGCGTTAGTCTATATTAGACAATTATATATTATCTAAAGAGAAGTTAGTTACCTAAGCGTAAAACGAAGGTATTACTACTATTATTAAGGTAGCTAATAGACCTATTCTAATTTTATATATATATAATTAATTAATAGAGAAGGGAAGCTTCTTATAGATATAAAACCTACCTGCGGAAGACTTCTAGTCTCTAAGCTATTAGGTTCTAGTCTCTAAGCTATTAGGGCTATCGGAGCTATCTAGCTACGTAATATATAATAGGAGGTCCTTATTAATTTAAGAGGGAAGGTAGTTAATATTACTCCCTTATATATAAACTATATTAGAAGGCTACTTCCTTTTCCTTAGTTATATACTTATATCTAGAGCTATAATTATAGCTATTTAGGTAGAGCGTTAGCTTACTTAATAAGCTAGTTCTAGAAGTTAATAAATATAATACCTAATAGTCTATTATATTATTAAGATTACGAGAAAACTTATTAGAATTACTATCTAGATAATAGATATCTTATTATAATTTATAATCTAGATTTTTCTAGGCTAGTATTAGTACGGCTGATTCTAATTAATTATAAGACTATCTATTAAGTAGTATTACTTATATATATTTATTTATAAAGCGATATTACTTAGTATCTTATATAGTATAATATTCTATATATAGCTTATTAAATACCTATAATTATAATTATTTATATTTCTCTACTAATATAGTATAGAAATAGGTAAGGTCGTTTAAAAGAGAGTCTTAATAGCTAGTCTTAAGATATAAAAACTATATTATAACTAATCTATATAAGTAAAGGTATAGGTTTTTAGTAAGTAGATTAGATTTAGTACGTCTAACTTATTTTACCTATTATATAAATATATTAACGTCCTAATAGAATATATCTTTACTAGATATAATATATAGTCTATTAGGGTATTCCTTAGATACTACTATTCTAGGATAAAAGTAGCCTATCTTACTTACCTTAAATTCCGTTTTTTATAATATAATTAGCTCGCTCTAAGGTAGAGTAGTCCTATTATAAAGTTATAGGCTAGTATATCTCTTATATTAGTATATCTTATCTTTATTATATATTAATACTATATCTTCTAGGGCCTCTTAGTTAGCCTTCTAGTAATAAGGAGGGACGTAAGCCTATTAGGGTAGAGTAAGAATTCTTAGTAGGTAGAAGGCTATTATAATTAATTCTATAAGTAATATAAGTAAACTTAATTGAATATCCTTAATAGTATATTATATCTTATTCTATTATACTTAAAAGGCTTTAAATTATTACTTCTACTAGTCTAGTAAGTATTCCTCTATATTATTAAAATATAGAATATTATTTACTTATATTAAATTAACCTACTTATAGATATAATTAATTAAGTAATCTATTTACTATACTAGATTTTTTATAATAGTCTAGGTATCCTTAATATTAAGGATTAAATTTCTAGCTCTCTTATAAGATATAGGCTTTTTATTATCTTCCTTAGTATTATCTTATTTCTCTTTAATATTTATAATTAGTTTTATCTTTTCTATCTTTTTACTCTAGATATTAGAAGGTAGATCTTTAGTAAGGTTAGCTATATTAAAGACGGATTTTTTAGAGGAAGTAGGTCCTAGGTATTAACTAGTAGTTTAGTTAAGAGTCTTCTTTAGATACTAGTCTAATAGAAGGTTATTAATTATAGATATTACCTTAAAATAGCTTCCTAGAAAGAATTTTCTATATTATAATTAGGGTATTAAATAGTTATATATAATAGAGGTTTTAAGTATTAATATTATTAATATCTTCCCTAGTAAGTATAGAGAGTTAGGGTAGTAATAGTTAAAAGAAGTTAAAGGGTAGATAAGGGAATTAATATTACTTCCTTAAATACCTTCTTTAGATTACTATAAATTATAGTAGAAATAGAGTTTTCTTTATTCTTTAATATCGTATTTATTAGGGGGCGCTCTTAGTAGCTAGTAAAAAGGCGTACTATATAACTAGGAGTTATTAGTACTTAGAGTAGCTAAGGCGTACTATATAACTAATAATAAGGCGCTTAAAATAGCTATAATTAAATATCTAGTATTACTACTATTATTAAGGATCTATTATCTAGGATATAGTATATATAAATTATTAGCTATCTAGAATAGAAAACCTATAATATCTATTAGTTTACTTAATTTATAAGGCCTAACTAGGTTAGGTGTAGTATACCTAAGAATAATATTAAAATATTAAGATATAACTATATAGGAAAATCTTATATCTATAATACTATCTATTATAATACTTCTAGGCCTTTAAAAACTATATACTATCCTCTCTCTTATACTCTACGCTACCTTAGTATTAGATCCTAATACTTATATACTCTTTTTTTTACTAGGACCTTATCTCTTCCTTTATACTATTTCTTAATAGTACTTTCTAAGAGGTCTACTCCCCTTAATTACCCTCTTATCCTTTCTTATATAATTTAATTAATATAAGTATCCTTAACCCTCTTATTAGTTATTACTACCCTAGCTACTCTTTTCTTATATTATTTAACTTATAATATATAGGCTATAATTACTATTATACTCTCTAGCTAGGTAGCTTAGTAGAAGGCTTATAATACTCTTATTAAGAATTACTATATATCTTTTATTAATATATAGAAAGGAGCTATTATAATTATTAGAGGGTATAAATATACTTTATTACTACTATTATATTACTATTTCTTAGTATTAAGCTATATAATAATCTACTTATAAGGGAAAGTAGATTATATAATTCTACTAGCTATACTTTTATAATTATAAGGTTACTACTCTTACTCCTACGCGTAGTTATAGTTTATCTAGCTAGGGGAGGTAGCTCTAGCTTATTATCCCGTCTTTTCTACCTAGTATACCTTCTATCTCTTAACCTAGAGTCTCTTATACGTTAAGCTAATACTACTAATAGGAACTAAGGTAGGTATTATCGCGTATACTAAGGGCGCGCTTACCGCGCGTATAAAAACTCTATATTATAAGCTCTACTACTACGTAACGTCCTAGTTTTATTCTAACTACGTTTAGATTAGAGACCTATTAGCTCTATTAACAGGTAATAGGTTCGTAGCTAGTACCACGTACAGGTAGATCTCGTCGCTAGCCGATGTAAATCTATACTACAGGTAATTATTATAGTTATTTACAACTATTAATTAGAATATTAGAATTTTTACTAGAGTAGGTATAATAGCATACATAGATAAATAGAAGAAGATCCGCTAATAAGATATCTTTAATGTCTGATATAACAACGATCATAATTTGTTGGGTGGGTTTACATCCAAGAAAGGGGGGGGGGATTTTTGCTTTCAGCGCCAAGCTTTCGCAAGAGTCTTGCAACCGACAAATGGAGTTTAGGCAAAGTGTAATAAAGTCCGCTACTGAAATTCACCTTTGTTCTTGTGTCCCACGCGTCCATCATTCACACATTGCATATGCAAGCCTTGGAGAGTGGCTTTATTCCTCACATTTTGCTCTTACCTGTTTCTTTACTGTTTCTTCCTAACAAGTAATCCATAAAGACCGAATGTCTACAACAACATCACATTCGTTATCTTCGGAATGCCCCTTGGCCTTCTGGACATGTCGTCGTTCTTTTGAGTAGCATTAAGCGTTTGTAGCATCAAGGATGTTCTCGGTGAAGTTCATGTCCTTCTCGTTGGTGACCCCTCCATCCTCTGTGGAGCAAGAACGTATTCTTTTGCGCTTCACGGACAATTGATTGCAATCATGGCAGAACACCTAGCCAAGCTCGCGTAAGTGATGTCTCTAGATTGTAATACACATGCTGACTCCACAACTTTCCCTAAGAGAGCTTAGGAGTTTGCCCCCCGAGATCCACTGGTTCTGTGACATCTACGCCTCCACTACCCAAGACCTTCCACGGATCAAGTCCGAGCACCCAATCGGGCAAAACCTGGAGCTTCGACGGGAGCAGGCATGCGAGTCCTTGCAGCTGTTTGCTTACGACGATGCGCTGCACTACCAGGATGAGCTTGCGAGGGATCTTGACATACAGCTTTCGAGATGTGATCTCTGTGTGGTGGGATACCACAAATCACGGCAGCTTCTAGTTGAGAGATTACGACACGACTACGATGAAGAGGAGGTGGTCGAGTTGGTCAATGTTTTCAACGCTCGGGATTTTACTCGTATCCAGCGTGGTTTGAATACTGCCAAGATGAGACTGAAGAGAGCGGAGCCATCCAGCCGGAGCAAGGATACTCTTGACCTGCCCTCCCAACTTGCCCTCTTCGAAGCTCTTAGCTCTGAAGCATTTCTAGCTGATGAGACACTGCTAAGCGAGCACTTTCGGGAGCCCTTCAAACTTGTGCAAACAAATCGACGACTTAAAATCTCCCAATTTGTACCTGCCGCAACAATGTTCTTACTGGACAGCGACCAAGACAGATGGGCTTGGGCTATACATGTATGGTCTAAGTACAATTCGACTCCTAGCGAGGAAGATTTCAACTTTGCTATACGCGATCCACTCCTGAGAAATATGCGGCGCGCCTCTGATGGGTGCATGGACCAAAAATCCGTACAGCGGCTGTGGTATGGCATTGGCCTGATAGTCAAAACTCTCAATAACGATCTTATAACGCACTCTCTTCGAGCAATGGAGATCGACGTCTTCAGACTGGCTCTAGAACATCTCAAGTTTGACAATGAGGGTCTGAGGTTTCTCGTTCAGACTATTCAAACATTGTTAGAGCTTGCACCAAAGGACTTCTGGGACTCGATGGGTGCCATCTCTCCTACCACTTTTATTGAACAGATCTTCAACAACCGGCAATACGATAGATTTATGGAACAAGCCCAAGAAGGCGAGGCACACGAAAACTCACCGTCGAATAACATGTTGTCGTGGATCAAACCGTTCATGGCCTCGCTGGAGACTGTCCATCAGGCACGAGCTTGTCGATCTCTTGCGTTCCAATTGTTAGACAGGTTGCAGGTCGATCGATTTCCGCTTCACGCTAGACTTGAATGCCAAAGAATTGGACTTGCCACCTTATGTTGGACTTTGAGTAATTGCAGCAAGGAAGGTGCCACACTCAGTCATACTGGTCGAGTGGTGGCGGCGGAGACCTTGGAGGTTGCTAGCGACTACATCAAGGTTATCATAAACATTCCCAGTCTGCCAGCGAGCGACGATGTTCAGAAAAGTTGCGCAGACACTTGCTTAAAGATCATCAAAACAGCACTAGCCCTAGAGTGTAAATCATTACGAACCGATCAGGAGGCCCTGAAGCAGAACAAAGAGCTCCCAGATGGCTATGCTTCGTACTCACCAGCCATCTGGGATGCGGTAGTTCAGCACTTGGATCGTGGAAACCTCACAGTCGCACGAGCAGCATTAGTAGGCATAAACGATCTCACTGGTCTTGAAAAGTTCAAAGTTAATCCGGATGAAGCTTACACGAAGGAGAAAAGCGGCTTCAATGTCAAGCTTGGGCGTCTTACACATCTAGTCTGTCAGATTCTAGAACGCATCAATGACTTCAAGCCGAGCGACTTGGATCAACTCTTTCGGCATTCAGATACTGCCACTGCGCTCGTGGCGTCCCTCTTCTCGCCCGATGCCAGCCTGTACGAGGCTGGCGTGAATCTTATGAAGAGCATAAGCTCCGAATCAGCGCGGAAGGAGGCTATCGGGCATCTACTCAAGACCTTTCCAGAAACGACCTTGAACGCGTTCTCGTGGGCGATCCGTCGCATCGCTCGCAACGGGACGTACGCATCGTGCCCCAGGATGCTCAAGACCTCTGCAGATGTACTTGATATCCTCTCTGACTCCCAAGATGGTCTACTACGCACACGCACTTTGTCTAGCGTTGCTGAGATTAAAGCGGTAGAAAGCTTTTGGGAATATCAATGGGAGGGTCTCAGGGTGATTTACGAGATGACGGAGAACTGGGGTCGGACGAAAGTAGCCGAAGCGTCTGTTCTTAAGGAATTTTGCAGAGACACCATGCAATTCTCGGAACGTTTTTTTGACCAGTACAGCGTGTTCGCAACGGCCATCAGCTCTTCGAATACAATCAAACAGGAAGGCGACGCTCCCGGTGGGCCTCGAAGCAATGAAGCCGGCAAGGATCTTTTGGGACATCCTGCCAAGGTAATGGAAGCCATGGTGAAATGGTTACGGCTGCGCGATGCGTTCCTTATCGAAATTTCGGTTCAACTCATCAAGAAAGTCCTGGAACGGCTCACTGAGCTCGGCATGACGATCGCCCCAAGACCGTCCGAGTTTCTTGAGCAAGTCCTCATCAACGGATCTCAAGCAAGGTCAAACTTGCAGCCGCAGGAGAAAGCCGAACTTGCCAGAGCCATGGAAGCTAACTTGGGTCGATCCCTTTCCACAACAAAGTTTGATCGAGCGCAGCGAGGCCCACTCTCAGACCAAAGCAATGAGCCGTCGACGGCAGCCACAAAGAAGTCGAAGGCTGGGACTATAGATCTAGACTCCTGGAAGACCAAGGCCAAGCTTTCCCGCGAGATCGTCGAGGTGTCTGATGATGAATTCGAGGACTCGGGACTCAACGATCGTGATCTTCTTTCCATCAGTCACTCTGCAGAATTGATGAAAGGAATGAAAGCGTCTATTGCAGAAAGGGACAGACAGCTCGCCCCTAAGGAACGCAAAGCACTGGAGGTTCGAGCACGCAAACCTGCCTTGAAGATCGCCAAAGCAGCCAACGCTAGTGTCTCATCGGATGCTGAACGTGCACTTTTCCGTGAAAAGCGTGAGAAAGAGAGGGAGGCAAAGAAAAAGCGAGATGCTGAAACACTTGCAATGTTCAAGAAGAGGGCTGGTCTTTCCGGGCCAGCACTCGGGGAGGGCTCGGGCTTGGCAGGTATTGGTGTCAATGGCAAGGACCATGCTCCAAAGGGTCAGAGCATGATGGTATCATCAGGCTCGGAGTCCGAGTCCGAAGATGACCTAGATCGAGAGTTATTTGGAGATGTCTCCACAGCCGTCAATGTACCCAGCCACGATCGCTTCTTCAAGCCTGCTAACGGGTTGCCGGCCCCGATCAGAGGCCCAATCAAGAAAATGCGACAAGCCAGGTCTGCTAAAGATATGCGTGCCCGGCTAGCACCAGACCTCACGGCCCTTCACAAGACCATCCTTGGGTGGGACTTCTTCCACGGCGGCGATTTCCCACCAGGATCAGATAGAGATAATTACAGCCTGGTAACGAGCACTTTTCGAACACCAAATGAATATCAGAATACTTTTGAGCCACTGTTGATTTTGGAAGCATGGCAGGGTTTTCTAAAATCGAAAGAAGAAGGCAACTTCAAGACTTTTGAGGTCAACGTAGCAAATCGTATGAATGTGGACGCCTTCCTTGAGTTGAGCACAACCTTGCCAATAGCGGAAGCTAAAGAGCTAGGCATCGGTGAAGCGGACATCATTCTAATGTCTAAAGGTCAGTCGCCGTCAGCCGAAGTCCAGCAACCACACTGCCTCGCGCGAGTATGGAAGACCGCTCGCAAAAAGGCTACATTAGACATCACGTATAGGGCGAACGTGGGTAATGGGTTGGTCGCATCGATGGTGCCAAATGCAAAATTATATGCTGTCAAGGTTGCGTCTATAACTCCTCTAGAGAGAGAATACGGAGCTTTGATGGGTTTGAAATACTTTGACCTCTGTGATGAGGTCATAAGGGCCAAGCCGTCGCCTTTGCTCGATTACTCGGACAAGCAATTAGCACCGCTGATAACGAATTACAATATCAACAGAGCGCAGGCGAAAGCCGTCAAATCCGCGGTTGACAACGATGCTTTCACTCTGATTCAGGGGTGAGTATTTTTATATTCCGGATTTGAAGCGGCTGTTGCTGACCATGTGAGGGTAGTCCACCTGGTTCAGGCAAGACCAAAACGATTGTTGCAATCGTCGGTGCACTATTGACAGGCAGCTTTGTGGATAAGGGCGTCCCAATAATTCGGCCACAATTAAATAATGGAAGTTCACAGGCTTCTGGCCATGGCTCTGCTACCAAAAAGCTTCTTGTCTGTGCGCCTAGCAATGCTGCAGTCGATGAGCTCGTGATGAGATTCAAGGAAGGCGTCAAGACGACCGATGGGAATCTTCAGAAGCTCTCGGTGATCCGACTTGGGCGCAGTGATGCCATCAATGCCAATGTTCTAGACGTTACCTTGGACGAGCTTGTCAACGCAAAGCTCAATCTGGCAAGCAATAAGAAGAACAGTGCAGGAGACGACATTCACAAGGTTATGATGGCCCATAAAGCCACAAGTGAAGAACTTCAGGCTCTCCGCACCCAGATGGACGAGTTCAGAGCAAGCGGGAAGCCAGTCTCTTCAGATCAGGATCATCAATTTGAGGTACTCAAGAGGAAAAAGCAGCAGTTAAGCAATCAGATTGATACTGCCCGGGATGGTGGAGACATTGCGGCCAGAGACGCCGAGTTGAGTAAACGTCGTGTACAACAAGGAATCCTGAACGATTCTCATGTGATTTGTGCTACTCTGAGCGGCAGTGGTCATGAAATGTTCCAAAATCTAAACATTGAATTTGAGACTGTTGTCATCGATGAAGCGGCTCAATCCATCGAACTCAGTGCGCTCATTCCTCTAAAATACGGATGCTCCAAATGCATCTTGGTAGGCGACCCTAAACAGCTGCCACCAACGGTATTGTCACGAGAAGCCGCACGTTTCCAGTACGAGCAAAGTTTGTTCGTGCGGATGCAGAGTAACCACCCTAAGGATGTCCATCTCCTGGACACTCAGTACCGAATGCATCCTGAGATCAGCGTTTTCCCAAGTAATGTCTTCTACGACGCTAAGCTGCTTGATGGTCCTGGGATGGCCAAGTTGAGGGCACGGCCTTGGCATCAAAGCAAGGTCCTTGGACCTTATCGTTTCTTCGATGTTCAAGGCCATCACCAAAGTGCTCCGCGCGGTCATTCTTTGATCAATCTCGCGGAAATAGACGTTGCTCTTCAGCTCTTCGACCGATTGATTACCGATTGTAGAGGATACGACTTCAAAGGAAAAGTTGGCATTATCACTCCATACAAGAGTCAGCTTCGGGAGCTCCGATCACGCTTTGCTCAAAGGTACGGCGACGCTGTGTTTGCTACAATCGAGTTCAACACCACCGATGCGTTTCAGGGGCGTGAGAGTGAAATCATCATCTTCTCTTGCGTCAGAGCATCGGTAAGGAAGGGCATCGGCTTTTTGTCAGATATTCGAAGAATGAACGTTGGCATTACCCGCGCAAAGTGTTCCCTCTGGGTTCTGGGTAATTCTGAATCTTTGATGCAAGGAGAATTCTGGGGCCGCCTCGTTCAGGATGCGAAGTCTCGAGATCGCTATACAAGTGGCGATTTGAGTCTTTTGTTGGGAAACCCGTTATTGACCCTCGACTCAATGACACTGGCTGCTATGAACAGACCATCACCGTTGACGAGTACCGTGTCTGCTAGTGGAAATGATGTCGATATGCATGATGCACCAATGATTGGTGGCTACACAGCTACAAGCAGTAGCCGTAGCTCTGCCATTGTTGACTCAACAGACGAGAACAAATTGCTAGACGAACCTAGATCGATAGTCTACCATCCAGCCGGGGGATCAAATGGTCTCAATCTTAACGCCAATTGCCAGAGATGTGGCAGTTTCACTCATTATACGAATAAATGCGCCAATGCAGATGCCAAGGCTCACGCTGGCGGGCAATGCTTTCGGTGCAACGAGGACGGCCACTCGAAGGCGACTTGCACCACCGATAAGTGCCTAACATGCGGAGAATTCGGGCATCTTCAGAGAACCTGCACCAGTATCAAACCGCTGTCTAGCAGGGACAGGCTGAGAATCAGCAAGCAAGAAGCGGAACACAAGAGCTTCTTGCAACGCGCGACAGAATTGCAAAGGAAGAGACAACTAGGCGATCACGATAAGAAAGTACCATTGGTACAAGCTACGTCTAGCACTTCCTCCTTGGGAAATGCTAGCAAGAGCGCCTCTGGACTGGAACAGGTGACTGGCATGAAGAGGAGGCGTGGATCTTCGCCTCCAGCCGGTGCTCCTAAGGGGCCCAAGGTCAGAAAAGACACTGAGGAAGCTCCTGGCACGAATCTACAGCAACTACGTTCGCCTTCGAATAGTACTCAGCCGCTCTCTAGGCTTCCCAATGGAGTGCAGAGGAGAGAGCGCCTGGGGTCGTCCACCCACCAGACGGTGTCCTCGAAGGTGGGGAACAGTAATTCCGACCTGAACAGACCCAATCATTTTGTTGCTATGGCAGAAGAAATCGGCAAGAATACGGAGAATGCCAGAGAATCCATTCCACCTCCCAAATCTACCCATCGAGCTCCTAGACCACCAAGCAATACATCAGATGTGACGAATTCCAAGGGGCATCTGCCGAATCCCAGACACGCGGGAGATAGCTACAGACCCGGGAATGGGTCCAGCGCTTTGTTAGAAGACAGGTCGCGACCAGAGGATGGAGCGAAAGGCAACCCCCCATCAAGACAACCACCTCCGATGAACATCATCGTGAAGCCACCCAGGAAAAAGAAGGAAGTGGACCCCTTCATCAAACCCAAAAGAAGACCGTGATCTCTATCCTCGTGAGTTCGTTTTAGCGTTGCATTCAGCAAGGCGCTTGGTAGACGCATGCATTTACAGGGAGTTTCTGAGACTATGAGATACCCAATATGGCCGCCTGAGTAAGCGTTAGAACAGGGCGAAGCCCAGAATCAATGGAAGGCGTTGCCTCTTCTTAACGGCATGTAGTTTTCACGACAACTTGAGAAATCCACCTTGGTCTAAGGCCAAGGACCGTAGGGAATTCATTGGAGCTAATGGATCAGCTCTTCCAGTGTGCGAACTGTTTCACCCGTGGCAGTGGATTCTCTATATGCTTGGCGTTCACTCCTTGCATGATCCGACATGTGTGCCTTGAACACTTAACCCAGCTCCACTCTCTTCCCATCTGACGTGTACAAGGTGAAAATGCGCAAAGAGGGAACCTCAAGCTTCTCGGTGATATGAACCTATCTTGTCCGCCATCGCTCGTCCTTTCCCGGTGGTAATCACAATTGTGATCCCCTTTCTCCGATCCCAATCTCTCCTTGCAACAATGTTCTTCATTCTCAATTGATCCTTACCATGATTGAGCTACCCGAAACGCGATCAAGTCTGCATTGACCCTCCAGCTTTGATCAAACGCAGATAATGGCGGCGCCTGCCGTCAAGCACGATCCATCATCAATAGAGCCTCCTACGCCAAAGAAGGGTACCTATGGGAAAAGGCAACGACTACCACCGCCGACGCCTGTACCAAAGCCTCGCAGCGCAGGCTTTGTTCTCCGCTCCAGAAGATCCAACACTGCCGATTTCAGCGAGTTTGTGGATGTCCAGCAGACAGATAAACTGATACGTAAATTCTTCGACGAAAGCCGTCAAGGAGGACCGAAAGTCGAGCCCAAGGCCATACACGCACGTCACCAGCATATCGGAAGGCAGATCAAGAGATTGCTTCAGATACACCCTTCGTCAGAGCCCCGGGCGGGAACAGGCGCGACCACCATTTCTTCGAGATCCATGGTCACACAGCAAACGCCGGACGGACGGACATACGGTCAGATTGTGACCTGCCACCCCTACGATGTGGCGCTCAATGTGTCAACGTATGATGTGAACAAGATGAGGAGGACGGCGAGTACTGCGACGCAAGGACACCCAAAGCGCAACAAATCGGTCAAAACCGCCGAAGTAAACCCCGACTCGGAATTATCATTGAAAAGACGAAGCAATGGCCTCCCTGAACTCACACAAGAGCATCCAGCCCTGGAAGTAGGTTGTCATCCCCATTCTACAGATGCTGGGCTCCAAGAGCCTGCATCCAAGGTCTTGATCCATAGGGTTCTCAATAGCAGAAGACGGAAGGAGATGATCACACCAACCCAAATCCCTACAGAAATACCTAGACCATGTGTTGGGGCGCCCGTCATCCCATCACCAAGGAAGAGTATTCTCCATCATGATCTCGGCTTTGCGAGCAATTGGACGGAAAGCTTCAGCGCTTCGCAAGAGCCAGAGGCCAAGGATTCTCCGTCTCAAATTTCAAAGCGCGACCCGGACAACGAGCCAATCGGCCGAGACTTCGCTATTGTTGGCGCTGATCTGCTCCGGCATCTTCGAGACAAAGAGCGAAGATCTTGCAGTCCGGAGAAGGGAGCAGAGCCACAGGATGTAGTGGCTGGACTATCGCACAGCTATCCAGCTTCAGCTTTCCCATGCTTTAGGCAACGCATTGAAGATCTTCGAGCCATTAATACCCACGGTAATACTCAAAGCCATACGCCCCAAGACATACAAGAGCGTCCATCAGCTCCCCCATCGTCAGCAAATGAGTTGGTTTCAGAAGGTAGACCAAGGTTGAAACCCTCCCCCGTAATCCAGCGTCACTCCAAGCAGCCATCCGTGATCTCCGCCGAGACGGCAGCAGAAGACGTGCAATCAGACGCATCATCAGGCGTGGTATCCAATGCCCAAAGCGCCGTTTTCATGCGTGGCCAGATCGCCACTGATGATTCTCACACACGCAAGCCGTCAATGCCGGGTCCCCCACCTATTGGAGCTCTACCCTCATTGCCCGAAATTTATGATGGCCCAGCTCCTGCCACACCAAGGTTTAGGGACGCAAGTCAGAGAGTGAAAGTCTTGGGAAACTCGCCTAGGACGGTAGCTGTGCCGACAAAATCACCAAAGAGGCCCGAGTACAGATTCGTTCCAAGTGACTGCAGTCCACCCAAGGTCAAGAAATCCGCTCCCCTGAAGCAATCGAAGGATGCTGCACCAGAACAGCTCATTCATTCATCGCCAACGCAAGTCCGAACCAAGAGAGAAGGCTTGGTATTCCTACGCCCAGACCAGCTCCCTAAGAGCGTGAGTGCAGACGACATGGACCGATGGCAGCAGCAACGAAACGAAAGGACCAATGCTTGCAAATCTCGTGACCTGGCTCGCAATGGATTTCGCAAGGCAAACCAAGAGAGTGTGGACACTGCAATCTCGGGAGGAACCCGTTGTGAAAAGCGCCATGATGATATTGAAGTACAGCCAAGTACCGAAGACTCATCCTTTTCCAGTCTCTTCTCCGCGAGACACGGGCCACACACCTCTCAAGCTACCGACTTGAGCCCGTCCAATACAATGCACCGCGGTGAAAGTAGCGCGCTATTCAATTACAGAAAGAGCAGCACCATCTCCCAGAGACTCTCCCCAATTATGGTGGTAGCTGAGCAAAAACCCATAGCCCCAGATCAAAACATATCTTCTCAGATGGATCGTGCAAGCCATAGAGACAGTATCAACGAGACGGAGAACTCGAGGTCCGGTAGGGACCACCCCGAAGAAGCACTAAGAATACTGCGACCAAATGGCTTCCAATCCAGTCCATCGCACCCGCCATCTCCGTCACTGCAATTATTAGAAGATCAAGTCAAAGCACGTCCTATATCTGCCCACTCGATGACAGCCCCCCGCCCTGTGGCATCGAGGACACCGACGCCATTCACGCACTCAATCCTACGGGCACATTCAAATCGGTCTTCTCACAGAACTTCCATGCACGAAGCACAAGTAAGTGATCTTGAAGCGCGACTTTCCGCGATCGAGAAGAAGAACGTCATGTTAGAGCGGGCTTTCTTTGCAGTGATCAATACTTCTGCTCCCTATGGTGGCTTTGACGGCGGCGGAGGGCCCAGCATAATATACAGTGGTGGCGAGGGACTGAGTAATGGTGGTTCGTACAATGGTATTGGCGGCGGTGCGGGTGAGAGGAGCAGCGGAGGGAGTGCGACTGAGAGTTTGTATGTGGGGTTGGAGAACTTGCTGGCGTTGCATGCGAGTGAGGTGGCGAAGAGATTGAGTACGAGCAGTGAGCCGCCGTAAAGAGGGCGGTTGTGTGATTGATGCTGTTATTGGACGAGTGCTTCGTTAGATCTAGCCATGGACAACGTGAAGTCGTTTTCTCATCACACTCTGATCATGCTTTAGAGATCCATATCGTAGAACGGCACAGAGACGGACAGGGAAGTGAGCATTACCGCTTCCGCTGTCGTTACAGTGTCTTCTCCTGTGTAATTCTATTTGGATCCTCTGACAATTGACTTGCCTAATTTGCTCAATGATGCTCCTTATCAGGCCTGTGCCATACTACGTTGTCGACTTGCGGCCCCCTTGAACAACCTTCCGGGCGAAAGAGACCATCTTCATCTCATATGCTACTGCAGCTATTGCATCAACTTGTGAGCAACCGTCAACAGCTGTGTCAATGTGCTCGTTGCACGCTTAGTCTTTGGGCTTGAAATCAGATTCAAGTCGACACCAGTGCCAAACATGCTGCCCCTTTCAAGAGATGGCAGATGGACAGTATTCAAATTAATTGAGGGGACACGTACGCCTTCGAGCACTTTCCTCTAATTTGGCCGATTAGACGGGCTGAATCCGATATATATGCAAAATGACCGTCGCCTCTTTGCATCTTGGCCCTGATCTCGGTTGGACTTTAGAAGGGTTCACCTGGAAGAGGCGCATACCTGGAAGGGGCGCACTCTACAGGGTAACAGGGCAACCAGAGTAATCTACAGCATAAACATCGTCTTTAATAGTTCTTATGATCTACCGACTTACTCTAATATTAACTTCATAGATATTACTTAATTAATGTAGTATAATAGAACGTGAATGGTGTTGAAATGTATGATGTCAATGAGTCATCTGCACGTGATTTGGGTGTAGTGCAATAGTATTATGATAACTAATGGATGGATGTAGCTATGTAGAATGGAATAACCATCACGAGAAATCTCTATTAGTCTGCCAAGGCCCCCTGACTAGTCCTGATTAGTGACTACCGAGGTTGACCCGGTCTGAATTCCAACAAATGGTAGGAGATATATTCTAGGGCTAATTAAAGCTAGTGACCCTATAGGGCTGAGCCTCTTCCGGGTACGCGCCCCTTCTAGGTGAACCCTTCTATGCTAGGCTCGACGGTCATTCTACTTCTGACCGTTACCTGCGAGGACTAACACGGTCTTAAGAGTCCCTGGTCGCTTATAAAGAAGAACGAAGACTCAACGCCTTCGGGGCGTTCCCCAGGATTCGTTCCTCTGAGCTCACGAACATAATTACTTGTTATTCAAACACCATCCTCGCCCGATTGGGTTTCGGGCATCGCTTGCATCTATGAGGACTGGTATTTTGGAGTGGGGCTTCTTCAATTAGACTTTCCTTGGGATCAATACCTCAGATCTGCGCTGTCACTTTGCTATACAACGTTCTTTTTCTTCCTGGCCAATTTCACCGTTCAGGCACATTTCTCTAATTTCGTGATGTTCACAGTTGGGAGATGTTGCCCAGAAGTCGTTCTAATCCCCTGCCATGGAACCTGTCCCCTATACATGCAGCGTCGAGACCCTCTAAGTGTTTGAGAGGCCGTCATGAGTTTTGCAATTCTGGCTTAGAGTCACATTTGTACAAAGAGATTGCAGTATGCCGCAGGAGTATCCTACGAATACTTTGCCGTAGAATATTCTACAATGCCACATTGCTTGGCCGATCTAGTACTATTCTAGCACAGCCAAAAGCTCGCTCAGGGGGTGCCGCTTTACCACCAAGATGAGAGAGCTCTTGTTAACTTGGTGCCACACCACCCTTATCCTACTCCCTCAAACCAGCCGGGCGACAGACAACTCACACCCACCTCGTTTCCCCACCCTAAGAACTTTTCTCATTCAAGAATCGAAAAATTGCATGCCATTGCGCAGCCCACCTCACCGGCATGGTCGCCGACGCGGGGCATAGATACGAGGTAGCGATGCCACGCCCGTTTTCAGGAACTCTTCAGTCCTCACTTTCGTGACACACAAGACAGCAAACAGCACATCTCCCACAGCATGATCTCAATGCCATGAGATGATGCACCGGAATGATGTATTGCCGGCGGAGTTATTGGAGAGAGCTACAGACAGCGGCTAGGACAATACGCAAAGAGGCCATCAGGAGAAGGATTGAATCAGTAAGAAGGACAACATGTGGTATGTGAAGAAGACCGAGAGAGATTAGGCATTACCTTGGGACGCTATGGAGAACGAGTGCGAAATCGAGACAAAGTTGTCGTGAGAGGTGACGCCTGAAATTTGACTGGAGTTCTATCTCGACTTTCTACTATCAAGCGCAATCAACAATTCGAGCCTTAGATTCTATGGTTACAGTTGCGAATTGCGGTCTTAGACGTGGTCGCCTGTGCCATAGCTTACGACAAACAGGCGCTGAACACTTTTCAAGACCAGAAAACTGTGTCTGCTGCTATGGGAGGATCATATAGTTCCTCCGATTGAGGAGACGATTGAGGAGACTTCGAATCGGCCATTGAACCAAGCGATACGGTCTGAAATTTCTCCTAGTTCATTTACGCTTCGTGGCGAGTTTCGACAAAACAGCACGCTCTCCCTCGCGCCAGTCACGACGCTCTGGTAGTCCGCAACGCAAGCCAACGCATGAAGGCCGTGCCTCAGTACGTTTGGTGATGGCACCTGATCTAGCACGCAAGACTTATGAATCTAGTCCTCTTCTTCTGGTCATACTGTACCCTGAATTTGGCCGCTTGTAGAACTGTCAATCCAGCGAGGCCACCCTGCATCACGACAAGACCGACTCCGGAAACCTGTGGCTGCTCCATCTTGAAAAATGCTGCAGTGGAGTACCCTATGCCAGAGACAAGATTGAGGGCACATTCCGTTACTGATACTGTTGTCTTATCACTGTCATAATCTTTCCATTGGACGGCCTTGTACTCGGCATCGAATACGGCCATGTACAGACCAAATTGGGCCAGCGAGCTGACAACATCCAGAACGATCAGTGCCTTTTCGGCAGCAGCTCCGCCTCCAGCCATAAAGACGACAAGGTTGCAGCAGCCTCGGTAGAATGAGATGGCACTTATCTGTCTCAAATATCAGTACGCCGGTGTATCGAGTGGCAATACATCACGAACCCAGTTTCGGAACTCTCCGCCTGGCAGTCCGCGCTCCGTTGGTATCGATGCTATAGATCCGAGCATCTGTAGGTGGTTAGTTGCTGTGAAGCACTCCATACACTGTCTACTCACGTCGAACACGATCCCCATCACGCTAAAGAAGGGCCCCGGTCCTGACATGGTTGCTTTGAGCGCAGCCTCTGTGCCTTTCGAGGCACCTTTGTACACGAGTTTAATCAGATTCCAGGTACCTTTGCTTACCACTAGCCCCAGTGCTATCTCGGCTTTCAAAACATCAAACTGATACGATGTCTGCTGATCGACTGTTTCATCACCATCAATGAGCTTCTTGACGACTTTGCGGTCAAGCCCCTGGACTGTGGGTGGCTTCTCTCCGGTAATAATTTTGGCCATTATTGTGGTCGGAATGGCTATAATCAGAGAAACAGCGTCGAAGAGAGTTAATTCCGATCCCGAGATCTTTCTCCAAAGAGAGCTGAAAATAGGGATCTTGATGGCCTTATTGCCAACTTTGATGATCTCGCTGCAGAGCTTCTGCACGAGTCGGAGTATACTGCTGACAAGGCCACGAACGACGCTCAAAGCAGTTTTAAGGACCCCTTTGGAGATATTGATGAGATCATCGCCTGATATCGCGCCCTCTCTCTTGAACAGCTGAGCGATGTCACTCGAGACTTTCGTCACCTCCTTTTCCAGCTTGATCATCGCAGGCTGAAAGACGGACGACCAAGTTGTGGTTGCTTCTGAATCCCCATCCACTGAGAAGCGTTCAGCTGAGCAAGTTATAGAAATGATGAGCGCGGCTTACCTGCTTCTACTTCGGTGGAGCTAGTCGCACCACCATTCTTCAATCTCTCTTGAGCCCAAGAAGCGCCTGTACCATTGCATGCCTCACTAGTCAACGACTTCCCCTTCTGATCAGCGCTGATCTTTGTCGGACCTACGGCGCCGAATTCGTCGATCTTCTGATCGAGCCTATCGAAGAAGACATCTACCTTCTGCTCGATGTCCCTTACCTTGTCACTTGCTGCTCCAATACTCGCAGTGATTAAAGTTGAAATAGTGGCCTTGGTTTCCTTGATGTCGCCCCAATTGAAGACAAAGCCGACGAAATCTTTCAGCTTCTGCCATCCTACTTTGATCTTCTCCCAAACCTGGCTCAGATCTCAGTGCTTGGAAGAGCGACTTATCAAGGAAAGAATTTACCCAGGTTGCAGCTTCACAGATCTTCTCCACGCAATCAAGCGTGAAGTGCCACACCTGCCCACCAAGTGTGCACACAAATTTCCAGACTTTCCCTGATGTTTCATTAGCCTCTGGTAAACTTGGGAAGAGCGAGCTTAGGTCACCCGCTGTATCAACGACCCAGTCTACCGCTTGATGAACCTTTTCTTTCATCCATTGCCATGCGTCCATAAGAAGCTCTTGGGCCCCAATGTTAACAGCCTCTGCAACTGCTTCAGCTCTCTTGAAGCCTTTCACCAGGCCTGAGCTGCCATCACGTGGGAGACTTGCGTGAGCGGCCTTCAAGGTGTTGAAGCATGCGAGGGCGCCAGACAGATCCGCCGTACCCGGTGAATTTGAGAACAACGGCTGACCTAATTTTGTTTTAGCCTTTCTTAGATGATCAGCATCTTTAAATGATGCAAGCTTCTCATGCATTTCTTTTATGGGCTTGGCGGACGGATCATGGATGAGTGGGTCGATCTGAATTATCTCGCCAGAGTTGCCCTTCACCTTAGACATGGTCAAACTTTGCGCTCCTAGCGACTTCGTTGGAACGATGAAATCCAGGGAGCCGCTATCGTCCATATCATACCAATCACCGTCCGGAGTTAAGGTACAGCTTAGGCCATTCAATGTCGCCTCAACCGCCGAGGCTGAGGCGATGAAAGCTCTACCAGCCGAGACTGGCATAGCTTCATTGTCCTGCACTCTGAAGGTTATGGTATAACTTTCGACTTCATAATTGTCAGTATTCGAAGGAACATAGAACGGCTCTGGCTTCCAGATACCAGTGTCACTGGCTTGCTGGAGTAGTTGGAGCTTTCCAAGACTATCATTCGAGACGAGCATCTGCCATGCAACATTGCCATTGCTGACCGACGGGGACGATGTGCAGACTGCAAATGAGCGGACTCGATTCTCCGGTAGGATCAGCGCTCTCTGTCCTCTGGAGAAGTCATTGTTCTGAGTACGAATATACCCCAGCTCACCGCGGATATTCGTAAACCATGCAGTACTGTATTTGCCATCCTGAGCAACTCTCAAGCTACGAATGTTGTTCAACGTCGTTCCACGACCGGTGATAAGGTTCCCTGCTTCTGTCTTTTTGACTGCTTGGGAAGGGGTAAGATAGCAAATGCCTTCTGGACTACCAACAAGCAGGCTCGAGTATCCCCCGTCCTCGCTGAGCTCAAAAGACGATGCGATGCACCGGGCATCTGTTAGAGAACATTAGCCCGACATTGTGGTCTGTTGAATATCTCCTTTCCCTTACCGCTTGCGCATTTCAGCGATGTGACGAAGGACTTCTTAGATCCGTCATTCGCATCCGCATCAGGATACAAGAACCGCGCATATAACTTTGAGACACCGCCACTTTTGTACAACACGTACAGCCCCTTTCCGTAAAAGCTTACCGCAGGAGCAATATCGAGGATTCCAGAAGTGTTCTCTGGAGTCTGCTCATCATTTGCCGGTGACCACTCGTACCCATTTGGGGCCACGTCAATCCGTGTGATGTCAGAGCCCCAAGATGAGAGCTGATCGAGGCTTCTGTGGGTGATGTATATCGCGGGAAAGTCTGCAGGCACATGAGGATCATTCAGCATTGGGGTCTTGTGTGAGAAGTCAGCCGGATTCTATGGCTGCCTGCGGTAGATGCCAGTTTACCATCCAGATCTTTTCGATCTTGCCGACATCATGGTTGCCGCTGATCAATGGTAGGACTGAATCAGGTCTCAAGAATTGCGGAAAGAATGGCTGTGTGATGACGAGCTTTGTGGCACCGTCATCGGTCAGAACGCCCACACAGAGAAACACTTCTAGATTCGCAGCCTGTTGGACGTCGAAAGTCAAGACTCGGGATCTTTCAGATATCGAAAGACAGGGACTGATGTCCTCGATGCCGCTGTTGTTAGATTTGCCGTGTCTGACTGGCTTATTGTCAGATCCAAGTAGGGTGTGTGTGAGTCAACGGAGCTCACTCGACTGCAGTCGTGGAATTGAAGCATTGCTGATGCTGATGACGAACGGCCGGCGATCTTCATCCAAGATCAGGCGAAAATAGGATCCCCCAGGTACTGGAACGGCTGAGACCAGATTGGTCATCAATTCCGAGTCGGCGTAGACTTGCGCCATAGCGATGAGTGAGATTGGAAGGAAGAGCAATTGGCAGATGGACTTGAGGTTCCTCTTCGACCTTTGTAATATCCGTGTGCACTGTCAGACCGAGTTCTAGACGGCAAAGTCTAGTGGCTTTTTCGGCGAGCACAGAAACGTCACTCCACGCTGTCAATACAGTGGCGTTCATCTTGGAGCTGAATCTTTGGTATCTGTTATGAACGACCGGAGTCTGGACGTACGCTTGCTCTCCGTGTATCTCAGACCGACCTATCACTGAAGATGGCGTGTCTGGAGGAAGGGCAGAATGTTCTCATAGTAGCTGCCAAGCAGCCAGCGGAAGGTTGCTCGGCAGGACTTAAGGGTCTAGCGCCCGCACTAAAACGCTAGCCCTTCCCTTCCTGGGGATGATTCAGCTAGCCACTTTTGTCCGCTACTCCGTAGTACGCACAGCTTTCGCTTTACTACCATGTCCGACCTATCAGGAAGCTGCGAAAACGATCCCCATCCACCGTCTTTTCGACCATACGGAGTACCATACCTTACATTCTTGTGGCGTACTTGAACTGGCGATATGTCGGTTTTAGCTCGGCTACTCGTCCCAAAGGGCATGTACCTTGGTCTGGGAAGGCCCCAGTTGTCACTAGTCGAAGATCTGTTGATGACCCACGACGTATATCGCTTTTTGCGACGCCGCTACTGCCGTGGCGCACTTCGAACGAGAGCTGAAGCGTCGGTGTGGAGGAAGATAACGCCCATCGATCCGAGCAATCGTCGACGCTCCTGATGTATCGCTCCTGCAGGTGCCAATTACACAGGAAGGTCGGTTACACGTCTTGCGGGACACTACTATCTATGGAAGGAACGCTAACTAATTCCATCGTCAATATGCTGGCACTTCCAAGTACATGCGGCGCTGTACGCTTTACAGAAATGGTGAACTCCGTGACCCCTCTTTTAGCTATGACAGCGTGGCATGCCAGCACCTGTAGACACCCATGGTCGACGGTCGGTGGCTGGCTGGAAAATGACTTGACCCCACCCAGCCGACGCTGGCAGTGGGGTTTGTAGGTTGGTCCTCGATCACTGTAAGACAGTATGGGACCTTCGAACAGTCCTACTCAGCTCATCTCGAACAACGCCACCAGGTGAGGACCCAAGGGCCAAAATGACTGGATCACTCCTCGGTCTATATATTCGTGAACCCCGTAGCAAAGCTTCGAAGCGTCGACAGTTGGTCTTGCAAACTTTCGATAATTTCTTGGACAAATAAATTGCCACTCTCCGCTGCAATTGAGCTCGCTCATATCACCATGAGCGCTCGTATCGATCGGTTAACGGTATTTATACTCTTCCGCAGACCAACGGCCACCCGCTGATGAGAATACAGACCGGTGAATATCATCAAGTCTTTGCCTTGTAAGACCTATTCCTTGTTGCTATACCGGGTCACTTAAATCCTGCTCTTAGAACTCAGTACATGATCAATTTGGGTCTCGAGAACCTGTACAAGGAGAAAGGCTTTGAGGACCCAGCCAAAAAGCCATACCAGATCAAGACATTGGGTCACGGCTTCTCGAATCTGAGGCTTGGACCCCCAAAGATCATCATTGAAACGCTCGACGACAATCATACAAATATTTTGTATAGAGTCCACTTGAAGAGTGGCGTTTTTGCGACCGCTGTCGACGGCCCAGGTGGTGCCCCGCCCGAAGAATCAGATCTCGCATCAGTCAGATATGTCGTTAACGACTGGTATTTCACTTTTCAGGTGGATCTCGGTAAAGTTTCCACGACTTTCGGATATGGATCGAACCTAACAGGGCAACAGCACAAGTTGTTCTCACGGACGAGGATCCCCGCAAGGAGGTTGCTCTGAAGAAGCTGAAGCGTGTAATGGGCAAGGACGAGGATCCCGGTAAGGACGTTGATCCGGAGAAGCTGGAGCGTGCAATGGGCAAGTACACGGTTCAACAGCTGATGGTAAACATGAAGAGTAAGCGACAAGCCCTCAAATTGCTGGTACGTTACTGAAGCACTTCTAAAGCTGCCAAAATCAGCAATGCAATACCTCAAGAGACCTCATTTGGAGTCTGGACCGACAAGGACAATAATCTGAACGGAGCTGGAGAGCCTATGAACGAGCATAAAATCAAGCCTGGACAGCCAAGAAATTGGGATGCAGAGCCTCATGGAGTGAAAGCAACCTTTCTCTTCATCATTGGTTTAGTCATCGAACAATTGACTAGTGCGGACTTGCAAAACCTCGGCGTAACCGCGCAAGCCATTGATGCGAAAAGGGTCTCGGTCTCAGGTACGCTAAGTATCTATGCTGATAGCAATGGCCCAGTGGGAGACTGACAGTGTATAGATGCGGGCCATCCGCCTACCTTCATGCCTGTCGACTGCCGCTTTCAGATGTATCCATGGATGGATTCCAGTGATCCCCTCTATGAGGAATATAATGGAATTGGTGGCAATGGGCGCCTCAATTATCTGCTCTACTTGGAGATGACCGGCAATGAAGATGGTACCGTTTCCAAAGCCTCCAAAGACGGCAGATACCTCAAAGAGATGGGCAATTGGACGGATGGACGCAGCCCGGGTCAAGAACCAAGATCCAAATTCGGAACATTCATGCTTACCGAGAAGAAATTCTTGGAGGAATACTTGCTGCCAAAGTTTGATAAGATGAATCGAATGGTCAAGATCGATCTGAGTGACCTCAAGGCTGATGTCCGTACGGAAGGTCTCTATTCCTATTTCCCCCACGACATCAAGCTGGCCATCGGAGCAGGAGTACACGCCGGTCCTGACCCAATAGACGCTCAGTACCGTTTCCAGAAAAAGCCCGCTCCTCCTGAGGGCATGTCCTTCCCTACAGTGCTTCCTTCTAACGCGATGACGTGGTACTGGACTTTCATCGATGACGAAATGAAAGTCCATAAATATGACAGATATCTCAACATCGGCTACAAAGCTGAGCATTGGGGCGAGGCAACAAGTGTGTCTGAATAATGTCAAGTATGAAAAGGTCAGGGCGCTAATTTGGACTTCAGGCTCAAGTGGTACCCGTCTTTCTATTATTCCTGGCAGCAATCAAATAAAATTCGAAGGCACCTCATCTTCAAGGATATATTGGGAGCGCGACTGGGACATTGTCCCAAACGGAAAAGCTGAGTGAGAGCAGATCGATGCGCTTTGTTGCCTTCATCCCAAGCTGACGTAACATGATATATAGACTTGTCTGTAAAGCCAGCTGGTCGCTCACCATCACGATGGCCGAAGTCTCCGATGGGGGGCTGCAGCTTCAAATCGATGCTCCCGCTCCGAAGGTGATATTCAGTGGAAAGAATTTCAACGAGTTGTCATCATATCAGACATACATAGAGAACTCCTACAGGCAGGCTGGGCACAACTTCGCTGCCATTACGAATTCCTTGAAGAACAGTCTTGAAGGTCAAGAGCGTTTCTTCTTACCGGTGGGTCCCCAGCTTGTTCAACTTGTAACAGTACTGATTGCTGCCAGGCTTCTGGTATCTTTTTCTTCAAGAACCCCATTTTTAATCATCGAGGTGCGCTGCTTTGTGAACTCGAATATAATGGGTGAGCTACACAGGTTCTCCCCAAGTATTGTGTGTAATGGCTCTGACCTCGCCATTCAGGAACGCTAATCTGAAGACGCCGAACGGAGACGCATCGGCGCGTGAGGCCATCGGCAATACCAAGGTCGAGGACATGCCGTCTGCTGTTTCCGACCTTACCACCAAAAATGAGAAGAGAACTGGTAAAGGGACCGCAGACCCTAGCAAAGAAGACAAAACGTGAGCCAGGCCAAAGTCTTTGGTCATCGATCAATAGTCTCCTGCCTTTACGTTCATGCGCACCCGCACAAGGCTTCCACAGATATGTACACAGGTATATAGCATATTGTTCCTGACAGCGTTCAGTCGCCTCTTGACTTCGAAGCTAGCTGTCTTGTTACTGCGAGCCAAGCAGCTTCTTTGCGTGATTGATCATACCCAAAGCTTTGTGCGTGCAGACCGGTTAAGCTAACAACAGTCTCAATCTTGCCTACAATTACTCTATGACTATACAGAACCACTGTAATGCGGGGGGTTTCATTTCCTGGTTAGCGAGAGCAAGTGATCTGTTAAACACCTTCTGAACCAAACTTGGGGCCAGAAGAACATACCCAGTTTCTGGTATCGAAGATGACGAGTATGCCTCGTCATATATTTCACTCAATTATTCCTGTCACTCTGATCAACAGTCTTTTCATACAAAAGTCCACTACAGCTTCCTCCCTAACTCCTAGAGGACCTGTTTTCGTTAAGCATCTAATAACACGTCATTCACCTACCCATTATTGCGTCCTTGTTTTCTACATACAAAAACCCTCCCCCACACTATCATTGGTACAAAAGCACTCAAAAACTGATCCAACGCCCTTCTCTCCTTGACTCCAGTCATTCCGTAAATAGATTCCTCGCAGGAAGACCGAGTTGACGCCCTATTTGCGCTCAGCAAGATGATTGCACCTATCGATTACAAAATAGCAATCACGTTTCTTTTACAGAATGTGCTGTTTCATATGTATATCGTATCTTTCAGCAGTTGCTGCTTCTGTAAGCGTGGTGAAGGGTCAGCACAAAGGACGGTCCATTCGGCAGACGTTTCGGTAGCAATAGCAGAAAAAGATAAAGCAGGACAGTGATGTGTACCTCTCTAATGGCTTAGGCATTGGTTACTTTCTTATCTGCTTCGGAAAATGGGTGAGAATGAATGATTCCAGTCGTCTTAGGCTCCGCGTCATGGCCATTGTAATGCGGAACGCAATCACAGCTGAAGATGTTGGTATGAGCTAAGCTCCGGACCTGTTGCCGTCGAGAGCGCAGTGGCGCAAAGCACCGGTCGGGTTTTCAAGATGGTACGAATCGGTCTTGATGGTGTGGTAGGCTGTGCAGTCGGTAAGAAGGATCTCGTCGCGGCCTGTGTAGGCTGTGTGGGGGTTTGAGGGGGCTTAGCTGGGTTTTGGGGGGAGTTGTACAAGAAAGAAGATGAGCGAGGGAGGGGGGACGTGTGTTCTAGACGTCTCTTTACATTGTAGAATATTATGGCTGATGGGGTTGGTGCTCAAGTGCGTGGCTATGGTGAAGGGGGGATGCAAGAGAGTGGAAGGGGAATCAAGTTGAGTGAGGGACTCGGTGAGATCACCTGGATGTGGGGACAGCAACACTCTGGAAATGCTTGGGAGAAAACTTAGTTAGAGCAGGAGTGGAAAGAGATGAGAATGTAGACCTGGTGACATGTTTTGTTCAGAGGAGGCTTGCACCGATAGCGTGATCCGTGAGACAGGCCTGAATCGAATAGAATTGATTATACTGGGATTACTGATCTGCTCATGCCATACCATCCACCTCCTCAGTTCTGAAATTTTTAACGGAGGGAGTCGCATATACCGACTATCGCCGTATACAAAGGGTGCTCTGACCACAGACTTAAGCCCATGTGCAAAACGGACGTCCTGTAAGTAGTGCCTGTAACGAGGGTGAGGACATAGTCATGCTGTCGGCGACGTTCAGTTCCAGGATGATTCGGCTTCGAATTTGGCTTTTTGGGTATGGGAATGGGCAATGTGGCATATTTGTGGAGTATTCTCATGATTTTGACGGGCCTTAATTGCTTCTAAAGAATTATTGACAATAGGGGTGCTGATCGCTGACTGCCCGAAATTGCAACTCTTTAAAACACGGCTCTCCTTGCACTTTCGGTTTTTGTGATTAAGAAGCCGTTGAGAATGTCATCACGAAGAGATAAGATCATATCATGGCGCGACAAATACAGCATACTTGTTCGCAAGGGCACCCATGGAGCCCTCAGGCAAAGTCTTTCTCGCCGGTATGTATAAGTATTACGATCTTTATGCTTATGACAGAAGACAAAGCCACATACACAGAACCTCCGGATGTTGGACGATTCAAGATAGAGGATATCTGACAACCTGGCATGGATTGTAATGTGACTAGCACAAGGCATAGCACCGAAGACGGTCTTATGCGTGTCCCACGTAGGCTATCCTGTAGCTTGGTTCCAGAATGGACATGCCGTAGCTTGCTCTGATTCCAGATCCATTGAGTAGCATACAAATGTCGTTCGTGACGGCGTGATGTGTTGTAGTTCTATGGGTCACTAAAGCGGCGCTGACGCTAGACCTAGCTGGGGGTGTTCTAGAATAGGGTCAGGGCAGCCTTCAGTCTGCTTGGCACTCTCACTGAATATTGCGAGGCAGCTGTGTGATAAAGCTACTACTTATAACCCGCGAGGATTACCATAGCTTACTTCGTAGTATTATATATTGTTTGCTCTGAACAAGGCACTGTCTCGCCCGATCCATCCCTCAGGATTGCGAACCCCATCACCCTACATGCTTCCGAGAGGCTTCCCAGAGCTAGAATAAGCTAGGACCGTATGAAGTTTCCCAATCGTTCTAGATAAACATACAACGTACAGCATGCCTTCTGTACTGTCTGATGCAGACAAGGAGACAGTCAAGAGGGTAGTCCCCAAGGCTGCGAACAAAATTCATGCCGTCGCTGTTGCGAAACTCTACGTCGCGCATCCGAACAAGCAAAGATGGACATATACTGGCTTACAAGGGGCAGCGGTGTTGGCGAATGATCTAGTGGGGAATACGTATTGGTTAAAGATGGTGGACGTATCAGTGCGCCATATATCTGCAAGTGCGTTTGGTTAATACTGACCGTAAGCAGGGCTCTAATCGCGGTGTTGTCTGGGACCAAGAAATTTATGACCCTTTCCATTACAACCAAGACCGGACATTCTTCCATTCATTCGAGCTTGAGGATTGCTTGGCGGGCCTTTCATTCGTAGACGAGAAGGAAGCCAAACAATTTAAGAAAAAGATGGATGACAGGGAGAAAAATGCGAGCAAGCAGACCAAAGCAACTCCTTTCCAAGGCTCGACCGCTCAGTCAACAGGGGCACCTCTCCCAAATGGCAAGTCTCACCACCGCTTTGGCCTTGGGAATTTGTTGCATGGCCAAAGATCCTCATCCGCTCCGCAAGTGCCACCACAGCAACCGCAAACTGTCATCCCTCCTCGCGAAATCTCGCAGCCGGAGCAGGCGCCGAGCAGTCCAACCCGTGAGAAAACTTCATCATTGGACACCGTGGATCCTTCTTGGAGAGGAATACTGGGCGAGCTGCTTGAGATGGGCATTACCGAGGACCAAATAGAGCAGCATTCGGACTTTATCAAAGACTACATTGAGCAAAGGAAAGCCAGCGGGAATGCAGTCGGCGGCGCCAACGCAAGTACTACAAATGGTATCAACGAGGACCGGCGGGCCAAAGCGCCCCCTCCTCCTCCTCCGCCTGGAGCATTGCCTACTAGATTAGAAGCAATCAGTCCTCAGGGCACTGGCAACCCAGCCTCTTCGAAGAGAGGTCCAGCGCCTGCAGTTCCGCCATCTCGCAGAAGTCGTCCAGACAGCCAGAGCACAACTTCATCGCATCAGGATAGGTCGCCCGAGAGGTCTCCTGCAAGAACACCATCACCGCCACGTCCAGCATACCAATTCAGAGCGCCTCCTCCGCTAACGGATGCTGGCAAGTTTGCGCATGTACCGGCGCCAAGCCTACCAACACGAATGCGGGCAACATCGAATGTGACGAATTCTGGCCCACCACCCCCTCCCAGACCACCGAAGACACCTATGGAAGACGAGGATGAAGTCAGGCCCAAGTTTGGCGTCCCTCCCCCTTTTCAAGGAGAACGAAAATCTTCAATAGCTCCCCCACCACCACCAAGCCGTGCTCCTCTTCAATCATCGCCACGCAACGGCCGAGATGCCAATGAGAGGAAAGCTGTACCACCTAGCTCTGCTGCGCCACCACCGCTTCCACCCAAAGCTCCATCTGCACAACCTCCGTCTTCAGGTCCGCCTCCTCCGCCGCCTCTCCCAGCGGAGCGAAATACTGCCGTGACTCCACCTCCACCTCCTCTTCCGGCTACACCAAGGCCTGTGACAAGTATTCCACATACATCGGGACCGCCGCCTCCCCCACCGTTACCTTCATCGAGTGCGCCACCGCCACCTTCACTCCCTTCTTCTAGCGCTCCCCCGCCACCACCAATGCCATCGAGCGGTGGACCTCCTCCTCCGCCTTTACCGCCTGGACGAGGCGGCTTTGCTGCTCCTTCACTGCCACAGCCTGTAGGCGGCAAGGACGATCTTTTGGCATCCATACGAGGCAGTGGCGGCATAGGTGGGGGTAGATTAAAGAGGGTCAGTAGCCAAGAAAAACGTGATCGCAGTGCCGCTACAGTCCCCGGCGCAACACCCGCTGGCGTATCGGGGGGCGGCGCTCCACCGGCTCCTTCTGGTGGAGGCGGTTTGGGAGATGCTTTGGCCGCAGCATTGAGTCAAAGAAATAAGAAAGTCAGCGCCAGTGGTAAGGTTTTGTTCACTGTCACGCCTGTGTTGTTCCTGCTGACACCAGATCCCTGCAGATGACGAAGAGGACGACGATGACGATTGGGATGATCCGCCTAAACGTCGTTGAGTGATATGTAGACAAAGAGTCAAGGGTTTTGGACGCGCAACGGTTTGTTGCAATGGAGGTTGTGAAGCCTCAGGATCCGGACGTTGCCATACCCGGACTGTTCAACGTTTAGCGAAGGCGTTAGGGATCCTGTGCTTATGTCAACTGATATATATTAATATGTTGATGCATCGGATGTACTTGCATGAATCGAAATTTGAACATGATGTAAATTACATGACTCGAGCATCCCGATCTTGGCATTAATTCGTCGCGCCGCCGCAAACCCGCGTAGCGTATCTTGAATGTGCATCTAGACCAGACAGGTGCCTCACCTTTTGCTCATGTTCTGTTGACGAGATGAGAGCAGGTTCTGGCTTCACTGTGGTGGCACCTTCGTCATCTTTGCTCCGCTTTCTACGGTCCCAATGCGAGCAGGTTTGCTTCTCTACGCCCTCTGGTGCCATTAGGTGCCAGAATACCAAACCGCGACGGACAAGGACAATCTGCCCCGGCTTTTCGAGTCCTTCTCAGCGCTCAGCAAGATATCTGACGACCACTTCATCCCGAAAAGCGACATGTGAATCTTCAGTACTCAATCTCGACTTTTCACGGCCTCCCTCTAAGTATGGGCTCGCAAACCCCCTTGGCAGCGCAAGAGCACCAAGACCTCCCAAGAACAGAATATCATCTACATGCACGAATACAAGTCGGCACGCATCTACACGTATCTGGCCTTTGTTGAACAGACTGCTGAAGCCTAACGAATACAAGGAGAAGCCGAGAATAAAGCCCACTAATCTACCACCGCTACCCAGTTTCTTAGATGATGTCGGTGGCACGAGTCTTGGTCGCAACAAAGCAGGGAAAGCCGCAAATGAGATGAAACTCCGATGTACAGAATTTGACAAGGATGGGAAAGTCACGCTCATGGATGGGGAGTTTAAGAAGACGGAACTGATCGCGAAAGTATGGACCGCTGGGATGGGCCAGCATGCTGAGACTGTGGGGTGCTGACATACTTTTAGTATGGCCTTCTTCCCCGAGATCTCAGAAAGATCGATTCTTCTCTTTTACCTCATATACTCGTTCGACCCTCGGCCATCCTCATCAATCTGCTTCATCTGCGGGTGCTTATAAAGTACAATTGCGTCCTCGTGCTCGATGCGTACGGCACATCCGACTCGTATACCCAATCTCAGTTCATGTATGATCTGCAAGGTAAATTAGGCCAGAAGGAAGCATCACGGCAGGCAGGAGGCCTGCCTTATGAGTTTCGTGCCCTCGAAGCTGTGTTGATCAGTGTCACTACGGGATTGGAAGGCGAATTTGAAGGGGTTGCTCAGCCTGTCATGAGGGTTCTGCAAGAATTAGAAGAGGATATTGATAGAGACAAGCTACGGCACTTACTTATCTACTCTAAGAAGCTAGGAACTTTTGAGCAGAAGGCGAGGCTTGTGCGGGATGCCATTGATGATCTACTGGAAGCGGACGATGATCTAATCGCTATGTACCTAACGGAAAGAGCGCAAGGCAAGACGAGGGAAGAGGATGATCATACCGAGGTGGAGATGCTACTGGAGTCGTACCACAAAGTCTGCGACGAGATCGTTCAGTCAGCGGGCAACCTGGTCAGCAATATTCGAAACACGGAAGAAGTGTGAGTTTTGTACACAGCTATGAAGGATTTTTAAGGGCTGACTAGGACAGCGTGAAAGCTATCCTTGACGCCAACCGCAATTCTCTCATGCTACTCGATCTCAAATTTAGTATCGGTACCCTGGGTACTGGATCCGGCGCCTTCATTGCCGCTCTTTATGGAATGAATCTCAAAAACTTCATGGAAGAATCTGACCTCGGTTTCTTAGGGGTCACGGCCTGGTCATTTATCTTCGCAGCAATGGTTTGCGTTTATGGGTTGAAGAAACTTCGGAAAGTGCAGCGGGTCAGTATGTGGGGTGAACAAGGTGGCAGAGGTCGGGGACCATGGCGGGAAGTCACTCCGACACCTGCCTTACCGGGAGAGTCAAGAGGCGAGAGACTGAGAAGGCAGAAGGAGATGCGACAAGAGGATTTTGAGGGTGGAGGTGGATTTGGGACGGAGGGTGTGGGACCATTACCCCTGTCACTGAAAAGGGCGGGGAAGGATGCGGAGGGAGGGAAGCCATGATTGTCGATTGTCCTTGCAAGGCGTTGGGTGCAATGGATCACCATACTCTTTGTAGCATAGCGATGGAGCCAGGGTTGGCGCTTACATTGTAGCTATAGGATGCGTACATTTCACTCCATCAATATGGAAATTCTACAGTAAGTGCACGAGGCCTAGAATATGAGCCAGATGTTGATCGCCAGTCCTGTACCTACTTTATCGCATTTCGATCCAACCGGAACTTTTCAACCATATAATCTCGAACGTCACTTCCGCTCATTGATCGACATGCAAAGCCTTGAATGTGTCAAAGGCCTCATGCCCTCTTCCCGTTTGCTGGGACGGCAACAATGTTGTGTTTCGACCGCTAGAAAACGATAATCCTTGAATCCACTCCGCAGCCATGATGTCGAAGCCATGGCTCTTGGTATCTCCAGCATCACGAGGCATTGGTCTCCAGCTCGCCAGACGATTGCTCAAGACTACGGACTTACCTGTCATTGCAACGGCAAGGAAAGACCTCAAGAGCACAAATGAGGAAATCCTCGACGGTCTCAACGTTGACAAAAAGCGACTCGAAGTATTGAAGCTCGATGTGACAGGTACACATTCCCTCCATTTCATACAGCTACTCTGTTTACAAATGTAACTTAGACGAATCAACCATCTCAGATGCAGCATCTCACTGCTCCTCTCGCTTTCCCGACGGCTACCTCCGTCTGGCTTTCTGCATTCCTGGCATTCTACATCCCGAAAAATCCCCCTCTCAAATCGACCACACCAAAGCCATCCAAACCTTTCAAATCAACAGCCTGGGGCCCCTCCTCCTTGCCAAACATTTCACTCCCCTTCTTCCGAAGAAATCCACCATCGTCTCTCCTCTGGAGAACCTACCCACCTCTGCCGTGCTGGCATTGATGTCTGCGCGCGTCGGTTCAACGAGTGACAACTCTCTTGGCGGCTGGTATTCATATCGTGCGAGTAAGGCGGCTGTGAACAGTATCGCGAAGAGTGTGGATATCTTCTTAAGACAGAGGTGTGGCGATAAGGCGATGTGCGTCAGTCTACATCCGGGAACAGTGAAGACGGGGCTGAGTGAGGAATTTTGGGGGAGTACGCCGGTTGAGAAGTTGTTTTCACCAGAGTTTTCGGTGGAGAAGATGATTGAGGTGGTTAATACTGTTGGGGTGGAGGGAAGGGGAAAGTGTTGGGATTGGAAAGGGACGGAGATATTGCCATGAGAAGGCATGAAAACTATATCTCCGCATATCGATTGAATGTTTACCCAAAAAATCTGGGGTTTATATTTTCCAGAACATGTATAAGGGATGCCATAACTCGTCCTGCTGGTATACACCCAAGTCTCGAACAGCGCCAAGTATCGATCCCTTCCGAATCTCTCTACTTACTCTTTACGAGCACTCACGAGACGACAACTAGATAATAGGGTCTTTCCCGAGGTACTCATATCGAGTGAAGACGTTCTCATCATTGGACAGAAATTAGATTCCTGACATTTCCTTACCCCGTTCCCACCACCAGACAACGCGTTCGATATGTCCCCGAATGACTGAAAAGCCGCATCTCCTTCCAATGAATTCAACTCCGTAAGAAACTTTAAAATTGATCTGTATGTGCAAAAGGTTTGACTGATTCAGTCACCAAGTCCGCACGCTTCGCTGTGGTACGTTCCCGTGTCTCGGCCCGCTAAATCATTAGCCTAATATCTCCACATCTTCGATTGACGGTATCGATGTATCGTCGTCAATGCCACCCGAGCCCGGTAGACCATCGGTCAAACTGTCATTACCCCTAGTAAGTTCGCTGACATTGACGTACTCTCGTCTTTTCTCCCCTTGTACGCCAGTGCTCTGCGATTATTCCTCACGTCGACTAAGATCTACTCAAGGAATACCAGCAGGACATCTTCAGCGAACTACGAGCCGAGGATGAGCTTCTCATCTTGGCGCGAGGGCTGGGCCTTCTACGGGTAGTCACTAATCTCCTCCATTCGTATGACGCTGTGGGAAACAATCTGGTGGTGGTGGTTGGGGCGGATGAGAGAGAGAATGGGTGGATCGGCGAAGCACTGGCAGAGCATGCTGTCGTTAGCAGGACGCCAGCGGCCAGGGGCCTCACCTCTATCAATACCGATACGATGGGTGTGGGGACCCGGGAGAAGATGTACTCGCAAGGAGGCATATTCAGCATCACATCGAGGATATTGGTGGTGGATCTCCTGTCAAAGTTGCTAGACCCAGCTACTGTCACAGGTCTAGTTGTATTACATGCCGAGAGGATTGTTGCCACATCCATCGAAGCGTTCATCATACGTATATACCGCCAGATGAACAAAGCTGGGTTCTTCAAAGCCTTTTCTGATAATCCCGAGCCCTTCACGACTGGCTTCGCGCCTTTAGCATCGATGATGCGTAATCTCTTCCTGCGAAAGCCATCTCTGTGGCCACGATTCCATGTTACAGTTGCTAAATCGCTCGAAGGTCGGAAAAAAGCAGAAGTCATCGAGCTCGAAGTACCAATGACCGATGGCATGAGGGATATCCAGAATGCAATCCTTGAATGTGTGGAAGTAAGTATTAGCGAGCTCAGGAAAACCGACACGGGACTAGAGTTGGATGACTGGACGCTTGACAGTGCTTTACATAAGAGCTTTGACGTTATTGTGAGGAGACAACTGGATCCAATATGGCATCGTGTAAGCTACAGGACGAGACAGATCGTCAATGATTTAAGCGTCCTACGAAGTGTCTTGCATGCTTTGCTCACATACGATGCCGTGTCCTTCCACAAGTATCTGGACACGATACTGGCTGCGCATCAGCCTCCGCCTGGCTCAAACCGTCAGAACCAGTCTCCTTGGCTGTTCCTAGACGCAGCGAATACCATCTTTGAGACGGCGAAGCGGAGAGTATATAGCGGCAAGGCCGCCGAGGGATTAGCTCCTGGAGCACATGGGGTCCTACCAGATTCTCTACGTCCTGTGCTCGAAGAGCTACCGAAGTGGGCACTCCTTGCGGACGTTCTCGAAGAGATCGAACGGGATGCTTACTTTAATCCTGGGATCAGAGACGATTCTAATGGCACTATCCTGATCATGTGCTCAGATCAAGGTACTTGTCGACAGCTTCGCGAGTACTTGCAGACCATGCACGTGCAGCCGGCAACCCCAAAAGAAGAGGATGGACTTGAAGGGAACATGGAAGCGAAGGCCACTGCTACATTCATGATGCGGAGGAAATTACGGAATTATCTAAATTGGAAGCGAGATTTCGCTCGAGTGAGCGCCTCGCTCTTCACCGAGAATCAGAAAGTGCTTGAAGGCTTCACTGATCAACGAGGCGAAAATGGGTATCGAGGGAAGGGCCCACCGAATAAAAGGCGACGGGTCAGAGGTGGGTCGGCTGCCAGTGCTGGTGGAGGAAGACCTGTCAATAGCACTATACAGATAGCCGAGGATAAAGAGTCTCAGGTGGCTTCGCTCCTCGCAGAGATTCAACCTGATGAAGTGGATGTAGCACAAAAGGAAGAGATCGTCCTAGACTCCTTGGAAGATTACTTCGAGCTCTACGAGATGAATGATTTGGTGGTTGTTCATCCATACGATGGTGATATGGATGAGCATGTACTTGAGGAAGTCCGACCAAGATATGTGATCATGTACGAGCCAGATGCTGCTTTCATTCGGCGAGTCGAAGTCTACAGGAGCTCGCACGAGGACCGAAACGTCCGAGTGTATTTCATGTACTACGGCGGTTCTGTGGAGGAGCAACGGTACCTCAGTGCTGTCAGGAAAGAAAAGGATGCTTTCACCAGATTAATCAAGGAGAAAGGAAATATGGCCATCACTATTACCCTTGATGGTGTAGCTCCTGACCCTCAGGAACAATTCCTCCGGACGGTCAATACGCGTATCGCTGGTGGTGGTCGTTTGGCGGCTACTGCAGAACCACCTCGTGTTGTGGTCGATGTGCGTGAATTTCGATCATCGCTGCCTTCGCTCATACATGGTCGTTCCAATGTGGTCGTCCCTTGCATGCTCACAGTCGGGGATTACGTGCTGACGCCAGAAATATGCGTCGAGCGTAAATCTGTTCAAGATCTCATCTCCTCGTTCAAGAATGGCCGTCTCTTCAATCAAGCAGAGACGATGCTTTTACATTATAAATATCCTATGTTGCTCATCGAATTTGGTCAGAACAAGTCATTCACATTCGATACCTTCGGTACGGATCATACCGAAAAGCTCACCTCAGCTCACAATCCACAAGACCTGCAGTCCAAAATCGCTCTCTTGACGCTCGCATTTCCCCGCCTCAAAATCATCTGGTCTTCCTCGCCATACCAAACAGCCGAGATCTTCGATGAGCTCAAGAAGCAACAGGAAGAGCCGGATCCAGTCAAAGCTGTACGAATAGGTCTTTTGGCTGGCGAAGACCCTAGCGAACAAAGTTTCAACCAGACTCCTCATGATATGCTGAGGATGGTGCCGGGAATGAGCGAGAAGAATCTCTCACGCATAACTTTGGAAGTCGAGAATATTGCGGACGTCAGCAACCTCACAGAGGAGGAGCTCAATGTGATGGTGGGAAAAGAGGCCGGAAGACAAGTTTATAGGTTCTTCAACCGAAGTGTACTCGAAGATTGAGAAATTCGAGGAATCGAGGAAAAAACGTCGCAGTCGCAGTCACATACGGCTCGGTTCCGTTACAGAAGGATACATATATTTAAGGAACCAAGTAGTCGTCCCCGGATCTCCCAGCCCCTAATATCTCCTGGACCTGCCACATCAGCGGGTCAAATTCCTCCTCGGGTACAAGGGCAACTACAGGAGAGACTCTCTGTCGGCCAAGGCCATTCGATCTGAGGTATCACCTTCGTTGCACATTCACGACGCGCTGCGTCGGGCGTGTGGAATTTCAAAGCACAGACGCCCTTCTGCTTCTCTGACGTCTGGTACGTACGCTCGACGATATGAATCGTCAATTCAGGTACCATCGCAGGAGTCGGTCTAAAAGAGGCTGAACGAGAACATGTAAAGACATGAGATACGAATCAATGCTAAAATATACTTATCCAACGATGCCAATGCCTGGGATCGTCGGTGTACGTGCTTTGCTGCTCTGGTAGCCAGACTCTACTCCGCTCCAGTGCACGATCTCCTAAACTCTCGCCAACAAGCGTCTAATCGAAGCAAGCCGATTAGCCCACAGTGCGGCGATACTCTCTCACTAATATGGATTACAGGAGGTGCAATAGACAATAGATCTCGCATCTCGCAGTTTGCATTTCGGGAGGCTAGGAGGCCAAAGGGCCACGGGATTGAGCTCCTGGCTTCGTGAATTTGACGACAGATATACCAGGAGTGCCTTCCAAACCAGGGTTGGATGCAAAACTCGGTATGGTAATAGGCGACGGCGGTTGGGAAGGGTCTTAAATGTTTATTTTCCTTTTGGGAAACGTGTAAGAGATAGTCTCAGAGCCGCCTCGATATGTGCCCTGAGAATTGCCTATGGACAGATCTTGTGAATGAAGGAGGTATTACCGACCAGTTACCTTTCTTGGCGGTATTTCTTACCTATAAGAGAGGGATTCGCATTGGGTGGTAGGTATATTGGCAAAGTAGGATTCTTGCTGCATTTGCTATTTGCATTGTTGGTCTAAGGTTTTACTCCGCATTATGGTGCTGACTCCGAAACGGAGCGAGCCCATGGGTGATTGTGTTCACCTAGAAACATGAAGATGTCTCTTGATTAAGCATCCGATCAGTGTGATGGCTCTGCTCTGCACGATGAATTACCAAAATCTGGAATTCGACATTGGAATCTTGGGATTTCTTGATTTTCTTCGAAGGTAGATACAATTCGTTATGGATGATCTGCTTCATGAGCTGTGATCGGTCCTCTGGCGCAGCTGGTCTTGTATATCGATCTGAGTTTCGAATATCTGGAGTACGGGTGTCTCTGCAACTGATGCTGCTCAACGTCGATATCGCACAGGCATGAGTATCTTGTCTGCACGCATGGATCAACTCCCTCTTCAAGTCACATGTAGTGAAACCCCTCGCAAGTCGTGACGGTGTTTCAATCCCGTTCAACAACATTCATTTCTATGGGCTCATAAGTTCATACCCTGCACCTCCAACTCCTTCCTTGAACCTCCGTCAGGCATATGATGCTTGTTCAACCCGCCTCTGTGTATCGAGAGCCCCACCCACAAAGTCACCCTCCATGCATACATCAAAACCCAACATGCAACGTCCGTCTTCCACCTCAGATCTCATCAACGTCGATATCCTTGTCGTCACTGCTGTTGTCTCGGTCCTCGTCAAACTCGACATTGTCATCCACACCCTCGTGGCCGTATCTAAGGGTCAAAAACTGTCAGTCTCGTTCCTCCTACACATCCACCGCGCCGAGAGCCTCCGAGGTAGCACATACGTATCAGTCTCGTTGATCTTCGCCGTCTCCGGTAACTCCCCGTACGCCTTCAGACTCCTAGCCTCATCCGCGCTGTACTTCAATATGACATCACCCTTCTCGTCTTGGTAGTCGCGGAGTGAAAGGAGTATGATGTCGCCCTGATTGATCCAGACTTTCTTTCGGAGCTTGCCGCGGATGTGGGCGAGGCGCTTTTCGCCGTCGAAGCATAGTGCTTCGAGGCGGCCGTTGCCGAGCATTTTGATCACTTGGGCATATTCTATGCCGCGGAGTGGGTCAGATGAGTTTTCTGTGGGTTCAGGAAGGTGATGTACCTTGGCCTTCTTCTTTGAAGGTGAGTTCACGCTTTTCGTTGTCATTCTCGTTCTTTCCACGACGACGATTTTTACCACCCTAGAGAATGTGTTAGCTGCGTCGTCGCTTCACACCAGATGTGTTCCCTGAGATGGTTCAAGAGTCGTAGTGGTGGGGTAAAGAGCTGGCTGGAAGGTCTATCAAGAATGTCTTACTTTCCCCTTATTCTTGGGCATTCTGAAGTATGCTTGTAGTCTCTAGGTAACGGCGGCTGCGATGTGCGGCGAAACTTGGTAAAAGAAGGGACTGTCCTGTTTGCAGATTTGTACTTAAAAGTAGAACATTGTGTTTGGTGGGGTCAAGGTGTGGCGCAGGCTGACTCAAGCGAAAAGAGTTTGCCGCGCGCTCTCAGGAAACAATTCCTCGTTGTGTTTGGGCTTGGAACTGCTCGGTATGGCAGGAAGGTATATGAGGTATGAGCCTGAAAGTTCTCGGTCGTCTACATGTCGCCTCTGTCATCAAGTCCGTGACCCGGAAAAGCCTCAAACAATACAGCAACAAGCGGTTTACCAGAATTCGCGGTCTTGATGTGTGTCGTCTACACATAACCCCGCATCATAGAATTTGTCACTCCGCCGAAGCTATCCTCCGAGATCCCTCCCATGTACTGCAGCCGGGTTTACGCCAACGGTATGAACCTATCATCAATGGCCGGTATGATGAGTCTGAGGAGGGCCTATGGTTGATGTTCACCAGCAATCCCATGCAAAGGAAGAAAGTTGTGCGGAGCTGGGCGAGAAGACGAATGACCCAGGCTGTGATGGAGCAATTGAGGTTAAGAGGATTTGATGGGAAGGGTAGGAGACTTGCTCTTGGAGCTACGGCCGAGGAGGGTGTTCTAACAAGACCCTCGGATAAAAGATCTATGGAAAACATTCCTGAGGCCCTTATCGGGACTGTTGACGTCGAGGTTCTGAATCAGACCGTCGCAGTGCAATATGAGCAAGTGCAGAAACAGGCTGCGCTACTCGTCCAAGAAATTTTGAACATCTGTGGGCGACCACAGCGCAGCAACAAGGCTTCAATGTCCCGAAGCATATCCTATCGATGAGACTCACATGGCCTACGAATCTGATCCTAGCTCAATCTGGGAACTGCAACAAAACGACCAGCATCGGCCAGGGTATGACTTTCACAAGTCTATGACGCCAGGCCCTTCGTGCGTGCCAACAGAAGCCTTGACGGTCATCGTCTTTGCGCACACCGGTTTATGGAGCCTGGGACAGAAAGAATCACTAGACACGCGTATTCGGCACATAGATCGAAGGATCAGCTTTGTGGTGCAGATCCTGAATGTGTTATCCGCTATCAGTCTGAAGGTTTCTATCGCCAGACGCTCATGCATTCGTCATATCATTTTCACAGCCGTCTATATCTTCTCCGATCGCGCCTTCTTACTGAAGCACCATCATCGCAACTCCTCCAAACCTTACACCCACCTCCTCCACACCACAAAAACCACCATCTCACTCCTTGTTAAGTTCCTCCGCACGCGCCTTGCGATCCTCCTTGCTACCCTCTTGAGGTGGCATATCTGCGCGCAAGTCAGCTAGGCAACACCATCATGAACACAGCAAGAAGAAATATACCCTTCATAGTCATCGGGATCTGAGGCCCCTTCGACTGAAAGTCCTGAGCGGACGCCTTGGCAGACTGGTGCGGTGTGTGCTCGTTCTCGTGATGCTCGTGGTCGCTGGCGGTCGACTCGGTCATGGAGGATGGATCCTTGGCTATCTTTTCGGTGATGCCCATGGGCGTTTCTTCTTCGGAGGGGTGGACGGGCATGGTGCTTGTGGATTGATTGAATGTGTGGTCGGAAGGTAGTTGTGGGTGAGGGATATGTTCGAGTGTGCTACGTTTGGAGGCCAAAAGATACGTCACAATGGAGGGGTCCTTTTGGGGAGCTAGCCCTAGCCGCCGCCAATCATTCAACGGCTGCACGACATATCCCCAATACCTCAAGCATGTTCAAATCGCAGCATTTTCCTTATTAACATCATCGAATTCATTTCAGGCCGCTCGGAAGCAGGATCCTCTCGCCTCATGTCTACTTGACTGCCACGCCATTGCTATTTCCGCCCTGATACTCTCTGCTTTCTAGCTTGTCACCGTTGTTGGCTATCTCTGATCTTGGATCCTACCTGGTTGTTGTCAGTGAATCTCGAAATTTGCAGGGCGGATTGTACCCACTGCTACGTGTCAAAGTGTGGCCGTCATGCTATCATACCCCTCATATGGGCAAGAATTGATTAGACGATGCTTTCAATGTTGATAGTCTGCACTGGATGAGCCCATAACATAATGAGTTCACTGCTCCCATCATGGCATAGCATCCCCGTTCCTATCCATTCCTCACAATCCTCCATAATCCCCCCAGCCTCCTCCTCCACCCGATCCCATACCCCAACTCAACCACCCCCTTGCAAACCTCCCCCGCCTTCGCAGCCCCACCAGTGCGATAATCGAGCGCCAGCGGAATACTCGTGCTCAGCAAACGTGGAAACCTATCCCGACAAACGGCTTTGGTATTACAAATCGATCGCAGTCCTTCCTCTCCACCAAATCTACCATGACCACTTCCCTTAACGCCGCCAAAGGGGAGCGAAACGGCGTAGTAGACTGCGAAGTCGTTCACGCTGACCATGCCTGACTTGATCTGTTGGGTGACCTTTTCGAGGGTTTTAGGATTGGTGCCGAAGACGCTGGCGCCGAGGGCGTAGGGTGTTGAGTTCGCGATGCGGATTGCCTCGTCAACGGAGGCTGCCTGCATGAGGACGCAGATGGGTGCGAAGAGCTCTTCCTGCACGATCAGCATAGAGGGCGTGACGTCTACGAGGAGTGTCGGTTGGAAGTAGTGGCCTTTGGTATACTTGGGGTGGTTGTACCGCTTCCCGCCCACGAGGCACTTGGCTCCTTTGCTGACCGCTTCGTCTATAAGGCTCTCCAGTTGACCGAAGCGGGCGTCTGATATCATAGCACCCACGTCGACTTCATCAGGGTCTTCGAGAGCAGACCCAACTCGTAATGTCTTGATGCGGCTGCTGAGGATGGCGATGAGGCCCTGGTAGATTTTGGGAAGGCAGATGATGCGCTCGATGCCGATGCAGTTCTGGCCTGCGGACTGGAAAGTCCCGCGCAGAAGTATGCTGGCAACCTTGTGTATGTTGCTGACATCGTCAAGAATAATCGCAGGGTCTTTTCCCCCGAGCTCCAAGTAAACAGGTGTCAGAGATTTCGCCGCTGACGCTGCGACGTGGTGGGCGACGGGACGGGAGCCGATAAAAGTTATATGGGATATGCCTGGGTGAGAGGTGAGATGATTAGCGACCTGAGGCCAGCACACAATGGATTGTACGAGGTTGGAGGAATGGCCGCAGGCTGTCAGGGCTGCACGGGCGATGGAGGCAAAGTATTGAGTCGACCATGCTGTGGACTCGGAGGCTTTGATCACAATGGCAGAGCCGGTAAAGAGGGTCGATATGAGGGGGCCCATGAAATTATGGAACTGTTGCAAGAGTGAGTGGATGCAGCTGTCATTTCATAACAGGGTACATATACCGGATAGCTACAACCTGTCAGCAGGCTGGATAGGGACGATGGCAGGAAACATAGACATACTTCCAGCTCACGCAAGCAGCTACGACTCCCAATGGCTCCCATCTGACCTCGTTATGCTTATACATCATCAAGAAATTCGTCGGCCTCTTCTCCGCTCTCAACGCCTTCTCTCCATGTTGTATCGTCCATTTCAATTTTTCCACAGTGACCAGGATCTCTCCGAGCGAAGCGTCGACTCTTGTCTTCCCAGAGTCGAGGCATGCCACGGTCGCTATAGTCTCTTGATTGTCAAGGATGTACCTGCATCGAGGATAGAGTCGTCAATCACATATCCTTTTCTCGACTCGTATATGCCAAACGTACTTCAACAACGTCTTCAACACCCTTCGCCTTTGCCTGAACGTAGTGTTTGCCCATTTCCTCTGTGCCTCTGTAGCTTTGGCTACTGCCCTATCGATTCCATCCGGAGTGGATGGGTTCACGTGTCCGAGTAGCCGTCCATTGGCTGGGCAGTAGCATTGTATGGCGCTCAAGCCAGACTTCTGTATTTAAGGTCAATTGCCAATCATGTAGACTCTTCAACGAACAGCTCACCTTGATGCTTGGTTTTTCTAAAACTTCGCCCTCCCAGTACGGGTTGCATTGTTCCGGTGCTGTTACGGTGAAAGGTACGGGTTGTTGGGCGCTGTCATTGAGAACGGTGTTATTGAAGACGATAAAGACAAAGCCAATTGATATAATGAAGATGAAGGATTCGAGCCACGGCACTTCGGTGGGAAAGTGGTTGACGATCTCCATGAGAACAAAGTCACAGGGCGTCGATCAGTTGAATTACAACGTGTGATAGATCTGCAAATTAACAGTAACATTGCGAAAGCGTCACGCGAATCTACAGTTACACAGCACCACATTCTGATCAGCGAGTAGTGTAGCTGGCGCCCTGAGTACAGACTTTGATTGACTCTGCTATAGCGTTTCCCAAACAAGCTGAATGCTCCTCCACCCATTACAACTACTCATGTCTCCCGAACCCCCTGTACAGAACGAATAAAAGCAAGTGGTATCATTCGCGCTCCCTAATGCTTATCTCCAATCCCGTAGTACCGTCCTCCACCACGTCCTCTACATCCCTGAACCGTGCTGGCCGGCATCTTGTCTCTTCGGCCATGACGGTTCTAGGATGGTATTAGACCGCACTTCTCCCATGTCGACGGCCTCCGCCGCGGCCGCAAGTCAGGCAGGAGATGATGATGTCGAAGAGGGAAACGATGCCTGCGATGATGGCTTGTAGGATGGAACCGATGCCGTTAACGACGGCCATGAGGCAAGCGCCGATGGTTTGCAGGACGGACCTGATCTGTGAGGATACGAAAGTCAGCAGAGCCTCTTGGTAACTTTGGGAGTACCGCGGAACAGTATGGTGAGCATGGGGAAGAGTAACGTTGTGTGCTCTGCAAAGTTGACTTTTGGAGATGGTGATAAACTTACGCATGATACGACGGCACCCATATTGACTGTTTAGCGTGTGTAGTGGCTAGAGTAGCTTTGTATGGTGTTTTTTGGATGGTAAGGAGGATGCGTAGGTGGTTAATAGAATGTTGTTCGAGGCTTGGTGATGTTGATGAAACACAAGGAAGATTTTTGATTGAGATTTCTAACCAGGCGCGATCACTTTAGGGAGCAAGGAAGTGACTACTGGTGGGAAATTAGACACGAATGTAATTTCCTCCAAAGTCGGAAACCTTCATCCCTTTATATCACCAAGTACGGAACCATCTCCTCCCCAGCCACATTCGCTGATCGCACTCTACTTTGGCCTTGCATGACATCGGTCCTATAGAAGCGCTTGGTATTGATAACAACACGCGAAATCATCACCTGTCGATGCTTTGACCACGTCACATGGGCCATCAACCTGTAGAGCAGCATTTCTTAAGGCTTTCCAGTCGCTAGGAAGATGCTTAATCTTACTAGCGGTGGCTGTGCACCTCTTCAAACAGGAAAGGATCTTTGTCAATGCAAGTGTCAAAACACTAGTGCCTGTGGCGCTGGTAAGACTCCAGCTGCCATTGGAGAGGATCCGAAAGATCAGCAACAGGGTAGGATCGAGCTAAATCGCAGATCTCTGTGGCTGAACGCTTCCTTGTGGCTGAAGCGGTTCGGCCGAGTCTATGATAAAATGACAGACACTAGCAGAATACAGTCGGTACTACTACTAGTTCTGAAAGCTTCTTTACCTACATGGCCCTCACAGATAATCATACTCTACTGTAAAAAATACATCTGTCTAGAGTAGTATGTACGCAACAGAAACACTCAATCACCTGGGTGTACACGTCGTATTCACAAAGTAGTGAACAACGAGCTGATCTGTCGCTCATCCAAGTCAGTAGTAATACCAGTCCATCATTAGCCATGCCGATCATGACGCCGATTAAGATACGTGGGAAGAAAAAGACAGGATTGAAAGATACGCTCGAGTTCATTCGGAAACCACAGTCCCTTGGCAAACGTCCTCCCTCACCAGTCTTGGCTTCGCAAGCTCCGGCAAATAAAACACCTCGCCATGCTGCTCCAAGATCAGAGACAGTCAGATATCAATCGTCACTCGAGCAGCTCCCACTCGAAGTACTCGAACAAATTTTCTTCCACTGCCTGAATGTCAGCCTACCACAAGCCTCAACAGTCATCGGTCTTAAACTCGCTTCGCATCGTGTCAAGTGCCATCTCACCCGGAGAGTGTTCAACTCAGCAGACGGCACGGAATATCCATGTGCCTTAGCTACCATCTTTCCCACCTCTCGAGACCATCGCGAAGCACAGTCAGCCATACTGCGTTTGAGATGGATGACTCTACCATTCTTCCAGAAGCTCATACCAGACTTTGTTGTCAAGACGCTTGTTAGAGAATTGGGTGGCAGAGATTTCCAATGGATGGACCACAGACCTGTCGTAGCTAAGGACGTTGAGCCCTTGATCCGACGTTGCGTGGAAGATAATGCACATCGTGGGAATATTACACCATTGCAAGAACTGCCAGCATGTTGGAATATCGATTGGCCTATGACTGAGTCTTCTTCGCCTAAACCGTCGAGAGTGCTCAACATAAAACCTCAACCGCCTCCTGGTGATGCTACAAACATGTTGTCCATCTACGTGGTGATAGGACTTCGAGACGGCATCGTCACCATTTGGGATCCTTCCTTTGACGAGAATGGGACCTATGGTAGGGTACTACTGACACACAAAAGGTGGCGAGCATTATGCTGCCTCGAAGGTTGCCGCATACCAGACAAGCTACTGCATGGGCCCTGGACCGACGAGAAATGCGAGTTCTTGGAGATTCTGATACGTGGAAAGGCCAAGGTGGACTGGATCGAGACCACGAGTGGAGAAGTCGCCAAGAAAGGACTGCTGGACGCACTACGGGAGCACAATGCCTGGGCGATGAAATTGTTGCTGACACGATTGCCATGCCCACCCGACTCTAAATCCACCGAGCACTATGTAAATGAGGAATCTCGCGATATGAACATATGGTCCCCTTTCAACTTCAGGGAGGATCCGATACTGGGGGGTGTGGGTGTCGCGCCGGAATACGAGCATTGGCGCATAGCGGTGATTGAAGAAGGCTGTGACAAGGATGTGGTCGATGCTTTGCTGGACGCTCCCCATCCCGTCGTCGACTTGGAAGGGACGGAGGTCTCCAGGTGGGTTGTCATGGAGGATTCTCGTGGCAATGAGCGGGCGACATGGCTGCGTCTGAGACTGAGGATAGGATTGGGATCCGGCGTGCACTCCATTAGCGAATTACAATCAAGATGGGGGGGGCCATGTTGATGTTCGCAAAGCGATGCGGTGCTGGGCGAGTCCCTGGGGAACTATCTTGCTCCTTTTTCAAGGGCATGCGTAGTGGTAGAAGATTTCTCCTGCTTTGTCGAATGTCTGTCCGGTGCGAGTCTTGTGGCTTGGAAACCCCAACAAAACGATACTCTTAGCGAGGTGCGTAGCGGGAATGACAGAAAAAGCATATGTGATCTGGCTACTATGAGACGTCTGTCATATAGCGTCCACATGGCTAGATACATAGAAAGAATGACTGTTGCAAACAGTCATCATAAGGAAAGACGTGCACTCATATCACCAAGCAACGGACAGACTCTGACAGGTACTTGATGTTGCGATAAAGGTTGGGGCAATGCAAGATATGATAATGTACAATAGACTTGATGAACGATAGATTATACAATGCTATCTAATGCTGGATTGCCAACTCTTTCCAATCCATCAATGGGTATCTCGTATCTCTCCCAAACAATAAATACCACCCTGACATGAACAACTTCAGTCTTCATCCTCATCCTCGTCATCCGCCGCCGAGGACTCAGCTTCGTCGGTGAGATCGGGCATATCGTCGTCCTCGTCCTCTTCCTCTGCCTCTGCTTCTTCACCTTCACTCTCTGTGACCCTGACCTTGGCCGCACCCTTCGTCCCGTTTGCTGCCTTTGCCCTGGACGGTGTCTTTGCCCTTGTAGCCACTGCTTTTGATCTCCTCATACTACCTGACGTTACCCCCCGTGCGCTTTTCGCTGGCATCGAACCTTTCCTGGGTGTGGCTTTCTCGAGAGATGCTGCCTTGTTGGGAGAGATGGACTTCGTCTGCGTCCTGTTGCCCTCCCCTTCTTCACTCGCGCTAACTTCATCATCACTATCCTCCTCTTCTTTCTTCACCTTCGTCTTCTTCCTCGGACTATCTACACCGCCTTTCTTCGTCCCCATCCGCTTGACTAGATGCTCAATGACGCAATTCGCGTCAGCCCAGCCCTCACTCCTCTCTCCCGTAACGGCACGGCAGCGCGGACAGGTCTTGCCGTGGTCTACGAAGAGCGCATGCAGACCGTACTTGAGCTCGTCCGGGATCATGACTTCGCAATGACTGAAGGTGGTGTTCCTGTCCGCCTTTTTCTGTTTCGGACCCCGAGTGTTGTCGGGTGGAACCCAGCCTAGGTACTGGCAGAGGCGGAACACGTGAGTGTCGACTGCGAAGCAAGGTTTCTGCATGCAGAAGAGGTTGACGCAAGCGGCGGTTTTGACGCCGATGCCTGGAAGGGCGGTGAAGGTGGTCATCGCGTCGTCTTTTTCGAGAACGTGATAGTAGTCTAGCGTCAGAGCACTTTGCTGAAGGGTGTGTAGTTCTAGCTCCTTCACCGCTTTGATGTCATCGTTTAGGAGATCGAAGTCGCCTGCATCTTTGGCCTTGAGTAGAGCAGCAAGACGCTCATGATTCTCGCGATGGACTACCTCGAGGATCTTCTTGATGTTCTTGCTCTTGTTCTTTGCAAGACCGCCGGACTTGATGGCTTCGAAAACATCCTCCTGCGGGGCCTCATGTACTGCGTTCCAGTTCACGCTGCCTTTCCCAACGCCGACTGCGGACAGGCCAAAGCGCTGCACGAGACCTTGGAAGGCGTTACTGGAATTCTTTCCATTCGTAGCAGCGCTGAGAAGAGTGCGAATGAGGGCGTCGAGAATTGAAGGGACCTCGCCACAGCCTGAGACCACCTCAGAAGGTACGGGAATGTCATCTGGCGGGACAAACCTCTTACGGCGTCCAGGCGCAATGGTGCTCATGAGGAGGTCGTGCACAGTCTTGCACTCATCGGCGGTTGGGTGCGGCCAATCGGGGAAGGGCGTCTCGCCAGGCGTAAGACCGTATGGATTGGCTTTCTTCCTTGCCGTCTGTTTTCGCGGCCCTTGAGCACCCTTGGCTAGCACCTCCGCGTCTTGATCTTGCTCCTGCTTCGTTGCGGCTATTAGAGCCTTCCTCTTCCTAGTCGTAGCTCTGACCTGTTCGCCAACTTCTTTCTTGACTTTAGCCTTCTTGAGGACCCGCTTTCCCATATCAGATGAAAGCTCGTCATCGTCTGTCTCAGCCTTTACAGCATGTAACGCTCGCTTGCGCTTGGTGCCATTGACGACAGGTGTTGCGGTAACGCCATTCTCCACCCCGTCCTTAGCTTCCGATTCCTTCACTGCACTACGAGGCCTGTCGGTAGGCTTTGCTGTGGCTTGGACAGTATCAGGCTTGCTCTTGTCCTTGCTCTTGCTCTTCACTGTGGAATTTGGTCCTTTTGATACCCTCGATCGTTTTGCGACAGCCTTTTTTGTTATTGATGCTGGACTCGCTGGTGGACTTGACAATTGGTCCGAGCTGTTCTCCTTGTCAGACATAGGAGAGCTTAACAAATTGGCCATGAGGCTGGAGGTCACTCCGGAAGATGCGTAAGCTTTGATATAATGCAGATGTAAAGGCGGAACGATAGGATGTCGTTGGGCAAAGGAGTAGGGTAGACAAATGCCTGGGAGATGCAGCGAATGGGAGAAGGCTCTCCACAAGAGGGAGGACGGATGTGAGACAGACGTTTCGAGAAATATTGAGTATATTACAGCATAGAGAATGTATTGCGACAGTAGAAAAGAGTATGCAAAGTTTGGGAGAGCTGGAGGCAGAGATGCACTACATTAGCGTAGAGATCTGACGCAGTGACATAGAATATGCATCTCTTCGCAGAGGGAAATACTCCGATCACAATCCCTTGGCCTAGGTACAATTACATCCCCTCGAGTAGCCATACCGAAGTTCTTGTTCGCCCGGAGTGTAATTCAATCCAGTAATTCTCCCATCGCTGATGCATATATTGGTGTGAAGACAATTAATTAAACTAGTATCCGTTTCGAGTCTAGCATTTATAAGGTACTCTAGCCGTCATAGGTTTAGCCGCTACTATAGTACTTCAGCACAGGATCCCCATCGTGAATAAATTTGCATCGTTGGAATCCTTGTAGATAAAGGCGAATTACAATCCGACTTACTAGTAATATACAGAGCACCGTACAGTCACTCCGACCCAAGAGTCTATCCTGTCTACGGTATAAACATTGGTCAGTGATCAGGGGGGATGTAAAAATAGGGGAATGTGGTATTATTGTACATTAGTATTCTGATTATATAAATAATCAAGACCTTGAGTCCTACCATTCGCTACAATATACGCCTCACGCAGTACTCAAAGAACGATGAACATTGCATCTTCCGAGTCTGCGACCAGCAGTATGCTAGGTCTTAGCAAAGTACTCTCTTGGGCCAAGCTTCGTCACCCGGACGACATGGCTCCTGCAAAGGTAGCGCGAAGGACTTCTCCTTCAATTGGTTCGTGCATATCCATCTTCCACATCCTATGTCCTCCATCATCAGATCCCCCTTAAATCGAGTTTTCTCTAGGTCGAGAGGTTGTGCGTAGTCGACATACATCTGCTTGGTCACCGAATGAAAAACGACGCTTCGGTGATAGAGGTGGACTGGATGAAGGAGACCGGAATGAGAGGCAAGGTTCCATAGACTGTTCAGGCATTGATTGAGAGCGAGTACGAGAATCAGTTGGCTGTTCGAAAACTGACGGAGTGAAGGTGCTAAAGTCTATCGACTGTTCGAAGAAGCATTGAGTGGGAGAGAACCAAGGGTCCAATGAATACTCGTACGACAACAGGGAGGGAGTTGCTACAGATAGCTCCTCAACCTCCGTGCTTTCCCACGTCGCGATCTCCTCCGGAACCGTGATTGGACAAGCGCTAGATTCCACGGCCATTCTCTGATTCCATAGTTGGCGCAGACGGACCGTGACAAATATTAGAAAGCACACTGCGGTAATACGAGGTAGCCATAGCACAAAGGCGTACAACTTGACGGAGGCGCTGATGAAGGCGTTACAGAGATTCGCAGTAGATGTGATGATTGTGCAAATTAAGAGGATCCAGGGGCTGAGCGCCCAACAAACAGCGCCGATGGCGATGAAAACTATCACAAATGTTAAAGAGCCTGATTTAACATCGTTCTTGGCACTCCAAGGGATATGCGTATAGAAAAATTGATTAATCACCTTGATGGACCGATCACCTAGCCAAGCGACTGGAGGTACGACGAATCCGAGGAAATCGAGGCATAATCCAAGGAAATCGATGGAGCTGATTAGCAGGGCGATGAGTGATTGAATGCCAAATATGAGGAAGCGGTAGACGTAACAGATGCGGTTCCAGCATTTGACCACCCGCAGCTGTACATACATTAAGGGACGACTGCGAGCAGCAACTGCTCCAAAAAGTGCCGCGAATAAAGTGACCGCACCTAACACCCGTAGAAAGGTAAAATGCCTGAAAATAGGAAGAGAGTTATCGAGGAGGAATTGAAACAGGTAAGTGACCGCCATCACCAGGATGGGCTTTACTGGATCTGTTTGCATCGTGTGTGTAGCTAGTTGCTGCAATATCGCGTTCGATGTAAGTAATTCTTGGTATGAGGATTGAAAGACCAGAGAACATTGACTTTATAAGAGAAAATGCCATCTCGCATAATGTCCATTGAAGTCGATTGTTGGAACGAGACAGCGCATTATCTCGATCCTCGATAAGTGCATTGTTTCCCATGTTCTTTGTGCCTTTGACAAATGATGGACCCCCCGTTAATTAGATTAAAGGAATTGTGCATTGTTTGCCTATATGCGCAATGCTTGTATGCATCGAGCAATGCTAGAATCAATGCTGCCGCCGAGATCATTGGCTTTCCTAGTGGGCGCAGAGTAAAGTCATGGTCTCGCCATCAACCTTGCCTCGTCGGTGACGGCGAAGGGGAATTCACCCTTGAACTTAATCTCGGCACTCTGGCATTCCTAGCAAAGCAGCTAAGATGGCAGATCGTGCAAATCCAAACCCACAGCTGGCTATCTTAAAGCACACTTTAGTAACAATGAACGAAGCTACGTCGAAGGTTGCTGAGTTGGGAGGAATTTCCTCGACTGAACCTCATATCTCATGCCCCCGGCGCGATCGCCACGGCCCTCCAATGGATATTCCAAATACGGCGGAAGTACAGAGGAAAATCGGGACGATGTGAATGTTGTAGCGAGCCAGCAACGGTGCGAACGGGCCTGCGAGGTGTGGAGAGGGGCAGGAACCGTCTCGCAGAGATCAAAAGCTGGCAAATCTTTGAACTATTGACTAGGGGAGAGTATCGTCAACTGTAGTCTCAGTCTGTATTAATATATTCGGATCCCACATCATGGGTATTGAGCCACGTTCGAGGCAGCGATCAACACCTTCGCGCAGATAATACGTTTTGTTGAGCGCTGTGAATATATGATCACAACTCACGAGCGTTTTCCGTGACGCCTAGCTCGATCACGAAGATAGGCATCACAATCTCGCTGTCACTTTTCATGCTGAAATGTCTGTAAGCCTCTTCATCCAGGAGAGCCTGAATGCTGGGAGCTTTCCAAAAAACCCGTTATGTGCGAAGCATATGCGGTACTACTGATATATGTAAGACTTCTGAACATCTGCGTTAGAGCTTGTGCCTGCTGTGCGATAGTTTAGATGGCCAATGCCCATATTTGGGAGTAAATCTGACATAAGTAACACGACTTCAACTCTCGGTGCGTGAGCAAAAGCATATGCTAGACATATGGAGGCTCAGATTTACGATATATTCCGCGACACAAGTCCAAAGCCAGATGAACAGAGGATAATTCCACAGTACGTACATGGCCATCTCTAAAAACCTTACCAACCGTTCCACCGCCTCTGTATTGATCGCGCATGTCTCTAGCTGCTTGAATCGCAAATCCTAGGCGTCTTGACCTTGATTTCATTGGGTACATCTGTCAGCTCAGTTGGGTGGCTGGGCTGGAGCCAACTGCATCTCGCGCTGGAGTAGTAACATAGCCTCAAGTGATTCAGCGGTATCGAGGTTGTCTGGCCCATAGGCATCAAATCAAGCATCACCAGTTTGCCACCCAGATTCGAAGACTATCAAGGGCATAGTGCTCCAGAATTGGTCGGCATGAGAAGGTTATCTGCTGTAAGGGAGGCGCGTTAGCATGGACACGGATTTGTTACAATCGAAAGAATGACAGAAGTATGCCCCATAATATCAGGATCTTGTTGTCTCAGCAAAGCAAAGCTCAGCAGTCTAACATCTATAAAGTACTTGAACATTCATCATGGAAAATTGGACGGACATTGTTTGGGTAAGAAAAGTTGAGGAGAGAGTGTACCTATCATCAGGCGCCTCAAGATCGACAGGCATAGTCATTAGGTATCATCCGGTGCCATACAACATACCATGGTGTCCACCATGGTACCCTTGGGTACGGAGCAGACACCGGTTGGTCGTATGGAGGAGCGGAGTGGAATACTCTGAATGTTGGCGCCGGAAGTGGGCCGTCTGATCTTACTAGATTTAGTCTAGCATAGGAACACTTATAGCTCCAAATACATCTTCCTTACTCCCGAGGGTCCGTACTTCCTTACTCAATACACAATGGGTGGGACCTGCGCATATATGGCTCTCCCTGGGCTCGAGCTATTAGGGTAGATGGCCAGCCGTACGACCCGAAAAGATAGAGAATCAGTCCTAGAATGGCTGTTATGCCAGGGCTCTTATTTCCTGCTAGCATCTTGCATACCTTGATGTCTGCAGCATGAAAACCATGCTGTTCAATCTTTGCTGGATGCTTTGACCAATCCCCTCCTATCGCTTTCGTTGTCCGCATTGAGCCATACCATGCAGGGTTTTAATCCAATGGCGCATAGTAGGGCACTTCATGGCGATCAATTCGGCATCGATTTGAGTCTCGACTTGACATGATGGAAAAAGCGAGAAGGAATTTGTATCACGCCTACTTCGGGAGACAGCTTGGGGGAAGAGATATAAGCCTCTCTCGCGTTTGAATTCTCAGCATACATCCACTGCTGTTCCGGATCTCTCTCATTTCTTCACATGATACAGGAGTAGTAAGAAGTCATTCGCTTGAGCTCACTCTTACCTCACCTCTTCACACCAAGGCATGGCATCCTCGGACGAGAACGGAGGTAAGCCTATGACAGTCCGGGCACTTTCCGTCTTCTTTCTGAAAAACATTTTCATCCATGTCTCATCGCTAGTAATACTGCTTCCCTGACCACTGGTCCGCGGCTGGGTTTGCCTGTGATATTCGAACGCTATCTTTGCGGTACTATAGGCAAGGTGAACAAATTCAAAGTATAGTAACCTAGAGGCTTCGAAACCTAAAGACTGAGCTTAACCTACTATAACTCATCAACAGCGCCCTCACAGATCTCCGCGCGAATCATGAATTGCTCACCGTTCGCCAAGAACAAAGGCAAGGAGATTCTTGAGGATGACTACATGGACGACGACGCATTCGCCAGATGGATCGCTTTACAGCACCAAGAAGAGATAAAGACGCGCTCTACGGATAGTCAGTCCGAAGCAGAGACGCGACGAGAATCATCCGTCATTTCCCCTAGGAACCCTCCAATCACTTTTCCCTGTGAAAGCCTGAACGAATATACCTATAACGACGTCATATTTTCTCCTAAATCATGTGTGGAATTGCAAGATGGAGACTTCATGAGAATCCTATACATTGTTAGGGACACGTCGACTTCAAGCGTCACCATACGGGGTTGCATGTATAGAAGAACAAGAGAGATGAACGGCCTTCTAGATCGTAAACTCAACGAAGTCTGCTGGATTCTCTATATCGATAACGATGATCCACGCGAACCACTTATACAAGGGCTAGAGACAAGAGCTGTTTCTAAGGTCATCAGGCGAAGGGCTATCCGTTTAACTAACATGGCCTTCCCAGCTTTAAGCTTCCGGGATGAATTGGGGGAGACGCAAGAGATGGTTACCAATTACCGTGTCCTCGTGTGCAGATACAAATACCTGTGCTTCTACCCAAGCTCTGAAGCACGAAAATCACATGCCTGGTGTGAGAAAGGTCTTCATCGACTCCGGGCCAATGAGTGCGATAAGCGATCGGATAATAATATGGCAGATGAAGACCTTCGTTACGCCTGGAGAGGAGAAACACTACCAGGTGGTGCGAAAGAAGGCTGGCTTGTTGGTGAGGAAGAGTTCTTGCGTCAAGAAGCTATCTCGAACGAGGGTAAGGTAAACCCTATGGGAGATCCCATGAAGCGTAAGATAGTAGGCTCCATCCTTTCCAAATTGGACCTTTCACGTGAGCTTCCTGCACCCGCAGGGACACCCAATAGGAATAGCGCTTCGAATGTCGACACTGTTATATCTGAAGAAACTACATTGAAGAGGAATGAGCTTGAAGGTTTCGTCTTCCCATCTGTTCACGCATGGCAACCCCAGCCCCGCCATAGGCAGCGCGCCTCTCCACTCTCGGCCCTCGACAAATCAGCTACTCACGCGAACGAGTATGGCTCAGCTGAAGTACAGGGCATGGTTGATCACCCTCATGCCCTTGGGAAACGCACGATCAAAACAACAGGATTTCGGCAAAAGCAAGCTCGTCTCAGTCAAACTAGACGTCTCATAGGCGGGAAAAGACCGGTTTCTTGCGAGTCCAGCTGTTCAGACAGTGACGAAACGATAGGGCACTCGCAGTCCATGGAATCTACTCAGGAGTTAGGGGCACCCTTCAATCGTGGAGGCTCCACGGCGACTGATTTTGGGCCTCTAAGTCCCCTTTCGCTTGGGAGTATTGATCTAGTAAAATCATCCATCATCACATGCCGTCGCGATTCAATATTGAAGAGAAAACGCTATTCTGACCATCACATGGATATGGACGATGCATTTGACCTCACGGTAGCGCCAGCAATTCCCTCGTCACGTCTCCACAGCGAGGTCCGGCAACCTCCCACGCCTCGCGTCCACGGACTGATCGACTCGCAATCCGAGGCAGATCTGAACTACTTTGAGGCTTCTCTACCTAGCGTAGCTCGTACGACGCCCCTTCAGCACACCCACACCTCACTCAAACCAGAACGGCGGAGGTATACCTTCGGTGACTGCTTTTGCGGCGCTGGAGGTATGTCACGAGGCGCTATCAATGCTGGCTTATGTATCATCTGGGGTTTTGATTTTGATCGAGTGGCATGCGAGACGTACGCAATGAACTTCTTCGGAACACCAGTCTACAATGTATGGGCCAATGAATTTGCTAATGGCAAAGGGGATTACAAATGTGATATCTGCCATTTATCGCCGCCTTGCCAATTTTGGTCGATTGCGCACACCATCCAGGGTAAGGATGACGAGATGAATACTGCGTCTTTATTTGCCATTCTTCGGCTATTGGAAAGGGCGAAGCCAAGAGTTGTCACGTTGGAGCAGACTGCTGGGCTCATCCGTCGTCATCCACTCTTCTTCAATGCGGTGATCAACATGTTCACTTCTCGAGGATTCAGCGTCCGGTGGAGGGTATTGAACTGCGCGGACTTTGGCGTTCCTCAACGTCGTATGCGGCTGTTCATTATCGCATCATGGTAAGCAACCGTCATCTCCTTATGCTCGTCCCGCCAATTGGCATTGCGCTCCCCTACATCCCCATTCCAGCATATATCGAAGCCTGCCAACCGTGGCTCTCAGCTATCAGCGCATCTATTGAATGTATATAACCGTCTACTAACCCCCTACACACAGCCCAGGCGAACCCCTCCCCCCCTTCCCCAACCCCACCCACTCCTCAACTCCCACCACAACCGGCCTAAAACCACACACAACAATCACCTCCGCCATCGCCTCCATCCCCCCAAACTGGCCCAACCACAACATTCACACCACCAAACCTCGCAACGCGGCCCCAACCTCCGGCGACACCATCGCCGCCTGCATCACCACCAATGGCGGGCCGGGAAACGTACATCCGAGCGGTGACCGCAATTATACGCAGCGGGAGTTGGCATGTTTGCAGACGTTTCAGTTGGGGCATGCGTTTGGGGGTGTGGGGGTGAAGAGGCAGATTGGGAACGCGGTGCCGCCGGTTATGGCGACGGCGGTGTTGGAGGCGGTGAAGAGGAGTATGTTGGTTGCTGATGGGCTTGCGTAAGGTTGGTGTTGATGGAGGAGCGTGCAAGTTTGGATTCGTACACAGTTGGTGAAGGGCTCTTTGCCGGGTTGGGATCGGCTCCGGACAGTCACCTTCCTCTTGACTTTTGACTATTGAAGAGATGGGAAGAAAGACTCGCTGTTCCACCTGTGTATTCCAGACGTTCACTAACGCCCTCCGCACCCTGAACAAACCAGAGAACCTCACAGCCAACCCATGCATAACAGTCACGTCTACATAACATCTACACTTGAGCTGAAAATCTCAGCGAGGTCCCACAGTAGTCACAATCGAAAAGCATAAGAACACCTTAGTTCATCTACCAGGACAGGACGACGTCTATCCTAGAGTATAGAGTTCCAAATAGATACCTTAGGTGTATAGACGCATGACTGTTGCAACTCGACATGGCTAAAGCGTTCATGATTCATATTCATATTCCTATCACGGAAGGAAAGGAGATGTGTATATGTTGTACTGATATGCAAACACTGTTGACTATTGAGGCGGAGGAAGAGATATTGAGAAGGGACTTGTGGGTTAGAATGATTTAATATTGACATCCTCTCTCCCTCTCACATCCTCCGATCCGATAGATGAATCAACAGATCAGACTCCGCATGATATGATCTGGTGCGAGACGCTATACAGTTGTATAGAGGCATCGATCCTAAGGTGTTCTTTCAGTCGAATTTGAAATTTTCTATAAGGTAGTTGTTGGTTATGATGGTGTAAAGGTAAGGTATCACTTATGCGCTAAGATGAAAGTGCTGGATGAAACAGCTACGGTCAACATCAACCAGTATCCTACACCTACCCACTTGCCCCCAAACCACAACACTCTCTCTCCAACCCCCCTCATCACAAAGCCACCGTACTAAAACTCCTCGCATCATCCCCCCCCTCTTCCTCCCTCTCCCCCACCGCCTCCTCAGCCCCTTTCGTCGAAACCTTGACCGGAGAAGAGAGCGGACTGATATCCCCACCTCCTCCGTCGGATTTCTGCCGCCCATCCTCCGAGGAGTCTTCGGCTGAAACACGCTCTTGCGGGGGGGGTGCGGGGGTGTCTTTTTCTGGGAGGGGAGGAGCGGCTTCAGAACTTTCGGTTGGAGAGTGCTGGGGTGAGTGGGGGGTTGGAGGCGGGAGTTTTGGGATGGGTGATTGGGAGGCTGGTTGCTGCGACTGTTGTTGTTGGCGGTATGGTATGGTTTGATTGCTATCCGTCCTTTGGATCTGTGGTTGTCTTGGTGATTGCTGCTGCATACCCACCCCCTGTCCCACCTGTCTCAATTTTGGATTCGCATCTAGATAATACCCGCGCACGCCTACGATCCTGCCTTCCCGTTCACAGCCCTCGACCCACTCTGGGCGTACGATTGGTATGTTCATCTCGCACGCCTTTTGCCATTGATCGCCCCTGCCTTCCGTGCAGACAAAGTGTGTAGTGTCAATGCGTACGCTGTCGGCGATCTTGGCACCGATTCGATCGATGGCTCCTCCCAAGCTTTCTCTTAGTGGTGGAGGTAGTACCCCGGGCGTAACCGTGATCCCACTCAACTCTGTCATTTTGTGTGTCTTCACTGTAAGTCTTTCGCTACTGTACATGCCCGCACTTGTCCTCAGGACCAGGTGGAACACATATTCGGTATCGACTGCCAGCCCAGATACTTTCGTAGCCTGGATGCCTTTGTCCTGCGGAATCACGCCGGCTTTGGCCCCATTGCGGTACAAGCACAGGCTCCTGAGATCTGCGGTGGCGAGCTCGATCTTGTCCCATTCGAGTACGACGGAGGTCTGGGTGGCGTTTCGGCAGCGGATGACAGGCGGAGAGGGGGAAGCGAGGCCGTAGGTGGTGAGGATTGAAGATTGGAGAGCGGCGAAAGATTTCTGGGAGGTCGCTTCTGAGTCGATGTTGCGAGAGACTGTGATGTCTACTATTGAGCCGGAGGTTATGGACGGAGGGAGAAGGATGGAGGGAAATTCGATCTGGGGGAATCTCTGTCAGTACTTGTGCTCATTTGATGAGGGTAAGTAGGTATTGGAGCGCTGGTAAAGCTTACCAAACGCTTGTCTTCGGTGAGGAGAACAGCGACGCCGGCATCAACCTTACCCACAGTAAGTGAGATCAGCATCTTGTCGATAGTACGATGGGGAAGCTGTCCGACGCATGTCTGAATCTCAAACTCCTGCATACATAAAATATGACGCTTTACCTAATCAGGACGGGATGTCTTGGCATTAAAATATTGAAAAACAGATTACACATTAGAATACCATTGGGTGTATTATCTTCATGGTGCTGCTGGTAGCTAATGCGGGCGTCTAAAGTCCTGCAGGGCTGCATCTCATTGAAGTGTAGAATGATCATCGGACAGCTGTTCTACTCAGAAGGTAATTGTCTACAATTGAAAAGCCATACAAGACCGCGCCACCACAGCACCCATTCTTACACAATCCTGGCTGTCTTTATGCAGAAATAGTCTTCTGAGCTAGTCGGATCAAAGAATTCTCCCCACATTCGCTAAAACATAGTGCGGACCGTGACAAGTCGTACCTGCATTGATTCAGGAGCATGTCGGATATTAGAAGAAAGAGATAGGTGTAGACCACACTGCCATCCAAGGACCTGCTATGGTAGATTTTCGCGAAGTCATAGGCGAATCAAAGGTACCCAGATTTGACACCGAGTGCGGTCGGTAATGCAGCTCGGTTATGGCAAAGTATGAATTGGAGTATGGCTTGCAGCTTGGCAGGCGAGTTTACAAATGCTGGGTTGGTACTAACAAGCTCTGCAGGCGCGCACGAGCCATATGACCCAGGAAGCCAAATACTTGGTAGGCGTACGTGTTCATGGATCAGTCCTTTTAGGAAAATCTCTTGAGTCATACACAGCAGAATCTCCCGAGTACGGTAGAGTTTTCCATTCATCCACAGCGCCACTACAGCGTCCTCAATGAAGAAATGCCAATCCACGTCTGAGCTTCTAGACCTACGCCACGCGACGGCTCGCAACTTGGACCAATTGGAGCAATAAATTGACGCAGGATCAACAAGGTTTGGTGGTCTGTGGAGTGGCGTGGTCATATCGGAGGGTTCTCCTGCTGGTGGCTACGACTAAGTCGGAGGATGGAGATTAGCGAGCTGGTCCAATTTGATGTGTCCAGATTTGCCAGGATAGAACAGAGTCAGGGAGGAGACTCTTCAGTTTTCCCACATGGCGACCGCTTGAAGACCCTGGCAAAGTGAAGGAGATGATCAGCGCTATTATCGGTAGTGCGTTGTGTAATGTTCGCCATGCTGAAATCCTATCGCAAAGGTAATCTTGCTGGATCATGCACGGAAAGCATGTTGGCCATGATCGCAAGGCGTCTACTCGTCCTGAGTCCATACCACTCCCGAGGCTAAGCGTCCAAGATCCTACCTCTGCCAATCTAGGTACGTTGGTAGAAGGTCTTTCCAGTGGTGAAAGGCTCCAGGAGCTTTCCAAGACGTTACGTTGATGGGCACCACGCGGGTGACAAAAATATTCGCACACTAAGGTGAGGACTTGGCAGAGAGCCAACACCAATTTTCTACGTAATTATCTATATTTCTCGACTATATCTCTATTAAAAATATTAGCCAGCAAGTAGCTAGTATATCCTAAACGGCGACGGCTAAAGGATAGGTCTCTAATCGAGAAATATAGATACTATACGTAGAAAATTAGTGTTGGCTCTCTGCCAAGTCCTCACCTTAGTGTGCGAATATTTTTGTCACCCGCGTGGGCACTAAGGAAATATACGATCACACTTGCTTCATTAGTTGTAGCGTCATCTCGGGATCCGGCCCCTGCAGCTAAACGGAACCATCCCGTAAGTGGCTTGGTGGCGGGCTACTCGCGTGGTCTAATGCATGGTCTTCAAGCACTACTTTACTCCCCTGCCTCCGTCTCTATGTTCATCCCAGCAATGGATGGCACATCTCACAGAGTTTGGATCCAGGGTCCTCGGCAAAGAGAGCGTGGTGCTGATCAACGTACTTTATGTGGAGGGTCTGCGGTAGTTAGTCCGGCTTGTTTTCATGCATCTTCGGACCCGGCTGCTTGGATGGGTTAGTACGCTCACATTTCACGGGGAAAGAATAGCAATAGGCGGACTCGTCATGCAAGAGCACGCATTGATCCTTCCTCACTAGATTAAAGTAATATCTTGAGGGTAATCCTCTTCTCTTTATTCTGAAACATAGCACGCTGGCTGTCGCCTTTTCACGAGGGAGTGAGACCTTCCACTTCAAAATACTAATTCATGCAAGACGACATAGCACAGACAGAATCACACGAGTAATTGACATATCGTACCCCGACGTGCAATGACGGCTGTACAGCCGTAAACGGAGTTCAAGTTTTCCTCGAGCCATTGATCTGAGGCGTGTAAGACTGGGGTTGTGCTGATGCTTGATGCTTGATGCTTGATATCACTTCACTTCACTTTGAAAGACCTCAGCCCACCTCACTTGTCGATTCGCCGACACTCCGGTCCGCAGCCGTGAATCGATCATTTTGCCTACGTAAAGTCATCTCAAACCTCGTGAGGCCTTTCATCTTCAACATCCTTCGACATCACCGTCGGTCCATCTTTTCATCCACACGCTCGTGTAAGTCCATCCATATCATTGATGGATGTACAAGCTCACGCTTCAGGTCACAGTAGCACCCCAGACTGTATGAGTTGAGTCTTGTACTCAGCCTCTTCCATCAAGACAAACTGGTGAGTTGACTCTTCATCACTGAAACAGTCGTGGACGGACGTCAAACTCATGAATTAACGCAGTAATCACCGTGCTCTTCATTGCATCGACGAGAATGGTCTACCTCAATCCTGATGGCCACAATTGGGGCCCCTCCATGAACCTCGATGGCTGGGGGATCACCCTGATCGGTTTCGCCATCGCATATTCCATCCTCTTTTACACTGCTTGTGCCTTTGTCTTCCACCATCGCAAGCATCCTGTTATGAGGATGCGTAACATCAGTCTCGCTGTGGTCTCACTTCTCGTTCTTCACGTCTATCTCTTCATGGTGATCATGGTCTATCCAATGAACGGAGTGTTCCCTTGCGGCGTCGAGTATTGGATCATGTCTATGTGAATCTTCCAGTACTCTGCTTGTTTTCTGCATGGCTTATCTAAACGCAGCTATCTACCAATTGGAATCGGCTTGTTTCAAGCTCAGAACCAGCAGTTGATGCTCGTCAGCCGCGCCCAGACCCAATATCTTCTTGATTCAGTGGACTACAAGCCTCTTTACAAGCCAAACGGCAAAAGCATTGGCGGACCAAAGTACTGGATGTGGCGTCTCAAAATCTGGTGGCAGGCAACCAGCAGTCAAGGCAGATGTGAACGCGTCGTCCTGATCGGCATGATCTTGCAGGTGAGCCATCCTGGTGAAAGGAAACTCAACACATCGATTGGCTAATCACGTGAGAACAGTTCGCGGTCTCTATGATCGTCTACTGCATCTCACGCCAATTCAATGACTACGGAATCGTGTCTCATCGCACGACCAAGCTCATGTGCCGTAGTGGATGGGAGTGGTGGGTGTGATTCAGAATTTTGTGAGCGTATCAGCTAATAGTCTCCAGGGCGCCCACAATCATCTGGCAATTCCTATGGAACTTCTTCTTTGGCCCCTATTTGCTATGGAAGATCCGTTTGATTCGTGACATCTACCATTGGCGCCTCCAGACCACTCTTGCCGTTGTAGCTGGGTGAGGCTCCTGCGTCTTGAATCAAACCCGTGTACTGATTGGAACAGATTACCTGGAACACCACTTTGGCTTGCCGCTATCTACACTGATAGCTTTGCATCTATCAGCAAGTACTGGGCACCGCCTATGTGGTAAGTTGTCAACTATACTTTGTACTGTCCAACTGTTGACATTCCCAGGTTTGCGCCGGGTTTGATTGCGATGCAATTAACGACCATCATATTCCCTGTCATACAGATTCTCAAGTACCAGAAGAGCGTACGCGAAACTCAGCAAGCTCTCGCAGACTTTGACATGAAGAGGCTCAACTCTTCGTCAATTGGATCTGTTTCCCTAGTCACAGGATCAGCAAACTCCAAGCGCGGCAAAATGCACTCGATGGAATCCCTCGACGACTGCCTAAATTTCCATCACAATGGCCTTCAGTATTACGCGTCATATCAAGAGCTCAATGGCGAGAACATCCGCTTCCTTGTGAAAGTGCTCGAGTTTCGGACACAATGGCACAAGATACTTTCCCGCTCGAAGGAGACAAGCCCTGCAATCTTGACCATGTTTCGCTTGGGTCTGGATATCTACCTCAGACTCATTGACACAGGCACCGCACTTTATCCCATCAACATCGAGCATTCAATCTGTTCCAAGCTGGAAGCAATGTTCGGCACGGCTACCGCGCTCGTGGCAACGAGACGGAACGACTCCGTCTCCACCATTTCCACTCCCCATTCAGTTGTCACTCCTTGGGATGATCCACAGGGAGATGGTGATGGCTTTCCCATGAGTGCGATGCCAAGCGCGAGGCCCGAATCCCGTGCCAACGAGAGTAGCGAGCACATCATGTCACTCGTCGATACTAACGATCCTAGTGATCCACTTGCTAACTTTATCGTCCCCGACGCTTTCGACGAGCATGTCTTTGACGCGGCTTTCAAGTCGATCAAGTACATGGTCTGGAGCGAGACCTGGCAGCGTTATTGCTCCTGGAAGCGTCACACCGACTCATTTGAGCTCAAGCGCTCTTCGACCGGCGTCATCGTCTGAGCTCGATGTTCTCCTGACGAGTCTCTTTTGTACCACCTCTCTTCATCTACGGATACTGTAATGGGTCGAGATTCGGCCCTTTTCCTATTGGATCAGATGTTAAGGAGATACCCAGAGGACTTGTTACTCACCACGTCAATGATGATGCATGGGGTATATTAGGATGTCAATATGATCGTACTGTGGAGCGAGTGTTGTGCATCATCGGAGCTTAATCATGTCTGGCAGCTCGAGACCATTGCATAGCTGCGAGTCTTTCTTTATCAGGGTTGGACATAGGTACCTGTGAATAGAAAAGTCAGGATAGGTGGATGTGCATGATTGGCATAGTTGCATAGCACAGACTCATCAAATGGATATGTAAATTTCATCGTGTGCAGGGTAACGACTGACGGTGCTTGAACGAGATTGTCATGTCATGCTTCGCGGGAATAACTGAATTGACGTCAAGGCTTTGCATCCGGCTGCCTCTGTAAATAGATGTTTCTCTGCTAGTTCAACCAATATCCTACACTACCTCCCCAGTCACCCTCATCCACCACTTCAACCCTTGATGCCAACCACCTTGGCCGTCGCGCTCTCCTGCCTCGACAGGACCCACATGAAAACAAACTGCACCACATAACTATACAAGAACAGAAACTGCGTCCGCCGATTCCGCTGACTCCTTGCCACCGTCTGCATCCCCCCCGCAGCCGTCGAGCTCGAACTGTCCGGCAAAAGCACATACTTCAGCGAGCGCAGCAGGAAAAACGCATTGGCCAGGAATGTATACGTGAACACCGTCCAGCCCGCCCACCCGCCCGTCCCCTTTCCTCTATTAAAGATCTCCGCCACAACAAGTGTGACGATGACGCCTACGAATTTGTACCCGGAGTATGCGACCAGGTCGAGCAGTTGGCTGTCGTTGCTGATGGCGAGGATGTAAGTTCCGAATTTGAGACCGAGGATCTCGAGCACGATGATGGCGCAGGCGGCGGAGGCGGTGAGGCCCATGACTTCGGGGTGGAAGGAGCCGTGGAGGCCGGCGAGGAGGGCGGAGAGGAGGATGTAGGTTACCACGGCCATGACGGGGATGTACATGTCTGGGGCGTTGAGGTCGGAGCGGGGGGGGAGGAAGTAGTATGTGTATGTTGATTGGGCCTGGGGGAGGGGGGTGGTGTGGGGGATGGGGTGGAAGGGGATGGTGGTGGATGGGTTGAGGGGGGAGGGGGAGGGGCGTTGGGAGCGGGACCAGGGTTTGTGGCGCCAGGGGAAGAGGATGAGGGCGAGTTTGCGGAGGACGTAGGGGGTTGAGACGTTGAAGTAGTGTTTTAGGGCTGGGATGGAGACGTAGCGGTTTATCTGTTTTTTCTCATTAGTGAGGGTGGTTAGGGGTGTTTTGAAGGGGAGGGGATGGGGGTTTTGATGGGGATGTAGAGGTAGGGGTAAGGGGAAGGGGAAAAGGGAGGGGATGGGGAGATATACGCTCTGTTCCATATATTCCTGCCCCGCCGTCATGGCCTTCTGCCCGACCTGAAACCCTATCTGCGCCGTCTGATCGTTCATGAAGCCGCCGACGAAGTTGTTGGGGGCGAACTGCCCACCTCCTCCTCCTCCTTGCGTCTGCGCGTGCTGCTGTGGTCCACCGCCGCCGCCGCCCATCTGGCCCGCGTAGGGGCTTCCGGCGTAGTTTGAGTTGCTGGCTTGGGGCGGCGGCGGGGAGCGCATCATGGGGACTGTGGAGACGTGTTGGGGGACGGGGTGGTGGAGGGGTGGGGAGTGGGCGGGTGGTGGGTGGTATGTGCCTCGTTGCATTGTGAGGGAGGTGTGGGTTGGTGAGAGGTTCTGGGTATTGGGGTTGGGGTTGTTTGGGTGAAGCGGATGGTAGAGCTATGTTTTTGCGGACTCATTCGTCTACAGCAGGAATGTTCAAATGGTCTGCCGTATGTCATTGACATGCAACATTCCGCATCCCCAGGCATTCCTTTAGCCAAAGGAAATCCTTCTGAACATGTTGGACGGCTTCGAAATCCTGACTACATCGGGAGTGGTCCTCTGGTCAAAATCATATGCGCCTGTGAGCAGCAGTATCATCAACGGTTTCATCAAGGATGTATTCATTGAAGAGAAAGTCCTCCCAGGCGCAAGCGTTGCAGATGACGCTTCTGCGACACAGAACCCAAATTACAAGAAGGACCAGTATACACTGAAGTGGGCGAGCGTCAAGGATCTGGGTTTGATCTTCGTTGTCCGTATAATCTGTAACATGGACATGATGATCTTGCCATTGATGAAGCCTAGGCAGTTTACCAATCACTGATACATCTTACATGGATTGACAAACTCCTGGATAACATCAGGATTATATTCGTCGATCTCTACAAGGAGCAGCTGCAGAAACCTCATACGAGTGTAGTGGAATGCGATTTCGATGGATATTTCGACCAGCAGGTTAGGGAATTAGAGGGAGCAGCAGCAAAGAATCCTCAACTGGGCCCTCAAATCGCCGTCGATGATTTCACACCCCCGTCCAGCTCCGACGGTGGGACCTATGAACCCCCTCCGCCACTCCCAGGCCTGGCATTTGCATTAGAACCGGAGCACTTAAAGAAGCCACAGACCAATGGAGATTCAACACATGTCGCGCCGATACCTACGCCAGATACATCTCGACCGTCTACGCCTGCAGGCCATATCCTAGCGGGAAAGGGTGGACCAAAGTCGAGAAGAGCAAGGAAAGCTGTAGCTGCTCCTGCGAACGCATCTTCTGGCGATGAGCGGATAGGAAAGAATAAGAAAGATACTGGGAAGAAGATGCGGACATGGGATGCAGATGGTATGGCAGATGAGGAAGATGGTGCAGTACTGGATTATTCTGCTCAATCACTAGACGGGACGGCCAATGGCAGGACAGAGATCAATGCTAGTCTAGACTCGATAGATTCACACTCATTTGGCACAAGGACCGGCAAGGGACAATTTGTGCTCAAGGATCTGGATAGTGAAGTACATACAATTCTACAAGGTGCAGATGAGAAGAGATCAGAGTCGACCTCGAAAGGAGGTCTTGTTGGCTCGAGTCTAGGTGCAATCAGTAGTCTCTTCAGGAATGTCATTGGTGGAAAGGTTCTCACGAAGGAGGACTTGGTCAAGCCTATGAGAGGCATGGAGGAGCACCTACTGAAAAAGAACGTTGCAAGAGAAGCAGCCGTTCGATTATGTGAAGGCGTCAAACGGGAGCTGATTGGCGTCAAGACTGGCAACTTTGAAAGTATGTATTCCCCCAAACTCTCCCCTTGACTGAAGGCAGATGCTGATCATTCGCAGGCGTAGAAACGACAATCCGTACATCGATGGAATCCTCCCTCCGCAAAATCCTCACCCCCACAACCTCCCTCGACATCCTCCGCTCCATCACAACCATCACCTCCCCCTCCCAACTAAACCCCCTATCCCAACTAAACCCCCTATCCCCCAAACCGCGCCCCTACGTAATCTCCATCGTCGGCGTCAACGGCGTCGGCAAATCCACCAACCTCACAAAACTAGCCTTCTTCCTCCTCCAAAACAACTTCACCATCCTAATAGCGGCCTGCGACACCTTCCGCTCCGGCGCCGTCGAGCAGCTCCGAGTGCATGCGCGCAACCTCAAAGAACTCTCGGATCGCGAATCCCTCGGGAAGATAGAGCTGTACGAGAAAGGCTACGGCCAAGACGCCGCCAACATCGCCAAAGACGCCGTCGCCTATGCCGCGTCCCAAAAATTCGACGTCGTCCTCATCGACACCGCCGGTCGTCGACACAACGATACCCGACTCATGTCGAATCTGGAAAAGTTTGGCAACTTTGCCAATCCGGATAAGATCCTCATGGTTGGCGAAGCCCTTGTGGGATCCGACTCCGTCGCGCAAGCCCGCAATTTCAACGCTGCGTTTGGGCCGAAGAGGGGTTTGGATGGGTTTATTATTAGTAAGTGTGATACGGTGGGTGATATGGTGGGGAGTTTGATCAGCATGGTGCATGCGACTGGGATTCCGGTGGTGTTTCTGGGCGTGGGGCAGCATTATGGGGATCTGAGGACGTTGAATGTGAGTTACTTGCTACTTTCGAGACATTGCTTGTGTTGCTTTGCTATAAGAAGGGCTTCTGCTAATGTGTGTGATAGGTCGGCTGGGCTGTGAATATGCTTATGAGTTGACGAGAGATTTTGGGATGGTAGATATGTATCGTTTATACCGGGTGTAGCATCCTCCTTGTGACGATAGGGTAGTGTGGATTTGGGCGTAGGTCTGTGGGATTGAAGGTGTTTGTGTTTAGAGTTTCTATTATCTTCTTAGTAGCAGGCTAATCTAAAAGCGGTTAAAACAAGGCCTTACAGATGGTAAAAGGAGATCTTACCCTCACCTCAATGTTACAGACTCTCAACGATTACCACGCGCTTACTTGGTACTATACTAATCAAAGCACTATCAATCAGTCCTTACATCCCTTGAATAATGTCGATCATACAAATGAAAGAACTGCCACTGGGCCGTAGCTCAGCTATTGAAAATGCCCGCGCCGGGCATGGCTTGGATTTGGTTTGGGCTTGGGAGGCCATCGACGTATGGTATGATTATATGCAAAATACGGCAATGGATGACGTCAAGTCATTCGCGAGCTTGATAATGCTCGCTTGTATGTATATCCCCTTGCGTGCGACTCAGTTGTTGCAGGGTTCTCTCTCCGCCACCGACGGAGCCCGGATCGAACTCCGAATGAGAGCGACGAAAGGGGCCTTGTGGGCGCGCATCAAGCATTTGTTCGATGGCAGTCCGGACTGGTTTGACGAAGTCGTATCCCAATGCTCGCTCGTGTACCAGGCGTTGCACACGAATAAAGCTATCATGACGGTTTCGACGCTCCGGCGCGCACTCGACATGTGGAAACTGTTGAGGCTCTATACTGAGGACGGCATCACGACGGCTCCCGTGACCTGCTCGCGGGGTACGATCAAGGATGCGATGAGATGGTTACAGCACCAGCTCGACTTGCAAGATATCAGCTACTTGATGAGGATCCCTCCGGGTAAGTTGATGGAACCCTACGATACCACGATAGGCATTGCCCCTACAGAAGGTAGGACGAAAGCTCCTGGTGTTATTACAGCCAAGGATCTCGTTTCGCTTATGCTAAATGAATGGGTTACTGACTCCGCAGTTGACGGCTATATGGCTTTACTCTGCCATAGCCGCAATGGTCACTTTCATGAGCAAACAGAACTTCAGGCCTCGCCCGAATGGCATGCCTAGGTTGCCCATACTGCGTGGGCGATTAAAACACAGGAAGCAGATCCTGTGGCTGCTATAGGTGAGCTATGGCCCCCTGCATTATATCCTAATGCAAAGTTAGAAGATGTTCGCTGCCACTTCTTTCCGGTCTGTGATCAAGGTCACTGGTTCATGATTATTGTTCGGAAGGTGGGCGAAAGCTGGGTTGTTGAGTTCTTCTCAAGCCTACCAGGCTATGAGAAGATTATCCAGTCGGCCTGGAATCTCTTGACGAATTACTTGCATTTGGCATCGAATGGAAGTTTTGATCTGAGGCATACTGCCGTTTCTCCTCTTCGGTATCAACCGATGCAAGATAATGGCAATGACTGCGGTGTCTTTGTTCTTGGTGCTGTTCGCCAAGAGCTAATAGGCCGGAAGCTGGAGGAGCTTGTACCAAGCTCGATCCCAGCTTTCCGTAAGCGCATCATATTCGAGCTACAACGCTGGAATAAGATCGCTCAGCCGTGAAGGTCTTGAATGAAGTCTAGGAGATTATGCTCATGCAAAATCTCATAAAGACAATAGTGTATGTTTTTTTAAGCGCTTCTCTTTCTATCTTAGAGGCTAGTCATTAGCCGTAACAGTTGAATGAGAATTCTTATATCAAGTCATAGTGATAATCTTTTATCGATACTGTGAAGGCAGCGCTCTGATATGATTTATGATGACAAGGGAACGGTAATCGCTAAGTTGGTAGTTGGATGCGTTACACGGGATCAGAGAAGTCACACCTGAGTCATTGATGGTCAAGAAAGATCTTGTAGACTTTACCCGCGAACCATTGACATTGTGATTACAAACGCTCCGGTGGTCTACTGGCAACACAAGCAGATATTGTATTATCAACGCGCTAAACTCACGCGTCATCGACGTGACAACAATCCATCGCACTGAATGTTCTAACCTACGTTAATAAAGCCTTCAACAAATCTCACCGTTCCCAGGAATATCTATTGACAAAGGAAGCTAAGTACCAATCTTCGGGTTCTTGACGTGGAGAAAGGCTAAACATGGCGAATCCACAACAGGTTGGTTGGTATGGGGCCAAGTTCAGCAATATCAGCTTCAATAAAGTGTTGATAGTACGAGCCTTAATGGCGAGCGAATTTGACTTGCGTGTGGAAGAAGCTACCGAGAACGATGGTGACCACATCATCGTCTGGTTTCAATCGAAGCAGAAACGAGATAAAGCTCGGAAGGCTCTGAACGGGTTTAAGCCGGTGGGAGGATCTCACACCATAATCAAGGTCGCGGAGGTTACGGGAACCCCAGGCCTTGAATACAGACCCATTATTAAACAGACGCCAAAGCATTGGAAGGTAAAGTCTAGTCTTGATGAACTGATTCTTGCAAGTGAAGAAGGTCCAGATCTATCGCCCAAGCAAGCTATTCCATACCAGTCTGATGATGAGGTACGTCCGATGTCAAATTTGCAAATACTCAATATTCTCGTACTGATAAGTCCAACGATTAGAGGCCCGCTGATATCGGCCAAACGAGTGCTCCTCCTTCAATCTCGAATGTGAATCAGGGAATTGTGACAACAGAACCCCAGCGCTCCGGCCAACGGACTCATCCGGCGTTTCAATTCATCGGTTTTAGTAGGCGAAATCGTGATGAAGTCGGAGATCTATAAGGTTCTGCGGACCACAACTCGCAAGCAGTTGATGGGTAAAAGGCTGAGTTCGCGATATCGCGGTACAGCGCAGGCAGGTGATTCCGCGAAATCGCGGTACAGTATCTGCTAGCGAGTCCTTCACGCATGGTCATGTCTACATTGCAATGTAACAAAACCGCTACGTTTAATCTAAAGGTAGTGCTTAAGTGAATGAATTACGTGCACGAGCCACTCCTTTGAATGTCCTATGTTCTCATTCATTTGGCCGTCTGTGATCTGCTGGTCATTATAGAGATACTTACCTTCCTAAAGCCTAGGTAGTGAATGAGGTCCAACAATGAGAGCCTGCATGCTAGGTTCATAGAGCTTGTAACTCACATTGCTTGACGCATATACATATATATATATACATGATTATGTATCCACACTAAGTTGCTTCATAACTTTGAGGGAGACTTCTCTGGCATCACAGATTGTAGGCGCCAAAAAGAATCAGACACGCTAGCGTAGTCTCATAAGAACGAACCCACAACTTCAAGATCGTTGTTTACACAACACCATCATACTCTCAGACGTCGTGTATACTAGATATTAGTGAGCATTGCATATCGCCACTTTCAATTAGACGAAACCAGAGTACGTAAATACCCCCAACGGCTTATAAGGCCGCCGTGTGGTGAGGTGAGGTGAGATGGAACTTACGACTGATGAAAATGGTGCTACAGGATGACGTGCTATGTCTGTGGGAAGATGCATCAGGGTATGTGCAATATGTGCACTATATGCGGTAAACTCCACCCACCTCCCTGCAGGTATGCAATGCAACAGCAGCAGCCCTTCGCGCCGTATGGCGGCCATCAGCAACCTTTCTGGTCCTTCGGAGGCCAACAGCAGCCCCTCCCACCGTTCGGTGGCTGGCAGTCCGGCAGGATTCTGGGCAGCATCAGCAGCAACAATTCTGTCCTTGGTGGTCCGGGCGACTTTCATGGCTCGGGCGCTCCTCGTGGTAGAGGTAGAGGCAGAGGTGGCGACAGAGGTATAGGCAGAGGTGGAAGAGGTGGCGACAGAGGTGGCAGAGGTGGTAGAGGGGGATCTCGTGGTGGTAATCCATCACAGAGAGTACCTTTAGCCATAGAATCTCCGAAGAAGACAAAGACGCGCGATGAGCGAAAGGAGAAAAAGTCTGCCGTCAGATTAGCGAATCGAGCTAAAGGAGAGGCAAACCTCAATGAGGCTCAATACCAACAGGCCTTGACGTTATTAGGAGTGTCAACCGAACATCCCGTGGCCAAGGATGCGATAAGGAGATTGGACGTTCCCGGCTTAGCAGAAACTTCATCGCTCTCCGTAAAGGACCTGATGGAGGATCTAAGAATCAGACCGGCCGGCCTGAATATTAACGACGCGAGTCAGAGAATGGAAGTCGATGACATGGCCTGGGCGCTGTCGACTCTTGCCAGCGATCAGGTTCAACAAAATCTGATCGCTCGATCACAGAGCACGAATATCAGTATAATCGAGTTGGGTATGCTAGATCACCTCTTCTTCGATGAAATTGAGAATCGCCATGCCATCGTGGAAGATGAGAAAGGTGAGAAACAAGCTGTCGTGGAGGATGAAGAAGGTGCGGAAGAAATTGCTCAACTTGGATCCGAGTTGCAAATTGAGGATAACAATATCGATGTTGATGGTATTCTCGATGAAAATATGGGAGATGAATAAGCGGTCATTCTTACACTGGATCGGTGTATAGATGAAAGTATGGGAGATGAATAAGCGGTCATTCTTACACTGGATCGGTGTATAGATAAAAAGTGCAATCACTTTAAAGACCCTCTTCTCCGTATATAGACCGTACCAGCTTTCAGATGTTATCATCTGAAGCAGTAATGGAATTCGGTTACTCGACTTGAGAAATAGTCTAATATAAATTACTAGATTTCATATAAGTGGATTAGAAGGAATGAGGGATAAGAGGGTACAGTTGTTTACAAAGCGGTTGACCCGACGCTAGTAGGCCGCAAATCGTCGAAGCTCCCCTACTACAGCAGTTTGCGAATCCATTGATTTGACGCTAGTAGCCCGTAAATCGTCGAAGCTCCCTAAATAAGTTATAGCCTACAGATACTTAATAATCCTCGGAATATAGCTAATAATTATCCTATATATATAACTTATAGTATTTTAACCCCTAGCTTATAACCTTATTATAGCCCTTATAACCTCTACTATTATCTTACTATTATTAGTAAACTAGGAAGCTAGTATACTATAGAAATATACGTATTTTCTATATATAACTAGTTATACTTATATATTAGCTCTAGGATTAAGAAATTATTAGGTACTATAACTAATAAGGTGAATAGTTAAAAGATATCTAGCTATCTAGAAAGTCTAAGAATAGCTAAGTATATTACTAAGAAATATTCCTTAGTAGCTCTTTATAAAAGCCTTTTATAAACTATATTATAATAATATACTAGTAATAAAAAAGATATTACGTTCTTATAATAAGGTAGTAAGTAACTATCCTACCTTATAATTACTTACTAACTCCTAGGTATTACCTAGTTCCTTAATATTTATCTATTAGTTATAGTAAGTTATATAACCCCTCTATCTTACTAAGTACTTAGTTACTAGACTACGCCCTTTCCTAATACAGCGCTTCTTAATTAGTTATTCTATCTTAAAGGATTTAGCGACGTCTATATTACTATCTATAAATATAGATAGGAGTTTATTAGATCTTAGCTAGGTAAATAGGTTATTACTTAGGTATAACTCTAGCTAAGCTATTATAAAGATATTATAAATCTACTAGTATATAAGAATAATAATATAGTAAGCTAGGTAGCTAACTTATTTAAAGATCTTAAAGGGACTAATAAATTATTATCTATACTTTCTACTTATAACTAATAGGATAGAATATCTATAATAGAGATATAATTTAATAGAGTCTCTTATATAGAAGAATTATAGCTAATAATAATAATAATAATAATAATAGAATTTAGAATATATTTAAGTAAAGATAATAGTATTAGATACTTAGGTATAAGTAATACCTCTAGATATAGCTTCTTTATTATATATACTAAGGTCTAGGGGTTAGTTTAGTAAGAACTTATAGGCTATATTATTTAGTAATTTACTACTAGGGGTAGATAGTAAGTTATTATAACTTAATTAGATAGATAGGATTATAGTAAGCTATATAGCTATATTTTCTAGGGTACTTATTTAGAAGTATAAGGTAATTTATTTATCTAATTAGTATACTTATTAGATTTATTAGTTTAGAGGTAGTAAGTTATAGAATATGGTAGTTTTACTTCTAGCTTATTAAATAAGGTAGTTTATAACTTACTTAAGAATATATATTCTCTATCTAATATAATTTACTTAGGTAGATCCTAGTTAATCTTATAAAGCCTTCTTAGTAACTAGTTAGCCTATTTTATAACTATAAAGGTTACCTTCTATTATAGATATAAGATTCTCTTATATAGTTATATCTTAATACTTTAATATTTTAATATTTATCTTTAAGTATACTACTCCTCACTTAGTTAGACCCTATAAATAAAGAGACCTATTAGATATTATAGATTATCTATTCTAGATAGCTAAGAATTTATATATACTATACTCTAGATAACTAATCCTTAATAATAGTAGTAATACTAGATATTTTAATAAGTCTAGGCTACTAGGCGCTGACCCTAATAGGCTACTCTACGCTAAAAGTTACTAGTAGTCTAAGTACTATCTAAGAAGATTACTAAGCGCCCTACTAAATATTACTAAGGATTTAAACAAAGAAATTTTTATAATAAAAGCTATTTATAAAATTCTAAAGAAGGTATTTAAAAGTATATTATTATAAGTATCTATTATTATTATATTAATTTTCCTACTACTATACCTAGGGAAAAGAGTTAGTCTAAGAAATTCCCTCTACTAGTTTATAACTAACTTAAAAGACCTCTCTTAATATTAAAATCTATATTTAATATAACTAACATTAATAATAGTCCCCCTCTAGAAAATAAGGATAGTAATAGTCTAATTATAAGATATACTAAGATAGAAGATAATAATAAAACTATAAAAGATAAAGATAAAGAAGGAAAGAGATAGAGCCTATATTAAAGGGCTAGAGACTTTATTAAGGGTCCTACTAATTTTATCTCCTCTTATAAATAACTTACCTATTATATTAATAGGTTATAAAGTTACTTAATTAATTAGTTAGAACTAACTTAAACCTATAATAAGTTATTATTTATTATAATAAAAAAGCGTTTATAATAATATACTACTAAGTAAGAGTAATAAGTTAAATCCTTTAAAATAGCTACTTAGGCGGATATTATTTAGAAATTTAATAACTTCTTAAAGACTTACTATTAGTCTCTATAAAATACCTTCTAGGATATTAAATCTTATTAGGTAGCGGGTAGCCTTACTTAAACCTTTAATTATAACTATATTCTATATACTAACTAATTAGCTTCTTTAGACTTAGTAACCCTACGTCCCTCCCTACTATTTGAAAAATAGGTAGGCTATTTAAGAAGAGGTAGAAGATATAGATAACAAAAATAGTAAATATAATATAAGGGATATACTAAAGAAATAGGGCTATACTAGTATATAAGAACGTAAAAAGAATACCCTACCTTAACTACTAAATAAACTACGTTAATAATAAAGTAAAATAATAAATAATACTTATAAGAGTAAATTTAAATTAATTAAAATTAGTTACTTTTACCTTAGACTAGCTATCTTAAAAGAAAATCTTAAAGGACCTTATATTATATCTAATAAAGATATATTTTATTATAATATTAATTTATTATCTAATAAGCTAAATATATTAAATAGACTAGACTTAGAGTAGTTAAAAAACTATACCTTTATTTATATAGATTAGTTATAATATAGTTTTTATACCTTAAGACTAGCTATTAAGACTCTCTCTTTAATAACCTTACCTATTTTATACTACGCTAGTAGAGAAATATAAGTAGTTATAATTATAGGTATTTAATAAGCTATATATAGAATAATATACTATATAAGATACTAAATAATATTACTTTATAGATAAATATATATAAGTAATACTACTTTATAAATAGTCTTATAACTAATTAGAAGTAGCTATACTAATACTAGCCTAGAAAAATCTAGATTAGGAGTTATAATAAGATATCTATTATTTAAATAGTAATTCTAATAATTTTACTCGCGATCTTAATAATATAGTAGACTACTAGGTATTATATCTATAAACCTCTAGATCTAGCTTAATAATTAAGCTAATACCCTACCTAAATAGTTATAATTATAGCTCTAGGTATAAGTATATAACTAAGGATAAGGAAGTAGCCTTCTAATATAATTTATATATAGGGGAATAATAGTAACTACCTTCCCCTTAAATTTAATAGGGACCCCTTTAGATTTATACCTATTAGCCTCCTTTTTATAGCTTTAACCTAAACCCTCTTAACTTAATACCCTATTATTAAATTATAGCTAATTAAGCGTCTACTAAATAGGTCTTTAATAAGGATAATATAAAAGACAAGTAGTAAAATAATAATAATATAAAAGACGCTAATTTTAAGTCTATATTTAAGTCTTATAATAAGAATACTTATATATATTTTAATAATACTAAATTCTTTAAGTATAGTATCCCTCCTTATAAGTATAATATCTACTATACGGGTTTTATAAATATAGAAGAAATTAATAAATATATATTAGATATCTATACTATTAATACCTAATCTTCTACTTAGAAGTAATAATATATCTATATAAATTAGCTAGAGTATATAGCTCTATATATTATAATTATTTAACTACCCCCCCTAAATTAAAGTTATACTACTATTTAAGGATAACTCTTTTTAGAAGATAGTTAGTATTAAGACTTTTATAATAATACTAGGAGCTTAGCTATATCTATTAATAAATCCTTATTACTAGTAGGAAATCTATACAGCCGTTTATATAAGATATCTCTAATTACTATCTAAGGAATTAGCGGGGAATATATTATTAATAAATATATAGATATTTCTCTTTTTATTATAAGTAATAATAGAATAGTACTATGTATTAATATTAAGGCGTTTATAATAAAAGGTATTAAGGCGGGTATTATCCTAGGTATAGATAAATTAAGATAGCTAGAAGATAATATTACCTTATAACTAGGTTATAAAATTATATAAATTAAGGATATTAATATCCCTATTAACTTTATATTACTAGGAAGTAAACTTATAGTATTCTTTAGCGAGGTTAAATAGAATAGATTAACTAAACCGTAGTAATAGTAAGGCTAATCAAGATATCTAACTAAAAGGGGCCTAGGAATATAAAAAGTTTTAAAATAAAAAGATATTAGTAATAACTCCTTTTTACCCTTTAGGATTACTAAGCTAATCTAATAATTAATCTATACCCTAAATAACTAAAATATTAACCTTAGTTAGCTAGTAGTTAAATCTACCTTATAATAATACTAATTTTCTTTATTTCTTTATAAATTTTAAGATATAGCCCTTACTATTTAGTAGAGCTAGTTTATAGCTAAATTATCGCTATTATTACCTTACTATTACTATTAAAGTAGGTTAACTTTTAGTATAAGAATAATTATTACCGTATTTCTTTTATTTATTAGTATTTACTTCTATATATATAGTAATAGATAGTAAATATATAAGGTCTTCTAGATAGCTACTTACATAGTTAAAGTACCTCCCTAGTATTATTATAATAGTAAGGACGCTATTTTTCTTTAAAAATAGTAGTATTTATTATAGATATAGGATTCTCTTATATAGTTATATCTTAGTATTTTAATATTCGTCTTTAGGTATACTACTCCTAACTTAGTTAGACCTTATAAATAAAGAAACCTATTAGATATTATAGATAATCTATTCTAGATAGCTAAGAATTTATATATACTATACCCTAGATAACTAATCCTTAATATCTTCCTAGGAATAAGGGTAATTTTCTAAGAAAATTTATCTATAATAGTTAAAATTATATTATAGCCCTTATTTAATATTAGTACGACTAGAATAAAATTAATTATTAGGGTATTAAAAAGTACTAGAGGTAATAGAATAAGTTATAAGGAATTATAAGGTAAATAATATAGAGTTTAATATAACTAGTATTATAGATAGTAGCTAAGAAACTCTTAAAGCTTCTTAATAAGACCTTTATTATACTATTATCTAGATAAGACTTTATAGTATTTAGTAAACCCTATATATTCTAAATATATAATCTTAAGAAATACCCTAATAGCTAGTCCTAGAATATATAAGTAGTTAGATCCCTTTATATTAAGCTTCTAGATAAGTTTATTAGTAGTCTAGTAGAAGGAAAGCTTTATATAGTCTTCTACCTTAAGGTAGTTATTACTATTAAGGACCTTCTTTACCTTATACTATAACGCGTCTACCTTATAGCTGTTAATAAGTTATTAATAGAGAATTAAGCTAATCTTAATAAGACTAATAGTAGTATAGGTATAGCTTTATAATATATTAAGTTTACTATTCCTAATTATAACTACTTTAATAGTAGTAGTATTATAAAGTTTAGATAAGGTATTAGGAATAATATACTATTTCCTAGGCTTATAGTAAAATTCTAGATTATTAAAGCGTTATATATATTTAGAGGTATATATAAGGTAAAGGTTTAACTTAACTATTAATAAAGTTAATATTAAGGTTTATTTTATAATTCTAAGTACTATATTATAGTCTATATATACTATAGTCTACGGTATAGATTCTACTATATAGTAGACCTTATCTAGAACCTAGATAATCCCTACTAGTTTTAACTTAATAGGCTAGTACCTTATCTCTATATTCTTTAATAAATAACTAAGAAATAATATAGGCTTAACCTAGGAATAGCTAGGATATTTACTATCTTTAATAATACTATTAATATAATAGATTATTATACTAAAAACTAAAAACTATATTAGTATTAAGATCTATAAATAGGATAATTTTATTATTAAAGTAAGATAAAAATATAGGAGATAATAAAGCCTTTTATAATACCTTAAAAGATACTAATTTTAATTTAAAGGGATCTATTATAAGCTTTTATTAAGTAAAATTCTTCTATTTATTTCCTACCTTAGGTATTAATATAAGTATAAGAGTTTTCCTATCTTATAATAGAGTAGTAATTATTATATAATAGGTAATATAATTATATAACTACTTAGTTATACTAAGGTAGGTTTCTAAGTATAAGAGTAATACTAGGAATAAGAGTCTTAATTTAGTTAAAAGCTTATCTTTTATTATAAATAGTTTAAAGGAGTTAATCTTTTAAACTAGTAATTATACTAAGGGGTATCTAAGGAAGGCTTTAATAGGATTTACTAATATTCTATACTTTTATAATATAGTAAATACTTATTATAAGTATTATATATACTCTTATAAGGTTTAAGAATAGATAATAATATTTTTAATATATACCTTAGTAAACTTTTAATAGGTATAAAGGAGGTATTTAATTTACTATTAGATATAAGTAGGAGAATTCTTATAACTTATAATAGTAATATTAAATAATTCCTAGCCTTAATAGCTAATAATAGTGAGCTTATAATAGTCCTTGAAATATATATATTAATAGTAGAAGAAGCTAGTAGTATTAATAATACCTATATATATATAGTCTTTTATAGTAGCTATTATTTCTAATTATAAGGGTAAGGTATAGTATTAAGAATTACCTAGTTAGTAATAAAAATAATACTTAGTAATATATTAGTAACTCTTATATATAATATAAAATATTATTATAAATAAAAGATATTTCTAATATAATAGTCTTAGTAAAATAGTATAAGTAGAACTAATATCTTAGTAAGTTATATTAATACTTTAATACTAATACTTAGTACTACTTTATAGTATTAACTTAAATACGTAGTACTAACTATTAGTATTAACCTAAATACTTAGGCTAGGAATTAGTATTAACTTACTAAGAGTCGAGTTAGGTATCTAACTCGAGTTTAAAGTACTAACCTAACGCGGTTAGTCTATATAAGGGGAGGACTAGTACTAGGGAATTTAGCTAGTACTTTACTAGAGGCTCTCTATTATAGTAAGCTAGTACCCGATCTAATACTATCTAATAGGAAGTAGTATTAGATAATAATATTAGGTATTTTTACTAATTATTAGATACTATAACTAATAAGTTAAATAGTTAAAAGATATCTAGCTATCTAAGAAGTAATAAATAGCTAAGTATATTACTAAGGAATTATCCTTAGTAAAGCCTTTAGTAGATAATATTATAATATACTTCTTCTTTAAGACTAAGTTACTATTAGCTTTTATAAGTAGTAGTAACTATTATACTCCCCTTAATTCTATTAGTAAGTATACTCTTTAATATATTATATTACTTAGCTACTTTAGTAATTAATAGATTATATTACTAAGTCCTCTAGCTTTAATCTATATTATATAAGCTAGTTTTATATAATCTTTCCTACCTAGTTTAACCTCTTATAATAGAAGAAGAGATAGTTAGGATATATTTAATATATTAAATAGATTAATAGATAGTATTATTATAAAATATAGGTTATAAAGAGTTATAATTTATAAAGTCTAATACTCTAGAGTAGCCTTATAAGGTACTTACCTTATAAGGCTAGATAATTACTAAGTATAAATAGTTACTAGGTAAATCCTTCTAGTTACTACGAAGTTAGTATCTCTCTTATAAGCGTATAATTAAGACTTATATCATCCTATTAAGGTAGTAACTACCTGTAGAGACTAATAGTAACTATATAATCCCTTGATTATTAGAGAAGCGGAGCCTCTCGCAGGTATAGAGTATTCTAGCGGAAGGCTTCCGTGTTACAAGCAGAACCAACGGTTCTTATACTACGCTTAGACGAAGTACTTCTCGTTACGATTAGTAGATCAGCGACTAATATACTAAGGCAGTTATAATTAGTAGATTAGTAACTAATATACTAAGATAGGTATTAGCGGTATTAGTACTAATCTAGTTAATACTCTATTTCCTATATCTATATAGATGGCATTACCTTTCCCCTAGATAGGAGCTTCGTGCTTAACTTATATTATCTACTAGACTAATCTCCTAGATACTAAATATAATTCTATACTAGACTAGTTTAGTATAAAGCCTACTTATCTTCTCCTTAATACTCTACTCTACGAGATCTACCTATCGATCCCTAATAACCTTTAAGAGTCACGGGTTATAATACTTTAAGTACCCTTAAGATAAGTACCTTAGGAGAAAGAAACCCCACCCTAAGTAAACGAGGTTCACGACAGTTAATAGTTACTAAAGTAAAGGATGGTATTAAAATTACTAAACTAGACTTATATTATAACGACCGCGAGAAGCTAGAAGAGTAGTTAGTATAGATATAGCTATACTTCTCTTTTAATAAGGATGCTATTAGTCTAAGTAACTAGCCTCTATTTACTATAACTTATATGCGAGGACGGGCCTAGAGATGGTCCGCCCTATATCTTAAACGATATATAGAAGGTCCCGATAATAGAGATAACGCCGCTATTAAGAAGTAGATAGAAAGCTTTACACGTTTTCGTGTAGAGATAAGGCGTATATTTAGACCCTCTAATAAAGAAAGTGTAGTAGTACGGGTTATCTAACACTTGTCTTAGAAGAAGTTAGTATTAGAGTACTCGACTCAGTTTTAATAGTATACGACACGAACTAACTAGGACGATAACGCACTTATAATAATATATCGACGAGGGTTAAAGGATAATATTAAGAAAGAACTTATGCGAGATAGAGCTATATACGATATGCTAGACACACTTATTAGGGTAGTAGTAAGAATTAACGACTAACTCCATGAGCTTATAATAGAGTTACGCTATAATAGCGGTATCGCAGGACTCGGACGAGTAGGGATCTATTCCGGAGGATATTAAAAAAGACACGCGTAATATAATCCTTACGGACCTATACTAATAGAATTAGACTTCACTTAAAAGAAAGGCAAATTCAGGGGTAAGAAGTAGTAAGGGGATAGAAAAGTAATAAAATGCTATAGTTATAGTAAACCGGGCCACATCGCTAAAGACTATAGGTCGAAAAATATAGTGAAACGGCTATAGTTAAATGTACTAGAGAGAGTACTAATTAAGACGACTAGACCTCTAAAGGATTAACTAGAGGATAAGTACGGTAACGAAGAACTAGACGTAATTATAGAAGATTTATTAGTACTCGTCGACTATCTAATAGATAAAAACATTAAAAAACTCTAGATTAGGGAAAAGGAGCTATATAAAGAAATCGCAGTGAAATAGAGAAATATCGGAAGAATTAAAGGCCGACTTAAGCGAATTTATAAGTAACTTAAGGAATTAGGTTCTGACGATAATAGTAACGGTGGTTGGGCTTAGAAGGAATATCCTAAGCAAGACCGAGAAAATAAAGACTCCGACTGGGAAGATCTTAGTCAGGAACCTAAGAAGGGTAAGGAGAAAAGCCTTAAAGAATCTCGCGTCTCTACGTCAAGAGATTAATAGATAAAACTCGAGGAAAGACTAGAATTTTACTAAGAAAAGGTTTCGGACGGACTCCTTTAGAAGGAATTCCGAAACGATTTATAATACCTACAGTATAGAGTAATATACTAGACGGCTTACGCCGACGCATAATACTAAATATATAACTAAGTAAAAAGAAACTTAGGAAAAGTAATTAGGATACATATATATAGAAAGATTTAGACTAGTTACTATAATATAAGCTGTAACTAGTATCTAGTAACTAAGAGAAAACGTATATAGTTCCTAAATCATAACTAAAGATGGCATAGTAGTCTCTATAAACACCTAAAGTATAATAAGAATACTATAGAGTACTACCTAACAGAATAGTACGTATATTTTCACGACGAGTGTAAGAAATATATACGGTAGAAGAAAATTACCGGATTCCTCCCCGACTCGGGAAAAGAGTAATCCCTTATACTAAGGGGAAGCATAAGGAGATTAATATCCTAATCCCTAAAACACGATAGTTATACTTAATAGAGTATATAATACACGTGAATATACCGGTTAAATTAGATAGTTAGAGAACTATAGTAATGATAGATTCTAGAGTATCCGGAAACTTTATCTCTGAAGTATTAGTACGGTTAGTAGGCCTACTAACACGAAGAAAGAAGGATCTATACGACTTATAAATAGCCGACGGGTTAAGCCTATTAATAGGAAGCGTAGCTAAGGAGATGACTTCGCTACCATTTATAATTTAATGATACTATAAGGAGATATCCTTTAATATAGTTAGGATAGCTACTTATTATATTATTCTAGGCATGCCTTAGTTAGAAAAGCATAACCTAGTAATTAACTAGAGAAGAAAAGTACTTAAGTTTAAGCGAACTGGTAATATCGCTAGATTCCACCCTACACGCCGATAGTAGACGACGGTAGATAAGAAATCGAACCGAAAGATAGTCGAAGTATATATTACTTTAGTTTCGAATAAGGATAACCTTAAAGGAAAAGGATCCGACTTAATAGGTACTAGCGGAGGTTAGTAGGGCTATAAAGTTAGAGTTCTTGGAGTAACTAATAGTACTCCTAATATCTTATAAGAGTATTAAAGATAGAAACGCCTCTTTATAAAAGAGATAATAGTAAAAGCTCTGCCTAAATACTAACCTTAGGATTATAAGATTAAACTCGAACTAGGAAAGGAACTAATATTTAGACCTATTTATACGTTATCTAAAAAGGAACTCTTAGTACTTCGCGGGTACTTAGACGAGAACCTGAAAAAAGGATTTATTTAAGAATCTAAATTACTAGTAGGATATCCGATACTCTTTATAAAAAAGAAAGACGGATTATTACGGCTATACGTAGACTATCGTAAGTTAAATAATATAACGATTAAGAATCGTTACCCGTTACCTAATATTAGCGAACTATAGGATCGGCTAGCTAAAGTAAAGATCTTTATAAAGTTAGATCTTAGGGGAGCGTATAACTTAATTCGAATGAAAGAAGGTAATAAATAGAAAATAGTATTCAGGACTTGATATAGATATTACGAGTACCTAGTTATGCCGTTTAGCCTTACTAATATACTAGTAACCTGCTAAGCACTAGTTAATAATATTATACGGGCCTATTTAAATCGGATAGCGATTATATACCTCGATAATATATTAATCTACTCTAAAACTCTTAAGGAATATATTCTATATATATAGGATGTATTAACATGCTTATTATAGGTAGGACTCCTCTTAAAACTAGAGAAGTGCGAGTTTTATAAGACCTTAGTTAAGTTCTTAGGGTTCGTAGTAATAACTAAAGGCGTTTATATAAGTCCTAAAAAGATTTAAGCTATATAGGAATAGCCTATACTACATGATATTAAATTAGTATAAGGATTCTTAGGATTCGCTAACTTTAATAGACGCTTCATAGAAGGCTACTCTAAGAAGGCCCTGCTACTAACCGAAATCACTAAGAAAGACACGGGATTTCGATGGGATACTAACTAAAAGAAAGTATTTACCGAACTAAAGCAAGCTTATATAGATCTACTAGTACTCTATACGTTTTATAACGGAGAATAAGTACGTATTAAGACGGATGCCTCGGACCTTATAATTAGAGCCTGCTTATATTAGTAAAAGGATAGTAAATAGTACCCGGTAGTATACTACTCACGTAAAATAATAGTAGCGGAATAGAACTATAATATATACGATAAGGAGCTTCTAGCTATTATATATTCTTTATAATATTAGAGAGTATATGCTAAGAGCTATTCCGAGCTTACTATCTTCACCGATTATAAGAACTTAGTTAGATTCACTACGACGAAAGAATTAAATCGACGATAAGTTAGATAGTCTAAACTTCTTAGATAATATAAGTTTAAAATTTAGTATACCCTAGGTAAAGATAATAGAAGAGTAGACGCTTTAAGTAGACGATCTAACTATATATAAATAAAGGACGTTATAACGTAATCTATCTTAAAATAAAAAGACGATGGATTATTAGTACTAGTAAGGAACCTAGTAACGACCGTTCGAGTTATAATATATATAGTTCCTGACTTAAAGGAAGCATATATTAGAGACACCTTAGCTAGCGAGCTTAGGAAATAATAGCCTAACCGAGACCTATTATTATATAAGTAAAAACTATACTTACTACCTAAGGCGGTTAAGGAAGTAATTAGGAATTACTATAATAATCCGCTCTTAGGATATCTAGGAGTTTCTAAGATAGTAGAACTCATTTAGAGAGTATATGCCGCACCGAACCTGCGAGTATTAGTTAAATAATATATTAGAGAATATATATATTACTAGCAGAATAAGTCTATAAGATATACTAAATATAGATAAATTCAGTTTACTAAAGTTCCGGATATACCGTAGAAAGATATTATAATAGACTTCGTCGTGAAACTACCTCGGTTAGTTAACCCGGTAACTAACGATAAGTATAATTTAATAATAGTTATTATAGATAAACTTACTAAGTATACTATTATAATTCTATATAAAGAAACCTATAATACTAGTTAGCTTGGTTTCATCTTATTAGATAAACTTATTAGAGATTATAGAATACTAGAGTTAATTACTTTACATAGGGATAAGCTCTTTACCTTAAACTATTAGAAGACCTTAATCGCTGTAATCGGAACTAAACTACGAATATTAATAGCGTATTATTTATAAATAGATAGATAAATAGAACGTACGAATTAAATAATAGAAGTGTACCTTAGATACTACGTTAATAAAAAATAGAATAATTAGGTTTTACTACTCCTAATAGCATAATTAGCTTATAATGACAAGAGATCTAATACTATAAAGCTATTACTATTCTTTACTAACTACGGAAGATATGCTAACCTATTCCTAGATCCGAGATAAGGGCTAGATACTAAGAAAGCTTTAGTACTAGTATTAGATATAAAAGACTTATATACGAGTATATAAGAGGAGATCCGTAAATAAAATAACTCTACGGAAAAAACGGCTAATAAGAAGAGAAAAAATAGCCCTCAGCTAAAGAAGGGGGATAGAGTATACCTTCTTATAAAAAATCTGAAGAGTATAAGACTAAGTAAGAAACTGGACTATATTAAGGTCGGACCATTTTTAGTTATTAAAGAAAAAGGGCCTGTTAACTATAAGTTATAGCTTCCGCCTGACGCTAAAATCCACCTAGTATTTCATATCTTAATGCTAGAGTGAGCGGACCCTAACACACCCTTATAAGAAACCTTCTACTTTAAAGTAGAAGAAGAAGACGAGTTCGAGGTCGAGAAAATCCTAGTATAAAAGAATTAGACCTATCTCGTTAAATAGAAAGGATACGAGGATTCGGAGAATACCTAGGAACTAGTTAAGAACCTTGGGAACTGCTAGAACCTCTTATAGCAGTTTTACTAGTAACGACAAGACCACTCTAGTTAAAATCTTCGGGAACCTCGAGTTACTTAGAAGATACGTTAAAGAGGAAGTCGTTAGGATTAAGAACGCTCGTTTACTCTTCCTATTCTACCTCCTTAATATTCTAGATCTCCCCTTTAACCATCTTAATCCTTTTCTTTTCCAGTACCTCCACCTCTCGTTGTAACCGGTTAAATTTGGCTAAGGCTTCTTTAGCTTCAGCAGCCTTTTAGTTTCGCTAATTCCAGATCCTAGCCTATTTAGCTGGAGAGAAGGGTAAGAGGTTATAATCTATTAAACCCTTCCGGGCGCATTCTACGTAGCGACCCGACGAAGCCCTAACCTTATACTTATCGGCCTAACTAGCACGTTTATAGTTCGAATATACCCTTATTACTAACGAACTAGTTCTAATAATAGTTTCCACTAACTAGTAACGGAGGAAAGTAGACTTTAGTTTAGACCTAATAGGTAGTATAGTCATGAAAGTTTTCGGGACGAAAACTAATAAGGGGGAACCTAATATTATAAGTAGAACTAACGGTTCTTATACTACGCTTAGATAAAGTACTTCTCGTTATAATTAGTAGATTAGCGACTAATATACTAAGGTAGTTATAATTAGTAGATTAGTAACTAATATACTAAGATAGGTATTAGCGGTATTAGTACTAATCTAGTTAATACTCTATTTCCTATATCTATATAGATGGCGTTACCTTTCCCCTAGATAGGAGCTTCGTGCTTAACTCATGTTATCTACCAGACTAATCTCCTAGACACTGAATATAATTCTGTACTAGACTAGTTTAGTACGAAGCCTGCTTGTCTTCTCCTTAATACTCCACTCTACGAGATCCACCTATCGATCCCTAATAACCTTTAAGAGTCACGGGTCGTAACATTCCGCTATGCTATAATACATCCTTTTTACGGTAAATTACAAAAATACTATACTTTTTAGGAATATTTTTAAAAATGCTAACCCTATATTTTAAAAATACTATACCTCTACCTTAGAAGCAGGGCGTACCAGTTCTAGGGCCGCCTTCTAGGCCTAAGACTCCGGGTAGAAGACCCGTAGCAGCCCCTATAGTAGCTACCGTAGTCTAGCTTCCTTAGTAGGGCTCCTAATATAGTTACCTAGCCTGATTAAAGAGCGCTAAGTACCTTATACTTTAGGGATAAGTCCCTAGAAAGGTTATATTTTACCCCTAAAATTTTTATTCCTTATAATAATAGCGGCGGTTAGGAGGTTTATATAGGAGGTCTCTAGGCCTGCTTATACCTTAGGGAAGGATGTACCGGAAGCTGACTTACGGGGGCTGCTGTAGGGGCTGCTGCGGGGTATCTCAGGCTAATACGCCTAGCGTCCGGGGTACGCAAGTCCCCGGTGTAGTATTTTTAAAATATAGGGGTGGCATTTTTAGAACTATTCCTGAAAAGTATGGTATTTTTGTAATTTGTCGTCCTTTTTATGCGCCTCTATTATGTGAACCCTTCTACAATTTTTCAACGCTAGTCATTCTACCTGTAAACCACCACGATCGTGTGTCATGAGAATCAATTCTCGGTACTACCACCCAGACCTTTACCAAGTACAGTACATACTTCGTGATCGGATACGAAGCTGACAGGATTGCGACATATAGAGTGTGAACCTTACGGGAATAGGAGAAGAGATAAAAATTATAAGGAGGGCGAGGGCAAAACAGTAATCGTATATAAGAGAGGGAATCTACAACTACACAAAGTAAGATATTATGGAGGAGGCCAAGTTAGAAGGCAATCATCGGAAAGGAACGCTGATATACCGAATGGCTGCAACGCCGTTACGAGGACCTTCTCCGTCTCCCTACCTTCTGTGTAGTCCCTGTTGCAATATCAAGCTAGAATTTACGCTCGGCATCGGCTCACGACATACGCCTGTTAGGCAGGAACCGGAGCATTATTGTTTAAAGCCGCGCTCTGTCAACGTATATTCTTCCGTGTTTTTCCTTGGTGGGAAGAATTGGTGATCCACACATGATCGGAACCCTCTTTTGCCGTGGATAGTCTCAATGATTCTAAAGACGTCGGTGTCAGGGATCATGCAGCAATACGCCTAACCGTATAGGAATAGGCATTTTCGGGCATGGTGGCACAGCGTCCTCATGACGAACGCCCTCAGCCAGTAGGATCTCCTCCAAAGACGAAATATACCATGTGATATCTCGTGAGGGTAGAAATAATGCAGTCGAACTTAGTGTATCTCCTTTACGACGGAATTCCGAGTGGACCGTAACCTAATTGCTCGATATCATATACCAAGCCTCTAAAGATTAGCGATTGAGGATGTGATATAGTGGTAGTTTCGGGACGACTTGAATTCGTCATTGAAGAGCGAATATGGATCAAACCAGACGCAGCTTCATATTATCCTCTGCTCCCTACGAAGTGTTAATACGTTGTGGTACGCCACAGTCACCCTCGTCGTAATCATAAAACCCTCGTTATGATACTGATACTTCATTCAGGATGTGTCCAAAGACATCTACACAGAAAGCCAACGAATCTATGTGCACTTGTTTACGAACGATGTAGCCAGAGGGTAAGGCTAATCGTAAAAAAGACAAGTACTGTTTTCAGATGAAACCTTCACAGTCTAACAGGAATATATGATCGATGATCAGACTCATGCACAGATATAGGAAAGTTTGTAGTAGGAATGGCTGCTCGCTTTACAGCATAACAGCCAGACCTGCTGCTGCAGACAGTATGGATTTTAGGACCATGATTACATGTTTCCCAACACCTCGGCGGCTGCAACCACTGAGAACTCAAGTACGAGTGAAAGCCGAAGCTTCCATTGGAGATAACCAATCCACAAGTCAACTCCGGAAGAGGATTGCTTCATGATTGAACTCCCGTGTACTCCCCCACCGTCGTGCTACGGGGAAGTAGCAAACCTTCCAGGCCGGAGCCAACCCCTCGAAGGATATATTGTAAAAAACACCGGCCTCTGGTCGGTTCGGTCCAAATAAGAGACGTTTGACCCAGCCCACGGATCGCTTTGAGACGGACTATATATCCCTCGGATTAAAGATAAGCCCTCGTTGGAATCTTGGTCTAGCCCACGAATAGCCCTCAAAAGAATTGTTCATTGATCAGGGTAATAATAAGCCCCCGTCTAGACCCTAGTCTAGCCCACGAATCATATTTAAAACGGGGTATCCATCCCTCAGATTATCGATGAGCCCCGGTCTAATTTCCAGTCCAACCCACGAATAGTGTTCGAAACAAGGTATCCCTCCCTCGGATTGACGATGAGTCCCCGTCTAATATACAGTCTAGCCCACGAATCATGTGTGAAACGGGGTATCCACCCCTCGAATTGAAGACGAGCGTGGAGCCTGGAGAGAAGAAGGCATCGGAGCCTGAGGAGCCTTGAGAGAAGAAGGCATGAGAGCCTGAGGAGCCTTGAGAGAAGAAGGCATGAGAGCCTGAGGAGCCTGGAGAAAAGAAGGCATGAAAGCCTGGGGGTGGGCTTAGGAACCCTGCGGAGAAGAAGACATTGGATCTTGAGGAGCCTGCGGAGAAGAAGGCATCAGAGCCTGAGGAGAAGAAGGCATTGGAGCCTGAGGAGCCTGCGGAAAAGAAGGCATCAGAGCCTGAGAAGAAGAAGGCATCGGAGCCTGCGGAGAAGAAGGCATTGGAGCCTGAGGAGCCTGCGGAGAAGAAGGCATCGGAGCCTGAGGAGAAGCAGGCATTGGAGCCTGAGGAGCCTGCGGAGAAGAAGGCATCAGAGCCTGAGAAGAAGAAGGCATCAGAGCCTGAGGAGAAGAAGGCATTGGAGCCTGAGGAGCCTGCGGAGAAGAAGGCATCAGAGCCTGAGAAGAAGAAGGCATGGAAGCCTGGGGGTGGGCTTAGAAACCCTGGGGTGAGTCAAGCTGTCCTCAAGGTACTGTTTTCGCTTTTACACGAAACTCCATTGAGTCCAGACATGAGCTGCAGAAGAAAGATCTCCGTCAGAAGTTCTTTTAAGATTATGGACTAGTGATACGTATCGTCATTGTCCTCTTCTTAATTTTCCTTGGCAGACATCAGACTCCTCTACTTAGGAAAGGGACATGATAGAGGGAGAGTATCATGGAATTGAAGAAGGCATTCCGCTTGGTCTGTTAGATTGCTCTACGCGTCTCATGGATTGTCCATTGCCAATCCGCCCATCTTACCGGATAGTTTGGCAGACCACCTTCACACCGAATAGATTGTAAGTCACACCTATGTCCAGGCTACCGCTATCAGTCTTGTGCTCTCAGTCGTGTCGTAGTAAATATGGCAACCAGGTTACACGACACTGTACAAGACTAGCGCATGTCAACTTGTGAAGTGTCGGCTCAGCTTGCCCTTACTAAAGTCTAATTGAGAAAGAAGGAAATCGCAACAACTGCGCTCGAGAATGAACGCCCAACAATCAACGACATCCATTAATACATTGAAGTGTTGCGGGATTATGCCCAGGATCGTCGCGGTCGTGGGCCGTGAAGGCCAGGGAGGCTGCTTCCTGGCCTAGCTATGGGTTTTCGGGCTTCTGGTTTCGGATGAATCAGCGTTACGGTCTTTGCGACCTGTTGAAGAGAGGTGGGTATAATACAGGAAAGGTTGGAATGAGTGGAAGAGTCGTCGTTATATTCCACTCAGATAATATCGACACCTACTAAGAAGTATGCAATCGTGAGTAGATAAGCAAGGGAAGTCAGGTATGACCAGGGTTAGAATATGTTTTGCTATGGTATTATGTTCGCTGTTACGAATATACAGTGGACCCTAAATACGGAAGCTTAAGTTACCGCCAGCCCTTACGCTAGTAAAGTCGTACATTTCATTCTTCATCTAATCACCATCTTAACAACTCATTCATTTACAGCCAACTACCCTTACACTTCACATTACAGAATCGCAATGGTGAAACGTGATCGGTCGCTGCCATATACGGTAGAGTTCAGGTGGACTTTAGATAAAGACACCTTTATACATGGCTTGTTCAGCGCAGGCTTCGAAATAAGGCCTCGGGATGTGTATCCCTCTTCTCGTGTAGGTGAGTTCGATCATATTTTTATTATATTTCAAAGTAAGGACCATGGTCTAAGGGCCATGGAAGCTTTGAATCATCTAAAGGTACCTCCACATGAGAAGTGGTTTTGGGCATATGGCGCTACGGGCTCGGCTCAATTAAGAGATCATGCTGACGGTCGTGATCCAAAAAACCTTATACCTACGATCGAAGGGATCCAAGAGGCAATGAGAGCGGCTTTCCAGACACTGATAGACCGTACAACACCTAAGGTTTTCCGGCCGGACTGGAGCTGGTTTCTTAAACCCGGGGAAGAACCGAGCTTCGAATATGGTCGGGGGATAGTCCGCAGAGTGGACCACCCTGGTAAAAATAAATATTACAACGTACCGAGAGGACAGACGTTAGCTTTCATGGCTAGCATCTGGGATAACACGCAGTGGTTCGATCGCGTCCGAGCCCACATCAGAAACGAACTCACGGTGGGGCCCCCAAGGGTCGATTACACGCCGCGCGATTGGCAACAGGCGCATCCTGGGCAGCCTTTCCCGTGTGATCTGCGAAAACGACCCTACCCTCCCTATCGAATCATTGCTGATTGGAACGTTGGACTTTATATGAGGGCAGCGGACGGTAGGCTTACGTGCCCTAGGATGGAGATGCTTATAAGCGCCTGGAGGATGATCGTGGCCGGTGATCGACGGATACTACGAATAGGTAGTCCTACTCATCACCATATCTCTCATCTATGCCATAATAGAGTAAATCTTTCCCGTGCTGCACGAATAATACCCCAGCTGCTAATGAAAATGTTAGTGGTGTGTCCACCTACCGCACCTAACTGTCGAAAGCAAAACCGATAATGATAGGAGATCGAAGTTTTGTACTAGAAGTGGAGCATGTCGATGTGGCCTACAGCCACCTTGTATTGTATCTATAATTATACCAAAAATAGATATCAAGCACGCTAGCGGGCTGGGGATATTGGGTGTCAGGCAAAGTGGCTGACTTACCGGAAAGCATTCCGATGATGCTTTCCATGACGTAAGGACCCTACTACCTACAAGAGAGGTTCAACTTAGGGAACCTGTAGCCTTGGGCGCTGTTCCTGGTTCGAGGGCAATGATATCGTTGTGCTCGAAGCCACCTGAATATCTGAGCATTGCAATTTCTGATTTAGTAAATGCAATTGTGATGATTGTTGGCACGATCCCTATTCGAAACCATGACTCACATAGCTATATTGTAAGGAAAGGCAAATATCAAGGATATAACGGTGAGATATATGGGGGCCCAACAGCAACTTCCTATTTCTTCTCTTGAACCGCCTTATGAGATCAACAGTGTGATACTTTAGATCTTTAAACTTCTAAAGTTACATTCGTCATAGAGTAAGTTGTCATCCTCTCTAAGTACGAAAAGTTACTGATTCTCTAAGTAGGAATAGGTAAGCAATATACGCGCGAGCTTGAATCGCTGAAAGAAAATCTGGATCAACAGGTCGCACCGAGGCATCAGCCCGAACATACATCGACACCTACCCAGCACACCACAACACCACAATCCTTCCTATCCTCAGATACCTGCAAACTTTGTCATCTGCTCCAGTCTCGCCACTAGAGACGATGCCAACACCAGCGTCCACCCTCGTCTTGATGGTCCTCGATCTTCTACGATGTAGCAGACGAGCCCACACAGCCACAGATCGTACATGGCGCGTGCATGGTAATAGGAAAGGATGTGTTGCATATCCATTATCCGAAGATAGAGCAAAGATACGCGAAGGAGTTTGTACGCGGATTATCTAAGGTAGTGGTCGATTCTTTAGCCTTATTAGCCTTCGTCCAATCAAAGTGTTCATCGCTCGAAACGAGAAATTTGCAAACAGTACCAGTCGTGGGATATGTAGTATAAGAATGCAAAGAGAACGTTGTAGAGCTGTTTCATATTCATCACCGTGCACGCCTGCACTTTCCCCATACGGCCTACTCTAGCTCAGCCCTGAGGCTTAGCAATAAGCACGAGCTTTTGTATGCGAGCTTACCTTACCTCACTTTCCGTCGAGCCTAATTGTACGACATCTAATCTATCACGTGGCTCTTGTGGATTCCGTGCTCGTTTTCCTGCGGGAGGAAGATTAGATCTGTGTGGGCTGTGATCTGGGTTGTAATCTGAAACATGTTAGAATTTCTCTTGGCTGTGACATCGCATGCTCATGAGCTGCGTTTGGCTGTGATTGTTGTCATTGAATCAGCTACGACTTGCAGAAGGAATGATAGCGGCGAGAGCAGAGGATATGTGCATTAAATAAGAAACGCCGGGGGGTGAGATTCGTACAAAAGATGAGAAGAAGTAGCTTTTTCATTCCTTGATTAATACTATTGTACATGTTTTACAGTGTCTAAAGCAAAATGTTCGAACAGCTGACCCGGCCAGCTAAAATGCATATCAAACGCGCGGTCCCAATGATACCCCTATCCCTAATGATACATTAAATCCTTCGCAAACATCGTACATATTCCATATTATTCTAATTGTACAAGTTCCCGTCAGAGAAATCAAATGATTGCGTTTACTGAAAGTATGGAAACCCTATCACGTACAAGGAGGTGTGACCCACTGACGTAGCATCTGGTCCACGGCTCGAGTCCACTCGCTCTGGCATGCGGTTGCGAGCTGCTCGGTGCCGGAAGCCGTAGGGTTGTGACCTCCCCACATGGCAGGCTTTGCCGCTAGAAGTCGTGCATGCTCTTTGATCAGGCCCCTGTGGTGGTTGACGGTCAGTAATGAGGCTCAGGTGTTGTTTTGATACTAGGTGACTCGTGCGCTGCGTCGGACCGGGAGGAAGGTGACTTACTCGGAGTCAATCTTAGTGAGTATGAGCCAACAGTAATTCCAGCTACGAGTGCTCGCGGGGTCTTCGATGACTTTCGCCTTGGCAGCGTCTAGGCACGCAGAGCTGAAAGGATAATTCTTGGTCATGCCTCGAAGTTCACTAAGGAGGTTGTTCGAATTGACATAGTGGGTCCATGCGTTGGTCATGGCCTCGGTGATCTCGGGGGCGGTACAGGCTGCGAATCTTTTCTCGATCCTGCGTAGTTCGGTGAGGGTATTGACTTGGTGGGTACGTAGGGAGCGAAGGAGTTGCTCCTTCTCATTCTAAATAACCACCATGTCAATCATTGTTGACAGACAGAAAGTAATGCTTCCGTGTTTTAAGACAAGGAGATGATGATGGTGCAGTGCAGAGTTGAGACCGATGCTAGCAGTGTAGGACCCATACAATCTGAGGCAATCGAAGATTGCAGGACTCAAAGGGTATTGCAGCAGATACCCAAAATAAACGCGAGTAGGAAGACAAGGTACATAACATGGACGCGTAAAGAGATAAATCAAATTCATTACTCACGGAACTCATAGTCTTTCTTCCTGAAGAACCCGTACCTCCTGGTGTGTTTCCTTGGTAGTTCTGATTGGTCGGAGAAGACGTATATAGAGAGCCCCCAGAAGACAAGCTACCGGTCGACAGAGAATCCTTTGTGGGTGGTGATGGCGGCTCGTACGATGGATGTAGATTTGCGGATCTAGGTGATGCTGATACTGCCGAGGCACGTAAAGCCGACGCCGTTGATGGCTCAGCGCGTCTGTCTTCGTCCTGAGTATAAGTAGGCTCGTAGGGTGACCGATACGGCGTCGATGATCCGGCGAGAGCTGTGTAATATCTCACGCTCGCTGACTCTGACGCTGATGAGCTCGAATGTCTCGAAGGGGAAGAGGGTGGACTTGGTTCGGTCGAAGACTTCTTTGTGCGATTGCGAGAAGATGTCTGATAGTCCATTGAGATGACAAGGAGAGGCGATCTTTCAAGTGAAATTGAAAACGTGGAATTGTATCTCGCTAGAAGGTGCTGGACAGACTAGGGCAGAACTAGAAAGAATCCCCAGTTCGAGCGCAAGTTTAACAAGCTTTCAAACAGTAACACCTCCTCTGAAAAGGAGGCAAACGTGAAGAGTCAATGATCAGATGGGCAGAAAAATAGGGTTTGCAGATCAAATATAACAACGGTGACCGAGCTATGGACTTACCCAAGGAAATGGAAATTTGTGAGCATAATACTGAAGTATTCGGTGTACATGTAAGCTTTTACGGATGCATCGATACCTTTATGAGGGTACACTGCTTGGTAATTGCGCCCAGTAGGTCTCGGAAAGACCTTCAGCCAGCAGCAACAACGAGAGTACTAAAAGCCTAGTCAAAGGATATGGAACAAGCTTGCGGAGGCGGTTGTATCTCGTCAGCATCATGGGGTTTCTGTCTTCGATATCCTTCTATGATGCTTCCACGAGCTCCCATTGGAGAGACGTTTTGCCCATGCTGATACGAAGCCTACCCCGACCTGGCCGCAGCGTGGTAATCCCATCTCATTATTCTTGTCGTCGTTCATCGGGCGTATCGGTCAGGATGACGATGATGCAGGCATGGGACAGCCGCCTATGTTGCAATTCTGGAAGGTCCATTGCTAGGGCTGATGGTGATTGGGCTTTGTACGGATACCAATATAACATCATTGTCACCCATATACGTTCCCGATAGAGGCGGAGTCGAAGGAGTCCCGACTCCATTGTGACTAAGGCTGTGGTCAATGAGAATACGACTCGTGTAGCTTGTGGTCAAAAGGGCAAAATATCGAGAACATTGTATAATCCAAATAGATCTATTATGAGAAATAAGGTTGCAGGCTAGAAATTTAGCGTACGATAGCGCTGACCTTATTCCCTCTAAATATACACATCTGGACGACAAGCCTCTCCGAATCCTCATAATTGACCTCTTTGAGATCAAAGTTGTGATTCGAACCTCGAAGGAGGAAAGTGCCCGAGAGTCATCAAATTTTCAGCCTCTCTGTCATATCCATCTTGCAGGCCCACGACTGTTGGAAAGAGGATAAACCACATCTCACAATAGAATACCGACTCAGCTTGCCGGACCTTATATTGACAGTGGACGGCATAGCCATCGTGTCAATTACGAACGACCGCGTATAGATATGCAGCATCGGAGAGCTCCAAGACACGAGTTGGGACTGCAAGACCGTGCGACGGGGCTTGTCAATGACACAAATTCCAAATTAGGCTTACCATGATACTAAGTCTTATCTTGCTTCGTGCTAGTGCAGGTACCCATACTTCAGCCGATCTGACCGTTATCCTCGTGTGATAGATCCGGCCGACGGCGCAGTTCCCAACGGCGGCCATGCATAGCCACACGTATCTTATCACATCAGCTGACGATCGAAGGTGAATAAGCAACAATGGTTGGTGACCAGGACATCTGGTCTCAGCCGCATGGTGCCATCATCTCCACGTGGTATTTCAGCGCTACCGTTGGCTGCTACCCATCGTATTGATTGAATGCACTGCCTTCATATTTGAGTCATGCAAACATCCTCAAGTCAAATGATATCCTCCGATCAGTGGTGACTTTATTTGTTGTTGGCTCTTCTCAGATTTGACAATATGACAACCAATCCTGTCATTCCCTTGCAATAAAGCTCTGTCTTGTCACGATTGTAACTATTATAACTGATTTATGATGTGGAAAGAAGATGTATTCTCTATATGCAGGAAACCTGCCTAAGTACGTAGAGTGCGGAAGCCTTCCTCTAGGCACGCTAGGCAAATAGCGCTATTAACAATAGCGAGGTATTAAGTAGACTACTTATTACCCTAGTAAATACGACGCTTTTATAAGAGCCTCTTAATTTTATATTTAATATCTCTATTAATAATAATAGGAGTTATAAGTAAGTAGTAATATTAATATAAGTTATCTACTAGGTTAGTAGTAGGTTTAAGATAGGCTATTAAAATAATATTATAGATATATATTATATCTAGTAATTCTAATCTATAAGTAAGACGTCTTATTTAATTAAAGACCTTAAAAGGTCTAATAAACTAGGGACCTAGCTTTTTAGATATAATACTAGGAACCTTATAACCCTTATATAACTAATAGTATATAAGATTACTAACTTAAAAGAACTTAGCTATATACTTAGAGTTATAGTAGTCCTTTATCTTAAGAGAAGTAAAGGTAATAGTATCTTTTATATTAATATAAGACAGCTTATATTCTATTATAATAATAGGTATCTAGATTATTAGATAAGTTACTTTTATAGCTAGTAATAGTACCTTTAGTAATAAGGCTCTTATTAAAAAGAAAGTTATTATATTTACTTACCTATTCATATTAGGCTTTAGTGGATTAAACGCCTCCCTTATTTAAAATCTATAAAGTACTTTAATTAGCGTCTTATTTATAGATATATATTTAGTAGAATTATTAAGAGTAGCTATTATCCTTAGAAGAATAGATAGTTATAAAGAAGTATATTTAATAGTAGTAATATAATATTAGAGGGCTATCTTAGTAGTCTAGTTTAATTATTCTAATTAACTATTAGTCTAAGAGTACTAGGTAGCTAAGTAAAGTAAATTAACGTTTAAATAATAAAATATACTTTATTATAACTACGCGATAAATTTCTAATTATAGTCTAAGATTATTATTTAAGGTAAATCCTAGTTAATATTAGTTAATCTATTAAGTAGCCTTACTACCTAATCCTTTAATATCTAGGTTATCTTACCTAGAATAAGTATAATTACTTTAGAGAATTTATATATAACTATTAAGATACTATTAAAGCTTTCTATAATTAAGGGAAGTACTAGGATAAAGTTAATAGTAATTATATAGAATAGCTAAGTAGGTATTAGGATAAGTTATAGTAACTTATATAGCTTATATTATAATATCTAGTTATACTAATATTAAGGGTAATAGTAGATAAATTTATAAAGCTTCTTAAATAAATTATAAATATATAAGCCTTCTATTAACCTTTTATAAGTATAGGTATAGCCTAAGTATCCTTAATTATTATATATAAGCTTAAATACTTCTACTTCTATAGTAGAAGGAATATATAGACGTAGCCCTTATTTATTATCCTTAAAATATAAAATTTAGTTAATAAGCTTATATACTAGGGCTATAGTATTATTACTAAGGTCCTTATTTTACTTAACTATTTAAATAAACCTTACCTATTAAGGCTTATAATAGCTAGAGATTAGTTAGTTATAAAAGGGTTTACTTATTTCTAGTACTAAGTTAATAGGGAAGTATCTTATAAATAAGGTATCTAATTTACCTTTTATATCTTATTATAAATAATATTTACGGCTTATTAGTCTTAATAAGGTATTAGGTACTATATTTACTTTACCTAGTTTGTAATAAATATCTAAGTAAAACTATTAAAGATATTCTAATACTCTAATAAGGTAAAGATTAAGTTTTTTAGTTAAGATTATATTTAAGCTTATTTACCTTACTATTAAAACTACTATTAAATAGTCTATATAAATAATAATAGTAGGCTTCTATATAGCCCTAATTATATAATAAACTTTCTTAATAACTTATACTAACCTTATAACTTTAAGTTTAGTAGGCTAATACTTAGTCTTAGTATTAGGAAGTAAATAACTAAGAAATAAAATAAATTACTAAGATTTTTACTTAAGAAACTTAAGTAACCCTACTATTATTATTATAAAAGAAAGGCCTTATTTATAAGCGTCCTTAATAGTATAATAGATAATAGCTTTAAAACTAAATTTCTTACTTATATCTAGATTAATAAATAGTAAACGCTACTTATTAAAGTAGTAGAGGATACTTAAGGAAGTAAAAAGCTTTTATAAATAGTAAAAGGTATTTAATTCTTTAGGTATAAGTACTAGAACCTTTAATCTACTAGCTATTTTCTTATATATATTACCTCTAATACTAATTAACTTTGTAAGTAAAGTCTTATACTATAGTAAAAGCTTTATAATAGTAATATAAATATTATATACTACCTATTATAACCTATTATACTAAGACATTTCTCTAGTTAACCTAAGGTATCTAGGAATATAAGTATAATAATAGCTATTAGTTTCTTAGCTACTATTAATAGATTAAGTATATTAACCCTTTATCTAAGTAAATAGATAGATAAGTATTTAAGGAATAACTTTTTAGGAGATAGATATATATTATATTTATCTAGTTTACTAAAGACTTTATATAGGTACCTAAGATATTTATTTAATAAGGTAGAGAAAATTACTATATTATTTATATATATCTAGTAAAAGTAATAAAACTCTTATAGTATAGTATTAATTATATATTAGATATATATTAAAGAGTTTCTAAAACCTATAATAGGGATATTAAATATCTCCTAATATTTATAAAGTAGTAGTATACGTATACCTTATCTAAGTCCGCGTATACCTTATCCTAGTACGCGTACACCTCCCCCTATTTAGAATAGCGGGCTACTAGCGGGTTATATCATGCTATTACCTATAACTTTCCTACTAACCGATAGAATTTAAAGGCCTTTAAACCGTTAGACTACGTATAGAAATATATATACTATTAGTATAATTAACCTATCCTATATACCCTTAAGGGTAGATCTAGGTAATATCTAGGGGTTTTAGTATAAGATAGCCCTGATAATAAATACGGGGGTTATTATAGAGGAAGTCTATAAGGTAATTAATAGGCTAAAATAGGATAAAGTACTAGGGATAGATAGGATCTTAAATAGGATCTTAAGAATAATAGAGAGGGAGCTACTACCTAGCTTTATATACCTATTCTAGGCTTATATAAGGATTAGATACTACCTAATAAAATTAAAAAATACTAATATAATTATCTTAAAAAAGTTAAAGAAGGAGGACTACTTTAAATTAAAGTTATACTATTTAATTACCCTTCTTAGTACTTTAAGGAAGGTATTAAAGGTAGTTATAATAAAGAAGTTAGATAACCTTATAAAGGAATATAAACTACTACCCTAATAATAGATAGAGATAAAGAAGGGAAGGTTAATAATAATATCTCTTAAAATAATAATAAAGGTAATATATATAATATAAAATTATAATAAGTTTAATATAATAAATATATTATTACTAGATATTATAAGAGCCTTTAATAATATCTCTTATAAGAGGTTATTATATAACTTAAAAAAGAAAGGGGTCTTAACCCTTATTATATAATAGGTATAAAGCTTCCTAATAAAAAGGGCTATAATAATTATACTAGGCTAAGAGATAAGTAAAATAGAGATAATAGAGACTAGGATCCTTTAAGGATCCTTAATATTACCTATTCTATTTTTATTTTTTAACTCCCTACTTATAAAAGAGTATATAAAGATAAAACTTTAAATATAAATTAAAAGCTTTATTAATAATATTTACTTAATAGTATATAATAAAAGTACTAAGGAGAATTATAAGATCCTAGTAAAAGTATATAAGATATACCTTTATTAAGTAAATATATATAAAGTAACCTTTACCCCTTATAAGTATAAGTTAGTCTATTTATTAAAGAGCTTAAAGAGGTTTAATATAAAGGTAATAATAGACTTTAAAGTAATAGTAATATACTTAAAGGTATTAAGAAGAGTCCTTAAACTTTATATTAATAATAAACTAAGGTAGGGCCTATATATTAATAGGGTAAGATTAAAGATAAAGATATAAAAACTAGCCCTATTAATTATTATTAACTTAATATAAGGTATTATACTTAATAAGATAAGATAGGTTTATAATATAATAATCTAATTAATAATAACCTATATAATAGAGATATAATATAACTTGAAGGGGATATTAAAGGTAAAGAAAGCTAATATTATAATACTAAAAATTATATAAAATAGGTACTTAAAGATAGTACTTAAAGCCTTTAAGGTAATTAATATATAAATATTAAAAGTAGAATTAGGGGTCTTATTAATAAAGATAAACTTTAAATAATTAATATTATAAATATTAATAATATAAGGGATCTATCTATTAATTAAAGAAGGAAATATAAAGATCTATTATAAATTAAAAGGGAAAAGGGGAAGGGAGAAAAAAGTTATAAAGACTCTAATAAAGGAGAAGTAGTCTTAGGTAAAGAAAGCCTTCTAAGTAATAGTAGGGGGAGGGGATATTAAGATATTAGCCTAGCTTACCCCTAAAGAGATTAAGAGGTAGGTAAGGGAGAAGTAGAAAGAGAGGTAGCTAGGATATTAATAAAGTATCCCTAGCTATATTAAGATAATAATATAAAGGGGTAAAATCTAAGAGATAAGAGTTAATCTTTATATAAGGCTTTTTAAGGCTAAGAGTTATATAAGTATTTAATTATATATAAAGAAAATAGGACTACGCGCCTTCTTATATAAGAGAAGGGTACTAGGGGTTAATAATACTAGTTATAAATATAAATAAAAGTATTAAAATATTAAATATAAATTTATATTCTACCCTAATTATATAAAAGGGAGGAGGTAGATACTTTAAAGGGTAGGATTAAATAACTTCTATTAAATAGTATTAACTTTAAAGGGGTTAAAGGTAATAATTAAATAAATTATTTAATAAAGTATACTTAGCTAATTTATATTAATAAGGGAATAACTTATAAGGGTTATATAAGAGTAGATAGACTTTAATTAAAAGATAAAAGGGTAAGTAACTCTAATAAAAGAAGAGATAAGATAATATAAAGAGTATAAAATAAAGTAATTTATAATATTTAAAATTCTAGAAATATATTAAAAATTAGGGTAGGAGATAAAGTTTTCTTTTATAAATTATAATTTCCTTTAGTAAGCTAGATATAAACTACCCTTATTAACTCTAAGTAGCTAGATAGTAGAGTATAAAATATAAATATAAATATAAATATAACCTATCTTATACTAAGTAGTTATTACTATTAGGATAGTATAGTAGAAGTACGGAGCGGATAATCTTCTACTATACTACTTAGATATTTCTTAGGTAAGCTTAGCTAACTATTCGGAGTACTCCTACTAGCTAACTACTAGGACAAGGTATACGCAGGCTAGGATAGGGTATATATATACTACTACCCTATTTATAAAAAGCTATTATAAGATAATACCTATAATCCTACTTTATCTACTATTAGTAGAAGAAGCTTACTATATTAACTATTAAAATCTATAGAGTATTCTATAATAGGATAAGTATCTCTAATTAGAGAGGAATAGAGTAGGTATTAGGTATTATAATCTTATTTAATACTTTAATATTAATAATAACTTAGCCTTTTAAGCTATTTTCTAAATAATAAAGTAGGGGAAGGAGAATAAAAGAGATATATTTATCTATTTAAGTCTTCCTTAAGAATATAGTTTATTAAGTTCCTTATTAATTACTACCTTATCTTATTAACTAAGAGGGTATATAGATACTTAACCTAGTTTATATAGATTTTTCTAATTATTAAGTAAGGGAATTTTTATATACTATAATTTAGGAATATTAATAATATTACTAGTATCTTTCTAAAGATTAGGAAGACTGTAAGGACTAGTTAGGAATATAGTACTACTATCGACGTGGCGTCTATAGTACGTAGTAGTACTACGCTACCCCTTTACCTATAGTATATAAAGAGGGAATTCCCCCTAAAGGGAAGGGTAGCGATTAGTCTTACTATTAATAAGAATAGAGAGTTCTATATATATATATATACGCATCGTTTATAGTACTTAATAGCTACGTTATTACGTAGTACCCTTATATTCTAATTACTCTACCCTATTTAGGGGTAGTAGCCCGACTATTAGTAAGATAAGTAGAGAAGGGTTATTACGGGTATAAGGTAAAAGGGTTAGTTAATTAGTATAGATAACCCGCTTAAATATAAGGGATTAAGCTTATAGAGAAAGTGAGTCTTAAAAATTAGTTAATAAATTAATAATAGATATATTATAATTATAATTATAACTAACTATTTAAGGGTAGCTACTAGGCGTATAAACCTAGTCCCCGCTACCTAAAACTTAAGAAGTACTATTATAAAGGATATAAGAACTTAAAGAAGAAGTCTCTAAGAGGTAGTAGATATAAGATCTATAATAATATTTATAAGAGTTAGAGCGGGAAATATATACTAATAATACTACTTAAGCGGGTTATTAATATCGCCTATTATTAATAGAAGAATTAGAACTAAAGCGTCCTTAATATAGAATCTATATTCTTAGGCCGTAGGACCTATATATATATAATAGGAAGTTAGTATAAGAATATTAAGAATAGTTTAATAATATAATTAATATAATTAAAATAAGTATAGCCTATTTTCTTAATAACTTTATAAAAATCTAATACGCGTTATAATATATAGCCCTAGACCCTAAAGCTATATAATATAAGTATATAAAGGATATATTAAAGGATAAATAGTCCTAAGAATACTTTAATAGTTACTTAATAAACTAAATAGAAGATCCTTAAGATTAATACCTTATAACTAGTAAATACTACTTAGAAGTTAAGTAAAAGGAATATTAAAAGATTATAAACTTTATAAATTATCTTACTAGATTAGAAAGATAACTTAAGCTATTAATAGAGTATATACTTTATAATAACCTCCTAAATAAGTTATATAAGGATCTTTATAATTAACTTATAATATAACCTAATATCCTAGAGATAAGGGATACTCTTATTATATTAGTAACCTAACTAAAGCCTTATATAATACTATTTATATATAAAGACTAAAGGGATAATACTCCTATTAAGGGTTAATATCCTTAAAGAGGAAGAGGAAATTTTTAAGGGTAAAGAGATAATAGCCTATATATAAAGTAAAAAGGAAGGGGCGCTATTAAGGCGTTATTATACCTTCCTTAAAGGCTTAAGCCTAACCTTTCTACTATTAAATATTATAATTATTAAAGGAAGGGATATATAACTAAAGATTACTAGAGCGTAAAATTAATAGTTATAAGTATTATAATTAATAAGCTTATTACTAATAAGATATCTAATAATAAGCTAGCTAAAAAAGGCTTAAATTTAAAAAATCCTTAAGTATTATAATTATATCTACTATTATAGTATAAAGGAAGAAGTAGATATATTAACTTATTATTATAATATAAATAGAGCTTAAGAGCTTATAAAGAGAATTTATTATACTAATTAACTTTAGAGTAGATATTAATTATATTAATATATACTTAATAAAGGAGTAGGATTAGGAAATAGACCCTAGCTCTAATAATACCTTATATAATAGAGTTAGGAACCTAATATTATTACTAGGTTCTTATATAAGAAAAATTAAATTTATTAATTCTAATAATATTATATAATATTATAAGGGCGCCTTTTATATAATAGTAAACCTTAATTATAACTTCTACCTTAAGTATCTATAATTAGAGGAATAAAATCCCTAAGTAGATTAGCCTATATAAAACTAGTAATTCCCTCTTAAGAAAAGTAATATTAAGGAGTACTTTAATACTATTAAAGCCTTAGAGGAGTAGCTTAATAGCGTTATATTTATTATAATATACTTAGGAGTAGGTAATAAAAGCCTACTACCTAAAATTAAGCTCCCTCTAGAATTTTAAGAATTCTAAGATATCTTCTTAACTAAAAATATTAAGGCGTTATTAGCCTATATATATTATAATTACGCGATTAATATAAAGGAGAATAAGGAACCTCCCTTTAACCTACTTTATAATCTATTAAAGAAAGAGTTACGCGTATTAAGGGAGTACTTTAAGTAAGCTTTAAAAAAGGGGTAGATTTATTATTTCATAAGTTTAATAGGTATACTAATTCTTTTTATACTAAAAAGGGATAGAATATTATACTTATATATTAATTATAAGGTATTTAATAAGATTATAATTAAGAATTACTATCTACTTCTATTAATTAATAAAATATTAATAAGATTAATTAATATTAAGTACTTAACTAAGTTAGATCTTAAGGATATATATTATTATCTATAAATAAGAAAGGGTAATAAATAGAAGACTATATTCTATATAAGGTATAGCTATTTTAAATATATAGTTATACCTTTTAAACTTATTAATATACCTACCTTATTCTAAGTATATATTAATAAAGCCCTAGCAGGACTACTTAATATTATATATATTATTTATTTAGATAATATTCTTATCTACTCCTAGAATAAAAAGTCCTATATTAAAATTATAAAGGTAGTATTATAATATCTTTATAAATTTAAACTTTATATTAGCCTAAAGAAATATAAATTTATAATAATAGAAGTAAAATTCCTTAGCTTTATTATTAGTTATAATAGTATATATATAAATCCGTATAGAGTAGATATTATAATAGAATAGCTAGAACCTAGAAGTATTAAGGATATTTAGATCTTTTTAAAGTTTACTAATTTCTACTATTATTTTATTAAGTATTATTCCTCTATTATTATAATATTAATAGACTATCTAAAAAATAATTATCTATATATTAAAAATAGAAAGTTAATATCAAGTAATATTATAAGAGTAGTATTTAAGTAGTTAAAGTAACTCTTTTAAGAGGCGCTATTACTTATATATTTTAACCTTATAAGAGAAATCTAATTAAAGACTAATACTTTAATACTAGCTATTATAACTATTTTATTATAAAAGTTCCTAATTAATAATAAAGGCGTAGAGGTAGAGTAGTATTTAGTTATTTTCTACTCTTATAAATTATATTTAGTAGAAACTAGATATAAGGCTTATAACTAAGAACTACTTATAATAATTTAGGTATTTTAAGTATAAAGGTACTTCTTAGAAGGTAGCTTATACCTAATTATAGTAATTACTAATTATAATAACTTAAGGTATTTCTAGATAATATTATTATTAATAAGGAGATAAGTATATTAAGTAATAAAGCTTATAGCGTATAACTTTAAGATATATTATTATATAAGTATTAAAAACCTAGCTAATACTCTATTAAGGCGACTAAACTATATACTAGTAATAAATAAAAAGGATACTTATCTACTAATATTATAAAATAAGTTAAAGAATATTAGATATATTCCTTTTAATAAATATTATATATATAGTATTTATAAAGGTCTATAAGATAATAAGGCCTATAGCTATAAATAGTATAAAAGGTTAGAGATAGGGCTTAGAAAGCCTTATACCCTAAAAATAGGAGAGAGTAATACGCTCTTAGGGATATAAAGTAGTATAAGTAATAGCTTAAACCCTATTATAGGATAGTTTAATATTAATTAAGTTATACTTAGAAGGTATATTATAACCGCGTTAATAATAGAGCGCGTATAGAATAAGTATAATAACTTAATATTAGAGATACTCTAATATCTCTAAGAGGGAGATAAGGATATTTATAATAAGAAATAATTATTAAAGTCCTAGGGCTATAAAAAGGCCGCTAATATATCTCTATTAATAGATAAGATAGGGGTCCTTTATAAGGGTAATATAGTTTTTATACCTAATAATAAAGTAATTAGATAAGAAATCTTAAAGCTTTATTATAATAACCCTTATACTAGCTACTACTTATAAAAGTATATATAAGAGCTTATTAAGTAGAAGTTCTATTAGAATTTAATAAGATAAGATATTTATAATTATATATAAGAATACTTAACCTACTAATTAATAAAGCTATATAGATATACTATTTATAATATATTATTATTATTATTATTACTTATAAGACCTTTTTAAGAAATTATAATAGATTTTATTATAAATCTCCCTTTAAGTAAATAAAAGGGTAGTATTTATAATATAATCTTAATAGTTATAGACTATTATACTAAAATAGCTAGGTATTTACTTATTATAAAGATAGTTAATACTATTAATATTATTAACCTATTATACTATAAAATCTTCTTAAAATTTAATTAATTAGAAGGTATTATTAGTAATTAAGGGATAGTATTTATAAGTAGCTTCTAGGTAGCTATATATTATTATACTAATATAAAAAGAAAGCTTAGTACTACTTTTTATCCCTAAATAGATAGTTAAATAAAGAGATAGAATAGTATACTTAAGTAATATCTATACTACTATTCTACTTAGAGATAAGATAACTAAGTAGAATTACTTTATTTAGTAGAGTTTATATATAATTATATAAAGTATACTAGTACTAGGTTACCTTTATATAAGGTACTTTATAACTACTTATTTAAGTTAAATATAGAGCTTTTAAAGCTATTATTAGGAGAAGTCCTATCTATATAAAAAAGGGTTAAATTACTTTAGAAATAAAGGGAAGGTTTAGAATAGTACTTATACTAAGTATAAGCTATATAAGTAGAGTATATAAATAAATAGTAAAAGTAAAGATAATATAATATAAGTAATTATATCTTATTAAATATAAAGTATATTAGATTAGTATAAGTAACTAAAAAACTATTATAATATTACTTAAGGCCTTTTAAGGTCCTTAATTATATTAATACTAGTTAGGTATATAAGTTATAACTATCTAATATATTTTATATTTATAATATCTTTTAAATCTTACTTATAGAGCTATATAAAGGTAATAGTAAGAGTATTATAAGAGCTTTATAAGTAGAGCTTATAAAAGATAAAGATAAATAGGAAATTAAAACTATTCTTAATTATAAGGTCTTATATAATAAACCTTAGTATTTAATTAAGTAGAAGGGTTAATCTTATAATTATAATTAATAGTTATATAAGTAGGACTTAGTTAATATACTAAATATACTTAAAAGATTTAAGTATAATTACTTAAAGTTATAAAGTTTATATTATAAAGGGGGGAAAGAAGACTTCTATTACTATTAATAAAAAATAAAATAAAAAGGAGGATACTTAATATAGCTAAAGTACTAAGGGCGCTATAATAGAAGACTATTATACTATAATAGTAGTACTACTAAACCTAGACCTATTACTAGTAGTAATAGGAGTATCCTCCTTATTATCCTCTTCTTTATCCTTTATAATAGAAGGGAGGCGCTCTTATACTATATTAGTAAGGCTTTAATAAGGCTTTAAAAGGGGAGATAGAGTAATATATATACGCTAGTAGAGGATATTAAGAATATCCTTAAGGGTATTTATAATCCGGCTAATGACGGCGGGGTCTACCTTAATAGGAGTAGTAGTAGTAGCGGGGGTAGAAGAGGCGCGGTAGAGGTAGTAATAATACTATTACATAAGCCTATTAAAGGTTCGCTAGAATTTAATAAGCTAAGGGAGGTTAGAGCTAGTATCTAAAGTAGTTATAATATCTAAGGGCTAAAGAAGACGCGTATAAATATAGTAAGTAGAGGTAGGAATCTCTTATTAATATTTAATATTAAGATCTTTATAATAATTATACCTTATAAAGCTAGGGGAGGCGCGTATATAAAGTATATTATTAAAAAAGTAAATAAAGCTTTAATTAAAAGTATTAGACTTATAACTCTTTAAATTAAAATATAGTATACTAAAGGTATATTATATAAGATAATATAAGAATAGGTTATAAGTAGCTTAATAAAGGAGGTTAAGTACTATTATAAGTAGAGGGGATAGTAATAGTCTTCTTTAATTAATAGAGGGTAAGTTTATTATTAAGGATTACTTATAAAATAACTACTAGAAGTATAAAGAGGTATAATAAGGCGCGGAGGGGGTAATAATATAAATAAGAATTAAAAAGGACTTAATATAATTAATAAAAAATAAAGATATTATAATTAGAAGAATAATATTAAAGTTATATAAAGAAGGTATACCTTAAGTACTTAGTAAACCTTTAATAATAATAACTTCCTATTTACTTTAAAATACTAAGACTTCTAATTACTTTTATAATAAATTAATAAAGGATAATAGGAAGTATAATAGGAATATATTATAATATAAGGATTATATATAGGAGTATTATCCGTAATTATTATAGTTTAATAAAACTATATATTCCTTAAGGCTTAGCTTAGAGGGCCTTATAATTAATTATATTATTATGCTCTTATTAGAGGTATATTCTATTACTAAAGGAGTATCTTCTATAGATTATAACCTTTTATACTCTTAGAGCCTAAGAACCTAGATAGAGAGATAATTATAAGGACTAGTTAGGAATATAGTACTACTATTAATATAGCGTCTATAGTATATAGTAGTACTACGCTACCCCTTTACCTATAGTATATAAAGGAGGGAATTCCCCCTAAAGGAAAGGGTAGCGATTAGTCTTACTATTAATAAGAATAGAGAGTTCTATATATATACGTATATATACTATTTATAGTACTTAATAGCCACGTTATTATATAGTACCCTTATAAAGACTTTATCTTATATAATAACTTTAATTTTACTTATATATCCTTAACTATTATAATCTTTTTAATTATAATATAAATAGCTAGTATATAAGTAATATAAATAGTAGTAAGGGCTATTTTTTCCCTCTTAATATATTTATCTTATAGTTTATTAATAAGTAGTACGCCTCCTTTAATAGGCTTAATCTAAATTAGAGGTAGGTATTTAGAGTTAATAATAAGATCTAGGTTATTAATAATAAAATAAATTTAAATTATTACTTTTTATTACTTATAGTTCTTCTTACCTTTAAGCTTCTAATTTTTATAATAGTTAGCTACTATACTAGTCTAGGGAATAATACTTCTAAGACTATTCTAAGACTTATTAAAAAGCTTATTATATAAATTATATAATTTTTAAGTTATATTAAACCTAGACTTATAACTTATTAAATAGTATAATAATTAATAAGTTATTTATATATAATCTTCTTTACTATAATAAAATATCTGTAATTTAGGACCTTAAGCTTATTACACTTTATTAGTTAGTTAATAAGTACTCTAATTACCCCTCTAGGCCTAGCGCGAATATTAAAACTCTAATATTTCTTTATATTCTACTTATATCTATACCTATACTCTATAATATTTTCTACTTAAATTAAGTTATATAACTTACTTTAAGGTATCTAAGGCTTTAAGAATAATTAAAATTAGTGTAGTAGTTTAAAAGATATATTGGAATAAATAGATTTACCTACTAAATTCTATACGCCTATACTAGAATAATTAGATTAATAATAAGAATCCATCGGTAATTTAGGAAGTCGGCCTGCTAGTTTTAAGTTACGTATCCTACGCAACCCGCCTCTAGCTAGCCACGAATATATAGAGCAACTTCCTATTACCTAGAGCTATAATAGAATAATATTATAGCCTAACTTAGCTAGGATTAGGCTAAAGTTAGGCTAAATAGATTTAGATAGGCGGATATAATAATATTCTAGATATATTATTCTAAAAATCTAATATCTTTATACGTAACTACGTGATATATAACTATAGGGTAATAAATATTATTAATACGTCTATATTACCTACTATACGTAGTATCGCGAGTATCCCTAGTATATTTACTATTATTATTATTAGGGTTAATTAATATTTCTTTCTCCTACTTAATTATATCTAAGGTATACTTAGATTATAAGTCTAAATTAATAATAGTTTATACCTATTATAGTATATATAGTCTCGAGGTTCTATAAGGAGGATTAGAAGGTATTTCTTAAATAATAAGTATCTTTAGTTTTATAAGTAGTAGAGGTTCCTTACTATAGTACCTCGCCGTTAATAGTTAGTTCTTAGTACTTAAGTTTATTAAGTAGGCGATAAATTTCCACTACTAAAAAGAGGTAGCTAGTAAGAGGAATAAGCGGGGTCTCTCTAATATTTAATTATAAGGTTAGTCTAGTAAGTAGTAGGTATAGCCTCCCTATTTAGCTCTATTCTATTAAAGCTACGCGTCTAGTAGGCCCTTATAACGTAAATATTAGATATTGCCGGCTTGAACTAACTACCTATAGAAGTTAGTCTAGATTAGAAAGTCTAGAATAGTAGAATATACTATTAAGCTATCTACCCCTATAATTATTAACTACGTCGCTATTTTAAGATATATATTTAAAATTCTACTATATATATATAATAGTAATATTAATTAGCTAGGTAAGTAATAGAGATAATAACTAGTAAATAATAGAGACTATAACTAGTAAGTAATAGAGATAGTAACTAGTAAGTAATAGAGATAGTAATAGGTAAGTAATAGAGATAGTAACTAGTAAGTAATAGAGATAGTAATAGATAGGTAATAGTAATAGTAATAGGTAAGTAGTAGTAATAGGTAAGTAGTAGTAATAATTAGAAATCTAACTTATTAAATATTAAAAAGTAAAAATTAAAGGATACCTATAAGAGTTAAACTTAGTTAGTAGGTATTCTACTAATCTAGTTAAAGCATTCTTAAGGGTATTAATATATAGAGTTAGAATAGTAGCCTATATTAGTATAGGGCCGCTATATAGTAGCTTATAAGTAGTAGGCGTAGCTAGTTATTATTATTATAATAGTTAAGATAAGACGAGAAATAGGAATTAACTTATATAGTTAACTACTATACTACTAGGACTTTCTTTATATAAATTATATCTTATTCTTTTACTTATCCTTCCTACGCTTAGGAAAGGTTATACTTATAATACTATTAGGTATATAACTACTATAAGAGACTATATAAAGTAAGATCTTAGACCTAGAGAAAATAGTATATAGAACGCGATAGTATATATAATAGGTTTATATAATATATTAATTTACTACTCGTATACTACTTAAATATATCTATCTACCTTACCTATATTCTATACGTAGGGAGTATAACTAATAATATATCTCTAGGTATTATAAGTACCCTAAGATATACGTAGTATAACTACTTTAAGTAAAATAGATCTATCTTATTTAAAGATTATATAATATATATTTAGTTATTATAGTACGTAAATAGCTACTAATTATACTATTAATATTAATATTTAATTTATAAAAGTTAATATTTTAAATTTCACCGCCCGTCTAATAAATATATTTTAGCCTAGCTTTAACCCGATATTAGGTTAATTCTTCCTCTACGCCTTTAGTTATTTATACTAAATATTTCCTTGTTTATCTAGCTATTATCTACGTCTATATTCCTCAGCCTACTCGTCTACGACCCTAGTACTATTCGATAGAAAATCTAGGTTATAGATAGTATTAAATTAATCCCAGTTAATATAATTATTATTATAAATAAGATAAGCGTCGATATTAGTAAGTTTTAGGCTATAATAACTAGGACTAATATCTATAAGATACTTCTTCCTCGCGTAGATTAATAGAATAATAATAGTAGTAATATTAAGTATAAATATTGAAAAGAGGGTTAATATAAGTAATAGCGCGTTTAAGCTAGATTTAGGCTAAGTTTAGGCTAAATCTAGGCTAGATCCGGCTTAAATACACTATTAAATATGCTATAAAAGCTAATTAGCCTTTATTTTAATTCTTATCTTCTCCTATTTATCCTTTCTTTATTTAATAATCCTCTATTATTAATATAATTACTATTATCTACGTATTATTCTTTTATATATAAATATAACCCCATCCTTAAATAAATAAAAGTTATCCTATCTAGAAGTATATAGACTTCCTTCCTAGTTTAGAGAAACCACGTATATAGCTAATTAACCTATTCGTCCTAGGATAAATTTTCCTTAGATAACGCGCTTTCTAATTATTTAGAGCCTCTAAGGATAGGAGTAAAGCGTTAAAGGACCTACGCTATTGTTAATAATAATAATATAGGGATATTACTATTATAGATATACGCTATAATATACTATTAACTAGTAACCTTATATAGTACTTATTAGTATCTTAGTCCTCCTTAGTTATTTTATTAATAACGAGAATATATAGAAAAAAAATAAGTATAGACCTTACTCCCCTTAATCTTAATTATAATTATAAGGGAGTATACTCGCGTTAAGTTTAAAGTATTCTAAAGGCTTTAATAGAGACCCCCTATTATTAGTATCCTCCTATCCTTTATAAATACCTAATTATAATAATCTATTACGTAGGGGTTAATATCTTTAGGGTTAGATACCTTAACGCCCTAAATAGATTTTAACTCTAGGGTATAAAGCGGTTATAATAAATACGGTGTTATATATCTAGGTAACTATAGCCATAAGCGTTTATAGCGAAGGGTACGGGCTATAAGCTAATACGTAGTAGAAGGTATAGCTAAGTATACTAATTAGGAAGATTTAGATAAGGATTATAAATTATCTTAGAAAGGTAGAAGGATAGTGTAACTATAATATTTATAAAATATTAGTATTATAAGAGATAAGGAAAGTTAGTATCTATTATATTAAATCTAAGTTAATTTACTTACCCTAAGCTAGATTTATAATAGAATTAGCGAAATCCGCGGCTATATAATAGAGAAGGCTTAAGATATTATATAGAGCTACGATACCTTTATTAGTAGCTATAACGAGTATATAAAGATACTCCTAAAGGGAAAGGCTTTTTTAAGTATTAATATCTATAATATAAATTCTTAAATTAAATCTAGGACTTTTATTAACCTAGTCTTAATTAAAGCCATTAAAGGCTTTCCTAAGTAATATAATTATTAAAATAATTACTTCCCTATTTTTCCTTAATAATTAATAGAAACCTAGGAAATAATAAATTAATAAAGTATATATTTAATCCCTTAATACTAGAACCAATAATTCTAATATTAATAATAATTTAGTATATAATTAAGGAATATTAATATAATTTATAATAGATAGTAAAGTTTAAGGGTTAGATTATTAAAAGTATAAGCCTTTAAATTTAAATCCTAAAAGCTACGCTAATAAGATCTTTAGAACCCTTTAAATAAATTAAGGAGATATAGTACTATTAAAGGGTAGATAGATAAGAGGTAATTAGGATTATATTACGCGCTATTATTATCTAAATTTTAAGTATAAAGGAAGATTATAATAATAAGGAAATTATAAACTTTATATTTAAAGACTCGCTTAATAACTTTAATAACCTAGACTATAAGCTAGACTCTAATAATTTAACTTAAGGATAATATTATAATTTAAATAGTACTCCTATTAATAAAAATAAAAAGGGGCCTTTAATTAATAGATTAAAGTTAACTTAAAAGGAAAGTTAATATATTATTAAATTTAAATATAGGCTAATATTAAGTAGTAGGCTCTATTAAACGGTACTCTAATATATAATACGCTAGCGAGAGTATTATAGCTAATATTAGGGAATAGGAGAAATACCGGATAATATTAATAAAATATAAGTTAGTAATATTTAAGCCTAAGTTAGCCTAGGTTAGCCTAAGTTAGCCTAGTATTAGGCTACCTTTCCCTCTTTAAGCCTAACTTCTCTCCCACCTTAGCTAATAGAGAAGTAGGTAGATAAAGAGGAATAAGAATAAAGGTAGAAGTAGGGCTAAGAGGAGGCTATCTATAATAAAGTATAACCTTAATTAAATTATAATAGTTAGGTATATTAATAATTTCTAACTATACCTAGTCTTTATAAATAACTATAGTTATAAAGTAAAAAGGCGTAGTAACTATTAAGGATATTTATCTTTCCTAGGGTTATATATTAATTATACGCTAACCGTTAATTAATAAATAGGCTACCTAGGATCCTACTAATATTAATATAGAGCCTAAGGTAGTAGGTAATAAGTACCTTACTAAAGTTAAAGGAGTAGTAAAGTAATAAAAGATAAAGCTAGGCCTTATATATACGGCTTAGATAAAAAAGCTAGGGATAAAGAAGAATAGTACTACTATATAATATTACTAAATTAGGCTACTAGAAACTATTATAGATAATAGTATAAGATATTAAAAGTTCCTAAAATACGCGCGGTTAAATAGGGAGGTTAAGTTAAGACTAGGTAATAATTAAGACTATAAGTCTCTATAATTATATAGATAATTTATTAATCTATTTATTTATTAAGGAGTAGTTAGAAATAATACTATATATATAAATTACTATACTTACTATTATAAGAGTAATATTACTATTATATTTTAACTTAATAATATTAGGATTAGTAGTAAAAAGGTACTATATAAAATAAGCGTAGATAATAATATAATAGAGGTTTATAAAGATAACTATATACGCGTATATAATAATAAAAGTTACTAATTCTACTATATCTATATACTATAATATAGTATTACGGATTTCAGCCCCTAGCGCCTAAGAGCTAGCACTTGTACTTAATAGTTTAGGGCGCCCCTAGCCGCCCCTAGCCGTTAGGGCTTCCATCCCCGAATTGCTAATATCCTATTATTATTTATAAATTACCTATTCTCTTATATTACCTACTAATATATCTAATATTAGTCTAAATAGGGGGAAATATCCATCTTATTACTAGGTATAAAACGCTATTAGAATAGGTATATATATATAATATAGCTAATACTATTATATATATAAGCTAGCTACCTACTAATATATCTAATATCTACCTACTAACGTATCTAATATTAGTTTAAATAGGGGGAAATATCCGTCTTATTATCAGGTAGATAATACTATTAGAATAGTCTAAATTAGTATATTAGCTAATACTATCGTATTTATAGGCTAAAAATTCTACTATCTATATTACCTACTAATATATCTAATATTAGTAAGTAGTAGGAAGTATCTATCTTATTATTAGGTATAGAATACTATTAGAATAATCTATATTACTATATAGGTCTATAAGCTAATACTATTATATAAATAGGCCGGCTACCTACCTATATACCTAATCCGTCCCTACTATTTACCTTACCTACTAATATATCTAATATTAGTCTGGATAGGGGGAAATATCCGTCTTATTATTAGGTAAGTATAAAACGCTATTAGAATAGGTATATGTATATAATATAGCTAATACTATTACATATATAGGCTACCTACTAATATATCTAATATACTTCCTACTATTTACCTTACCTACTAACGTATCTGCTATCGGTTTAAATAGGGGGAAATATCCGTCTTATTATTAGGTATATAACGCTGTTAGAATAATCTATATCGCTGTATAAGTAAATAGGCTAATACTATCGTATTTATAGGCTAATATATCTGATATACTCCCTACTATTCACGTCACCTACTAAACGCTAGGTAGTAGGGGTGATTTTCCGACGTAAAAATCTTGAAATCTTACAGGTATTTTCTAGTTTAGGTATAGTATAATAGTATTTAATAACTAATAGATAGATAATAGCTATATAGAAAAGGAGACACGGAAGGAAAATCTCTTCGAGTATCTGCCAAGACGTGATTTATAAGCACCGAGGTTTACCCGAGCTGATTTCCAACAAACTATACGAAGACTTGTATCACGGTACTCGTTCAAACCCACGAGCTCATATACCCACCTAGCTTAGAAGCCACTAATCATCTGATATAGCCTGAAAAGCTAAATGACCCCTTCTATCATCTAGTAGAAGATAGCAGCTACGAGTAATATGCCAATAGTACCAGTACAAACCCAGTGGTGGTCCCTGAGGATCAGGGATACTAATGCGCAGAGGGGCCTGAGCTTCCCCAATGAGCTGGTTGTGCCCGCTCTGAACGCAGGCGGACTCGGAATCCAGCCTGGCGAGTGTCGTATCCACCCAACTAAAGTTGAGGTCATTTTCCAGACCAGTACGCGGCGCAGGAAGGCGATTGACGCGCTCAAGAATTGGGCGCCTATAGGGACCGACGGTCCTCATCGCCAAATTTGGGTTGATTGGGGTTTTACTTGGTCTAACCCACCACCGTTTAGAGTAATCATTGAGTCGCATTATGCGATTCATGAAATTAGACGTGAGCTTGAGAGGCTCATTCGTGATAACGATACCGCAGGGCAGGGCGACGAGGAAGAGTTCGAGGGCGTAACCAGCGAGGAGGAAGAGTTCGGGGGCGTAGCCAGCGAGGAGGAAGCCGACGCTGATCAGAGTGACATCGCTGCAGCGGACGCAGACGAGGACGCTATGGTAGCGTCTTGCCCCATATGCGGAGCCAACAAGGCACAGAGGACTAAGCAGCTTTGGAAAGGGAAGAAAGGCTGGCACACGGTGAATCAGCACATTTATCGAGCGCATTCGGAGCGACATATCAAAAAGTACGGTGGCACTGAGCAGGGTGTAATGGACATGCTTGCAGCTAGCGCGTGAGGCCAGGATTGACATCATCCAGGGATCTTACAGATAGGTGAACTTTTGCTTGAACGTTGTTGAATGAATGAAGGCTAGTGGTAATCCCTAGCATTCAGAAGACATCTATGTAGGCTCTCGTATAGGAGCCTATGACAGTACGAAAACTGTTCGTGAATCCCACCATTGCCCGTAGTGCTTCCATAATCTGCCGATTTTACGGCCGGAGTCTTCATGTCTAGATGATACACACTTATAAAATATCGTATAAACATAATGCAAACTACCTAACCTAACTAATAAACCTTACCATATCGAATTGCATGATAGCACCAAATACAGCTCTCGCATGCCAAACATAACAATCCGCCCTTCACATCACACACTCGTCCCCTGGCTAGCAATCACGCGGACAGCATGGCTTGAGTTGTGGCAACCAAGGGTCCAATGGTCGAGGGGAATTGCCCAACAGTGGTAGGCACCACGAGCGTGGTAATTGAAGAGGTCATCGTGGTAGACCATCCCGTGGACACGATGGTCGGGATAGAGCTGACGGGAGAGTGACATGGTGATGACAGCTTCATCCATAGACTAATCAGAGCGTGGGCCTAGATGAATCAGGAAATGTGATCAGTCACTTAAATTCGTGTGTCTCTCAACCGTGATAGTCGCTTGCCCTGGTGTATACACACATGCTAAAACTGGTTGATACGGACGAGTACACAGGATAACGGCGTAGCACATACCAAAAACGGTACGAGCGCCTCTGTTCCATTTTCTATTGTCCAGAGCATTTCCGAGCGCGGCTGGCCCCCATAATCCTTTGCCAACGGCAGGCCTTCGAAATCATCACCATAGACTGTTCTTCAGCTCTTGTTGTCCTTTGAAATACCGGTCGTTGCTTGAATGAATATGTTATTGTTCGTAACAACAAGCGATACCTTATTAATACTTGATGTCTTGGCAACTTGAGCACTCATAACGGCTGTACCTTGGTAAAACCCCCTGAATGGGATGCCTCGCCAGGACATGGGATAGCAAGACATGAAACGAAAACAGATGAACAAGGTGGGTCAGTGTAGACAAGGGCTTTACTGTTCTATCAATTTCGATAACCTGTATTTGTTCATAAGTCGCAAGACTATCCAGTAGCTAGACCCATAGTTATACAACCACCTCTTCCTGTACGACGGCACCTTCATTCTCCCAAAACAGCTTTTTCAACTTCATCTCCTTCGCGTCCTCAAGGTACTTGTCGAATCTAGCCTCCTCTTCATTGAAGACCTTGCCCTGATACACCTCGTGCGGAAGGAACGCGCATTTCTTCTCATCCTCAGCCAGATATCTGCACGTATGCATATGTAGGAAGATCGCCACTCGTTGGTTGCCTTGCTCCGTCAATCTGTGCCTTGGGGAATTGACGGTCTCATCCAGGAAGAAATCTGCGTTGTCTTCAGTTTCAGGGTCGAGGTCAAGCCAGCCGGAAGTGTCCAGCCAGAAAACGGACTTGTCACCGTCGGCTCGAAGCCTGGCGACAACGTTCTGGGTCGCTTGCTCGAGTTGGCCACGTAAAGGTCGCATGACGAAGATGGGTATGGTGGCTGGTGCAAAACTGGGAACCATGCCAGGCGTGCCTGATCTTTCGCTTTGGACGATGTTTGGATGCTTCGGATAGGCAAGGGAACGCACTGCCTTGATCAGAGACACGTAAGTAGTCTCGAAAGATCCTGATAACTCGAATAGTGTCCTGTTATAGTCGGTAAGGTATTGATGAAACGATGCATCGTCTGCGCCTCCAATATTAAAGATCTGGATTGGTCAACTGCAAAGCTTGCCAATCTGTCGTATCCGCACCTACCAGAACGTCGGGTATGTAAGCGCTGAACATCCACGGATGATCGAAGTACGATGAGCCGCAGGGACCGCTGCGAACAATCTTAGTTTTCTTGATGAATCAGCCAGGAATCAAGGCTCACCTCCGAAAGAACACGTCACCCAACCCAGCTGGACGACCTGTACCTCCAATACAATCTTGAGTGAGACACATGCCGTCGGCACCAATGCCGACGTGATCAACTGCAAACATCTCTCCGAGTAAATACTCCCACCCCATAACACCAGCCAGCAGGCCATCAGCGCCTCCAGTGCGCCGTCCTCGTTGTCTTCCTGCGTATGAGCCAGGAGAGTCTGTGATTATTTCAAGTATCTTCTTTCGATCTTGATTGGTGATCAACCATTCCCCATCCTCATCGGCCTTCCCCTGCCAATCGCTCATACTACGAGTTTTCTCAATATCGGCTAGTCCAGCCCGATGCTTTTCGCCAATGAGGTCGTTTTCTGCTTGGAGAGTGTCCTCATCGACGTACTCCTCACTCAAAAGTGATCCAGCAACTTTGGAGATTGTGCCGCCTTTACCAAGCCATAAGCCATCCAGCTCGACCACTCCTGCACCATGATCGTCAATCATCGGAGCAACAACGCGAACGTAGTGTTCTTTGTTAGGATCCAAATCGTTGACGCGAATTGATACCAGCGACGAAGAGTTCGGTAGGAGGATATACTCTTGATCATCGATTTGTGCAAGCAAGGAGACTGGAGGTGCAGGCTTCTCGTTGTTCGATAGGGGGTGAAAGTGATAATGTTGGTGACCAGCTAATTCTGGAGTAGCTGACGTTGCTTGAAAGGCTGTAGCGGCGTTCAGCCCGGCCTCTGGAGCGTTATTAAGAGAGAGGAGCAACGACGTGGTGTTCTTGATGGTAACGTCAAAATAGACACCTGGTCAAGTCTATCGTCAGCTGCGAGACCAGCCGATGAACAGATAGGACTACCGGGAAAGGTGCCATCTTTGCGCAAACGATTTGGAGTGGACGTCCAGCGGCCGACATACTAAATGCTATTAGCAGCCACCACCTGACACTCACTTTATGGAGAAAGCCTACATGAATTTTTGGATTCGATGCAGGATAGAATTGATAATTATGCATTTTTCTCTCCCTCAAGAGTTCTTTCCCTAAATCACTGGCCCCAAGCTTCATCAGATCCAGCTCCTCACCTCCACCATTAAACCACCATACAAACAATGCAGCAATCATGAGCAGAAGCCATACCGGCTTGCTAGCGAAAGTGCGTCTGACCCGGAACCAATTGTAGTTGCCATAAGACGCATAGTTACGCCCGGGTGCGGATGAGCTTGAACTTCCATACAGTGATGGTGTTGGCGGCATGAGGCTTCCAGAGGAGTATGGAGAGTAGCTTGTCTTGCCGTACGGAGTACCAGCGGGACTGGGGTAAGGTGTAGATAAACACGAGCTTGGCAGCGGCGTGCCGGGACCTTGTTGTCGTGGAGAGCCATTGAATTGTGTCAATGCTAAGTGCAAATTCGGTCTATTGCGAAGCGGTGGTTGCTGCGTCATCGTCGTAAAGAACACATATAACAGAACTAGGCTATCGAAAAAGTGTCGAGACTCGAAAGCTTTGAGGCATTTACTTCATCCTCACTAAGTGTCTGAGAGCCATAGGCGGCGGCAAGCGGCAAAATTCAACACGGGTTCAGTAATGGGAGGTTAATTGCGCTAATGTTTGGTGATAACACAGGCCACGCTGTATTTTGGAAGGTGTAACCTCTTGCAAGGCAAATCCCGGAACATTCCAAATACCCGATCATGGACTTTAGGGCAGCTTCAGCTGAAGATGCTCACAATAACCAGAGAGCATGGGATAGTTGCCAGCCTCGACATCGAGTCTTGAAGGGCTTTTAGAGTACCACTTCCAGTGATGCATATTATCATGCAGCAAAGAGTGCCAGATACACTCCCCACCCCAATCCTACCAAGCTTCCTACAACCGTCTTCTTCTCCACGGGTATGAATACGTGCTGTATCAGGTTCACAGCCGGCCAAAGCTTGTATCCTGCCTTCATTATTGGCCACGTTTGCTGCGTGCTACGTTAGCGTTCCTTCAACAAGACAGACTTCTTTCCGGGAAGCGCATACTTCTTTTACCACGTCCCAGCATACGCCCAGAGGCACACCCCTCAGCACCCTCGTTCCGCCAATATACGCAGCCACGTTCACCACTGCTCCAAGGGTCTGATCTAGACCAATTTTCACCAACGTGTTCCTTGGATTCAACTTCTTCTCCACTTCCACACCCTTTCCACCATCGTCAACCTCAAGCTTCTTGAGTGTATAGCCGGGAAACTGCGACTCAATGTATTGTTGCCAGAGGAAGTTGGGAGGCGTGGAGATGAGTGTGTAGAGAAGGAGAGAGGGAATGTCAGGCGGTGGTGAGGAGGTGAGGAAGCGTGCGATGAGGAGGGAACAGAGGGTCAAGACGGCGGATTGGAGGGTTGCGACCACGATCGCCGGGGCCATCTTGATATTGGGTTGACCCAGAATCAAATTCGGGTAGATCACGAAAGAGGTGGCCTTCTCCGAGCCCAGTGTGTGTGCCTGGCTATTCACTGGGGTAAGGTAAACGGCTGTTTGTTGCTTTGCTTGAGAGAGACGCGTCTGTACACGCGCGGCTGCTCGCAAGAGTTGCCCGGTTCAGAGAGATTAACCTAAGTAAGTTTCAGCCTGTTTCAGAAGGGATGCGCAATGAATCAACAACTCACAGAATGTGTTCTCCTTTATGGTGAAGCTGCGTCGATGATCAACGGGAAGTTGGACGAGCTCACGAGAATACGAAATTCCGTTACATAGCGTGTCAGCCTCCGATTGGTCCCAGGACAGGATATACGGAATGTAATAAGATATGAACAAACTTCAGCTCATCTCAAACACTGCTCGGCTACGACGTTGTTGTCGCTTGGACCTCAAGCACCCGTTTAGTTCCTAGATCTAATCGGATGCTATAGTGTGCCCACGGACATGACACCACTGTGGATGTTGGATGAAGCAGGTCCGGTATTCGTGACGAGTGGTGATGACGCTCTTTTCATCTTTCTCGTTGTACTACGTACGGCTTGGGCTGGCGTTGGTCCTGCTTTCTAACAGCGAGAGCCACCCGCATGTCCGGACTTTCCTCTTCTCAAGAACTCGTCAGATCCCATCTCAACCCCGAAGCGATTTGGTCTCGACTCTATGTTATGCCCGGAAAGAGCCGTAACGCAATGCTTGTCAATGCGCAGCATACTTTCCCGGGCCCGGGTGTAGGCTTGCGAGAGCCCCTGCCATCTTCCGGACATACCCGCCGAGCTTCTTCGGCCTGTGATTTCGCTATGAGCGACTGACTCTCCACGAAGCACAAATGATGCAGTCAAGATGGAGAGAATTCTTTGCCAAGATCCCGACCGAATAAGGTTTCGCATTTTAGTAGGTTAAGGGATATGGAAGTATCAAATGGGGAGGACGAGGAGGTGCTTTCGATGTCGCCAAAGGGTAGTGGGTATGTGCCTTGTTGGGAGGAGGATTGGTGGAGCTTGGCCTTTGCGTGGGCTTAGCCTCTGGGAAGGATGACTCTCGATTTTGATCAGTTGAATCATGGAAATATTTGAAAGCGAAGCATATCACTGGTATAATGGACTTCTCAAGCCTAGCGACAAGCGTTCAAGCTCATGAAACTTTCTTTCGGTTCATTTAGCTTCGCAATGTTGTCTACAGTCGGCAAAGTAATCTAGTTTTCTCGTGCGTCAGCAAACGTATGGTAATCGATACAATGCTCATAAGTGGATATATCGAAATGCCCTCAGTGATCTTGGTGTAACAAAGTATGATCATTCCCTAGGGATCACTTACTATCTAGTGCTTGCGTTTTGTAATCATTGGGCAGGAATGAGGACGGATTTGAGAAGAGAAAATGCACTGACCATATCAAGCAACCCCAGCCATGTCATGAAGCAGTCCCCATCAGAGCAGCTTTATTCCCCAAAGCTATCACAGTGCTTTCGGTATTCGTAGATTCTGTAGCACCACAACATCAGTTAGTTGCGCCACCTAAACTATGTAGCAGGATAGCAAGCGAGATGTGCAGAAAGTCAGAATATGTAAGATTGAATATCACGCAGCTTCGCCCGTTTTGAGCCTCCGGCGAGAGGCTCCGAGCAGAAGTGTCAATCGCAAATTATAGCATCATTAAAGTATGTAGGTGAGGCAACCATCAACAGGGGCGACAGGGCGTACCTAGTTGCCAGCAACTCATAGCCGGATTGGCACACGAAGCATGTCATTAGTGGAGTATGGGCCTGTATCGTCGCCTTTCACACGAATGCCTTCTGCTATGAAGCGTCGCCCCAGGGTATTGGGCCCGTGAGAGGATGTCGCATACCGAGTCGAACAGGTGCTGTTGCTATATGTCCAGGAAGAATGGCCGAAGCTCACCGGGGTGAAAAGGTAGTGGACAGCGTCCGTGCGGACACAGTGGATTTGGGGTCTCGACACTCAACAGTCTGCATGAGCCTCCTGGCTCTCCCACCGAATTTAGACCCAACATATTGCCAGCAGTGGAGCTGACTGTAGCTTTGATTCTACGATTGGGGTAGCAGTAAAAGTCGCTGCGCCGAGAATTTGTATATGCAAATCCTGACGCGCTAATTTAGCGTCGAAATAGCCGAGCTGCCCACGAATTCACATCTTCGACTACCCGTTTGGATGACATCGCCAAAGATACCTCTTTCACAACTACCGTCAGGTAAGTATCCACTTTCCCAGATGGAACCATTCTGCTGACCAAGTGTCATGTACAGATACAGCTAAGATGGCAGAGATCGAGGTTGCCGCCTCGCAATGGAGGTTTGTTGAGGTTGGCCGCGTTGTACTCTTTACCCATGGCCAGTTCACTGGTCGACTGGCTGTGATCGTTGAGATCATAGATCACAAACGCGTACGTCTCCCTCAGAGTTCCCTACAAGAGCGCTCTTAACATTCAGCGCAGGCCTTGATCGATGGGCCCTCAAAGTCAGAAAACGCCGCTGTCCCCCGTCAATCTATCGCTCTGAACAACCTAATCGTCACACCCATCGTCATTCCAAAACTTCCCCGAGCAGCTGGCCGAGGTGCAGTTGCAAGAGCGTGGGAGAAGGAGGAAGTAGAGAAGAAGTGGGGCGAGAGTGCGTGGGCGAAGCGGAGGGAGCAGAGGGAGAAGAGACGCAAGCTGTCGGATTTTGATCGATTCAAGGTTCTGAGGTTGAAAAAGCAGGTATGCAGTACCACTCGTCTGCCCCAGTATCTTCGGGTTCAGAGCGCACGAGGGACAACCTACAATTCACATATGCTGTTTATTGGAGCACACGCTGACAGCTACTTTCTGACAGGCACGGTTCGAGGTTCGAAAAGCACATGCAAGCATCAGGAAATCGGCGAAGTCTTCATGATGGAAAGGCATCCTTTGTCTTGTGGGGCTGGGAGCGTTGTCGAAAACTTCTTTCATGCTGGTTGAATGCTGCACGTAAGAGATAGAGGTCAGCAAACAGCAATTATTGCCTACATCATTCTCGTGGCCATAACTGTACTTGCTGCTCAACCCTATCGAAGTTAAGCACTGTTCTCACCGCGTTGCAATTGAGTACAATCCCGCCATTCGATGTAGACGTATGATACCCACTACACGTTCGAATGGTCAGAATCAGTACAAGGTAGACTCGTGTAGATTGATTTTCATTTCGTTTTCTCGTGCTCAGGAACATATTGTAGAGGCTATAGCAATCACTAGCGCACAATTGGGGACTCGGCAAGGCACTGCAACGATCAATTCGATATCAGCAACCTGCATATTCTCCCCACATACAAAATATCCGTCCTCTTAATGTAAGTGAAATTCTAATTCAGCTTGTTATCTGCGTCTTGTACCATATCATGAACCCATAGGAACTTCTACTCCACTGCTTGGGATTTCGTTGTCATGCGAAGCGATCACCGCCTACCGCCTTTCATCTCATACCAATATTATACTAATATATTAGCTAGCAAAGTTCTACAGACTCGTCAACCTCCAAGATGTCGAACCCGCGCATCGAGGAGATCACCGACGACCCTCCGGCGAAGAAGGGCGCTGAGGTCGACGATGCCTCGAGCAGCTCTGATTCAGACGACGCGGAGGCGGCAGGAGGTGATGGAGAGGGCGAGGCTGGCATCTCAGCAGGCTCATCCGTGACGGTGCACTCTCGCAACGAAAAGAAAGCAAGGAAATCAATTGCCAAGCTGGGCTTGAAGCATGTGCCCGGTATTACAAGGGTCACTCTAAGAAGGCCGAAGAATGTAAGCTACAGTCTTGGATGTGAAGGATCTTCATGAGCACTTGGAGAAGGCCAACGACAGCTGCGAAGATTTCGATGGGAACTACGATGGCTAATGGACCTTGATAGATCCTCTTCGTCATCAACCAGCCCGATGTCTACAAGTCACCAACAAGCAACACATGGATGTACGATATGTTCGACATTCCAAATATCCACACGATGGCTAACGAGACCTATCAGCATCTTCGGCGAAGCAAAGATTGAGGACTTGAGCTCCCAAATCAGCGACTCCGCTCTCAAGAACATGGCCCCTTCAGATAATGCAGGAGACTCCCATGCAGGGCACAACCACGCTGCTGATGGTAAGGGCAAAGCCATCGAGGCTGCGGACTCTAAGAAAGATGAGGATGAAGATGATGGCGAGGAGGTCGATGATACGGGGCTGGAAGCCAAGGATATTGAATTGGTGATGGCGCAAGCTAGCGTATCAAGGAAGAAAGCTGTCAAAGCGCTGAAAGAGAACGACAACGACATAGTAGGTATCCCCAGGGATGCCCTCTACGAAACCTTTCTAATCCTTCTTTAGGTCAACTCTATCATGGCATTATCCATATGAAACGCAACGTAGGAGCAATTTCAACGCATGGTTTAATTGAGACATAACCGTCATACAAACAGACAGCGTGATCACTCTCTGGCCTCTCGATGGCGGATCATAAGCTTGCTAGTTGAACATAGAGCAACAGCTAGAGATACCAAACTCTCTAGCAAATCGCTGCGCTTTCTCAATATTCTCCTTACCAAAATCGCGTTCCAAGGGATGAAGCTTAGGTCTCTCAGTAGTCATAGCTACAATGATAGTTAGGTCTTTCAATTCATAGCCTGCGTCTTACGGTTAGTTTGTACGGAAATCCAGAAATCCGTGCCAAGAAGCATGTCACGTGCTGGGCCCTGCAGATCATTAGACTGCCAAGACGTGCGACCTGACAGCGAAAGGGACGAACCTCAGCCATCAAGCTCCTTGTCTATAAACAACCAATTGCCATTGAGCTCATAGACATGGCCGCAGGAGTAAGTCATATAACACTTCCTCACATAGCTAGCTTAAAAAACCTCTCTACACCGCTAACCCCACCCCCAGCGCTCCGCCGCCGCAAAACTCGACTGGAACAGAATCTCCACCTCCCTCGGCCTCAAAGGCCAAACCGCATCCGCCCTCCAAGCCTTCAAGAAGCGCAACGACGACGCCCGCCGCCGCGTCAACCTGCTGCAAACCCAGCCCCAAACCGTCGACTTCGCCCACTACAAATCCACGCTCAACAACACCTCCGTGGTGGACGAGATCGAACAGCATTTCAAGAGCTTCAAGCCGAAGACGTATGATGTAGAGAGGCAGATCAAGGCCATTGAGGCGTTTGAGGTGCAGGCGGTCAAGAGCGCGGAGGAGACGAAGGGGAAGGTGGATGGGGAGTTGAGGGATTTGGAGAAGACGTTGGAGAATATTGAGACGGCGAGGCCGTTTGAGGATTTGACTGTCGTAAGTATTCTCTTCTTAGCTTGGGGATGTGGATATGGAGGTGGGAGTGTGATGGATGCTGATGGTTGTGGTTTTCCTTAGGACGAGGCTGCGGCTGCGCAGCCGGAGATCGATAAGAGGACTGAGCAGTTGGTTAGTAGGGGGAGGTGGCAGGTGCCGGGGTACAAGGTTCGTGAATTCTCAGCTACTCTGGAGCTCTTCTGCCATTGTTGGACACTGATGTACTGATGTCGATCATAGGAGAAATTTGGAGATCTCTCGGTGCTATAGGGAGAGCTGTACATTCGCGTCTTGTATTTGGAGGGCTCCAGGCTAGATATACTATACTGTATACCTACTAGATACACTCGTGCGAGACCTGTCACAGGCACCATCACGTGAAATTTCCGGGTGATGATACTCTAGTCAAATCCTAGATATTCTGCCTCGAGAAGATCCGTCCATTGACCCAATTCAACCGTCAATGCTTTCTACAGACAATAGATCAAGCCACCTGCATGCAATCATATCCAATGGTAGCATACGCCAAGAGAGAAATACCGGAGATCTCGCAACTCCTCGCCACGCAGGTCAATCGGTATTACACGAGCCTTCTTCCTGATGGCTGAATGTACATCAGTCTCCGTGAAGGTACGAGCACAGGTATCCAAGCGACGTCGTAACATAAAGCTCTCGCTAACGCACATCATATCCCACATCCTTGAACCACCGTCCCGTCAGTCCGAGCGCAGATCCAAGATTTGCTCATGGTTCTGGGGCACTTGGGGAGGGCTAGGTCTTCATGAGCCTCTTCCCCCAGACAAGTCCAGGATTAAATAAGCAACCATCGCGCTTGCTTGCAGCAATGTTAACAGAACCCATAAGTATGGACTTAGGACGGTGCCTTTGGCGGCTTCGAGTTCTTCCGCCAATCGATGATTCTGTGCCTTCCACTTTTTCCTCTCATGCGTCAGCCTACGCACCGTCTCTTTAGTCTGGCTGAGGTCAGTGTCCTTCTTGATGGCGTCGGCTGTCAGTCCCTTGATCGACCTTAAATATTTATCGCGCTCATGTCTTGCATCTGATACCAAGCGTTGAAGACCGGCATTGTCGGCCGTGACTTCCTTCCATCTCTGAACGACCGCTTCCTTTTCACGCAAGGTTGCCGCTACTACGCGATTCCTATTCTCCGTTCGTGCAATCGCATCCGAACGTTTCAGAAGTGCATTGGCCGAGACAAGTTCGGCATTCTCCTTCTTGAGGGCAATCGCTTCCACACTTAGCTCATCGCAGTGACTGTTAAGCCGGGCTGTCATGTTGGAGCTCTGCTGAAGCGAATTCTCTAGGCCAGCATTTTTGACGGTGAGTTTCTTGCATTGCGCAGCTAATGCGGCTTTCTCCGCCTCAACGTGCTTGTTGTTTTTGCACATTTCCACGTGCGAAAGTCGAACCCTCTCAAGCTCCTCAATTAATGTAGTGTTGTGGTTCGACAATTCTGCCTGCGACAGCCGAATGTCACCAAGCTCCTCATCTGAAACCGCTACCGCAGCCTCGAGCTTTTGTTTTGCAAGGGTAAGAACTTTCATCTCTTGCACATTACTAGCAACGGTGGCTTCGAGCTGCATGTTATTCTCCTGCAATATTCGCTGACACTCTGCAACCTCTCCTGGTGTCTATGAACACTGGTAAGCAATGGTTCAATGAAATGAACAAAGATAGAGCTGGACATACGGGGTTGCTCTCACAGTCCTCTTTGGCATGTTGGCCAGGCGTCAGCTTTTTGAAGATTTGGGGCAACTTGCCAGATGTCAGCTATCAAGGCGACACAGACGGCGTGAACAGGACTTGCATTGTGTTTGACAGAGTAGGCATGGCAGCTTCGTATCTCGTCTCCTGGGCCCGTGAGGATGAAATCCATATAATAAGCCACTGTGGGAACGGCCTCAAGCTTCTCACACAGCTCCAAGCGCCTCGCCTCTATATCAAGGTCGTTAATTATACCGGCGTTATCAGAAGCCCGGCCATGCACAAGGTCATTCATTTTGTCGTCAATCACATCGTCTATCTGCTCGAAAATGGCTCCCTTTGCGCCGAAAGATGTCACCAGTATGTTCCTGGTCATCAGCCAATCTTTCAAAGCTTCGATAGCGAAATCCTCCCAGGGTAGGTGGTACGACAGTAGAGGGATCTCTTGACGAACCAGCTGAGAGGCTGCTCTTTGCTCAATCATGCCTATTACCAAGGTCTCAAGTTCCCACTTGAAGCACTTATCACGGATGTTGAGCCGTGTAATCTGCTTCCGAAAACTCGCCAATCGCTCCAGGGCCTCAACGTTCATGCTGTAAGGTGTACTCATTTGCGGAGACATCAACGCCTCGACTCTTTCAAGGACAAGATAACCAACGCTGTGCTTCTTTGTCCGTACGTCACCCCAGACCTCAACTAACCGCTCTAGTTCGGCCAATGCACTGCTAAAACCATCCTGTATCTTCGAATCCGACATGTTCATGATTGGTCTATCACGTCATTTCAGCGTTGTCTCTTCATTGCCAATCGCAATGAGAGAGATCGATGCAGGAAAGAAAGTTCTCGGCGTGATAAATGAAGTGAAGGGCTAGACTCAACGGACCGTGTTGAGCGGACCACAACAACATGACTTACCAGTAACTTCTGAACAGATGGCCGCGGTTCTTAGAGGTCAAGGGGCATGAAGATGTCAATTAACGCGGAATGTTGTCTTGGAGAGACGAGGATACCGTGGTTGAGAATGAGTTGAAGTGAAGTGAAGCAATGCTCTACGGACCTTCGGAATTAATCTCTTGCTATAACACAGCACCAAACCACCCAACCCCTCCCACCTCAACGACACCACCCTCAAGCCCTTCAGATCAACAAATTACACCACCAATCCCCAACACCAAACCCCCCCCTTACATCCAACCCTCCCACAACCTCTCGCAGTATAAGACGCAATACTCTCATCCGCAGCGTCATGATCTCCACTTGCCTTCATCTACGCATGCAGCAGGCAGGCAGGCAAGAAATGCTTATGCATGTTTCAAACGCAGAGGAGAGAGTTGGAAGGGAATAGTATTAGAAGTACAGAAAACGAGGCACCAAAGTTTGTGGTGTGGCCTTGAGAGATTTGTTCCTGTGATGGTGTGCGGTAGATAGGGAGTTGCGTGTTAAAAACTGGGGATTCATCGGCCAAGCATAGGAATAGTACGGTACTGGATAGGATGCTAGACTCCAGCACCTACCTCAGGATACGAGATGAAGCGAATACCCAAATGCGTACATATTCAAACGTCTGGGTGGTGGCGATTCGTGATTGTATGGTAGATCAGGCTTCTGACGGACGCTCGTGGGGTGGAAGTGTTCATTGTTCATTGTTCAGGGTGCTGTTGGCTGGCGTAATGGAGATTGTGTTGTTTAGATCATTGAGACTGTGTGGAGCATATGGGAGGAACAGAACCGGTATGGTTATAGGTGCATGCATTCATTATCTAGAGCGTGTCTCGGGAGATACTAAGCTGCTACCATCCTTTGTCCTTGCTCTGTAACAGCATCGAAGGCGACTAAACCACGGCAGATCCATTGCCATCTATCATCGGCGACCCAAGGTCGATTTCTTCCAGCGTACTGAGCCTCGACCTTGTGAAGATGGGAGATCGTGACGGTTTGCTGGCTTTCTGATTCACTGCAGGCTCTGTCTTTGTACAAATCCAAGCTGATGCATACATATTTACTCTAATCACATTGTCGAACGTTAGCAAGGCTCAGTCGTCTGTTGATCTCAAGATGAATGGTAGATGATTACCTGTCGATGCACGCTCCCGGTAGCCGAGCTCCGACTCTCGTCACGGTGAAGCCACGTTTTTCGAACACTGATGTGTACCAAGGCTTGAGGCCAGCAGATCGTAGGAGAACTTTACCGCCGGTTTTCAGAGCGCGGTTGAGCGCTTGTACCTGGATATCTGCCTGGTAGTCGTTAGGATCAAACCAATCCATGCTGTCCATGACCTAGGGCAACTTCAGTACTCAATGATCCTGATTTGTATTTGTTTGCTGGCAGGTCACTTACGATTGCATGGCTTAGGCTTCCCGGCAGGAATCGGGCAATAACCTCTTGAAGTTCGTCGGTGTGTATGCGTAATCCATCAAACGCTCTTGACTGCGAGAATTTGCGGTGTGCGCCCTCGGATAGGTACTGCGGGTGACACCTACCAGTCTCGTTAGTTGAAAATTGATTGAGCATGAAAGGCTTGGAGAATTACATGCCTTTGCGTGTAGTGACCTTGTAAGCAAAGTAGATAGAAGTAGTTGTCATCGCTGATGAGGGTGTTCTTGATGACGGGATCGAGTGTGTCGACGATATACTGCCACACGGCCTCCCCGCGTAATTCAAGGTCGCCTTGTTCTTGATGATCAGAGATGATCATTCGACGCTGGGCAGGAGGGACTCCTGCAGCTTTCCAGGCGAACCATTCGGTGCTGACCACAGACCAGTGTAATGGCCTGCTTAAAAGCACCCGCCGTATCTTGGGCCACAACTCCTGCTGCTCCTTCAGGGTCTTCACCTTGCAGAGTCTCTTCACATCAGAGCCCAGTCTAAGCAGGGTGAAGAGCCAGCGAACGAGCTTGATTGCGTGTCTGGCGCATTCCTTAGCGGAAATAGACCAGTCTAAGGCTTTACATACCTTGAACCGCCTGTCTCATAAAGACCCCGTGATGAGAAGGTGCTCCCATGGTTGAACCAGTACTGACAAGCTTGTGAGCTCATGTGTGGACTAAGCTTTGTAACGAGCGCTTCACGAAATTCCAGGAACCTGTTGAAAGGTAAGAACTGAATGCATGAAGAGCAACTATCTAGGAGGGAGGAAGCGAACCTGCCTTCACCGAACATTTGCCACACCTGCGCATAAGGAAGACTCTGGAAAGCGGCAATCTTGAGCTCCAGTAGATGATTCTGGTTCGGATTGAGGTCCACTGCATGTACTCGCCTTGGATTTGCGTTGTAAAGATAATCCAAGACATTGTCTCCAGCCGATGTAATGCATAGAACTACATCATCGTCGCGAATTTTTAGCAAACGGTGGTCTATCCGAGGATCCTCCCAGGTGAAAGCGTAAATGTACTCATTCTTGAACTGGGTGTGTTTTTGCAGCTGATCGTCGTAATAGATACGGCGGTGGTTGTTTTGGTAAAATGCAGAGGGAAGCGGAATGTTCGAGCTAAGGTTGATGATGGCGCATTGGTAGGCTTTGGATCTCATCTCGATAGGCCTGGATTCCTCAACATCCTGGTGCATTTTGGCTCTATGAATTTGGGGAGACAGATAAGGCGACTCGGTACATGATGCGTCCAAGGTCTCAAGAAGATCGGGATTGGCTGAGTCGGAAGGTACGAGGTTGCGTTGCGTGCCCATGAAAACTTCAACAGATGTCAGTATTCTGCGGTCATATGTTGTGAGGCCCTACTATAGTATGGTATTCCACAAAGCAGGTAGTTCCGTTCATCTACCGTCTTGAGTGTTCCGAATCTATACTCAAGATAATCCCTTCGAGCGCCCTCTAACCCTACCCGATCGACGTCAAACCAGGCCCGCCAGAAGACTCGCCCTAGCCAGGTGACATGCCGATTGAACGAGCCACCAGTGTATGTTCGCCCACTTATCTCGACAATGCTTTGCACGTAAAAATCTACCACGCCTAGGATCCCGTCGGAAGACAGTAACGACGGTATGGAATCAACAACACTATAGTAGTCTGGTATCATGCTAAGACTGTACGAAAGCGTCACGAGACCGGCTCCAACGTCTGGCACATCGTCACCAGAGTTTAAAGATTCCTGTGGAAGCACAGTCTTGTGGATACCATGTCGATTCTCATAATCTTGTAACCGAAAAGTGCGAGCATCTTGGCATACCACCTCAACGTCCCAGCCTAGCCGATCAAAACGTTTTCGGGCAACATCAAGGAGTGAAGGAGAAAGATCGACGAGGTAGACTTTGCTGAAGAAATTAGGGACGTCAAGGTAAGCCTGCATTGCCTCAATGTTGTAGCCAGTACCACCTCCAATATCAACCCATATTGGCTTCTTGTTCGGGTTGGGGTTCTGCTTTGCTTTATGTTTCAGTTGCGCAGCCACAAGGCCGAGCATGTCCTCTCGTCCCTGAAGCAGTATCTTCCGGGTGGCATCGTAGACGTCGGCCTGCCCAGGCAGATGTCAGTTACATGAGAATATTCCTCGATCTTCACTTCTTTGACGAACACATGTGGACAGACTCCTTGCCTTATACGGGAAAATCATATGGATAGTACTTCGAAGTAGCAAGACACATTATGATCAATGATTTGGGCCAGGTTTTAGCTCTTGCTCCCCAAAACAAACCACATGCAATGCAAGTAATGAGACAACACTTCTTCTTCACGTTGAGAGTGCTGTTCAACGGTGTACATACCTGGGCTTTGTAGAAGCTCTCGAGAGCTGCTTGCTGGCCAGTATGTGTTCCATCGCCACTGTGAGGTTTCAAGAAGCTCGCATAGAAGAATCTGCTGAAACTTGCGAGTGCACTGGACGGTTTTGGAGATACTGGATGTGATACCGAGGCTAACAAGGCACGTCCAAGAAGAAAAAGAATCGTGGTCGCTGCTAGAAAGAAGTAGAAGTACTGAAAGCTAATGTTCGGATTCAGTAGGCTCTTCACTGCGGTACCAAGATCGAGCCACATTCTGTGGGCATGAGCTGGAGTTGCCAATTATCAAGACTCGGCTGAAGCAGGTATGTAGCAGGAATATGTGAACATTGATATGATCGACCGTGTGTGCATCGTTGGAGTGATGAGGTCTTTGGCCGACGTATGTTCGAGTGACGGAGGCTGCGATATCGCTCGTGCGTACCTGACGCAATCACTACCACTACCTCGCAACGACCCAAATCATGGCCCCACATGTTGAGGCAAGACCCCGCAGAACTCAATGGCAGTTCGTATATGATCCAAATGACCTGCAGGTAGTGGTTAAGCATGAATTAAGGTCCGATACCCCCACACGGTAGAACCGCCCTGCATACTGCTGTGGCCCTGTCATATCGCACACATGGCCCATGTGCGATATCTAAGTGCAATAATTAAGAAGCTGTCAGATAAGATGCCAACTACCTCTTCCTTTTCGTGTCCTCTATGAGTCTCGAGGATAAGGCAAAGCTCTGGACAATGCGGAGCAAGAGATGAGAGGGAATGGCCAATCACGCCAATAGATCAAGCACGAGGTTGCAGGGACGTAAAGGGAAGGTTATCCGACCGTGCCAAGCTCTCGAACATCGTTTGGCGCCACTTTCGAAAGCTTTATAAGCCTTGGCGACTGACAATATTCACGGACGTCGCTCCTGCGCCTTCACACACTCAAGCTCGTAATAGCTTTCACGCTGTTTACCCACTCGCCTGCCCATAAGCTGCACCCTTCATCACATATGTGACTGGGGTTCAGGGTACATTTAATCTGTAGATGTTCGACTCATCCATCGATGAAACAATCTCACTGCCTTCCAAATCATCATAGCTCGATGCATGAGCCAGGCCGTCTTCAATGGACGGCGACGGCAAATTAATCGCAAATCTACCAGTCGCTGCCACCTTGTGCAGATTCGAGAGTGCCAAACAGTCAGCTACATGGAGTGTAGCCGTTGGGCATCATACCACTTGACCTGAGAAGGATCGTTTGAGACGTTAGGGGAGTGAAGGACAAGATGAGTATGTAAACAGCGCAGCCCAGACGGTTAATTCATGCAAGAGGGAATGCGGCTGGATTGACGGAAATACCATCCCAAGAGTTGTCTTCTGTGTTATGGAATGCTTACAGTAAAGCACGGGTAGTTGTTCGCTCAAAGCCATTGCTCATCTTTGGATCTCGGGCGGTATGGTCTCGATCAACTGTTTTTTTCTGCAACTTTGTCCGAGCTCTAAGATGGTTTCACTATTCTACAACCTTTTAGGCGTATGGCGTGCCAGAAAGTGGGTCTGAACGAAGGAACCGACGATCGAACCACCAGAAGGACCTTGAGAAATGGATGAGGCTGCCAATGAAGAATGTCAAAGCTTGATGGCATCAATGCATTGTGGTGGGCCTATTACTGGAATGTTAGGGTGTAAGAGGTATATCGGGTCTATACAAAGCCATCACTACCGAAGGAAGTTCACGCGTCAGGCTATAATCGGTCATCCGCATGTAGCTTCTGTGAAACCGAGTCTGGACCATCTCCAGGTCCCTCTGCCTCGATGTCAATGTCGAGCTTTCGGAAGTCGCGAGCTTCAATCGTCGCTTGAGGATGGATTCGGATTTGATCGCTGCCACTAATGTTGAAGGTCAGTGTGGAAAGAAAGGCTGCTAGCCCTGGTAGAATCAGCAGACTTTGGATCCAGGTGTTGATGGGAGTAATATTAGCGCCGAGATACCTGTCGAAAGAAGCAAGCCAGCAAGAGGGACGTCCTTTGTGGATGGTGTCGACCTGACGCTAGTCTCTGCAAAGAGCCATAGCGTCCGTCCAAGAGCACAGTCCGGCCGGCCCAAAGTTCCTCACATTACACTGCATAGGAGGATGGAGAATTCTCCGATAGTAGAGCCAATGGGATTCCATAGGGTCTCAGATCGAGCAGTCCACAGGGCAGACTTAAGGCCATACCCACGCTGCCAGATCCAATCTCCCGAAAACCTATTGCGTTGTCACACACGTGCCTGGATCAATCTCTGAAGATCGCTTCGGGGCTATCGCGATCTCACTTTGACCATTTACACGATCAACATCAGAGTCACTGGGTGGATCTTCGTTTTCGGGATGAAAAAGACCAATAACGGAAGGGGCAGAAGCAGGGCCAGAATCTTGAGATCGTCTAATCTCGAACCGACTTTTGCTTTACATGGTTAACCTCCATCCTACTGTCCCAGATAGCCAGAAACACACGACTTTTTCGCCGTTTTGATGCCGTCAGTTGAGCAATGGCGTTTACGCCATTGCTAGATTCTGTCGCACGGTCCTTTTCTAGCTACGCTTTGACCCCGGCGAAGCCATCATCTCAGTCGATTGGCTGCGGCCAGACGGCCACTAATACCTGGGGTAAAAGTCAATCACCACAAGTCGCGATCTCAATTCCACACTGGTGCTTGACGATTGACCTTTGGGTGACGGTGGTTGGTTTGTTGAATTATTCCAAGCTCATCTAGGTGGAGCCATGAATCGAACTTCAGCTGCTGATAAGAAGATGCAGCCACCGATTCATGGTTCTGCAGTCCATGTATTGTCCTACGACGAGCTCGACGCCGAATTATGGCGATTCAAGTATAGCTCGACACGGATATTCGCTGACAGCATCGTGTACCCCTCTTTTCCCGTGTGCTCTTCTCTACTACAAGTTGTGACAGTTGTTGTAACTTTGCCAACATAATTGCCCTTGACCACTTGTTTTCCACGTGGAAACCGTCAAGTAACAAAGGTTTGTGACCTCGCACGTTTAACCATACTCAACTTCTTGCGAATTGTATCCGCCTTGAGGACTGCACTGGTTGTCCTGACCCTGTCTCAAGATGGCACCCCAAACGACTACCCCCCTGGCCGCGAACATCCTCGGAACGATTGGCACCGTCTTCTGGTGCGTCCAGCTCCTCCCACAGATATGGTACAACTGGCGGCAAAAGAAGACCGATGGCCTGCCTGGCGTCATGATGTTTCTCTGGGCGACTTCCGCTGTCCCGTTTGGTGTCTACGCCATCGTCCAAAACTTCAATATTCCCATCCAAATCCAGCCGCAGGTCTTCTGCGCGTTATCTCTTGTGAGCTGGGCGCAGATTCTGACCTATAACAATGGCTACGGGGCTTGGAGAGCAACTATGCTTGCAGCAGGCTTTGCTCTCGCCTTTGGGGGCATCGAATTGCTGTTGATTTTGACACTGCGGCCACTGTATGATAGAGAAATTGCGTGGCCAATCATGATCGTTGGGGTCATTGCAGCCATACTGTTAGCTGCAGGGCTTCTACCGCCGTATGCCGAATTATGGAAGAGACAAGGTAGAGTGGTCGGAATCAATTTTGCATTTCTGACCATTGATTGGTTGGGCGCCTTTTTCTCTTTGATGGGAGTTGTGGCCCAGAACACCTTTGATCCCCTTGGGGGCTGCTTGTTTATCGTTTGGTATGTGTCATTGTTTTTCTCAACATGCAATACTGCTCTTGATCGCTGAATAGGCGTCGTCCTGCAGCATCTTTATTGAAGGCGGAATCTTCGTCTCCCATGGCATCTGGCTTCTACGCACCCGTAAGATTCGCAAAGCCGCCAGAGCTGCAGGAAAGTCGTTTGACGACCTTCCCGAATCAGACCAATATCACGTTAACGTTCCGCGCAAAGGCAGCATCGCCGCTTCCCGGGATGTTGAGAAGGTGGAGATCGCAAGACGGGGTAGCATCGCGGTTGCGAGAGACCTAGAAAGTGGGGAGGAGATGCTGCCTGGGAGTGTAAGTTATGGACGCTCAGGATCTACGGTCAAACATTTGAGACCAGTATCGGAGGCTTCGAGCAATGAAGGTGAAGCAGGTGTTAGAGTGAGGGAGGTTGAAATTAGAGATGAAGGAATTGAATCCGCCGATTATGGTACTATGGTGAAAGGGCATACTGGAGCGTCAAGGACAAGGCCCGGATTTGTGAGGCAGGATACTGATATGTCGACTTTGACCATTTTCAAGGAGCCCCAGTGGTAAGACGAGGCCATTGGTACATTCCCGCTATGACTTACGATGGAACGGCAATCGGCGATAGGAGTTTGGTCCAATCAGAGGAATAGGTATGGGAACCAGAAGACCGGCCATGATGCCTTCTTCGCCACATTCCTTTGAAGGCAAAGGCAAAGGCTTACCTCATATTTTGGCGCTTACGGATGATCTTTTCGTGCAGACATATGTGAGCCCGTTAAGTAGGTAATGACTTATGACAACGATATCTGCCTTTTCCATTCATCAATGATTCAGCAGGTGTTCAACGGCCGCTCTGTGCTTTCTTCACGTTTCAGGGGTATTTTGGCACCCCGGATCAGCTCTTGCTCATTCCATATCTGCTCGATCCGTGGCAGACTTCTTTCGAGTCTGTGTTGCGTTCTCTATTATGAGATTGAGGGGATGGCTTGAAATAGAAGTTGGAGAGCTAACGCCAAGAGATAATCTTTGCAGCATCGCTAGTGCAATCTCTTATCGATTGATATTTACCTAGTGTGTGCAATACTATTGTATAAGCTTGGCAAATCGTGCAGAGCTGCCACGGCTGTTCTGTGACTGCCAAGCCTCGGCGATAGTATTGCAAGCACTAAATGATTCGTGTGCAATGAGGCAGCCTTCATAACCAACATTGATATTACTTTACCATACATGCGCTCATTCGGCCTGGGTTGCTTACCTTCTTTCCTTCGAGCTCCAGGCCATACAACATTACACTGTCGCTAATGCACTGCATCGTACTCCTAGAGCTATTGCCTCGCAATGGGCCGCCCTAACAATGGCCCAGAACGGCGCAAATCCACAACTGCACACTATCAAACCTTTCCCACCCCTCCTCCTAGATCCAAGGGCCAGCCACCCTCAGACACTTCGCCCTCACCCACTGACGGCACACATCATGCCCGCCATGGCTCTCGAGGTTCTGATCACGACCAGTCACCCCTCCCAATCAAGCAGCTCGTTATCCTCGCCATCATCTCCCTCTCCGAGCAGACCGCTCTCAATTCCATCGGCCCATACCTCCCACAGATGGTCTCTACGTTCCCCGATGTCCAGCAAGGGCAAATTGGACTATATGTTGGGCTTGTGGCATCTGCGTTTGCGCTTGCCCAATTCTCGACAAGCTTTTTCTGGGGATGGCTCTCGGATAGGATAGGGAGGAAGCCTGTGGTGCTGATAGGGACAATACTTACAGCTGTAGGCTTCATAGCTTTTGGCTTTTGCAGGACACTTTGGCAGGCTGTCCTTGTCCAGGTATTTATCGGGCTTGTGAATGGGAACCAGGGGATAGTATCAACTTGCTTGGGAGAAATCACCGATCGCAGTAATCAGAGCAAGGCTTTCATCTACCTGCCAGTTGTCTATGGGCTGGGCGGTATTACGGGACCGCTGGTTGGAGGACTGCTAGTCTCTAGGGGCGCACGTTTCACTACTCGCGATCCGTATCCATACCTCAAGCCTAATTTGGTTTCCGCAGCAGTTCTGGTGGTGGACATGATTATTACCATGATGTTCTTAGAGGAAAGCTTGGAAGAAGCCAGGGATCTGCCACCTTTGGGTAAACGGGTAGGGAACCTGTTCACATGGGTGTGGCAGTTCGCCAGCTCGAGCCGACCAACTTACCTCAGGATCCCCGAAAATGGTCACAAGCGCTCCTCGCACATCAATGGTGACGCAGTCACTGATCAGCACGGGGAAGAGGCTTCAGACTCAGACTCGGCATCCCAAGCATCCTTGCCCAATTTGATACCGCACCACTCGACGGACATTACGAAAGCTCAGATCTTCAACAGAGATACCGTGCTACTCATGTCAACATACCTGATCTTTCAGCTTTCGAATATCTCCTACAACTCCTTGTACCCAATATTCGGACAAGCAAGCCCACCACGAGGACGAAGCCTCTCACCTGAGGAGATCGGGTTCTCTTTAGCCTTCGCGAGCGGAGCGACGATCTTTTTCCAGCTCGGTTTCTTTGGACGGCTTAGGGATAAGATAGGAAATAGAATTACCTACAGAGGTTGCTTGGCAGCAATGGCTCTAGCGTTTCTATTGACACCGTGGGTGGGGTACAAGGAAATCAAGAATGGAGACGGTGGGATATCCAGTGGCAAAGTGTGGCTGTGGATCGAGCTGGGAGTGGTGCTCTTGATCAAATCGTTGGCTGCGGTGGGCTGTTTGACGAGCTTCCTCCTACTTGTAAGTGCGGCCAAATTCTCGTCCGCAATACGGCTGACAGCTTCGGCGCGTCAGCTCACCAATTCTGCCTCGAACCACTCCATCCTCGGTACTCTGAACGGGCTCGCTCAAACTCTTTCAGCAGCTGGTCGAGCAGCCGGACCATTTCTAGCTGGTGGACTGTTTTCCCTCTCCACGCACGTTGACCCGAAGGGTGAAGCGGTAGCCTTCAGCGTCTTCGGAGGCATAGCGTTCATCGGCTTTCTCATGAGTCTAGGGATACGGGGCGGAAACCTTGAAGCGGATGGGTGGGATGAAGAAGAGGGAAGCGAAGAGGACGAAGACGAGGAAGATGACGAGGAGCAGCCGCTGCAGCCGAGGTAGCATGGTTGAGTGAAATGAGAGGATGTCGCATGTCTGGGCTGAAGGAATACTTTGGGAATATACAGGGTTGAACTCATCATAGCGAGGGAGCTGGAGGCGTTCTCGTATCGCAGTTGCAAGGAGCTTTTGCTTGTATTAGAGACATGCAGTGAGTAAGTGTCGGGTTTTTATCTCGAGATTGTACCTCCCGATGAATGGGAGCTTGCATGATGTATCTTGTTGCTTCATCTGCAGCTCCAGGAAGGTAAAAATGGGTTAACAGCCCGGCCAAAATTTGCTATCAACACCAGTCACGGACAGACCGGCTTCTTCATGAGGGCAACAAGCTCTCGACTAGGGTCATTCCTTCCGGAGTGGTCCTATGTTTCCTGACGATCGTCGGATTGCGTGCCCAAGGATTGCTCAAGCCCATCACTCATCCAAAGCCCCTGCTGGTTGAAAATTCGGTCCAACTTACTACGCACCTATCAACACTCGACCTTCGCATCATGGTCGACGTTCCGAACAGGACGTAAACAACATGATATACCTCCCACCACTACGTCGCTTCCTACTCCCAGCTCTCGTGTTTGTAACCCTTATAATCTTTTACCGCGCCACTCCCTCCAACAACAAGCTGCCATCCTTCGTCCTTCATCCACCGGCGGCCCCTCCAAAAGGCATTCGCGTTCCCATCTCGAGCCTTGAAAAGCCGCTACTCATCGCGACCAATGTCTCTGATAACCATCTCTCGCCACCTAATCACTACTATTATAACTATGACAAAGGTGGGCAAGCCTCCCGGAACGGCACCAAGACAACGCTGTGGCAGCCAGGACTCGATCGGAACTTAGAGCCACTATTTAGATGTCCAGTGGAGGTGAACAAGATTACGGGGCACCTGCGATTGGTTGAAAACATTGTGCAGAACATCTCGCAGATTCCACCCGGCTCGTCGCAGCTCGAATCTCGCATTTTCTGGAACCCTACAGTCATTGCACTTCCATACTGGTCGGAGAACCAGTATCTCGTCGTCAGCCGCATCGTCACAGATGGGAATCATCAGGAGAATGTGCTTTGTGAGGCCAATGTCTGCTACGTTCCTGGCCAAGAAGCAAGACCTGGGGAGAAGCCCTGTACCGATGACGATTTAAGGCATGTTGGGCCTGGCGGTGGTATGAGGTGTGCAGCTTTGCCAATATCACTGAGTGTGCCACCAACGCCTGCAGAGAAATGTGTTGGGAAGTTCACACCATATGTGGATATTCCCGGATTCCATGATCCAAGGGCATTCTGGAGTGGGAAGGGAGAGCCGCTGATGATGGTCAATACGCAGTGAGTACCTCCGTAACCTAGAATTTTCGGGCATCACTGACGAATTGCAAGGTCTCGCTACGCTTGCTTTGGTCTCTGGATGATTGACCTCCGAAGTCTCTACAAGCCTCTTGAGCGCCTCCTCTCTTCATCACCAACACTACCCTCACTCGGCCCGCTCAAGTCATATCCTACACTCACAGAATTGACCCGCAACCCAGCGGACACCCGTTCCCAGATTGAAAAGAACTGGCTTTTCTTCTTCCCCTCTTCTGGTGAGAATTACATCCACTACGATCTTTCGTCTCCATACGGAGGTCCTCGCGGCCGCACTTTCGCCAAAGTTCTCGGTAACGGCATAACTTCCACCAACCTCACGGATCCACTCGAACAGCCCTGCCTGCGTGAGCTCGCTGATGCCGAAGAGCCGGACAAGACCAAGCGTGGAGGCACCTGGCATCAAGCCACCAATTCATTACGCCTCATCCTTTGCAATCGCTCTGATCCGAGCTGCAAAGCTACCTCTGATAACACGGTCTTCTTCGCTATCATACACCGCAAATTCTCCAACTACCTCAAGCTGCCTCTACGTTATGAGCGCTTCTTCATGGTCTGGGAAGCTACACCACCCTTTCATATGCTAGGCATATCGCAGCATCCGATCCTGATGAGCAATGAAACAGCATCAGGCTGGCTGCCATCAGAGAACTGGTCCGACAACAGCACCAACAACGCCATAGTCGCTGCCACAAAGGAGAACAATCCTAATGCAACTGAACCTTTCGGTGGCAACGATTGGTGGGCCTATTTCACATATACAGTCAGCATCACCTACGCCTGGGGCCGGCCGTCGATAGCGGGACGAGCGGGAGATGAAGCGGGAGATATGCATGTCGGGTATCTGGATGATGAGGTCTTGTTGGCAATTGGGGTTGATGACAAAGGGCAGGCCTTTTCGAGGGTGAAGGCAGGGGATCTGGTGCAATGCCTGCGTGCCTGTCCTGGAAGGGTCAAGAACGAAGATACCGGGCGATGATCATAGGTTGTGGTAAAGGATCAACAGGTTCCTTAAAGTGCAATATCTGATGACATGGAAGGGAAGAAGTGAAACCCATGCGAATGGTTGTGTACATGCACATCAGGTTCATCTGGCACGATGGCGTTACAGCGATCTCTACTCCGAAAAAGCTTCAACGCCGCTGCTCTGAGTGATACACTTCATTTTTGATCGAGGGGATATTCTCCTGATCTTGCGCGGCAAACCCTCTGCTCGGCTATCGCGCTTTGGAAGTCATAGTCTAAGTACTTGAGTAAAGACAGCGTCCTCTACATACTCTATGCACCGAGCCTTGACTTGGTTTGGCTGATGATGTCAGCCGAGCTAGTCGTCCTTTAGAAGCCTTTGAATCGGTACTATCCCGTCGTGCGTCGCAAGGAAAACCTTGAACAAAGCTCGAGGCGCTTGGAGTGCTTATTTTATGTTGTACATGACCCCGATTGGCTGTACGATATTTACATGGCTTCCTGTACTGCATATGATACTTCCCTTGTTACTACTGCATCCAGGCATCTTCGACGCAGATCGTTCGGAAATGCTAGGTCTCAGAGTATGGGCCTTGGTTCATTCGCTTACCAAAAGACGCCAGGATGTGTTGTTATCTATGCGAATTCATGAGTCAATCCAACCACAGTCATTTGAGATGTTGACTCTGTAAGAAGGGCAAGACCCGATATCAGCATCTACAAAGACAACGTCGCCCCCCAAATCGACTCTGTCGAGACATTCGGTCACCCTGTTTACAACTTGAGACAACAATACCACGTTGATATAACGTGGCATACAACTGGACTTCAGGAGAAGGGGATGGATGCCCTTTCGTTCGCAATCTATTACTTTCCAGTATCAAAATCGAAGAATGCGACTCCACCCATGGAACTCCTCTCACGCAGCTTGCCAGCGATTGTCTGTTGCAGAGACTTCCAGTGCATCTTGCAACACCTCAACAACGATGTTTACGGGCTAAGAGTCATGGAAAAGCAGTATTAATGTTGAATTTATTATGTATTAGGACTGAAATGTAAATCCGTCCGTAGGGAAACGGTTTCTGAGCAAGATGGTCTTGAACGATGCGGCAAAAACGTTGGTATCATGGAAGTCTTCCGGAGCTCCTAGGCAATCCATATCTTCCACTTCTTTTGCTGGACTCTCAATTAGCTATGGCGGCGGATGTATTCTGTGAGATGGGTACGCCGATATTCAACGCAAATTGCCCCACAAGATATTTTTCTCTCGATATGAAAGCTTGCTGGATGCTTCTCGGTCCGTCGGCAACTGTCAACCCACCGATCGTTTCCAACAGCAACAAGATTTCGGCCCGTGAGACTTCGTATGAACTCAATTGTGATCTGGGCGCATACTGGAAATTGACAAGGCTTTTCGTAATCGTCGCAGTGGATAGGACTTGGCTAGAGTTGCCGCCGTGATTGATCTCTCCCACGATTAGTGCAAGATTGGAAAGAATGGCTCCTTTCAGATCTGGATCGACTGGGAGGCCATATTTGAGGACGGTCAGATACAGGAGACTTTGAGGAATATCGAACGGGTATCGTTGTCTAGGCCACTTGCCAAGGGGTTCTGTGCTGAACTGTGTTGGCCTAACTTTCGGATCGGCTATAGCTTGTGTGGATGTTGCTATGGAAGGATCAGCTGGAAAACACCTTGCTCTTTCGAACATGATGGCTTACGAGACAGGGTCCCGAAGAAGGGTGGCGCTGTTGCAGTCGCTTTGACGAACGTGATAGGCTCTGACACTGGAACGATGGGAGTTCTACTCTGAGCCGACACGGGGAGTAATGTTTCTTGTGATGACAATGCAGCGACTGATGAGATTTGAGGTTCCACCGCGAAGGCTAGACTCGTCAGGGAGGCTGTCAGGAGCACCCAACAAGACTGCATAACTTCGCACCCGTGTATGACCGAGCCAGAGGATCTGCTCTCGCCCCCAAACAAACGATCATTGCCCTTTATGCAATAGTAGCGCTTATACGCGTCAGAAAATCTGTTGTCGCGTGGCTTGTCCGTGGCTATTCTGGGCCATAGCCGACATCCTGCGCTCGAGGACCGCGTGGTCATGACGTTCTAATTGCTTATATGAATGATTGGTGTCCATGCCTCTCTAATGCTGGGCTTTTCGCCTTGTCCACGCCACACGGTTCGGAGATTTGCTGGATGAAGAGGGATTGGTAGGTACTGGTGGCAAGTTACCTCGAGCACGTTCTTGCGCAATGCAATCTTATGGCTCTATTGCCTATGAAACAAGGATCAGATTTATCGGGTCCTTTCAACCTGGTCTTCTTTTTATGGAGAAATATACATCAACCCATGTCCTGGCAACATTGGCACTCGTCGTAGCGAGATCTTGGCAGAAACCCCTGAAACCAGTGCTGTAGCAGGACATGGATAAGGACATGGGACTGATCACCATGGTGACGATCCCAGGACATGCCAGGAGTATCGTCTCCAGGATTATCGGTGTACTTCGGCCTGTTCTTACCTATATCGCAAGAGAAGTAATCTTCACAAACTTCAAATCCATGTACCACAGTCAATGAAAACCAGCCTGGTTGGGTCAATCCGTTGAACGCCAGCCTATCAAGAATAGCGAGGTTCGTGTTATCCCTGAACTTCATCATCTACACGGTGGCAAATTAGAACGATCATAACCAATACATAGCCAACAGAAGTGTAAGTCAGCCTGTCATGGTGCATTATTACCTCCATTACCAAAACAGATCTTTCACATCATCACCTTCTATTCCTTCTCCACCCGCAGAGCAACACATCACCACCGTACCGATCCGTCCGCTCATTCATATGTTGTAGTGCGCAGGAGGACGCTGAAGTCGGCGGTGCGGAAACAATGATGATAAAGTGGAGAATCATGCTGATCCTGCAGCGAGCGATACCCATCGCCAACAAAGGCGATGCTTGGAATGTAACCCATAAACGAAGACCACAGCTCCTAAGCGGACAGCAGCGGGCGACAAACTCCCCGAGCGACTCCTCGCGGCGAAGAGGCTCCGGCTAGCTATGTACTGGCTCCTGAGCCGATCTCCGCCCAGTGTCTCCATCCAGCTGTAGTATTCCTGGGGAGACCTTGCAGATTGCTGCACTGCAGCTTTGATGTAGAATGTGTTTTACATATCTAACTTGACCATACGCAGCCGCTGGTGTATATCATGATACCCATTTTCAAATAGAATACTAGGAACGTGACTAAACCTTAGAAAACCTCGCACCACGAACACATCCTCCCGAGAATCGGTTGCAAAAGTCCCTGCCGACTCTCGTCCCTTTTGATCTGCAAATACTCGTGCCAACTACATACAAGTCCCAAGGCTAATATTGATCGTCATCGCCCTCCAGCAAGAGGAAGAGCTCGGGATAAGGTGCACAAACTCATCTATAATTAATACGAGTACTTCTTTCTTCGATGGGACTGTATATATCTCAGGAACTGAACCCATCTAGGGAGGCGCTGTTTCCCATCGAAGGAACATTCATTCATTAGACATTATTCTTGTCGCACTATAGAACTCAACCATTGCAATGGAACCAGGTGGGTTGTGGAATGCTACGTCTTCGATTTCGAATAGGACTAGCGTGGTTTCGATTGATCGTTGGTCGTGCCGATGGCGAGGGGGATGGAAGAAGGTATGCGCAATGATGCTCTAGTCAAGCTGTGCTGGTTTCACCATTGCTTGGGTTTGTCGTTGATGGATAAAGTAGCCGATCTTGATGGGGATGGACTTGGTTATTGCGGCTTATGGCATTTGTCTCTGCCAAGCTGGGGTGGGATAGATACTGTAGGCTCGAGGGCTTGGACGATTGCTGTCAATGGATGGAGGTGTTCACTACGTAGAACTCCAAGAGGGTATATGAACCGTATCGACACAAGGAGAAACAACGCAAGCTTTCACAGATCCCTCGCGGTGGAGACATAACTTCCGGAGCAAGCTCACAATCATACCGTCTCGATATATCGCTTCACCTCCCTGCAACGCAGTCAGCACGTACGAATATGAGGTAAGCCAGAGAAAACTCACCAGTCAGTAACAGCTTCGTCCCAAAGTCTAATCTCATGCTCCCTCGTGCCACCAAAATGTTCTACAAAATCGTCCCCAAATATATCTCTCGCCACACTCTCCTTCCTCATCATGGTCGCAGTCGCCTCTTTCAGGGACTTGGCCAGTCTCACCCCCTTATCAGCCGCGCCTCCAACATCTTGTCCCTTGCCTAATGGTGGAACCTTAATCTCCAATTTCTTCTCCACACCCCTCCAGCCAAGCGCAAGGATGGCCGCTAGGACGAGGAAAGGATTAGCATCCGCACCAGCGACACGGACCTCGAATCTGGTAGCTTTGGGACTCGCGGTTGGTGGTGCGATCAATCGTATGGAAGCGGCTCGGTGCTCGAGGCCCCATGATACCGTGACAGGGGCCCAGAAGTTCTCGACAAGACGCTTGTATGAGTTTATGGTTGGAGCGACGATGGGCATGACGTCCGGCAGACCATCGAGGAGGCCGGCGAGGAAATGTCTGCCCATGTCTGAAAGGTGTGCGAGGTCGGGATATGGAGGATTGGGGTCTTTCGAGCCGCGGTAGAAGAGGTTTGTTTTGGCATTGTCAACGATGGAAACGTGCATGTGGCCGGAATTTCCCGGAAGGCCTTGGCGAGGTTTGGCCATGAAGCAAGGTGTTATGCCGAACTTGCTGCCAAGTGATTTGACGACGTATCTGCAAGCGACTGGTCAGCATTGGTGGATCTGATTGAGCGCCTACGGACTTGAATAGTCCCGCCTTGTCTGCCATTTGCGATATTTCTCCAAACTCCAGAGCCTGCCACACGAATGAGCTCGGGAGGCATCTATGTTGAATAGTGAGCCTAGCTGACCGCTTCGAAGACACCAGGTCCACTCTCTGTGTGCCAGCCCTCGATGCCGCATCTGAACTTCTCGCAAGCGTCGTATATGCCGTAGTAGTAGTCTTGGTTATGGATGGGCCGCGTCAAGCTGTAGCCGAACATGCCTTCCGTGAGGGGCGGGAGAGAATTGACGGGATTCTCTTGTAGGAATTTGGCGGTCGAGGATGAGTTGCGTTCAGATGGTGGGACACTGGGATTGACGGGCGCTCGAAATTGGAAGAATTCGTACTCCGCTGTCGTCCCTCTAGTCAGCAACGCGTGTCTGGCAACCTATATTCCTTGTCCATCCTGATGGGCTCACCTCCAGCCATAGCTTGTAACCCCTCCCTCTCTATTTGATTCACCACTGTTCTCAAAAGCCCTCTCGGGCATGCACTGATCGGGCCTCTAGTATCCGGATCCATAAAGCTGACCAAGAAGAAAGGCACATTGTCCTCCCACGGTATCCTCCTATAACTGCTTAGATCGGGCACCGCAATCATATCTCTATATCCATTCTCCGCATTGCTGACCTTCAGCTCCTTGAAATAGGTCTGGTCGTGCATGTCCCAGCCGAATATCACGGAGCAGAATCCAAAGCCTGATTCTGCTATTGAGAGGAACTTCTTCTTAGATATGAGTTTGCCACGCAGGATGCCATCGATGTCGACGCCGGCAACTTTGACTTTGGTGTCATTCAGGAGAAGGTCAGGAAGGGACTCGATTGTCACCTCGTCATCTTCGTGTTCCGGCATGATTGAGAGGTGGCTTAACACTGCATGCGCTGAGCCAACGACTCGCCGGCTGCTTTGAAGATCCCCTTGGACTTTGTAGGAAGTATCGACGAGGTTTACCCAAGGAGCGTCGGTGGTATTCTGGTGCCAGTCGTTGCGGAGGAAGCGGGGACATTCAGCCCAGTCGCGCTAGTGGATCCATCACGTGATGATTGTTGACGGGACGTTTCCTTTGAAGACTTATTCCAATGGAAAGCATCTGAAGATTTTCATCAGATTCATGTCAAAGTGGGAAAGAGAATAGTGGAGGATTTATGCCTTGACAGTGACGATACCATCAACGCAGAATTCGAACCTTGGCTTCATCAAATACCAGAAAGATCGATCATCAACTCCAGAGAAACCGTCGAGAGGATTTACAAGTCTATGTCTCCTCGATAAGTCCTTAGCCCATGCGATGTTTCCTGTGCCGAGCCCATTCTATTGTGTCTCCAGAAGCGATCAAGAAAACGCAAGCAAGACAATGAGCACACCCTGAAATGTTCAATGCACTCACGATAATACTCGATAGATTGAGCATCTGCAGAGTCCCACAAGACGCGAAGGTCAGTTGAAGCAGTTGCTCAAGTTCGATCCATGTTACAGCGAAAGTAAAGAATGGCCGCTCAAAGGGACTGGACAAAGAGTCTTCTACATAATTTCTTACGTACGGGCTTGGGGTCATGTGGCTTAGCGGTGGATGAAACGAGGCTCGCCAATTGAGTTTGACTCCATGCTAAAAAAACATCAAGGTGTGGTGGCAGCAGTAAAGCGTAGGGAAACGCTTTTACATATGGAGGGGGCTAAAGGAAAGGTAGAATGAAGCTTGAGTAATGATAAGCCAATGCTGATGGTATACTGCCCTTTGGATGCCAACCAATACTACCTTTTTTGTCAGGCCTTTGGGATTATAGGTCGAGAAGGCGGAATACCGGATCTAGACGTCTGCTGCTCGTATGAAATCCACTACCGAGCTTTGTAGATAAAGTTTTGCTCACTCTTAATGCTTTGAGATACTCGATCTTTGACACATGTCATGGGTGAGTGCATTGATGAGAATTCAACGTCTATTGGAAAAATCCATCATTGTCTTAAGATCCTGAATTTCCATTGAAAGATTGTTCCTTTCCAGCATCAACGCTCCCTCCAATACCTATCTCTACCTTGCAAAGTTAGTAGGCGCCTGAGTCGGTGGTCCTTCCGCTGTTACATAAGCCTGAAAGGCACAACAGTCAGCCTCCTATCGCGATTGTTCATGCACAACAAGCCTCCACCTCCCGGTTCATGGTACACTTGAGCTAATTGGCTTACCTTGGTCATGCCTCCATCGACGACGAAATCCGTCCCGTTTACAAAACTGCTCTCGTCGCTAGCAAGGAAGAGTACAGCTTGCGCCTGCTCGATAGCTTCGCCAAAACGGCCGGAGGGGAAATGGACTTCACGTCGGTGGCGCTTCGCAGCGTCGTCCCCAAGCCAGTCTTGAAGCAGCGGCGTACTGTTGGGAAAATATGAGCAAATCTCAGAGCCAGCGGCTGCTGTGTAGGAGAAAGGGGGAACCGAGAGAATGTGTGAAGGGAATCAATGCGAGCAACACGGGAATTGGCAGCTTTTAGGTTGATGTATAAGAAAATGCTCACTTCAGCGGCGCAGGACAGAGTGCGTTGAACCTAAAACCCTCTTTGGCGTGTACAATCGCCAATTCCCTCGTCATTGCCAAGACCGCTCCTTTGCTTGCCGTGTAAGCCAGCTGCGGTGTTGCGCTACCTACCAATGCGACCACACTTGCAGTGTTGATAATGGAGCCCTTGGCTTTTTTGTGTTTGCGCATGCTGAGGATAGCGTGCTTGCTGCCGTACCATACGCCTTTGACATTGATATTGTGTGTGAGATCCCAAATCTTCTCGGGCGTGTCAATGGCGTCTGCGTCATCGCCGCTGGGAGGAGTGACAAGTCAAATGAGCCTTACCGTACGTTGACCGTCGGGATTCAAGACGGTGTGTGGGACTGTCTCAAAAGGGAGCGCTCACTGCATAATTCCAGCATTATTGAACATGATGTCCACACCGCCCCAATCATCCAGATACTTGACCATAGCCTCGATATCGGATTCTTTAGAGACATCACATTTGATTGTCTCGACTCGGGGCGTATTGGACAAAATGGAGTGGACCTTTGAGAGCGCTTTGTCGAGAGCGGGTTCGGAGATGTCGGCCATGAGGACTGCGGCACCCTCGCGAGCGAAGAGAATGGTTGTCTCTAAACCTATACCACTGCGGAGAAGACCGTCAACAGCAGCACGATTGGCTATGAAAGACATGACGGCGATGTTCATACAGTAGTCTTTCTACAGCTGTGGCAAGAGAATCGTAGAGGGCAGGTCCTTTTCATGTTCTGTTTTAGAGCTAATGCAGGTGACCTCTCAGAAACAGTGCTAAAGAATGAAATGTGAATCAAGCCTCAATGTTTGCCTGATATAGATTCAATAGACCTACCCTGCCGCTCCGGTAATGATAGCGACCTTGCCCTCAAGGCGGCCACCCCTTTTAGTACCAGCCATTATGTTGAGACTCAATCTCCAGATTATCACTCGGTCTGACACATCAACGCATAGATATTTGCCCCGATCTGCCCTTGGTCCCCAGATTTCCAGACCTACTCGCTCATGAAGTGCTGCGTCTCCTTGTAGCGCCTCCAACCCTGATCCATAGCCGCGCGCTTCAAGCCCTACGAAATCTATCAAGTCCAGGAATAAGCCATCTGATATGACGCCTCACATTCCGCCACAAAAATCATGTAACATACGGTTTCAACTGTATCTTTTGTACTGTCAGTGCAGCAAGCGTGAGTGCGTAGTCGCTCAGAAATGTTCAGCTCTTTCACCAAGCCATCCGACTTCAGCCTCATGCACAGCCTCCTTCGCACCCTCTCGCTGCCTGTAGCTTTGAATCAGAACGACCCTTGTCTATACATTGACCGGTACTGAACTGACCGTGTTGTGGTTATGATCTTCTCTGTATATAATTTTCTGCAAGCGAATGTACTATGGATCCTCTTACTGCACTCGGTCTTGCCAGCAATATTATCCAGGTGGTCGATTTTTCAACTAAGCTAGTCTCGAAAGGTTACAATATTTACAAATCCGCAGACGGCAGCCTTGCAGAGAATGTCAACGCGGAAGCTATTACCAGAAATCTTACTATGCTGACCACTAAGCTACGACATTCGTTCAAAATTGGGCAAGAAGGAAATGGAAATCTGAGCGATGATGACCAGTCTTTGACAAGGCTTTGTGAGAAATGTACACAAATAGCCGATGAATTGCTTCACAAACTCGATCAAGCCAAAGTCACGGGCAGACATCGAAAGTGGAAAAGCGCTCGCCAGGCTTTGAAGAGTGTTACCAGCAAGAGTGACCTCGAACAATTTGCGAATACATTACAATTGTATCGAAGCGAAATTACGTTGCATATCACGATATCCCTTAGGTAATTAGAAGAAAGGTGGCGACAATTTGGTATAATGCTGATAACCCTTTCCTGTAGAGAACGAATCGACTTGATTTCACTGCAGCAATCAGAACGATTCAATGATTTAGATTCAAGCACAAAAAACATCATGGAGATCATACTAGACACGAGAGAGGACATTATTGGAGCAATGACGTCAAAAGACTCGCTTGGCGTGGATCATGCAAAAGGTATTGGCATTGTTCTCGTACTATCATTGATCTAAAAGACAATATCGATATGATTGTTCCCAAGCTCGATACTTCTGAGCGCACGCAATTCGCTTTACCTTCGTCACACTGTTTCCTTTTCGAGAGGCACAGATGGCTCACGGAAACGTTATACAGGTATCCACGAAGCCGCCATTGCTGGAGACAGAGCCAAATTGCGGTTTCTTCTTGGACAAAAGGGAGCTGATGTGAATGCTAAAGACGGGGATGGGAAGACAGCATTACACCTGGCTGCCACTTGGGGTCATCATTCATTAGTGCCAACGTTACTCAATAATCATGTGAAAGTGGAAGCGGAGGACAACAACGGACAGACTGCGCTTCACTGTGCAGCCAAAGCTGGTCAATGGGCCGTCTTGCGTATACTGCTTGCCAATGGTGCCAATGAGAAGGCCGAGGACGATGAACAACGGAGGCCAGCGTACTATTCATCAAATCACAAGAAGAGTGTGATTAATACTGACCTAGAAATCTGTGAGTGGATATTCAGGAATGGACACGATGTTGGCGCACGAGACGACCACGATGATACTTTGCTCCTAGTTGCTGCATACAGAGGCATGCTGGATTTGGTCACTTACCTCTTGGACAAAGGTTTTGAGCTCGAGGCGAATGGTGGAGCGGGTATCACTCCCCTCATTGCTGCGGCTGCGCGAGGAAATGAACGTACAATACGCCTGCTCCTCGACAAAAATGCGAGGATCGAGGCTATAGACCCCGATGGGTCAACCTCCTTGATACGGGCCGCATGGAACGGCCATACTGAAGTTGTGCGGACCTTACTAGACCGAGGAGCTGATGTTAAAGCTGCAAACTTGGAGGGTTCTACTAGTATATATGTGGCTGCTAGATACCATCATCCAGAAACGGTCCGACTACTTCTCGAAAGAAAGGCTGATGCAACTGGCGAGCAACTTTTTGCGCCCTGCGCGCGTGGAAGGGTCGACACAATGATTCCTCTCATCAAAGCAGGGGTTGACCTTGAATGCAGAGCTGGGAACATGAACACGCCGCTAATGATAGCAGCATTTCATGATCAACCCGCCGCAGTGCAAACCTTACTTCAGAGCGGCGCCAATATTGAAGGGAAACGTCCTGACAATGTGACGGCATTGTGGATAGCTGTGGAGAAAGGTCATGAACGAGTAGTGCAGGTCTTATTGGATCATGGTGTAGACATTGAAAGTAAAGCACAATCTCTAGCTTGTACGAGCCTCACAAAAGCGGCTCAGCAAGGCCACCTTTCCATTGTCCGACTCTTACTAGACAGAGGCGCCAATATTGAGTCGACCAACGAGCAGGGACTTACTGCTCTCATGGAAGCAGCCTGGCACAATAGAACAAGCGTCGCGGGTCTCCTCATCTCCAGAGGCGCCAACATCGAGTCCCGAGATCTGTCACTGGGTGGATACACGCCTTTGATCCGGGCTGCTGCGAATAATCACAGCGAAATGATTGAGCTTCTTGTTGACCGTGGAGCTAATCTCGAAGCTCAAAGCACTGTCTCTAAAGTCAGCCCTCTTGCCGAAGCCTGCTGTCGGAATCGACGTGTGTTCTCTCTTCTACTACATAGTGGCGCCTATGTGGAGACAAGAGACCAGCTAGGTCGGACGCCTTTGATGCATGTTGCCATATTGGGGAATAGAGCTATGGTGGGATGGCTATTAAGATTTGGTGCGTTTCGGGGAGCCAAGGACAATGCGGGATTGACAGCGATCGCGCATGCTGCAAAGGCGGGACAAAGGAAGACTGTGGAGTTGCTGAGATGATCGTGGGCCTTGCTAAGAGGTTAAGGACCAATCAAAAGATCTAGGTACCATGCATGCGGCAGCAAAATTGTGCAGAATCGACGCCCCCAATATTGCAGAAGCCTAATCGTCCGTCTTGATTTCAGCGCAGCACAGGACAGTAATCGTCCATACAGATCCCAGGCAACAATCGCTTCCTCCCACACTCAAGCCAGCGTCGGACTGTCCCCACTGTCCTCTGACCATCTTTCAATCCATCTCCGAGCAGCCAAACATCTCGACCCCTGGCTCCTCGACTTCGACTAACGCTACATCTAGCCCACTTCGTCAGCTCAAGCCAAACAATGTCCATCAAGCACCAGTCGCAGATGTCAAAACCCATATAACGAAAAAACTCCTTCCCAGCCTCCACCGCGGCCCCCCAGCCACGCCCGTCTCAACCCTCTGCATCTACCTACAACTGCTCTTTAGCAGGTCGAGTCTTGGCCTTGACTTCGCTCAGTCGAAAATGAACTGGGTTGAACCTCAACAGCGCAGGCAGAAATCCCGCTGGAAGACTCGCTCTATATCCGTGTACGTAACAGTCGCTGGACCCTGCAACACACTGTCAGCTTGCCGACCTGAAATTAACCACCCCCGCGGAATCTCCTGCTCGAAGTATCAGATCCCAGACCAGCTACTACCACAAGCTAAGATCTACCATTGACGCCGCAAGCCGCCACACCAACCTTCTCCTAGAAGTGAATGCGCCGTCACCCATCCATCCGTCGACTGGATGAAAGACTACCATACCCCACCAGAGGACTTTTTCCCCGAAGATCGCATGCCCGTCACGTCCAGCACGGATTGGTAGCGTGGCCATACCTACGACCAAAACCCTCACCGCGATATAGTACGTACTACAACATATAGCTCTCACAAGCCCAACCATCCAACTCTCCACACCTTCCACTCTCTCCACGAGCTGGTTCAGCCAGACCTTGATCAGAGAAAGTCGAGATCCATGAACTAGGACTCACCCGCGTACAATCTATCCTCCTATCTATGTTGTATCAATGTGCAGTCTCGTGCATGATAGCTCGGTGATATGATAGGATTGCTTGGGATTATATACCTAGGTTTATCTTCATCATCCTTGTCCTTGTTGCATATCTCAAGCCATACGGACATCTACACAGCAAACATCTACATAGCATCTCATAGTAATTATATCATATGTTGTACATGGCTCTCCTGTCCTCCCTGTCGTGCACTTTACTCAGACCTATTCCCCTCTCCCCTCTCCCCTCTTTCCCACACCCTCAAAATCCAAGGTTCACACTATTCCCCGCCATCCCCCGCCATCCCACCTTCCCACCATTCTCCCTCTCCGCCACCCCCGATAGCTCACAGCTCATCTCCCTTACTTCACATACATACCGACGCCTTCCCACCCCGCCTCAATCTTGCTTGAAAATACCACAGTACCTAGCATAAGAGCTGCTGTGGAGTGTTTATAGGTATTGTGTAGGGGATGGGTAGGGTAGGGTGGTGTGTGTGTGTTGCATATACGAGCATCACTGGCTTCCGGCTCGTTGAATGGGGTATACTGTTGTATAAGACGACGATACAAAACCCATGACTTATAATAGCAGTCATATTTCTTAGATCATCCTTTGCGATGTATTCCCCCGCCCATGGTCACGAAATACTATTATCGTAAATACTAGAGATATCTAAGATCCACATACCCTTAAGATATAACCAAAGTGGAAGTGCAGCTCTCACAAGCCAAGATCAGCGCCTCCCAAGAAAAATCTACACGACCCCATAAAGGGCAGGAGAAAGGGTAGGAAAACGTGCTTCAGATTCTGAAGACTAAGAGTTTAGCGTCCAGGTCTCTCGATAATGGATGGTTACTGGATACTCGATTCATTGCAAGCTTTCGACAGAAGATATGTCTATGGTGAAGATCTTGAAGTTATCTTTCACAGCTAATACTCTCGATACCGAAGATCATCGTCTATGCTGTATCGACCATAACCATTACTCTGAACTAAACCATAGCCACTACTCTCAACTAAACAACCACCAATTTCTCTGCATGCCTACTTTCCGACAAGCACAACTTTGTCCTAGCCACAGATCATGTCATCTTCGTACCCTCCCCCTCCGCATCCGACCCAAAGACTGAAACCTGACTCCACGATTCCTCCTCACTACCAACACCATCATCACAGGCCCCATCCTCCATGAGCAATTCACAGGCCCCCAGATTGACATCCGCTGTGTCCTTCCCAACTTCAGCATCCACCACATCTTCCCCATCCTCACCATCTTTCATACCCGCCACCTCTCCAGCCTCAGATCCAAAATCCGACATCTCCTCCGTCTTGAAACACAACAGAGTTTCGAAAGCTCCCAACTTACATTGCTCTCCCCAGATTTCTTGCATTCGAGATTCGGGCAGAGATGCCTCAAGAGATTTCGTCTCCGGTAGCCAGGAATTGCTGGCGTCGCTGAGGTCGTTCTTTGTCTGAGATGTGAGGACCTTTACCTCCTCTTGGGCTGAGAGGTTTTTGTTGTCAATTTCCCTATAAGTTTCCCACTCCGCTGAGGCGTCTCGTTTTGCCTTTCGGTTGATTTTTCCCGCAGTCTTGTATGCTGCCTCTAGTTTAAGCTCCATGGCCACGAGAGCGCGGCCCTGGACGACTAGGGTATCAATAAAAGTGTCCACTTTACGGGCGTTTATGGTATCTCCCGTGCTCAGTGCTTTAATTGTGGAACAGAAGTCATCAAAGGATATGGAAAGCTTCGCGTTGGCGTCATCAGCGGTGGCTAGAGGTATTTTTAGATCGTCTAGCGTGCTCGAAAGAGTTGTATATGCTGATGCCAAGGTCTCTTTCTCGGATTGAGCGTTCGTGAGTTGTTGTTGAAGCTCTTGACGCTTCACTTTCTCCACGTCCAGTGATTCTTTGAAAGTTGCTTTCTCGGTTTCGAGCGCTTTGATTGTTGTGTCTTTGTTGCGTTGGTCCAATTCCAGACTGGTGATTCGCGCGCAGAGCTGGTTGTAAGCCTGTTCCTTGGCAGCAACTGGTTTTTCAAAGAGCGTTGTCTCATTTGCAAGGGCTGCGAGAAGTCCCTTGTCGGCTTCTACCAAGAGTCCTTCAAGACGTGACATAAGGACCTTCTCCATGGACTGAAAGCTGTCAAACCACTCTTGAACCTCCGCATCAATTCTCGTCTTGGCCTTAAGCGCTTCCTCGGAACCGTTCTCATCGGCGCCAAGGCTCTCAAGCTGATGTTCCATATCCTTCTTCTCGGCAGACTGGGTTACCTTCGGAGGAGCTACCATCTCATCTGCCTGCTCGGTCTTGAACAGTGCTTTCTTGAGCTGGAAATCTTCAATGCTCTGTTTTACCGCTTCTTTATCGGCTAGGGAGCTCTCTAGCTGGTCGAGGCGATGCATCACATCCTGATGTCGCAGTTCGGATATATCCACCAATTTTGCAAGATCCACATGTAGATGCATGTGACATTGTTCACCTTGAGATTGGGCGGCTGTTTGAGTGGAAACGCCTTCAACGATACACTTCAGTCCTTGCGCATGTATACGATGAGACGTATTATACGTTGGCGATTCTCCGATTGGGGCTTGACGGCTGTCGTCGGCATTGGTGCTGATATTGACATCATCACTCTGTTGGGGCAGACTTGTTGAGAGTATGGTGTTGGCAGTCTTGTCCACCCTATCATCGCCATGGATCCCTGAATTTTTTTGAATTGGACTTGGGATCTGCGTAGAAAGCAAAACCTCATCATCAAACTGTGAGAAGAGTTAGATGGATCACGTCATCAAAGTCGTCACTAGGTAATTGGATCAACATACAGGCTGTGACATAGTCACAGGTGTACCCGTGCCCTTTGTATCGACCGTTTCAGCTGGCTGCCGTATATTATCAGTGAGCACGATGTACGTGGAACGGGTAGCTTACCATAGCTTCGATATCCTTCAGATCCAACAAACGGAGGGTTTCTGCGAGGATGTCTTCCAACGACTTTTGGGCGTACTCGCGGAGACTCTTTTGGGCCTTCTCCGCAATTTCGATGACTTGCTTGCGCGTTTGTGTCGATGATAACACGCGGGCGACAAGCTGCCAGATGTCATCATCGTCAAGATATCTTAGTGCTGTGGAAGTTAAGACGCCTTGCTCCAGAATATCGTATGGAAGGGCAGGGTCCAAAATGTCATTTTCTGGGATCCAAGTCTGTAGGGGAAGCAAGCTCAGGGCAGCCTTTTGGTGCTTGATTGCTGTGTCCACGTTATAGTAGCAGCTCAAAGCTCCGCTTCGCACGGGACAAATACCCTGGCCCTTGGCTAGGTTGATCTTGATGGAAGCCAGAGATGCTAGATCTTCGAGGTGAAAAAGGCCCGAGTAAAGATCCTCCGGTGCATCTCCAGCCGTGAGCTTGATGAGACCCTCATGAATCAAGTTATGGACCTGGCCCCAGGTGGCATGACCATCGCTCTGGGCATTTTCATGAGTTGTCGGGAAAATGCAAGTGAGTTGATCAATCTCCTGAAATGTCAGATCGGACAAACGAGATCCTGCGGCCGAGATCATGGCGGTCACCTCGTTGGTCACATCTTTATGCCCGTGTCCGACTGAAGTATATAGATGTCTCAAGGCCACAGAGAAGGGCTCGCTCTGGATATCCGTTGCCATGGTGATTGCTATCATGAACGAGGGAAGTCAATCACGAGTTTTCGAGATTGAAAGTGAAAGTTTCGAGCTTACTGAGGTGTTGATGAGATGCTGTCAACGGTATGGGTTTGCAAGTCTAGGAGTCAGTACTGACACCTAGAAGGAGACACCGTCGCAGAGATGTCGGCGTGAGAGGAAAAATTGTTTGAAGTTGAGAACAGATGATGTGGATGTTGCAAGTATGAGAGGAAGTTCTTGTTTCATACTTTATGTTTTCATGTTTCACAGCAGCTCGGCCCGTACTGCGCCAAGCACAGTGACAACCGCGTCTACACGTGTTAATCTCATGAATGCAGGTGTTGATGGGAGTCCGGTTGAGTATTTTGGAATGCCTATCATTCCATACTCCCGATAGGACGACATCACGGACAGTGTTGCTTCTATTCTTTTGAACCCGGTTGCTTTCAATTCGAATCAACACTCAGCTAGACATGGTTCGCCTGCATCGATTGCCCGCATGCAAGTACCCTTTTTTTCGAAGCACAGCAGTGCAGATACTATCCGTACGCACCGTAGGCCATCATCTGTCCCGTACCCTGAGGTACAGAGAAAACTAGCCATGGGTAAGATGTATGAATGGCAACGGAGAAGTGACAGAGAAGAAGGCTTCCATCAAAAACCACACTGCATGTCAACATACTCTCAATGACACCTCCGCGTTTGCTTGTAATTTAAAGAAATGCTGATAATTGCTCTGTACGTCATTTGCCAGGAGAGGTGATGAGGGGTATTTGGACTAGCGTTGGAAGCATGTATCTAGGGAGGGAAATGCCCCTATTCTTCCTACTCCTTAGCAACCCCCATAGTAGCAAGACAATATCAGCAGACGACAAGACACATCCTACCTTTTCTACAGGGTACGCACAAGTGACAGTGACTAATCCCATCCTGCAACACACTGACTCTATCGTAGCCATGAAGTGCGATTGATAAACATCATTCAGCACTTTGAAATCATTTGGGTCAAATATTGGAAATACTTTGATATCTGCAGAGAAAAGAAAAGATGGAGGTTGAAGTGCCAAGACGCTATTCTAATTCTTATCGGAAGTGACCGGATAAGATGACTAATCGGATATCCTATCGCCAAGCCCCGCATTACCCATTACCCCTCCATCCTCAGCAAAAGAACAGCAAGCCGCTCGAATTGACTTTTGCACGCATTGAATGATGACCCATTAAAAAGCCTCATCATTTTCTTTTTATTGTTGAGCTCTCTCCTCCATACTTCTATCCTTCTTCTCCTCCATCCGCTCTCTTCAAATACTTCTCACCCCGACTCTCCATCCTCAGATCCAATCCCTTCCATCATATCACTCATCAACCGCAGTCATGCCTATCGAAGTACCCAAAGCCGACTCTCTTAAAGACCTCTTCAGCTTGAAGGGCAAAGTCGTCTGTGTCACCGGCGCCTCTGGTCCCACTGGCATTGGAATTGAAGTACGTATCCTACTCCAGCAACCTCCATCATGAACATGTTATTTCGAACTGCAAAGCATGCAAACCAGCTTGTCCTCTCCTTCCCTTCCCAGACTCCCCACACCCGCCCTCCCCTACCTACAACCCCACAACTAACACATCCCCCCACCAGGCCGCCCGCGGCTGCGCCGAAATGGGCGCCGACGTCGCCATCACCTACGCCTCCCGCGCCTCCGGCGGCGAAAAGAACGCCAAAGACCTCTCCGAAAAATACTCCGTCAAATGCAAAGCCTACAAATGCCAAGTCGACCAATACGCCAGCGTCGAAGCCTTCGTCAACACCGTCATCAAAGACTTCGGCAAAATCGACGTCTTCATCGCCAACGCCGGCAAAACCGCCGACAACGGCATCCTCGACGCCTCCGTCGCCCAGTGGGAGGAGGTCATCAACACCGACCTGAACGGAAGCGCCTACTGCGCCCGCGCCGTCGGGATGCACTTCCGCGAGCGCAAAACCGGATCCCTGATCATCACGGCATCCATGTCCGGCCTCATCGCCAACTTCCCGCAAGAGCAGACAAGCTACAACGTCGCCAAGGCCGGCTGCATCCACCTGGCCAAATCGCTCGGGAACGAGTGGCGGGACTTCGCCCGCGTCAACTGCGTCTGTCCGGGGTATATCGACACCGGCTTGTCTGATTTCACGGCCAAGGAGACGCAGGATCTGTGGAAGACCATGATTCCTATGGGGAGGGATGCGCAGGCGAAGGAGCTGAAGGGGGCGTATGTTTATCTTGCGTCGGATGCTTCGTCGTATACGACGGGGACTAGTATTGTTATTGATGGTGGGTATACTACGAGGTAGATGGTTGGGGGTTTTCGCCAGGTGGCTAGGATTTGGAGGGAGACGATTTGATGGGGGATTGTCGGAGGATAGTAGAACATAGTGACTAGATACTATGAAGTTGGGATTGAGGCCAAAACGCCAGGCTTACACCATTTATTGATTTCCCTATGTTCGACTATGTTTCCCATCCCTCCTCCCTATATGATCTTCCATGAATTTCACTCACATCAATCATGAAAAAGTGATGATCCAAACCCGGTTCCCAACTCCACATAAATCCCTTCCCCCTCCCCAAATCCTCACAAACCACCGCAAAACCCACCCCAAGAACCATGACTCACACAAGACCCAAAAATAGCCCATATCATATCATACAAATTCAATTCATGTATATACATCCACATCATCATCATCATCATCCTTCCCTCGTTTCATTTCATTCCATACAATCTAATCAAGTCATAATCCACCCACATTCTATAAAGTCACCATCACCTGCATCATAGCACCCCTACCACCCAACCCACCAATCAAACCCCACGCCCTCACAAATACTTATGGAAGAAATCGAGCAACGTCTGATACCCCCGCTCATACTCCCCCTTCACCCTCTCGTTGTCAAGATCGGCCCTATGCAATATATATCGTTAGCAAATCCGCATACCTTCCCACAAACTACACCCCAATCTCCATCCCACCAAGGACAAAACCCACACCAAAAAACAAATAAGAAAACAAAGTACGGAGAAATAACACACCTCGCAGCCATCCACCCATGGACCTGATCCCCAAAAGTCTCAACATGCTTCTCAACCTTCAGCGCCTCCTCAAATTTCTTCACAGCGTCTTTATCCTCATCTTTGGACGCCAGCATGCACATCGGCACCGTGATACCCTCTGCGTCTTTCGGATCGACCATGGCGGGATGGCACGACGCGACGGCGGAGAAGGGCGTGCCGGATTGGGATGTTAGGGCGATGATCTATAACTCTCATCAGCCCTACCATCTTTACCTCGTTTCCCGTTCGCCCGAATCAGAAAAAGTAGATGGGAACACAGACCTTCCCACCCCAACACATCCCCAGCCCACCCCACTTCTCCACCCCCTTCCCCTCCTCCATCCCCCCAATCTTCTTGATCAACCCCCCCACCTTTCCACTCGTCGCCCCCACCTCCGCCGGCCCCGCAAAAAAGTCCCCCATCGCCTTCTTCTTCTCGTCAGTATCAGGCGGGAAAGTGCTATGAGGCAGCGGTTTGCCGTAGAAGAAGTCGGGGACGAAGACGCGATACTGGTGTTTTCCGTCGTTGGGGTGGGCGTGGGCTAGGATGTCGGCGCCTTGGAGGACTTGGGGGGAGAAGCCGAAGATGTCGTAGATGAGGAAGATGGCGACGGGGGCGGTGGGGGGGCCGGTGGCGTCTGTGGGGGGAGGAGAGGGGTTAGTGGGGATTTGGGAGAAGGGAGGGGAGAGGAAGAGGACGGTAAACGAACAGCATTTCATGCCATCAAGGTCTATGTAGGTCCCCTTGGGTTTGTAGTCTTTTGCAACGATGGGTGGTATGTTGCAGCAGGCCTGTTGGCGTTAGTGGTGCAATAAGTGGGGCGGATGGGGCGGGCATACCTTGCTGTGGCCTGAGGTTGCCTCCATTGTGGCTGTGTATTCCAATTGATGTTGTTGGTGGAGATGAGATTCTGTTCCTCTGAATTGGGATTAATGGGGATTGTCGGGAGAGAAGTTCGGATGAATGACGATGTATATGTCATTGAGCGGATAGACGGCATTTGGTTTGATAAGCCTAAGGCGCAGAGGGCGGAGCGTGCATTCATTGGAGGAGTTTGATTACTAAGCTGCCAAACTCCTTTCGTCCATTTTTGCCTCAGTACCTCAGACGTGCCATTGATTGGCCAGCAAGCTGGTCGCTAAGCCCCTTCGGGTTAGCAAGGCTAACTACGCAGCAGGAGGGCGGCACGTCTAAGCGTAAACTTCTATAATTTTACTAGATATCCTATTTTTTAGTGACGCGCTATATAAATTTTTCGCTTATTAATAAAATTTATTAATATTTAACTTTATAATATAATAGTATAGAATTCTACTATATAAATATTAGCTACGTTAATCCCTAATTATACTCTTACTTCTTCTAATTCTAACTAGCCTACTTTTAGCCTAATCCGCCCCCGATAAACTATCCGTAACGCTATCGCCGTCTATTAACTCTAAATTTCCAAAAATCCTAGTAGCTAGCTAGCGATAATAATAATAGGGTAGCTTATTTTTCCAGCGGTCGGTAGGTTAGGTAGGGTATCTAAGCTACCGGAGCAGGCTTATTTAATAGGTAGTAGACTTAATATAGGTAAACTTAGTACTGTAGCAGTTTAGTAGGACCGGTTGCGGAGCGAATAGGGCGCGACAGGGCGTAATAGCCTATAAATACACTATTAGCTTATTTCGCGTCTTACTAGGGTTCTAGATACAGATACCTTGCTCCGTACGTACCCCGTAGTAAATAATACCGATGTTATTGATGTACTATTAATAATAAGGAGTTTATAAGCAAAGGAATAAAAGTTTACTCAGACGTGTTACCGCCCGGCTGCGTAGTCAGCATCGCTAACCCGAAGGGGCTTGGCGCCCGGCTTGGAACACGTCTGAGGGACTGAGGCAAGTCCATTTTTCACCTGAGATGCATCGAGGCTATTCTTCGTATACTAAGCTACATCTAGACGCACAAACACAGTATGAGCTCCCCAGCCGTAGTATCATGGCTCAATTCCACAGTACGATGGTCATTGCCTGCAAGCCGGTACTGGCTGATGCTTTGTGACTACACTCTCAGGATCGGGCAGAACAGCATGATGAGATCATATGTTGATTTGCTCCATGTCTATAGAAGTATCGTAAAATCTCACATGGATGGGACGTCGCGATCCGTCCATCTGTTGACTACTGTACAGCAGATCAGGAAACTTACGCATTGTCAAAGGGACCCAAGCTGACGGGATTCTTGAGAGATTTTGATATGACTTACTGTTGTAGAGTATGCGAAAACGCTCATCGGACAACGATTGTCTATATTGACCTCCTTGAAGGTTTTACAAGCGCTATGTCTATTTTCGAATACCGCAAATATTCACTGAGGGGCTTCATAAACTTATTGATAAGATCGGAGCCTATTCATTGCCTTAGCACTGACGTCTGTGGATTTAGGGTGCTGGAGAAATACCCCAGATAGAGGAGAAGTATAGGTACCTAGAGCTAGATCTGGAGTGGAATCATTTGGTATCAATTGGATTACAGCCATGAGCGTTTTAATCATGGGTGCTAAGACCACTCATCCTCCTCTTGAGATATTGATTCTTATGCTTCAGGACGGCTCAAAGGCAGCACAAGACGGTAAGTAACCGCATGAAGACTCACTCATTCTCATTCTCGTCCGAATGCATCGCCAGTATCACGTCTGTGGAGCTGCATTGAAAAGTGGTGAAGCTGTCAGTCAGCCTTACCTTCGGTCAATGCGAGGCCAGTCTCCTGGAACCACGTACTGGCGCCCCACAAATACCTACCGTCGTGCCATCTTCGTACTACTCTACCACATTCGATACCATTGTCCTCCAATGTCCTCCAATGACTCGGAGCACTAGACATCATGAGTTCCCCATTGGTTGGCTGTAAGTATAGGTACAGTAAACTCGATCTTGGTTCTCTTGCACGTCGTAATAATAACGACGTCATTGTCTGATATGGTTCAGGAAATATCGCCTTGCATATACAGTTGCAGAGCCGTTAGCTAATGGTGAAGCTGAACCGCCTTCTTGGACCCGGGTACGTACATGCCAAGTTGCGAAAGCCCCCTCATTGACTGCAGCGAGCCGTTCACTGCCTGCTTAAGTGGCTGAGTAGATGATGAAGCGAGCCTTTGGCGTGACAGAAAATAATACAAGAACCTCTCGTCGCCCACCTTAGGTATTGGAATTTGAGAAGCCCCTCATGGATGGTGTATCAGGTATCTTTGCGGTCATATCGCTTGCCGTTCAGATTCTAGATACAGTTCAGAAGACTAGTGAATTCGTGAAGGACATACGAAATGCTCCAGGGGAGCTTCTTGAGCTGTCAGAGTCTCTGGTTCAATTGGAGCTGGTCTTGCATGAGGTCAACCTCCTTCTACATCAGAGTTACATGGTTCTCCGTCTTCCAGGATCGCCGATACTCTTGTTGCGTGCTTTAGAAGCATGTGAGAGGAGAATGAAGCCATTACAAACAATCATTGAAGAGGCAATTGACAATAAGGAGCAAAAGAGTCGCGCTCAAAGGACCCGGGCTTCATTCAAGCTTGTAGCCAAGAAGGAACGTCTTCGAGAACTTCGAACGTATCTACGTGATGCGAGTTTCGATCTGAGTACAGCGATATCGGTGCACTCATCCCAAATGCAGTCAGTACTCAACCTCTTCTCGTCGACACTACTTATTCATAGCTAGGATATACCATCTCCAGATCAGTATTGATACCTCACGTACTATCACCGAGAACCTCAACAGACAAGCTAGAGATGAAACGACAAGTGCACCTTTCACCCAAAATCCTCAAGCCTCTCACTCTCGTCCGGAGAGACCTGAGCACTCCAAGGACTCCAAGATACATAAGATGGCAATAGCACGATATCAGAAAGTATTTGGTGCTGCAAGATTTGATATGGAAATGAAATGTAGCACCATTGTTCCCCATTCCCAGGTAGCAGGTCGAACCATGCTATTCGAGACCTCCTTCATCATGGTTACTCCGAAAATCCTGCGACGCAGATTTGAAATGATTCTCGGATTCCAATCCGGTCAGATCTCGAGGACGTTGAATACATATCCTGTCATGAGCTCGGGATCCTCGTATTTTACTATGTGTCGGAGAGGGGATATACTTGGGGTCAAGGCTGCTTTGGGTGAGGGTGGTCTGACTCCTTTTGTCCTCGATGAACATGGTTTAACTTCACTTCATGTATGTCTAAGGACAAGATGGCACGGATTGGTATTGAGACTGACACTGTGTAGTGGGCGGCGCAATCAGCCTCATCCGAGTTATGTTCCTGGCTACTTGGTCAGGGTCTGGATCCGGACCGTCAGTCAGACTGCGGCTAGTAAGCAAGGGTAATTTGGACCTTGATTTCGCTAACGTAGCATGTAGTAAAGCGATTAAAGGGCTGGGGTATTCGCAGAATTGTTATAGGAATGGAAGGATCAGGTATGACACCGGCCAAGTTCTTGGCACCGATGCTCTGGTCGATACGTTTCGAGTCTTTGGCCAGGCTCAAAAAGAAATATCTGCATTTGATGTGCAAAACTTGTGTCATTTTTTTGTCGGGCCTGCCCAAGATGCCGAGTTCCTATAACAGCAGTGTTTCAATTTGATGGTATCTCAAGAAGACGATCAGCTGATGGGTAGCTATGTACTCAACAAAGCCGTACGTGAGTATGGAAAAGGGCGACTGGAATGGGAATCTTTTATCCGGAAGATGATCCGCAAAGGTGTAAATGTTCATAATCGAGTCTCTGACGCACACATCGATGAGCCTGATGAGTGCTATTTAGGACATAGTATAGAGGAGGAACTTCGGTTGATGCGAAAGGGCAGACAGTCTATGCACGGAACGCCACTGGATGAACTCTTCATCAACACTGTCTCACCATATGAAGCTGAATTGGCTGCTCAACACTGGCTGTTCATCCTAAGGACCGAGGAAGTTGATGTCGTAATCTATCTCAAAGAGGAAATCGCCATACATGCCGCGCATCAGCAATTGACGTACTCCGGTAAGACTGGAACCACTCGCCGCCAGCTTGTTTTCAGTTTGGGGGCGAGCCCAACGTGTTGGTGGGAAAGGCTACTAGATCCCAGATCTGGCGCATACCTCGTCCGAGAGGAGTTTAAAGGGATGTATACTATGTGGGACAGTCATCGACGCCTTGGTCCCCTTGCCGATCCGGAGCGAGACGTTGCGCCATTCGACTTCCCAGACTGGTCAGATGAGCGTATGCCCATCGATCTGAGGCAATCGGAAACAATACCCGAAGGCTATCACCCCTATATCTTCCTCCGGCTAGATGCCGAAGACCGTCTTAACAGACGTTGGATGAGAAGAGCGTCCAAATCGGCTCGGGCTCGAAGGACCAAAGGGCCTCGCAAGATACCTGGCGCTTGGCCAGTATAGGGTGAGTTCCAGCATGGACGATCTATAGGATCATCTTCTCTGCGGATGTCGAGTCGGATACGGAGCCGCATTGAGTGTGGCTTCTATCTTTTGATAATAAGAAAGAGATGAGTTTCTTCGTGCAGATTAGCGCTGATGTATGCAGTCTACTCTCACGTATAACGTGGCTGCAGGAGTTTGATAGTGATTACCTACGTTCAATCTATTGGTGCCCATGACTTATGATTCCCAAGTTCACATATAGAAAAAGCCTCGGTCGATGGAATCTTTCCTCTATAAGTCTCGCCTCACGTCCAACATGCTTGAATCTTTCCAATTTACTTCTCAGCTACAGATACCCCCACATCGCGACAAGAGAAAGCTGCCTCGTTATTCAGCTATTCCGTCCGTCTTGTTTTCTCGATTCCGCCCGGGGTTTGCCATCGCAATCAACATTCCAATATCATATCGCTCAAAAGAACGTCAAACACATAAGATTCCCCTACCATCCAACTCTTAAATACAAAACTATGACCCTGCCGCATGCTTACAATATCCTACCCTAGCTACCACTACCCCTCAAAACCCCAAATTCTCCACACGATCCTAAGCCTTCACACACCCACATATACCATATCAAGTCTATACTCCGTGCTGCCAACACGATGAGTGCCATACAACATAAATTGTTAGTACAAGAACATTGACCGAGCTCTATCATTGCTCTATGACAGCCAGTATCATCCTCGCATCTCGTAGGTAACGCCAGACACCACTGCGGGCTCGGTGTAGGTATGATACGGACCTTGTCTGGAGATTGAGTAGATGAGGTCTGGAGGGGAGTCAGTATGATATGGTGAACGTATTGTCAAAGGCTACAATCTAAGGATGATAAGATTGATCGCGTTATGTTGATGACTGAGGTGGCTGAGAAACTTTGGTCACGGCTGAAGTTGGAGGTAGCTTGTTGGCAGATACATACTTAGGGCTATGATGTTGTATGGGGAACATTCCCCAAGGTTTCGAGCTGGAAGGCTTCCGCTCGACGGCATTGTGTAGCCCCTATAACAGACTTTGCGTAAGCTTCCTCCATGGTAAGTGTAAGGTATGTACACTATGTTCTAGGATACTTGGACTTGATCTAGGCTTCTGAAGATGAGATACCTGATAGGGGCTCAGTGCCAAGACCTTCGTAACCCCTTTCTATTGGAGGATATTGCTGCCTTCCATTGGATACTACGTTAAGCCACGTCACCGATCTAGACGGCTGAGGCTGAGCATTCGAAAAGCCTCCACATATCTTACCGAATACATCATGCAGCCTCGCAGCCTGTGAAATGTTGCTGTACCAAGTATTTGGGCGTCAGGGACCACATACTATCCCTCTTCATATACTGCACTCTGTAGTACTTCTCGACCGAATGTTCGAGGCCTATGAGACTATCCTTTTGTGATATGGAGGAGGACCTATGATGCCTGAGCCTACGACATTATTGAAGTAAAGACCAGGTAGGTTCGCGCAGTATGCGAAGCGGGCATGCCTCTATCACTGCTCTTGTGCTTGTTCTGATGTATGGTATGTTGCAACCTGCGTCGAATTACTACGTCAGCCTGCATGACTAGTCTGCAATACAAAGACACAGCCTTGTCTGCAACTCCGCCCCACGACTGTCGTTACTTCATGGAGCAGCTTCGCTATGCTTCTCTGATTATTGTTCTTGTCTCTGTATGAGCAGTAACCCTAGCACTCAACGCTCGGGCAGACTCGCTCGTGCCACTGTCAGAGGATTTTATTCTCATCCTGGCTCCAATGGACGGAGCCTCGGGCGCGTTCGCAGTGGTATCGCTCGCCATACAACTGTTTGAAGTTGTCCAGAAGACGAATAAGTTCATCAAGGACCTCAGGAATGTGCCAGGCGAGCTTACCAGACTGTGTGAGAATCTCGACCAGCTAGGTTCTCTCCTGGGAAATGTGAGGCAGCTGCTGGAGCAGCAATTCTTAGTTTCTCGCCTTCCAGGGACGCCGATCTTCATCTTGTCGGCCCTACAGCAATGTTCGAGAGCACTGGAGCCACTGAAAAACATCGTTGATGAGGCGAAAGACGCTTCTAATGGCCATCGGTCGATAAGAACGGGGAAGTTTCTGAGACATGTGATGAAGAAGGAGCATATTCAAGACCTAATGTCTCAATTGCGTGATGCTAAGTTTGACTTGCAATCTGCAGTCTTGAACAACTCATGGCAATTACAGTATGTGATCAATTCTATGATGCTATTGACTGTACTAATCATCGACAGTATACAACATTCAGATCTCATGAGTCGGTTCATTGCTCTCAACACCGTTGATGTGGAGAAGCAGCCGCCGACTAACATGCTCACTAAGGCTACAGTCTCACAGCTCGATAAGGATGTGGACTGTTGCATTGTCAGACCTAGACAGCCGCTATCTGTCACTATAGAGCAAACGGGTCAAACATGGTACAACGGCGTCCTCGGCTCAATCAGAATCCACAGAAAGTCAAGGCGTAGTAATCACAATCAAGATCTTCGACAGAATCCGATAAGTATCACGATGGAGGAACATACATTCCTGATTAGCCCGTCCTTTTTGAGACGGGTGTTCGAGCTACGCTTCTGCAGCAGCTTCGGCCGAATCGCGAGGTCTTTAACTGTCTATCCCGTCTTGGAGGTAGATGACCCAATCTTCGAGATGTGTGTGAGAGGAGACATGGTAGGCATGCAAGTCGCGTTTGGCGCCGGTAAATCATCCCCCTTCGTAGTTAACAAATATGGGCGGTCACTACTCCATGTAAGTAGTTGATTCTCAATCCAACGGAAGGTGAGACTGATCAGACGTAGTACGCGGCACAGTATCTTCACAGCGACCTGTGTTCGTGGCTGCTTCAACTCGGCATAAATCCTAACATTTGGTCATCTCTTGATGAGTGAGTGTGCCCTCGTAGGAGAGGCCTCCTTCTGATGTATTATATAGGACTGCGTTGGAAGGGGTGGCCCAGTATAGAAACGACAGTCTTTCACCCTCTTTTACGACTTCGATCGTTGATACTCTGAGGGTCCTGTCACAAGCTCAAACCGATGTTTCGATGGTAGATGTAGAAAAACTCGTTAGGTTGTACAGGGGGCCACCAGAAGGTATAGAATTCTTGCTTTCACAATTTACCAACCTTGGTGGCACTCCGGATGAACATCACCGACATATGGTTGCAACGGTTTTCCGAGTCGCTGTCCAATGGCTTGGAGGTGACTGCACGCAATGGGAAAGTCTAGTTCGCAAGCTGATTCAACAGGGCGTTGGCATTCATGGCTACGTAGCTGTGGGGAGTGCGCTTCGGCAGGGTTGGGGAACGCTGCTCGATGATTTATTCATATCTACCTGTACACCACTTGAGGCATCGACAGTAGGCAATTCCTGGCTCCGCGTACTGGCCAGTGAGGGATTCGATACATCGAACTACCTTGAGAAGGAGATCTCACTACATACAGCGCAGCATTCCTCGATATCGCTAAAATACCTAGGCTGTCGCAGGCTCGTTTTCCAGCTCGGCGAAACCCAAAGCGTTAGTTGGAATTGGCACATCGAACCAGAGTCAGGTGCCTTTATTGTTCGTGATATTTTTAAGTCCCTGATCTTTACGGATGACTTCCTTGATGTTGAGATTCGGAGATTTATTAATCACCCCCCAGATATATGGCCTTGGGGCTACCACGTCTGGTATAAGGACTTATCGAGTGTCTTGTGGAGTCATTATTCCAGAGGAAGGAAGTGCAGTATATGGGATAACGAGTACTTTTGGGAAACGGGTCGGCTATCAAACTTGGCTGATACTCGTGCGGCCAGACGGATGGCGAAGAAAGTTTGGAAATCGCGCCGTGCTTTGAGGAAAAAGTACCCATCTCAGATGCCTGGGGCTTGGCCGTCTTGATCTTGGTCATTTACCACTTGGATCAGGCTTGATACCTTCTAGATCGCTCAATGAACAATGACTCTCTTGGTACTCTTAATCGTTGCCGACCACGCTACTCTGCATCTGCATAATCATTGCTGCCATCGATATTTGTCTGATGGCTAGACGATTTTCTTGGCCAAGGAAATACAATCATTCGCTGATACTGCGGCAGCGGAGTGATACTCACTGACCTCTTCCGCCCGGAATGTGGCTGCAACACTCCCATCGTAGAAGGGAAGATACGTTTGACTTCCCATACCACGATAATCACCAACTGATATACATCCCACCAACACCATAAACACGAATGCTCGCAGGCAGAGACGAGCCCTTACTCAATCCTACACCTTTTCTCTAACCTGAATCCTCGTGACACAGCCGTCCCATATGAACCTCTCATCCCAAGCCAAGCAATCAAATCAAACTAAGCATCAACCTCATCTCTTCCTACCAAAGTTACCCCTTGAAAGTTACCGCGAACTCCAACGCCCTTCCAAGAATTGCAGCAAGATGTCAACAGTGCAAAGATCAACCTTCACGGCGTCCAAGTCATCATCACCATGAACGCCAGTGATAGACTTCACCTTCTTTGGTGAAAAGAAAGTCTTAAAACCTCATACCAGCGCTTCTAATACCACGATGACAGAATGAGGTAGTATCAGCGCCCTCAACCCTCATCCACGTGCATGATCCCTCGCTCGCTCCATTCCTCACCAACAAATCTATCATTATCATTATTCTTCATATCATTCTATCATCAACAAATCAGCCATACCATCCCCTAGAAACCACTCCCCCACTCCCACTCCCCCCACTCCCACCACCCCCCACCATCACCACCTTCCCCCACCTTCCCCCTCCCTCAAATCCCACATCAAACATCACATACCCCACATCACAAGCACCCCCCTTCAACGCCATAACCGACCGCCATCAAACACCCCTTCACAAAAGCGCTAGCTACTCTGCGTTCGCACTTCAAAATGCCACTGAAAGATTTTGCGAATCAGGACTTCAATGGGGGTAGGGTGTTGAGATTTCTGATTCTGGGGGGAGGGATGTTGGTAGTTGATGAGGAGAGGGTGATGGTGGTGGAGAGGGTGGAGGGGGTGGGGTGGGGTTTGGGGAATGGGGGATAGAGAGTGCAAGAAGGAGATGATGGGAGGTGGTGAGGTGAGGTGAGGGAGATGGTGGTGAGGGAGATGATGGTGGTTGTTTTTTGCAGAGGATGGAGGAGGTTTAATGGCATGGAAGGTATCCTTGGAATCGATTTTGGCGAAGAGACTTGATATAAGGACAGACATGAGGAGTGGCTGTTATGTGGCTAGGCTTCTGCTTACGCTCCCTGGTCTCCTTGTGTATGGTGAATACGTGGTGAATGCTCAAGCCGCTGAGTCTTTCCTGGGAAGAAAACTCACGCTCACCCAATCGTCATTACTGTACCAAATCCCGCGAAAAGGGAAAAGATGTCGAAAGAATTCGAAACAGCAACGAGAAAGACCATCTTAACTATAGAATCCAGCGTCTATCGATTGGAAGCTAAGGCTCTACAATCTCGCAATCTCAATATCATCCTAAGCCGCATCCCCACCTCTCTCACCTCACACCATCCCCATCCCATCCCCAACCCCAACCCATCCCCATCCCCATCCCCACGCCCCTCACCAACCCACTCCCACTCCCCCCCACCCCAACCCCAAAAAACCCTCCATCACAACCCCACAACCGCCCCCACCACCCCCCCCATCATAACTCCACAACTCCACAATCCCCCCACCATCCCCCTCTTCCCAAAAAAAACCCACCCCCACCCCCATCCCCATCCCCTTCACCGAAACAATTCCAAGACTTCATAATGTTGTATCAAAACCCCAAACCGCGCAGCAGCCAATCACACAAGTCGCCGCATATGCCATCCCACAACCGCATTCCGTCTCACCCATCGTCGCCACCACCATCCGCCGTCGCCGTCGCCGTCCCCATCCCGATCACCACTCTGATCCCCGTCCCCCCCTTCAACGTCCCCATCAACACCTTCCTCTACCCCATCCCCGTTCCCACCATCCATATTCCCTTCCCCATCCCCATCCATATTTCCCGCCCCTACACCCTCCCTATCGCCACCCCCATCCAACCCCCCATCCCCATCCCCCTCCCCACCCCCCCCAACAACAAAACCCCCCACCCGATCCACCCACCCCACCCCCTCCCCCTCCCCCTCCCCCTTCACACTCCTACACAACGTACACACCACCCGACTCCCAACTCTAACCGGCACGCCCCTCTGCTTAGCATGCCGTACCGCATTGAAAGCTTCCAATCCCCGCATGGCGAGTTCGCCGGCGGCGACGTCGAGTTTTAGGAGGATGGTGGCGCTGGTGGGGGTACGGATTTGGATTTGGGTGATGGTGGCGGGGTAGTGGCCGTTTGCGCTCATTGTTGGGGGATGGAGGGGAGGGGAGGGGGGAGGAGGTGGGGTGGGTGGATGGGGGTTGGGGGGTTGGGAGGGTGAGAGTGGATAAATGATCGTGAGAATAGTATCTTCTGATGATGTGCATGTAAAGATGTAAACTTGACGATAGTGGATGAATTGTATGCATTCGCTGTGATAAATCTGTCGTTATGTTTGGGAGTAGTCCTACTTTTTGAAACTTATAGGAACGCATGGTTGCTCCTTCCGCCTTTGGAATCTTTGCGGAAGTGTTGTCTGTGTGGAAAGAGCTGTGGTACAAGGACTGATGATAAGGCCCTGATGGAATTGGTTAGATGGAGATTGAGAGTAAGTATCAACCAGACGATTTTTTGGGACGAGAGATTGGTGGTTTTAGAGTAGCGTTTGGCGATGAGGTAGCGTATACAACATATACATGGAATCCCTGATATAGTAGGCTATCTCCAAAGGTTTGCTGCAATGTGACAGGGAACTCGAGGACGCAAGACAGGTCTGTGGTGAAGGAGAAGCGGAAAATTGACGAAACAATCACTTGGAAACATTTAGCGTATTCAGGACTCTTGTTAAAGCTTGGCGCTCAACGTAGAAATTTCCCCCCCCCATTTTATATATAAAATTATATAATAATTAGCTATTAATATATTATTAGTTAATAATATCCTATTCTATTAATATTAAGGCTATACGTAACTATAAGTACTAGCTTATTACCCTTATATTATACCTTATTATCTTATCTCTACCTATAATTAATCCTTAGCTAAGGAGCTCCTTCTTTCCTACTAGAAGCCCCCCGTCGTCGCTAATAGGATATACTATAGTTATAATACTATCTATTAATAGGAACGGCGACTATAAAAATACTATCCTATCTTATATACGAGATAATATTTAGGGCCGCGCCGGCGTATCTATATTATAGTAAAGAAAGCTCTACTAAAATATTAGAAGTAATACCTATAGGTTTATTAAGATAAACTAGTAATATTTCTTAAAGAAGAATAGGGTCTTATTATCTCTTAGCCTACTATCTCTTACCTATTAAAGGAGGAACGGCTAAGTTATTACTTAGCGTAGCTTATTAGACTATAAAGTAAGTAATTACGTATATAATAGTAGGCCTTTATAATAGATATAAGGGTAGAATAACTATATTTCTTAGATAAATTAATATTTAAGGAATAGATAAGCTAGTAAGGTATAGGCTACGCTCTAATTAGTAAACTATTATAGTAGAGTAAGGATATAAGAAGAGGTAATATATAGAGTATACTAGTAGTATATACGACTAATAGATATATACCTTATATAAGTATTTATAAAGGATACTTTAATATAGATAACTTCTACTTATAGATCTTAAATAAATTACTATTATACTATAATTCCTACCCCTAATTAAGGAGTATTATTTACCTAGATAACCTAGGTATCTACCTTAATCCTTATATAAAGGACGTAATAGAGGTAAGAGGCTATATTATTAAATTTCTTCTACCTTACTTATTAGATTATAACCTAATCAAGCTTACTTTTAATCTACTTAAGGTATAGATATAGTAGTATTAGCGACGTCTACGGATTTTATTCTAAGGAGACTTTAATAGCTTTCTTTAGTTTACTATTAAGGAAAGTAGGTATAACTAGTTTATTATAAAGTACTTTAAATACGCGGGTAGTAGATATTAGTTTAAGGGGGATTATAAAGCTTTTTAATAAGAACTTAAGGAGTAGTCTCTAGAAGTTAGAGAAGAACCCGTATAATAAGCTCTTCTAATATATAATTAAGGCAGTAATATAGCTTATTAAAAAGGTAGAATCTTAGTATTCTCTAGATATAATAGGAGAAGTTTATAGAGATATCTATAGAGATATTCTAAGTAGAAAAAAGTAATAGGTAATAGTAAGGTCTAGCTATATTAATAGTAATACTAGGAATATACTATATCTACTTAGATATATATAAATAATATAGAAATACCCCTATTAAGTATCTTTATAATACTTAGAATAGTAATTATATAATAATATTATTACTAATACTTTTTTTATTAACTACCCTTTTTTTATAAATTATTTCCCCTTAAGACCTTAACCCTAGATAAATTCTATAAAGCTAAAATAATTAATTATATACCTTATTAAATATATACTTAATTACCTAATAGAGGTTAGTAGCCTTTCTTAAGTAAATACTCTTCTTATATACCTAATACTAGCCGGAAAGATATGGGATATCCCACGGGATATCCCACGTGGGATGGTATGGGACCGTGGGATGGGATGGGTAAATTAGGTCCTGATCCCATATCTTTATAACGGTATGGGACGGGGATGGGATGGGATTTTTTAGTGGGATGGGTTATTCATGGGACCACTTTATAGGATGAGATATTTTTAGGATATCCCATGATTAGTAAACATATGACGTAGTATTTTCTAAAAAAATATTCTAGAAATCTTTCTTATATAGAAAGCTATGACTAGAAAGCTGACTAGAAAGCTGATATTTACCTTTCTAGTCAGCTTTCTAGTCATAGCTTTCTATATAGTAAAGATTTCTAGATATTTTTAGGATATCCTACTATTTTTAAAAATATTCAGAAATCATTACTATATAGAAAGATTTCTAGAACATTTTTTTAGAAAATACTACGTCATATACTTACTAATCATGGGATATCCTAAAAATATCCCATCCCATAAAGTAGTCCCACGAATAACCCATCCCGTGGGATTATCCCACGAAAACCCATACCATCCCAGAACGGGATGGGACTAAAATAGCTAATCCCATACCATAGTACGGTATAGCAGGCGAGACCAATATCCCATACCATCCCATATCTTTCCGGCTAGTAATACCTAATAAAAACCCGCCTCCCCCCCGTATTACTACTATATATCTAGCCGTCTAATATTTATTATAGAATATAGCCTTAAATGCCTTTAGATCCTTCTTAAACCCTATTACTAATCTATATAGTAATTATAATTCTATTATATATTTATAGAGGTTTATAGATATATTAGCTATAACTATAAGGTACTTAGTATACTAGAACTATCCCTTAATAATTACCTATACCCTTTCTAGTATAGCCCTTAACCCTTCTAATACTACTCTTATCTTCTTCTAATACTAATAGTCTTCTATAACCTATTCCTATTCCAGCTCTAGGGTACTAATTAGACTAGATATAAGGGCTAGTAGAGTATATTACTAGGGTAGTTATAGAACCTATAGTAGTTATAAAGGTAGCTTAGATATAGGAGTTAGTATAGGAGCTAAAGAAGGAGTAGTTAGTTAGTAGATATAAGATATAGTAAGTAGCTAATATTAAGGGGGGGGCGGAGGAGGAGGTAGAGGCTAGTACTAGTATTACTAGTCTAGTACTTAGTTAGGTTATTATAGAGGTACTTTTTATTATTATTATACTAGCTAAAATATCTACTATATTATACTTATTTCTATTATCTTACTTATAATTTTTATTATTTACTCTAATATACTCTTCTTTTCTTTATACTTCTTATACTTTACTAAATTCTTATAGCGCGTAGTTATCTTACCTTAATTCTTAAGTAGATAGTAGTATATTAGGGTAGGTAGTTAATTTATAAAGGCATTATTAATAGAATTAATAATAGCCCGTAATTATACCTCTTATTTTTTAGTACTAAGGGTATAATACTTACTATTAAAAGTAATAAAGTAGAAGCTACTAGGATAATTATTATAATACTCGTCCTTATAATACTATTTAAGATATAATTTTTCTAATATATTACTAGCGGCCTTGTTTATATTATAGTAATAGGCCCTTATTACTTCTTAATTAGTTATACGTATCTTATAACTACGCCTAGGTAACTTCTATATAATATTAACCTTAGAGGTAGGTCTTTATAAGGTAGGTAGAGGCTAATTAGGTAAGAGGGTACTAATAATAATAATTTTAGCTTCTAGTTATTTCTAAATATATTTCTTCTACTCCCCTTATAATATAGGCTCTACCTTTTTATCCTACTCCTCCGCGGATAGATTAGCTAATAAGATATATTAATAGCTAGCTTTAAAGTAAGCGGATTTAATACTAATAGTAATAGAAGCTAACTCCTCCTCTATATAATTAAGATTAAGCTACTTATAAATAATATCTATAACTTTATTTATATTAAAATTATTCTATAACTACTCCTTATTACTAATTTTTTTATACTACTTAGGTTGCGATTAGCTACTTTTAGTACTAATAAGGTTCTAAAGGACTACTCTTATATTATACTAGTAAGGATATATTTATTATACCTTATAGTTAGTCTCCTCTTATAAGTATTTCTTATTAATTAGATTAAGGTTACTAACTTTATTAGACACCTCCTCCTTAGAGGTAGAACTTTACTTCTCGCCGTTAAAGGCTTATTATTTATTAATAATCTAACTTATTAATATATAATCCTAAATAGGTATACCTTATAATAGGCCCTAAGTAAGACGTATTAGTCCTAGCGGAGGTAAAAGATTAAGTTATTTAATAGGTATACTATTAGTCTTACCGCGAGAAGTAGAACTATTACTAGAGGTCTTATAACTATTAAGAGGAGGAGCTATTATACTATTATAAGTATCCTATTAGGTGAAACTTACTTACTATATCTTTACTACTACTTCTATATACTTCTTAGCTAATACCTATATATTTACTAGAGTATAATCGCTATTAGTAGTATTACTAGTATAAGTACCTCTCTTCCTAGTCTTTCTACTACTTTACCTACCGCGCCTACTACGCCTACCGCGTCTATTACTAGCGCTTATTATATTTATAATAACTCTATTAGCCTCCTCCTTTATAGTATAATTTACTTATAAGATATTCTTTATAGAATAAGGGTTAGCGGTATTTAAGGTAATAAGGAGTAAATTAGGCTAGCTTATAGAATAAGTATAATACGCGGCTGAAGATATAATTATAAGAGTTATATATAGCTTTAATTTTAATATATTAAGATATTATAGATAGGAAATATCTAGATAGCTAATTATTATATAATTTTATATATAAAATAGGGGGGGGGGGATTTCTACGTTAAGCGCCAAGCTTTAACAAGAGTCCTGAATACGCTAAATTCAATTCTCCTCTAAATAAGAAGCTGAAACCCCCTTAATCAACGATAATAAAACCTAAGAAGAAAAATTTAACGAAGCTCCGAAGATAGGAATCTAGGTAATTAATAGATTCAAATTACTATAGCAGAGCCCTAAGGTTCTCGAAGATAGAATCGTAGAATTATCTTCCTAGCTTCTGTAATAATATATAGATAGGATAGTAGGTCTTTAATCTTTCTATATTCATTCCTCCTAACTTATAACTTCTACTAGATACGCCTAAGGGTATAATAGTAGGCGATATACGGTATAGTACATTCGATAGAACTTATAACTACGTTAAATTCAGCCTAGAGATAGGCCTTAAGTTACTATTAAGAAATAAATATACGGCGGTCTTAGTAACGCTAGAGAAAAATAAAAAACCCTTATATAATTAGTACTATATCTTCTAATATATCTCTAAAGTACCTAATTAATATCTAAGTAGTCTAGATCTAGTATAATTAAAGTTATATATCTCCCCTTATTACCTACTACCTACGTCGCTATTAGTACTCTTTCTACCCCGCTACGCCTTTATATACCTCGCATTAATAGCTCCTATTTATAGGAGGAGGTTATAACTTTCTTATTATATAGTTATAATAACTAATATATCCTTTTAATAACCCTTATAAAGAGAAGGACTCTTAAGTAGTAAAGAATTAACTAATATAAGTATAAAATAATTTAAAGGCTTAAAAATCTTAATATAATAATTAACTATTATCTTATACTTTCTTTATATTATATTAAGGAACTACTTAACTTCCTAGTATACTAACCTACTATATATTAGGATAAGATATAGTAGTTCTTATAAAATAAATTTAATATTAATATAATATAATAAGCTATTAATATAATATTAAAGTAATTTAACTAAAGTAGGAAATAAGTAAAGAGGATTATATACTAGTAGAGTTAGTTTCTTAGGACTAATTAAGTATTATATCTAGCTAGTTAAAAAGTAGAATAGCTTATCTTCTTAAATAAGACTATTATAAATAAGTAATCTAGCTTTAAGAAATATAGATATATACTATTAGGGGTAAGGGTAACTTAAAAGGAACTACTTATTTATAATAAGAGGTAGAGTATTTTACCTATAATTACTATTAATAGATATATTAGTTAAGAGATTTATTATAACTCTATTATATTAGATATCTTTAATAATTTTATTTAGATAAAAATCCTCCTTTAAATAACTCCTTTTCTTAGTCCTTAGTCTATTCTTATTATAAATAATATATCTATCTATAACTCTAAAGAGCTAGAGTAAATCTATTATATTATAAATATTATCCTTATTAAACTTCCCTTCTATTTACTAGATCTTAATCCTATTAAGATATTATTTATAAAGTTAAAGAGGTAGATTAAGTAGAATAATAGGCTAATAATAGCTTATATAAATAGTAATAACTTTAAGAGCTTTAATTAATTCTTATAAAATACTATATATTACTTAGGGGCTATTAGTATAAGAATAGGTAGAGTAAGGGGATTATTTAAAGTATTAGGAATATAATATTAAATCTATTAAATATTTACTTAGAGTACCTAAAGAATATATCTAAAAAATAAGGAAAATATTAGTTAATTAATATATTTTAATTATCTTTCTCTACCTAATTTATACTTTATTTCTTATAGATCTACTAATAATTTTAGATATTAGACTACTACCTACTTAGTAATAAGCTAGAATTACTTCTTTACTAGGTCTTAAATATATTAAAAGAGGAGTATTTCTAGCTTATAACTTTACTATTAAGGAAAAATCCTACCTTATATATTTAAATCTTAAATCTTAATATTAATATTATTTTCTTTATCTTTATTAACTTTATTAATACTATTATTAATTATATAATTATTAAGGCCTCCCTTTATATACTTCTACTTAATATACTTATTAATATCCCTTATTAAAGCCTCGCTAATATTAATAATAATATTATATTAATAGTATAAATACTTTAGATCTATCTTCTTTAATTAAAGGCTTTTAAGGTTATATTACTTCTTTTAAGCTAGCGACGAGATCTACTTATACGCGGTACTAGCTACGAACCTATTACTTATTAATAGAGCTAAGAGGTCTCTAGTCTAAACGTAGTTAGAATAAAACTAAGATATTACGTAGTAGTAGAGCTCCTTATATAGAGTTTTTATACGCGCGGCGAGCGCGCCCTTAGTATATATAATAATACCTATCTTAGTTCCCGCTAATAGTATCGGCTCTATATATAAGAGACTCTAGGTTAAGAGATAGAAGGTATTATACTAAGTAGAAGAGTTAGAATAATAGGCTAGGGCCGCCCCCCCTAGCTAGGGGGACTGTAACTACGCGTAGGAGTAGGAGTAATAACCCTATAATTATAAGTATAGCCGGCGGGATTTTAATATAATCCGCTTTCTCCTATAAGTAGATTACTATACGGCCTAGTACTAGGAAATAGTGATATAACGGCGGCGACGAAGTATATCTATACCCCCCTAATAACTTTAATAGCTCCCTCCTACGTATTATAGAAAAGATACGCGGTAATTCCTAACGGGAGTACTATAGGCCTTCTACTAGGCTAGTAGTAGTAGTAACCTAGTATTACGGGTTAAATAGAAAAGGATACCTTAATATTAGATAGTATAAGAGAGGAGTAGCTAGGGTAGTAGTAGACTAGTAGGAGGGCTAAGGGTACTTATTAGTATTAGTTAAACTATACGGGGAAGGGTAAGAGGGTAATTAAGGGAGTATAGACCTTTTAAGAGCGGAGAAAGGGGCGTAGCCCTAATAAGAGAGAGGAGTATATAGATATTAGGATCTAATACTAGGGTAGTAATAATAGAGTATAAGGGAGAGGATAGTATATAGTATTTAAAGGCCTAGAAGCGTTATAGTAAATAGGGTAGGTAAGAGAGGTTTTCTTCTATAGTTTATAGTTTCCTCTTAATAAACTAGAGTTAGAACGCCCTTATTAGCTCTAAGTAGCTAGATAGTAGAGTATAAAATATAAATACAAATATAAATTACTTCTTTTATACTAGGTCTAATATATACTCTTATTATAACCTATTAATATTTTAATAACTTAGTAGATACTACTTAATATATCCTCTTAAATTATTACCCTCTACCGCGTTACTTATTAGATAGGGGGTAATAAGAGGGTTACTATTAATATTTTTATACTTTAATAGAGGGAGACTTAATTATAATACCCTTATTCTAATTATTTCCTAAGCCTTTAAAGTATCCTCTTTATCTATTTACCTCTACTCTTACTATATAATTTATAGTAGGAAAATATTAATAATTAACGCGCTAGATAGAGTTATTATATATACTTATAAAGTAGGTATTTAAAGTATAATTAAACTAGATAATAAGCTTATTAAAGTGGTAAATAGTAGAGCTATTAAATGATTTCTACCCCTCTTTTAAATATATTTCTTATATACTTTAATAGCCTATTTAGGGTAGCTAAATAGTTATTAAGGTCTATAACTACTTACTATTATATAAAATTCTTATAATTTATAGGATAATACTTACCTATTTAATATAAACCTAGTAATAGTTTAGATACTTAAGATAGGAGTTAATCCCCTTATATTTATATAAATTTATAAGTAGGGCTATTTATTACTTAATAAATATCTACTTTACTTATTACTTAATAGCCTTATATATTAGCCTTATTATAATAGTAGTAGCTTTTTAACTAGCCTAAGTAAGAGGAGGAGTAGTACTAGATAGTACTTAAGTAAATACTATTAACAAGGTAAATCCTTCTATTATATAAGTATATTAAAAGTTAATATATAATTTAATATCCTTAAAGCTTATAATCTATTTATATAATAATATTTATTTAATTTCTACCTAGCTAATATTAATATTAATAGTATATTTCTTATCCTTCTTCTAGCCCTTTTATATAAGGGTAATTTTAATATTAATAGGATAATAAATTAACCCTTTTTTTTATAATATTTATATTTATATTAGTAAACTAGGAAGCTAGTATACTATAGAAAAATGCGTATTTTATATAAATAACTAGCGCGCTTATATATCAGCCCTAGGGCTAGGAATAATACCGTAAGTTACTAAATATATATTTAGTAGCTTTTAGAAATATAAGGTAATAGGACTAATAGGAGATAAGTCCTACTAATTAGCTATAATATAACTATATTAGGCTAGTACTAACTAGGTAATTATAATAAGGTACTAAGTCTTATTAATAACTAATAGTACTAATACTTAATAGGAGAATTAATCGCAGGCGTAATATAGGTATAGGAAACGGGGCTAGGCTAGGGGGGGTACTTAACGCGAATATAAATTACGTGAATCGACTGTATTTAAAACCTATATTACGCTAGCGTTGACGACGTAGCCGCTATAACTCTAGCGAGCTTCCCGTTTCTTCCCGGCGCTAGAGGAAAATCACGGATTTAAGGCCTTAAATCCGGATTTTCTATATATAGGACTTTTAGGCTAGAATAAAAAGAACCTAAAATTTTCCTATTTATTACTAGTATTTACCCTGGAAAATACGCTTTCAGCGGATTTTCTAGCTTCGAATTTTCTATACTAGTTCCTAGTTTACTAATATACCTTTCTTATAATATTAAATTTAAGATTATAGATATTAATATTTTTACTAGTATTAGACCTACTAATAGTATATATATAATAATAGAAGTTATACTCCTTCCTTTTAAAGAAGACTTTTTTAAATTATATATAATCTATTAATAGTTTTACTTCTAGCTCTAAGTTATAACTAGCTATTAAGGGAGCCCCCTCTTATTCTAATTAGTTTATAAATAGAGATAATAATAATTATTTTAATAAAGGTATAAGAGACTTAGGTTACTACTCCTACTACTACTCCTACTACTACTCTTAAGCCGTATTAAGGACCTCTAAGCTAACCTCCCTTAATAATAATAAGGTAAGAGTAGCTATCTAATAAGAAAGTTTAGCCTTAGCTACCTTAATAGTATACTAACTAGGCCTATATAATTATTAGTTAGAAAGATCTACTATTATAAATATATTATTAGAGGTTAACTACTTAGTAGGCGCTTTTTTATATAGAGGTATTATATAATACTTAGAAGGTATTATAATATTAGAAATACTAAGAAATTAATATATCTAGGCCTTAGAATTACTTAATTAAGACTAATATAGTTAATATATAAGTATAAAGAAAGTATAGATTATTAGGTATAAGCTAGGCTAATTTACGCGATTTTCTCTAGGAATGCCAAGACCGCTATATAAAAGTTATACGATGATATTGTGCAAGGGACGGCTCTGGGAGACGACGGGGGCGATGTTGTTCGTATTAGAGTAGGGAACCGTGCGGGAATTACTTGCAATGCGGGAGGGAAAAGAAGCCTTAGGAGGGTAACGATACGTGCAGACTTGAATCTCATGAAGCATATAGAGATAATGGAGGTTCGTGAGAGATTATGTAGGAACATGCGTAGCGGTGGTAGGCGATCAGAGGGGATGAGGTGAGCGGATGGGGTACTATTGTAGAGTCTCAATCTTAGGATTTGCGTTTGTGTTTGGGAGGTTGTGAAGTGGACTTACATAGAGTTCTGGATTAAGTCGTTTATGCTGTTGGTGGCATACAATTTTCCTTAACGGTAGGTCCAAGATGTAAATATCTAATAAGATGTATAGCTCCTAGGGTATTTGACCTTCTTTCCAATGTGGCTGTTCTTCGTAGAGCGGACATTTCTGCTGTCCAAAGACGATCCGATTAAGTTTGGGTTTGGCTGAATATTGATTTCCTAGCATAGGTATTCGAACGTTGAAGTTTGATGCTTACGAACCATGACGCCTCTCACGTGAAGAAACTTGCCACTTCGATTTCTGAAAGGAGTTTCTCGTCAGGAAAAACGATATATAATGTCGGTTGCAATGATAAGTATCCACTTTGCAACGGATGGCTAGACAGACTTGGCCTTGCGTTGGATACAATCATCTAGATCCGACAGCAATTCCATCAATGGACTCCAAATGATCTTCACAAGCTCTCTTCTTGATTCTTGAACGGCCACATCGAGAATTCCACCCAACGCACGACGCATAGGAGATTCCGCATAGTGGCGGCTATGGTTCCATGGCATGCAAACAGCAGGGCGACCAGTCGATCTATCCTGGTAGATCCAGATTGGTCAATGGGTCCACGGCAGCGAAATGCTCAGATGGCTGTCTGGCCGGAGACTCGACACTCTTCCACGCACTGGCCACTCGCGATGGAAATTCCTTCTCGAAGAAGAACAGGATATGTTCCAGGGGGGTTGCGTTCATGGGATCTGGTATGTGTACTACATAGGCAGTCTGATAGAGTACAGCTGTCATCGTGCTCTTGATGCAGTCCGCAGTCTTCAGCATCTCACTAAAGGTCACTTTGGAGGATTCGAGTATAGCTAGCATAGGCTGATACAGAATGCAAGTCGCACCTGTCTCGAACGAGTAATCCTGATTTACTTCGTGGCCAACAGCCGTGAATCCAATTTTAGAATTCCGAAGGATAGATCTGAGCGTGCGTCTGACCATGAAAAGAAGTAAAACACCATAGAATGCATCGAGAATCCGTTGGGGCCATTGCCTGTATGTAGTATCATACAGGTCGGCAAAGAAACCGGTGACCATGCCTCTGATGTTTGAAGATTCGCTAGGTAGCTCAGTGACGAGGCCGCGAATGACATCGAGATTCTCGATTACATGATCATCGGAAAGCGCTACGGTGAGGAGTCCCTCGGTATCTTCCAGGAGTCTGGCACAGCTTTCTAGCATAAGGAGGCCCCGTAGAGTACTTTGGGAACCACTGGAGGGTTCAGCGCTGTATGACTTTGGTGGTATCAGCGTTGGTGACTAAAAGTAATGATGTTTGCGGGCTTACGCGGCCCGCAAAAGCATTGACAGCTTGAAATGCGACATATGGATTACAAATCTCACGATCCAATTGAGAGCAGATCAAGTTATATATGAGTTCTTCCTTTCCCATGGTGCAGTGCCGGTAGATAATGTGATGTTGATTGATTTGCTCTAAGGGCACCGAGGGCATCACATCAAGATCCGTGAACGTAATGTCGACAGTGCGGCCCTCAGGACCTATTACTCTTAAAGGCTGCGGAAACTTGGATTCGTCTTACCGAAGAGTTAGCTTCAACGCTGGCAAAGACATGTTGTCCTCAGAGTATGGCTTACCCAAGAGGTTCAGCCCGGAGTGGTCTACAAGGCTCCGGTAGCCACAAGACAGTAGTGGTTTGAATGTAGCGCAAGCACTACATGGTGTCATTCCGTCACACTGCGCATTGTGTCAGGAGATCTGGTTTTCACGGGGCTCCGAGTTGTATGGGCGATCATTGTTCCAACAAATCTTAATTGATGAGAAATCATTACCTTCAGCTTAAGAATCGTACATCGCCAGCACGCCGGAGGGCCGGGCAGTACTGGGCACGGGGGAAGAAGACTTCCTCTCGAAAGCTTGGCACTTTGAGGCAGCCCGGGAAGGTTGGGAGGGTCGTATACTGTCTTGCTGCACGGATTCAGGCTTGTGAACGACGATGGGAGGGCTAATAAACTATGTCATAGCGTACAGCTTGGGTCGCCCTCCTGGACTATTTGCCAGCGTCAAAGGCATCTGGTCATTCTTGATGTGAATCGCTACATGCTAATGGGGGCGTCAGCCGAGTTTTTGCCATAATGAGATGCTTTAATTCCCTTTCGGAGGGCTGACGCCGGCTTGAATTCCTTGGTTGAAGTGCAGAAACCACAACGAGACTCGCATTTCGCGATCGAAAGCGTGCCAGTAGGAGCCCAGGTATGGAGGTGAGTACTGTTGGAACAGGGCATGGTAAGGAAGTTATCGATCAGCCTGCTTTATTGTTGAATAATATGATGGAACGGTTGAATGTTCAGCTATGGACACGTTGGCTATTTGTAGTCCATGCCAAGCATATAGGGCTGATACTGATATCCAACATTTATCAGGTCGGCAGATGTAGTGTACTGGAACATAGATGGCAACTGGAAGCCTTATATAGCTCGAGCCTACACAACGTTAGAACTGACGGGTGACGGTATGAGACCAAGAGACTCAGAATCATCACAGCCTCAGCGGGCGCTACGGGCCAGCCCGATCTCGCTACACGAGCCAACCAGATGATAGATATCCAGACTTCGCTGGACGGCTCAGATGAGGCTAAACTTACGCTAGGATAAATAGTTTTGAACTAGTTTTAAACCAGTTTTCTGTCGGCCCTTGGCAAAGCGCAGCAGCTACTTTACCAGAACTAGTTTCAAACCTCCAAATCATGCATCGCCGTGGCTAACTGCTACGATAAAGGATTTTTGTGCCATATGGGGAGAGTATATAGTTATTCCAGCAGGCTTCCTTTTAGATCCATCATCTCCACCCTGACTTACCCTTGAGAGCCTCCAATTGACACCCCATGACAGATTGACATGGCTACAGTACTGCAGATACTCGCAGCCTTCTTGGCGCTTTCTGCTCTATATTCTGCACTTCCCCTCCAGCCTTGTCCTTGCATTCTTCCCCATGTGACAGGGACGACTGCTTCTGACACCGGTTTTCCAGCACTGGGAGGATCAACTTGGATCGCGCATAGCACCAATCCTGTCACCCAAACCCTGGGGATCATATATCGTCCGGATTCATCGACCAAACCTTCTGTGCCTGCTGCTGCTGCTGCTGCTGCTGCTATCAGTAGCGCTCAAGAGCAATCCTCGTGGAATTCTGGTGTCACTAGTACCGTAGTATTCGGCTGCATTGCTTCGATCCTTGGGATTCTGGCCTATTGGGCCACGATCTGGCTTGGTCGCCGTCAGACCAGCTTCACGGCGAGAAATAGTACGTTGTCCATTCCAACGAGAACTTTGTGACTGATATTCAAATAATCAGACACCTTTTCGAGTTCAGCACGGGAGCCAGACTCCATACTGGGAGGAAACCAGACTGTGCTATCTCCATCATACACTGCCAACACGAATCATACCAGCGTACCCGAGCCAGCTGAGCCACCCGAGCAGCCATGGAAGGAATCTTCACCAAGCATCCGCGCGCTGGACCGTGGACCGTATTTCATTGAGGCACCCCCACCGGCTTATGTCCCTTCAAAGCGTGCGCCTTTGAGTCCTTCGTCTCCTGATTTCGGCCATTTCATTTGGTGTCGACGTTGCTTCACTTCATAAAGCTTGGAAATTTTAGGCATACAGTGTACCATATTTCAGATGCGACGCCTTGCACGAAAGGACCTTGATAGCCGGGCAGGGTTATAGATGATTGTGTAGAAATTCCTTTCTCCCCAATGTCGAATTTTGAGACCCTGAGACTTGGTCTATCATTTATATTGAATCTTAGGCTCCGAATGCTTCGCCCACTGTCTCAGATGATCATTGAAACAAAGCTTTCAGACCCCACTAGTCTTAAATCTCGCGTATCCGGCGATGATGGCAGTCGTGGCGCCAGCAAAAGACGCACCGAGCAATAGAACACAGTCGTAAGCAAATCAAACCCGACGACGGCTCACGCTGCCTTACAGACAATGGGACCACAGTAGTCTCTTGGTGATTTGTACCTTCTAACACGACCTTGACGGACATTCAGTATTTGCTCTATGACACTTGACCCGTGCAAGATGGGAGATGCTCTGGACAAGGCGAACTGCAGACGAGACATTGGGTTTCGATAGATTGAATTCTTAGCTCTGGACCTCTAAAGCTTGGGTTCTTGTATGGATTAGAAATTGCATTCTGCAGCCGTGAAGGGCAAATTTACCATCTCGGCCTGTAACTTTCTTCGCGAATGCTGCCTACCTAGAAGACAGTACTGCCGTACTCCGCCTTCGAAACATGAGACTCATATCCATATTGCGCTGATACACATTCATCTCATTCACTTGGATGCCACACCCACATGGTGAATGATAGAAATTGCAAAACACCAGAGAGCATTTGCGAGATGTAGGGCAAAATGAGGGATGAACCGAAGATTTCTCAACTAAGGAAAACCTGAACGAATCACATGACCCGGAGATTAAGCCAGATCTAGACGCAATCAGCCGCCCAGCAAAACCAAGATTCTGGATCCTGTGGCTTGATCCTACGTCACCCGTCCACCTCACGCGCGTCATCCCACCACGCTCCCACCACGCTCTGTTGACATTCAACATCACCAACCTTTCACCACCGCCCACAATCCTTCCACCCACCAACAAACAGACCAGACCCAACTCTCCCAGCACCTGTGTACCAAGTCAACCTCAGTCTACAACCGCATACCGCAATCATGACGGAATGGACGAAGCAAAAGTACAACGAAGCCTACACCAGCTACATGCCCTGGATCGAAGACAAAGTCCTCGGATACTGGGGCGAGAACAAGACCTCCTACACAGCCAAAGGTATATACCCCATCCCCTCCCCCCTCCCCTCCCTCCTTCCCCCCATCCCCTTCCCATCCCCTTCCCCCCCCCATCCCCCTCTCCCATATCCCCCCCATCTAACACACCCTCCCCCCCAACAGATAAACTATCCACCGACCTCACCGGCGACAAAAACATCAACGCAATCCAAGGCGGCATCGCCGAAGGCGTCGGCGGCACCCTCTCCTCCGGCGGCATCCTCGGCGGCGTGGGGGATCTGTCCAGCAAGGAGGGTGTGAATCGGGCCGAGAGGGGGGATCCGGGATTGGATCCGAAGGAGTTGGAGAGGTTGGGGAAGAAGGAGGAGGTGAAGGGGTGGACGGAGACGCTTAGTGGGGGGTATTTGGGTGGGGGGAAGAAGTGAGTGAGGAGGTGGATGAGGGGGTGGGGAGGGGGTGTGCATGGGGGGAGGGCGAGGGGTGAGATACCAAGTGATGAGTGATGCGAGCTTTACGTATGCGTGGTTTCGAATGTGGAAATGTTGGATCGAATAACGGCATATTGCACATATTGTAACTTGCGGTTTTTCATCTAATTGGCTCAGGTTTTCGTCCGTGTTGATCTTGGACATGGCATATTATGATCTTTCTTCACAGATACGACAATTATTATCATCCTTCATCGCACAGCAGACTGTGCCACGGACTCAATCGTCCATCTCGTGAGTTGGGGGAAGTGGATTTTTGATAGTTACGTCGGCTTTTAGGCTATCAGTAATGTTTCTTTTCTGGGATTGTTTTGAGACATTGATGTGGTTCTTTCGTAAGTTCTTTCTGATCCAAGGTATATCAATTTATACCATCAAAATCAAACTCCAATCTAGAATCCGAAATCTACCATCATCACATATCCCAGCAAATCACTGCAACCTCTTGCATAGCAATCCATCGGAAGTATGAAATGAAATGATGTGAAAAGAGGAAAGGCTGATCATCGACGCTGCGTAGGCATCTGCACGCTTGCGTTGCGGCGGGAGAGGCGGTAGCTTTTGTGAGACTCTTATTGGGTATTTGGGCATGGGCGGTTGGGGGTTTTATTTACGGTCTGTTTTATGATGGATATGGGGGTGGGGTTGGGGCTGTACTAATATAGATGGGCTTGATTTTGGCGTTGTGAGAATGGGTGGGAGGAGCATCATGTGGAGAAATTTGAGTATTTTGCTTTGTATCGATAGCTGGAGTCGAGGATTGAGGGCCTTGGGGTGAAGAATTTGTGATGGGATGGTGTTTCAATGTAGATGATGACGATGTAGATAAGAAGGGCAAGTGTCGTGAACTTGCTTCGGAATCTCCTTTAGTGGAATGCTTCCGTCCATTGCTCCATGTCCGCGTAGTCGTAATTCTCCATACCGGGAAAGAGGACGAGGTCTGCTGACTGATCGAAGCTTGCTTCTACATGTTTATTGATCAGCTTTAAAGGTTTGAAAGTGAGGTCTAGAATCAGTGTAGCTATCGGCTCTGGAAGTCGCTCAGAGCACGAGGGTCATGCACTTACCTTTAATGATCGGCTCGCACAGTGCTGGCTCTTGACCAAACCCATAATCACCTTCGGACCTACTGTGGATGGGTGGGTGCTGCACTTCCCAGGGTGTCGATTCCGCTGCCGATGGAGGCGTGGAAGAGTTATGAGCTGAGACAGACTGGTAATGGCTACTTGATGATACTGGTTCAGTGTCCATTGCCTCGTGACCATCATCGGCTGGGTTGGCTGTCTCACTCCACGCATAAGCATTTTGTGTTTTGCATTTGTCGAACGCTGCGTTGGCGAGGGATACCGCGCTTCGCTCGTCTGAAGGTCCCATCTCCAGAATCAGTTGCAAGTCTCCCAATTCAGATGCCTCCCACAAGATTTCTGGGTGTTGCCATCTATGCTGCGCTGTCATTTGCGCATCCCACGCTTCGCGTACCCCTGGCTGTTTGAGCAGACCATAGATCACATTCGTAACACTCCACCCGTCTACTGATTGATGTCGTCTGAAATGCTCGACGTCTAAGTGTTTGAGACGTTCCTGCAGGCTGGGGAAGAGACTGACGCAAAGACCGCAAGACCAGAATCGCCGCCCGCTACCGCGTAGCCAATTCTTGGCCAAGGTACAGCCCCGGACAAGATCGTGGACCCCGTGACACTTACTCAAGTGCTTTGTCATATGGTCTCTTCTTTTGCAGGAAAATGAACATCCCTGCACATTATGTTCAAATGCGTGTTGCTCATCAGGGTCTGGGACTCCGCAAATGAGACACTCGGTGCCTGATCCTGTGATACCAAGCCATCCATCTGGTGTGCACTTATAAGTATACTCATGCTCTTTCTCATGTTTCTTCCAGTCCGAATCATTTTTATAAGATCGATGTTCTTCGCAGATTGTGCAGCGATAGAGATGGGGTCTCTCTATGTGTTTGGCAGACGGTCGGGCATGGGAGAGGACCTCCGAAGAAAGTTTGAAGCCGCTCAACGGTACAGGCACAGCCGAGGCATGGTGCGTCACTGGGTAATGCAACGCTGAAGTAGAGCTGCTCTGGGAGGCATCGATGGCTCCAGTATCGCCTGCGAGATGCCGTCAGAGACATTAGATGTGGCAATGGAAATAATGGAGACGTACTCGTCGCCCGGGCATCTCTTAGCCAGGTACGTAGCTTCCGATCTGCACAACCACTCAAAGTCTTGATGGCACCGACTTGTTCGGGCAAGAGACCCTCCCCGTGCCCACGGCTACCTTCGCCGCGCCGAGAACTGCCAGCACTAGACCTGGCATACTTGAGGTAGGCAAAGACGTCATCAACATCTTGTCCATCCAGCAAACGAACGGCCTCCTGCTGCCCCGGAGTAGGAAGCTCGTAGGCGACATCGCGTGGATAAGGCTGCGGCCCATCGCTGGATGTCATCTTTCCAATTGACGCTAGCCGCTTCAGGAAGTAGTACCAGCTGCACAATATTGTGAACGAACCTATCGTCCCTAATATACACACGACTGAGGAGCACACAGCTGGTATTGATACTCATAGTATTATAGAAGCTGACTGAATTGGCCATGGCCTCTTTGGCTGCCCCTAATTTCGAGGTGCAACAATGATGGTTATGAGGGATGTCAATGGCAATTCGTGCCATTTTGGGTTTGATGGAAGCAAGAGAAGCCGCGAGATTTCATGCCTAAGCTCCGAATAGTTAGCTTCTGTACATCGGGCACAGGGGCCCCCCCAAACCATTGCATATGCGGAAAAGCGGAGTATGTGAGGGAATATGTCGGTTAAACAACAGGCGCCTGATAGACGACTTCAGCTACGTAGCAACTATTCCCCCTTCGTCTCTCTACCTTCATGGCCATCAATAAAATATCTTCTACAGAATTTTGACGCTTATCACATTGCTTGGCAGCCATCGTCTTAACATCCGCCCTGATAATAAGCGATAGAACTTCGTGCATTAACCCCTAAATGGCCTTCGTACGATCTCAGTCGCACAAGTTGTGCGAAAACTTTTGCGAAAAAAACTATTTAGTTTTACGCGTTGTATTCTTATGGCGACTAAAAGGGGACGAGTGAGTAATCTTAGTTGCAGCGCAGGTTATTAAGATCGAGGGTTGTGGAAGGGGAGGCTGTGAACTAAAAGTAAGTTTGGTCCAGAAGTAGGGGAACTCTTCTAGTAGGCAAGTCTTTTTGGAATTGTTACTCGAGAGACTCATCTTGCCTCGAAGAGGGTACATAGCCCCCATACAGGCGACTATATCCGTTACTAGAGGATTGAGCATGATGTCTATATTTTATAGATACGATACAACAATACCTCTTCTCCCGACTTCATGATGTATCGATGATGCAAATACCAAGAGCATTAATTAGAGGCACATTTCATGGCAAAGTGCCACGTTCTATGACGATGATCGAGAATATCAGCAAACGTTTCACAGTGTACGAATAAACATTTTCCCGCCCATCGAATAAAGCGCCTAGTGTTCCGAAGCAGCTATTTCTTACTGCTAAAAGTTCACGCGGAGATCGTTTAGCGCCTAACGAGCCTCTTTTAGAATACCTAAACATTACAAACATTCGAGTCTATGTCAAGACTTGTAGCACGCAGGTCTATATGCTAGACTGATATACCATCAGTGATAGTTGACGAAAAGTGCAACATGGACTGCGAGGCATGAACTACGTACTCGCCAACAGATCACCATGGCTCAAACTGCTTGCTGTGCTCTTCCAGACCGGCAATGTTCGTAACTTGGGTCTTTCTCCGAACTCTACCATGAAGTTTCGCGCAGTAACCACACGTCCAAGAATATCGGTGGGCGCAATGTGAGTGCAGAGCAACCTTGACGTCTCTTCGGATGTCTTTTTCTCCCGCGAGTTCCTTCTGTTCGACGTCATATTACACCCACTTTTGGATTTGTACATCCATAACATACTTTAATCGCCTTCTCTGATCTCGAGCGCAACTACACAAAGTGCGTCGGCGTCCGATATCAGCTTCAGATATCGATGTGAAGATCTGAAAAGATCTAGAATCTCTACTTAGTGCTGAAATATGATTATCAGGATGGTATGGGGTACCAGTAGACATTCGTAGATAGTGAGTGCGAACTGGATTGATTACCTTTGAGAGTAGAGGTGTGATGATCTGACTGTTTTCGTACACTTCTGCTCTTGTTGATCGTCATGGGTGATAATGGGGTTTCTTATTTTCTTATTCTAGAAGGGTAAGAGGCGAAAGGGTATGGGAGAGGAATGATCAGGAGATTCTTGTGGAAAGGCGATTGGTAGGAAGAGGGTCAGAGCTGGACTTGGTTCTGCTCTGGCTTGAGAGCTTGATCGTGGGGCTTTCAGGGTTGAGGTGCGGGTACGAGAGTGAGAGCGGGGGAAGCGTAATGATGGAGGTGGTGGAAGTGAAGTTAAGATCGAGGATTATATTTCATTGTACGTGGTCTATGAATACATCAAATGTGTAACATGACGGTTGAGAATGAATCGAGGGTCGTGTTCCTAAATGCTAGCGGGGAGACAGAAATTTTCGTGGGCTATAAATCCATCGGGAAACTTTGCTGCCGTTTACTCTCGAGTTTTATCCGAAGGGACTGTCTGTTACTCCTCATGGGTCATACTGTGTGTCGTACGTGCATCTTGTTGGGTATTTGGTGAAGCCCTGATTGACCTCATCGATTGTGTAATCACTATTCATCTCGGACATGGACCTCCGTATTCGACAGTGCGTCTTACCATACCTAGGATATAGGGTGAATGCAACTTCATGTGTTGACGTTTGCTACCATGGCTTTGCAATCCTTGTTGTAGGATGGCGGAGGAGTGATCGTGCTGGGTACGTCAGCCGGTATCTTGATGATTGGGAGCGTTGATACCGTGGTAAGCTGTGAAGGGATCAAGGAGGATCTACGTGTTTGGAAGCCCTGGATAGTATGGCGGAATCTCTGAATCGTCGGCGTGTTCGTCAGCTGTTGCTAGCGAGAGCGTAGAGGTAAATTCTGAGATTGGATCCGCTTGCCAGGCTCCGATGCCATTTAGGTAACGGTTAGACAGCCCCTGGAAGTTCGATGCAGTGGATGGAAGAGGGTTGAGTCCGCTCCAAGATGGTTGGACAGGGACTTCAAGGCTTTGGGGCTCATCGCCATCGAGAGACGGTGCTGTCGAGCGATCGTTGTGATACTTGTTGTCGTGATGTGTGGAGATAAACGCCTGAAGAGATGTGAGGCCACACACTGGTCCGTGAAGCGAGATGGGAATAGCATCTGTCGCTGAAGTCTGTCCGCAATTTGAGCTGCCTTGTCTCCAAGGGTTTTCTGGCATGATTTGGTGTGTGGGATAGGCACAGGGACATGGCGGGCCGAACAAGCCTTCCACAGGTTGTAGTCGAGGATCGCCATATAGAGACTGTGCTGTATCAGATTGACCTGTATACTTCAGTCAGTCTTCACGATCTGTTTATGTGCTGGAGAAGGGCTGATACTACTCACCAGGAAAGCTCTCTCGATCGGCCGTTTGTAACCATAACACAACCTGAACTTCGCGACACGCCGTCAAGGCAGAAAGAACATCGAGTTGCCGACGAGTAAGGCACATAGAGCGGCAGAGATCATGGTTGCCGGCCTCGGATGAGCGTGAACCCTCAAGCAATGCTGGTATGTCAGTCACTACATATGGTCGTAACGCATTGATTGCTCCTCACTGGAGTGGTGTCGGCACACAGAAGGCAAGCCTTCGTTGGAATGGGCTAAAGGCTGTGTACCCGTTTGTGATGCGTCTAAATCAGGCTCCACCAGCTGACTCGATGGACTATGAGAAGGAGAAGGTCGAGCGGTGTCTGTTGATGTCGTTGGCAATGCGTTCCTGCCTCGTATGGTCATCGAAACCTCCCTATTTGAACTAGCCTGCATGATACTTTTAATTGAAAAGATGGGACGATACTACTAGGCTTGGTGGTAAAATTTCAATTGGGGACGAAAGAGCCTCTTATAGAGGATGAGCTGCAAGAGTAGTATGCTGTTTCGGTAGCCGAAGCCTCTTACTAGACAGGAAGCAATGAGACATAAATTGGAATGGCTGCCATGGCCCTAGCCTTGCATCACTCCCTCCACCAAAGTCCAAGGTATCAGCCACGGTCAATGCAGTTGTCTATATTGCAAGATCGTAAGATGCAGACGCTGGACCCCACGTTAATATTGAGGATACAATACTAGTCGGCCGGCCGCTGCTAGCGGGCTGTCGTCGTTTCGAGACAACGTGGATCATAAGAGGAGCGGCTAAATCGATCTTACTCACTTGGATCTTCGGGGGTTCACTGAATGTCGACTCAGTCAGCGACTGATAGGCTTGATAATGAGGGTTGGAGATGTGCGCGCTGCGGGCGTTTTGTGGCTTGGGCGGCATCCTCGAACGCGCTAGCGCTGCCACGACTAGGGGCTTCCACGGCGGATCCCAGGAAGGAGGATGGTGGAATTGAAAAAGTGATGGGTGTGGCAGGGGGGTTGGCAAGGGTTGCAGGGAGTGTGCAAGGGCCTCACGGATTTATCTTGCAAGAGTAGCCTGACCCGTAATGTCGGCGCTAAGGCTCCCACCTCCTCGGGTCACATCTAACCTGGTTGAGCTTGAGGACCCCCTATCAACCGGCATGGTCATCACTGCTGATGGCTCGCCCTTGATCGCGGCACGCGATCATCTAGATCATCCGTGATTGGTATTTCATGCAACCAACACGCAGCGAAGCCTTCATAACTGAGGTGTGCTGCCCACGGTATCCAATCACATCACAACAAACTTCGCAGTGGCCATCTCAGCTATACGCAAAAGTGGACATTGGGAAGACGGTCGACAATCACAGTGAAAATAAAGCTGAGCGGACGCGACCGGGATCTTCACCAACCTAGATATAAATAGATGATCGGCATCCAGGTACCCCACGCAAAATCCCCTAGAAGCTGAAAGGAAGGTCTCTAGCTCGAGGCTAACCATGCAGTGACGACTAGCATCCCTGCCCGCCACGTGTTGCCGCTTGCTTGAATTATTTGGTAGCAAACGTCATTTGTCTGTCTACAACCATTGATGAGAGGCTCTGAGGCAGCTGAGGCCAGCGCTGCGCTAAGATTACCATCAACTTCATTCGACCGCCTAAGTCAAAGAACATCCATTATGCGTCGCCCCCACCAGGCTGTGACAATTCTGTTATCATTCACGAGCTGATGGTACCTATATAATATCATCGTGGCTTGTCAAATCGGCGATCGGTCCGGGAGAGTAAGGCTGGAAAAGTGAGCTCTGACATGTTTCATCGATACGCAATGGCGGTCCGCTATATTAGATTGTCTGCCACTACGACAGGAGACAGTCATGAGTCCGGAGCAAGGTTCTCATTGCCGCTAAAATAGGAGCGGCTCTTGCAGTGCCCTTCAATCTCAGCGCTGGAAAGCTCGCTAGTATGTAATTGAGTAATTGAGTTGAACAATGGGCAGAGGCGCTGAGAAAGCATGTCCTCATACCTGGTAAACGAAAGGTTTCGAAGAGGTTCACAATCGGGTACAATGCTACGCGATCGACTTGACCGGCAGAGGAGGCCATGAGCTTCGACTGAAGCAACGTGAGCTTCGCCGAAGCCCATCAAAAGGATTTTAGGTAAGGTATGCGGATGGTGACGATGCGCTGATCAAGCTATGGTGGATTCAAGCGACTAAGCCCCTCTGGGCTAAGAAGAGTACTCTAGGCTACTGACTAAGTAGCTCGATTGCTTGCCGCCCGGCTGCCTCCCATGCGGGTTGCAAAAAAGCTGGAACGTTCAAGCCAAGGATTTTCGTGGGGTTCCCGCCAAGGCCCAACAATGATGCTAACCACGAATGACTTAGAATAGTGCTTCGGGGCCCAATCCAAATGCGTATTTTCTCTTTGCCCTTCTGTTACGAAAAGTCAACGGCACAAGTCTTCATATACCCGCATACATGGTTTGTGATTGCATGTTGTTCACATGTCATGCACGGTAATCTGGTTCTACCATTAGGATCTTTGAGTCCGAGCAGGCGCTCGTCCGAGCTTCATTGTATCAATGGCATCGCGTATGGTTTCCGCTATGGTCGATGTTCAATCTGTCATCGGATACAGATTCAAGAACCATCAATTCCTCCAGGAGGCCTTGCAAATGCCTAGTACTACATTTCGGTCCAACAAAACCGCCGAAGTTGGTGCAGTCGAGGATGTTTTGGGGATTAGAAGATCAAGAGATGGCATCAAGAGACTCGCCGCTGTAGGCGACAGCGTCCTTAAGACAGCACTTCTCGAAGATTGGTACTATCAGGGTCACCCAAGAGGTTAGTACGTACGATTAGCCCCAAGAGCCGATGTACTCAAGTACTTCATAGATTTCATAGCTATATTCTTGGAAAGGGTCGTGTCAAATCATAACCTCGACATGATCGGTCGTAAATATCATCTTGATACAATTATTCGAGCAACCCGTCAGAGTAACGTCGAGCCGGCGTCCAACTACGTAGCTGGAACAGTAGAGGCGATTCTGGGTGCTACGTATCTTGATAGTGGCATGACGTCCGTGAAAATGGTAATGTCCAATTTAGGTCTGAAATACGAAACCTCGGACTTGGCAGGGTTCACAGCAGATCCTCAATCAAAGCAACAACAAAATCAGTCGAGTCAACAAGGCCTGGCATGCAGAATCACTGGATCAGTAGATGCCTTGCAGCGCTCTATTGTTGATGTTCTTTTTCTGGGTAACTGGACACAACTATGGGCGGCCTCGGTTGATCCAAATGGGATCCTAAACAAGGCCACAATCTCTGGGTCACAATTTCTACAGCTATTGACCACATGTCAAGACACGCTCCTGAAGTTAGCCACACCAGAACAAGAATGGAATATCATGGAGGTAGCAGGCTCAGCTCATGACGTACAATCTCTTATTTCAACCTCGAAAAGTGATATGAAACTCCGACTATCGAGACAAGGACTTGGGCTCTGGGGATCAAGTAGGGACTTCCATAGAGCACGGACAGTCATCGAGAGCTCCTGGGCAGACTTGCTATACGTCTTACACGATAGTCACTTCATCGATCCTAGCCTCACTAAGTCAATCGAGCAACAAGTATTTCGCAACTACCAACGCTCAATCCAGCGCCTACACCATTTTGTGCGATTTCGGTATATGGTCTTAGCTTTTGCACCAAATGCGTCATTGACGACCCTACAAGAACATATTGCAGGTGTGTCGAGGTCAGGCCGGCAGGTGCTAGGCGCCGCAAAGTCACTAGAGGCGTTGCGCCGTAATGGTTTGCCACGTTAGCGGGCGCATCAACTTATACCCCTATTAACCAGGCCTAAAGTGACTCAACACAACAAGAATTCGTTCCCACAGCAAATAGAAAGTCAATCAGCCCAGTCAGACAAGCAGTCGCAGGATCTTGTATCCTTCTTCCGCGATCGGGCTAAGCAACAAGCCATTCGAAATATCGAGAGGTCTTTTCGCCGGTTGAGTCTTCTTATGGAAGGGCTCCTGCGTATGATTACCATAATATAACTTATACTGCTCCGCAAAGTACTCGAGAATGTGGTAATGTCAGGCCGGCAAACACAGGGTATCGCAAGTTTCATCCGTCAATCCACCAGCACACTGAGAACTCAGGACTACAAAACTTCGCTCATGCACATGAATATGATTCAAGGAGATTTGCATTCAGATCAAGATCCTACATCAGAGACGCGACTAGCATACCTTTGCAAGCTCTTAGAAGACGTGATAAAGTCAGGCGGTGAAGTTCAAGGTCTGACAGATAGCTTCAATAATCATGAAGTTCATAGACCGATAAGTGGAATATCTGACATCTCACGGGCTTGACTTTGCAGCCATCGTCACTGAATCAGGAGTTGGTGACACAGCACTCGAGCGCCGGGCTCATACTAAAGTACAGCTAAATGAGTGTCCGGGTCATCTAGATTCAAGGTACCAACGGGATCTGGTGCACAGATTAGACGTACGAGGTCCTTCTTCGAGCTGCGCCATTATTTCTAGCCCGATCTCCCAAATCAGTGCTTTCTACAACGTCATTCCTTGGTATCTAGGTGTAGCGGCAAACTTGGATTGTACGCTAAAAGGAGGAGTATCACGATGCATAGCATGTGCATCCCTCGAGGGGCAACTCGTTATATTATCCATCAACACATGCTCCATTTTCCATGCTTCTCCAACTTCCCCACGTCCTTCGCAAAAACTCCGATCGAATATATTCGAAATTAGTGATATAATGCTTCTACCTATTTGGCCCTCCGCATTTTCTACGGGAACGACAGATAGAAAGGCAGTTGTTCCAAACTTACGAAAATCTTGACAGGTAGCCTCCTAATAAGCGACTCATCAAACACATTTATTTTCGCGACCGTATCTGGAATTGAGAACTTCTCATGCCGTGTACGCCGATCTAACCGCCGTCTCAATCCTCTTCACATACACCCACCCAACCAAAGTCTGGCCAACCACAATCTCCATCCCGACCTCCTTGAATTCCCCTAATCCCAACATAAACACCGGCATTTGTGCTAGCGCTCTCATCATCCACTGAGCCTGGTAATATGGAGGCCTACTCGAAGTACGTGGGGGGTTGTTGGCATCTACACTGACAACTTCCAACTCTGCAGCCGGAATAAAAAAAGTGCCGTTGCTGATGCGCTCCGTTCGTCTGTAGTTCGACAGCTGGCGTAATCCATCTAGGGCGGCGTTGCAGATATCGTATTTGCTCAGGACGAGGCCAGAGAGATGGAATTTGACGTGAAGACTCGGATCCCTCCTGGAGGCGATGACATCGGTCGTGGTGATATTAGTATTCGGGTCCACTATGTCGAGCCATGTTGTCCTGTCGTACGGTGGTACAAGAGGAATTACATCCTGCGTTACATTCCACGGACGGGCAGGTACGCCATCTCTGCCTTCAGTAACACTATACTCAATAGTTGCTAGTGCCCTTCCGCTATACGTGAGCAGAAATATGGCACTCTGAAAATTTCGCGTTTGGATCATGAGGTCGATAGCGATGTTAAGGCCCCATACCGCAAATCGTTGGGGTACTTTACCATACCGGAGAAATCTATCAGGTCTTATGATGATTTGGACTTCTGGGTGGCTGTCCAATCTGTACACCGTCTCGCCGAGCAAGGCACCGAGATCTTCTAGTGCGAGCTGGAGGGCGGCATCGAGTGATATCAACAGGGCGGAGTTTTCGTCGAGCTTCGGGCCTTTGAAGGAGGGCACGCAGCCGAAGAAGGGGTCGATGGAGTCTGGGATCGCTGCATGATCTACGCTTGAGATCTCCAAGTTGCTTGAATTGAGAATTTGGGTGTTTGCGTTGTTAATATATGAGTAAGGTATACTGATGGCGGCGACACGGTATGAAATCGAAGACGGAAACAAGACTGCCGCCATAAGTGATAAGTCAATGAGCCTTCTCATGGTGACACAGCCTCGAAGCCACGAGGCCGGCGTCGAAACAAACATGCGGGACTTTTGTACGTACCGCGACATTCATATCCGCCATCGCTTGCGCCAAAACGCGTGTTTTATCTACCCACGGCTCGGAGAAATTTCGTGGTCAAGTATAACCATGGAAGATTAGCATCCGCAAGTCGCTTGTTCGGATAATTGAATCAAGATCTGTTGGAGAACTACCGCGATAGCGACATCAGCCCCTTGGCATTTATACAGAGAGCCTACTCGCCGCGACATACCTTCCTAGATATTCAACGCATTTCCATACAAAACACGACGTGCTTTACCTTCGACAGTCGTTGCCAACTTACTCGATATCTGAACAATATGAATCGTCCGCCACAAGGCGATACCACGGCTCGGGATTCTGTCCTATTGTGTGGTCGTTCATCCAGGCACTCGGTCTAAACCAAAGTATCACCCGAAAGCTCCGGCATTTCTCCTCATATCGGACGTTGTGCGTCTACTCAGAATCGATGTGCTCAGAGAGATCACGTCCCTACCACCCTACAATATCCCATCATGTATTCATCGTATCTCATGTATGTTCTTGAAGTCAACTGTCCGCACCTTGACGGTTTACGTTCGGTCGGCTTCATCAACATAACCTTTCCCCCTTTCCAAATCAGAGTCTGGGTACGAATTTTCCGCTCACTCATGAGAAAGCTGGTGCAATGGTAGGTTTGCAAGTTGATGATACAAATATCAGATGTCAGATAATGATAGATGGCAGTAGAGTGAAAGGGGAGGTGAGATTCTGTGCCAAGGATATACAAAAGAATGATCACATGACCGTCTTCAAGATCTGATGAGGGGTAATTGGACTAGCGCTGGAAGGATGTATTTAGGGAGGGAAATACCCCTATTCTTCCTACTCTTTAGCAACCCCCATAGTAGCAAATCAATATTAGACGACGACAACATAAATCATCCCTTTTCTAGATCCATGGGGGATGAATATCTTGGCAAGGAAACCTCTTCTCCGCATCCCTTGTACTTTGGCGTACAGGACAGCGGGCTCTCTGCGACGTCCAACAATACTTCTTTTCACTACGTACTATTGGACAGGGTGCAGCAATTATTCTAACCAGTCTTTTCGGAAGCATTCGATACAGTATCAGGCGCGAGGTCCGACAATGGATTCCATTATACAACGTATACAAGCTTGCTGTACCATGAAAGAGATCTGATAAGCCTTTGTCTCAGGATCAACGGAACCACGCCTCTCGTCTTGATGAAGCCAGGGGAAGGCTTGTCAAGCCAAGGTACGTCATCGTCGACTTGATGTTACCAAAAGATGGGAGGAAGCTAGTGAATATTCTGAATTTCGCACCACCAACGACTATCGATCAACATCATCTACATTGGCAAGGCTCACTGGGACTTTATGGAATGTTCTGTATATCTCGGTCAGTCTCATCATGCCTTACTGTGGCTTGAGGATTCCGAAGATGGGCGATGATTCTGAAAGTTGGCCACAAGCGTAAAGGTCGATTGCATCAAAGTCCCTGGGATACGAAGAGTTTGCTCCATGGACGACAGGTCCTCTCGATGGATCTTGACTATGGAAGGGTCCGCAACATCCGCTCCTTGTCAATCAAACTCTGCGCAGAAGATGGATGGACAGCCAGAATCTAAGGGTCCAAAGAATGGCGCTTCGAGAAAATGCTAGCTACATCATATCGTGCTAGGAAGACGGTCCCGACGATCAAGACTATAATTTTTATATGGTAAGTCTACCGTGAGTAGTGGAAAAGCGAGATCCTGGAGTCATATTTCATTTCTAAGAGTCTTTGTTGGAGGTTGTGTAATTCTCCTCAACCTTATGCCTCGAATGACAAAGCACGTCGAGGTATTGAATACTTGGGCCAAGCCACATAAACTTCCAAGGGAACTCCGCTGTCATAATCTTAAAGTCTTGCGGATGATGACGATACTGATACACAATCAACCGCACAATATCGCCGAGTGCTCATCATCAGTCCGCCTCGTTCGGCCGATGTACGTACGAGTTGCCAGGATGGAAGGAAAGGATCGAGCAACATCAGCCTTAACATCAAATAAGGTACCAGGATGTCGAATCCTTCATCGGGCTGCATCGGATACGACATATTACCAAAACAAGTTCACTGATCTCTTATACAGGCTCTCAAATGTTAAGTTCTTATCGCATCGGTCACTGCCTCCAATTTCGAGCTGGTGCCACATAATGGCTTCAGCCAAGCGTACTCTACCATAATACACCATTCAAGATCTAACAAAGTACCATGGAACCCCAAGCCCATCAGGATTTCACCAGTCAGCTCAGGCTGCTTCCGCCATGGCGCAAAGTCGACTACACTCGGAACCAAACTTACGCTTTGTCTTGACTTCTGACTTTGCGGCATGGCTTGGCTCGGACCGAACTTTGTTGTTGCCTTCGCGGCATCTGATGGCAGAAGCCATCCCAAACGCTCTTACTATGTGTTGTTCGCCTTTGATTCAAGACGCCGCACCCGGATCGCTCAAACAAAAGCAGGAGTCGGAGTCTAGGCCCCCGCAGTGAGCAGTCGTTATTTACAACGCGCAGCTGACCTAGAGTTCGGTTTCTGATCTCGCAGATGCGGGCAATGTCAGTGTTGACTTCAGATGCGTACGTATGCGCCAGGAAAGCCTCCCATTCAGTGACATAAGGTCCTGCAATTTCCTTTCCTTCACGACAACAACACACGGGACCCCTCCTTTATCCTTTTGACTGCAACTTCTCCAACTCCATTCGATCCATCATCTTTCACCATCCCAGACAGCCCCAATCCCAACCACCAAACTCGCAAACATGAAGTCTATCTACTTCCTCCTATCATTCATCCCCCTCGTCATCACCACCCCTATGAACAGCTGCAATTGCCAGCAGGTAGACTGCACCGCCAAGTCAACACCAGCCGTACGTCACATCCTCTCCGCCCTTCAAGACTACCTTTTAAAGAAAGAATACAAAAACACTAACATCCCCCACCAGGACTGCTTCTGCCTCAACTACTGCTGCTCTGCCGAGATCGGCTCACAGGCCTGCAGCGCGACCGCAGGCCCAGCACCCGCAACGATGAATACCAACACCACGCAAACTGCGTCAACGACAGAAACGTATGCCACGAACACCGGTACACATACCTCATCATCGATGGCATCCACAACCAGAACTCACAATCTGACAATGACAACAGCGTACAACACCGCGGCCTCAAACACCATTACCCCGGCATCTCTTCGCGAATCAGCCTCAAAAACAAGCCCCATCTCCAACCCCGTCCTAAACACCGTTCCCAGCCTTCCAATCCCAAACCTCTCAACCCTCCTGTCCGGACTCCAAGGCCATCATTCCTCATCCGCATCAGGGCGCAAGAGCAGCACTCCTGGCAGATCGCCAACAACATCGACACGCCAATCGGCTACGGCGACGATGATCTGATGGTCGTTCAACGGGCTCGGAGATGTTTTGACATGGGGATGAGGACATGAACAGTCGTGTTATCAGAATTCGCATGCGCTGATGGATCCTTGCTTAGAAGGTCGTCGAGGTGGCCGAATGGGCCCTGTTTTATTCTCTTCTCTTCTCTTCTCAATGGTATGCTTACGAATGCGCATGCGATATGCATGCTTGCAATTCTTAGATGTGGACACGAATATCAATGACTTTTCCCGATAGATATGATGTGATATCAATAGAACACATCAACCATTTCTTCCCTATATTCATGTTTGTGACATACTTATGCTCTCTTAACAAGAAACCTTGCATCACACATTAACTTGTATCAGTAACCTATCTTCAATATAAATCCAATACCACCCATCACCTCCCACCCTTCCACCTCTCACCCTTCCACCTCCCACCCATCCACCTCCCTTCCCCCCTTCCCTCCCTCCCATCCCCTTCCCTAGCAGAATAGTTTGCACACAAGGTAACGAGAAGATGAAAACAGTCCAATGAACTCTCCGGAAACGAACTTCTTATCCCTTGATTCTAGCCGTCCAAACAAGTAATTAATCGCTTAATATGTAAAGCCCAGAGCTATGTAGATGCACGTGAATCTTTACAGAGAGATATTTTATAATCTAGTAGACTAATGTTGAGCGTGGGATAGGTGAAGAGATTGCTGATTATTGGATATAAGTGTTAATTTTATTGTTTCGTTATTTATGTTATACGAATCTATGCGGCCTGTTAAAAGAAGATGATGAGACGAGCCGTCAGCTACACCTTCACCCCAGGAACATCTCCCCTTCCCCTTCCCCTTCCCCTTCCCCTTCCCCTTCCCCTTCCCCCTCCCCTTCCCCTTCCCCTTCCCCTTCCCCTTCCCCTTCCCCTTCCCCTTCCCCTTCC
>JAABUY010000054.1_pt1 | contig 252479 bp, 253 predicted proteins | sample 5560271 | NCBI WGS metagenome assembly JAABUY01 (sample SAMN10711886, study PRJNA513374) | rock metagenome | isolation source: Antarctica rocks | place: Antarctica: Victoria Land, University Valley | reverse complement strand
GAGGGGGAGGGGGAGGGTATTTGGTAAGGTATGTTTATAGGGTTTGGGGTTTCTATGCGTGTTGGGTTGAGGGGGTGGTGGGGAGGGGTGGGATGGGGTTGTGGGTTGAGGGTGGAGGAGGGAGGAGTGAGGAGTGGAGGAGTGGAGGAGTGGAGGAGATGGAATGGAATGGATGGAGGGGATGGAGGGGATGTTGAGAGAGGGAGGGGAAGGGGGGGATGTTGGGAAATGGGGGGGAAGGGGGAGGGAGGGTGAGGGTTTGGGGGAATTTGGTTGTTTGATGTGAGTGTGATCTTGGTTTGGGGTTGTTGGGGATTGGGGAGGGTGATTTGGATTGGCTAGGATCTCCAGATGAGAATGGTTCGAGTGATGTTCCGGCTGTGCATCAATTTATGGAAGCGGGGATGGATGTGCCTACGGGTCAAAAAACCGCTCCCCCAATGATAAACACCCTCTCCTCTTCTTTACGCACCCATTGCACGACCTTATTGGCACTCTGAGCCAGGGCATTGCGGCTGGCGTGCGGACCAGCGACACAGTAGAGCTCAAAGAGAGGCGTGACCCAGGCCAACGATATCGACTCCCGGCTGACGCAGTGGTGGACTTTCAGATGAGCGTTCTTCGCGTGGACGCTGGCGTGGAGTGCGTGGTATAGAGAGAGCAGGCGTCGTCGGGCTAGCAATGTGGTGAAATGCGGCTCGTAAGATGGCATTGTGAATTGGACGTTGGCGCGGGACTTGTATAGGAAGTGCCGAAGCACGGTGCCTGGGACTATGTCTGTGGCTGTGGGTCGGCCACGTCTTACGGCGGCTTTGATGATGGTCATGCTGCCGTTGTTGGTCAGGTCTTCGACTATGGCATCTCTCTGCTTTCGCAAGTCGTAGAAGCTTTCTTTGTTTGCGCTGATGAGTAGAATGGCTATCTCGTCTTGCTTGCTCTGTTCGTTGCTACCGTCTTGGATGCTTTCGCTATCCTTGTCTTCGGCAGCGCTGACGAAACTGACGTACATATACAGATAGCCATTTTTGTTGAAGCCAGGCAAACAAAGCGGAATCCAGTTTTCTCCGCCACCGGCTTTAACGCCTCTTGCTTCAAAGAGCATGTTGAATATCAGTTGCAGATCGCTAGGATGCAACGAGTGTTTCCGTGGCCGGACGACGCTGACCAGCCTGCCGCTAGCGACAATCAAGCCATACAACAGGGTGTCACATCGTGTACGAAGTAATGTGTCGTTGATTACTTGCCGGTGGGAATTCCGAATAGTCAAACATTCGAGTGCGGAAAACAATGTGGGCGGAGAGCCGCGAGTGAATGTGTCGGCGAGCGCTGAGAGCAGCACTTCCGTGCCTTTCAATGGGCGTCTTAGATCAGTGGATGCTCGCAGTGTGAAAAGTTTTGTCAACGTGGGTAGCGTCAGAGTGGAAAGGATTTGCATATACAAAGCATCTAGCTGCACGCGCAGCTGCGTGTCACTTTCTCCCAGCTTGCTGATGGCAACAAGGTAAAGCGGACCTTGAGACATGATCACGAATCTTACGCCTGCGGCTGTGAAGCCCTTTAGAGGATCTTTTGAACCTTCGTAGAACGAGATAAGGGTCCGGATAATCCCCGTGTAACCAGATATTAGATTGTCATCTCCGTGGCGATTATAGATAGGCTTTCCAGCAGCTGACAGTACTATGAAGTGCTTCCTTTTCGACTTCCATTGTATCAAGAGTTCCTCTAAGTGACGGCATCAGCGCAGATAATAGGCTTGGAGGATGACATTGCATTCCTACCTTCATTCCCCCCGTCCGGATCTACCTCTCCAATCGCATCAAATTCGCGATAGAAGTCTGCAGAAAGCCCATCATCGTTATACGAGATCGAGTCGAAAGGATCCTGGGCTTCGCTTTTTGTGCTAAGCATCTTCCACGCGGGGCTCTCCTGTGACGAGCCGAGGACTTCTCCCAGCAAGCTCTCGACATCTCCACCTGCTTCCAATGTAGGTGCATAGCTTTCGACGCTCGCTGAATCGTCCTCGCTGCTACCAAACTTTTTGAATCTTCTGACACTGCTGAAGCCCCCCAAATATTTAGATGGTGGTGTGGTCTGTGCATCAGATGCCATGGTCTCTCTGGATCCATCTTGGTAGGACTGCGTGTGAATGTCGGTACGGGAAATGGCCGTTGTTGCAGTCGATTGGAGCTGGGGTCTTGTAGATCTCTTTGGAACTTGTAGGCCATTGGCTTGGTCATGTTTGCCTTGTAGGAAACTCAAGTCTGTTGGTCTTGGGGGTAATGGTGGTCGGCGCTCGTCATCGGCGACTGGACTCGAGGGTACTTTTGGAGAAAGTGATTCTGACGCTGCCTTCGGGCCTATCTCTTCGGATGCTTGCGCCAGCTTTTGGACCGTTTTGTCGCTCTCGACGTCTTCAGGCGGAGTAGTCGCAGGACTCCGCTTTGATGCCGCTTCATCCCCATGATCGGCGACGACAGGACCCTCATCATCAAGGCCCATAAGCGAAAGAGCCACTGCTTTGCCCGCAGAAAGCGATTCGAAGCCTCCAAGTGTTAGCAGACGTCCTTTGCAAACACGGGTTGCTGTAGTTGAGAAGGGGGGTTCCCAGTTGTTCTTCCCAAAGAGGCTAGATCGAGCAAGACCTACTCTACTAGGTACCATCTATAGGGCCACCTTGTCTTCCTTCATAACCGGTGGTAATACCGTTCAATATCCATCGGTCATCCGCGGATTCTTGAGCTGTCACCGTCAGTCTTTGGGATACTCGAGCGGCGTTGACATGTTGCTCCCCTACGATGCAACGCCCTGACTCCCCTGCCACACTCGAAGAAGGCCCGAGAAAGGACAAGGGCTACCGCAGATACGCATCGAACGTAGAAAGGGCTCTCTCATTGTTCGACACCGCCCTTCAGGAATGGGCTGACTACATCGCCTTTCTAGGACGGTTGCTGAAGGCCTTGCAATCAAAACCGTCTGACACTACTGATATTCCGCACAACGCATTGGTAGCAAAGAGGCTAGCACAATGCCTAGCTCCAATGTTGCCTTCGGGCGTACACCAAAAAACCCTTGAAGTCTACGCTTATGTATTTTCTGTTTTGGGCAAAGACAGCCTTTCACGAGACTTGCCGCTCTGGCTGCCTGGTCTATCGCCAACGCTTTCCTTTGCGTCTTTATCAGTCAAGCCAGCCCTTCTCTCGCTTTTTGAGGTCTTTGTTCTACCTCTCAATCCCAGTATCTTGAGATCGGCACTCAAGGCCATTGTGCTAGCCTTGCTTCCAGGCCTTGAAGAGGAAACAAGCGAAGAGTTTGAGCGTACGCTTCTCTTACTCAACAAATTCAGGAGTACGGTATCACAGGGCCTTGGCACTGTTGCAACTCGATCAGATGTCTCTGGCGATCAGTACTTCTGGCAAAGCCTTTTTCTAGCCTCGATCACAAGCTCGAGTCGACGTCAGGGCGCTTTAGCTTATTTGCTTCGAGAGCTTCCGCGCCTAGGAGAAGCATCTAGCAAATCCACAGAGTTCAAAAATACGCAGAACACAAGCAATGCGAGCCCTGGAAAGCCATTGCCTCCAGAAATTGAGGCAGTGACCTCACCAGAGCCAGGCCTACTGATTCGCTGCTTTGTGGCGGGTCTCCAGGATGAACAACTACTCATTCAAAGGGGTTTCTTGGATCTCTTGGTCACCCATGTGCCCATTCATTCCGCTGTTCTGAATCAAAGAGTAGCCCCGAAAGATTTAGAGCTACTGGTAAGTTCGGCCGTATCTGTAGTTGCTCGCAGAGAAATGAGCTTGAATAGAAGATTGTGGACATGGTTTCTAGGGCCAAAGCCATCAGCAGACAAAGACGATAGCGCCCCTTCATCTCCTTCACCAGACGCCGGTGTCATTCCAATCCCTGGCCGTAACCACAGTTTGTCTCAGATAGATTATTTCCAACACTATGGCCTGGGTCCTCTGATTAGTGGCATCCTAAAGTTGATGCGAGACGATTCCCTTTCGCCCGTTGAAAGAGCTCGCCCTTTCCGGATCTGCTTGTCTTTGATGGATCGCTGGGAAATTGGCGGGCTCGTTGTTCCGCGTCTTTTTCTTCCTGCAATGGAGTGTGTATGGCGATATCAGAACATTGCTCCCTCAAAAGACGCCCTTGCTGAGGTTTTGCGCAGTGCAAGTGTATTCTTTGATGGCATTGAGAGTAGTCTGATATCGTCAGAATTGATTCAGATCCTTGTCAAATCACTGGGTTCAGGGCAAAATTGGACAATGGATCAGGAGAAGAACCTTGGGTCACTGGTTTTGAAGGGTACAGGCCAAGAGCCAGGCAATAATGCGACGGCGGATGAGGACCAAATGGACCTTGTACTCTTCATCATTAAGAGATTCAACGTACGTGAAGAAGAAATGGTCGTGCTTCATATACCGCTAGCTACTCTACTACTTCTGATCAATCTCCGGTATAGTCTGGAAGCAGCTTCCGTCCGGACACAGCCAAGAGGGATTAATGTCACTGTTACCAAAGCTTTCAAAATTGCTTCCCAGCTTCTTGACACGATTCCGCAACGGGTGTTCGCTGTAGAACCTATGCCGCATGGGATACTGCCCAGCAAAAGCAGTCAGATGTTTGGCGATATACAGCGTTTCTACGAGAAATTGAGGGACGGATCCGAAGATATGGCTCCTCCATTGCACAATCACGTTGTCCGAGAAGCAGTCTCACACAATGCTAGCGAAATCATTACTGGCCTACTAGGAAGCTCGCCCATCCATGTAGAATATCTCGAAGATGCAGCTAGTCTGCTGGAAAAGGTCCTTCGCAAAGCACAAGGGCTGGATGACTATGAATTCGGGCGACTGATGGCTGGTCTCGCGCAGGCGACAGAGACTCTTCATATCGACGAGAATTCCTCTTCTTTCGCCACTGTAGCAACCCTGGTATCAATACTCGAGACAGTAAAGCGCGCATGCGCTCCCAGTGTCTGGGAATCGGATTACCGGATCCGGCAGATTCTGCCGATGTTGTTGAATGACCTCTGGAAGTATACGTCTCCCTCTATACCGATGCATAATGTGGAAGCTGTCCGCTGTTTCTGGCGTCTTCATATGATTTCGCCGGACAGTCATTTAGTGGAGGGTTCTCTTGCAACTCTTGTCATCGAAAGAGAGAGACTGCCCTCTAGTCACAGCGTTGGGATCGAGGGCGCCCGACGATTTGCGACCCTTTGGGCCCACAGCCACTCCAGTTCGAACACATCCACCCTGCGTGGCTCAAGGCCGGGACAAATTGTGCGAAGAGATAGCGAAAACGGAGTCACCAATGGGGACGATCAACGTGTACTCGAACGCCCATTACTACTGCTTCTCGACTCGCTCTTCGACCCAAAGTCCGGACTATTCACATTCGTCGCCGATTGGTTGCAGTCGCTTCCATACATACAAAAGTGGGTTTAAAGCTGGGAAGTGCACGTGGAAGAGAGAGCTAACATCAGGTTTGACAGTATTGTCGAAGTCGTAATTTCCCATTTACATGCCTCGATGAAGTCTGCACAATTACTTCCGATCACGGCTCCAACAGGCGAGCAGCGTTCTCTCGAGGAAGGCAGTCCGCCGCATGATATCGAGGCTTGTTTGTATTATCTACAGACGATCTTGAATTTAATGCAATATTCGACTGCAAATACATGGATCTCGTTGGGTAACGCTGTGCAACTTTCCCAGCAGGCAGACATCAGGATGGTATCGCCGACAAAAGGAACAGAAGATGAACGTAACGTAGTGATGACTACTTCGCAATACTTGGTGCAAGTCTCACTGCAAATTCTACAATCTCGTCAAAAGGGAGAAACCGATGAATGTGATAGATTGTCTACACTACGTCAGACAAGTGTCTCACTGCTGCTTCATATGTTTACTGTGTCCCCTTTGGATGCCGCCGCAGAGACGGCTTTGGAGAGTATACTGATTGAGACGCTCTTGTGGGCCATTGGTAAAGGTAGCCATATGCTTCAAGTGCAATTGATGGACCTCATCCTAGTAGTACTTGGGACACGGTCCCTCAATAATGAGGCTGTAACAGCCTCTCATCGAAGGCAAACCTCACTAGAGACGTTCCGTAGCGCATCTCAAATCTCTCTATCCACGGACAGGAGTGCTAAAGATCCGGTGACGGCCAGAAGCACGCCTCCACCTCCGGCGTTGTTGGATTGTCTAATGCTTGGTATCAGCTGCCCAAAAAGCCACCCAACCCTGGAGCATTGGATACAGTTCATGGATAAGTGCCTGCCATTCTATGACGGGAGCGCATTCCAAACCCTTATGCCTCTTGTCGATTGCTTCATCAAGACTGTCGAGTCTGTCTTTCACAGCTTGCGAGAACTATTCGAGGGGCCCACCTTTTCAACGACAAGCCAGAGTGAGCCAATCTCTACAATAAACGGACTCTTGAACGGACTTGAACAGGTTTTAGCCAGAGGCCATGAACATATGCTTCAGGATGAGGGTCATGCCGCATCGACAAGGAGCCCCGAGCAGATCCAGGGATTTTTCGGAAATATGGTATCGGGCGTCTTTACGCCGGAAAACCAAAAGTCAAGGTCGGCTACTGCTAACAATCGTTTGACTGTCTTACTGTGCTTCAAAGACGCAGTGAGGGTATCATTCAGTATGTGGTCGTGGGGTGACATTGGCATGGAGAGATCATCCCGGGATACGGCGACTTTCGCATCTTTCAACTATGCATCGCTCCGGCTAAGGAATCGTTCTCGCCGCATGCTTGAGCACCTCTTTGCTGCTGAGGCTCTGGAGTGCCTCGAGACACTCGTTGAGTATTGGCACCGAGCAGGCTCGTCTAGCGGTAAGATACCGTCGAGCACTGTCTTTAACCTATTGCACGCCTTGGAGGGGTCAAGGCCCAAAAACACAATCCCGGCTCTTTTTAATGCCATATATAGCCGTACTAATCCCAATGTTCTGGATCCCGCACGCAAATCGACACTGACTTCTGACCTTTCCGATGTCAGCCTTGCAACGTTCTTGGCAGCGTACACGAGATCGATGGAGGACGACGCACTGGACGAGATATGGGCGGATAGCATGACGTTTCTGAGAGACGTGCTTGGCAATCCGTTGCCCCATAGGCAGACCTTACCAAAACTCTTGGAATTTACCGCCATCCTAGGTGAGAAGATTGACAACACGAACTTTGGCGAATTGCGAAAAATGCGACGAGACATTGGGGTAATATTTGTGTATCGTATAGCCATGGGTCCCTGGCTAAAACATCATAGGAATTATTCGTTCGTCTGCTCGCCGCTACATTCACCATCAAGCCTTTAGCATTTGCTCAGGAACCACTGGCACCTACGAATGGCGAGACAGACATCACCAGACCCACAAGGTACCCTGACTTGCAAGATACTCTCGATCAGAACGACGTTGTCACCATTATTGCTTCGATCTTGCCAAGAATCTCAAAAATCCTGGTGGACGCCGACCGCATCACAACTGCTACTACAACAATTTCGACACATATACTCATTCCAACTTTACGATGGAAGACGTTTCCTCGTAATGTTACGTCAAGCACACTTGAGATATTCAATTTTACATCAAGGATACCCGAAGCATCAAAGACTTGGAAAAGAGATGTCGCAGAAGCCTTCAATGACCCCAGGCTCTTTTCCACAGGCTCTCTAGATCTCGTTCAGGACGGCTGGATGCCTGTAGTGCGGCAATGGATTCTTCTCGATAAAGATCGCATGCCGGAATTACTCTCTCGCTTGACTGCTCCGGCATCGGCTGGTATCATGTTCGGTGTTGGGGCTTCTTCGGCTAGGTTAGAAGCAGACCGGAAAACGCAGCTCAATCTTCGTCGAGTGGCATTTCTCATCCTCTCGGCTGACCGTGATACCTTCATTGTGAATTTTAACACTCTTCAGGAAAAAACTGTTGATTTGATGACTGCCACCGCAGCTTCTTCACCCTCGTCGACCACGCGAGCTGAGGTCTACATGGTCCTTCGAGCGCTGATCTTAAAAACAACACCTGTGCATCTTGCATCCCTATGGCCCATCATAAGCACCGAGCTCTATGGAGCCCTCTCATCTCTAAATCCGACAGGTAGCCGCGACAATCTCAGCATCTCATGTGTGCTTCAAGCCGCAAAACTCCTTGATACTCTGCTCCTTGTAGCTCCAGACGACTTCCAGCTTCACGAATGGCTCTTCATTACAGACACCATCGATGCTGTATATAGGCCTTCTAGCTGGAACCCTGTTGGCCTTGTCGACAAATTGGCAGAGGGGCTAGACACCAAGGCAGGCACATTGCATAGCGCGTTTATCCCTTTTTCCAACGTGCAGCAAGGGTGGAGACCTCTGCTGACATGGGACGCTGTCCATGACGTACCTAACGAAAAGATCATTGATCAGGTTCTTCGACCATACCTACGTCAATTGTCCATCAACGCCTTCGAGACTATGTACCGCATGGAGGCGGCAGACCACAGATCGTGTTCGGACGATCTCCTACATGATTTGTTTGACGAGACTACGCTAGTATGAACCCTGAGAAAGGCTCAGGGATATGAGAATGGCCCTATTTGTTGGTGATGAGTGATGTTGGAATCCTTTCTGTTGGCAGCGATTGATAACCTATACCCATACAGCGTAGAATCATTGACATTTAGCTAGCGACCAGACTCCTGACAAAGTATTTACTTGCTCAGAGTTTGATATCCCAATCGAGACTAGCGGGAAAGCGCGCTGTTAACCGCCACCTCCACAGCGTCTTCCCTTTCGTGTGCAACGTGGACCATCATCAACTTGACAAAGCCACGTCTCCGCCTTCTTCAACGGCCACGCGACGGACCTTGGCCCACGTTGATTCCAAGTCTTGTCCATAACGCACCGATCCGTAATTGACACCATGGCCTCCAAAATGCTTGCCCCCTCATTGCGCACATTCCGCCAATCATCAATCATAAGACCTCTTTCTACTTCAAGATGTTTTCAATCTTCAACTCGCCTGCTAGATACGGCGACAGCTGGTGTGGCTCCGATACGGAGACCTATAGGCTCATTTAGGACAGGGTGAGCACGCAGTGACTTCCACCCAGCGGGTGGTGCAAGTGGCCAAAACTGATGGTGTACTTTCTACAGGTTCGTCGGCTTCCTCCTCGGATCAACTCTCGCAGGTGCTGGCACATACTACTACATCCTCGAAGAGTACAAAGTGTCAAATGAATTGCTCACTGAGGATATCTATGTCAGTAGAGATTCCGTTGACGAATTATATGAGCGTGTGGCGATTTAGAGTTCGGCATAGGATGGTGTTGGTGATGGCTAGGCTTCACGTGCATTGGCATCTTTACAGCGTTGCATCGCATTGCACTGCATTGTCCTGGGACATAAAACGATGGAGGGATACTTGCATGACAATCGGCAGGGCCTGACCGGATTTCTTTTTCTGGAGCCAAAAGATTATAGATTTCTTGACGGCGATTCATGCTATGGATGTCTCGTGCTACAGGGTTATAGAAGGGCATGTTTGTCAATAGACTTTCAATGGCATCGTTCATCATGTTCTACCATGCTTCAACTTGTCTCAAGCGCAGAAGCTGATTTGTCATGCGTGTTCGCAGGCTCTTCAAGCCGCGGTGCAGAGAATACATACCTACGTGGTAAGGTTGGAAGAAAAGGTAGAGGAAATGGACAAGAAGAAGAAATGATCACTTCCACCACCGGTGAGAGGTTAGGAGCTCTTGGAGAATAATGGACTTCATGAGTCTTTCCAAATTGAGGCATGATTAAGGTATACCTCGATACCTAGGATAAGCGGCGGAATCCGACATCGAAAGTGGAACCTTCCTTCTGGAGGAATAGGGGAGTTAGCTCGCAGCTGCATTGCCTTGTTGAATCCAATATATATGGATGAAAAACTTGAGGACTTCAAGACTGTTCCAACATGTCGATCAGTCCAGAATGTATCAAAATAGGTTCGATGCTTAGACTTGGCAGTAGCTAGTTTTGTGTGGTTATATAGTCACGGCGTTACCTTTGCCTCGATGCTGCGTAGTAATGCTCCTGGTTTGTCCACTTCATATAATCCCCCGAAGATCGTGCACCGTGCATAGATTTGACGTCACCTTTCGGCCACTGGTGAATGGTGAAGGCACCCTCTCCGTGCCTGTCAACACATCAATATTTTTCATCCAAACTTTCTCCAACATTGAACGCAAAGGGTTTGAATTGACATGTCTCAACAGCGTGTAAGTGCCACACTCGTCTACCGATTTCACAAACCGGCTGGCTTGATCCTAAATGGTTTACATAGATTTCCTTCAAGATACACGGCGAGGTGCAGGGTTAGTTGGACCACCATCAACTTACCTAGGCTATTCTCAACATCATACAGGCGTCAACTACCGGTATTATTGCCGTGCATTCGCAGCCACGATATCTCATTGGGACTGATGGCTGAACAGATCGTTCGCACTGACGAAGGCTAAGTCATTGAATCTCACGGGCTATGTCAAGAATACCTCCGACAACAAGGTAAGAACGCTCTGCCGCATCAAGATGGAAGCTTGTCACTACATAAAGCTTGCTTATGCGGGTGCTTACAAGTGATGTAGGTTACCGGTGAGGCACAAGGCTCAGAGGATAGCATTAAGGCATATTTGAAGGAGCTCGACAAAGGACCAAGTGCTGCTTGTGTGGTGAAGGTGGAGAAAGAAGAGATCGAAGTGAAAGAGGGTGATAGCTCTTTCAACGTGCAGTAACAGCGTTTCATTCGAAGTTGAGAAACGACGAAAGATACCTGGGGTATATTCGTCTCATCCACTTGCAGATCAAAGAGAGCACAAGTTTGCTATCATACCCACAGGTCACATCTTCTACAGTCTCCATTAGCCTACTATGCTGTTGCTCATCGTGTATCGTCATGACAAAGAATAATCCTGGTTTGACCGTTTGACCTTGTTGGCGTGTCAGCGAGCGTGTGTTTATATTTGGACGGAAACGCGTGTGAAACATCGGCTAAAATCTCCAAGCGCGTCCCCCCGCATCAACCCCTGACTCCATCCCAATGGTTGCAGTACGGGACATCCCTTCAAGGAATGATTGCACTGTTTCAGTGCTCATGCTGCTCTCCGTGTCACCTATCTCTTGCACTTGATGCACCCTCAGCATGAAGCCGTACAACCTAGAGACCAATGGTCTCTTACCAGCAATGGTCCTCAGTCCATCCTCAACAACGGAGAGTAATGCCTCAAATTCACCACCGTTCACGAGGGACCCCTCAACAAGGGATTCATCGCCTTCTCCATCACTTTCTCCAACGCCCGCAATATTTGCCTGCCCGCCGCTCAGCCGATCCTTTTCCGCTACCTCCTCTTCGGCATATTCTACTATCTCTGGATCAACGCCGTCCCAACCTTCAGTGACGTCTCGATCATCCTCTGCATCCGCTGCATTACGTCAGAGGGGATATGTCCGGCCTCAGGGTGCTACGTTCGCACCTTCTGCGGGGAACAGAGACAGCGTGCTTAGCTTAGGGAGTATTGCTCATCTACAGTACTACTTCGCTAGAACAGGGTTACTAGATGGAAAGGGAGGTCAATTAGCGAAGGCGGACAAGACAAAGACTACAGAGGCCATGCCGAGGATATACGACAGTCCAGAGTCCAGCCAGAGTACTATCATCGGCCCGCAGAACCCTGACGGCTCAGAGATGGATCCAAGCATCGACGAACCATTGATGCTGCCACCGACAGTTAGCACCTATAGCCATAGAGTCCAATATGTATCGCCACCTCCAGACTCAGAGGCTCTTCGACAAGATCTCAAGGCGGCTCTGCGGGACGCGAAGAAGGCGCTGCAAGATGTGCAAGAGCAGGAGAGGGAGACACTTGATAGGCGGGAGGAGGAGCAATCTAACGAGTCTTTTGGCGATCCAAGTAAGGTCAGAGTCTCCACAGCATTCTCCCAATCAGCTGGTTGGTATGAGATACAAGGAGTGCACATTCTAGATGTTGTCACTCTAGCTATACGTGCTGCTAAGATATACTACACCGCACACGAGGAACCTCAGCGACTATACACAATCAAGTCCGAACGTCAACTACGTCAAGAGCTGTATACTGTGCTCGACATGTTGAAAAGAATGGCCAGTCGGAATTTTGCAGGCGGCATGAAAGATGAAGAGCTGAAGGTCATCAAACATTGGGTGGATGGCATTGAGGCTTTTCTAGTGCAGGAAGAGGCTGTGGAAGAGCTAGAGAGGAGGACTCAGGACAGCTGGGAGTGGCTTGAGGGAGAGTGGAATGGACGCGAGAGACAACGAGAAAGACTGTTCCTATGTTCCTTCCTCCCTGACGGGACTCTGCCGGAATGGGTACACTTGAACGTGTCGGAACAACAGCCAACATCATTTCTTGAAGCGTTGCGTACCGGCCTGACACTCATTCACCTTCACAACGCATTATTGAAGAAATCAAAAAGACAATTCGGCGACATCAAGGTCTTCCATACAGACACCGCCAAGCCTTACCGTTGTGCAGAAAATCTTCGATATTGGATCAAGGCTGCTGAGCTTCGTTGGGAGACAAAGCTCAAAGTCAATGTCTCGGGAGTTGTGAATCGGAAAGGGGAGGCGTGGTCCGATTTTGACGCGGCCATCCTGCAATGGAGCACAGCAGTTAGAGAGGAGCTCACGAAAGAGTGGAAGCAAGCTCCGATTCGTCCACCGCAAGAAGTGACCTTTCTTGATCAACACGAATCTGGAGCCAACGGTTCTGATAGTTCATGATGACCATGAAGACCATGACATGATTAATGTCTCCAGAGATGGAAAGAGACGCGATAACGTCGGCCTTGTAGACCTGTTTCGTTACGTTGAACAGATAGTTCGGAGTCTTGATACCCTATTTGCTTCTCTGCCAATAATGCTAGCTCTTCAGTGCCGAACCTTCTTCCGGTCATCGTGAACCTATAGCTGAATAATGTTAGTATATAATGATGGTTTGGACATGCTTAGACAATAATGAAATCCCAGTGTTGACACAGGATCAAACAATGGAAAGCATCACTGCGGCACGGATTGTCCGAAGGGACCGAAAAGGCTGAGCCCGAGTGTCAAAACAATGAAACCGAACGCCCAACCGCACCTCATGCAGACCACTCTCGCGTTCCACTCTGGCTTCCCTTTCCTTTATACATGACTTGAGCTCAACAGAGTAGTTTCCATTTGCTCACTCTCGCTTTCTTAGTTATTATAGAGCTACTGCTGCAGCTCGGTCGCGTGTGTGAGCTGACCTTCGGAGTGATCGCGATCTGTCACAGCCCCTACCTCACCATCCTTCCACACCTCCCCACCGTGTCAAGACCGACCAAAGTAGCCTTCACCGCCCAAAATCACCATTTCGATACCAAAAGTAGCCTCTATGCTCATCAGTCGGGCAGCTGTTGTTGAATTCGGGCAACTTCCGATTCCGCAAGCATCCTACTGTTCTTGACGACTATTCACCGACATCACACGGGAACCTGCAGCTTCTTGCTTGGCTGCACCTCAGAATTGTTGACCATTGGACCTAAGAAACCTCTTCGACACTTTTTGGTGGCCAGCAACACCATTTGGAACTGATCTTACGAAACACATATCACAAACGAAAAGCACGAAGCAGTTCCAATGGCGGGCCACAAACTGCAACTGGCCTTTAGGTCGAAGAAAGAATTACAGAATGGGTCAGCTACATCATCAGAGCCCATAGCTCAGACAACACAGGACACCTTCGCTGGTGCCAGCCCTGGCGATGTTGAGCCATTGTCGACCCCTAGGAGATTCTCCAAGACTCGAACTCCTACCTCTCCAGACCCAAACTCGTACGCCAACTCCTTCAGGTCGTCACGAACAGCCTCAGTGTACTCCCTCTCACGCGACTCGCTTTCTAGCCAGCTGTCACAGCTTACCTCACTAGCCTTACCCAATGCGACCTTACTGTCTACCAGCATCTCTTCCATACCAACGGCCCTTGTTGCCGCGACTATACTAGGGAATGCAGCAGACCAAATAAATAATTGGCTGACGAAAGCCACAGAAGTTTTATGTGGGCTTGATGCCGAAGATGATGTGGAATGGGCTTCTGCAGGTGGTCGTGAAGGCCTGGGAGAGGTTGACACTGCGATCGGAAAGTTTGAAGGACTGATAGGTGTTTATGTCAAGGCCATCGAAGACTTACAAGAGCGAGAAGACGTATCGAACGTCCCTGCAGGGCAGCAAAAGGGCGTCGTTGACCAAATGGAGAGAATCCTAATGGGCTGGGAAACCGTGCGCAGATCGCTGAAAACGGTGAAAGCCCAGGTAGAACTGGCGATGGAGTGGGAAGAATTATGGAATCACGTGCTTGGAGATATTGGTCTTGAGATGGAAAATCTTTCTAGATTAGTGTTTGAGATGGAGGAGGCAAGACACAGAGCGTTAATGTCGGATCCAATACTTGACACTAACGGGGCTATCGACCTGCAAGAACTAGACACCATCATCGAAGAGGGCGAGAAAGAGACAATTAACCATCGGATGAATTTACCGTCTTCATCTTCTACGTTACCGAATTCACCTATATCACCTGGACTTGGTATTGCATTGGACGACACAAGACTATTGGCTCTTCTTGCTAGGATGCAGCCATTACGAGCTTCGTTGGACTTTCTCCCTATGACGCTATCAAGTTACCAAACGAGAGCAGAGCGGGTCCTACCAACAGCGTGCATAGAGCTTGAGACGCGAAGAAAGAATCTGGAAAAGAAGTGGCAGGTCCTCGAGGCTGACGCTGAAGGATTGAGGCAGGAGCTTGGAGAGGACCGCTGGGTCGTAGTGTTCCGGAACGTGGGCCGCCAAGCTATGAAGCTGTGCGAATCTGTGGAGCGTGCCATCAATAAACTCCAGGAGGCCATCGATGTTGGAACACAGCATAGCAACCCACCCTTACTGACTAGGAAGGTGGAAGCATACGAGCAGAAGAAGAGCCACATTGGACCGTCTATAGAAAAAATTCTTGTCATCATTGGAAACGGTGTGTCTGGCCGTATGACTGTCAATGGCGAAATCCTTCGTTTGCAGCTGGACACCAAGACGCGATGGGAGAGCCTCAAAGCGGATATAAAAGATATGGACCTTGCTCTAGACGACCTGGCAATGAACAAGAATCAGCAGCTGCGTGATTCTATCTCGAGCATTGTCTCGATGGACCGGTCGGCTACCAGTGTGGTCAGTGCGGTTGGGACTCCCGGAAGCTCACCTGCATCGTCAGTTATCATGGCTCCATCGAATGGCGTTAAGCGAGATAATTCACCTGTCATGAATGCCTCAAGCCAACGCAGCAGCATGGGGTTCAACAGCGTGGCTCGCCCCAACGGTGGTGCCAGGCGAAACTTTACTATGCCACCAGGTTCTGCTGGCTTAACCCAGATACCGCGCCATAATTCGATATCTCGCTCTTTCAGCTCAGAGGTGAGCTCTCGCGGGGCTTCTCCTGCCCCATACGCAACCTCTGCTACACCTACACCCGGAGCGCGGCCACAACGCCCGAGCCTCTCAGCTGACAACAAGCCGCGATGGAACTCGTCCCCAAAAGTCGAATACTTTGAATTTGGTCAGAAGCCTAGGCATCTTCCCTTTGCTACGCCTCCAGCCGGACAACGGAGCTCAATGGCGTTCCGTTTACCAATGAGCATTACTTCGTATAGCTCTTCTGGCCTCCCTTTGTCCAGTCCACTTGGGCGCTCCTCTCCAGCTCCTTCACCAGTCTTTGCAACTAGCAACAGCCGCCCACACCTGCCATCTGGTGTCCAGACATCGATGGGCATGCGTCAACGTCAACAATCGCTCTCGTCTCCTCTCACTTCGACCGACCAGGTCAAGGCAACAGAAAAGACCCCTCCCAACACGGCTTCCTCCAGAAGGCAGAGCATCGGTATCGACTCTTCACCAAACGCACCTCGCACTCCTACCGTGGGGGAGAGTCCCTCGGCTAGGCCCAGACCACAGCGCCCAAGTACTTCCATGGCTAGCAGCCGCCGCATCAGCATGTTGCCGCAACCCAAGAGTACCCAGCCTAACCTCGCCAGTGGGAGGGATGCTGTGTCCAGGACCGTGGACTTATCTGCCGGGCATGGAAGGCAAACTTCGTTGGGCCACCGATCGGTGTCCAACGGTAGAAACAGCACAGTGGGGCCAGCGGCCACCCTGAACGGAAAAGAAAATGGAACTTTTGGACGTAGCTTCAAGTAGGCGTAGGTACAGGTATAGGGTGAGATGCTTCGATTGAGCTCGATGAGTGGATTAGGCCTACATGGAAGACATTTATGCATGATGATTGCCCAGTCTACTGTTTGTGGAAGGTGCTGCATGATTGATCTGTTGATCGATCGAGCATGAAACAGCGAGGTGTTCAAAGGTAAAATGAAAGGACATGTATACATATATGTTACGAGACTCGACGCGGGTGTCACTGTCAGCGTTACTACATACAGTCACGAAGTCTTTGTACGTAGGTAGCTTGCACATAACCATATTAGGTACACAAGACGAGGGACATATGAGGTGATTTAAAATATTTCCCCCGGTTGACCATTACGCGGTTTTACCAGCTTTTCCCTTGATAGAATACTGATCTCTAGCCTCTGAAGAAGGTGAATGGTTTGTTTCGCTGTTGACTTAAACCAACCAGACACGACGCTGAAGAGAGATAGTAAGCTTATCCTGCTCAAAATTTTCGCTTACAACCCTTCATGTTATTATTGTACATCATATCGTACTCAGAATGAAGATGCTGCCATCCCACTCTTAACATACATTGCTACGCCTCGCTATGCTTCCAAAGTCCGATGAGATAATGCCGAAAATGCTCGGAAGAATTAAGACTTCAGCTCTTCTTTTCGTGCTAGTAGTGGTGTGTTATCTGAGCCATTATGCTCTCCATATGTGATCCAAGGATTATAGCGCCATAGCCGTGTGCTTGCGTTGACGCGGTACTTTCGGCCCTTCTGACTGTCTTCTTCCAGAGCGTCCTCGATCAGCTTTAGGGGGTTCTCGGGGGTTTTCATGCAGAGTGAGAATGGAGTATTCCGCGCGTTTGACACCATCATGCGATGGAATTCCACGTATTTCTGCTCCCCGATGCGGTGCGCAAGATCCATGGCGTGCTCTTTGACGTACAAAGTTCAGAATTAGTCGAGAAAGATCGCTCGAGAGACTATATCGAGGTAACCGCGTCCCTACTCCTCTCATTCATCTTCCTAGCCATTTTCTTCCCAACCTCATAGCTGCTGATCATTATCGCACATGCTGGCGCCACTTTCAACATCCTAGGAGCCCACCCCCGGAAGAGACCTCTTGCTCCTTCTTCTTTCCAGATATGATACAGAAAGCGGGGCATTGACCGATCCTCTGGCCTTAAGACCGTTCCTGGTGCTCTGTTTTTGGGGGAATCGTGCTGCAGCACTTGCTGTCGGGTTTTGCCGACGTCAAAAGGTGTTGTGACGACGGAAGCTATGGCGCCGGAAGTTGCGCCGGCTATGAAACTGTCAATGAAGGTGGAGCTATGGTTGCTATTATCTCGTAATTGGGATCGTGATCTTGATCTGGAATGCGGTGGGTCTCGCATGTCTGTAAGGCCATTCCGTACGGCTTCATAACCCCACCAATATATGCCACTGAACGGCACGTCCCTCCACATCGTCAATGTCAGACCTCGCCAGAGGGACGTGTAGCCTTGAGAATGGACCATTTGTTGCAGTCCGCCCAGGGTTTCTGCGAATACGCCACCTCCGTTGCGAGAGGTAGCTGCCTGCATACGTGTTCTGAACATCTCGATTGGACTTATAACGCTCGCAGCCGCCACTCGAGCTATTGATCCAGCGATCAAGGGTGCATAAGCATCTGAGATGTGGTTATGGACTGGACTGTAGGGGTTCGAGCGGAGGGAATCGTAGCCGGTAAAGTAGATGACGTTTGCAGGAACAGACATAAGGAGCGTGGGAGAAAGGCCGCGCCAGAGTGTTGTAGGCCCTTCTGTGCGAGCGATCTTCTTGAGGCCATCAAGGGTGGAGGTGAACGTTTTGCGGCGCGTTTCGTCAACGGCGCAGTCGGCCGCTCCAGCCGACGGAGAGGAAAGAGAAGGGTTCAACGTCGCGACGGTTGCGGAAGATGAGAGGTTTTCGGGATTGACTGCTATGCAAAAGGGGGAGGTGTTGTTTACCCAGAAGACTTCTCGGCAGCAAGCAGTGACCCCAAGGTTTGGTGGTAGATTTATGAAGGAGGAGGAGGAGGAAACTTTTGGGATCGATGGGGGAGGATTTGGCTGGGATTGGAGGCGGACACGCACGACATCTAGAGGAGTGACTAGGAAGGGAGACGTTAGCTGTGTGTATGCTTTGATAGTAGAGAAATGGTGTTTACCGAGAAGTGATGTGAGGAGACTGCCGGAGACTGCAGAAAGCATCTTCTGGCCTGCGGATATGTCCATGGCAGTCTCCTCTGTCTCGGGCTCATTGACCTCTGTCATGATCACCGGATCATCAGCTCCACCTGGATATGAGGATTGAATATGACCCTGCGCCTGCAATTGCTCTGGATCTCCATGGAATTCGCGAACTATTATCTGACTTATTTCGAAGGCTCTGAAAGAAAGCCCGACATGGAATAGAATGACTCGTCGAACGCCGTATCAAAACACCAGCGGTTCATGGATTCAATGAACGTTGGCTGTGAAATGCCCGTACGGTTGCTTCGATGATTGACGACATCAAGCGTCTCTTTAATCCGGTCGGAGAAAAGGCTGCTACAAAGCCCGGCGCTACGCTAGTCTAGCTTTTAGCCTGGTAGATCGGCTATCCCCGTCGCCAATAACGATCTTCAGCCGCTGAGAGCGTTTCGAATGTCAACCACACGGGCCACGACCTCCTTTTTCACTCAGTTAACTTCATCGCCGCCTCATCGACCGTCCTGGAGACTAATCCTACACTCATCCACGCAGCTCACAATCATTGCCACATATTCTCGCCAATATGATTCAAATAATGGGACGCGGTAGGGGGATATCGAAGAAGCCATCACAATACCCCCCTCTCGCGTTCCACGTTATCAGGCTGGGTCAATGGATCTCCTCTCTCTACGTCGCCATCGTTATCTTCTTCTTCGTCCATCATCTCCACAAAGAGCATTTCTCCGTCCCTTGGACCTTCCTCCTAGTACGTCCAACGCGTCACCTCAACTCCCAACCTATTTCCCCCCCATACCAGCCACTGACCACGCACTGCAGCTTTTAACCGTCTCCGTCCTTACCCTAGCCGCCCTCACGGCAACCACTCTCCTCCACTTCACCCGCTCGCTGAATCCAAAAATCAACCTCACAGTCAACGCCGCCCTGACACTCCTCTGGCTCCTCGCCCTCGCCCTCCTAACCTGGAACCTAACCTGGACCCTCGGCCACCGTTGCATCGTCACACGCTGGCACAATGAAGCTGGCATCATGGTCTGCCGGCTCTACAAGTCTATGACGGCATTCACAGTCACAGGCGCATTCACCACCATCCTCGCGTTACTCCTCGACATGCGCATCCAGCGCAAAGCCAACCAACTGGGCAGATACAACCCGATGCTTGACGTGAAAGGACCAGGGAACGCAAGGTCAAACTCTCCATTCGGTGCTTCGACTGCAAATCTTAATGTGCAAGAGGATGGGGTGGTGCCGCATATTCTTGTCAAGGCTCCTAGTCATGACTTGCAGAGACCCTATAAAGTCCAGAGGCCAATTGAGGCTGGAAAATTTGGATATAGTCAGCCGGAGGAGCAGACGAGTTATGGAGGTGGTGGGGGCAGTGGAGATATTGGAGATCGATATGACTGAATGGACGGGTCACCGTAAGGTATGGAGAGTGGACTGTGGCGTAGAGGGTGGAAATGGCGGAGCTGGAGACAGCTAATGGGTTGTGGCTATGACGTGGAAGGATTCTGATGTTTCTTGATCTATTGTGTATAAGGCAGGCGCCTCGTAAATCTCAAGACACTTTGTGATTCAGTGTTTTGGGTCTCCTTCCTAGTTATTTTGGGTAATATGCTACAGCAACGGGGATTTCGAGTGGCGTCAGTTTGGAATGGACAGATTCAAACAAGAGCAAATCAGAGCGCGATAGCTGTCCAAAACGTGTCTATTGAAGACGTCGTAATCAATCTACATCAAAGTCGTATTTATTGACATTTAGCTATATCAATCATATGAGGGTATACAGCACTCCAAGAAACGATGTAACGACAAGAGCCATCAGCACTTGATAGACTCGATACAACCTTTCCGAACCAGACATTCACAACTCTTCTTCAATCTCCACAGCCTGAGCCCCAGCCTGGGCTTGAGCATGATGTTCAGCCGGTAAGATCCCACTCCCCTCCTGTCCATTCCTCAAATTCACCTTTTCCAACCCCCTAACCAAATTCTTATTCTCCTCATTATTCTCCAGCAAGAACCTCAAACACATGACAGCATGCTCGCGAATATACGGGTTGTTACCGTCATACGTACAGCAAGCGAGCACCATCTCCACCCCTCCATACTGGCGGATCTGCTTCTGTACTTTCGGGCTTTTCCATACCAAGCTTGATAGCACGAGGATGACCAGTTTTTTGAGGTTACGCCATTCGAAGTCGCTGGGATCTGCGGCGTCGATCTCGACTTGGTCCTGGCTGTCCGCTTGGGAGAGTGGCGAAGGGGCAGGGAACGGCGCATCTGCGGGCGGCACAACATCGAAAGGACGTTCGACGGCCACGGGTGTGGGTGTTTCTGTGGTGGGTTGGCTTTGGGGCGGTAATGGCGGTTGGGGCTGTGATTGTTGCTGTCCAGCTGCTTGTGCCTCAGCGACCGTCTGAGGGACAACAAGAGGTGCTTTAGGGATGCTGGCTTCGAGCTCTCGCAGCAAAGTCACGAGCTCGTTCACGATTTCCCAGTTGACTAGAAGATCTTTCCATTCTTCGCTCTCGGTCAGGACTGCAAAAAACTCGAGGAATTGGTAGACACCTTCGTAGACTCGTTCCATATCCCAGAGATTTAGTGGAAAGTCTTCGGGTAAGGCGAGGCCAGCTTCGATCTGACCTTGAAGATATATGAGAGCACATGTCTCAGGGATGATGCACTGGCGGAAAATGGTGAATATATAGCGGACAATGTATACGTCTACTCGGCGAGATGCATTTGCGTGCACATTGCCAGCTGTCCAAGCATCCTTTCCGGTGATGGGAGGTAAGCCCTGCTTGCCACGGAAGATCTGGGTGAGTATCTTGATAACCATCGACTGTGCTGGAGAGACGATGTCCTTCACTTCCGCGAAGGTCTGGTATGCGTAGGGCATTAACCCGTTTTCCAAGATTGCCTCCATGATCTGCATCATCAGCTTGAAATAAGTCTCATCATCCTGCAAATCCCACGCAGCGATGAAGATAAGAAGCTCTCTGAGTAGATTTCGCCCTGGATCGCCAGCCAGTAATATATTACATCTCATACCTTGCATGTCCCTGCCATGCAAGACTGAACCGTGCCCTGAGCAGATGGCAATCTGAATAATCATTGGTAACGGCTCAATCTCTTGAGGCCCGAGCACGAGGGGGATATCTGTAAGCAGACCCCGCTCCTGATCTCCTGGTTCTCCCGGAATCCTGTCCTCCTCTTCATCGTCATCACTGTTAGGGATTTGTTGAAAGCTAGACTCCGTGTCATTAGGAAAGGGTATGAGGTCTGCATCGTCATCGTTGATATTACCTGGGGCGGTATCGGCCAATCGTGCCATCAGTTGGTCTTTCGCAGCTTGTAGAGTAATTGCTGCGGATTCAGGCGTACGTAGAGCTCCAAATTCATCTCCGCGTTCCGTCTTCACGGCTCCAAACAAAAGCCCGTCGTGTGTGGCAGCACCCGGTGCGATATTCGGGGTGTTCTGAGCTATCGATACAACAGGATCGTCGATGTTCTTTTGCTGAGCCAGTTCTCTCCTTTGCTTTTGAGGGTTTTTACTATAACCCGCTGTTGTGTTGCTGATTGACATTCGCTCCATAGGCTCTACAGAGTCAGTGACCTCGTCAATGTCCTTTAGAAGATCATCGTGGCTTTTTGATGGATGAAGCTGTGATTGATTTCCATCTGAAAGATCTACGGTATTGCTTCCCTTCTGGACTGTTCTGGGGTACGACTGAACGGATCTCACGCCATCCTCCGACGTGGTAAGGGTTTTGGGATTAGGTGATGCATCGCCAAACTTTGCTGCGAAATGGTCACGGCCGACGCCCGGAGGAAGAGTGCCTGCAGCGTACTCACTCTGCACTTTAGAATTTGCGAACAAGTCTAGCCACAATAACAGCTTGCGCTGTTCATTCTCTTGGATAAAATTATAGAAAAGTTGTAGACATGTGATCAGAAGCTTCTTGTCTGTAGAACGAGGCAGTTAGTTGGTGATCAATGAACTGTACGCTGAGGTCTTTTAGTTTGGTTGAGACACTTACAGGATCCTATCACCTCTCCCCACTGTTGCTCGGTACGGCTTCCGGCGTCTCCATCATAGCCTCTAGCGGTAACTCGAACGCATAGGTCTATAAGCTTCAGAATTTGCTGGTCGAGAAGGCTTTCCCCAGCAAGGTTTTGAATCTCCACTGTGGTTGCTAAGACATTCCTCGCAATTAGCAAAATGTCGTTCAGCCGATCCAGGTCTTTCATCAAGATATCATGATTCAATGCCATCAACGCTGAAGAAGAGGTAGGGGCTCCGGTCTGAGGATCGTCCGAGGCCAGAGACTGAATTTCCAAAACAGGAATGGCCAGCGCGAACGTATTGTTGATATCCTTCCAATGCTGAGCATTCATGCCAATGACCATCCTAACTTGTTCACTATCGTTCGTTCGCCTTAAGATTCTTTTGCATACTCTCACTGTATGGTCGAAACAATTTTCCGTCAATGTCTTCCGGCTCTTGTAAAGCGACTGGGTACATATCAGCACCAGCTCTAACCCCTTGTCTTCAGCCTCCCTTCCATGCCTCCTCTTGAATTCTGCGGGCGATGGCATAATACCTAGCCTCAAAGAAAGTGGTCAAGGCTGCTCGGCCGTGGTCTAAAATTCATGGGAATGTCGAGCAGCTCTTTGTGCTAATGTTTCGAGATTGCTGATTCGGCGTGTTTTGTAGAACATGGGTGAACCCTTCTATGGGTGAGTATTGCACTAATGCTAAACGGGCCCCATACTTGTAAGCTGGAACGATCAAGATACCTTTTAGCCAAGACACTCGATGAATTGTCGAATGCTGATAAAATAGTGGAAAGACTTGGCAAACCTTGGCTTGATTTTTTCGTCCCCTTCACCGGTATTATATCAGCGTTACGCATCAAGAAGTGCTGAGCACGCAAGCCATACTGATCTCTTTTTTCTACTAAGCTATGACAGGTCACGTCCGATATGCCCAAGAATACCAATTGGGTGAAATGCTGTCACGCGTGATCCAGCGCTCTTTACACCGAAATGGCGCATCAATCATCAATCAGGCGAGCTACGGAGATCAGGCATACCCTTACCTCAACTGTTTTGCATCTCATAATTGACAAGAATCGTAACCTGGCAATCGATCATGTACCGTGTTGTCATCGTCAACCTCGATTTTCTCAAGTTAAAGAGAAGTGGTAACTCAGCCTTCTAGAAAATGACCATTATTCATTCTCCACATCAGCACACGACCAAAGAAACATGAATAACCTTCATGGAAATGAACTCTATGGTGTTGTTGAATCATCAAATTTACCTTCGTAGCTTTGCCCTTGAAGTACAAGATCGATGGGGCGTACCATTCAAGTTGCATCATCAAGAGGTCATTAATTAGCATGAGGAAGCTTTCGTTCACTTGAAAGTCATACTATGGTTTTTACACAGATGAGGACATGCCGCTACGATATTATGGTCTTACAAAGTTTCCTTGCTACCTAGTCCACGCACAACTATATACTGAGGCGTAGTCCTTCGTTCATTCAATTCATGTCTTCAAGATTACGGACAATTCCCTCTACGGGCCTCGTACAGTCTTGCATAATAATCAATGGATTTGCTTTCATGAATAGGACTTTATGGCGCGGATTGTCAGAGCCAAAGAGGTAATCATGCACGAGATATCCTAAGCGGCCTTGAGCCCCTATCGCACTATCGTTGGTGTATGTATGTTGGTGGATCTTGGTGGAAAGACTAAGGGTACAATGCAGGTACCTTATTTAGCTGCCTTTAAAGAAGCTAGTAACTCATTATCATTGCAATATTTCCCCCATCGCCTCCCAAACTACAGGAATGAATCCCACACAATGACAGCCTTTCCTTTACCACGGCCACTTCCAGCTCCACACTCCCTCGTCTTCCATCCTATGATTCTCCCACTCTATGAGACAATATCCCCCAGTCTTCGTACTCCAAACCGGACAACAGTCGTAATTCTCGTAAGCAGTATTCCTGAAAGGTCTTATAGCGGTCACGACAGGGCCTACAAGTGCTATTTCAATGTTATAACGTACAGCGATAAGTCACTGTGGACTAAATCTCGTTGATTAAGGCTATTGACCGTGTTGCAGGATTGTTGCCAATCAGTCTCTTTCCTACTTATTGGGTACTGGTTGATTCAGGTCTGAATGGGAAGAGACGGGGGACAAGGCGAGCGGTTGTAGCAAATCCCGATCCTATAACGCCCACTGACATAATCTGCTCTGTGGAGTTCATGCTTCCATTTCTTCTCTACATCTTCTCTTGTTGTTCCTTCATATAGGGTCTCATTCACAGGCCTGCACCTTGCTTTGAAGTACGATACCTATAGCAAGGCGTGGATCATTGATCTTCCCCAAGTCCTATTCGCTTGGATCGCGTTGAACCAGATACTTAGATCCAGCCAACCCTTCTCCCAATCCAGCTCACCCCAGAAAGCATGGCACTTACACCCGTGAATACGATCAATCCCCCATACCCACTTCCGTATCCTGCAAAGGCCTCGCCAACCCAAGGCTTTTCGCTCAGTAATACCTCACTCAACGGGCCAGACACCACACTTCCCACCCCTCTGCCAGCAGCTAGCAGTCCAAGGACCAAGCCTGCTTCCGCTCTGCTGTCCACCTTCTTGACTTCTCGGATCGCGCCCGTGTAGGTTGAGGTGAAGCCGCCAGCAAAGAGGCCGTAGACGAGGCTGAAGATACAAAGAAGGGGCAGAGAGGCGGATAAGCCCCAAAGGAAGAAGACGGAAAGCGTGGCACCGACAGTAGAGATTAGTATGACGGTCGTTATATGAACACGGTCGCTTAGACTTCCCAAGATAACTTGGCCAAAGACAGAGGTTGTGTTGAAAAGAGATACTGTGACCGTGCCAGCTATAGGCGAAAGTCCGAGCGAGCGGGCATAAGTAGGTAAATATATATTGGGAATGAAAAACCCTAGGCCTTGAACTATGTTGCCTGCTTGAAAGACCCAGAAGGTGGTTGTTCTGAGGAAGTCGAAGTTGAGACGTCGCGCATGGGTCGAAGAGGAGACCGGCAGACGTGGCTTAACAAAGTAGAGTAAAGGGCCCAGAAGAAGAACGAGGACGATGGCCCAAGCGCGAAGCATGGTGCCAAAAGAGTATTTATTCAGACCCCAATTCATGACGAAAGGAATGCAAACACCGGAGACTCCCGTACCAGCCCACTATCTGAAGTCAGCATATCTTGTGGAAACAATACTACATTGCGTGATATATCTTGGATGTAGATTAGAGACAGACTTCTTAGAAAGAACTATGGGCTTTATGTTTGAATAAAAGAATAGAGGCACAGAAGATTAACGTACCATCACGCCGAAAGCAAAACCTTTGCGCTGGATAAACCATTCATCGAGGAACACAATCGCAGGCATATACAGCATAGAGCCACCGAGGGCGTAAAGCACACCCTGGCTTAAAATCAGGTGCCAGACGCGTGTGGAGAAGGACGAGATGATCAGGGCCAGTGAGATGACCACAAGGCCAACAACGGAGCATTTTCGTCGGACATTTGGGTACCGCTGGAGGAAAGCGCATGCGAATGGGGCGCCCAGATACATGATCCCCTGTTCGGTAGAGTTCAGTGGCGGCAGTTGCAGAGATTGATCATAGAAACGGCCTACCATTGCTGACGTCCCAATAATAGCAATGCCAGAAGGCTCTTTGGAAAACGGCAGATGTGTGCTGTAGTACTCCTGGAAAACACCAAATGAGAAAGGAAACCCTGGACCATCATCAGCATCGATATTGAAGGCTCGTTTGCTTTTTGAATAACGGCGGGTGTATGCAAGATTAGCTTGAGACTGGTGACCGTAATTGACGGGTCACCCATGTGCAGTACAGTGCACGCGTAAAGTAGACTACCATATGCCCCCTCGATACTAATCCCAATCACGAGACAGTACGATCAAGGAGTCTGACTAACCCCAGGTTAATGCTTCAATGAGGAAGCAACCAGCCAGAAACATCCATGCATCCTTTCCGCCATCAGCTCTTGGGAGAGAGACCTGCTCGAGCTCGTAGTCTTCGATTTGCAAATGCCTGCTGTGCACGGCACGGTTTTGACTGTTTTCCTCGTAGCCTAACGATTGCGCCTGGTCGAAGCTCGCCAAGGCGAACGCTTCCGTTGATGCCATGTTACGAGTATTTCTGATCGTATCAGAAATCTCGAATTTATTGCCCACAGGCATGTAGGGGGATGGGCCTTGCTGTGAGTCAGTGGGCGGGCGGGCTTTCTAGCGGCCCACCAACGTCTAGCAACCGCTAGGCAAGGTGGCAAGGAGCCGGCCGAAAGCATAGCGTGCCCATTATCCAGCTGACGCCGGACACAACTGCCTCCCTGTCAAGATTCTGTTGGCAAAACATCCATCAAATTGTCCCAGAAACCCAGATCATAGAGATTGTCAATCTCATCCAGGCTTTGTACCCGCCTCCAGCGTGGCTTCTCGCTAATCTTGTTTCTTGAAGATGCCCCTACATGAGTGCCTGTAGAAATGGCCGAATCTTCTGGTGCTTGACCATCATCGGAGCTTACAAGTTGTTGTGTGCTTGAAATCGGCCATTCAACAAAAGGTTCCACATCTTGGTCTCTTCGACCACCATCATTGCAAGCTGTGGGTCTCTCCGACCTGAATACTAGGCCGTCCGTGATGTCATCTCGCCAATCCGCCCACTTCGAAGTTTCGTTGGTGGTCATGCCAGCCCAAATCAAGTAGACATGATAGCAGAACATGCCCCAGGCCAATGGTGCTGTGAGGAAAGCCAGCATCCCGACACCGCCAACACGGACATCATTGGCGAAAGCCCAAGCCCAAGAGTAGCCAATCTGTGACCAGGTTTTGCCGGTGGTCCAATGGGCTCTACTTTCGAAACCATCAGATCGACGAATCGTATCAGATTGCAGCATCTCGGTCTGTAAAGCATAAGCAAGGTATGCACCGTAGGAAAGCAACGTCCCAAGGCTAGCCATAAGGCCTACAAAGTAACAATAATTGCCCTTCCCTAGACAATTCATAACCCAAATGCAATGATGATCGTGCTTAGCCACGCAAACATTACAGATACCGCAGTGCTTGCTTCTGGCGGGCTTAAGGAAAAGGCAAGTACGGCAGAAGTTCCCCGGCTGATACAGTACGTGGTCGTACGGGTACCGTCTCATTTCATGCTGATGGTTGTCAGGAGTGATGACTGAAGAAGTGGATTTTACAGCTTTGTAAGTGAAGACATATGGTATGCTGCTTAAAACGAGGGTAGAGAATTTGTGTATATATGCTAGACGCAAGAAGGCCGATGATAGAAAGAAAACCTGAGACGACGAGAGGACAGCGAGGAAGAAAATCTATAGGGAGTCAACATTATATTTTGAGTTGCGATTCTCCGCCCTTACTAAGACCAAGGGATGATTTTCATCCATGAGGTAGTGGCCTGTTCTCCGTAGCGCAGGGGTCAACCTCCCCCCAGTCAGGAGGACGTCACCTGTACGTAGGAGACTAGGTAGGGTCATAAACAGAAAGCGATGAAGCAAACCGATGGGTGTCTTCCTAAAGTTTGATGAGATGATAGAGCTTTGTAGTGATGAGCGACGCACCGTAAAGCGGGTAATCGTCCCAAAAAGGCCACGAATACAATGAACGAGAGCAATAGCACAGCGACAATGACCCTCGTTAGGCCACTCATGTTCATCATGAGTAAATCTTACGCTTGTCAGCTACTAAAGTTGGCCCAACACGAACTCTTCATTGGCTATGAACCCTAGGCATTCACAATCCGGTCATTGAGCATCAAAAGTGCGCATTAGAGAAGGTTCTTCAGCCATGGTACCGACTTCGCTTTAGCTTTGGTCTCCTATGTAATGGACCTGGTGAAGATTACTTAGAGCTTACATAGAACAGGCACGGTGGCACGTAGCGTGACAGCGTGAGAAGGCTCGCCAAGGCTGACGCGCTTCTCGCGACGAGGTTGCCCCTCACCAAAACACGATCGCTGAACATTCACCAATTCTGCAAAGGATCTTGCGCCATGACGGCTCAAGTCGTCCTCAGCAACATTACTCCAGGCGCTGAAGTCCAGGCTGGGAATTTATTCCAGGGGTTAAAATTCTACATTTCGCACAAGGTTCCGCAACGCTCGAGATTCGTCAACGACGTCCGAGTAAGGGCTCATTGAGGATTACCGACAAGTTCCTGATAGGGTCGCTGATGTCATCCAGTCCAACGGCGGCGAAGTTCTACCAATTGAGAAACATGCAGATATCAAGATTGTAGACCACGCAAGAAAGGAGGCGCTCCCAGGAACGTGCGTTCACCACCGACACCATCATATTGATACTGTGGCCGTTCTGATCACAGCAACCAGTTACTCATACAGGTACATCGAGAAGTCAATACGGAATGGTGTTCTAGAGGATCTCGAAGATCATGGAGTGGGTCCGGCCGAGGGCACAGTGAGAAGTGTCGGGTCTACCATACAACCTCCGAAAGGAACCCGCAACAAATACACGCAAAACGATGACCGAATTCTTTGGGACTGGGTCGTCCACCAAATGCCTCAAACGGGTGGTGGAACCGATGGCAATGTCATCTACAAAAAGCTCGAAGCAAAGGTGAGTGGGCCAACGGGGGCTACTCAAATGCGTCATACTGAGGCATATCACAGCATCCCCAACATCCATGGCAGTCTTGGCGAGATCGCTGGATCAAACAGCTAAAAGGGAAGCCGCGGCCGACTCCTCTCCCTGAAAACGCTCCCCTCACCCCTCCTTCAGATGATCCAGCAGCGCCCAATGCGCCCAATGCTCAAGGGGCGGCCGAGCACTTTGAGGAACCGATTAGGGCTGCCCCTCGTCCAAAATCTCCGGTGAAGGAGGCCACGAGAATACAGCCAAAGAAAGCTGCTGCGGTGTCATCGCTGCCCGGGCTCAAAGCGAAGAAAGCAAGAGCCGACAATGAGCCGGCCTCAGATTCCTTTGATGAAGAAGACGCAGAAGATTTGATGATAAACGGTGCAAATATATTGGACATTCATCCTGCCAATGTGACACTTGCTTGGGAAGCCTGGGCTCGCGATCGTAGTACGGTGAGCGTGACCACTGAAATCAGAGGACATGTCAGCTGATAGTCGATCGTAGGAGCACGGCGTACATACGGCGCGAAATTGGCAAACCTTCTGGGAACAGCATGTACGTCCTAGGTACCTCAGGAGAATGGCAAAGCAAAGTACAAACGTCACGGAAGAAATGTCAACGGCATCGAGAACTCAGATATCCACACCATCAAAGAAAGCCACGATCGCCATCCAGTCTCTGTCTTCGCCCCTCACGGAGAAGGGCTCGAATGCTGGCATGGGAAAGAAAAGTCCTTCATATCACCCTCAATCCCCTAGTGTGCAACTTCTTTCTCCATCGCTCTATAAAGAGAGGACCGCAAAGGCAACTAACGAGTACGCTGGAATGCCGCTTTACTCACAGATGGAAAACGCATCACCTGTCCGAATGCGCTCTCCCATCGAACAGAATTCCAAAAGGAAGCAAGTCTTCGCCGAAGAAGAAGTACCGTCCAGCTCACCTCCAGGCCAGGCACCCTCCCCAAAACGCAAAAGGCCGAACGGATCAGAGTCGATTCGGGAGGTTGCATCCACCCCAGATATGACCCCTGTCCGTAGCGGCATGAGACCGGAGTCTCCACTTTCTATTCGGGACGACCCTGAACTCGACGATGAAGGTTATCTCCACGAAAGTCCTCTGGGTAAACAAGCCTCAGAGACATTATCCGAGCCTGGCCATAGGATCAATGATACCCAGGACGTACTTGCAAACGCGTCGCAACAATCAGATTTTGATATTCCTCTGCCTGACAGTGATAGGGATGATCGAGATCCATTCCTCCGAGAGCCTACCCAGCAAGTTGATTTTGATGTCCCTCCTCCCATTAATGGTTGGGACGACGAGGATTCGGGAGCTGAAGCATCGTCCGAGTCCGAGAGTACCGCCACCGAACTGCATGACCTTCGGCCCGCAATTCTGGAAACTCAAGCTATTCTACGAGGAAAAACTCCGGCAGTGGATTTCGATGTACCTGATCCCGAGGGAGGCTGGGACCAAGTTCTCCCTTCATGGTCTCCACCAATGCCTAGCTCTCCGGATACTGAGAACGGAATATCGGATGTTGATGCGCAGACCGAAGCATGGATCAACGGCCAAGTCGCCCGGGGCACCTCCGTGGATCATGTTATCACTGTATGGAAGGCTACAAGTATGGCCACTGATCTGGCAGAAGAGGTGCTCAAATCCGTGGGGAAGGATGGAGAAATGCCTAGAAACAAGAAAGGCGTGTGGACGGAAACGGATGACGAAGATCTCGGAGCCACTGATGCTAGGAAGATCCAGAGGCTCGAGTCGAAGCACGGCAAGGACGGTTTGACAGCCAGGTGGGAATTCCTCAACTTTTACAAGTCTGCGTGAAAGCTAGGCATAGGGTCTCGTTGTTCAGCGCTATTCTTGCCGACTACAACGTAATCGATGCGCTTCCAGACGAAGCTTGGCTTTGCCTGAACATAGTGAAAAAGCTAAGGTCCATAAGGATAATTGATACTATTGAACATAATCACAGCCCCTGTTGTCAAAATTCATGTGTAGATCCTTGTTGTGTAACTTACGAGCATTTGGATGGACTACAGATTTAACACCGAGGTCACGTGCTTACGCGCTTCGGCCGCATTTCGACTCTATCTTCCTTTCTTGCCACTTGCTGCCCCGCCCAAAGAAAAGTAGATAGCTTCCCAATGAAAGTTTTCTATTCACTAACCACGAATCACATACCAAGTGTCTAGTTGTCTCGCTCCTCGCCAAGTGGTCACCATGCCAGTCGGCATTCAGCGGTTCAACGCTCCACGTCCGCAGCCATCATCCCAGATCATCTTCATCAAGCCCCTCCCAGGTCCTGACAAAGAGTATGCCCAAGACTTCCTCGAACGAATCGCAGCAATATGCCACCCCATCATGAAAGCCAACCACCTTTCAATAATGACGCTAGAGGAACATGAGCCCAATCCCGAATTCATTGGCCGCAACTTCAACGCCGGAGAAATTATACAGCTGGTGTTGAAGGCGCCGTATAGCGGCCATTGGCTGTCGTTCAGAAGCGTACAGATGGTCATGATGCATGAGCTGGCGCACTGTGTACAGATGAATCACAGTGGGGCGTTTTGGAAGGTCAATAATCAGTTCAAGGGAGAATTGATAGAGCTTTGGGGGAGAAACTATACCGGAGGTGGGCTTTGGGGACGGGGTCAGACGTTGCTGAGTGAGAAATACCATGATGGTACGAATATGGAGAACGAGGTGCTACCCGCCAATTTATGCGGTGGTACCTTTAGGAGCTCGGGACGGGAAAAGAGGAAAAGAGGAGGGGAAAAGCCGACGGAAACGTATGCGGAGAGGCAGCAGAGACGGATCAAGAAGAAATTCGGTGTCAATGGGCAGACGTTGGGGAATGACGCGGAGACAAGAGTGAAGCTCGAGAACGGGAAGAAGCCCAAGGGAAAGCCGAGAGTGGCAAAGAGTGCTCGAGGGAGGGAGCTAAGGGCTGCAGCTGCGTTGGCGAGGTTCGAGCAGGTGAAAGAGGAGGTGGCGAAGCGGGAAGAAGAGAGCTTGTTTGGTGATAGCGAGACTGAGAGCGATGGGAGTGTGGGAGACGATGGGAGTGAAGCGTTCGATATTGATGGATCGCGGATGAGGGATGGGAAGGGGAGGGGGATGATTAAGGTGTGCGAGGGTGAAGACTGTGATGATCCTCATGTCAAGAATGAGATTGAAGAATTCCATCGATTGGAGGGTAACGGTCGGAATACTCGATTGGAGAATCCTTCTCAGCATGCTGGACTTACACATGTTCCATTTACCCACACGAACAATATTCCTGGCCCATCAACGCAAACTCGACGAACTCCTAGGCAAGGAACCACTCAGCCGGTAACCGCTATCCCACCGGACGATCCCAATATCCGACTGTACGACATCCCCCTATACACAGAAAACAACAACCCCCCAACTACCAAGAAGAAAAGCGCAAGACGCCCTCTATCCGAAGAACCCAGTTTCCCTCCCCCAGAAAACCCGCCCCGAACACCTCTCACACCCTCAAACCCCCCTCCCCAATCCACCAAAAACCCACCCCAAACACCACCCAGACCTCCAAACCCTCCTTCCCAAACCACCAAACCCCCATCTCCCAACACCAACACCAACCCACAAACCCTCCTAACCTGTCCCCTCTGCACCCTCCAAAACGAACCCACCGCAACCCTCTGCACCAGCTGCTCTCACGTCCTCGACACTGCAAAAGTCACACACCACTGGCGGTGCCGGAGCGAAGTGTGTAAGGGGAGTGGATATATCAATGCGGGTGATTGTGGGGTGTGTGGGGTGTGTGGGGTGAGGGAGGGGGGAGGGTGATGAGGTTGGGGGATGGTTAAGAGGGTGAGAGGGTGAGAGGCGGGGGTATGGGGAGTGATGGATATGGATATGAATACGGGTGTATGACTGACCACCTTATGATGTCCATCACGACAACCGCATCGAGCACCCTCCATATCAGTACGAGATACGATGATGATTCAACCTGTGTAAAGGCTTTGCTTTTCCTAGCGCTGATGAGCAGGACTTTATTGAGGGAGATGAGCGGGATGATATTTGTGTAAATCATGATAATCGCATCCACCTCCCTTATTCCATATCAGTGCAAAATTACTCCCAGCCTAGGGAATGTATGTAAAAACTTGCCTCTTCTCACTTCTCGATCCTCACTTCTCAGTCCTCAGTCCTCAGTTCTGGGCCCCAAGTCCTCACTATAGCTAGTTGAGTTTCGAAATCGGAGATGTGGAAAAGCGCGTCAATGAGATTGAAGGGATGAAGTGATAAGCCATAACCCCCAACCACTAACAAAAGAGAAAAGAAAAACGATACACCATCACCATCACCACCACCTCACTCATCGCAAAATCAAACATTAATAAAAACCCCCGTACCCCATCACTACCATCTTATATCCATGATTATCAAAGGGATTGAGCTAATTTGTGCTAGGTGCTTTGTAAGTAGGTAGGTAGGTAGGTGTGATCGCATTATACATATCGTCAGCCGGCGTAATATACCTATCATATCATATCATAGAATAACACTTCCACTTCCACCTTTCAGCACCTTCTTCACTCAATCGATGGCTTTGTCATAGCTAGCAGGGTATAAGGTATCTTATGAATTACATTACAGAACACTCTCGGGAAAAAAATGAGGAAGTTGTTGTTGCAGACTAGACTAGACTATGTATGTAAGCGAGAGATCATACCTACCTAGAATAGGTAGAAGAGTGTGTGAGTTGGGTTGGGTGCTTTGCGTCGCCAGTCCAGTCCAATTGACAACGGATGGATGGTGTTTAAAGCTATGAGTCGTTCCCGTTCGTTCCACAGCATCTATGTCCCTTATTAGATTATAAGACTGTTCGCTACTTAAGTGTGCTGATAATGCCACTCTCATATTCTTTCCATTGGTAAGTTCAATAGAAACGACAATACGGACTCTGATGATCGGCGTCATTTTTACCTAGCGAGTAATTTCTATTACGGGGAGCGAGGATACGGATACGGAGTCGGGTTTTTGGGGGGTTTTGGTATGGGGTGGGGTTGTAGATTGAGTTTCTGGATGTGTGGTATCGTGCGACGGCTGGGGGCGTATGTTGTGTTATGTAGGTATGCGTTTTGGTGGGGTTGGTTGATGGGGGTAGTTGTGGGATGGGGAGTTGTGTGAGGACGTTGGATGGCGAGTTACCTTACTGTTAATGTTGTTGTATTTAGTGGTGGAGATGAATCACGCGGGTTTCCTTCCTAGCGAAGACGTGAGTTAGGTATTGATACAAAGCGCGTATAAGTAGAGAAGGGGAACGGGACACCGGGAGCTGACAGGTTATGAGATTTTTGTTTTTTTGTTAGAGCTACGTACCTGTTCTTTTAACCCTCTGTATGATGGGATTTGGGACTTTGGATTTGCGTACCGGATCTGAGATCTCGATGGTGGATTGTCCTCCTCAACGTTTCATTCGGGGTTTGTGGTTTTATTCTGCAATCGTTGACAAGAACTGCTGTTAGTTCGCGCAGCTCGAGCTTGTAACACATACTGGGGGCTTGTGTCTGGGATTGGGCTTGGAATTTGGTTCGTGATGGGGGGTGGGTGGTGTATGTTGTTGATGCGATTTTAGTGCTGGTTGAGGATTGGAGATGGGAAGCTTTTCGTTTTTGTTATGGGGAGTGTGGATTTTTTTCGTTGGTGGTGCATCAGTTCAGGATAGAATACATGTCAGTGGTGACACTTTTGCAATCCGAGTGAGAGGTTTGCGTTATTCATAGTCGAAACTTCACCACAGGAACTTGCATGTCGACACTCGAACACGGTGCGTCACACGGCTAAGCTTTTGTCTGCGTGTTCTCATTTTCATGGAAAGTGATACAGGGTGAAGATGTTTAAGCCCGTCAAAAGCTACCGAACATGACAACGCGCGTAGATATTCACCAACGAGTCTCTCCTCTATTGCGTGAAGAGCGAACCCAGAGGAAGTAGGTTGACAAGCAAGGTCTAAACAATCGACGAAAATACGTAGATATAATAACAAACCGCACAAGAGTTGGAGGGAGATATGACCGTTATACCTTAATTACGCGGTCTCATTACCCACCTCTATCATAATCGATAATAGCGGCTGCGGAGGTATGCGTTACACGATAGAATATCTATCACAGGTTGAAAGTAAAAGAAAAGGTGGATAGCGTCGTTACTTTGATGAGCTGACGCGAATAGGTCGGGCGTTGGATATATGGAGGGATATATGTTAGACTAGTGTATCATGTGGATATAGATCCCATTATGTTTGATTGTTGAGTGGGGTTTGTAGCTGGGATATATTGGGTATTAGAGATGGAGATGCTAGATTTCGGGGAGCTTTGACGGAAAGAAAAGAGGATTGTTGGGAGCGAGGTGTTTGGAAAAGTGACTTGGTGATTTCGGGGGAAAACTTCAGAGCATGTTACGGAAGCCTTCTCGACTCTAGCTGGGTGGTGTTTGATATAATTGGGGATGCCTTTCGGCCCTTTTGATTGCTGCACACGGAAATTGCATGTCTTGAAATCCTTGTCGGAAAAGTCTCCGAATCCGGCGATTTACTCCGAAAATACTTTCCGTAGCGATCCTCATGATCTGGTCATGAATGCGTTCAAGACAATTCATCGCGATGGTGCGAACGAGTACCAGCGAGAGAAGAGGTGGAGGTACGAGGCTAGACAAGCAACACTATTATCGATCGAGAGCACCTACTCCGTCCAAATGAAAGCGTTGGAAGGGTGGAGAATTTCGGATCTATCGCATCCGAGTCCGATCTGACACGGAAGGGATCAAGGAATATTCTAGCCCCGGCAGGTGTCAATGTCAGGACGCAGCAAACGGCGATTTCGTGACCGGTGGAAGGCTCCGTGGCGGGCGCCACATGCACGCTATCACAACCCCCATGATCTGACAATCTCGGGCACCGGAAAGGGGGGAGAGAAGCCGCTAGTTCTATCACATTGTTATTTCGGTCAAGATAATGACTCGACATTGTTCTCCGTGGGGATTCAGAATACGGAAGTGAAACATGATGGAAATCTGGAAGAGGAAGAGCGGAGACAGACAATGCCGGTGCAAGAGAGCTGGATCAGGAACGGTTCCTGTTTGGTGACAGCTGACGTCGAATGGAGGAGTGGGTGGTGTGATGCCATGGACGGTGGTAGGCTTCGATCCCAGCGTCTGATGCGCCAACCCGTTTCTCAACCTGATCGACAGTGGTGCCCTGCTGATCGATAAATGGCAGAGATCAAATGGGGATCGATCGTTATCATTGCAATATCAATAATCATGATGGTAATTCTCCTTACGTGTTGAATAACTCCGTTGAGTCGGAACCACTGCGCTGGGTCGAAGATGGGGGGTGAATGTGATCAATCGGCTGGACGATGACGGGAAGCTTCCGGAATTGCCCCCCGTGAATTAATACTACGGTACAGTACCTAGCATCTCACATCCCTCCCTGCCTCCCACGCGACGATCCACCCCCACCTTTGCGCCAAGCCCTTCCCACGTGGAATTGCTCTTTTGGAAATCCCGAGAATGGCCTGTTGGTAACCAACTTATGCAGAGTCCGGACATGAATGATTCCATGCCATACGAAAACATCTCGTGCCAACCACACGGTGACAAATCAGGACATTTTCCCTGAGTCAACACTGTCGTCAGTGAACGAAAGTAGATCATAGCCTCTTCTGCGTCCTGTAACAGGCTTCTTCAATGGGCGCAACGGCCAGGGCCGAAAGAAGCAGATCGCGACTCAAGGAGAATCGACTCATTGGCCAGAATATGAAAAGGCGACCAAGGGTCAGCAATGGAAGGGATCTGCTGATGACTGGGGGAAGGCTGACTAGTTTGCGGGGGGACCGGTTGGAAATTGGGGAGGAGGGGAGAAGCCGGGTTCGATCCCTGAGCGTCCTTCGATAGCTCAAATTTCATCGGCGGTGAATGCGACATGTTGACTCGTGCGCATGTGTTTTATGGAAAATGAAGCAATGTCAAAGGAATGACTGTGGAGCGGGAAGAGTGTTTCTCCCCAGATTAAGGAGTCGGCGGTGTGGCTTTACCTTGAAAACTCAGTCGTGGAGTTGGACATTTCGGAGCGCGAGCACAATTGAAGTCAATTTAATTCCATGAACCTCCGTGTTCTGTCATACTCTCCGCTTCATGTTGCGAGCCATCATCACCAGGTGACGACACCGCTATTTCAAGGCATGCTGTAACGTTTCACTGTTCATTCGAGCTGACGGCGCATATAACATCCCACGGGATTGTGCACAGCTGATGAGATTGCAACGCGGAGCAGAGGTATACAGCAACGTGGCTGCCTTGATCAGATACATGCCAACAGATGTAACAGTAATCCTTCATGCACGATGAAGGCGAGGCGTCAAGGCTCTGAATGAAGTTGCGGTCAACGGTCAATCCCCGCGTTCTGGCTCAGTCACATGAGCTGTCGCTCCATGCGCGCCACGAGGCTTTGCTCGACCGGCCTCAAGCGTACCACAGATAAGCGACCAACGGACCAAGGTCATCAGGCTGTCAAGAATCAACTCAGCCTGGATGCGAGACATGACTGAGATGTGAGCATCATTGGATGACGAGGAATCTAGACGCTGCTTGATACCTGATTCAGTCTCCCTTCTCCGTACGGAGTACGATGTATTTTAGAGCAAGATTCCTCGCCTCATTGAAGGCAGCGAGTGGTCGCCTATCAGTCAAGGGCTTGGACATTGTTGGATCCCTGTGCGGCTTCAGGATCAAGTTGAAATTCAAGCCGTTGGCAGCCACGTGATGGAGTTAGCCTATTCTATGAGCGGAGATGAAGCTATGAGCTGTTTTCTTCTTGTTATGATTGTTGGACAAGCCACCTCTATCCTGCATTCGGCCATCGGGCATCCATTTCAAGGTCTGTGAGGCGGGATGGACATAGAAACAATAATAATATGATGTTACCAATGATATCCAGTGGTCAAGAATGAATGAAGATCGATGCTGTGTTCAGCATATGATTTATTGGCGTACGAAAATAACATGACAGCGTACTGTAAAGTATGCATTCACGAGAGCTGACAGACGCATGTTAAGGACAGTAAAGGGGACCAAGACCTTCGATAAAGCGTGTTGGTGGTGGCGCAAGGTGGCTTTCACTTGTCCACATTGGGCAGCAGGAAAGGAGCCGGACGGGCGGCTTGGCAAGGGCCGTCACTTCTAAGTCCGTACCTAAAGTAGCTAAAGAAAGCAACCTCACTTTACAATCACCCACACTACCATATATACTACCTTACATAGTCGTATTTTACCGTATAGATCGAGACGTGGGGGTTTGGCACACCTGGCACACCAGCAGGTTGAGCCCCGGGGAAATCGACCGACGGATCCGATTCAATTCCCTCGGCGTGGGCTTTCATGTGGAGGGAGCCGTTATCACGTAATAGGATGCGGCAGTGACAGTTTGTTGACATATTCTATCCTTCAAAGAGCTGTTGGAGGAGCGGTGGATGAAGAAAAGGGTTGATTAGCCGCAAGTAAGGATTTTCTGACAGAATTTGGGAATGACTTTCGCAGGACCCGGTCTCCGGTTGCCGGGATCGAGGGCCTTGCTGGCTTTGGGCCCTATGATCTCCCAATTCACGATAGTTCCCCCTCGCGCACGATATCAAGATTCAACGCCGGTCCGGGGAAGAAGGAAATGCGAAGGGTCGTGGGCATTCTTTCTGCAACTCTAATTCTTCCACTGATATGCGTGATTTCATTGGCCATGCCCTGGACACCGTTGTGTAACAAAGAAGGGACACTCTCCCTTCATATCTCCTGACGCTCCCGCTCATCTTTCCTTTGGTCCTTTGGACTATTTCCGATAGATAACTCATAATTTACTGCATGCATATACCGGTGCATATACCTGTGCAGTAACAACACTCACCTCTCGCTAAACGCATCCGACGACTTACCTTACACATGCATGTACGGCATGCTAAGCCTTCGTACCACCCTGCATTAGCATTGAAAGATCGATCAGTCATAGGGATATAGCGAAGCTCCGATTGCTGTGGATCGCCGCCACTCCCCACACTCTCTGCCACCCTTGCCAAGTTCCGGCCAAAACCACCTGCGCACCCATCATTTCTCTAATTCAACCATCCACGATTCTACGACAGTATCACGTTCGTTACGATTCTTACGGCCTCACTACCTCGTTAAGTCTAATACTTCCTTCAGTCACCTCTTCCACCGATTACGCTTTGCCGCCCCCTCACCAAAACACTCGACATCCTGGCATCCTCGGCTCGTAGCGGCGCCTGACGCAACTCCTTACCTCCGAAAACACCCCATACATCATATCGCCTGCGCTCAATCTCTTCACGCGCTCGCTTCGAGCGAACACTGTTGAACATGCCTGTCAGGTTGGAAAATCCAATGCTATCGATCGATGCAGGGAGGATGCGCGAAGTCGATACCAGAAATGTTGAGAATCTATTTGGCATGTGGAGTGGTGAGCATGAATACTGCGTCATAGGCAATGCAGATTGCTAACGGGCCTATCAGTCTTTTCAAAGTGCGCTGATTCCATGGAGAACGGCCGAAGACTCGAGAATCTGAGCTGGCGCATCTGGAATCGGGAAACACTTTGCTGCGAAACACAACCGCAACTGGCAACTACACCCGCAATTGATATCGTGAGCCCAAGACCTAGGCGAAAGGATGTACCAGAGCTGTCCCAGAGTATAGACTCGGTGTCTTCGGAGGCCTCAGACGACTCGGAAGAACCCCAGTCGCCACCAACAGCCCCCGTGGAGATCCTCTCTTCTATGCCACAAAGCTTACCAACTACCGTCGCCAATTCCCGTGGCAGGGAAAAACATATAACTTCCTTGGGACTGGAGAAGATGGTGTACTCCATCAAGGACAAGCCAGACATCGGACCTCTTTCGCCCAGCATCTCTGAGGCTATACCCACAGTACTACCTCCCCTCGATATCACACCGAGACCAACATCTCCCACCATGAACGCACCATTCCTCTCCTCTGATTCCTCTTCATCCACCGCTCCTGTCAGCAGCCCAGAGAGTGAGAAGAGCGCGACGCAAGTTGTTGGCTCGGATACTAGTGCCGAATCTATGACTGCGCATCACAGTGTCGTCCGTGGCTTCTCTCCCAGCCAGATTTCCTCCTCATACCGATCCAACACTCACCTGGCGCCCACTCCAATACCTACGAAGCCTATCGCGCCGAAAGCCGACAAGGAAACCCACTTCACACTTGGAGGCTCATCGGACAGCTCCTATGAGGATCAAACAAAATCACAGCCCGGTATAATGATGACCAACCTCAAACGACCTCATGGTACGAAAACAACATTGTCCTTTAGGGATGAACTTGAATCTAGGCAGCTCAACAACAAGTCGCACGAGGACGAAGGCGTTTTCGAGTCTTCTGATGAGGAAGACGACAGCGCAATTGAGTCAGAGGAAGAGGATGATGACGATGACGAGGATTGGGAGGACGACGACCCCGAAAGCAATGAGAACACCATCAACACGCCACTGTTCCAGCGAGTCGATTCGAAACCAAATCTTGCATCTCACAAGTCTCTTCTTACAACACTTATGAACGAAGGTGATCGAGCAGCCGCCTTTGAAAAGATGGCTTCACGGTCTACACCAGCCTTGAGACGCGCCAGATCATCGAAAGGCAGTCCTCCCATCGGGATACCTGCAGAAGACGATGAAGCCACGGCTGATGCATCGATCCCAATGCTTGGCCCCCACATGACAATGGCCAAACCAATAATCATGACCACCTCGAACGGCCATCATCAAATGGCCCTCTCACCACGAACAACGCGGCGTAACATGCTTTCGACCGAGATGACGGAGTCTCTGCGTAAGCATGTCCTGTGGGAACGACAGCAAAAGAAAGCTACCGCCAATGCTGTTCTGAAACGAAGACACACGGCACACAATCTCACCAACCTCACGGAGTATCCAGGCCAGGAGGATGGGCAGCCCTCCAAGGAGGCAGGATCCCAGAACAACTCTTGGGACTTTGGCCGTGGGGTTGGGGAGTACCACCAAGTTGGATGGTAACCGCTTCTACTTCATTCCGCCGGCGATCGCGACAGACTGATCGCAAAGCCAAAATCATCTTGTGCAACCACAATGCTATCAGACCCTCCAACCAGTCAAACTTCACATACCACATTCCTGAGCTTCTCCAGCTTTACGAATAATACTACGAATTTCCTTGCTTGCATCTTGCTCTTAGCGAATACTCATTGGGAGGTCACATCATAGCGTGGTGGCCAAATCATTACAGCAGCGACTTCCATCATACACCAAGAGAAGGACGCCTTCAATGGCACGACTTAATATGCCCGGCGTGGCCACAACGAAGACCGAATCCCGTCAGAGGGTTGTGGCGTTTGCTTTTAACACTAAACGAGATACCACCACTGCAGCACCGTGATCCGTCACACTGCAACGTCGCTTTCACACTTTCACATACAGCACATACTTTTCCCACACAAACACATATCCATATTACCTTACCTTACATCTCTACGGCTGCTGAGTCATAGTTCTAGCATCTGCCGTGCGGCTTGCGTCGGCAACTTGCCAGCAGCAAACCCAAAACAAGCAACAGAGTTTGCCAAGGGCAGACGAAGGAAGGCGGAAAAGCGACGGAGGAGCCGTTAGACTTACTTCCTGAAGAGTCAACGGCTTTGAAGGCAGCACAGTCAGCTTAGTTGAAGCCTTGAAGAAGATTTAATGGAGACGATTGGCAAACACTATTCCCACCACATGGCACAACCGTGACACCCCTCCTTTGCAATATGATCGCATGCGCGTATGCCATTCTCTACTATACTTAGTCCCATCCTCATCCTGACCCCCCACCCAATGCGCCCATTCATTCTCGACCTCGGTCCCAGCCAGCAGCCTATGTAGAAAAAAGACCCTGCGCTTCCCTGCACAGACCATCCTTCCTGCCTCGTAAACAAAAAGATAGAGCAATACCTTAACTTTACCTGGAGTCACGCATGGCATGGCATGATGTATGCGCATGATGATTCGCGTAATACCTCAAGATAGAGTATGCACATGTAATGCCTCACCGCTCCTTTGCGTTGCTGCGTTTGTTGCTTCATTCGTGCAGACCGATCGTCGTTGGATGAAGCGAGGTACATAGTACCTAGGTACCTTGGTGCTATTCTCCGGGGTAAAGTACCTTAGGGAGGATATGATGGAGCAGGGGATATGATACCGAGAGCATGGGGTCCACGCACCCACTCCCACCTTCCCAAAGCCCAACCCAGGGGCCCAACAAACCCATCACACCACCCCACAACAGGAAGGTGTGTGGAAGGTGGGGGTGGGGGTTGGGTGAGTGATTAGATTAGGAGAGGGAGTAATTGTACGGAGAAGATAATGGGATTGAAGAGGGGGGGTATTGCGTATAAATTGGCGGATAATTCTAGTGCGCTGATGTGATATTCTAGCACTTGCGGCTTGAGAAGCAAGAGTCATCGCAGGGGAGAACCACGTTCAGACATCGTGAATGCGACTTGGTACTCACAAAGTCAACTCACTCATACTATCACTACTCTAGAAAAGGTGGCTTTGAGTCATCGCCACCAAGCACGTGTGATTGTAGAAAAGCCTTCCCTAGAAGATCATCATCCCCCTTCATCACCACATAACATACTCCCATCTCATTCGTAAACAACAAAATCCCCCAAACAGTCGTATAAGGTACTACTATCTCCCTCCAAACCCCACACCCCACTCCGCCGGTCTCCGACCCTCATCCCCGGAAAACATCTCTCCGCACGCAAAGCACCAGTACCCTCCGAAAGATCGACCCTGCAGCATTAACATAGCGCACAACAACTCTTCAATCACATTCATAATTCACCGAGTCAGCGAATGATGGACGTCCAAACCGGTCAGGTTGCTGTTGGTATGTGATATCCGAAATCTTTGATGCGTTGGCAGACTTTTCTGGTCACAAGGGAGTTTGTGCTGATCGTTTTGTGCTTCGTGGACTGCCAAGGCCAGGTACCAGCCTCGCAAGGCAGTCACGTTCGATCGAGGCAAAAAGCTGCGGTCGTTTGTAGGTTCTATGGGACGAAGAATGGTGGGTGCGAAAGAAGCCTCGTTGCTTGTTTTCCTCTTAGCTTGATATACAACAATATCTGCACGTGCTTCCGATTTCTAACTCATTCGATCAAGATTATGTATGGGGTTTCCAGTCTTGGACTAGCTCTTCCCTTCTCTTTTCTACCTTACGAGCTTACCTTATCCTTTTCTTTTACTTTGCACCAAGTGTAGGCACGTGGTTTCGTGCTCATTCCGTGATCTGCATCTCAGCCACTCGCATTTGATACCAGTCCTGATAGGCAGATTCGCCACCGCAGGCTGTCGAGCAGGTTCCTCTTGCCCTTTCATCCACCACTCGACAAAGCTGCAGAACAATGAGCCAAAACCCAAAGCTCGTCCACGAGCCGGGCGGCCACCCGGACTCGATGCGGCGCCGACAGAAGGCAACCCTTCGGTTGGTGCGTCCTCGTCAGGTCTTACAGAAGGCCGTCGTTTTGTACCACCGCCTGTAGATGGCAGTCGTGTGGTCAGCAAACCTGTACCAAAGACTCAGGCTGAAGACCCGAGAGATTTCCAGATCAAGCAGGTCAAACGAAGGTTTTCGCCCATTGAGAGAGCTGAAGATGGAGGAACGAGCTTGGCCTTCTTGATGGTGCCGTCGGACCCGGATTTTCCCTTTGAGATGCCGGGAGGGTTGGAATGCGTGTTACGTGTGCCTTCCTCCTATCCGACTGAGGGAAGACCAACTCTCGAGGTGAAGAACGTGGAGATGGGCCGAGAGTATCAATCGAAAATCGAGGAAGGCTTTTCAAGATTAGCGGAGAGGATGCCGCAAGGGACATTACTAAGTTTGATGAACAGTTTGGATAGGCAGCTGGAGGGGTTACTAGGAGGTGAGAAGGAGGTGGAAGTTACAATTATACCGAACCACGTCCCGGGAAAAAGTACGAAGCAGGTTGAGCCCGTCAAATCAGTCAAGCCGTCTAGCCCTTCTGTGCCATTACCAACAAGAACCAGCAAGCCTCCAGATCCTTACACGCCCGAGCAGCTTCGCCTTGCCCGCGAGCGTCGTGAAGCAGGAACTCGTCAACTTGAAGCCCGTTTGGCTCGGACACCATTGTTCACGAAATCCTCGGACGGGATTGCTTACACTGTGCCCATCACGCCACGTAGACACGCAGATCTACCCGTGCCGCTACAGGCAGTCAAATCTACCAGGCTCTATGTACCCTTACTCTACCCATTGCAGCATTGTAGAATTGAGCTACAAGGCGTAAGCCGAGAAGCTGCTCGGGTGATAGAGACTGCATTCGAGGGAAAGGCCAAAGAGAACGAGGAAACGACTTTGATGGGACATGTTAATTATCTTGCACAGAATATACATGTGCTTGCAACAGAAATTGTTGAGAAACCTGTGGAAAGATTTGAGGACCTAACGCCAGTTGACGTGGATGAGCCTGCTGTCGAGAGCAAAATCGATGCTGCAGCCGATGATCGAAGCCACATCATCATTATCCCTCGACCACCAGAATGGGCTGCTCAGCACGACAACGATGATACGAGCGGCAGCGAATACTCAGACTCATACGACTCCGGCGACGAAGACGACAAAGACGGTGGTGCCGCACTCGAGACAGTGCCCGAGACTTCGTCATCGTCAGCTCCCGAGCGCGGCATCTCCCTCTCATTCCCCTCCCTCGAACTCTATGGCATCGAACTTCTCGAACTCGTCTCCCTCTGCATCACCATCAAGTGCGAAAGGTGCAAAGATACAATGGACATCGGCAACCTCCGGCACGGTGCCAACGAAACCCACTCCTGCAAGAAATGCGCAATGCCCCTCGGCGTCAGCTACCGTCGAGAGCTCATGCACGCCCACTCCTTTCGCGCCGGCTACCTAGACCTAGAAGGCTGCACGGTCATGGACATGCTCCCCTCCCACTTCATCCCCACCTGCTCCGAATGCTCCACCGCCATGCCCACTCCCGGCATCGTCTCCGTCCGCGCCGCCTCCACCCTAGCCATCTGCCGCAACTGCCACCGCAAACTCTCCTTCCAAATCCCCGAAGTGAAATTCCTCCTCATCAGCACCTCGACGCGCCACAACCTCGCCCCCGTGCGCAAGAAACCCAAGGAATCCCTCGGCATCGTCGCGGGCCAGGAGCTGCCCCGCCGAGGCCGCTGCAGCCACTACGGCAAAAGCTATCGCTGGTTCCGATTCATCTGCTGCGCGAAAGTCTTCCCGTGCGATCGGTGTCATGATGAGGGGAGCGAGCATCCGAACGAGCATGCCAATCGGATGATCTGTGGGTTCTGCTCGCGGGAGCAGAACTATCGGCCGGATGATTGTGGCGTTTGTCATGCCGATCTGGTCAAGAAGGCGGGCAGTGGGTTTTGGGAGGGGGGGAAGGGGACGAGGGATAAGGGGCGCATGTCGAGGAAAGGTGCGTGTGTTACTTTTCTATTCTCCATACCCTGATATCATCGTAACAAGGGGGCTGGAGCCGACAGCTAATTCTTTGTTTGATGATGAATAGATCCGCGCAAGTACAAACGGCGGCCTGGGGGCACGGCGAGGAAGGTCAAAGCTGGCGGTGGCTGATTGGGATGTTTTGCGTCTTATGCATATACCTTACTACCAAAATATCGCACGCTGCTTCAATCTATCATCATAATCCAAATCTTATCCAACCAACCCACCCTCCCCTTCTTTCCCCAAATTGCGTAAGTAAGATCCACTCACTTCGCCAACCAACAAAAACAGCCATTGATTACCTATCCAACCCTCCCTCCCCTCCTTCCATTATTCGGATTACGGTATGATATAATCCTCAACTCCCGAATAGAGGTGATGATTATTTTTTCGCATTCCGACGGTTATCGTTTTTTATCTATCTACGTATATACTAAAGCTAGAGCTAGAGCTGGATCAAGATTGATAAATGTATGTGGTGCTACTGCTGCTGCTGCGGAAGGCTAGGAAGGCTAGGAGGGTGGATTGTGGATTGTGGATTGTGGATGTTTTGTTGGTTGGGGAGGGAGGGAGGGAGGGGGGGGGGATGGATGGTATTTATGGAAGTGGGATGGAGATGGCTTTTCCTTTTGGTAGGAGATGGGAGGGATGGATGGATGGATGGATGGTTTTGGGGATGGATGGATGGATGGTTGGGGGGAGTGGGGGAGTGGGGGAGTGAGGTTTGGGACATATGTGAGATTTATATTTGGTTGATGGTGTGATGTGGGTTTATTGATGTTGGTTGGGTTTGGGGCTTGGGTTTGGGGCTTGGGGTTGGGTATGGGGCTTGGGGTTGGGTTTGAAACTTGGAGTTGGACTTGGGTTTGGGTTTGGGGTTGTAGCTGGTTGGTTGTATCGTTGATGGGTAAGGTAGGGGTGGTGTTTTTATGGGTGATGGGTAGGGGGATGGGTAGGATTCTTTGCGTTGCGGGCTGGGTTTGCTAGATACAGAAGTGAGTGATACGTGACTGGGGGTTTCGGTGTTCGGAGACTAAGTTGTTATTTGATATTACCATGTATGTGTATTGACGTCTGCCATCCATTCTCGTTGAAGCTTGCTCTCCATGAGCGTTGCAGGGACTTCGCATTATGATATGATACATGACGCTTTGTGTCACTTTTATATGCCAAACAACCGTCATGACTTGATGCATTTACGTTACATTCAACAACAGCAGGGTATATCTGTCTAAAACTCGTTATCGTCGCTGCCGGCTATGATGACATTGTTGATCTTGAGAACCATGCGGCACAGCTGCGTGGCGAGAAGGAGTTGTTGTCGTTTGCCAATCAGGGGATCTATGACGAAGTTTTCTCGCATGTCTGTAGACGGTATTAGTAGAGGGTAGTGGAAATCTCAAGGAAGGACATGCCGTTGCTACCGGCCTGCATGCAATCCACGCCCAGTCGTGAGTTCTTCTCCTTCACCTGTCTTGATTTGATCGAAGCCAAGGTCTCAATGGGACTTAGACCCGAGTTCTCGGCTAGCGCCATGGGGACCGAGTCCAGCGCGTCTGCGAATGCTCGCATGGCGTATTGTTCGAGTCCGGGGCTCTGCATCAGTATCAGTGATCGAATTGGGGAAGATGGTACAGAGGATGCAGAATGTACCTTGACAGCGGCTTCCTCAACCGCTAACGAGCAGGCTATCTCTGCGGCGCCGCCTCCGTAGACTACACGATTGTCCTTCACTAGATTTCGGACCACGCATAACGCATCGTGTAATGAACGTTTGGCCTCGTCAATGATCTAGGTTCTGATTAGACCTGACTCTCGACTTCTTTCGAAGGGGACAGACCATCTTATTGCTTCCTCTCACAAAAACAGTGACAGCTCTTGTATTGGCACACTCCTCAATGACCAGCATCTTCTCTCTTGTTGTACCAAAGCTCATCTCTCTGACTACGCCTGCCTTTCCGAGCTTCGCTGCACTAAGATCCTCGAACCTGGGGACAATTCTTCCATTTGTGGCAATTGCAATGAGCTCGATCTCGGGACCGCCAACCCATCGTACGGCAGGGAGCTTGTTCTGTAAAAGTAGATGATTTGCTTCATCATCGAAACCCCATTGGCAAATTACCAAGTTTGCCCCCGTATCTTTGATCTGCTGAATCATCTCTGTAAATTTGTTCTTTTCGTAGGTTTGCAATTTCTTGAATTCCTCGACAGTCGTTATGTCTAGCTTGTGCTTCGTTTTAGGCTTAGGTGGCTCAAAGGCGCAGGTGAGAATAGCTAATTTGGCATCTCTTACTTCATCTGGCATCTGAGGATGTGAGAAATCCTTGTCGACGAGTACGCCTTTGATTAGTAGCGAGTCTTCTAGTGAGCCTCCAACTTTACCGTCGACTTTGATGAGCTCGAAATCAACGTCCTTTCGCTCGAGATCGGCTACAGAGAGGACCGCGTCCACAGCTATTTGAGCGAACTGGTCATGGGCTTTCGAAACACTACGTGTTGTCAGCCTCCTCATCTACCCAAATTTATCAATACCATACATCTTGCTTCCTAAACTTGTTTTTGCAACCTTGAACAAATTGGCTTTATCGTCTTTGCTGAATTCGATCTTGTCGCTGATTTTGTCTAGCTCCTCAACGGCAACCTCGCAGGCTTGATCGTAGCCATCTGCTATCCTGATTGGATGTATACCCTTGTCGATGAGATCTGCTGCTTGTTCTAAAAGAGCTCCGGCCAGTACAACGACGCCCGTCGTACCATCCCCTATTTCATCATCTTGTGACTTTGACAGCTCGACCAATAATTTCGCAACATGATTGGATATTTCCATCTGTGAAAGAATTGTAGCTCCATCGTTGGTTACTGTGATGTCCCCGTCTGGCGAAATCATAATCTTGTCTAAGCCTCGTGGTCCCTTCAAAGCGTTGTTAGCAAGCCTATTGGTAATGGGTTGGTCATGCCGATCTAACATACGAGCGATGTCCGCACGATGTTAGATACAGTTCTAGCTGCGAGTATGTGGGATTTGACAGCATCGTTTCCGTGCTGTCTTTTCTTCTTCCCTTGACTAATTATCGGGTCAGCCTGAGCTCCTCCCAAGCCCAAACGGATATTCCAGGTAGACTTATGGTTGGACATACTCTCTCACAATGATGAATGGTCGCCCTTGCTCATCTTTCATCACCGAGGCTGTTTATGGTGAGTTAGCACATCGTATGCTGCTAGCGAATGCTCTGAGGACGCCCGTACCATTCGACATATCCAGCTCTTTCAAAATATAGAAGTCAGCTTCTTGGACTGCAGTGTTCGAGCTCAAAACTTCTTCAAAACTTACGCATTGCCATATTGAAGTAGAATGTCTAGCACGAGCTGTTGTAGCCTATGACGTCGGTTACGAATTGTATTTGCGTGGAGTCTTCACATGGTGCCGAAGATAATATTTGGGAGACGCGAAAGCCCACAGCGCTAGCGTTTCTCCACGCGATCGAAAAGCGGCGGACTGATCGCCGACTTCATCTTTCACCTCTTCACTTTGCGCCTCTCCCAACCTTCATCAATCCCTTTATCGGATACTCACTAAAAAGCTCTTTGCGTGAGGCTTTCTACAATTGAGTGCAGCACCGTATCTTCTACGCATACCTTCGCTGCGAGCATCGAGCAACACCACACGTCTACTTCACGTCACAATGCCTCGTAGGTCAAGTCCTGACCTTTCTAAGCTTTGGTGCGCGTTCTTCTTGTGAATTCAATCTAAACGTTTCATGGCAGCACCATTACCAATCGAAAGCGACGCGGAATCGATAGCAGAAGAGATCCCTCACACTAAGGCTGAGCCAGCCAAAGCCGAGTCTGCCGATACAAAGATGAAGGATCAAGCAGAAGATGAAGAAGAAGAGGAGGAGGAGGAGGAGGAGGGGGATGAGGACGAAGAAGTGTCAGTACCATGAAGAAGGATCCACCAAGGAGTGATCTGACCTCGAGGATAGCTTCATTGTGGAATCTATCAAAGATCACCGTTCAGATTTTGAAGACGTACGTGCGCTTCGAATCACCATACCCCGACGGTCTTGTTGCTGACCCGTTGATCTTTCAGGGCCAAATGCGCTATGATGTGAAATGGAAAGGCTATGAAAAGAAGGCAGACCGTACCTGGGAGACGGAAGACAACCTCCAGTAAGCTCTCCCGCCTTGCATTGGTCGCTTAACAGCTCTGATAACATCATCGCAGGGGAGCGCGTGGCATACTGGAAGCATACTGGAAGTCCTTGCCAGATGGCAAGCCTGTCCCAGCCGAGCCAAAGTCCACCAAGAAGCGCGGTCGACAAAGTACCGGCGGAGGCGGAAAGCAACCCGACACCTCCAAGCGCCCCAAGATGAGTCGCAAGGGCAGGAAAAGCAACGGAGGGCTCGAGCAGGATACAACTCCCACCCCACTCATCGGTTACACAGACGCAGGTGATGACGACTGGAAGCCTCCCGCGCCAACTGCTGGCGCATGGGATCCTTTGGTCCAATCTGTAGATACGGTCGTTCGTGAAAACTCTGATGGCGAGCTTTGGGGTTTTGTGATCTGGAATGACAAGAACGAGGATGGGCGATTCTACCGTTCGAAGGCAAAGCTACCAGTCATCTACAAGGCCTGTCCACAACGAATGTTGCACTTCTACGAAAAGCATCTGTGAGCCGAACCTTCGTGCCATGATGTCTTGTCAACTTGCTGATCTCACTTCTAGCGTCTTTTCCACTAATACCGCAGATGCGGGCGCGGACGCTGGCTCGGATGAAAAGGCCGCCGAGTAAACATCATCTTACCAGATTCATTTGAACGCAATACGCCACTAAGCTTGGAAAAAATCATGCGGCAAGTTTATGGGAAGGTAATCTCAAATCATGCAGCTGCTACTGCAGACTTCGAAAATCTGAATGCGGTCGCAGCAAGGCGTACTAGTGAATGCATTACCATTACCTTTCTGATTGCGTTCGTCGGTCGGCATCCATATTCGGATTGCTGCCTTTACCATGTATACTAGCTTGGTCCGTATGTTCCACTAGGCGTTCAGCGAAAGGTCCAAGGTCAATAAAGAACAGGATCCGCCTCTCCAGATAGCTTGGACATTGTGGTCTTTGAATAAGCATTTTTACAGAATGTCCCCAACCTTGTACGCTGCCGCAACGTTTGAACTGATTGATTCGATCATGTCAGATCTCCATTTGAAGCTATGCTACCCTTATGCGTTGTGAAGGGTGTGGACAAATGTCTAGGAGATGAAGCGAGCCCACGAAAGGGGGTATCTCAACAAAAAAGCAATCGAATATGGCAAAGATCTCAGCAAAAACCCTACCAACACAAGTCGAACGGTCTCAGCACTTGATCCCGTGGTCAGATGTCCGTCCCAAGCTTTACACTCACGAGTAAACGATACCCTTCGCAACCTCAACATCCTCCCAGTCGACCTCCCAAATACTCAATACAACCATCTCGCATCCGCCTCCCTGCGCACGTCTTTTAATCCTCCCCATCACTCTTGCCATTTTCCCCTTCCCGTTCTCACCAAGAAAAGGCTTGGAATCAGCATCCCACAGGTCGACACCCTTCCACAGACTGTATATGGCATTGAGGTACGGTGGTTTGTCCGTAAACAGATCTCCGATCTGGAAGGTTCGCTTGAATCCACCGGCAGGTTCCCTCTCAGATGAGACAATGCGAGCGTAGAGCTCGATGATAGCGTCAGTATTTGCCCGCGAAGCCGCGGCTGCAGCATTCAGAGCTTCGCCGATGCGGAAGCACGTTCGCAGGACGGTGTGATTGGTGAGTCCAAGGATGGGGGACCGATCCCGTATAAGCCTGGGAAATGGAGAGCGTATGAACGGCAATGCATCCCTGTTGACAGGCACCTCCCGTGGGACGTCAATCGAAGAGAGTAGTATGCCAGAAGACTTAGTTGGAGTGTAGGTCTTCGAGGGCATCCTTTGTAGCTTTGGCGATGATGGCGGCTTCTCTGGTGACGTGAGAGGCGTCTGAGGTTGAAGAAAATCCGAGCCGTCAGCGCTCGTGTCCAGAAGAATCTTAACCATTTCATCATCCTCGAAGCGATCATCATCCTCCTCTGTTACATTTTCTTGGGCGTGATCCGCTCCAACTTTTCGAACATTTCCCGATACTTGTGACAAAATACGCGAAGATGGGTCAATGAAACCATGTGAAGCAGCTGGATTTAGTCCATCGCCTAGCACACACAGGTCTTGATAGTGCTCCTCTCTGTCGGAATCGATCCCTAGATTTGGATTCTCTGCGTGGTTACCTTCGCTCTGACATTTTGAAGACCCTGGAACATTTTGATCGCTCATCGCGATGATCAATTCCTCATCAAGCTCATCGTCCTCAAAATCATCGAAGTTGTCACAATATCTTGGCAACAATGCGTTGTTTCCTTGGCTTTGCGGATTTGACCAAGCTGGTACTGGTGCATCGCTATGGACATCCTCGTCGAATTCAGCCATTTCCAGAGGATCATCGTTGAAATGCTTTGGTTGCCAGTCAGGGAATGCACGTTCTTTATGCACTTCTGCTGGATCGATTGACTGCATGAGTTCTTCAAGACCTTCATCATTCACAGAGAACTCGTCTACCTCGTCTTGGTCACCAAAGATCTCATCACTATTGAAAGCCTTCTCTGTGACTATGGGAAGCGGGATCAAGCCTCCCTTTGTAGGGAAAGTGTTGTCTGGGTCCTCATGATTTTCCCCTTGTGCAGATGCAGGAACCAAGAAATCCTCAAAATTGTGAACACTGACATCAAGAAGTCTATTCCCCATACTTGAATCCGTTTCCGCTTCAATGCTCACGAGCTTGGGGAGGATATTAGTGTGCGCCTGCCTAGCAAATGCAACTTGGTACTTGTCGGCAAGCCCTGACGAATGTGATTCACCATGAGGCGGCCTAGTCTCTCCATAGTGCTCAAGATCAGCCCAGGCATCATGACTTGATTCTGAATCATGCCTTGGCTGGGATAATACAAGTTCTGAGGGAGCGGCAATCTTCATGAGCAGCGCATCATTACTAGATACCTCTGGCTTAGTCCGGGGAAGCCCTTTCGATATGTCTTGGACTTGTAGCTCTCCTGCCGTCTTACAGTTCTTCGAAATCCTCGTATTTGTGGCCTTCCGCGCTTTGGGCATAGCTGACGAATAATCGTTGCGTCTTGTCGGAGGTTTAGCCTTTCCTCTTTTTGAGGAGCTTGCGCCATTGGCATGGAGAGATAGTTTCACGGGATGTTGAGCTCCTGCAGGATTGACCGGGGTAAAGCCAGAGACCATGGAGTATGGACACGCCTGTGCTGCGTGCTGTGGGTCAGATGCAGCCGCGTTTCTCATGTTGTCCAGTTTCCGTCCCCACGCTTTCTGTAGCTCCATTGCTGCTTCTCTTCAACCCTCCATCCACCAATCAACCCCTAGTCCACCAAACCGCCACTGTTCACCCCATTGAACCTTTCTAGTATCTCCCGATTTGTGCTCTAGGCATGGCGAACATCGGTTTGGAGAGAGAGACGAAGTCTATGCTACGTCCACTTCTACACTACCCCGAAGTAGAATAGTTCTATTCTAGCAGAAATTGACACATATTAGCGGAAGCCTAGCCCTAACCCTCAGCTCCGCGTCATCCAGTTCAGGACTGTCCATCAACATTCCCAATTATGCCGTCTACTTTTGCTTGCTGAGATGGTTTGTTTCTAGGAGCTAATGGAGAGGATTTTGTGACATTGCGAAGAACATCCAGAAAGTACGTTGTCCGAAGAGCCCATCCTTGGCCTCATCTTCTTTACAGCCCTGATGCAGTATTCCTGGGCAGCTGCCTACAGTAACGAGTCAATCGAAGAAGGATACATCTATTGGACCATACGTTGCATGACAAAGATCTGGAGTGTCGGGGAGTAGTCTCGTTGAAAGCCCAGCATGTTTTCAAGCTCGGTAGGCGACTGGTCCATACCCTCGCTGTGCAACGCTTGAAATTGTTGTACGAATTACCTTCCCTGCTCAATGTCATGATCGTAATGATTTTCCGTACTCATATCAACCCGTTTACTATTCATTGGATCATCAATGATTTTCAGACACATCTGTATCTGCGCAAGCTAATACTATGTTCTTACTTTCTAAGAGCAAGCCGTATTCGGCTATCACCGTCCAAATCAATCGTTTGACCAGCGAACACTATGAAAAGGATGACTTGAGTGGAATCGTAGACCTGGTCGAGGTTGTTAGGCTACAGACCGGCGGCCCGACCGAAGCTGCTCGTGCGATCCGCAAGAAGCTGTGAGCTGGATTGGGTATATGTACAATGCTTGAACCTGATCTAATCATAATCAGGAAATATGGCAGTGTCGACCAGCAACTTCGCGCACTCACTGTTCTAGACGGTCTAATAGAGAACGCTGGCCCTCGATTCCAGCGTGTGCTCGCCGATGAACCTCTTCTTGAACGACTTCGTGTCTGTGCTACCGATACTATGTCAGATGCAGAGGTGAAAAACAAATGTCAGATCCTGTTCAGACAATGGGCCGCTGCCTATCAGTCAACCCCTGGCATGGAGAGGATAGTTGCCTTGCACAAGCAGCTACCCATGCGCAAGAAACCAACCAGCCAAGCACAGTCAAGGGTGCTTCAAGAGACTGAACGAGAAGCAAATGAAGATCCATTCGGCAATGATGATGAAGACACTGTACTATCTACAGGAAATTCAACAGCCCCTACAACCTCATTGACAGCGAACCCTATGCCGAGCCTAGGCCCGTACTCTGGATCCAAGCCTTTCAAAAAATCGAAATCAGACAAGTCTACCAAGAGACAAAAGCTCAAGACATTCAACCTCGAAAAGGAGAAGCCACAGCTCCTGCAAACTATCGCATCCTCTTCGGTCGCGAGCACAAATCTAACAAACTCGTTGAAGCTTCTTAACAGAGAGCATACCCGTGTGAGTGAAGATACGGAGACCGTCAGTCGTTTCGAAACATGTAAAGCATTACGGCGACAAATTTTGCGGTATATTCAGTTTGTCGAAAGCGAGCAATGGCTTGGTAGCTTGATCAATGCGAACGATGGACTCGTGGAAGCGCTTATGGCGTACGAAGTTTTAGACAAGAGTGTCCACGACGATAGCGACAGTGACGGTATTGGAGAGGATGAGGAGGAAGCGCCCGTGAAGCCAGCCAAACCGGATTCTGCCAGAGGAAAGAGCGTGCAAGAAGCCTTCTCAGGGCTGCACATCGCAAAGTCTCCTCCGAAGAGCCATCCTACCATGCTGCTCAATGGTCAAGGGGGCATCAAACATGCGGAGAGTAATAATTCCGAAGAAGAGAATGAAAGTGAGGATGACCCCTTCGCTGATAGTAATGCTGTGCACACGCCAAAAGCTGAATGGCGAGGGATGACTTGGTAAGAACAATCCGAATTCGCGAAGTAATCTTCTGACGCACATGTAGGAGAGAGGTCTAAAGGGCAGCGCTGAATGTTCCGAAGTTTTGCCCCAGCCTTGACGAGATTTCACAAGCTTCGTCGATACTGCATGATTAAGACATGAGCATGGACATCTCTTAATGTCAGCGAGTCTTACCTAGACCAGTATCATGTAAGATGTAACCTAGCTTGGCAGGAACAGGACCATGACGACTATCCGATGCAGGCAGATGCTTTGTGACGAACCGTATCTTGAGAAATCTACACAGCTATTACCCCACGTTGCTCAATGCGCATTGTCGAAATCTAAATTGCGAAAGAACATGCTATCCAACACAACGACTTCGCTTGTGCGTTGAACTTCAAACATTGACCTGTATTGTTTTTGACATGGCGTCATCCCAGGTCCTGGCTGCGTACTTACCTCAGGAAGTTTCAAGTGTAGGAATATGTCAAGTCTTACATCATATGCGACTTGCCTTACATGTATGAGGGCTCTAACCTTCAGACATTTTATCTAAAGAGTTGGGGGTGGAGAAAGAGATCAATGCATATAATTCCGGCATTGGCAAAAGACTTTGGAAATTGGGCCCTCTGAAACTTCTATATCGTTGGATGAAGAGTGAAGAAAGACGCCTTGCGTTGAAAATCCCGATTTCGACTCTTGCTTCACTATTCTCAGCTTGCGTAGACAGCGGAGCTGTAAAGGGTGTATCTTGATCAGTGACTACCGTCTACAGACGAAGCCGCACAAAGTTCACCATGGTACACCTTGATTTCGGAACGCAGGTCTTTAGGATATATATGAAATTACTCTCTAGCGAGATTGGATAATAAGCCGGAATCCAAACCTTAGAGGAGAAATCGCTAAGCCCTTGGATAACGGAATATCCGAGCCTTCTCTGTGAAGTCTCTTACATCATAGCACAAGCATCAGCGACATTCGAATCCATGATAACCAGCGACCCCCATTACATCTTCGTTGCCTTTGCCAAACCTCTCTTCGTCTTCGTCCAGAAACTATCCTTCACTGTTTGCACGATCCCAATCAGCCCCCGTTTCATAACAATCCAATCTTGAGACCGATTGTTACTCGCCGGGTTGTAGTCCCAATTCAGCCCGTCTCGCATTTTCAACATCCCGCTTCCTTTTCTCCTCGGCTTTCACCTGAGCCTTGATGCGGGCGTAGTTGTCATTTTCGAATTTGTTACTGGGCGAGTCTTTTGCGCCAGGGCCAACCCAGCCTGATGACATCGTTGCACGATCGGAAGGCTGGGGTTAGCTGACAGATGTGGGCGGTAAGAGTGACTTTGAAAAGAGTAGGAAGAATTTCTGGGATGAACGATTATTGGGTCTGTAGGACTGTATACTGGACTTGTGGGTTTGTTGGGTATGTGGATACTAGATAAGAATGGAAGGGAAATACTCTTATGAAATACTTTTCCTAGATACCCAAGGTACTGTAAGAAAGAACGCAGATCGTATGAACGCATGTGATATCTCAGCCTTGGCGCTAGCCGTCTGAGGTGGGGCCGTGGTGTGACAGGCACAGCGTTCTTGATGGTGCACAGCACTCTTGCTCCACAGTCCTCCAGTCCTCCCGTCCTCCCGTCCTCCACTCCTCCACAACCCTTCACTCTCCCACAGTCCTCCAGGTCTCCATAGTCCCACATTCCTCCAGTCCCGCAGTCTCTATATGATAGGCCATCGGGGATAAGATAGAAAATACTTTTATACCTCAATTGTCAACAGCCAGGCAAGATACTCAAGGCTACCATTTGACATTCTGCCCTATTTATTCTCTACACTCCCACGCCTCTCGGTCTTGTCCACCTATGCGTATCTGTCCGCCGCCTTCCCCTTCGTGCTCGTTAGCCCGCCATCATGTCCGACCCAAAGAACTTCAAGCCCTCTGCGCGCATGTCGGCCCGTGGTCCGTTCACCGTGGAAGCTTCCGGCTACGAGCCTGTCAAAGGCGAGACCATACCACGAAGGCACCCCATTGCAAAGGACAAGTTGGTCTCCACTCCATCAGAAGACGTCAGGACCATGTTCGACATCTTCAAGCGCAGCGCAGACAGATTCGGAAATGCCAAAGCTCTTGGTACTAGGCAGCTCGTCAAGATGCACCACGACACTAAGCAAATCAAGAAGATTGTTGATAGCAAGGAGAAGCAGGTGGAGAGGAAGTGGTCCTATTATGAGATGAGCGGCTATAGCTACATCAGCTTTATCGAGTACGAACGGATGGTTCTACAAATAGGGTCTGGGCTACGACAGCTGGGCCTAGCTAAGGGCGATCGGTTGCACTTGTTTGCTGCGACAAGGTGTGTTTGTTTTCCTATGCTTCGAGGCTATGCTCTAATATGTATCCATCCATAGCGCCCACTGGCTGGCCATATCTCATGGGGCAGTCTCACAGTCTATGCCTATAGCAACCGCATACGACACCCTTAGAGAAGAGGGTCTTACGCACTCGCTCGTACAAACTCAAGCAAAAGCTATCTACTGCGACCCCCGGTCATTACCCACACTTGTGAACCCTTTAAGAGAAGCGAAGGAGATCAAGCACGTTATCTATAATAATTATGGGGAGGTTAAGCAGGAATATATTGACACTTTAAAAAGCACCTTCGCGTATCTTACAGTGATCAGTTTCGAGGAGTTAAGACAGTCCGGTGAGAAAAACCCGGTGGATCCTATACCTCCGAGTCCTGAGGATTTATGCTGCATTATGTATACTTCTGGTTCGACAGGCGTACCGAAAGGTGTGCCTATCAAGCATAAGGCGGTTTTAGCAGCGATCGCAGGGGTTACCACTATTATCGGTCAATACATCGGCCCTGGCGATAAGTTACTCACGTACCTTCCACTTGCACATATACTAGAGTTCGTCTTCGAAAATGCTTGCTTGTATTGGGGTGGAACCATGGGTTACGGCAGTCCTAAGACACTGGCTGAGGGATCGATGCGCAACTGTAAGGGAGACATCCGCGAGTTCAAACCCACCATAATGGTAGGGGTGCCAGCAGTGTGGGAATCCGTGAAGAAGGGTATCCTCGCAAAGGTAGATCAAGGTAGCGTGGTGCTGAGAAACGTTTTTTGGGGCGCTCTCGCCACGAAGAGCTTCCTGTTGTCAACAGGACTTCCGGGAAGCGCTGTGCTTGACGCTTTAGTCTTTAAAAAGATCAGAGATGCCACTGGTGGCGAACTTCGTTTGTGTATGAACGGCGGCGGTCCGATTGCCAAAGACACCGCGCAATTTATATCTATGGCGATAACGCCAATGCTTGGAGGTTATGGTCTTACCGAAACGACTTGCATGGGTGCATTGATGGACCCCATGCATTGGACAGACGGCGCCGTTGGTGATATTCCCTCTTCGATTGAGATCAAGCTTGTAGATTACCCTGATGCGGGCTACTTCACTGAAAAAGCACCGCCTCAAGGCGAGGTCTGGATACGAGGCGACCCTATCATGGATGGCTATTTTGACAATGAAAAGGAGACGAGCGAAGCTATGACGAATGACGGCTGGTTCAAGACTGGAGACATCGGAGAATTTGACAAGAATGGGCAGCTAAGGATTATCGACCGTAAGAAGAATCTGGTCAAGACCCTTAACGGAGAGTACATTGCTCTCGAAAAGCTCGAATCAACGTATCGCTCGAATCCTATCGTCGGTAATATTTGCGTGTACGCAGACTCAAATAAGAACAAGCCAATCGCCATCATTGTGCCAGCCGAGCCCGCTCTCAAAAAGGTAGCTCATGAGAACGGCATCGAAGGCCACGGCATCGAAGACTTAAGTCACAACAAGAAAGTGAATGCCATAGTATTAAAGAATGTTCAGGCAACTGGGAAGACACTTGGGTTGCAGGGCATAGAAATCATCGAAGGGCTGGTCATGGCTGACGAGGAATGGAACCCAGCCAATGTAAGTGCTCTGATAAGTGAATCGGTTGGTAAGATACTAACAGGTAATTTGCAGGGCATGACGACTGCTGCCCAGAAAATCAACCGGAAGGCAATCTTAGCGAAGTTTCAGAAGCAGGTCAATGAAGCGTACGGAGACAGTTGATTTGGCTGCCAAGATGCATTATTTAACATCGTCAAGGCAGTGATGAGAACGTGTACTACCCTGCAATAGCTATCTCCTTGCGTGTACTCTTCTCCATCAGCTCTGGCACAGGCATGAGCCTGTACAACAAGTATTTTCACAGCTCACACCGTAGCACGTGGCATGTTCCACTTCACAGCCTTAGCAAATCATAACGTTGGGCGATTGACTCGAGCTTCCACTGCGTCCTTAGCCGTACCAAATGTTGTAAGGAAGAAGAAAGCAACGGTATGAAGTGCTACGGGTCTATGAAACATCGAAGAACGGCCTTCCTTCCAGAGCTTTCATAGCAATAGTATTCTAGCTGTCACCGTCTCTCTGAATTTATGTCGGTCCAAACAGACAAGTCGTTGAGTACCCAAGGATCCATGACCAGTCCAAAGGGAAAATGTTGCCCTACAATGTTACGACCTTGGGAAGACTTCTAATCACATGGCGAAGCGCATTCGACGAAGTCCTCCATCCCCCTGACGATGCAAGTCCTCGATTATTCAGTCCGCTGCTATATATTGAAAAGCCAGGTCGCACAATGCCGAGTTGAAAGATCGCCAGCGAAGATGACCTCAAATTGTTCCAACAAGAGCGTTATTTAAGAAGCGGAGAACGATTTAGAGAATTTGGCGGCTTTATCGAGGTCGGGTGGCTTGGGACCGAACAAGTCTTTATAACATACAAGACTGGCTATCAAAGATACCGGACTCACGTTATGGTTCCTCTCCCACGGCGCCGATCCTAACGCTCTATATGGCCTTGATATAACTCCACTCTCGATAGCTATTCGCGATGCGCCATTCGAAATCATACGAATCTTATTCAATCATAGCGGCTCTATTAAGCATAGGCAACTAAAAAATGCTTCAATTTTAATTTACTTACTTTAATAGAAATCATTTGCTGCTTCCCTTAGGTCCTACGAAAGGGATTACTAAAACCTAATACTGTGGTTATGTCGACGTCAAGACCGAGCGGCTCCAGGGCCGTCAAACCCTGTTGTAAGCCGATAGGGGCGCCGCCCCACAAAATCTGCTCTGCTTCGTGTCCAGGGCGCCAAAATGTCCGTAAAGTCAGGAAAAGCACAAGGTTTCCCTAACCCCCTTTGGTCAACCTGTTACCAGTGGTGACCCCGCGAAGGCAAGCAGTATGCCAATAGCGAGGCAGGGCCCTGCCCTTCCCCAATTCCTGAACCTCCACTTTCGAAGCAACATAATCAGCTCCTGATCAATTACCTCGTTATCATCTGTCCCCTCCTTTTCCATCTTGGTTCCCAGCTCAGCTACTCGATCGTTGATTGGAAAGATCAAGTATATCTCATAAGGTGCAACAGGGACAAGCATCACTAGCGCTATGGCGTAAACGGTGCATTCGAATCCCCAACCTGAACTGGGTGTAACGTATGCGAGGTAGAGAAGCGTCATAATAGAAACGGCCAAGATTCTGCTTGCTGGCTGCAGGTAACGGCCTCCTTTCCCGATAGTAAGGTTGAATTGTGCTACTTTCACACGTGGTGGAGCAAACTCGAGGAGATGCATGATCCAAACAGACAAACATGTTGATACACCTGCAAAGCTCGTCAACTCTGCGCCGTTCATGCTTGACCCAGAAGCACAAATGTGAATTTGAGCATACCTCCGACGAATGCCAATGATATCGACGTGGCAATGTGAAGAATCACTGCAAAGTTTTCTAGGGAACTCATTTCGTTGGGTCTTGGCAAGGCTCTCCGTGTTGTGTGGGTACAGACAAGGCAAAGTCTCAGCAACACGATGTCTCTATATGGGGAAGATACTTTATCAAAAGTATTCACATTGAGGCCATCCAACTCTTGACATACCTTGAAACTTATACCAGGATTTTCTGACGTCATGGGTGGATGTCGCCAATGATGTCACCATCGCAACCCGATGTCATTAGACTCAACATTTTGATCGACAACTTGAGATCTTATGTAATGGACATAGTCTTCCTGTCCAAATTAGTTTTTCCCATCCTCGAAACTTAACCAGTACCTACCAACACAGTTCTTCAACAAGCACAACATGCCAAATTACGCTATTCTCGGATCAACTGGCAATGTCGGTCTCAACATTCTCCGAACGTTGGCTGACCAAACGAAATCTAACACTCCTGACCGGCTTCAAATTAAAGCATATGTCCGCTCAAAAGACAAGCTTCTATCATTGTATCCTGAGGCTTCGACAAACCAGCATATTTCGATCTTTGCAGGCGCGCTTCATGATATCGATAACCTCGGCCGGTGCTTAGATGGTGTGGATGCCGCATTCCTAACAGTGGCCTCATCCGACAATATTCCCAATACCACTATAGCTCAAGACACAGCGAGGCTAGTCGTCGAGGCACTGGCAAAGCTCCGCAAGCAGCAGAACGACAGATACCATCCACCTATATTGGTTGCAACAAGCACTTCAGAATACTTATCGCGAAACGATGGCCTGTCCTCATTTGCGCATACTGTGCTATGGAAAGCTGCCTCCTATGTGTATGAAGACCTTGTGCTTGCTGAGAAAATCCTACGATCATACCAGGCTGAGCATAGGGGCCTTTTCCGAATGGCATTTGTCAAGCCCGGCGGGCTTGTGGTTGATGCGAAGCAGGGTCATGTACTTAGCACAGAAGGCTCAAAGACATTCACATCCTTCGCGGATTGTGCTGGTGGCATGGTAGAGATTGCTGCGTCTCCGGACCCAGAACGGTGGGATGGCAAAGAGGTCAGTGTCAATAGCGCAGCGCCGAATGGTGTAGCTCTCACGTTGTCGACTGGCTTTACCCTAATGTGGTTCCTGCTACAAGGCTTGCTGTTCCACTTTGTCCCCCAGAGTTACAAATGGGTCAAAGGGTGAAGGAAAGACTCTGGCGCACAACAATCGCGCTCATATGTCGCTACCGTATCATCTGAGAGGGAAATCAGTCAGTGATGCATTTAACGAGGAAAACGCGTACTAGAGCCTGGTGGAAGGAATTAGGAGACTTGGCTTGGTGGTCAAGAAGCTTATGAAGGAATCTGCATAGATGTATCAAGTGTATTGGAAGACAATGAGAAGAATACATACGACTAGATTATCGACCGAATGGTGGTCTATCTTTGTTAAGAGGCACAGAGCAAAGTCCGAATATAACTCGATGAAACCTAATTTAAGATAATGAAGGGATTGCGACAAGGGGGAAAAGATGGGTACAGAAGCTGAAACTTCATAACAGACTGTACATTTCAACCACTTGCTCTGTCTTCGAGTTCTTCCACACCCTCGAGAGGCCTCATCTATAACGATCTGCCTTGCCTTCTTCGTTCTTTTCGTAGTCCCCGATGCTTTGGATGAGGAGGATCAATGGATTGCAGATGAGGATGACTATGGATAGGATGACTTTGCGGACTTCACATAAATATATGGCCCACGGACGTCGGGAATCACCGAATGTCAGAACCGCGCAAATGAGGCTGTATCATAGGCACGCCTGGTAGACGTCGCCCAGGAAACCTCGGATTCTGAGTGCCAGAACCGGCGGTGCCAAAACCGGAGCAGGGGGTCAAAGCTGGAGCAGGGCATCACAACCGGATCGAGAGCCAGAACTGGAGCAAGTGCTAGAGCATGGTAATCGTAAGAACTACCATTCATGATCCATCACCTATTACTTTTAAAGTGCATTTCATGTATATAGAGTATCGATCCGTTCCTGCTTCTCCAACCCATAGTCTCTAGCTACAGAGGAGAACAAGCGCTGCTAGGACAACCGTTGGGAAGGACATAAAGCGAGCTGGCTATAGCACTGCAATATGAAGTCAGAGTTGTGCGAAGTCTGGGAAGCCTCCAGGAAGCCTCCTGAATCCACCTTCGCCTTCTTGGGTATTCTTTTCATAGCCTCATCGGCAGAGCTATAATAGCTTTGGTGAAGCAGCAGAAGGTTGCGATACTCTGAATCCCGGAAGCGTGGGAACATTTCGCAAACATATTCACTTATCGTATTAGCAGATTGCTCACTTCAATGTCAGATATACGTAGTGACTGACATCCCCATTCGAACTGCTCCCTGGTCATTATCGCTCATACAACGAAACACACTTGTAAATGCTAGCGTCAATTTCTGTTACCAGTCAGTCAATCCCTTCAAAACTCGTAGCTGACCCACCAGTCCAAGTCGAGGACAGTCGACTGGTATGATTTTTCGCAGTCCGCAATCCAAAGGCTTCATTGTTTGTGGTTCAAGATTTGTATCAAGAGAGAAGAGTCGGGATTCTTAAAAGGCCAATGCAAGCCCCTCATCGTCCAGCGGCTGGAACGTACCGAAAGGAGGTTCTTCGATTCCGAATACTTTAAAGTATTGGCATAGATTTTGCAGAGGCAGGAAGGGCCGGAGACAGTCTGAGAGCTAGAGGAATACGTTCTGTGTCAGGGGAAAATAGAAGTAGACGGGCGAGAGCAAATGTCTGGTGTCAAATCACCAGGTGTTTTGCAATCGAAGATAGGCATTTCCGAGAGGTCTAACCAGTAGATATCCTCGGAGACGATAAAAGGGAACAGGAGCTGCACATCTCGGCGGAGGAAAGCTTGATGGTAATCTGGGTATATAGAATTGAGGACAAGCCAACTAACAAGCTGTTTGAAGGTTTCGGGCCTCCCATCAGTCTGCTCCTTGTTTGTGACTCCCTACATTTGAGTCTGGTATCGCACCTCCATCTCAAATCGAAAATTCTCCATCAGCGAACGAGTCTGAAGCCCCTCTTGAACTGCTCGGCCGTTGGCGAGATATGCCCTCGTAAAGAATAGGCAGCGTGACGGTGGGACCAACTTCCCATCCGTAGTATCCCATTGCCTAAAGTAGGAAACAACTTAAAGGAGGATGCCATTCTCCTTAACGTTCACCCTCTTCCTCATCAACTTTCTAGAGTCAGTGGATTGGGAGACTTCAAAGATGCCATCCTAATCCTCAAAAGCCCAGTAGTCCCAATCATTAAGCTCTACAGAAGGGTTATACTTGAATACAACAATGGAGTCGTTTGCAATAAGTAATTCGTCATGGGGCTGGGATGGGTAATTTCGCAGTGCACCAGATCGACAGGCTGCGACAAGGAGATTCACATCCAAGTTTGTCGCAATGAAAGAATAGGCAAAGGTGGGATGTCGTGGGAGCTCATTCCCAATGATATTGAGATGCATTGCTGCAAAGTGATTGCTTTTCGATGGAGAGTACAGAACGCAGCGATGCATATGCAATCGAGAAGGTAGTGTAAGAGAACTTTGATGCACTCATCGCGTCTGCAGCATGTAGCCCCTGCAGAGACTTGAATGTAACAAGAGAGTCAATAGGGGGAAATTTGTGAGCTACACGGACCCTGTGAAGCAAGGAAGACGAAGAAAGCCCTAGCATCCACGGCAACCATTTGGGTTACCTGAGGGTACACGGCGTCGCTGGCAGCCGTCTAGGAGGCTTTCATGGCAACCATTTGGGTTACATGAGGGCGCTAAGCGCCGCTGGCAACCATCTGGTTATAGGAGGGCACTAGGCATCTCTTGCAACCATGTGGCTGAAATGCAGGTCAGAACGGATGTGAAAAGATTTGCCGAGGATTGCTTGACGTTGATTCAATTGGCGCATGGAAGTATCCATCCCGTAGACACTACTCACATGAGGTTAGCACTAAGGTTTTTCATGTATCTACGCTTTAACGCTCGGGATACTCTTAGCGCATTGAAGAGTCCATCCCGCGTCCCCGTAATAGACGTCTGCTTAACAACCTGGACGCACATCTCGAGAATGGCCGGCATTAAGGATCGAGTCTACTTAGCCGATTCGAAGACTATCGTCAGGAGAAAGTTAGGGCTCGATAAGGAGCAGAACGACGAGGAGTTTGCTAAGCTCGAGGTTGCTCCTTCATTCACCGACCTCTTCCTACAGGACTGACAGCTTGTATAGAATATATGTTCTAGGCTTTATCGATTTAAGCTTGCCTTCGATCCTAGAACAAAATGGAGTCATCTGGATAGATCGATCGTAGAGGTCGCCAAGAGTATGATTGCAGATGAATGCCGGAAGGAGAAGCTTAAACTAGGAGACTCGGCCAGCATACTGAGCGAGTTGATTGAATGGAAGATATACCAACTTCATAGGACGGCCCAGAAGAAGGCCGATCGACAGGGAAAGCACGCCGGTAATTGCATGCATGTACAGCTAAAGAATGATAGGCGTTAATCATTACTTGATAGATGCTGGACCCTCCAATCGTAGCAGTCAGTTATCGATCTTGGATTCGATTTCAGGACCTTCGAAGGAGCTCCTGGACCAATCAGAGTCACAATTTCAGGGCCAGCACGAGCAGTGAAAGCAATTGTCTTGGTCCATTGCGATGTGTACCAGATGCAACACGTCTTTGGAACACCAGCTCACTCGTCATAATCACGCAAATCTCCATCATTGACAAATATGATAACATCTCAGCTTCCCATGCGCTACAGTCATGGAAGGTCAAACTGCGCACATCATTTGAACGCCGACCACGCCGACCATGCTTACGCAACCCATGTGGTTGCCAGCAATACTAACCCGCAATCTGCTTCGCTTGGAAAACCGGCCCTAATCCTGAGCTGATCCCGGAAAAGCGTCTTATGGCGTTCAGGACGCTAATGCTCATCTGCAAGCTTTCTATATACTCGTACGCCTGTGCTGAAAATTCCCCATCTTCGTTAATTGTAATCTGCTGGGTCGTTCTGCATTGCCCTAAAACGCCTTGATTAAAGGATGGAACCAGACCCATCGGTGACTTACCTTACCTGCGTGCAGCTAAACCTCGCTGAGATTATTCGTGCACAGGTTCAAGAACGAGACTATCGTTGGTCTGATATATCAGCTGGGATCGATTTGATTTATGACACTCAAATTATTACCGACGACCGCGGATCACTTCCTGAAGACCCCAAGTGGAAGACTAAAGTCAGTATATCTCTGCTGCTGGGAGCACGTACATTAATTGCTCAAGTCTAGGATAATTCAGGTCTCGAGGCGACTCACACAGATAGCAGTGAATGGATGCGGTCAGAAATCTTCAAGACTACCACAGATGAACCACTGATAGAAATAACTCGGCTGCATACGCACCATCAGACATCAAGACCTGGTCTTGGGCTTTACTCAGCCCATCGTTCAAGACCTGAGATACTCTCACCTCAATTAGCTCCTCGTTGGCTTCGATCCCGCCTGTCCACAGACGACGACGAGCTCAACAACACTTTGCTCAGGGTCAGTTGGTGGCAGCCATTGCCCATGCGAGTCTTCCCACTGTCTTTCATGCCAAAACGTCTCAGCTATCGAATTGATTGCGGACCTTACAAAGGTCGTTGTAATACTGCTCATTGGTGGAGACAAACATCAATCAGACGCCCTTCCAATCGCCAGATCAGTCAGGCCTATGGCGATTGTCAACTCGTATACCTGCGCACTACAAATGTTTACAGTGCCCTCGACAAGAAATCTCATTTGCGGCAACATCCCTTATATCAACATTTCTCTGTCTTTGCTATTCTCCCATTCGCCAAGGACGTGTGGGAGGTCCTCGTCAACCGTCAGGGTGCCAACCACTTTAAAGCATGCGCCGAAGCCTATCGATGTGTCATTAAAAGGAAGTATCAGCCAGGCCTACCTATTGAAATACCCCTTACCTTCGTGGGTCGTTTTGACTCACATATAAGAGTTCAAGAACGACTAATTGCGCGAGCGGTATCCCTTCGGGTCATCGCAAGGGATGGGCAGCAGTCTCATTCCCAATTGGCTTCTGTCTATAGCCGGCTGGTGGACCTCTACTGTTGCTACAACGTCTACGAAAACCTTTATACGAATCAAGTTGCCCAGGTCATAGAAGCATTGTCGCCCGAGTGGTCGTGTGTGGTTGGTTGTTACTCAAGTATGGTTTTGTGAACGCATACGGAGCAAAGGGTGGAGGATAATCACTTCCAACTTCTCGATGTAGGCCAAGCAATGGGTTTGAGGGGCTTGATTGAAAATTAGGGATGATTTTGTATGATCTTGTATAATATGCGTAATGTAAGACTGTATGCGCCGTGGTGCTCATTATCTATAATCCAAAATGTTCCATCACCTTGAGAATTTAGGTAATTGATTGAGATGCATTCCTTCTGACTTCCTTATGCTTTATAGGCTGTTGCTGTTCAATTCCTGAATTACCTTGTACACGCGAGACACCGAGAGAGATATCTCTACCTTAACTTACTAGGAGCTCAGGCAGATATTTAAGCACTTAGAAGTGGAAGGGGGAAAATTGTTTCGTGATCATGTCTAGATGGGTATATTGCTGCAAAGGTACATGTGGCCCTAGGTGAAGCTGGACAGCTCAGCTACCTTGGATAATGTTCATTGATCTACTCGGTATGGAGTACTGGTTTGCTAGAGTCTTCGACACCTTTGCCTAGCGCGTCTAGAGCCGACTCCAAATGGAACTTACCACCTTACCTTATGCGGGCAAAAGCTTACTTTATCTTGCAATCTTAGCGTTGATCTTATCAGATCCTAGGTTTATTTCCGTTGACTTTGACGCGCAACTGATACTGCCTAAGGTACAGCTACCATCGAAAGATCCTCGCCAGCTCCCCATCTCTCACTTATACTGCCGCTTGCCCATCTGTGAACACTTCCAGAATGGCTTCGTACGAAGGTACTTCTTACTCTTCAAGCCTTCCTTGACTACCCTGCTAAACTCCCCAGTGGAACACAACGTCCCCCCACCATCCAAAGACAGCGCTGCCCAGCCACCTCGTCGCCCGGATCTCTCCACCTTCTTCTCCACCCTCGAGCACGTAGACACTAGCAATGTCTCCAATGCCAATGCGCAACCAATACCCAGCGACGTCTCCGCTGCTTTCCGGACACTGGCTGAAGCGTTCCAAAGCATGCAGATGTATAGAAGTGGGGAGGGGCCATTAGATGGCATGGTCGAGACTTTATTCTCGGAGGCAGAAGAGCCGCCGAAAGAAGTCAAGGGCGTGAGCCAGGACTTTCTGGACGAGCTCGAACGGGTACCCAATAAGGTTCTGAAGAAGTCGATGGACTGTCCGATATGTGGAAACCCGTTTCTAGAAGGTGAGTTTCTGCTGCGACTCATGTTGGATTCTGCTCTACTAACATGCTATTTTAGATGAATACCCTTTGGTCGTCCGCCTTCCCTGCAATAGAAACCACATGTTCGACCTCGAATGCATAGCACCTTGGCTGAAATTGCACGCAACATGCCCGCTAGATCGGAAAGATCTAGTCAAGGAGAAGAAACCTCCACCACCGCCGAAAGACGAGGAGGAAGACGGCGAATGGGACGACATGTATGCATGAGGTACGATCTAGTGATATGATGATTCTAGCGAAGCATTGCCGGCGCATTAGCATGATTACAGCAGAATCAAGATCGAAGTCTTTCTGCGAACACTATATTAAGTATCATCATGGATACCATACAAATCCATTCAATAAGCTAACCAACGAATCCACCCCTCACCCCGCCCCACCTCCTTATCCACCAACAACCAACAATGCCCTCCCCACCCACACCCTCCCCTTTCCCCTCCATCGATATCTCCCCCTTCCTCTCCCCCAACCCCCACCCAGACCCCACAACCCTCACCACAACCGCCACCGCCCTCTCCACCGCCTGCGCCCACCCAGGCTTCTTCTACCTAACAAACCACAACCTCCCCCCCACCCTCCAGCACAGCGTCCTAACCCACGCCCGCACCTTCTTCCTCGCCGCCCCACCCTCCGAAAAAGCCCGCCTGAAAAGAAAAGACGTCGGCGTCGCTGACGGAGATGGCGCAAGGGGATACCAAACTTTCGGCGATAATGTCACGGAGGGGAAGAGGGACTGGCATGAGGCGATTGATTGGTATCGACCCGTGAGGGATGGTGAACCCTACCCGTCTGCGAGCGAGGGCGAGAGCAAGAGCGATACCCACGCCATCATTACCAACAATGATAACGACACAACCCGTCATCCCCCCTACGCGCTGCTACAAGGTCTCAACGCCTGGCCCACCAATCCACCTACGTTCCGTCCCGTGTACGAAGAATACATCGCCCACATGCTAACCCTCGGCACAGCCGTCGTGCGCGCTTTAGGCATGGCGCTCGGTAACGGAATGGAGGATGTGTTTGTGCAGAACACGCGGAGGAGCTGGTGGGTTATGCGGGCGATTGGGTATCCGCCGCTGCCTCACGAGTCTATCAATGGTACGAATGGTGTGAAGGATTGTGAGGAGGTGGAGGTGGATGAGGATAGGGGGAAAGGGGGTGTGAGTTGCGGCGCGCATACGGATTATGGATGTGTGACGCTGTTGCTTGCGGATGAGACGAGGGGGGCGTTGCAGGCTTGGGTTGTCGATGAGGGAGACAGAGAGGGGGGACGGTGGGTGGATGTCGATCCGGTGCCTGGGGCGCTGGTGGTGAATATTGGGGATATGATGGGGAGGTGGAGTGGGGGCAGGTGGAAGGCTACGAGGCATCGGGTTGTACATCGGGGGGGTGGGTTTAGGGTCAGTGTGCCGTTCTTCTTCGAGCCGGATTGGAATGCGAGGGTGCCGGGGAGGGAGGGGGAGGGGGAGGTTGTTTATGGGGAGTATTTGGAGGGGAAGGTTAGGGGGAATTTTTGAGGAAGGAGGTTGCGCTTGTGGTGGTTGATATGGGGTATTGGAGGGATTTCATTATCAAAGTGGTGTATCCGGTTTATTTTGCGTCATCTCCCTTGGGGTTTCCAGAACGCTGAGGATGATTGGAGAGCCGTGACTTTTGCCTCCAGCACGTGGGCAAAGGCCGCGCGATCGTCCGCAGATGGCAATCTGTAGATGGTAGGCATCCTTGATGCATGCGGTGAGCACAATTTATCCACACTTACATGATGACCTCGTTGGTCACATCCTGTCACAGTTTTAGCTGTATTCCGTAAGTAACAACATGTTCGAACATACCCGCTTGAGCTCCTTGTTTGGCAAGCAAACGCAATTCTGCACCCTCACCTCGTCACCGACTCCACAGTCCTTGCCTAGGATAGTGATGCTCTGCACCTTGACACCATTCTTGACAATACTCGTGGTGTGGCTGTTTACAGGCGTAGGGGTCCCCTCAACCCTGGCCCAAGCACCCACACGACTGTTCCACCCTATAATAGAGTAAAGCACACATGCATCATGCTTGATCTCTGCGTCTTCTAAAACGATCGATTCTTTGACACGTACACCGGCTCCGATAGTTACACGCGGGCCGATAGATACGTTAGGACCTAGCTTTGCTGACGGATCCACTTCTGCAGTTGGGTGAATGAAAACAGGAGGTAGGATGTTGGCCGACGGTGGGGCGAGCTCTTCGGATTGGGACTGGAAGGCTTTCTGGAGGTAGAGAGCGTTGGCTGGAACGGCAGACCCAGCACTCTTTATTTGCCGCCAGAAGTCCTTCGTCTCAAGGACGAAGAATTGGTTGCCGTCTGCTAAGTCAGAGAGAATATCTTGTTCTAGTCGGAGGACCTCGTTCTTCTCTCCATCGTCTAACTTCTCGGCGAAGAACGAAGAGTCAAGATTTTCGGACGACGGGTATGAGACAAGACGAGGGCGATCGGAGCGTCGCTTGATAGCATTTTTGATAGATGGGAAGAAAGTCTCTGTAGCGAATAGATAGACACCGCAATTGATCAGATTTGAGATGTTGGATTCCGGCTTCTCGACGTAATGTAGCACCTGCTTTGTCTGCGGGTCGCTCACAATGCACCCAAAGTTTGTCGCGGCATCATTGCTAACCCTTGTTCCCAGAATCACAGCCTCCGCATTTTTCTCCTCAAACAGCTTAAGCATCTCACCCAAGGGAAAGGAGCAGCATACATCGGCATTGAGCACGAAGAAGCGGTCAGGTCTACCCTTTAGTATAGCATCGCGAAAGTGGTATAGGCCACCAGCGGTGCCCAGAGCTTGGTATTCTCGTAGATATTGTATACGAATCTGCGGCAGCTCGCGGGCGGAGTCTTTGATGAATTCGCGGAAGACGCTCTCTTCGTAGTAGCCAACCAGGATGACTTCTTTTATACCAGGAACCCTGGCGACGGCACGGAGGCAGTGCCAGATTATGGGGTGGCCGGCTACGTCGAAAAGAGGCTGGAGGAGGATGTTAATGTGATGCCCTTTGGCAGTCTCCGTAGGTTACAAACCTTTGGTACATCGAGTGACAATGGCCTGAAACGAGTCCCTCTTGAAGGTCCCCCAACCTATAGAAGCAGTGAACTTGGGATCTGATTTATTCGTATAGAAAGCTTACAAGAATGACAGCCTTGGTCGAGGTTGTGGAGCCATTGGTTTGACGCGAGGGTACCTTGAGACTCATTTTTTGATATATAAGCTGCTTGAAGCTCTTGATGGAGTCGTCGCCGCTATCAAGGGCAAATCTTGTTGTCAGTCAGGTAGAAAAAATCTTGCATTGTCTTCGAAGCTCCCCATCCCGATCGAGAAATGTGAACCAATAGAGTTTCCACACCTTCTTGGTCCCTGCGGCCCGCTAGCTTGGTCTCGCTTAGTAGGCTAGCACCGCTAGCTCGGCTGTTAATCATTGCCCGGGAAAATTCTACCGACCTTTAACCTTTAAGGAGCCGTAGTGGACATTTTTCGGCTGTAAACGATCTTATCAAGCATGATTTCAGGTTTCAATCAAACGGAAAGACTGCAACCGAGCTCGGGGACTAGACTATGTCTCGCGTCACATTAGGGATGTGACATTGATTGAGTTTTCTTCTTAGGTGGTTTCTCGCATTGTTGTTCGAAATTATAATCTATGTAAAGGTCTAGAGAAATGAATATTTTGGATTCGGAAGGGCGTATGACGATCAGCGAGAGCAGAACAAAGCCCTAGTAGCCACTGCAACTCCGCACAGAACCTAGGAGGATTCTCAAGGCTCGTATTCCTGATCTTATATCGCTTCCGCAGGTACCAGATGCTCGACTCGTGTCCCACCATGATGGTAACCATCCGATGCTGGATCCACCAACGTCATCGTGAGACAGCTATGGAGGTTCACTCGTGTCGAATCCGTCTCTTCCGAAAAGTCACACATCGAGTCTCCATTGGCGTGAAAAGTATTAAGGTATATGGTTTTTATTGTCTGGTATTGGCGATGGTATGTTCATTCCATCCGCCACGGTCTATTGGGTATCTGACGATCGTCTATTGGGTATATGAAGGTCGGTCTATTGGGTATATACTGAAATGGCCGTGAATGTTCGACGCAGGCGTTTCCGTCATAATGGGGTAGATCGTAGTGCTTGGACAATGCTGATGGCATCGGCGTCTGAGAGAGTTGGCACAGCAAGTCTATTGACGACACCGGTCAGTAATGACATCTATCTAAATCATCGTGGACATCACTCACTTCGCTGCCTCAGCTATCGAGCTTGCTGTGGTAGTGGAGGGAAGTCTGAAGTCTCCAATCGCCTTGACCAATGCAGCCGAGTCTGGTGGCGGACTGCGTATCTTAGACAATTTCGTGACGGTATCATTCGAGTGTTTTGCTTGAGGGATGACAAGGTCACCCAAAACGGCGCTAAGATCTGCCGCAGTTCTGATTGGTGGACCAGCTGGTGCGTTGATAGAAACATCGCTTTGGGGCAATGGAGCTGCCAACGACAGTGATGTGAGATGTACCGCAACCAGAACAAATAGCGACAGCGAGGACAACATTGTGTGTATGTGTATTGAAATGGTATCTGGTGAGTGGTAAGGCTGACTATTCTTGTAAAGATTTCTATGGTTGATGATTATAACCCTTCCAGATGCCACTTCTTTATATGAATCTTCAATTTGTAATTTTTTTCTGCCATAATGGATAGCCATAGGCTTAAAAATAGGCTAACAAAATGTACCGCATTGCAAGGCCCCACTTAAGGCTGTGAAAACATCTCTAGCTCTGTTATGAACAAGCTTGCGACATCGATTTGTTGAGGCATACTAGTGCTATCTGGGCACTAATCGTCAGGTCTTGATGTCAGGATTAGGCAGAGCTCACTGGCTGAGAGAGATTAAGCTCATATGTCGAACTATTGGGGATGTCGCTTGGGGAAAGCGTCGACCGAGTGGTGTGAGAAAAACGCGATAGATGTACCTGGTTCAGGGCGCCTGTCGCCTGTTAGAGTGGCTGACCACTCAGAGATTAGTGGCAAAGACCTCTGTCCCAACATACAAGGAGTGCATGACGCGCATAGTCAGGGAATTGGAATCTAAAACAATGCTGTCAAATGAGAACAAGCTCTTGCAGAGTTTAGTGTGAAGAACTCAGAGCAAGATAGTCGCTATTGCATGGATTACTCGACAATACCCACTCATTCTCGAATCCACAGCATATTTTCTATTAATAATCGAAGTCTTCGTATACAGTTTCCTTACCTGGTAGCCATTCCAAGAGCGACTTTCGGAGTGGGGTGTTCGTGCAAAGGTACCATGTGGAGGAAAGGTTCTGGTTCCCCATAAGATCGGAACCTACAATACGCCTAATGATAAATCTTGCCCCCAACTTCTCAAGCTGTTCAATGATAAGCTGACTCTCAGCAGCAGGCTTTTCCTCCATTCTCGATAGGAAGATATTCGTAGACGGGCCCAGATGTGGGCATCGCTCAAGGGTGTCCACTGCCAAACCTAAATCGTGGACATTGAGCGTCCAGAAAAGCTTGATGCGTTCTAGGTCCAGGTCGGGCAGCTGTGCGAGAAGTGGTGTGATACCAATTCCACCAGCCACAAACGGCACGATGTCATTGGCACCCCTATGGATGTTCTCCACATTAGTATACTTCCTTCGAGCCATGAAGAAGAGGGCAAACACTCCCGCAACTTCTTTCACGTCTCGAATCCTGTCCTGAGGAACTATGTTCTGGACTGTGGACTACTTACTGGTGAATGGAAAAACAACCGCCAAAGCCTCTCAGTGGGATCTCTAGTCCGGCTCGAATGTTCTGCTTGAACAGGAAGGTAGTGACTACTCCGACGCTGCGGATTGTTATTTCGAATTCACCTCTTGGCAACTTACCATGGGGTGATGACGAGACAGTAAAGGTTCTTATATAGTCATCATTCAGGCTTCTTGGGTCATCATCCCGCATATGGCTATAACCACTGGAGAGTTCATGTTCGAAGACTAAAGCAACATACTGGCCTGGTTCCCACTCTTCTTTAACAGGAATACTCAGGCTAAAGTTGAATCGAGCAATCGTTGGCGTAATCATATTCCTAGCCAATAATTTTGCGTGGATCACACTGCTGTCTTTGGTTTGTGGATTGGAAGCCGCCCGTTCAGTACATAGATATCGAAGCGTAGGATTGTAAGGTGATCGCTCGCCTGCTTCACCACGGAAGGCTAGACCATGTAGGACAAAGCGTGCTGCATCTACTTTGACTTTGACCACGAGTTCTGAGCGTGGGAGGATTGCCGCTGCAGCTTTGCCGAGCACGATCTCGGTCGTACCTGTAATGTAGAGAGCATCGCCCGAATCAAAGTTTGGAAACATCAGGCCGACCTTCGGAGTGGTCCACATATTTCCTAAGGTTTGATATAGCCGGTTACCACTGAATTCGGGGTAAACCAACACTACTCCTACATTGTCGTTTTTTGCTACCCGAACAAAACCCGGAGAACCCCCACGGTGGTTGGTACTCATGGTGAAACCCTGGTTCGATGCAGACATGAAGAACATGTCGGCTTTTGCCAATAGATCCAACGCAGGCTCCGACAACGGAAGCGAATCCGATGATAGCATTGGTCGAGGTACTGACAAGATCATTCGCTTTTTATTGAGGTATTTCGGACAATTGCCAAGGCTTTGTTCGATAACGAAGACCGCTTGGATCTCTGCTGCTCCATTCTCATTTTCCTCAGCTTCCGAGCTAAGCTCTGATAATGCACCGGCAATCATCTTGCCTGCCAGCTTGACCCGATCTCTTGTTGCTAAGTGAATACCAAGAGCTGACACCATACGTCCATTGTGACCTACTTCGTTAATCTTTCCACTTTGCCGTCTACCTACTAAGATCTCGACCACCGGATCATACCTCCGATCGACCACTGTCTTTACGCCGATGATAGACTGCCCAAGAGACTTTACAAAGCCTGGATGGCCACCAAGGAGTGTAGTCCAGGGACGACCTTCATCGTCAAGGGTACCCAAGGCTAGTAAAGAAGATATGTGAAGCAAGCGCGTAGCATGCTGACTCAGACCATCCGATGTGGGATTATACTGCGGAGGCACCTGGAGGAGCGAGTGCAGTTTCCGTTCACCCTCGTGGAATGTCATGGAGGATGTGGTGCCACTTTTTATAGAATGAGAAGAGTTGAAGCGAAGATATTCAGCAAGTCCCCAGGTCACCTTATGAAGAGCTATGTTTCTCGGGACGGAAGCAGTGGAGGTAAAGCATCATTAAATACCTTTCCAAAGACATACCAATTCTTACCTGGAGAGTGATTCGGAATCTTAGGTGATGCCGACTCCCATGGAGCACCCTAAATCCATAAGCAAGAATCCAGACCCTCGGACCCTGGTTTTAGCGTGTGTAATTCCAATGTCATTGGCCTACTATAAGACCCTAACCCCGACCCCGCGCTAAACCTGCTTAATTTTATTAGTAAAACCCTACTAAATCTAAGTAACTCTTATATTAATACTATATTTTTATTATAATATCGCCTAAAACCCTTACTATTATCTAAGGCTCTTATATAGCCTATATACTTAGTTATTAGTATTTCTAATACCTTAAAGTACTTACTAGGTAGCCCCTACTATTAGTACCTCTTACTATATCTCCTTTATTAATAAATAGGGTAATACTATCACCGCCGCTACTACTAATAAGAAGGAGATTAAGAAGTAGAAGAAGGCTAAAAAGCGAGCTTATATTTAAGCTTAGAAGAAGGCGGAGTAAGAGGAGTAGATAGCTATAAAATAGGTATAAAAAGAGGAGGCTTATTATTATAAAGAGGAGGAATAATATATTACTAAAATAGAGGCTAAATTAGCCTAATTATATTATAAAAAGGAGCTTTTTAAGCTTAAAAAAGAGATATAATATTATTAGGCTAATAAGGATAAATATAAGAAGCGGCGGGTAAGGATAATAATTAAGGAGCTCCTTAATAAGACTAATTTTATTTATAAGTTATACTTACCTAAAACCCTTAAGGTAATAAAGAGGGATAAGGAGTAAAAGAATAGACCTTATAACTATTCTATTAATATTAATTTAAGGGTAGAGTCTAGTTTATATATCTAATATATATAAGCTAATAAGATTAATAGGTTATTTAAGAAAGGAAACTTTAATAGCTATCTATTAAATATTAAGATTAATAAGGTAATAGCTAATAAAGGTATTATTAAAATAATTAATATTTTAAGCTAAGTTAAATTAATATACTCTAAAGTAACTTATTAATACTTTAACTTAAAAGACCTAATTATTAATAAATAGGAGTCGCGTATTAAGATTATAATTATAAAGTAATAAAAGAAATATTATAACTATACTCTAGATATATCTCTTATAATTACTAGCTAAGCTAGTTTAATAAGGAGTATTTAGGAAGTTAATAGCCCTACTTAGTTACTATCTTATTAATATACTAGGATTAATAATCTAAAATAAGCTTATACTATTATTTATAATTATAATAAGTCCCTTAATAATAATAATAAAAAGCTTATTATAAGGTAGAAGTACTATAATATAACCTATAATTATAAGGGCTATTACTAGATTAATAATGATAATAAATATTACTAGTTAAATACTATATAATATAAGAGGTAGGTAAGTATAATTACCTCTAGTAAGACTATTAAATATAAACCGCCGTATCTTATTATTAAGTTACTACTTAGTTAAGGCTAAAAGGGGGAGGATAAGAAGCCTAATAAAAAGAAGTTAATAATAGATTAGATAAAAGAGATAATAGCCTAGTAGATAGAGTTTAATATTATTAAGAGTATAAAGTCTATAATAAGTAAGGGTTATTAGTAGTTTATATAATAAGTACTTATATAGCCGTAGCTTCCTCCTCCTCTAGTATTATAATTGTAAATTATAGGGGTTATATAGTAATATAAAATTAGTCTATTTTTATAGTAAGACTAATTCTTAAGAAATCTAAGAATTATTCTACGGGGGATCTAATAAACCCCCTGAAGAGACTAGTAAGCCTTATATATTATTTCCCCTTATAGGTTAATATAAGGGCGTAATATATACTAAGCGTATATAATATATAGCCTATTAAGTAGGTTATAATAATTACCTCCTCTCTTAAAGAAACTCACCCTTAAGTTTATTATAAATAGTATATTTAATTAAGTTTAATAAAAACCTTTAAACCTAGTATAAGATATAAGGAAAAGAACTTAATAAAGTAAGATTATACTTATATAGTAGTTATAATATATAATATTTATAACTCTATATTATAATATAGCTATCTATTACGCGTAGATATTATAATCTAAAGTATACGCGTTATATATAAGAACTTTTTATATATAATAATAATAGCTATACTAATATAGTCTTAGTACCTTAATATTATTATTATAATACCTAAAATTTTCCTTAATACTTTATCTTTTATAACTATTATTAATATCTTTCTAGGTACTTAGCGCCCTCTCTTTTTATATATATATAATATATATAATAATAGCTAATTATATAATATAATATCTAATATCTTAATATCTTAGGTATTACTTATAAGTTAGTTTACTAGCTCTTTATATAAATATAACTAATATAGTATAGCTTAATCTAATATAAAATATATATAATACGCCTAGCTTCTATAATAGAAGTAGAAGTAGATCCTAATACCTAGTTAGGTAATCTTATTATTAAGGATCTTATAAAAACTCTTATTATAAATCCTATAAAGATTCCTATTAAAAATCTTATTAAGGAGCCTACTCCTTCTACGCGTAAGCCTATCCCTAAGCCTATTTCTTACCCTAACTCTACTATAAGTATTAATAACCCGTTTAGCCTAGATAATAATCTAGTTATACCTACTTATTATCCCTCTTTTATAGATATAAGTACTTAGGTACATCTTAACTACGTAGCTAATATAAAGTAGTATATTATTCTTACCCCTACTTCCCTAGTTATATATTCCTAGGGAGCTCTCTATCTTAAATAAAATATATATAAGAGGTATATTTATTATATTAATAAAGGACTTATAAAGTATAAGTATTTATAATAGTATTACACTTAGCACGTATATTAATAGTATAGGTAATACTATATTTATAATTATTAATAAAAAGAAAATAATACTTAAGTAGTATAACTATTATTTAAAAGTCTATTATAATTATAAACTAGTAGGTTTTCCTTATATTCTTAAGTTACTTTTATAGTTATAGCGTATATTAATTACTTAACTTCTAGATTCCTAATAATATAATCCTAGTTTATAATAAAGTAATTAAGCTCTATTAATTAATTAATAATATAGATTATCTAGATACTCTAGAGGATAAATTAAAGCTTTAAGTAGTAGGCGTTACCCTTATAAATATTATAATTACTATCTACTTTAAGCTAGCTTCTTATAATTATATTATAACACGTCTTAGTAGTAAAAAGAAACTAATAAGTATATTAAAAGTATAGACTATAATTCTTTAAATAATAAAATATATTAATAAAACCCTTACGGGTATTTATAATATTAAGTAAGTTAAGGTATACTCCCCTATACTTTTACTATTTTTATTACTTATTATAACTATTACTTATATATCTTTAAGTAGGCCTTAAGCCCTTAGCCTCTAGCCTAGAAGATAAGATAGATATAGATAATAAAGAGTAGGTGCCTAATATACTAATATTATATTACCTACGCTTATATAAGTAGCTAAGTAAGCTTTAACTACTTAGCGCTAGGTTTCCTTCTCTTAATTTAATTAAATAGTTTTTTACTTCTTTCTTAAGTTATCTTTATATACTAGCGCCCCTAGGGCGTTTTACCTACTCCTAATAGGTAAGATAAAAGAGATTAATACTCTTTATACTTACTTTTAAGTAACTAATTAAATATCCTTTTTTATACTTTCTAATTCTATTTTAATATTTATAACTCCTACTTATAATAATAGTACTTTTACTTTTTATTAAAGTCTTCGCGTATTTCTTATATATCTTCTAGATTTTCTTTTAAAACCTATTAATTATATTAAGGAGGATATCCCTTCTACTTAATAAGATACTAGAGTTTACCCTTCTTTATCTTCTTATCTAAAATCTCTTCTAACTCCTACTACTTATTATTATTAATAAGTTCTAGAGGTAGTAGCTTAAGTATAAAGGTATTACCTTACCTATACGTATATAGCTCTAAAAGAGAAATATAAAAAATAGGGTAGATTATATATATTAATAGTAATACTAGGCGATACGCCTACTTACTAATAGGTCTAAGGATATAAAATAGACTAATAAGCTTATATAATAGCTTTCTACTTAATTACTTTTATTTTAAGTTCTTTATATTTAGTATAACTAAGTCTCCTTAGTTTAAAGATATTAGCTTATATTTCCTATTATAAAACTTTACTTATATTTCTAGTATATCTTATTATTAACTTAATAGGTCTTTATATAACTTATAAAGTTTTTAGATATATTATCTTATATCTAGTACCTCCTCTTAATAAGTTCTATCCCTAAAATATATAAGAATCTTAGACTAATAATTATAATAAAGTTTAAAAGGATTATAACCTATTATTATATTCTTTATACTATAATATATAAATTTAGCTAGGGGTAATAACCCTATTTAATTATCTTATCTATTATTATAATAAGTTCTTAAATAATATTCTAATATCTAATTCTAATATTCTATTTAGCTATTAATTTATAAATAGAAGGTTATACTTAGCTTATAATTTAACTTTAAATAGTAGTATAAGTTAGACTAATAAGCGCTTATAAATAAACTCCCTTAATCTAATATAATATTATTAGGTATATTATACTTTAAGAAGACTTCTTTAAATAAGATATTTATAAGATTAGTTACCTTATAATCCTTTTATATAAGAAGGTAGTAAAGTATCTTTATATACCTATTAATAATTATAAAGATAGTATTATAAATACCTTTATACTATTTATATAAGGGAAGATCTATAATAAAATCTATTATAATTAACCTTTATAACCTAGTTAGCTTAGGAAGCGTAGTTAAGTTATTATATAATTAATATTATTTTACCTTAACTCTTTAATAAATATTATAAGAATTAATATATTCTTTAATATCTACCTTTATACCTATCTAGGTATATTTTTAGTAAAGGAGACTAAGCGTCTTATTAAGCCTAAAATACCCTACTAAGGGGTTATTATAATAGCGTTTTAATAGCTCTTTATAAACTAATAAGTCTTTAGGAATATATAACTTCTTATTATACCTAAGTAAACCTTAACTATTAAATATCTATTAACTAGCTCTTCTAACTTATCTATCTATTATTTCGCCTACGCGTTACTAGCTAATAAAAATATCTTCTTACTAAAGTACTTTAATTAAGTTAATTATAGACTTTAAAGTTATAGTATATACTATTTTATTCTCTACTATTATACTAGCTAGAAAATATAAAATAAGTTATTTATAACTAATAGTTCTAGTAATAGGGTTAAGCTATCTCTTAGCTATATTATAAGTATATTAAGGTAGTATCTTACTTATACTCCTTATAATTTTAGGTTAAGGGTCCCTACGCCTTAATAGATATACTCTATCTAAAACTATTATTCTAATAGCTATATTAATAATTCCTAGTACTACTAATCTTATAACTAATACTAATATCTATAACTACCTTATATATATACTATATATTATAATAAGTTCACCTTTATTACTAGAGGGTAGTAAGCCCTATCCTAGAATAGGAAATATATAAGCCTCTACTATAATATAGAAAATAGGGTTTAATAAACCTACTACTATTAATAGCTTTTATTATAAAGTAGGGATAAGTTTATTTATTACCTTACCCTTACTTTTATAATTAGGGCGCCTTAATAGTATATTAGCTAGGTTAGTCTTACCTAGTCTATACTTAATAATAAAGTTATAAGTTAAGAGTCTTATTACCTATTTTACCTATTAACTATTTAAGGCCTTTATATTTATAAAACCCCTTAGGTTATTATAATTAATAAGTACTTTAACTAGATAAAAACTACCTTTTAAGTAGTATCTCTACTACTTAAATATGATAACTATTATAAGTAACTCCTTATTATAAGTTTTATAATATTCTTTAACTAAGTTTATTTTCTTACTTTAAAAGGTTATAAGATACTACTAACCTAATTCCTAGAGTTATAATAGAATACTAGCTAGTCTAAAATCTAATATATTAATCTTAACTCGCGTAGGTAATATAAGACTAAAATATCTTAATATTAATATATTAAGAAATACTTAATAAAGTATATTAAATATATACTCCGCTCTATTAAGCTAATTAAAAGGACCTATCTTAACGCCTTTTATACTACTCTTTAATAGCCCTATTAAGAGTATTTATTTATTTATTTATTTATGAATTATACACGCGTCTATCTAAACTAATAAAAGATAATTACGGGGGCTTACAGGTATTTTATAGTCGCTATAACGGTAGCCGACTCGTAGGGGAAACCGTATACCTATACTAAGTATAGGCGCGGGTAAAAACCCTTATCTTTCCTACCTTCTTTATAACTTCTATTCCGTTTTCTCTTTATATTATATTCGGTCCTTTATAATAATAGGCGGTCGTGTTTACTACTATATTAGTCTAGCTCCCTAGGGCCGGCTTATATACTATAAAAGCGAAATTCGCTCCGGTAGTAAAGATTTACGTCTAAGGTCGGCTCTAGTATAACTACTTCGCTGCGAGCGAGAACTAGCCTAGTAGCCTAGTCTAGATTATCTATCTCGCTACTCGTTTTACCCCCCCCGCCTTCGCGAGTATCTTATAGGCGTCTACCGCGCCTAAGGTATCCTTTAGCTCCTAGCGGCGGTCCTAGAGCCTAGGGTAATAGATAAGGATATGCTTTATATCCTACCTACGCCAGCCGTACCCGCAGCTTACGGATATATAGCTGGGGACTCTATACTAATATAAGAAGGCGGCTAGCCCGATCTTTCCTATCTTTATCTACGTAAGGACGGAGCTCTTAGCCTTTTAAAAGCCCTTATAAAGGGTCCTCCTACCGGTCTATAAGCCCCCGAGCTAGGCGGGGGGGCGATCCCTAGCTCCTAGTCCCGACTAGTATTCGTCCTATATAGTATCCTAGGAGGACCTCTACTAATAGTGTATTATCTTCTTAATCCTCTAGGGGGGGCGGGCTACCTCCCTAGTTACGATCGCGCCCCCGTCGTCTAGGCGTAGGGAGCGTAGAGCCCACTTATTCTTCTCTTCCGCGGGGGATTTCACTACCTCTCTCCTCCTCCCCCTCTTAGCGTTTAGCTTCCTTCGGATACGTATATTCCCTATTACCGTTACTAGGTAGATCCCCTTTAATATATACCGGCGGAGAACTAAGTAATCTAGTATTAGTTATATAGGGGCTATCCCCGACTCTACCTCTAGTACTCGCGTTAAGGTGGCCTTATATGCCCCTAGTACGCGTCTTAAGCAGTTATTTTAAATAACTTTAAGCTTCCTTACGTGCGTCTTCTTCGTATCCCTTAGTCCTCGTAGTATATACTATAAGGCGGACGCGTAGGTTATAACTAGCCGTATTATTACGCTATATACTTTCCTTACCCTACTAAGGGTAGCTCCCTAGGTTAATGCCGTCGTTATAGATAGGGCGAGGCTCTAGGTAGCGAGTTTCGCCTATACCCTCTTTAGGTGCGGGCCCTACCGTAATTTACCGTCGATATATAGTCCTAGGACTTAGATCTCCGTTTATAGCTTTATTATCGCATGCCCTAGGTTAATAACTACACCTATATTAAAGCGACGGGGGTAACGGGTAAGGTAGACTAATTTATATTTCTAGGGGGCGAAACTCGCCCCGTATATTAAGAGTAATATAATTTATAAATACTAATAAATAAAATAATAATAAAAATTTATAAATCTAAGAAAAATCTATACTTTATAAAAGCTCTTTAGCCTAGGCTATAACTAGGTAGTATCTACCCTACGCTAATCTATTATAACGCCTTTAATTAAGATAATAAATCCTAAGAACTCTACTTTAATTATAAAGAACTAATATTTCTTTAGATTAGTAAATAATTTATACTATTAAAGCCGCTTAAGTACTTTATATATATAATCCTTATACTTCGTACGTAATTTTAAATAGATAAGAATATTATTAAGATAAATAATATAGAATTTATCTAGTAACCCTATTAAAGACTTATTAATATAAGCTTAAAAGGTTACTAGAGTATTTATAAGATTAAATAGTATTACTAAATACTTAAAATAACTATATTATATATAAAATATAGTCTTCTACTTATCTCCTTTTTAAATATAAATATAATAATATATATCCTTAAGATTAAGTTTTATAAAGACCTTTACTCTATTTAAGCGATCTAATATTTTACTAATTAAGAGTAAAGGATATCTATTCTTAATAATTACCTTATTTAACTTATAGTAGTTAATATATAGATATAGGCCTCTATCCTTCTTTAAGATAAATAGGATAGGTAATCTTATAAGGCTCTTAAAGTACCTAATCTATCCTTTTACTAAGGCTTTATTTAGATAGCGCCTTAATTCTATTAACTTTATATTTAATAGGTTATATAAGGGTTTATAAGGCGGGTTACTAGTTATATTAATAGTATAATTACTTCCTTAATAAGATAGTAGATATCTAACTTCTTTAACTAAGAATATATCTAAGAACTTACTAAACTCTAGAAGTAATATATATAAATTAATTATATATTCCTTATCTAGATTACTTATACCTACTACTCTAAGTCTTAATTATATAAGTTCCGGATTAATAATATTAGAAGTAAGAAGTATATAAATAGTAGGCTATTCCTTTAAGAATTTTATAAACCGCTATAAATTATTTAGTTAAAATAATAACTTATTAATTCTAAAATACTACTTCCTTATACTTATATTAACCTTAATACCTATTATATACTATATAAGTCTATTAATAACTAGTAGTAATCTAACCTTATCTATTATATAAAAGATATAAGTATACTAATAGGAAGAACCCTAACTATTAGTAGTTTAGTATATTATATTATATATATTATAATAAAAGATAGGCTTACTATTTATAAAGCCTAGATATAGTAATTTAGTATCTTTAATATATTTTAAACTTACTTTAATAGTATAAGCTTATAAGATAATATTTAACTAGGAACTATAATTAAGATATTCTTTATACTTAAGAGGCTTATACTTTAGTATTACCTTAACTTTATATTAATATAATATTAGAGGTTTAACCTCTACTCCTTATAACCTCTCTTCTAATAATTTAGAGTCTTTAATAGGGTCTAGCCTTTTCCCTACTCCTTACTTATATATTAGCCTTATTTACCTATAATATTAAGGTTTAAGCGTCTTCCTTTTATTTAAAATCTACTTTATTTTAGTAGATTATAATAACTTATAATATAATAGCCCTTCTTATTATAATTCTAATAAGTAATATCTAATAAGTCGCGTAATTTAGGCTTATTATAACTACTCTTACTATTATAACTACCTATTCCTTATCCTCTTATAATATTATCTCTATTTATTTATAGTTTTTTACCTTTATTATAATCCGCGTACTTATATAATATATTTTATTAGCCTTTCTTACTTAAGCTTTTAATCTTATTAATATTAGCCTTAAGGCGTACTACTAATAATAGGAGTTTATCTCTTATATTAAGTAGGGACCCCTAATTTATAAGGGTAATTTAAAGCTCTTTAATAAGCTTAATATATAAATTTATTACCCGCTTACTTTCAACTTTTTTAGGAAGTTAGGCTTCTATAGATATTAAGTATATTTTAAACTTATAAATTACTTATATTAGGCGTTAATATATATTAGTATACTATTAATATATACTTAACTCCCTATTTATAAGATACTTAATATAGTTTAATAAAAAGTCTATAAAATCCTTCTAACTTAATATTTCTAATAGATAAGAATATAAATAAGTAGCCTAAAGTTATTCTAGGTTACCTTTAAATACTAGTATTATAAATAGAATATATAATATCTATATAGTAAAGTTAAATAGGGTTTATAGAAAAGATATATTATATTATTATATCTAGTCTTAATATTTATAAATATTCTTACTATAATAGTTAGGAATAGGGGTTAGCTTTAATATACTTTAGAAGGGACTTAAGTACTCCTTAGCTTTACTATATATATATTTCTAACCTATAATACTATTATTATAAAGAGAAATCTATTCCCTTAATTCTAAGGCGGTAATATCTACTTTAACTTCTTTAAGTTACTAAATTTATAATAACTCTTCTTACTTACACCTTACCTACGTAAGGCGTTTTATTATAAGGGGAATACTTCCTTTATAATTCTCTAAATCTCCCTTAGGGGTATTTTTAGTATTATTAGGTTTATTTATATCCCTTATATAACTTTCCCGTTCCCTTTCCTATTAGCTAGGATTATTATTAAAAGTATTTAATAAACTACTTTTATCTTAATTCTATTATAACGGCGTATTACTTATAATACTACTAGAGTAAGTTATATTTACTATAACTAATAATAGATTACTACCCTTAAATAGGTAGAAGAATTAGAATTATTATAATTATAAATTATAGGGGTTATATAGTAATATAAAATTAGTCTATTTTTATAGTAAGACTAATTCTTAAGAAATCTAAGAATTATTCTACGGGGGATCTAATAAACCCCTTAAAGAGACTAGTAAGCCTTATATATTATTTCCCCTTATAGGTTAATATAAGGGCGTGATATATACTAAGCGCATGCGACGTATAGCCTATTAAGTAGGTTATAATATCTAGTATACTTATATCTACTATTATATCCTTCCTTATACTAGCCTCTATTATATAACTATCCTTACTTACTTATACCTAACTAATAGTTATAATCTACTCTATTTATAATAAGAGCTTAAGACCCTTATAAGCGTTCTAGTCCTATTAATAAACTAAATAAGGATAATAATATTCTAGAAGTATTTTAATAGTAGAAGAAGGAAAGGATAGATTATTAGGACTAAAAGCTATAATACTATTAGATTTAGGCTAAGATTACTTATAAAGGTTAGGGTATTAATAATATTAAGAGTATAAAGGATACCTTATTATATATCTATACTAGATCTATTACTACTAGGCTTCCTAATAGTATTATTTAGAAGTTAAAAGGCGAACTAAGTTAGTTTAAGAAGTTCTAGAGGGAGGAGTATTAATACGCCTATAGGCTAGCTAATATAGGAGGAGGTAGATATTAAGGAGGTAGATAGTAAGTAGGAGGTTTTTAAGAAGTATAATATCTTTAGCTATCTATTAATATAAATAATAAAATTAAGACCTCTACTACTAGGCTATTTCTTATTTAAATACTTCTACCTTATTATTAAATATATACCTAGTATTATTATATTTAAAGTACTCTTTTATAAACCTATTATATCTACTATACTTAATAGTATACCTTAAGAAGCCCTTAAAGTTATTCTAAAAAATAGGGTAAAAGCTCTTAAAATAATATCTTATCTAGGCCTTAAGTATATTAAATATAAGCTTAATAGGGTTATAATCTAGTAAGTAGGGAGGTAGGTACTTAATAAGATAGCCCTTCTATTTAATAGCCTTAATAATTTAAGTATTAATATAAATACTAATATTATCTAGGATAATAATACTTTACTCCTAAAGATACTTATTATATAATAGTAGTAGCTTATTAATTAGCTAGTTAATAATCTCCTCCTTTAAATACTAGCCCTTCTTAATACTAGTATATAGAAGGTAACCCTTAATAGTATATATAAGTAGAATACTATATATATTACCTCGTCTTATATTATTATAATAGTAAGTAGGATTACTTATAAGTATATATACTATAGATTACTATATTATTTAAAGCTTAAATAAGGACTTATTAATAAAGATAAGCTACTCTACTTTTATATTACTAGTAAAGGCTTACTAGGTGACTTAAAGCTCTTAACTTTAAGGGCCTATATATTAACTAGTCTTATAAGATATCTTTATATCTTTTAAAGCTTATAAGATAGTAGATTAGTAAATAGATATATCCTATTCCTCTACTAAGTAATAGGCTAGCTCTTCCTAAAATAGCTATAGTTTCTAACGCTAATAATTAAGTAGAGTATTAAGAGTAGTAGGCGTTATTAAGCGACTCTAGCCTAGATAGTATAAATAATAAAGGGCTATTATCTACTTATATATATAAAGATTCCTTTCCTATTAGAAGCCTATTTTTATAAATATATAAGTATCTTTTATAACTACTTTAAAGTACTAATATAATTTAAATGCCTCGCGGTGTCTAGTAAGTACTATATTAGTACTACAGACCTGTACTAGATACAGCTACTATAAATGGTTTGAATCTATTAGAGGCTCGCCGCCGTCGCGTTGCGTTAAGCCTTTAGCGTCAGCTAGGGGTCTTTTCGCGACGTGGTAATAACAAGGGAATCATCCGATGCGTATTTACCTGACCCGATACCCTTAGGCTCGACTCTATTCTAAGACTGTTGGACCGCCCGGCGCGGCGGAGTAGCGAGGACGGGAAAAGACGCGACAGCGTACCTTATTCGTACTAAGGCCCGAAGCCGCTACTAGGGATAAAGGTAGCGGTGGATATGGTACCGCCTATACTATCGTAGAAGAGCTTAGTTAGTAAGAGTTGGGAATAGATACACGGCTAGGGCCCTGGGGTATATAGAAACATCTACTCTTATAAGACACGGTCGGCCTAAACCAGCTACGACTAGTTATTAAGGGAGACCTTTATAGGTAACGCGAAACAGGCTTTCTATAGAAGGCTTATAGGGCGTAGTATATAATAGTAGCGACCGTAGTTAAATACAGCCCAAAGTATATATATATAGCCCTAGGGACCTTAACCCTTTAATAGGCTCTAACCCCTAGCGGACGGTCGCCTCCGGCGGCCGGATAGCCGTAAGTTTATAGGAAGCTTATAAAGGGACACTATCTATATAGCCTAAGAAGACAGATACACGTGTTAGGGAGAGAGAGATACCGGGGCTATATCGTTAAAACGGGTTGATAGGAGACGAATTATTAAGACGCCTCCTCTACCTCTTAGGGGTTCAAGTCCCTTCACGCAGTTATTAGCTGAGAGCGGCTAGGAGGACGGATACAGGCACCCTCCTATCTCCTTACACAGGTACCCCCTAGTAGGGGACAGACTAGAAAGAGATACCGGGGCTATATCGTTAAAACGGGTTAATAGGAGACGAATTATTAAGACGCGTCCTCTACCTCTTAGGGGTTCAAGTCCCCTCACGCAGTTATCAGCTGAGAGCGGCTAGGAGGACGAATACGGGTACCCTCCTATCTCCTTATACGGGCACCCCCTGGTAGGGAAAGGGCTAGGACTAGGTCTAAGGCCTGAGACGCGTTAGGTCGCGCCTAATATCTATAAGGGAAATCGCTTATAAAAACCACCCGACTAGTAGCTACTACGCGTCGTCGATATAGGCCGAAGCTAGTCTTAACTAGTAGATACGCTAGACTACTAGCTACTAGATAGGGCACCCTTAGGGTACGTGGACTACTAGATGTAGGGAACTTGTTAATACCGACTCTTATACCTCCTAGGGGTTCAAGTCCCCCCCGCGCAGTCACCGGCTGGGAGCGGAATAAAAAGTAGGTTTTAATACAGGCACGCTAGAAACCTAGTATAACGTACCTTAGTTAGTAGGGTGGAAATACCGTATTATACTACCTAGTTAGGGGCTTAATACTAGCAGTCCCTGCGAGATATAGACGGCCTAAATAAGGGAGACCTCTAATAGTAACGCGAAGTAGGGGTCCTAACCCTATAAGGCGTGGTATTTAATAGCGGCTACTACGGAGACCGTCTATTCAGCCTGAGAGGATAGTATACGCGTGTTAGTACGTGGAGCTAAGGGAATAATCTACCTAAATAGGGCCTGCGGCGGAGTAGAGAGCAAGCTAAAGCGGTAATAACACCTAGATCCGCTTAGGAGATATGCTTAAGGAGTAAATAAGGATTGACTTAGGTACTAATAGTCCGCCTCCGCCGGAAGTATAAAGCCCCCCTGCGGGCGAATAGTCCTAAGCTCTAAGGCAAAAGATAACGCCTGTAGGGAGGGGTGGAAACTAGGGTAAGGACCTGAATAAGCAGGATACTAACCTTATATATCTATCCTTAGCGCATCCGAACGAAGCTAAACGCTAAGAGGGGGAGGAGGAGAGAGGTAGTAAAATCCCCCGCGGAAGAGAAGAATAAGTGGGCTCTACGCTCCCTACGCCTAGACGACGGGGGCGCGATCGTAACTAGGGAGGTAGCCCGCCCCCCTTAGAGGATTAAGAAGATAATATACTATTAGTAGAGGTCCTCCTAGGATACTATATAGGACGAATACTAGTCGGGACTAGGAGCTAGGGATCGCCCCCCCGCCTAGCTCGGGGGCCTATAGACCGGTAGGAGGACCCTCTATAAGGGCCTTTAGAAGGCTGAGAGCTCCGTCTTTACGTAGATAAGGACGGGAAAGATTAGGCTAGCCGCCTTCTTATACTAGTATAGAGTCCCTAGCTATATATCCGTAAGCTGCGGGTACGGCTGGCGTAGGTAGGATATAAAGCATATCCTTATCTATTACCCTAGGCTCTAGGACCGCCGCTAGGAGCTAAAGGATACCTTAGGCGCGGTAGACGCCTATAAGATACTCGCGAAGGCGGGGGGGGTAAAACGAGTAGCGAGATAGATAATCTAGACTAGGCTACTAGGCTAGTTCTCGCTCGCAGCGAAGTAGTTATACTAGAGCCGACCTTAGACGTAAATCTTTACTACCGGAGCGAATTTCACTTTTATAGTATATAAGCCGGCCCTAGGGAGCTAGACTAATATAGTAGTAAACACGACCGCCTATTACTATAAAGGACCGAATATAATATAAAGAGAAAACGGAATAGAAGTTATAGAGAAGGTAGGAAAGGTAAGGGTTTTTACCCGCGCCTATACTTGGTATAAGTATACGGTTTCCCCTACGAGTCGGCTACCGTCGTAGCGACTATAAAATACCCGTAGGCCCCCGTAATTATCTTTTATTAGTTTAGATAGACGCGTATATAATTTATAAATAAATAAATTCATAAATAAATATAATTTAAATAGGAGGTAGGTACGCTTATAGATAGATAAGTCTTTTCTAAATAGTAGTATAACTCTAGGGCGATAAGGGTAATAAGGGCGATAAGGGCGATAAGGTAGGTAGGGAGGTAGGGAGGTAGGGAGGTAGATCTAGAGCTATTATACTAATTAGTTAATAAGGTACTAAATATTAATAGCTTTATAATTACCTAATTAGGTTATATTCTAATAATTATAAGATGATATTTAGTGCTAATATAAGAGTTACTTAGATTTAGTAGGGTTTTACTAATAAAATTGAGCAGGTTTAGCGCGGGGTCGGGGTCAGGGTCTTGTAGCAGGCTAATGACATTAGAATTGCACACGCTAATTGCCACATTTCTCTTGGCAATCACTTAGAATATCTTTCTTAGCCATATTCTAACCCTAGAATAGGACTTACGCAATCGCCACAGGATCATTGCTCGACATTACTACGGTACACGAATATAGAGTAGCAAAATTGGCCACAACATGCCAGGTAATACGGCCGAAGAACTCGAGCGATTTCGACAACAATGGCAGGAAGAGGTTTCAGCGCGCTCTAAGCAGGCACCGTCAGGCAGCAAAGCTACCAGGCCAGCACGCCCAGTCCACAGGAGTAGTGGGACGACTGGACATGAGCGAGCTTCAGCGCCCGCATTTCACAAGCCTCCTCGAGACACGGAAGAAGACGACCACTCTGGACATCACGATTACCACAATCTAGAAAACAAAGATGAAGCCAGGAAATTAGGTGAAGCTGGGGAGGGACTACATCCGAGCAGCAGGGGAGAACCCAGCTCCGCTTTGGAGCACTATGAAAGAGCAGTGGAGAGAGAATCGGAAGGCAGCCTTGGTGACAGCTTGGCCCACTACCGTAAGGCGTATAGGCTTGATGCAGGCGTCGACCGTATCTACAAGAATAAACATTTTCCACCATCATCCTTCAATTCGAAATCTACGAATCTAAAGCCATCAAGTACTGCCATTGTTAGCCCTGATCCCACCCACCACTCCCGAAAAGGGCCAGCCGCCTCAACAGCATCAGAGCTCATAGCCTCATTCTCCTCCGTCTCCATACTACCTGCCGAACCTCCGACAGATGCATCCCTTCCACCACCCTGTCCGATCTCCATAGTACCATCCGAGATCCTTATCAATATCCTCCTCCAAACCGCCATCCTAGACGTCGCCCCCTTCGCACGCCTCTCTCTTGTCTGCAAACGCATGGCCTACCTAGTGGCAACCGAAGACCGCATCTGGAAACGAGTATGCCATGGACAACAGGTCGGCTTCAGAGGCATGCACTACAAATGGACCCGCACCATATCCGGCGACCCGCTCCCCCTATCCGTCGGCGACCTCGATGAAGACCTACCCGCAGATCTCTCATCCCTCACCCTCGACCCACCTCCGGCCACTCTCCAGCCCTTCACCCTCTCGAACAGATACCCCAGCTACAAACGCATGCTCCAGATCCGACCCCGCCTCCGCTTCAACGGCTGCTACATCAGCACCGTAAACTACATACGTCCTGGCGGCAATACCGCCTCCCAATCGACCTGGAACACGCCCGTCCACATCGTCACATACTACCGCTACCTCCGCTTCTTCCGCGACGGCACCTGCGCATCCCTGCTCACAACAACCGAGCCCAGCGACGTCGTCCATTACCTAATAAAAGAAAACATGCACACGCGGCACGCCGGCGGTCTCCCCAGCAGCGTCATGAACACCTGCCTGCGAGGACGCTGGAAACTCAGCGGCGATCCCTATAATGAAAAGATCCCCAAACCCTCCGATGGCGAAGAGAAATTAGTAGAAGAAGAAGAAGGCACCCTCCACATCGAAACCGAAGGCGCGGACGCCGTTCATCCAAATCCAAAGTACATTTACAAGATGATTCTCGCTCTCAAATCGGCCGGTCGAGGCCCTGGGGCTACGAGGAATAACAAGCTGGCGTGGATGGGCTATTGGAGCTACAATAGGCTGACGGACGACTGGGCGGAATTCGGGTTGAAGAACGACAAAGCTTTCTTCTGGAGCCGGGTCAAGAGCTATGGCGGTGGGGAGTGAGTGAGGGAGCGAATGAGAGGTGGTGCGAGATCGGAGCTGGAGTCGAGTATAATTTACTGCAGATATATTATGAAATTATGTGTGTGGACCGTGCGCTTATGAAGAGCGTATCGTGATGCATAAATGTAAAGTAAAGTAATCTTCACGGCATGAGCATGCAAGCGCAAAAGCCGCCCGATACATGTAACGTGTTTCAGATAACGCACCAATTCAGCAACATATCTCAGATCGAATGGTCCGATGCATTGCTAGCACATGGCACCCCAAACCGAGCGAAGGCTCTCGAAATGCAATATGTGCGATTTGACCTCATGCACTGCACGGGGAGAACAAGACTATGTACTTTTTCCTGCGAACCACTCCCATTGTACCAGATTGCCCCGTCCCGACCGACCTCGTTCCCGAACTGTTCGCCTAGTGGTATTCGTATCTTCCCCAGTTCTTCAGATGATATATCCAAGTGCTCTAATGGGCGAAGGTCCCCAAACCCAAACCCAAACCCAAACTCCTCTCCATCGAAGTCTCATGTTCACCTACCAACTTTCATCGTAAATCCAGTTGAAACGCTTTATACGGCTTTCCCATGATTTGACACCTTGGACACGGCCTCCCTCTTCCCAAATGTTGCTCGCTAGTCAACCGATACACACAATCGCTGCAGAAACCTGAAATACACTCCGTGCAGGCGTAGCTTTCACGTAGTGCATTCAGCCGTCTACAGCCAGCGCAGTATATTTGAATGGGATGATTGCTTGTGAGGAAGGTAGGTGAGGTGGTGTCGGAGCTGTTGGAGAGGCCAGAGGAGGGTATGTGGAAGTTGTGTCCGCTACCCATCGAAGATTGCGTTGAGTGTGAGGAATCGAGGGACGTTTCGACAGAGGGGAACGGTGCGGGTCCTGAGAGACTGTGGGAAGGGGGCGGTGTAAGAGTGTGTTGGAGGGGTGACGCTTTATAGGATTGGTTGTGAGAGACGGAGAAAGGAGGCATGGAGGCGCGTTTGATAGAGGCCGGTGATTGAGGGATCTGGAAATTGGTGAGCTCTTGTTACCGAACGATATGTAGCAGAGGTCCATACTGGCGTCAAGTCTCGATCGGAATCTACCTCTGTCGCAGATGTAGCTGCTTCGATCAGGTCTTCCCATCTCTTACCCCTGGCGGCTGCTGCGACTAGTCCCGGAGGTTCCGCCGAGAACGCCTTTCGGCCCTCGATGCTAAGCCTCCTTGAGGGATCTTTTGATCTTGTCTTCTCATGCTTCGCCTTCCTGCTGTTCTGAGTTATGGACGATTTACGAGGTCTGGCAGGCTTTTCTCTTTTCAAAGACTCATTCCTTTGCATTGGAGGGAGGGTTGACGAGCGTTCTGGCGGTGAGTGTGCTAACATGGAGGGGAGCAACTCCCGGGGTCTCGGGGAGTGAAATGGAGGTATCGAATTGTGATCGGTATGGTTCTGTATGGGCGGAAGCTCGACTGAAGGGTGCATTCGAGGTGGTTTGCCATCATTTTCCGAGGCATAGTCCTTTTGACACAAACTTAGCGGTCGTTCAAGATTTCAGCTTCATTCGGATGGAATGCCAACTTGCTTACAGCTTCAGAACCCCAATCCGACTCAGGTCTGTGATTGTGGAGCTGTGCTAAAGCTACTGCGGCTGTAGCTGCGGCTGGGTATTGGTCTTCCAAAGTTCTTGGCGGTACTGGAGAGCTTTGGCTCCCAGCGTAGGCATCTCTTTCATGGCCGTAGACTACAATGCAAAGTAAGCTTCCGCCAAGATTTCACAGCCGTTGTCGTACCTGGATTTACGAACGGATGTGTAAGTTGGGAAGGTTGAGGTCTCTCGGAGGGTGGGGTATTGATCATGAGCTGAAAGCTTTCTTCAGTTGCGGGAAGCTTAGCGATGTAATGCTCTGGATGTGCCCTCCTGATATGCTCTTGCATTGATCGGTATCGCTTCTCCTGGATGATACATTAAGTATCAGCATAGCTTCGTCCTCAAGCAGCGAATGGAGCTTTCCCATGCTTTCTGAAGGTTTGGAAGACTTACTCCGAGACATCGCTTTCGACAATTAGACCCATCATGATTCCTCAGGGGACAGACAACCTCATTGTCCACATCCGAGGCAGAGAATGAGCTTGTAAAGGAGGACTTTGGTGGCATGGCCTAGCGCGGCTGGGTGGCAGGGATTCGGACGATCTTCTTGAGCGGTTGCCAAGCATGAGCAAGGGTAAACAAGAAGGTCAGGGGATGCAAGTGGTGCAAACGCAGCTTCCAGTGAGTCAATTGAGACAAAGGACAGACGATGAACTACAAGCTGAAGCTATAATATGGTCAGAGGAACGCAAGTGCCGTGTTGTGGGAGGAGCTTGTGCGGGAGAGAAGCCTGCACTATGTGGTATCGATACTTTAGTGCGCGGGGCTGCACCCTTGCTTTGACGAACGACCTGAGTGGGCGAACGCCTCATCAAAGCATGAAGAAACGTCAAACTGGTAAAAGGTTTCACCTTGATCTGATGCAATTCGACTTGCATGGATGCTTTCGAGATCAAAACAAGGATAATATACAATGCCCGTACCATGTCTAATATAACGCCTGACTGGCTCGCAAGCTCAATCATATCCTTCTATTTTATCAGAGTAGAGATCTTCCTGAACGCCAGACGCTAAATCGTTGCAATATTCATGGACCGCCTTCTCAAAGCACCTCACTCCTGTCCCAGCCCGTCGGCTTGATGTTCTCGATACCTTTGGAAGGGTGTGGCTTGCTAGGATCTTCATACTCGCTCACGAAGGGGTTGGGGTCAACCTTCTGTTCGAGATTGCCCAAAGTATGGTTAACCTCTCGGTGCTTCGCTTCATCTGCTCTGATGTAGAGCAATAGGTCTCGCATGGTGCGGTGGTTTTCTGGCATGTTCCAGTATTTGACGGCAATCTCTGGTGCCTCGAGCGTCTGCCACTTCGGCAGCCTCCCAGCATCGATATCAGCAATCGAGCGGGTGTATGTGAGCACAGCCTCTTCTTCCAGATATCCGACGAATCGATGACAAGTCCGAGCTGACACCAGGTATGATAGGAACAAAGCGTTGTAGAAGACGCCTTGAGCGCCAAGAATCATCAGTTTCATGAATCGCCCAGGTTCCGCCATCTTCATGAAGGTCAGAAGATGCATTCGCTCGTTATAGGCTTCTTCGAGGAGCGTCTCGATCCTACATAACCCATCAGCTTGACTTGCGTTACCATAAGGTTCTGGCTGGGGCAGGCTTACCATCCATTATCTCGCTTTAATCGCCGTAAGCTGTGCAAGTGTCGTACCGAGGCAGCGACCATCCCAGGTACGCCAGCAACACTCTCAAGAAAGAGGTAGCGCATCAACCATTTCCGCTCTGTCATGGAAGATGGCCCAAACCAGCTCCTGACTTTCGTGAGCCCGAGCGGCCAGGCTCGTTGCTTGGCTTCTTCGCTGGGATGACTGTAACCGGTGGCAGTATCCATCCCAAACCGCAACAGCCGCACCATGCTCAGGGCCACCCAGTCGGACCATTTTTTTGTCTCTCGATGGGCGACTTTGATATCATTCATCTGTACTTCGGTGTATATGGGGTGGTGCCATGCTGGAGGTGTGTAGCGGATATTCTCCGTTTGTCTGGGTGGTGGAAAATACTCTTTCTCTGGAGCGCGGACTGGCGTTGTATTGGTAAAGTGACGTCTTGGGGAGGCTCCTGGACGCCGTATCATGGAGCAGCTTAGGCATAGTTTGATGAGCGGGGCGGAAGAATCGAAGCTGAGTACAGCTTGGGAAAGTGTCACAGCAGCTCTCTTGTTGACGACAGCTATTGCTGTTGGTCGTACAGAGGCGTACATCTGTACTGGAGCTATCAAAAATGTAGGTACGTTTGAGGTTCTTAGTATAAATTGGATGTCAAATGAAGAGTATGGGCTGATATGTGTATGGCGAGTCTATGAGAAACATTTGCCCCCTATGTATGATTCACTATCAGACACTGTGTCCGGACCATATTGACCTGAGCTCCACATTAATAGAGTCACGCGCTAATGACAGCATGCCAAACAGACGCAATCAGGCAGTGTTAAATTCCAGGGTAAGAAAGCCAGACTCCTTTCGCTTTGTGATTGAAGGAAAGATCCGGGACTCGGGAGAAATCGGACTAGACTGTGGAACACTTCGTATCCCACGAAAAGGCCTGTCAGCGACAACTAAAACTCAGCTAGTCGCTTGACGTATATTCTGCACCGCAAAAGCAATGAAACATAATGTCATGCTGCAACATTTCCTCTATTGTAGGACCCTTTGTTGACACGAAGGTTGAAGCGTTATCGTCGGGTTGCAACGCCAGATCTTCGGGCTAAAATATCCTACAGCTCGGCCCGAGGCTTAGAACTAGTTCTAGTCCACGGCGGGCTTGGCAATGTGTTCAAAGCTTCTCCTCGCTCCGTCCTAGGACAAATAGGATGAATTGATGCACACATGGCGAACCATGTACACAGTGAAGAGATCAAGTGCTAAGCTCCAGTCAAAATACTGGGTTATGGTACCACCCTAGACGCCGAGCCGTAAGGCCAGGACCCTCAATATGCCCCGGGTCGAAGTGCTACCAAATTCGACAACTATCAAAACGCCAGGGTGGGCACTTGTGCCTGACACTGGCCATGGCCCATCCCAAGTAGCCTCGCAGGCGACAACAAAACGAGGTCGCGCTGCGAGAGTTTCCAATATCGGTGGAGGCGATACAACTGTCAGACAGCAGAATACTGTATTGAAACACTTGGCAGACCTAGAGAGGGAGAATCACCGAGATGTGCAGATCTCTGTTCCAAAAGATTCCACTGGACGAGGTATCCTTTTGAACAGGTGAGGCATGATGGGAAAAGATCATGTACTGATGCGGATCCAGGATCGAGGAAAACTACTACAAATGTTCGGCGAATACTAATGTCACAAAAGACGTTCGCAAATCATTTGGCAGACGAAGAGGCTGCCCTTGCCCAGCAACAGCACACTACGACCTCTACAATTCAGCGTGTTCCACCTCTACAGTCTGCAAGGTCCACGCCAAATCTGAAGCGTATCGCACCATCCGAGTCTCATCCCGGTTTGTCACAACGGGGCCTCGTTACTATGGGTGGAACAGCATCTCTTCTTCCCAGAGATCCTTTGCACGACGAGCCACTGCTTATGGTCAACGTCCCCTCCGCACCGTCCGAGGAAGAGATGCAAGCTATACTTTCTGGACCACCCCTATCTTACAACCTTGCACGATCAGATCCACCGCCGCCGCACAAACCGCTAAGACAGTTCTGCGAGATTTGCGGCTACTGGGGCACGATAAAATGCATGAAATGCGGAGCTAGGGTTTGTGGGTTGGAGTGCAAGAGCGCCCATGACGATGGTAGATGTCTGAAGTTCTACGCATGAAACGGTTGTTACTACAACTGCTGAAAACATTCCAAACACAAAGGGAACGTGTACATGCTGTGGTTCAATCAGAAGGGGGCTTGACCATATTCCTAGACCGAATTTCTACGATCGGAAGACTCCAAGGGTCTTTGTTCCATTGTGTACCGTTGTTTCGTGGCTGCAATCCTCCAGATCGCCGAGTCCGGACTTGATGCTAGAGAAATTGAGATGGGACCTCGAATATCCTTTGTCCATCACAGACGGATTCTGCATCCTCGAAAATGCCGAAGAATACATCTACCCTCTACACCTGAGTCATTATCCTCCAGCGCCATGTTCGTGTTGCGAAGCTACTCCGGTACGTATACCCTCACCTGTCAACGCTAAAGTTGGCTCTGTCCCGAGTCACAGGATATGCTCCCCATGCCACTATTCCTCGACACGTCTCACTACAAATTGCATCTCCAAAACGGAAAACGCTAACTTCCCATCCCTCGCAGACCTCGTGCCTCCACCTACCCCGATCATCAAACACGCCTGCCGGTGCCATAAATCTCCAATGTCTCTCTGGCTATCCGGCCCCCGCATCTCGCTCTCAGATTACCAGATCTCGATCCTGCAACGTCTCCCGTCAACCCCGGACTCAATTACCCTTGTCTTCTTCTGGACCTTTCTCGTTACGTCGCTCGTAATCCTATCACTCGCTCTCAGAAACGCCCACCACTCCCCCCAGGACAGTCATGACACACCTTCTCTTCCTGCGAAACTCCGCTTGCACCGATTTGCGCCTGCGGATGAAGAGAAAGCGGTTTTGATGGCCAAGGATGGCTATGTCACCATCAAGATCTAAGTCCCCCAAAAGCTGGGGAAAAGGGTGCTTTGCTCCATGTTCTTCCTTCCGCAAGATAATCGATCTTTGGACCTCCTGAGCGAAAGGAGAGTCATAGGGAATTTCGCGGAGTCAATGTCTCCAGTGTCATTCATATCCAGCTAGCTATTCCTTTGGCTTGAGAAAGGTAGAAGTCATCTCCAATAGATAATGAATGTTTGAACTATATCAAAATGACACAATCATGCACGCTTGCTAATTTAACCCACTCACTCACTCACCGACTCAGAAAACCAAACCCACCCCTACCAGCTGCTCTCCTTCCCATTCCTCGATTAATGCAACAGAAAGATATCTTATATTTCCAACATGCACGCACGTAGATGCCACAGACCCATCCCATCAATTTCAATCCCATTCCATTAGTCCAATCCCATCCCGCATCCCAATCCCATCCCAAACCTCACAAACCCCCACAAAACCCATTCATCGGTATCCACTCACTCACTCACCCGCTGCAGCCCACTCCCAGCCCATTCCAATTCCATCTCCATCTCCATCCAAATCCAAAGCCATATCTACAGCTCACCACCTCCCCTTCCCTCCAGTCCCTAATCAGATCAGAAAAGAAAAGAAAAGAAAAACATTTAGTCACAACCTAAAATCCGAACCATCACTCCCCTCCCTTAACGATATCGCTGCACCTTGCGTCACCGTCACGGTCACGCTCTCTTGATCTAGAAGTTCGTTCGCTGCCTCTTTCGCAGTGACCGTGGTCTGCACATTCACCACCTCTTCTCCAGCCGTCGTTTGTTGAAAGGTGGTGTTGGTGGTGTTTTTAGGAGGTTTGATCTGCTCAGGGGGAGTGTTTTTGTTGAGGGGTGGGGCGGGGAGGATGGAGGATGGAGGCGGATATGGATGTGGGGATATTGAGGGTGGTGGTGGTGGTGAGGGTTGTAGGGATCGTGATGGTTGATGGTGCCGTGGGGATGTTGGTGGGGATATTGATGGGGATGTTAGTGGGCTGTGTGGGGGAATGGAGGTTAGTACTGGGTTTTGTTCGATGGATTCGGAGTTTGGTATGGGACTTGGATGGGTCGGTAGATAAGGGGAGGGTATGTTGTGGGGTGTGCGGTGGATACTTCTTTGTGATTGAGGATTGGAAGGGAGGAAGCGATGACGTACCGTTGGAGACCAAGGTTTGTTTGAGATACAGTCACGTGGAACTGGGCTTGTGGATGTTTGGGTTTGCGCTTGGGGAGCCGTCGCTCGCTCGTAGTTATGATGGGAGGGGGAAGGTGTCGATGATGCTGCTGCTGTTTTTAATGCAGGGGCAGGAGGCCATAAAGGTAGGTCTGCGAAGGGGGAGGAGGAGCGAGCTTTCTTGGTATCCGTGAGGTCGAAGCGGGTATTGACCTGTACGTCTGCCAGGCTGGCGGTCTTACTGAGTGGTGGTGATGGCGTGGGGCTACTATGTTGAACACCTTGGGCGAAGAGGAGTAGGTTCCTGGCGTGTTCTCTGATGTCGGCTTCGGTCTGTGTATGTATTAGCAATCTGTCTGGGGAAGAGACAGCTGAAAAGCTTACTTCTTCGTCGGAAGCTGGCGCTTGCGGGCAAGAGCTGGCATCCACTACTAACGCGGTATTCCTACGAGTGCTTGTGCGAAGTTTCTTTCGGTTACTTGCAGCATGGTCGTCACGAGATGCGATTCTATCTGCTGAAGAGGGCTCGGAACGCTTTCGCTTGTTTGCGTTGCTGACTTTGAGAATACCTTTGCTATATTGTGACGTGGCTTTCGGGGGGATATGGCAGACGGGCATATCGTCATCGGTGGTATCGCCTTCATGAACAACAACGTCGTTTTTGCTTTGGACGTGCTCGGTGCCCTCTATGGGGAGGCCCTTGACGGCGCCGGTAGCTAGTAGTCTGCCAGCTACCGGCTTTATGGGCTTCTGTGTGATGACTTTTGGGTGAGAAGCTGGGCGGTATTCGATGTCAGGGTTGGAAGAATCTTGGTAGAGGTCAGGTGCCGGCATCTGACTCTTCGATTGCTTCCTCTTTTCCCTGGTTTTCGGATAGGCGATAGTTGCAGTTTTGGCTGGCCCATGTCCCAATGCAGAGTCATCTCCGCTGTCATCAAGGTCGTCATCGTCATCGTCATCGTCATCGTCATCGTCATCGTCATCGTCATCGTCATCGTCATCGTCAACAATCTCTCGCTTGCGTTGGAGAGGTTTCTTGGCTATCTTCCTGTAAGTGATCGCAGTCTTCTTCCCTCGTGTTTTGACGACCTTGGCAGGCTTCTTCTTCGCCGATCTCTTCTTATCGGCCTCGTTGGCGGGGATAACCACCGTCAGCGCATTATTCAACAAATGCTTGCCATCATCACCCTGCTGATTCCAGCAAGGAGTGCAGCATTGCTCGCTACAATCCTCGCAGCGATAAATTGTAGCGGTGTTGTGTTTATTGCACTGATCACACTTGGCAGTATGAATCTTGATCTCCTTGAAGGTCCTGTGCATGTACGGCTGGCTTGAAGCCATTATGAAATGATATAGAAAGATAAAAGCGAAATTCTCGATATAAAGAAAGTGGAGATTGGATGAAGTAGGGGTATGTATGCAGAAGGTATATGTTGTTGAAGGCTGAGGACGGAAGCTGTAGATACAATAGAGAGAAATGGAGACAGAAAGGTCTAAGAGATGGACGAATGCAGCAAAGTGTCGTTTCTTTTGGTGTCAAGCCATATGTTTTGATCTTGTATGTTGTATATAGTGTTGTTGTAGTAGATCACCTGAACAGCCTGGGAGTATTTTGGTGAGATTCAAGCAGGGTTCAGTGTCTGAGGAGGCCGACTATTGATGGCTTGAAGGAGGACGAAACCGTCAAGCTTCAGTCTGTTGAGATCGTCCGGATGTGAAGTAATCAACAAAGGTATCAGAGGCAGCCCATTGGACCATTCACGCTGCACAGACAAGAATAGACGTCATTTGCCTACTGCCTGACCCTTCATCCCTGATTGATAGCACGATCTATCCCCAGTGCTGCTATTCTCTATTCCAGTGCGTAGGGTCCAACACCTACACGAGCGATGATCTTTAAGTAGGTTTCGTCCGGGTAAAAATATAATACCAGATTGCAGGGAAGTCGGCTTCACTTCTTTTGGAAGATTGTTACACAAACCCATATCAAGGTTGCCTGAAATAGACATGGCACCCAGAAATTGATTTGCATGCTTTGGTACCACTTCACCCTGTCGAATCGTAGAGGCATGTGCTCGGGCTTCATGAGAATGAAGCGTCAGCGACTGCGATAGAGTCCCATGATTTACTATCGCACACTGCTTTTGGTGGGGTTGCATAGCTACATTTGGCCGTATTACTGCATCCAGCATCCATTGTTAGGTCTTGGTCGTATCTATTTGTGCGCTGTAAAATTCGTGAGATGAGATTGAAATGTTCCTCGATATGGGCGAGGCCTGTGACCTATACGCACCGATGCCTTCCTCAAATCCCGGTTTTATGCCGACCTCCTCGGCCGCAAGCTTCCTCTGCCCCTGCTCCTCCTTCATGAACGGGAAAGCCAGTACTTCCTTGATACTGTAGTGATCCGTCAGAAACATGACTAAGCGGTCTATGCCCATACCCCAGCCTCCAGTTGGTGGCAGCCCGTACTCCAGGCTTGTGCAGAACGTCTCATCGACCATCTGAGCCTCGTCGTCTCCTTGGTCCTTCTGGCGTGCTTGCTCCTCAAAGCGTAGACGCTGATCGAAGGGGTCATTCAATTCCGTGTAGGCATTCACAATCTCCTTCTTACAGACAAACGCTTCAAAGCGCTCACACAGCCCTGGATTGGTCCGATGGTACTTGGCCAGAGGTGACATCATCTGAGGATGGCCGGTGATGAAGGTGGGGTTGACGCACGTCTCTTCGATGAATTCACCAACAAGCTTGTCTAGCATCCGGGCATTCGTCTGCGGTGGTGAGCATTCAACCTTCTTCTTTTCGAGCATACGCTTAAGGAAATCGTTGGTAGCGGCAGTATGCAACTCCTCGCCGGGTGGAAACTTCTCCCCGCAAGCTTGCTCAAGAGCCGGGATCATCTCAATCCGCTTCCAGGGTTTGGCCCAATTCACTTTCAATGTCTCCCCAGTCTGAGTATGGAACGTTGTCTCATAGCCGCCAGTGATATGCTTCACTAGGCCAGATACAAGATTTTCGGTGATTTCCATCACATCGTAAACGTCCGCGTAGGCCATGTAAAACTCGCAAGAGGTAAATTCGGGGTTATGGGTCAGGTCGATACCTTCGTTTCGAAACAACCTACCCAATTCGTAGACTCGCTCTAGCCCGCCCACAATTAGCTGCTTGAGGTAGAGCTCGGGCGCAACACGCATGAAGAGATTCATGTTCAGGTCGTTGTGGTGCGTGACAAAAGGTTTGGCGGTCGCTCCCCCAGCAATTGTATTCATCATGGGAGTCTCGACCTCAATGAAGTCTTTCTCATCAAAGAAGCGCCGGATATATGTGATCATCTTGGAGCGAGTAACGAAGACATTGCGGGCGTTATCATTCATGATAAGATCCAGGTATCTCTGACGATACCGCTGCTCTTGATCTTTGAAGCCGTAGTGTTCGGAAGGGATTTGGTGCAGGCATGGCGTGAGTAGTATGATTTCTCGAGCGAATATCGACAATTCTCCTTCAGGTCGATTCCGTGGCGCGGTTCGTCCAGGATAGCCAATGACTCCTATGATGTCTCCTCTTCTTAGGTGTTCATGCTGCTGCTCAAACGGTATGGGACCTGAAGCCTCTTGGGCCTGACACATTATCTGAACCTTCACGCCCTCGGCCCGCACATCGTAGAAGACCAGCTTGGATCCAGAAGCCCTTTTAGTGTATATACGCCCTCCTAGTCTCACCTCGACATCCATGAGATGCTCCCCTGTCTTGATCTTTTCATGCTCCTTGAGAAAGTCCCTTAGGTCTGTTGTCACCTGGAATTTGTGCGGGTAAGGATTGGGTTTGTGGGTTTTGCGGAGCTCTTGGACTTTGCGCGACCGGATCTCGAAGTATTGCTGGAGCGTATCAGCAGGCCAGTCTGTGGCCCTAAGATATTATAGAGACACACATTCGGCGTCAATTCAGCCTCTTCGTCTTCCGCAGACGCAGGCTTCTTGCCAGCTTTTTCCGCCTTAGGTGGAGCTGCAGCTGCTTTAGCCCTCTTCTTTTCCTCCTGTTCTCGCTGCTTCTGGCGTTTCTTGAGCTCGCTTTTGCTGTAGCGTATTAGCGTACGTCGAGGGCTTGGGGTAGCCACCTACCTGATCATCTCACCAGTAGCCTCATCAAGGTGCAGATTGGCCATTTGGCCGCTTGGTGCTTCGTCCGCCATCGCCAAGTGGTTAGGAGAAGACGCGAGTGGTGTAAAATAATGGAACGCACTCTACGCGAGGTATTCTAGGGGTTGAAATTGAATCCCGTCATCCCGGGGCTCATAGTTCATTCAACGCAATCCGTACAGCCATTGCCATATCTTTACTCTAGTAAGTGCTCTTTACCTCACACGACTAAATTTCTAAGGTTGCTGTAGTATCGAAAATTTGCCAGTCTAGAATGGCAATATCCTGTAGATTTCACCTTCGTTACATATTGATGGGACACGATGGCGAGACCTCCCTTTCAAGGAGACTTGTAATTCCAACAGCGTAGGTAGCAACTGTAAAATATATTCGCCCTTGTGTCAGGCTATCAGTACCGCCTGTTCAAAGTCTGATCTGTCACACTGTTTGAAAGTCCAGTAGAGTGAGGTAAGAGCTTCGATACATATATGGGAAGCGCTACATTGGCTGCGAATACAATCAAGCTTTGATCGCGAACACTTGCGTCCAATCAAGCCGTGTTTCCGCAATGGAACACTCCCTCAGCATGCGGATCCACGGACACCTCGACCATAGCAATCATCCTATTACAGTCACAACATCCCACCTGGCGCTATAAGGCGACATTCTATTCGTAATGAACGGAGGATCCTCCACGTTGCTTGAGGTCATCAATTTACTCGTCACCTGTCAGATCATCTAAACGATCTTGAGCCTGGGTAATCGTATCCAAATATTTCTTCAACTGGGAACGGCGCCTCTCTTGCTCGGGATTCGCTGCCAACAGCTGCGCGAGACGCTCTTCCACTACATCGATATCAGTTTCTTCCTTGGCTTTTGTGCGTGTGCCTAAGACCTACCACTAGCCTCGGTCAGACGAAACACCTTCTTCATTTCTTCGGTGATACCCTTCCGGCATCTCTCGAATAACTCGCAATGAACGCTGGCGCCGACAGTATCCACGAAGCGATAGTATGCGCATTCGTAGTAGGCTTTCACTGTCTACTTCTGATTAGCTCCGTTGAGCGGATAAACGAAGATGACTTACACTTATAGCCTCGATCTCCTGATTGTAGGTTTCGGGGCTAAGCTGAGCATCGGCGACCTTGTCAAGCTTTTCCATACGAGCTTGCCCAGTGGATGGCTTGCCAGATTTTCTCTCTTGTTCACATACATAGGCCTCCGCGCGAAGATCGCGACTCTTCTTGTGGAGGGCAGCGAGTGCTTCCGCTTCCGCCAAGTCCATAGCTTTGTCGTTACAAGTTTTCGGTCGGGACTGTTCCCACTTTAAGATCCGGTCAGCCAGTCGACGCTGCTCGGAAAAGGCCACAGTGAAGAAGTCTTCGCAGATTTGCCGGATGGTCTGGTAGTACTGAGTTTGTGAATGTTTCCCGTAGATATATTGGAACTGCTCGAAAATAGTGTCCTGGCATAGCTTTTTTGTCCGATCTAGGAACTGATTGAGAGGGTCTTCCCAGTGCTCCATGCTAACAGCGATCATATTTTCAATCGCTTTGGGGTTGGTCTTGTAAATTCCGCCGCTGTAGGTATCCTGACAGATATTACGTACTTCCGTAAGCTGGAAGCGCTTCGAACCCTTGCGTGTAGAAGCATCACCCTCTCTTTTGAGAAACTTTGTTGGCGTGGATAGAAAAGCCGGTGGAGGAGGTCGCTTACAAGGGCGATGGAAAGCTGGACTAGACTTTGATGGTGTATCATCGTGGTCATCTTCGTCATCGGAGTCAATTGGGATCGGCGTCGTGGTTCTAGCTGCTGTAGGCGTTCTGATTAGACTGCCCGAAGATTGCTGACTTTGACTAGAGGTGCGAGTATTTGAAAAGACAAGAACCGGGCGAGTCTCAGCTAGATGCTGGCGGAAATCCTGCGTTATGTGATCCCATTCTTTCTGAAAGGGAAAGTCCGTATTTCCTCCGTCGATGGCCTTCTCAATTTGTCTCTCGAATGTCATCAATTCGCCCATGACGGTTGGTGCTAGATTGGTATCAAGTGGCTCGGGTAATTCGCTAAGCTGCATCTTGATTACGTCGGCCTTATGTCGTACTTGTTCAGTAATGGCGGGAAGGCTTAGACAAGTTAGCCATATTCTAGGAATCTTTAGGTAAGTATGTAAAACCTACCACGTTCGAATTTGCGTTGTCAAACGCTGGGAAAGCGCAGTCTGCAGTCGCAAGGTACCAAAGCGATGTTCAAATTCGCTCAGCTCATCAGTCCATGGTACCTGATTGCTAAAGAAGGCGGCTTCCTCTTGTCTAGCAGTCACATGGTCAACGTTAGGATCTTGGTTGTTCTTGATCACATGGTAGCCGAAACCAAGCTGGAAGGCTTTACCACCAAGAATCTGAGCCCATTGATCGAGTGCATCATTTCTTGCCATCCGATCGGGTTTGGTTAAGCAACCCACGGTCCTTGGTTCCGCCTTCATTTCTTGGATCAAACCGAAGGCGCTAGAATTAGCTGCATCATGGGTCATAGTAAGTGCAAGAAGATTGATACAGTCTGGAGCTTTAATGTACTCCTTCACTAAGTTCCGGACAAGATCCACGAAATAGGCTTCGTTCGGAACTTCAGATACGTTAATGACGCCTGGTAGATCAAAGAAGGATAAGTTGGGTAGGCCGGGACCAGAGATATCAAGACGAATGATATTCGGTGAGAATTTGACCTGATGTGTGCGGTCTGGTAGAGGGTTCCCTGGCTTGTACTTTTCGTAAGAGCTGCTGGGATTGAGTGTTGCTAATTGAGCACGCTCTAGGGCGTCTACTACATCGTCCTTCGAGGTTATACGGGCAAAAGGATGATCCTCGCCGTCTGAGTCTGCCCAAGGACCCAAAGGCCGAGCCTTTGTCGCACGCTCTTTCAGGCTACTCTGATAGACGTACTTGTTGTGGAGGGAGACGTTGCAGCTCCATTGGCCTTCCGGATCGTTGTCCTCTGTTAGATTGATCTCCAGTGGGCACCGAGTACATGTACCCGCACTTCGCGGAACTTTGATTTCGCTCATTCCCTCGATAAGAGAACTTTTCCCCGTGCTTTGATCGCCAACCACAACTATCTTCGGGAGTGGTAGATCCAAATCTTCCACACCCAGGTGACGTAACGCTCGGACAGCTTGAACGAGTTCCTTCACTCCTCGACCCAGAATTTGCAAGCCATTGTCTGTATCTGGAGAGCTCTTTGCAGACGCTTCAAGACCGTTGGCTGGAGTTTTACTGGCTAGGAATGGATTGAGTCCTTGCTCGACATCAAGCGTTATATCATAGATCAAGACTTACTGGTTTTTTTATTTCCCTGCCCTGTGTGATAACCTTCATCCACAAGGCTATCTGTCATGGTCATGTCAGAGCTGTCGTCGAGAAGGATCGTATTTCCTGTGCTGACGGGTTGATCTTGTTGGATCTGATTTTCATTGTTTGTTGCGAAGCTATCTTGTGGGACGACAGCAGGCTGCTGCGTGGATTCCCGCTTGACGGATTGACGGCGAGCCATGCAAGAATGAGTGAGAGACCTTGATTGTTCTGGTTATTGGAAACTAGTGGGAGTAGACCTAGGGGCACTGATCACTGTCAGCTGCTGGAGCCCGAATAACCTCTGTGAACGTATGAAGTGAGGTTGAAGAGATGAACACGCGGTAACTGTATGACCAGGCAAACCAAAAGTACATCAAAGAATGCCGTGCTCGCTTCAGAAACAAGCATGATCTGACCTGAGGATTACTCACGTTCCGGCAAAAGACACTGGGTTCTGCAAGCTGCGCGTTGGTAAAATGGGTTCAAGACCGCCTTTTGACCGTACAGGTACAGCAACGACAGCGATACGAGACCTCTCAAAAGGACGCAAGATAAGAGCAAGAGTGAAAACGAATCTTGTAAGTATACAAGGCTGCATCAAGCCATAGCGTAAGGAGAGGAGTTAGGATGATGGCATGTGGGAAATTAAGGATGGGTGGTAGTGAGGTATGAAAGAAGACTTACAGCGATGTCACTTCACAAGACCTTCAACACAATACGATCACTAAAATTGAAGTTCATAGCAAATGCCATTCTCTAAGAGCAGACAGCCAATTTATACCCCAATGGTCCACTTCCACCAAGCCCCAGTCAACGCTCTTCTTCCCTGCCATCGCGACCAATATTTGCGCGCTACTGTCCATCAACACGTTCTGAAGCACTTCGAATCTCCCTCAGGCACCAATCAAAGTCTACCCAAACTTGGTTATGGAGCATGGTGTTGAAGCTTACAGACATTCAGAGAAAGCCGTAAGCGCGGCGCCAAGACACACTATAAATGTGCGTGCAACGCTCTTACTATACCCGAGAGTTCCTTGTCATCTCGTACAAATCTGTGTCCCTCTACAACGTGATCAGCAAGGGGGCTTGCATTAGCTGAGACAAAGTTAGGGTCAGAGCGGAGAGGGTAATTTCACGGGTTCGTACAGTGATACCACACATTCTGGCAAAGCTGAGTGGGTTTGATTGTATGCTGAACGCTTCCATGCTTTATTCATCATCTAGACTGGTCACACTGATGCCATGACTAAAGCAACAAGCCTTCCCCATGCCGTTGATCTAGAGCGCCTAGAGCACACTGATGACCCGGGGGTTTGGAAACTACGCTCCCATACAGTCTATGAGCGGCTGGACGACAGGCTTTGCGCCATTCTTCTCTTTCCCATCGACTGGTCTCGTACAGCGACCCCCTCAGGCAATCTATGCAACATTCTCGTCCGAAAAATGACGTGTCTCGGCTGTATCAACACATCGTTTAACGCGTTCCCTGGACCGTATACCATGCAGGATATGCTACAAGTGATTCCCCACATAACGCCACTGATAGATGAGACGAACGGGCTCTGATTCGCTGCAAATTCCGAAGATGCTAAAGCCGATGAAAAATGTATGGTGTCTTCAGACGGACCGGGCTTAACGCCCTTTCAATTTACTTGGAGCGCTGGCGCGGCCTTCAACTGGTTCATCCTTGTATGAATGGTAGCACTTTGAAGTCCCTTCTTTTGCGGAGCCATGGCCGCAGCTGTAAGCTTCTTCGCAAGGAGTTTGGATACTCTTTGATTGGGCAGCCACGTCCTGTTACCGAGAAAAAGAACGTAGGACAAGAGTGCTAAGCTACCTGCTTGATGAGCTGAAGCCAGCGGTAGTGGAACTAGATAGATCAGAGTGCTGATGCCAAGGATGACCTGTAGCCACGCGAATCCTACAACTCCTTGTATGCCTTTCCTGCACCCAGTGGGAAGCAATTTCTTTATCTTTCGAGAGTACCTAGAGTATGCCCAGAGTGCCATGACTGAGGTAAAAGTCGTAGTTGCCAGTATTCGATGGTCTAATTGTACAAGCGAGGGATTTTCTAGCGGGTTTCGCCACCAGATGTCGCTGTTGTCTGGCGTGTGAGAATAGAAGTCTGAGAATAGCTCGGTTTTAGGAGGAGTCAATCCGAGCCCCATGTACGGGAATTCATTATATATCAGGCCTGCATCAAGACCCGCCACCAGGCCTCCTGACATGGCGGTAACAAATACTAGAGCAGCCAACGCGGCCACAGATTTTCGGAAGAACTTCAATCGTGGGTTGCGCAATCTAGCAAGAGTCGACTCAGCAGACGCGAGGTTGTTAAGAAGCTTATGAGTTCGCAGGATAGACAAGCCGTTCCAGATCATGGCAGAGTAACACAAGAAGGCCGTGCCCAAATGTGCTACCAGTCGATATTGACTGACTCGAGGATGGCTTCCAGGTGCGAATAAATCATCCTTTAGTCCGGACTTGACCATCCACCAGCCCAGCACCCCTTGAAATCCTATGAGACTCCCTATACCCAAAATTCTTCGTGCCATTGGCGCTGAGACCTTCCGTCGTGCAACAAAATATATTGCTGGAACGAGGAAAGTTATCCCGACAACGCGACCCCAAAGCCGATGGGCCCATTCCATATAGTATATAGACTTGAATTCGGAGAGTGTCATGTGTGAGTTGAGTTGTTTAAATTCGGGAGACGCTCGATATAAACTGAATTCTAACTCCCACTCTTCAGCATTGGCAGGTGGCAGGCTCCCTGTGACTGGCTTCCATTCTGTGATACTCAGGCTATTCAATTTCAGCAAAGTAGCGACAAGAACGCAGATCATGCATACCCAGATTCTGTCAGCCGAGTCAAGCCTCCAAACACGACTATGCCGAATACACTCGCTGCACTTCCTAATAGCCAATACGCCACCACTTTCTCACTCGTCTTCGGAAAGAAGCCTGACCTCTTGTATGGTTTTTTCTGACCTCCCAACGAGTTTGTGCTTGCAACAGCCTGCGAAGTACGTTGTGGACTAGTTTTGAAAGGACGAATTGATCTGGGATGCACCAGTGGAGTTACATGGGGACGCTTGGTCGCAATGCTTCTCGAGAGAGCCAAGGATGGTCGATGCAAGCGTTGAAACAGCTGTCGTGTCAACTTAGGAGCAACTCCGTTTAGTACAGGCGTTATTGAGGCCATGTTGCTGTGCGATCATAGAGTCTCATGGCAATGCATTGAATACATACGTATATGAGTAAACCTAGTGTATCTACTAGTTTCAATTCTAGAACTAGAATAGCTTCCAACCTCGGCCGATTCGAACAGACAATGATAGCCGATGCAAGCCGCGCTCTCATGTTCTACTTTACATCTACTTTAGTCTTCTCCGTGACCGTACCAATATGTTAAGACCCCTTTCGACAATAAGGATGCAAAGTATATGGCAAAGACGAATATGCGAGTTTCAGCGCGGTGTGTGCTGCGAATCGCCTCACTGCAAACGCAGCCCACATCTACTACACGATTATACTCAACTCACCCACCCTCTGCGCGCCTGAACATTCCAGTCGACTATGCCTCCCACACTTTGCTCCACCATACATCCTCCTCTCTTCAGGCATCACTCAATTATCCCAAGAGTTCGCCCTCGAAGCGCCAGAACCTCTTTCAAGCCATCAACAGTGCCCTGTATCATGCCCTCCATACGGAAGAGCGAACACTCCTCTTCGGCGAAGATGTCGCATTCGGAGGCGTCTTCCGTTGTAGCATGGGTCTTCTCGAGGAATTCGGACCAGAAAGAGTATTCAATACACCGCTCAGTGAGCAGGGTATTGTAGGCTTTGCGATTGGATGTGCAGCTCAGGGCATGAAGCCCATCGCAGAACTACAATTTGCGGACTATGTGTATCCGGCTTTTGATCAACTGGTCAATGAAGCGGCAAAATGGAGATATAGAGAAGGTGCTACGGCAGGTAACATTGGGGGATTGGTGGTCAGGATGCCTTGTGGGAGCGTTGGGCATGGCGCTTTGTATGCCTGTCTTTGCTATGATAGATCTGTCACGGTTGCTGATCTCATGGAAGATACCATTCCCAGTCTCCTGAGGCTCTCTTCACACACATCCCTGGCCTGCGAGTCGTATTACCCCGCTCCCCAGCACAAGCCAAAGGACTCCTGCTCGCTTCAACTGCGTGTAATGATCCTGTGATATTCTTAGAGCCAAAGACTTTATACCGCGCAGCTGTTGAGCAAGTCCCAACAGAGGCCTATCATTTACCGCTATCTAAAGCCGAAATCGTCAAGGAAGGCAATGACGTGACTTTGGTCTCCTACGGGCAGCCAATGTACTTATGCTCTGACGCTATCACAGCTGCTGAGAAAGACTTGGGTATCAGTATCGAGCTTCTCGATCTACGCACGTTGTATCCTTGGGATAGGAAGACCGTCCTTGAAAGCGTTCAAAAGACGGGTCGTGCCATCGTAGTACACGAGAGCATGATCAACGCGGGGATAGGTGCGGAGGTTGCAGCTTCAATCCAGGAAGGGGCATTTCTACATCTGGAAGCTCCAGTCCAGAGACTTGGGGGATTCGCTACGCACATAGGACTAACATATGAGAGATTCATCCTACCTGATGTGACTCGTAAGTTTTTCTTCTGCTATTAAACCTCGAGACTTACTCGGATTAGGGATATATGATGCGATCAAACGGACTGTAGAATACTGAAATGTATAATATTGAATTCCTCCAAGCAATGAAACGTCCTTTGAGATCTCTGCCTCGACGATAATGGCTATCTCAGTGATTTCTACGTTTAGTCGTGGCCATTTTCACCGCGAATCACAGGCTGGCTCGCTATTAAAAGGTTTCCAGTTCGAGGGCAGTGACTCCAGCAACGTTAAACATTACAATTACCGATAAGTTAGCAAATCTTTGACCTCGAGCAGAGCTTGGACAACTCAGCTTTCGCTTATACTTCTCCTGATAAGTAGCCAGCAGTATCCTGCAAAAAGACTTCCATACGAGACAACGGTCAATCGTAGGACTATGGGGCTTCAATGATATTGTTACGGCTTTGTTTGATGTGATACAGTAAATATCATCGAATTCATCAAAACCTGCCAAGGGAGTATTTTCACAATATCAGAGACTGAAGGAAAATTAGTCTGCGAAGCGAGAAGAAATTGTTATCACTAGAAGGCCATGAGCAAGGTCACGCTGGTTACATGAAAGATGAACAATCCTTCCAATTGACCAACAAAACCGGACGCATCGTTTTACACTTGGCGCAACAATAAGAGGACTAGTTACAAGAAAATGTAAGGAAAACATCAAACGACTAGAGATCTACCAACGCTTGTAGAAGCAATTTGAGGTATCTGGACCGCAACGATTCCTACCATGAACAATCGCTAACGCCATCTGCAGATTTTGATACCTCCTGCTCTTCTTCTAATCAGCCTACAATCCCAGACTCTATGAATTCCAACTCTGTCTCCGGTCTACAAACAATCGTGAAATTTAAATCTTGATCTGTAACGGTAAGCTCTGTGGGTGATGCGCAAGGTATAGGTATTCTACTCTAGACCGGTGACCAAATATCTTATACAAGAGTGCAGGACAGGCAAATTTCCACAGGTTCATTTAAAAAATGTGAAGAATTCTCAGACATGCTGTCTCTACTTTGCAAGATGTTCCTCCCTGAGCCAGCCTCCACTCCTTGAACTTTCATCATACCGAATGAGCTTGAATTGATACGCTTCCTCGCAACCGATTTCATTGTGCATATAATTCTGGCAACCCGCAACATTAATGCGCCAGTCATTACGCGACTTGAGAGCTGACCATGTCGTATCATGCTACGATGGAGGTTATCAATATATTGAGTGACCAGTCTAACGTTCCCCAAGGCAGAATTTAATCACTTCTAGGAGGCTGTGACTATAGCCAATGCTGGAGTTGAAATAACGTCAATGACGGAATGACGGTCATCCGAGATCGCTGAGTAATTTGCTAGGAAATGGAGGTTTCACTACTACGACCGTATCGGAATAGCCAATCACGCTCAGGTGGTACAGTGCAATACTCAGCGATCTCGAATGACCATCAATCTCGTCATCCCGTCATTGACGTTGTGTAGGGGGGAGGAATATCGTGGGTCATGACAGTACCCCAGATGTTGATCGATAAGCATAATCCCCCATCGCCTTTCAATGCGCGAAACTTGGCAACCAAGAAGCCATGCTGTGCAAGCAAAAGCAGGAGGAGATCTCAAACTTGCAGGCAGAGGGGAAGGTAGCTTCGGTGATACGATTCATGGGTCGAAGGAGAAGTATCGTTCCAAATCTTCCAGTCAGGACTCGAGGATCAACGCCCTTTGGATGATTTAATATCAGTATTATCATCATATAAGTGGAGACTTTGGCTCGTACGTATCATTTTCAGCAGGGCCCATGACCAAACAATCCAAATACCAAATAATAAGATTATCCAGGCGTGTTGTTCATATCATTGGACCAATCAATGAGTGGACAATGGAAAACGAGGCAATCCGAGTTTTTTTCTGAAGTGATGGAAGTGAAGTCAACACACAACACCGCCACCCACTACTTAACATCCAAATTTCAAACAACATCTTTCAACAACATTCATCATTGTTACAACATCATTGCAAACCCAGCTTGATTGATTAACAGCATCAAGCACTTTGCAAGATCTTGAACCTCAACACCAGTGATCGTGTTCATATTCGTCATCATCATTCATCCTCACCTCACTTTACCTCACCTCACCTTCTCTCACCCGTAAACATTATCCATCTCACCTCACATTGTGAAACACTCCTCCACCCGCCATCATGTCGGTCTACGAGATATGGCAGGAGGAGATCTATGCCGGTGTCAACGGCATGACCGAGTCTCAACTCTATCACTTCTCTGAGAACGAATCTACAGTCTCGCATTTGGTGAACGTGGCGGAATCTCAACACTCGGTTTGGGTGAGTGCAAACCTCACTTTCGATTGGACGTCCATGCTGACCCCACCCCTCGCAGAAATACATGATTGGGTTCGTGCTTGGTGATAATCCGATCTGGGTAGGTGCACTCGTTGTCTTCATCATGGTGTTCTTGCTCACCAAGTTTCGTTGTAGACATCCGTCGTCATTTCCTTCTATTTCATCCTCCTCCTGTGTCTTGTTGCCACCATGTTGCCACCAAACCCAGCACAAGACATCATTCAAGAAGAAGACAAGAAGCCAGAAGACGTTGTCCAAGACTTGACTGTAGAGAACGCAAAATTGGCAGATGAGAACGCGCGAATATACCAGGATCTGATCCAAGCTCAAGAGTGTGCATCCAAGTGGGAGGAGAGTTATCATGTAGAACGCGAAAAGAAAACGCAACCTGACTCAAGAGAATGGAAGCGATTGTACAATGATGCTTACGACGAGACCATCAGTTTGCGCGCGGAGTCTGCGCAGATGAGGGCGCAAGATTTGAAGAATGCAACCATACGGGCAAGGCACGAGAGAAAAGCAGATGTCGAGAACGCCAACAAAATGACCGAGATGCAGACCAAACTTGACAAATGGAACCGTAAGGTAGGCCAGCTTGAGAACCACAATGAAAGCCTTAAGAGACAGCTCTATGATCAAACTCAGGCCATCAAGAATGTCGAAACGATGAAAGCGGCAAACGCCAAAACCTATGACGAACAGTATGAGACCATCACGACTTTAAAGTCAGAGAAGAATCGTAGCAATCTTAGAATCAGGGAGCTCGAACACAAGCTGTCCACGCTAGAAACACCTCAAGATGCAGCAAAGGTGGCGGCAGTCAAGGCTGCGACAACCAAACTGAACAAGGAGCATTCTATTTCTATCTTGAAATTGGAGCAACGCCACGGTAAGAAGATGGCTGGTGCAAAAAGATTCTTAGCAAAGAGCGGCCTTGTGACAAGAATTCAGTCCGGTGCTGTGGCAAAGCCGAACAGCAGTGTCACTATCGTTGCAGAAGATTCTCAGAAAGCTGCAGTCCAGACCGAGTCTCTATCTAGCATAACAGAAGAGCAGTCGCACAAAGACGAAATCGCAGCCAACTCTACCAAAACCGTGTCTGACATACAAGAAGAAAAGGAGACGAGTCCTGTGGCAAAGCCGAACAGCAGCGTTGATATCGTTGCAGAAGGTTCGGAAAAAGCTGTAGTTCAGACTGAGGCTCTGCCTGATGTGACAGGAGAGCAGTCATATCATGACCAAATCGTAGCCGATTCGTTCAAAGCCTTGTCTGATCTGATTAGGATACATGGAAAAAAGGAGACGAATCCTGTGGCAAAGCCGAACAGCAGCGTTGATATCGTTGCAGAAAGTTCGAAGAAAGCTGCAGTCCAGACCAATACTCTGCCTGATGTAACAGAAGAGCAGCCACACAAGGACGAAACTACAGCGGACTCAGGAAAGGAGAAGAACACTGTGTCGGAACCGAATAGCAGCGTTGATATCGTTGCAGAAGATTCGAAGAAAGCTGCAGTCCAGACTAATGCCCTGCCCGATGGAACAGAAGAGCAGTCACACAAAGACGAAATCGCGAACTCTACCAAAGCCTTATCTGACCTGGAGAGGATACGAGAAGAAAAGGAGCAGATCGCAGCAGACTTGACCAAAGCATCGTCTGATCTGAATAGGGTAGAAGGAGAAAAGGCGAAGATCGCAGCAGACTTGACCAAAGCTTTATCTGATCTGAATAGGGTACAGGAAGAAAAGGCGAAGATCGCAGCAGACTTGACCAAGGCTTCATCTGATCTAAGTCAAGCGCAACTGGAAAAAGATAAGATTGCAGCCAATTCAAGCAGCTTTTCATCTGACCTCGATAAAACTGCAGCGGACTTGACTAAGGCTGAGACTGATCTGAGTCAAGCGCAGTCGGAGAAGGAGAACATGACTGCAAATTTCACTAAAGCCTCATCTGACCTGAATAACGTGCAGTCAGAAAAAGAGAATGCCAAAGCAGATCTCCAGAGAACGAGGGCAGAGCTACAGACGAAATCCGCATTGGCGGAGCGTCTACAGCAAGAAAATCAGACATTGCGAAGCCGAGTGCCCGATCACACCCAGTGCCATCAACAATTGCAAATCCACGAAGCAGACACCAGAGAGGCTCTTCGTCAGCGAAATGAAGCGTCCTCAACGCTAAGAGAGTCTAATAATGCACACGAGAATACCAAAGCCCAACTGGGCTCCATCAACCGTGAATTATTGACACTTCGAGAAATTCACAATCAGTGCAATCAGGCTACCCAGCCACTGGACAAGATGGACGTGGTAGACGCAGCGGACGAATTCACAGAGGCTGATGACATGGACGTTGACGCCCCACAGCAGGTTCTCGTCGACCGTCTTGAGCTTGCACAGCAGGCCAATGAAGAACTGAGACTCCAAAACGCAAAGCTTGTGGAGGTGATGCAGGGAAGCGGTGATAGAGGAGACGACCTCGAGAGCTCTTCATCTGGTGCGGGCGAGATGCGCATTCGCGAGAAGGTCCTGGACGAAGTCAAGGAGGAGCGAGGAGCTCTCCTTCGACGTATTGATGACCAAAACGACGAAATTGCTAGGAAGAACGAGGCGCTGAAGACGAACAATGTCTCGCAGCGTCTTCAGGACGAACTAAAGGCGGCCAAGGAGAAGGCGAGCAAGCTGGAATACGATCTGAGCACACTGCGGACCGTTATGACCAAGCCAAGTGGGGCAAGCACCCCAACACAAGCTCGCATCGGTCAGACTGGACCGAGCTCGCCTGGATCGTCGGCGAACGACGTCATCCAAAAGCTGAAGTTCGATGCCAAGAGGCTCACCAAGGAGGCCAAGGAGGCCAAAGCCAACTACGAACGAGTAGACAAGGTCCTCTTTGGGAGAGACCAAAAGGCTTGCGAAGACCTACGCAACGTCGAGAAGGTGAAGGGGGAGATGGGAGCAGAGGTGGAGAGGCTCCAGAAGAAGATAGAGCGCCTGGAGGCGGGAGTCCGAGAGGAAGCGCCACCACCAGCTTCGGATTCCTCGGCGCCGGTCCTGAGTGACTCAGCCAAAGGCAAGAGAGCTTGGGTCGGCGACGGCGATGATGAAGCTGGGAGGGAAGCAGCAAAGAAGCTGCGGGCGTAGTCGGACTCCCGCCCCAGGGGGTTGGCGTTTGGGTGTCTTTTTTCCTTTCTTTGTGATTTGTGCCTGCCGAGTCGACTGTTGCACCTTCCTCACCCCTATCCTCCTTCCTTCCTCGTTCCATGCACATTCCTACCCCTTCTTCTTGATTCGCTTCTTGTTCTTTTGAACAAGCGGAGGATCTCTAAGGTTTGGGACGGTCTGTGTAAGTTCGAGGAAGCCGAATCTGCTCTGCCATCTCTACCATATCTTGGTTCGCTTGCTCTCTCGGGAGTCGGAGGATCTTTGCTGTGGGTGAGCTCTGGCGGGTGGATGACTCAAGGATGGATAGGTTATGAGGGAAGGGAATCGGTCGGCTCGGTATGGACCAGGTGTCGATCGGAGTTGTTTTGTATAGACGGTGCATGTTCACGTTCAGTTGATGTATTTATAGCGATGGCGAGTTTCAGATGAATATAGCATGTTTCTTCGTTTCCAATTCTGGTCGCCTCATGAGTGCGGAGTGAGGTCGCAAGCGCCCCGAGATGTAACGATGTCTCGTCCCTTGTCTAGACCCGGCCGCTTCCGTGCCTCCAACCAGCCACTTTCTCCGCCACAGATCCGAAACCCCATTGAGAATGCTGCACTACTTCTACGCACTGATTTGATACGTTGTTGCTGCTCCTCACTTACACGCTCTTTCATCCCCTTGCTGTCACTGCTGCGGTGTTCCCCACCGAAAAGAATTTCCGGAAAGGCATCGTCAACATTCCCTCAAAACCACCAGTATCCAGCCGGCCAAACCATCTGTTCCAGGATCGTTCTATTTCTCTTAGTCGATTCACTCTTTCACACCCCTCCCCAGACTTTCGCGTTGGCTCATTGATTCCAGCGATACTTCGCTCTTTGTTATTGTTCTTTGAGACCGCGCCAGTAGAACAAAAGGGCGCGGATATGGACTTGCTGCGCCGATGCGACAGCAGTATGCATCCTTTGCTATAACACCAACTCACGGTACTAGCGGTGCGACTATACGTCCTGGTATTTAGATTACCCTTCAATCAAAGATATCAAATTGGAGACGATCTGATGCACCTTACGCCCAGCTTTCGTCGTTCCCTAGAAAGACTGACCTAATACTCGGCTTCTTGGGCTGGCCCAGAAGTCATACACTCTTTCCAATATGGGCTGTTGGGGCCAGCGCGAGAAGTTCGACAACCCTGATAATGAGCAGAAGTGGGACTATATTGTACGTGGGATGTTCCGTCTCTTGCAGGATAATCCGTTGACCGCTGCCCATAGAATCTATCCGACTTCCGGTCCTCATCCTGCGGTACTTCCTTCTCCTACGGTATCCTCTATATCTTCCTCATCATCAGTGTCGCGGTGTACGCAGTCGACCTCTTCACCTGTGCCAATCTACTACTCTTCGACAAATGGTCAGGACAAGTTAAACCTGCTATACCCTTTGAGATCTCTAGGTGGATCTTTACGGGCTGCATCGTTTTGTCCTATGTACTGCTGGTCTTTAGGTGGTGGAGGGCGGTCAAGGCCATGAAGAGTGGTGTTGTTGCTGCAAGTTACCTCGATCCCCTCGCAGTCAGGGTGCAAAGTGTGCGTCTTGGTGCCAACGGCCGAGGCTGGAGGAGGTTCCTTGTTTTTGCTGCCTTGACGAAAGGTAGGAAGGGAACAGAGTATGTGGCATTGTTCACGTACTTTTCCTTCGAAGGTAGGTGACCATCCGCAGCTTAATGGTAATCACTGATAATGTTTCGTTAGCATGGCTACGTATTTGTTTCGCCGAAGGTCCTCGACAAGTCATCAATGCCTTGACGTTGTACTCGGTCATGCAGGCTGATCTCGTTCCTGCCGGACAACACGCAGCCAAGAACGGGCATTCCCCTGTTGTTCAATTTTTTGCCAATGTTCAGATACTGGCGAATGAAAAAAAAGAGCAGGCGGCGATTCTTTTTGGAATGCTTTTCACACTCGTGATCTGGGTGTTCTCCGCTCTGAGTCTTCTGATGGCTGTAATATTCTACATTACGTACCTTTTCCACCATATCCGGGATGGCAGCCTTTCGCGGTACTGTCGGAGAAAAATCGATTCGCGCCTGCACAAGATTGTGATGGTCAAAGTCAACAAGGCACTGAGCAAAGATAACAGGGTGCGAGAGAAGCAAACTGCGGGAGGCGTAAGAGCTGGGGTTACCCAAGACGATCTTAAGCGTCAGCCGACGTTGCCGGTCTTGGAGGCTCATGAGTCCACGGGCATGAAGCCTATATCGAGACAGACCACCCAAACGGATGTCTCCTCGCTCGACTCTCGCCTACCTACCCGAACTACTAGTAACTCGACATTTGCTCCACACAGGGAGCCTACAGTCCCGGATGTACTTGGAAGCCCTCAAAGGCCACAGTCACGCTCTCGTTCAGTCACCCAGAACTTACCGCAATCCGACGCAAGGTTCGCAGACGACGCGCCCCTTATCAGCTCAGCGGCCCTTCTCGGTTATGGTGCTCCGGATTTAAAGGATCCGTCATCCAGGTTTCGCTCCGAACGTGCACTACATAGCTACAAGCCGCCAGGCCGAAGTTTGACAGGCGCCACCCAGGCATCGCAACGATTCTACGATTCTTCATCGTTACCAACGAGACCCCCATCTCGGCAAAATACTGACGTGGATGGGAGATCTATGCCAGTATCTGGCCCATCAGCGGCACAGGTCCGGAAGCCCATGCCGCACAATATGTCCGTCGACCCTAGGATGCGCAATATGGGACCGCCTGCGCCTGTAAATGACCGCATAGCTATGGAGGAGTTCGAAATGCTATCGCAGCCTCCAAGGCCTAGGACGAACATACCATTGAACAACAGTGGATATGTCGCTTTCAATCCAAACACACAATATTCTGGGCATAGTGCGGTACCGTTATCATACCCAGCGCCCCCATCTAACGTGCCTCAACGGAGGAATATCACGCAGCCTGAAAGACCCCCACAAGCAAACTACTTTGCAACTCATCAAGGTATACCTCAGCGGTCAGGAACCGCGCCTTTACCAGCAGCGTCTTACGATACTGCCTTGATCGATGCTTATGGAGGATCGTGGCAACAAGCGCGTAGTGGTCCAATTCCCAACAGACCTGCGACGACTGGCCCGGGAAATGGTAGGCAGATGCCTCCTCGATACTGAAAATTACATGGTCTAGTTTTTGCTATAGTAGCGGATGATACCCCTCTTTCACGAAATTATGACCATCAAGCATTGAAGGATGGAGCAGTCTATTCTGTGTTTGGGAATAACCCAGACTTGATCTATTAGAGACATATAATACACATGCCTCTGGTTGCGAAGGTAGTCCATAACGATGTACAGTTGATAAAGCCGATTTCAATGGATTATTGGGCGTGAATCTAGAGGCATGGCCAAAAGTGGCAATTCCCTCGTCATTGCCCTGCATGCGCCTGAGTTGGCTCCGTTCAGGGCTCTGTTTGCCCATCACCTTCGTGGCCCAATAGTAGTTCCGACTCTAATGATGGTCTTCCCTGTGGCGCATGCCTTTCCTAATACTTTCCACTGAATCATGGAACAAATCACTCAGGCCCAATGCAGGCTTGCCCAATCTTCTGACCTATGGGTGTTGGAATCGCCCGAACCCAGGGGCAAAGGGCAAGCAGTCATAGGGTACTAACAAAGCTTCCGGATATCTCAGACAAATTGTTTCGAATGTATCATGGGTCTTCTCTGATGCTGTTAATTCACTCAGTGATCTCTCCCTGTTGAATGGGTCCTGAATTTCTAGACGAAACGGATGGCGAGATACAACATAGCTACCCCCGCCCCTCCAGCAACGAGCATCTTATAATCCAAGCGATGCTGTGATACTTTTCTAGAGCATTGATCTTATTTCAGAAAGAGTCTCTCCGTGCCATTCAATCGAACATTGCTCATCGATCCCAATACGACAGATAGGACCCGAGCAGCGCAGGAGAACGAAGCAACCAGTCTGGATCTGACGAGTCAATACCTACATATCTAAAGACAAACGAATAGTCGTGATGGCAGCGCTGGTCCAGACAATTGCCGTTGTGGACAAGTCTGGGAAAGCAGTGAGCACGGTCAGCTATTGAGCTTTATTTCCTTACCGTAATCGGCTAACATATGCCTGACAGAGCAAACATCTTGTCAACGTCTTTAAAGAGGCAAAAGCCGCATACCTCGAAAAGAAAGCCGAAGTGGCCGCTAGCCGGTATTATGAACATGAAGAAAAAATCGCACGCAAGGCGCTTAAAGGAGCCACAACTGACGGTAATCGCCCTGCGGCCTCCCGGATGCACTCCCAACAGGGCAGCAGCAGCAGACCTTCTATACATCATCGACACTCTGGGAGCACTGTCAGGAGCGAGTCAAGGATTATATATCCAGCCTCAGAAAACCGCCACTCGCAAGAATTGCGTTCTCCCACCTCTCCACGCCATCCCGACTCGCCGACATTCAAGCCCGAAGGACTTGTACGAAGGCATTCTGCGCGCGGGGACGAATACGACGGCCCGCGGCCAGGAGCGCTGGCTAAACGATCCATGACTTCTCCTTTGGCCTCTCCTCCTCATATAGACATGGATCTTGCCTACGGTCCCATACCGCCCCCACTTCCTGTGGCTCGTAGAGGAGCGGACGAAGAGCAATTTAAAGGTCTGGTGCAGAAAGTAAAGCGCATACTTGAAGAAGCTGAATGTCTCCAATACTCCGCCACTGCAATCATTATCACTCTTCAGAAAAACCCTGACGCCATGGCCGCTGTTGCCCTCACCTTGGCAGAGATCAGCAATATCGTGACGAAGATGGCACCTGGTGTCTTGACAGCCATGAAAGGCAGTTCGCCAGCAGTGTTTGCTTTGTTAGCTAGCCCGCAATTCCTGATCGCTGGAGGCGTGGCCGTGGGCGTAACCATTGTTGCTTTTGGCGGATTCAAGATCATCAAGAAGATCCGAGCAAAGACCGCGATCGAGGTTCCAGGTATGGATGAGATGATCGAAATAGGTGGCGATGTGAGCCGCATCGATACATGGCGCCGAGGCATTGCGGAAGAGCAAGAATCAAGCATTGGGACGAGCGTCGATGGCGAGTTCATCACACCGCATGCTGCGGCACTTTCGCAATTGAACCTGAACGAGCTGAGAGCTTCGGAGATGAAAAGGAAGGAGGTGGGGAGTGGAAGCAAGAAGGCGAGCAGTAGCAAAGGTGAGAGTGAAAAAGGTTCGAAAAAGAGCCTCAGGGGAAGTTCGAAGGGTAATTCGAAAACGAGCTCGAAGGGCACGAAGAAGGAACAGAAAGTCAACAAACCCTCTCCTTTACGATCAATGTTTAGTTGAACGTATAATTGCAGCATCTCAATACAATTATCACTACATCGCTATAACCATCGAACGTACAACCCAGTTGACTTCGGAGTTTCATGGGCATGAACACTTGCTCAACTACGAGCCAAACGAGACGTAGCTGTGCTTCAATCTCAAGTGCACACATCATGCCCGAGGGCTAATAAACCCCAACCTACTCACTCTCAGAAATACTCACTACATGACTACGTTCCTTGACAAACGAGCAGAGTACAAGTCTCGATGCTACACCAAATAAACACACATAACGCCGAGCTAAGCAGCCAGTCTCACCAGATCCTCTTAGCAGCCATCGCGTACCGACTGACCCCAGCAAAAGACTCCCCACCCTCTTCCCCCACCCGTCCCTCCTTCTCCTTGACATCCCTCTCCCTCTCGCGAAGCTTTCTCGCCCCGCCAGGATCATCCGCATATATCCATCTCCTCTTATCCTCATCCACCTCCACAACGCCCCAACCACCAACCCGTCTCCCATCCGCATGCACAGAAGTATTTTCCCTCTCTTTCATACCTCTGTAGCGGCTTCGGGCGAAGTAGAGCAGACACATTCCTAACAGAAGCTTAAAAGCTAATAGGACGAGGAAGAAGAGGAGGAAGAAGCCTGCCATGGCGATAATGGCGATTATGTCGTTGACGTTCCAGAAACTGGGTGTGGGAGCTAGGGCCGGATCGCCGAAGCCGAAGGTGGAACGGCCGAGTGCTCGTCGGAAGATGTCGTCGATGTGCTGGAGGGCGGCTGTGGTGGCTGGTGATGCGGTGGCGGATTCGAGGGAGATGGATGTGGCGGTGGAAGGGTGGGGGAGCGGTACGTGCGTGGCTAAGAACATGTGGTAGGTTTGGACCGAAGCTCGGATGAAGAGACATGCGAGAGGGATCACTGGAAGACCGAGCCGACGGGTGAGGTTTTGGTCGGCGAAGGCTTGGGTGTAGTAGTCTTTCGCTAAGACGTCGAGGAAGCGGCCGTAGATGGCAGGCTTGATGTTGTTGAATTTCGTGATGTAGGCATGTTTGATCCAATCGACGAGCATCTCGCTTCCGAGGACGAGGAAGAACGGGCCCATGATTTGGCCGGTCCATTTGGGGAAGATGGTGAAGCTGTTGGGTAGGAGCCCGGATCCACCGAGGGAAGACGCCGAGGCAGACTCTCCGCCCAGGTCACCAGTGGAGGAAGCGAGACTCAAACCTCCGGTCTCGATGATGTTTCGAGACGCAATGATCATGAGCATCAGCCACAGCTGGAAGCGCTCGACGACGTCTGCACATGTCAGCTGGAACAAGTTTTCCTTCTCGAACTTTTTGAAGACCGTAGACTTGATCTCGACGAACTGGTTGGACATCAGTAGAGTCAGCAGCGCATTGGAGTATGAGTTGACCGCGACGTTGAGGGTGATGACTTGGTAGAACAAGGCTGTTGAATGTACCAAGTTATAGCAAAGAGCTAGCATGAACAGCCAGAACGGCTTCCAGACTTTACTGCGGCCGTCAGGCGCACGCTCGAGCGACTCTTTGGAGAAGAGACACTCAAGGATATCTTGACCGAGAGCAGAAAATAAGCGATCGCAGACCTCGAGAACATTATAGATAACGTAGAGCTTGATCGCAGCCTGCCCTCTAATGCCATGATACATCCTGCTGGCGTCAAAGTACATCAATATGATGCAACTGATAAGGATTAACAACCCTTTCAATAAATCTGCTTTATGGTCTTGCGTCAAAGTTGAAGGCATCGACTTTATTCTTCCATGTTTCTGTGTGGAAGTACTGCGAGCCTTTCGTTTAGTTCCAGCCTTCTGAGCTAAATCGCTCTTACTTGCGCTCTCAACAGATCGTGGTGTTGCAAGGTCATTCGCGGGAGTCTTGAAAAGAGGTGAATCGTTCAAAGAACTTGCTGTAGCAGCGCCATTGATACTCTCGCCATGTAGTCTCCTCTGCCACACCCTGCCAATTCCAACGTAGATGAACCTTGCGATGAACCGAGCCTCCATAATGACAGATTGACACCAGAAGCGGCCGAGGATAGAAAGTGCTTTGAGAAATCGTAGAGGCAAAAGGGTGAAGGAGTAAAGCCAAGCGTCAAGACACGCAAGCGCGCCAAACCATAGTACCTGTTCTAGCTGAGGAGGTAGGAAAAGGAAATTCAGGAGACGATCTATCTTGACGCGTGATGATTCATATGGGAGATCACTGGAAATTGATCGGTGTATGTATAAAGGTGACGGGCGCTGGAAAGAAAGCTCTAGTTGAAGATATGTTGAAAGTGAAAAAGGCGGGATTGGTATTGACTGAGGCATTGGCGACGGTAGAGGGGCTTCTAACGCGGCGGATCTGCTGGCACCTTTCGAGTCCTCGAACCGAAGAGGTACTGGATTCGCCCTGGATCGACGTGAGGATGGTATCTGGTGAATTTTGGATGACCCTGCGACCCTGGAAGAAGACATTCTCCTTCTCAGGAGCGATGTTGAAATATTACGGGTAGTTGAACCGGGCGTTTCACCGTGCTCTAAATCCTTGTTCAAGTGATTGGTTGGAGCAAAAGGATCTTCTTGGTCCGTGGTTGTTGGAGTTGCAACACCACTAACAGATTGACTCCTGTCTTTCGCTCTTGCCTCGTTGGTTTCTGTCCCAGGCGCTTCAGAGATTGTCCGTCGATCCCGGGGGCTTCGCGTATCGTCAGAATACTGATCTTTGAGGTTTTCAATGGACCTGCGCATTGGCCACCACTTGGGCGAAGATGTGAGCTCATATAATCTGTCAGGCGATAGCTTTAAGACCTCGGCTTTTCCGTTCTCTTGACCCGGACTACTGTATAAAGATGAGTCCTCCATGCGCTTCCATTCATCTAGCAAAACATTTCCATTGTCTTCCTCGGGGTCCCAATTACTGCTCTCAAGATATCCTCTAAGCAGTCCGTTCTCCACTTTGTCTGGCTCGGTAGCCCTCGATGTATCGCCAGATTCTTGCTCATCCACCATGACCTCGTCTGCATTATCGACACCAACAAACGCCATTGACAGGGTATCTGTAGACTCTGACACTATGGAGGCCATCACTCGCGCCTGTGTCGTTGCGATAGACTCTTCGTGCTCCGTTGACTCTGTCCTCCCCTCGTGGCCATCTCGATGGCACAACCGCGCGCGGACAGCAGGCATGAGCTGCGATGCCGATCATCTTCGTTGGAGCGGCACAGTCACGCAAAGTTTTGTAGTGAACACCTGAATAGAGGCGATTTGTATGTTCGCGACATATTTCTAGGATAGATAGGTAGTAACTGGAGGCGTGACAGGCAGGTATGCCGAAGAATTCTATGCCCGGATGGCGTGAACATAATCAATTCCACCAATCACAATCAAGATGAACTGGCGGTGTCGATTGCGTGCAGGGACACACAAATGATAGAATGCTGGAAGGATTGCTGCGATCCGCTAGTTTGAAATGTCGACTCGCTACTCAGAAGAAGAGGAAACAACAATGGGACTCAAAGGGAGAAGACCATTGTCACTCTTCAGGCCGACCGTGCTTTCGGGAGTCTATGGGGACCAACGCTCGTTGGACCTGAATGTAACTGTCTCATGGCTCATTTACTCCTCAGCTCAGCAGTAAATAGAAATAGCCAGGGAAGCACAGACCATGAGGAGTCAGATATCACCACCGACGTTGAAAGCCACGACGGTGCCCAGTTAGCCACTTTGACGGTGCCAACCCCAACCTTATTTCACAAGGTCAAGGATCAGAGATCTATACTTGCCCTACTCGTGTCCGACTCGAGGATATTTGCAGGCACGCAATGCGGCGATATTCTTGTCTGGTCTCTAGAGACGTTTGATCTCCTCTCAAATAAACACGCACATCGGGGAAGCGTCCTCTGTCTCTGCCTATCTGCGGACAAAAAGCTTCTCTTTTCAAGTGCTGGAGATGCTATTGTCAACGTATATGTGCTACTCTGAGCCTGACCTTCATATAACTGACACAAGAAGGTTTGGTGCACAAGTAATCTTGATCGGCTGTACTCCATATACTCCAAGTATGATGTGGGTGATGTTTTTTCCGTCGTTTACTCCTCGAAACTACAAACCGTCTATCTAGGGGCCCAGAACACGAGCATACAGGTATCACGCCCCTAATTTCGCTATCGTTGTCCGTATCCTAATCTTCTACAGTGGTATGACTTATCACAGAAAGACGCCAGACCTCGACCAGACCTCGCATCCCATCCTTCCAATCGTAACCATCGATTCTTTGACTCCAAAGGACCCACCGGCGTATCCACACCTCGCCCGCCTTCAGTATTGGGCTATAGTGTTGCAGGGGGGCAAGATCTAGAGATTGACAAGGACCATATCATACAGTACGCACATTATGGCTACGTCTATTGTATGCTGCTCGCACGAGGCCTTAGCGATGACGCTGATGTGGAAACATTGATATCGGGCGGAGGTGATGGAACGATTAAGCTCTGGTCGCTAGGAATCGCTTTGGATCGTGGTCCTAAGAAACCAGTAATCTTGGAAAATGGCGACGACTCGATACTGGCGCTTGCACTTGATGGAACGGTATTGTACGCTGGACGGCTGGAAGGAGCTATTGATGTTTGGGATCTCGACACTCGTCAACTGATACGAACGGTGAAGGCTCACACAGCCGATACCCTTACCCTTACCGCGGGCCATGGTTTGATTTTTAGTGGAGCCGCAAATGGGTTTGCAAAGGTGACACACTTAGATAACTACTACGCTGGTTGCTTTCACTGACTGTTACCAAGATCCTTAACTCGCGCCACGAGAATATCAGCAGATGGAAGGCACACGATCAACTTATCCTAGCTTCTTGCGTTACTGCGTTTGGCGGCAATGAGATGTACGTTACTGGTGGGAATGACGGCTGTATTGCTATCTGGGATATCAGCGAATGTCTTGGCAGGCGTAATAAAGGTTCAATAATCAGCAATGGTCAGTCATCGCTGTGTCACAACATTGACCGAATCTGACAATTGCAGAGCGACTCGTCCTGTCCCTAGAAAAGCTGGTGTCCTACCGTACAGTGTCCTCTAAACCGGAATATGCTCAAGACTGCCGACGTGGCGCATCATATCTGAGAAACCTCTTCAAACAATTTGGTGCCGAGACAGGCTTATTCAAAACCGGAAATCACAGCAATCCCGTGGTTTTTGCCCGCTTCACGAGTAGGGATAACGCACAAGGTCAAGGCAAGACGATACTTTTCTACGGCCATTACGATGTCGTTGCAGCGGAAGACTGGGAGCAAAGATGGCAGGCTAATCCCTTTGAGATGCAAGGTGTCGGTGGCTATCTATATGGTCGAGGGGTGTCTGATAACAAAGGTCCAATAGTGGCGGCTATATATGCGGTTGCTGATCTTGTTGCCGAAAGGAGGCTAGGCTCTGACATTGTCTTCTTGATTGAAGGTGAGGAAGAATCCGGGTCGCGTGGATTTCAGCAAACGGTCAAACAGAACAAGCACATCATAGGTGATGTTGATTGGATCCTACTTGCCAACAGCTACTGGCTCAACGACGACATTCCTTGTCTTACCTTTGGCCTTAGAGGAGTCATCCGTGCGTCAATCGAAGTAACAAGTGAGCGTCCGGATCTGCACAGTGGTGTTGATGGAAGCCAGCTCGTCAGCGAGGCCTTGAAAGACGTGATAGCATTGCTTGCAGGGCTGACTGGCCCGAATGGAGAGGTCAACATTCCCAGGTTCTATGACAACATACCGCCTATGACCAGAAAGGAGAGGCAGAGCTACCGAGCAATTAGCGAGATACTTCTTGAACACGATCCAGAGCTTGGCGACGCCAAGGATCTTGAAGACTCGTTCAAAGCAAGGTGGCAACAACCATCTTTAACGATCCACCGAATCAAAACCTCCGGCCCTACCAATACAACCATCATATCGCGGGCTGCTACAGCTGATCTTTCGATCCGGCTGGTGCCAAACCAGACTACAGCTGTGATAGAACAGACCTTGCTATCAGCTTTAAGGAAGGCTTTCGATAACTTGGAATCCGCCAATGAGCTCACCGTTAGATTTGAGCACCGAGCTGAACCATGGCTTGGTGATCCTGGCAATGAGATTTTCCAAATGCTAGAAGCGGCCGTTATGGAAGTATGGGGCTTATCTGGTAAAGAGCGGAGGAGTTCCATACGGAGCCGCAAGAGATTGTCCAAGGATCTCGCAAACGGGCTGAAGAGCCCCAAACTTGCTCCAGCGACGTCTTCAACCCTATCAAGGACACCTGGCAATCCTTCGCATTCTACAACTGACACCAACGGTAGATTATTGGGCAACGACGACAACGACAACGACAGCAAGCCTCTTCCGCAGAAGCCCCTCTATATCCGGGAAGGTGGATCTATTCCAGCCATTCGGTTTCTCGAACAGGAGTTCAACGCCCCTGCAGCGCATCTGCCATGCGGTCAAGCTAGTGATAGTGCTCATCTTGACAATGAACGACTGCGGCTATTGAACTTGTACAACAGCCGGAAGATATTCAAAAGGGTATTCGAGGAATTGCCATTCAGGTAATAGGAGCGTTAGCAGCGAATTTTTTCAGATACCCCTGTAGATACCCCTTATGCGGATTGAGTGTGGCTAGGATGCTCTTCTTTCTAATCAGTAGATCCACTACGAATGAGGCATGCGATGGTCTTCCCTTCGCAATTTCGCCACATCGTTTTCTCCTTTGTAGCTTGAGGTTGGGTGCTGCATGCAAAGCTTGCTCAACCGTAGATTTTTGGGGCTCAGAATACTTTGATCTGAGAAAATCCGACTAGTCATGACTATCTCCTGCAGCGCATTTGAGATGATTATACCCTCTTCCTCCTGAGTACCGCCATCTCACCAACGCCCGCATCGATCACATATTTATTAGTAGCAGAACCGCAAGACCATTCAAAGCCATTGATTGTGAACATCACACCTCTTATTTCCGTTCATCATGGCCATCAAACCACGCCTCATCGTCCACGGTGGCGCCGGCAATATCACTCGGGAGAACCTTTCACGCGAGGCCTACGACGTTTACGCTGCCAAGCTACGCAGTGTCCATCGTTCTACTTCTGAGCTACTGGCGAAGGGCGTCACAGCTCTGGACGCTGCCACTCATGCTGTTACTTTATTCGAGGACTGCCCGCTCTTCAATTGCGGAAAAGGTGCTGTAAGTTGAGGAACTGATTGCCATTGGCTACACATCTAGAGTTGCATGGACTGATAATGAGGAAGTAGGTTTTTACGAGGGATGGCACGATAGAATTGGAAGCATCCGTAGGTCCTTACTATCTCACTTGAAAGCACATTTTCATAGTCAAATAACTCTTCTCATCATTTTGAAAGAATTTCCTTGCTTCCAGCTTTCCTGAATGATAGATTTTAGGTGATGGTGACGCACGGGTACCGCAAACGAGCATGCGGCGTCGTTCTTGTCAAAACAGTCAAGAATCCTATCAAGTTAGCACGTGAGATGCTTGTTCGTGGTGAGACAGACGGCACAGGTGGGGGCAATGGTGGTGGTGGTGACCCAAGTGGAGGCTCTGGAGGCGCACAAGGGCATAGCTGCCTTGGAGGGGAGACAGTCGAGAATCTAGCTAAAGGTTGGGGTCTTAAAATGGTTCCCGAAAGGTACTTTTGGACGAGGAAACGATGGGATGAGCACAAGCAAGGCTTGAAGAACGAATCTGAGCGTGCGTTGACGAACCCGAAGCAAGACTTGTGGTCAGCGGACGGAAAGCAGGATCCTCCAGCTTATACGTATCCGTCGGAATACTGTAATCCGGGTTCGAGAGTGCCAATGTGGTACGACAGTGATATTGGTTGGGATAGCAAGGAATATCTCTCGCAAGGCACGGCGGGTTGCGTTGCCTTGGATCAGTACGGAACACTTTGCGTCGCGACCAGCACCGGGGGCCTGACGAACAAGTTGCCTTGCAGAATTGGAGACACGCCGACGATCGGTGCCGGATTCTGGGCTGAGGAATGGGACGAGTCTCCGCTTGAGGGAATGAATAGACCGCGGCAGCACCAGGAATTGACCCCATCACTAGGACTTAATTTCGTGAATGGGCTCCGTGATATTCTTGGGGAGTGCCTTCCACAACTCTCCGGCTACGAAGAATTACCGTCATTGCCGCCGGCCTCCTTCGAAAAAGAACCACCAATAAACAACATCAGAGCGATAGCATTGTCAGGCACAGGAAACGGCGACAGCTTCCTTCGTCTGGCAGCTGCACGAACAGCTGGTGCCATCGTTCGCTTCTCTCAAGATCGCTCTCTTGCTTCCGCAGTCAACCAGATCGCAGGCCCGTTTGGAGAGCTGCAGAGATCGGCTGGAGACCGGTGGGGGAAAACGGGAGAGGGGGAAGGGGGCATGATCGGTATTGAGCTGGTTAGGGGGAAGAGTGAGGTAGTGTTTGACTTCAATTGTGGAGGCATGTTCAGGTGTTGGGTCGATGAAATCGGTGTAGAGAGAGTGATGGTGTTTAGAGATGAGTATTGATGACAGGCTGATTTCAGGCGAGGGGGTAGCATAACATATGTCAATCGCTACACTCCGCTCAAGATATTGTCCGGTTCACGTCCAATATCGTGATGAATTGTCAGCCAATCTCAAAGATTTGAGCAGACACACTTCGTTTACACCAAACGCCGACTGGAGCAGAACGATGGAGGAAAATCTCATTGGCTGAAGGAGATTGCATCTTCTACCATCCGCGTACTACAAACCGTCAAATTTTCTTCTCAACTTGGAGACCGTCAGTGTGGGTCGAGCAATTCAAAGTTCAGAAAGAAGTCTTGAGACGATTTCTTGCCATTTGAATGGGCTAGATGTTTGTAGCGGATCAAGTGCGAGGTCGTTAGCGTTGAGTAGCCAGAGACGGAAGCCTCATAGAAGGTAGACTCCTCCAGATTTCGTAAGGCGCTCCGTCTTGCTTTGGGAAGTAGTAGCTCTTAGCTTCTAACCAGAGAGGACAGGCTTTCGGGGTCCCGGTGAGGAGCACAGGAGATTCGATGGCGATTGTGAGGCTGAGGTCCCCGATATTATTGCTCTTGATGGTCTTCTCCAGGCGCTGTCGGAGTCTCGATCGAATGGCATGGCGAAGAGAGTATCGTCTTGCTTTGCTGACTGATGTCAGCTTTCACAACCCACACGTAATATTTCACCACTCACATGATTGTCAAAGCCGCCTATACTCCTTCCCACAATTCTCTAATAACCACATTCATGCAGTTCACCCACCACCACCACCACCATTCCATATCCTCAAACCCCCGGTCTGCCCCCCAAAAGAATTCTTTAGTCCCCTCACCTAACCTTATCAACCTCCATCTTCTCCCCTTCCTCCACCCCCGTCCTCCCCCTCGCATCCTTCCCATCACCCACATCCACATCCTTCATCTCCACCTCCCCAGCCGCCTCCATCGCCCTCTTCCTCGCATACCCAACCTTCCTATCCACCTTCCTCGCCTTTTTGCTCGAAAGCGGCGCCGCTCTTCTCAACGCCTGACTCGTGCGCGGTGTGGGTTTTGTGATTTTCCTCGCGGTGAGGCGCTGCGTCTTTTGGCGTTTTGATCTGAGCGTGCTGGCTGTTTTGGGCTTGCGGGAGGTGGGCATGTTGGGGTTGGAGCGGGAAGGCATGATGGGAGGAGGTGTGTGAGCTCGGGGGGGTGATTGGGGCGGTATGAATTTTTTCTGGAGGTTGTGATTGATAAGTTATTGTTGCGATTTGTGGAGGAGTACTATCTAAAACTATTTCGGATCTGCCGAGGTGCGCAATGCCGCTCCCGGCTCCGACGTTCCGAGGAGGCCGCTAATGGTATTCTAGATTTCTAGGGACCGAGGGTCGGTGTCAAAAGTCGTGGCGGACTTTTCCCCCGGATTTAGGCGAGAAAGTCGGCCACGACTTTTGGCACCGACCCTCGGACGGCCAGACGAAGAGATTGTCATGCAGGGACTTGGCAGGTCCCATACTACGTGGTATTTTCTGAACGACAATCTATCAATCCACGTTAACAATATAGATTATCTTGTCTTAGGTTCAGCAACCGCTCTTAATGAGAAAGTTTCGCAGGCCGCCTGAAAAACGCCGTGGACATGTTGTGTGTACCGCTCATCGGAGCCGCAAACGAATATGCCGAGACGACTTTCTTAGATAAGTCTGGGCGATAGAATCGAAGGCAACAACCTTTTGTACCAATACATACAGTATTCATCCATTATTTCTTACCTTATCTTTTGTATATTGCTAGTAACGAGTGGTATGCACTTTCTACCTATGATGTGGTAGCTTGGGCGCGGCTAAGTCTTGGGACACGACTACATTCACTGACATCATCTCCAATCGCCACCAAGCATCTTCTCTTTGTACGTTGGATGGACAAGAGTGTCATAATCTTTCAAGGAGCAAACATGGACTTGCCTTGGCCACAGATTGCTCTTACTTCAATTGCAGGCTCGGTTGGCTTGATACAATTCGCACCTCAATATTCCCCGTCACGGTCGTATATTGGGACTTTCTTCGTTCTCATTTCAATTATATCTATCCTTGGAGCTTTTTGGAGAGTAGTCCTGTGGCCGAAACTCTTCAGTCCCTTGCGCCATCTTCCTCAACCATCCGTGAGTTGCAATCAATGCTTGGCCTGAGCCGTCAATTTAACAACAATTATAGGGTGGCTCATTCTTCAATGGGCAATTCCAACGCATATTAGCCGAGCCATCTGGTGTCCCTCCCCAAGAATGGATTAACAGTATTGCCAACGACGGTTTGATATACTACACTAGTATACTTAATGCGGAGAGATTACTTCTCACAACCCCCCAAGCCTTGAACGAGGTCCTGACTACCAAAAGCTACGATTTTGTCAAGCCCGCATTCTTGAGGCATGGCTTGGGGCGAATCCTAGGGAACGGGCTGATATTGTCGGAAGGCGATGAACATAAGGTACGAAATTCCAATTTTTATTGCCAGCCCTGTAGTGTTAATGGCTAGTTTCAGACGCAACGCAAAAACCTCATGCCAGCATTCGCATTCCGCCATATCAAAGACCTGCACCCTGTGTTTTGGGACAAATCTCAAAAATTGGTCAAGGCCCTGATGTCTGTTGCTCGGAAAGATGGCAAGGAGAACATTGAGAGCATCAAAGACGCGAAAGTGATCGAAATCGGGGGTTGGGGAAGCCGTGCAGGTACGTCTTATGAACAATTCATCTTCCCATGACGGTTTTTGCTGTCTGCATTGTGATATCATTCTCAGTCGCTTACCGAATGTTTTTTTGACATTGGCAATGCTGACTCGTGTGAATCGTCCAGCACTCGATATCATAGGAGTTGCAGGCTTGGGCCAGGACTTTAATGCAATTGATGAACCAGACAATGAACTCAATGCCACGTACCGTAAGGTCTTCCAGCCTTCCAAGCAACAGCAGATAATGGCACTGCTGGGTTTCTTCCTGCCTCAATGGTTCCTTCGAGCACTGCCAGTGGCACATAATAACAACGTTCTCGAGGCTACCAAAACCATCAAGAAGGTCTGCCGGCAGCTCATCCGCCAGAAACAGGAGAAGCTTGATAACAAAGAGAAGCGTGTCGATGTGGACATTCTCTCTGTAGCCCTTGAATCCGGGGGCTTCTCCGAAGAGGAGCTGGTTAACCAGATGATGACTTTCCTCGTTGCCGGTCACGAAACGACCGCTACAGCCATGACATGGGCGATGTGGCTCCTTTGCAAATACCCCGAGGCCCAAACCCGCCTACGGGAAGAGATCCGCGCTAATCTTCCATCTATTGGCGATGACTCTTCCACTATGACATCGGAGGATTTGGACAAGCTACCCTACCTTCACGCCGTCTGCAATGAGACCCTTCGTGTCTATGCGCCTGTGCCTGGAACACTCCGTGAGGCCGCAAAGGACACCACCATCCTCAACCACCACGTTCCCGCCGGCACCAAGATCCTATTGTCTGTCTGGGCCGTCAATACTAGTTTGGCCCTTTGGGGTGCCGACGCGGCTGACTTCAAGCCTGAGCGCTGGCTGGGTCCGGGCAAGACTAATTCCTCCGGAGGCGCGACGAGCAATTATGCGTTCCTCACCTTCTTGCATGGGCCAAGGAGCTGCATCGGGCAGGCATTCGCCAAGGCTGAATTTGCATGCCTCTTGGCGGCGGTGGTGGGGAGGTTCGAGTGGGAGTTGGAAGATCCGAACAAGGAACTTGATATCAAGGGAGGCGTTACGGCGAGGCCAAAGGATGGGCTCAATCTGAGAATGAAGCCGCTGGAGGGCTGGTAGATGGGGCTCGAATTGTACAAAGCATGGGTTGCTCTGTGAGATATGGTGTGGAATGTGTGATATGATGGGATGCTTTTATGGACTTCTGTGTGCGTGCGTTGGATGCTCGAATTTCACCGCCTGCTTATAGATGCTGCGGAGGGCATGACATGCGATGTATATACTGGGACTCAATCATCACTGTATCTACGTGTACATACAAGACCACTCTGTATACAGACCCCCTGACTCTTCAGCTCACTCGATGCATCAGTTCTCAAGCCCGCCTGCTCATCTCCGCACAACTCCATTCCTCTTCTGAATACCGATTTAGACCCCCCGTATACGTCCCATCTGACTCCAGATCGGTTTCAAAAACTACCATGGTCCACTATATCAGACAACAGCTCATCATCATCATCCCCAGTAAAAGCCGTCCAGACCAACTCAACAACCCAAACCCCCTTCTCTCTCTCTTTCCCGCATCCATAACTAATATCCCTCCCTGCCTCCCTCTCCTCCTTCCCTACCAGCCTCACAGAACATAGACGCTCAGGGATTCCTGTCTTGGACGTGGAGATACTGCAATATCTCGCTGTCATCTATATCAATAGAATTCGTATTAGCAACACAGGGGTAGGTTAACGGGTTGGGGGGATGAATGTGATGATGTGGTTGGTGAGTAGGTGGGCAGTGTGGTCTAATGTAGTATGTAGTATGGGAGTTTTGAGAGGGGTGGGGAAGGGGCATAGATGGAAGAGAGATGAGTGGTGAGTTGAAAAGCAGTTGTTGAGGGCGGGCTTTAGATCGTAGACAGGTGTGGTCGTATGGGGGTGTTGTTTCCTTTGGCTCCTGTTTTTCTGATGTTTTCGCCGAGGAGGCGATGGGAGATGAGAAGTATGTGGCATAGGTCTATGACTAGATACGCGTTGGGGGGGCAATTGCGGAGAGAGTGTGGGTGTAGCGGACGCAGGGATTTGGATGGAATATAGAGCATGATTGCGGCGTTTCGCCGTCTTGGGAAGAGGGAGGATTAACCGTCGAGGATCTGCATGGTCGTAGCTCTGCACACGTCTTTTGATCCTCTGAGCTGAAGATGGTCTTGACTTAGTAAGGAACGTGTAGGAAACCAAGGAGGACATACTTAGAGCGTGTGATGCATTTACCTAGGTATTCTTTGAGCGTGACCGGATCCGATCACTTTGCCCAACAATGGGGGGAGCCTATTCCGCCAAGTCCACGCAGGATTTTGGGCCAGTGTTGTTGGTGGAAGGCACAGGCTGTGGACCATGCATTGATTCGATCCACAATGATGGCCCTTGGTGTCTCTTCTCGCTTCTTCCGGCGATAATCAACCCCTCCAGACCCTAAGGTACATAGCAGTTGCAAGGCCGAGAGCGGAAAGCTGAAACCGTGCCACGCGTGCCCCGCATAAGGGCTGAAACCGTGCAGGGCTGATCACCACCAAGGCTTCAAAGGTGAATGCGAGTGTGGGGCGTAAGCTTGGGCGACGAGGGTCAGCAAGGCCGAAGGAGTAGCACTGTGCCACCTGGATTCCCAAGGCCAGTGTGATGCTCCCGGGGTCTTAGCATCATTGTTGCGAACTCCCAGTCATATAGCCGGAAAGACATGAAATGGTACTGTTCAAAGAGTTCAATTTTGAGGGGAGAAGATGCCAGGGTTCCTTGGACATCTTGCAGTTCCAGCGGGCTTCGACATGGCTTTGTACACGAGCTGGAAAGTATCCCATCATACCAACATCATTACAATAATAATGATGAAATGTGCGTGGCTTGAAGGAATGTAATAATTCGTGACGAATCCCGAGTCATACGAACGATGGAACCGTCCCCGTGCCGTACACAAGTGGGTTTCTCGATCCATCAAGGATACTAATCAAGCTCTTCACATGGTTACCTTTGAAGCGAGTCCTCGATCTGTCAGGTGGAGCACTTCAGGATGGCGCACGAATAGGATCAACAATGTGGTGGAAGTAATGCATGATAATCACTGATAAGAGATCGAGCCTGCGTCGCGTATAGTTATAAGCGCCACGAAGGACCAATGATGATGTAAAGCCTTATCTGGTCGATATATGACGTGAACCTTGTTAGACATGCGACCCGAAAGTCAAAAGCCTGGGTAGGTGGGTAGATTTCTGGTGCCTGGACTAGAATACTTAGGTATAGAAGAAGAATGGGCTTTAGTTTACCTGCCTCTGCTTGATGAGGTAAGGTGTCTGGCCAAAAGGCTACGCTAGTATTCACGATCATGTTTGAGTGTTCCTGCATTGCCCCCACATCCACCTCATTTTGTCTACTGGACAAGGATGGAAGACTTGTCCAACCTTTTCCATAGCGCTGTGCCGCCTCTATGCCTAGCATTCTCGCCGCCTGACCAGCAAAGTTCACATCTGGGTTCTAGAAAGCTGGCCTTTACGTGGAGACCGAGAGACCCTCAGCACTTGAGCGTCTTTGGCATTCTTATTTCCTATTCACTGGATTGAAGCAAGTTGTGTGTGTGCCATCCGACTATATCTCCTTCTCAACAATACCGTATGCTTTACATACCACGTACAACGATGGGAATCCTATCTTACTAGCCTGTGGCGGGTAATTGTAATCTAGAGGGATGGCAAGCACTACAGACCCTGTCACCTGTGGAGAAGACTACCAAGACTACCAAGACTACCTACGTTCGCGGCCCGTTGATCTACGGATCTTGTCCCGTGCTGTCAACTCTACGGCGTAAGGATGTTTTTTCAATGATGCTTCCTGATATCGTCGAGGGCCTCCCCATCCCGTTCTTCGAAGAAAGCATGAGTCTCCCTAGTACTCCGTTTCCATTACCAAATGGCCATGTTTGCTTGACATCACTTTTCCCATTTCCACTGTCCCTGTGTTTGTCAACATGTCTTGCCTCTTCCGGCGAGGCGGCCGAGAGCAACATACCTCGCTTGGGCCAGATTCCGAAGTGGCCTCCTCCTCCTCTACCCTTATGAAAGACGAGAACCGCTTGGCGGAATTAGGTATTACGCCACAGCTACGACGCGACTTGAGCTTTTGGCAGAATTTCGGCGTGTCCTTTTCTATCATCGTCAGTACCCTCTGACTGCTTCTCAAGCTTCTCCAAAACTGACCACTATGTTCCACGTCGTAGAGCGTCATCACACCTATCACCACGTAGGAATCCTTCGTTGAGCCACTGGTGGCCGGTATCGAATGATCCTAACGGCAAGACAGACTTTTTATGTATGGCCTGAACACTGGCGGCCCTGGAGTGATTACCGTCGGATGGATAGTCGTCGGATTCTTCAGTGAGCATGTTCGGATTCAACTTCCGTCACGGGGTATTGCTCACATACTGCAAGCCATGTTCGTAGCGACAAGTATGGCTGAAATCCTGTCTGCACTCCCTACCTCCGGAGGACCTTACTTCTGGGCATACATGCTGTCTCCGCAGCAACATGCCCCATTGTTCTCCTGGATCACAGGCTGGTGAGCATTCAGCACGTCTTCGGACCATCCCAGACCTAAAACATGCCCAATAGGTTTAATCTTCTAGGTCAAGTTGCCATCACTGCAGCCGCCGATTTTGGATTAGCGAACCTCATCTCGACCACAGCACAAATGACGCGAGGCTATCATCCGTCTGCTGGGAAGACTCTGGGTATGGTTGCCCTCATCCTGGCCTCGCATGTTGTCGTGAACGCCTTCGGCATCCGCCATATTCGCTACACAATCTACATAGCCATGGTCATGAATAGTCTGTCAATTGGGGCGCTTGGGATAGCTGTTCTTTCGGGTGCTAAGACTCACAACTCTGCACAGTTTGTCTTCGCTAAGTTCTTTGACGGCACCGCTGCAGATAGGAATGCTGTCGGATGGAGTGTGCGAGCTTCACCTACTTACGTCGCTATATGTGGGACGTTGTTTTCCCAATATACCCTCCTCGGCTTCGACGCGTCAGCACATCTATGTGAAGAGACTAAACAGGCTGTGGGAGTAGCCCCTTGGTGCCTGCTCTCCGCCGTAGGAGCCTCCTTTGTCTGTGGGTTTCTTTTGCTGCTGTCTCTACTTTTCTCGATCCAGGACTTTGACAAGGTCAGGACAAGTCCGATCCCCATCCTACAGATCTTTACCGATTCGTGTGGCGAAGCTGGCGGGCTGGTCCTAATTACTATCGTCATGCTCTGCGTCTGGCATTGCGGTCTTTTCAGTATGGTGAGCATCCCTCCGTCGTTACATCAACACCTAGAACCTACAGTACTCCAGCCCATCCCATAAGATTCAACACCATTGACTCTTCGATAGACCAGCAACTCACGCATGATGTTCTCCTTCGCTCGCGACGGCGGTATTCCCCATAAACTACATATCGTAGACGCACGCTTCCTCTCGCCATTCCGCGCAGTCATCTTCGCAGCTGTCTGCGCTTTCCTCCTCTGCCTACCCTCCCTGGGCTCTACGACCGCCTTCTTCGGTACCACCTCCATCGCCACCATTGGCCTCTTCATCTCCTACGGCATCCCAATCGCCCTGTCCTTAATTTGGCCCAAATACAAACGCGGCCCTTTCAACCTCGGTAAAGCTAGCAAACCAATAGGAATAGTATCTTGCATCTGGATTGTTTTCATTACGATAGCGTTTTGCTTGCCTGTTATCAATCCGGTCACCGCACGGACTCTGAATTATACCGGCGTTGCGGTGGGCATAGTAGCCGTTGGTGCGTTCGGGAGCTGGGCCGTGTGGGCTCGCAAATGGTTCACGGGCAGGTGTAGGGACCATTGCCGTATCTGCATCAGGCAACTAGACTTCTTGACCGAGCAGATCGACGAGTCTGGGACGACGAAACCGGCGGGGGATGCATACCTTCTGCAGCCAACGGAGTCTAGGCGCCCCATTAAGGGGAGGAATAAGTAAGTCGTTCTTCTAATGGTTTTCAACCCTGTCACCTTTTCCTAGAGAAGAGCATTCGAGAAAGGACAAAACCCTTGAAAGAAATATTGAAATTGTGAAAGAAAGGCTTGGTTTACATCCCTTCTATTACTTACTGTGAATGATGAACTAACGCTCTGTCCTTGCAGTAAAATCGCCGTAAATTCGGACATTGAAATCCTCGTCCAGCGAGGAACGATCTGAGCGACGACGTATACGTGGGAGAACCGTAACTTCGTTCGCATGATAGCTACGTTCGGCTTCACATCTTTTCATCTGAATTGTGCTTCGTCAATTATATCATCTCCTTTCAGCTATATACCCATGTTGTTGCAAGGACGCTCACGGAATTTAATTGGAGCGAGCGTGACGCAAGCTCGAAGGATCTGAAAACATCGTATATACACCAAGATGATGGATAATTCATACCAAAGTACGAAGGTCCATTGCATATTCGATTCCCCTTTCGCGCTTCTCGTCCTCAGAAAGAAAAAAGAGCATAAGCTCTACCATTAGACCAGCGCCAATAGGAATCGAACCCATTCTCTTATGGACTATTAACCGCGAACACAGAACGCCTCGATCGCGGTTCATTAACATTGTCGTTTCAAGACTTTAGAGAGCTTCGTCCAGGACTTTCATTCCCACAGTTTCTAACCGCCTACAATCAATGACCTTCACCTACCTTACCTTACTCACCGCACCGCACCACCCATCACGTACAATATCTCACGAACTCACAAACCCAAAACCCTAAAAAATCCACATCTCACCTTTAATCAATCTCGCTCCCATGCCTCTCTCTATACCTTCCATTCTTATCAACAACACCTTAAACCTATCCGTTCCATACATATCTTATCGTAGCTCATCTCATCTCATCTACAAATCCATACCATCTACAAATCTATACCATCCTAGATCATCACTTCCCACCAGAAAACCACCCTCGTTCTGCCACTTATATCCAATCCTCCCAGGCAGCCGTGCGTTTGGCGTAAGTTGGGATCGGTGCTGAGATGGTTGGGATAGTGGATGGGAAGTAGGAAGGAGGTTGTTTTTGGGATATTCTATGTAAGCTTGGATTTAGGTTGGGGTTGGGGATGGTGGAGAGGGAGAGGGTTAGAGGTTGAGATTTATATTACAGCGTTATCATACACTGGCACGTACCTTGATTATATAAAGGAATTATTCGATGGAAGCTAAACAGGCTTCTTTCTACTATTCGGCGATTGTTAAGGGAGGGGAGTTGTCTGGGTACTGATGCTGATGCTATGAGGAAAGCTGGAGAATGGCCATACGGTTACAGGCGTATAGGCTATAATAACTATCTAGTAGCTATCCACTCTTGCTCTTTACCTCTCTCGCTGCTAGGATACCTCGTTCCTCCATCCCTCTTTCCGTACCGAGCTGCCTTCTTGGCTTGCTCCCTTTTTGCTTTGGTAGCGTAGAGTCCTGATTACGACCCTTCGCTTGCGATGAGAGAGGGGAGTGCCGTTCGGCACATGTCTGTTGTGGAAAAGTAACTTTCTTATCTGGCTTGTCAGTGAAGTGATAGCTTCTAGGCACAGCTTTGTTGCCGAATGTTGCGTGATCTCCCATTTTATCACTACCTCCGGGCTACAATATCGATCTATTTCACGTTGTCGATGTCTTCTTTAAACCACGAGGGACGGATACGCCATACTTTCTTGGTAGTGGAGACCAAGGGAGATTGCCTGGATGGAAGTCATGAATGAAGCGGGATTAGATGAGGAGTGTGCCACCCTCATGTCCCCCGAAGCTGGTCGATGATCGACGAAACAATTCGGGACGCATCCTTGATTTCTCGGGCGCGCTCGGAGTCATCCAGGCCACGCATCCACCAGGGCACTAAATGATCGCGGAGCCGGTGCAGCAATTGCGCCTCGGGCCAGCTCCGGGTAAATACACTACCGCCATCGTGAGGCGTATCCACGCCACGAGCCCTTAAGGCGGGAAGCACACAGCGGGCATAAGCATCCCCGACACCATCTTCGGGGTGCGGGACTAGGTCGAAGGTCTCAGGACTAGCGGTGAGGAATTCCTCAACGGGGGAAAAGAATCCCGCATATTCCCAGTCGACGATGCCGGACAAACGTAGCGGAGCTTTGGGTTGCCCGGACGAGACGTTGTCTCGCCCATACGGTGGGCGATCTGGACGGGTGACAAGGATGTTTTGGGCGGAGAGATCACAGCTGGTGAGGAGGCTGGTGCTATTGACGTTCTCGTTGCTGAAGATTGGGAGACTAGGAAGTGTGTCGTTCACAAAAGCTGATAGGACAGGGAGTACGTACCGAAACCCGACTCGACGGTCGTCTACCCCTTTAGCACGCCCTGGGCTAACGGTGTTGGGCCTAATTTTACGGGCATGAACCCTATAAGGCTGGACGGCTACTAGGTGTAGACGGTAAGACGCAATGAATTGTCGACTCACCGCTTCCGATTGAGCCTTTTCCAAATTTCGGAATATCGATGAGATTCTGAATATAAAGATTAACGAAAGGGCAAGATGCACACGAAATCAAATGGTTCACGAAGCCAGGAGGCCCAGGTCATGACATCCTCACCGAGAAAAATCGCCATTGACTGCGAAATGATGCAGTCCAACATCGGTCAGGTCCTCGGCCGCGTCTCTGTTGTCGATTACGAAGGTGCAACCATCTTCGACACTTTTGTGTGCTACCCCGAGCCCATCACTATTACAAACACCGACAAACAGTTTTCCGGAATTGACTTGAACGACATCGATCCGCAGAACGGCGCTCAACCTTTTTCTGAAGTTCAGGCCCATCTGGTCGAGCTTCTCCGCGATCGCATTGTGATCGGCCACGATATTCAAAAAGATCTGAAAGTCATCTCAATGGATTTGCCTTCCCACATCCTACGGCTTCAAGGTTTTGCTCTGCGGCTCACTCCGGTCACTTTCGACATAACAGTCCGCGACACTCAAAAGTACAGTAGGTATCGCCAATACGCCAATCGCAGGTCCCACCAGGGCCCAAGTCTCAAGAATCTGGCGCTGGAGGTGCTGGGTCGTCCGATTAAGCAGGGTCGAGTGTCGAGCGTAGAAGATGCTATTGCGACCATGGAAGTCTATCGGAAAGCCGAGGCGGATATCGAACAGGAGCAAGGGAAGTAGGGCCGTAAGACTTGAGTTTCGTGGTTGGGTAGTTGTTGCAGTGGCTGATGGTTAAGGCGGCAGTCGTCTTGGAAAATCTGATGTTGTGTTTGAAGGTGGCAACTAACAATCTGTAGTTGCGAGGCATGAAGAGTGACAAATTTCTTGATTTGTCTTCTAGAGCCGCACGAACCAGGTGAAAACATCGTGAATATCTAGTATGACCTGGCCCTGCTTGCTACGTGTTGTTTTCGCTGTCACCAAACGTAACGACTTCGTCTGAAAACTCTATACCCCCGTCGCCTACTCGTTGCTCGACGTAATACCATTCTGTCCTGGAGCAGGCTTGGGCTCCTTCGGTTCTTTCATCTCCCAATCCGTCTCGACTCTCCACTCCCTCGCCAGCTCGCGACATCCCACCCGTGTGTGTGTGTCCGTACATTCGCGGGGTACACAGCCGTCTCGTACAGATGCAGCCAGAAGTCGGACTTGAGGACCAGGCACTCTGTCGCTGTTCGTCAGGTAGTCGAAGGGAGTGGATAAGTCGGCAGGGACGTCGACGATGTTGGCGGTGTCGAGTGGCTCCGTCGTGAGCGCCACTTGGTATTTTGGTCAAACTTGTTGAGTACGGTCCTCGATGGAGCCGGCATTGTGAGTGCGTCGCCAAACTCGTTTAATCTCCGTACGCAGAGCTGCGTGAACACCATCTGCTAGATAGAAAATCGCTCGCGTATAGCACAATTGAAGATGAAGCTGTCAACAGCCCTCAAGATAACTGCCTTTCCGTGGTAGAACTCGAGTGTCATCTCAGAAGATCCAGACGGGCAGGGGGACACTAACCCTGCTCCCAGGGGAGTTTCTATACTACCGGCGGTCCCTGAGTAGATTACCAGTAGTAGAATATATGAGTTATCCTCTAAGCCACACCTATTTTTGGTAGTAGTTAGAGGATAGCCTAGTATCGTCGCTATCGCGGTCGCTATTAATATCGCCGCTACTCGCTGTTACTCTAATATATAGTGGAGTTATAGGTAGAGACCTGACTACTCTCTAGAACGCGCACTATAATTATTATATTCTAGCTCTGGGCACGTCGCCTCGATGAGCTGGAGGACATGGACCTTATTACGCGACTTCTCACGACCTGAGGCGCGGCCACAGACCTTGAGAATACTCGTGTCGGACGTGAGGCCTGATCGCTGGCGAGTGTATTGCAATCTGTAGACTCGGTTGTTGTAGTAGGTTCCGTCGGGCAGCGTCGTGAGCCGAACGAAAGAGGCGTCGGGTATGGCGCATGCTAGAATTTGCACCGCTTCTGAGTCGGGCATATGGACCACGTAGTATGGATAGTGAGTAGGTGTTGAGGAGCGAAGCGGAGGTTCAATGGGCGACTGCATAGCCTCGATCATCTAATTCATAATCTTGAAGATATCATCGAGCATCCTATGAGGCTATCCTTACGGCAGAAGAGGCGGTCAGCCCTTTGTCCTTTTGTGACCATTCTGAATGGATGCGACTAGTTCTAAGGTAGTTCTAAGGCCATCGCCCAGGGCTGAAGGAATACCTTGGCAGATCCTTCGTCGACGCCACCAGACTGCAAGTGCTACTAGCAGGTTCAGGGGCGGTAGAATAGCGACCAAGTGACTTCTGCACAAGATATCTGGCTCAGCACCGGCTTGTTGTACGCATCCTGGTGGCCGCTTCGTCGCACTCGGACTCGTAAAATTATTTCTTGATCTCAAGTCTGCAATGATCTTGCAGTTACCGATCTTGAAATGAGGTGAGGTGTCCGGTTACAGGGCTCGTGCTAGTGGCAGATTCTGCAGGATATCGTGCATGAAAAACGCACGAGGGGTTCTTCTGGGGAAGCTGTCACAATGTTGTTCATCCTCATTGGCTGTCCAGATGCCGCTACTGCGATGTTTAGCAGAGAACTACTTTAGATAAAGAGCATGGGGTCTGCCTTACAGATTGACCAATTCAGTCCTCCGTTCTGTGGTCCTGCATTGTCTTCTGTGATCTGGAGCAAAATGGGTAGGTCAAGTGTGCACGATGAGAGGACAAAAGAGCGCATCAACATAGAGGAGCATGATCTTAGCGAAGGAACTCACATTGAGACGAAATACATGGGGACCGATGCCGATCGGCATGACATGGTAGTTTTGGGTAGGAAACAAGTCCTGAGAGTATGTCTAAACCTAGCATGAAGGAGCCATTCGGGACCTCGTCAATCTTCAGCTGAATACTTCTTCCTCAGCGCAACTTTCAGGTCCTGTCTATGGTGGGCTTCGCGGCCGTCCTCATCTGCACATGGGAACTACTTTTCGCGTATGTCGACAGCCATATTACCAGACCAGATCCCACGAAATAATACTAATATTGGCTTGAGACAGCAACCTCATTTTCAGTCTGACGGATGGTGGCCCAGCTGGCATCTTCTGGGGTTACACAATAACTGTCATCGCGAGCATCTTCATCTATCTCAGCATAGGCGAGATGGCTTCGATGAGTCCTACAGCAGGGGGCCAGTATCACTGGGTTTCGGAGTTCTCCCCTCCCTGGTGCCAGAAGTTCCTTAGCTACATCACAGGTATCACTTCATCTGCTTGCCAAATTGTGTATTTCCTTGCAATCGTTGCTGAGCTGCCATGTAGGTTGGATGCTTGCCACAGGTTGGCAAGGATCTGTTGTAGGGCTTTCTTTTGCTGCAGGAACCATTGTACGTCCAAAGTTTGTCTCCATCCTGCACACATCGCAATTTGAGCCTCCAGCATCATCATAGCATTGCTACTTCATTGATTCCTTTATCAATTCAGTACAGCAAATCTGGTACTGACCTTGAGCTCACTATCAGATTCAAGGCCTCATCACCCTCAATGATAGTACCTATAAACCTCATGCATGGCATGGCACGTTGTTGGTGATCGCAGTCGTAGCACTCGCAATCGTTTTTAACGTATCCATGTCCAAACAATTACCAATGCTGGAGATCGGCATACTGATCATTCACGTCGTTGGTCTCTTTGCCATCATAGTTCCTCTGTTAGTCATGGCACCTTCGCGCAACACCGGCCAAGTAGCCCTCCTTGACTTTTACAACGGTGGAGGTTGGCGAACTGTTGGTCTTGCAACCATGATTGGCTTGCTGACGCCTTTGGGGTCTATGCTTGGCTTTGACTGCGCTGTTCACATGGGTAATTTCCTACATTCTGCTTAAGGTGTGGTGGGTACGAAGACTGACGTATTGCAGCGGAGGAGATCAGAGACGCGAGTGATGCCCTTCCCAAAGCGATCTTCTGGGGCGTGATTCTCAATATATTACTGGGTTATCTAGCTGTCTTGTAGGTGTTCCGAAAAAGCCTCCTTTCATGATGGTTGTATTTGGTCTCTTAGCATTCTCAGATTATCTCATGCCTATGAACAATTGGGCAACTTACAGGAATGTTGAAAGTTTGTACGGGAAAGACTGACTGGTATGTTTGCCATAGTACGCTCTGCTTTACGATAACGGACCCGTCGGCGATACTCACTACACCCACGAAATATCCTTTTATCCAGCTATTCTACAATGTCACGAACAGTCTAGCTGGCACTAACGTCATGGTCGCTATCATAATCATCGCGCTGGTATGTGCTGTGATCTCGGAGATCGCTACGGCATCCCGACAAATCTGGTCCTTTGCGCGAGATGGTGGATTGCCATTCTCACCCTACCTATCAAAGGTGAGGATTACTTCGAAGAGCCCGCCGTACATTCCTATGGCAAGATCATAATCACGTTGCTGAAACTTTGCAGGTCTCCCCAGATTTTCCAATACCGCTCAACGCAGTTTTAGTCTCCTTTCTCTGCGGTATCATTATCAGCTTGATCAACCTTGGCTCTGCCGTCGCCCTCAACGCTATCGTTTCTCTGACCATCTCGGCGCTCCTAGCTTCCTACGTGCTTTCTATAGGTTGCATCCTCTCCAAACGTCTGCGTGGCGAAGCACTGCCGGCAGCGCGCTGGTCCCTGGGTCGTGCAGGAACAGCGATCAACATCATTGCTTTGGTGTTCTTGATTCCGTTTTTCATCTTCTGCTTCTTTCCGACGGCGACGCCTGTACAGCCTGATACGATGAATTGGAATATTCTGATGTTTGGGGCCATCTCTCTGTGGGCTACAGGCTATTATGTGGTGAAGGGGAGGAAGGTGTATGTTCCGCCGGTGACAATCGTGAAGCGGGATGCTTAGGGACCTTTCCGTCACCCAAGGCTTCCAAATGATGTAGAAAATTTCCATGTCCTTCGCTGATGAGTCCTGAAGTTCTGGCATGTAGTTGAAGCATAGCATCACTAGAAGATTGTGACAACTTGGCGGTTCAAGTGTCTAATTCCGCTATCATGTACATAGTCGAAACATCTCGCCGTGCTTCATGCTTGCGTGGCATTTTTCTCATCCTCTGCTCCTTCGGCGCGCCAGAACCGTCACCAAAGCCTCCATCATGAACCCATACGCTGAATTTGTTCGATTTTCAGGCAGGGAATTGAGGCTTGAGTCATGGCTAGGGAGTGAAAAGACTTCAGGAAATACTTCACGGCTCAGAAACATTGCAAAATACAAAATGTTGTGATAAAGTTTGCGGACAATTGGACCTGATTGGCAACATTGATCTATACATCTGATTCTTCCAAAAATGGCAAAAGAGCGATAAATGACCCTCAACGGGCGACGCTCGCAAATTGAATGGCCAGAATAGTTTGGAAGGGTGAGAGCCATGCGGTCCGAATCATGAGGTAGGCAGTGCCTAGTGGAGGCCGCTGAATGACTTTGTGAGATGCTGTTGTATTTTAAGTGTAAATAAGTGGAATTGGGTTAGCCAGAGTAGACAATCATATATCTAATTCGAAGGGTTGAAAGTGATATATACGTAATGTCTCCTCCGTCATCTAGTCATGCATTCACTGGATGAAGCAAGGGCCTTTAGGGTTGAGAACCCGGCGGAATGACGAAATTCCAGGGTTCAATTGGAGTATTGGCCCCCAAAGGCCATGCAGATCCCGCTGATAGGCTGATACATGCCGCCTGAGCACCTGGCTATGTAACGCCAACTTTCAAGTATCACGCTTCTCTGCGACCCGCAGTGGCCACCCATTCACCCACTCCAGCTAATAGCAATCATTTCTACATTCGTCTGCTGTACCAACCCGCTTGTCTGCTCCGATTGGGAGCCTGAATTATCTAAATCTGCAGTACGGCAATGTGGAAGGACTTCCTTACTGATGAGATTTCCAAATATGTCGTCTGTCTCCCGAGAGTCAGCAGATGAGCCAGACGTTTCCTCACCTGCCTTGAATGGCCTCGATGGCCTCCTTGCTGATATGAACGATGCAAACCCTCTCAACCCGGTTGCCCACGCTCAGCTCAACACCTGGACCTTTCCAGCGGCAACGTCTCCTCGACATACGCCTTCCCCAGGTCCAGCTGACGGATCCATCTTCTCTCCTCGTCCACCCCCTCAATACCACCCGAACTCGGCGCCGGAACTTGACCTTACTGCTCCTACCCAGGTTGCAGGTCCAGTGCCTATCATAAATCAACCATCCCTCTTCAATACCCCTAATCGATCGATATTCACAACAGGCTCTCCCACCTCCTCCATCTCAGCCAACACCGCTCAAGCCTCCATGAGCTCTCCTTCTGCAATGCAGGCCCCCCATCCACTATCAGCTCTTACCTTTCCCTCCGGTTCCAACAAAAAGGCGGTACATTACCAGAATGATAGTCCGTCTACACCTAGAAAGAACAGAATACCAAGAGCAGAGAAAGACATTGATGACCCCTCTAATCCTTCGGAAACTACTGCAGGGGCCGATAGGAGGGGTACAAGCACTCCAACGGCATTGACACGGCTCTTCGCCGCCCCAGAAGCTACACCAATTATCTCGAGACATTCCTCATACATAAGAACAGCAAGTGGGACGGCTTATACAAGAGCGTCTTCTACTGAGACTGCACCTCTACCAAATCATCTCTATAACCGAGGTCTACTGGGTGGCAGGCATTCTGATATTACAGTACACGCATTCGGCACCCGATATGCTCTTCATCGGCTGTTGCTCGATCGAGCACCATTTTTCTCCTCTGCTTTGTCGGAACCATGGTTTGAGAGTTCCTCCAAGGAAATTGTCCTTCATCCAGACGACATCGACTCAAACATAACGCAGGCAGCATTCGAGCTTGCACTAAAGCGGCTTTATGGCTGTAATGTTGCCGTAGAAGAAGACAAAGAGGCCATTGGGCTTTTCGCTACCGGATGCTGGCTGGAGATGGCTGATCTAATTGAAGCAAGCGTAGTGTCAATATTGCGTCAGATGTCGCCGCCCAAAATAGGGCCTTTGATCAAGTTGGTCACCAGCAACTACTACGGCAAGAACGGAGATCGGATCTTAGCCACTGCTAAGGCTATGCTCTGCCGCGAGGGATGGGAAATGCCATTGAAATACTGGGACGGGGTGTCCGGCGAGATTGCTAGAGAGATCATAGGTGGTGACGGCTTCTTCGTGCCAGGAGAATGGGAGAGATGGTTGCTGGCGAAGAGGGTACTTGATCGAAAGTTGAAGCTGCGGGCCATCGAGGCTGGTCTCTTCGACCCTAACGTCAAACACCAACGAGCACCGCCGGATACCATGAGCTTCCTAGCCATTCGATTTGATACCGTATATCGAAATAATTCGGCTTTTGTTGGCACGAGTAGGCACATTCCCCAGGCCTATGATTCTTGGCTTGCTCTGTATACCAACCCGGACATCGCCGCTCTGCTTGTCCTCCTCGATGAAGGTATTCACTACGTCCATTTAAGCTTTGAGCAGCTGCAGAAGATTCGCACCCAACGTGATGTGCTTGATTTGCCGCTCATGCCTGAAAAGGTAATCAACGATGCTTTGTGGATGCAGATGGAGCTGCGTCAAAGGGTCGTCAATGCCCCAGAACTGAATCTTGAACTCGGCTTGAGTCAAGAATCGGAAGACTTCCAGGAAGCAGAAGATCAAGAGGATTCCCATGCCGTAGGCGGTTCTATCCTGAAAGGAAAAGAACGTGATACTGGATCCTACCAAGATCCAGAGCAGGGGGACGAAATGGAGTCTGGAAGCTGGGACGGCAATGGTAGACCTCGTAAATTCTGGATCCCAAACGTGGACTCTACTTCTGTCACTGGGGCCAATCCGGACACCTCTCTTTACGCAACTCCTAGCACCAATCGTCCCTATATCTCACGGCTGTCGGCTTCCATCGACCCTGTCGACGTACAGTGGGCATCAGACTTTACAGCATCGGCGACTGAGCGGCCATCAACGGCGGACCGCAACGAACCAATCCCACCCATTTCCTACACCAACTACCCACCTTTCCGCTTCGCAGCTGAGTTCCCAAATCCAAGGAACCTCAAAGAAAAGAAGCGGGTCTATTCTCGTACCGTCTGGTACGCCGGCAGTCTCTGGAATGTCTACATACAGAAAGTTGAAACTACGAAAAACACTCAATTGGGTGTATATCTGCACCGCGCCAAGGAGAAGGAAGGAGGCGATGACAGCCATCATCATCACAATAACAGTGTCGACGAACGCATAGGCCATGTCGAAATGCTCATGCGTCGTAACAACCGCAACCGCCGTCAATCTCGTGGGGATCTGCTAGATGAGGATACGAGCAACAGCGGGACGGACCCAGATTCTACCCTGGTGTCATCTGAACAGCCTTCGAGAGCAACTACAATCAGCAATCTTCTTCGGGGCGGCAGCAGCCGCGAGGACTCCTCTCTGATGAAATCCTCTCATCAAACACCGTCACCTTTTCCGCTTTCTTCCTTACCTTTTAGCACCTCGATGGCTGATACTGATGACGAGGAGAACGATCCCGCATGCAACAATCGCGAATCCACGACTACTAACAACAGTGTCCCAACTCTTCCCACTTATGTCGATGGCCGACCAACTATCAAGACCTATTTCAAGATCTACAGCCCCAGTAAAGGAGGCCGGATGCTGAGTGTCTATGAGAGCGCTCCTGATCTCTTCAACTTCAGTCAGAGTTGGGGCTGGAAGAGTAGTACAATGGTGCTTGATGACGGCCTATGCGGGTATGAAGGTGGTAGTGATGGCGCTGCAGCTGGGCGAGGGGGAAGGGAAAGCAGATTGCGGTTTATGGTTGCTATCGGTATTATCTAAAGGGTCCTAACATGTACACGAAGTACGTTTGCTGATCAGAGGTAGGGAATGTCTAAATGATAAGATGAAGTGATGTGGTGATGTGTTCTGGCCCTGATTGCGCTTGGGATTTGCAACAACTTGGTCTTCGATTCGGATTGTCATAAACCTTGTTGACAAGTGTACATTTATGTTCGTAGCATGAAAGCAGTGCTATGTGCGATGATTGTGTGGACATCTCCTAGCACTACATTCCAGCAGCAATGAATTGAAATTCTTTCGCCACATGGAAGTCTGACAAGGCTCCTCTGACGGCTTTCAGACCCAGACCTCAGAGCTTACGTCAACAGACATGACACAATGCTATGATCATCCAACTGAATTCCGTCCCTCGACATGGATGACTTGATAGCGACGCAACCCTGCATGATGAAGTATGCGCCACGATAATATACGCGTCGCAGCCCCCTCCCAAGCCAGTATATATCCTGGTGGAAAGCTCTACTTCACAGTGTTGAGAATGAAAGATCGGTTTGACCGGTTTGACAAGAACGATGCCGATTACTTTCGGGTCGGTTGGCGACATCATTTCGATATCCTTTCTCATTAAAGACCTCATCAAATCACTTGACGACATCCGAGGCTCCTCAGCCGAGTATCATGCCGTAATACGCGAACTGCGAAGCCTGGATCATGCGGTACATGAAGTGGAGGAGCTATTCAGGACCTGCACAACATCTTCCCAGCTGTACACACTGGTACAGACGATAGAGCAATGTGCAGTTGAGTGCCGCACATGCCTACTTGCGCTGTATGAACAAATAGCAAGGTATCGGCAGACGCTACAAGATGGGGGTTCGGGCAACTTCATTCGAGATGCGGCTTCAAAGGTTCGGTGGCAAATGTCGGAAAAGGAGAAGCTAGCCAAATGCCGGACTGAGATCGCAGCACAATGTTTGTCTTTAAATATACTCTTAGGTACGGTGGGCGTGTAAGTGGACTTCGGCTAGACCCGCGTTTACACAGGAGCTGATTACATGACTAGGAGATCGACACAGTCGTCCACCGTGGATATCCTTGATCGTCTCAGCCAGGCGGATTCCGCCCATTCAAGCGCATCAGCCTCCCACCTTTGTCTTCTCGCAGAAATTCAAGGGCAAGTAAAAGAGATTAATGCCTTGGTCAAGGCCGGAAGTTCTGAGCGTAGGGAATTGGCTTCGGCATTGTATGCAGAGATCGGGTGTGCCCTCCATCAAGCTGACGCTCTCTGACAGTGTATATATCCGTACCTTTGGCGCTGGTGTCCTTTCCTTCGTGCAGAAACTTCTGTGGGTTGCAACACTTTATAGTGGCTCATTGTTGATGGCGGAAGCTGATACAGAATGTTCCCCTAGGACGTTGAACTTTCTGACCTACAACGCTGTGGTTTCCCTACAAAACCGCATTCCAGCACAGCTAGATCGCTGTTGGACGCAGAAGCCGGTGATCCTCGAAGATGCTCTTGGCCGAGTGACACCATTCCATCTGGAGTTTATAGATTCTTGGGAGGTAACGTCTATCGACGGTTTGACCTTGATCTTCGACACGACTAATATCACTGACGTCTTAGGCTTTTCAATCCGTTCTCGAAGTCCGCTTTCGGCAGCTTCCAGGACACCGTATGGTCGAGCATGGAGAATACGCTTTACGATCAACAACACTTAACCGAGACATCGAGCCATGGGTAGCATTCGACCGATCCTTCATCCCTGGCCAGTGCATTAAGATGAGTATGGTCTTCTATGCGGCGTCAGACATTCGTGTCTGTCCAACCTGTGGTCTTGTCGCCGCTAAGGCCATTGAAAAGCTTGAGTTACGGATGTCGTAGGGAGCTTCCTGGTCCTGTCACATCTCAAAAGCTAAATGATTTAGTCTCAGATCTAGAGTGTGGAATATGCGCGCAACAGAGGTCGAGGCTCCTGAGGAGGACTTGGACTGCAACCATTACGAGCTAGCAGGCCACCACGACCCCCGTATTTTCCAGCGGATGAGAGTCAGATTTTCGCCCTACCGAAGCGATTGGGAAGACGGTCACCCGTCGTCTTGTGGGTCATTCCCGATGCCATACTCACAATTACCACCCAGCAGGAAGAATTGCTCTATCACAACAGACCACGGTACTACGCTAGTTCCTAATTTTTATATAGCATCATGGAACGAAATTCTCAGAGGAATATCAAGGAGAGGAATTCGCGTCACAAGAGGCTTGTCCGTCTCTAAAGTCCAGACCTATTCATTTACAGAAATTGGTATTAAGTGATAGCTAATATCATTCGTTTATACATCTGTTAGCATAACAACATACCATCATCCCTGCACCTACCAGCTCCAAGCTCTGCCAACGCCAAGTTTGTGAGAAGCCTACCCAAGACTCCGTGACCGCCAGGCTCGCACCTAGCATAATCCTAGAGGACACAATTGCACCCAAGCCACAACCCGTCCCGACCAAAGGAGCCAATAAGCACTCACGTCCAGGGCACACCTGATGGTCTGACGAAGAACCCACACAGAGTCAGAGCTTCTATCCCTTAAAAGCATAGAAAGTGACTAAGGCTAACCCTTCCCACCTACATGTGTGTACGTAGAAAGTTCCTGGTCACTATGAAAGAGACTCCGAAGGCGATGATACATGCATATTGTGTACAACCACAGGGGCGAAGAAACGCTTCGAGAAACAGCCCTCCAAAAACCAAGCCTGACGAATCGACTACATCTCGTGTCCACCCGCGGCTTATTTACTAAATGAACAAGATATCGCATGAATATTGAGACAACGTACACCACCGTCCACCGCTAGTCACCATGCCGCTTGTCCAAAACCACCACTCTGCTGTGACACGATACTCATACTCACCACCCAACATACCCCAAAAAGCCCTATACCACGTATCCATCCTCTTCCCTCTCACCCCCCTTCTCCCCCCCCCCCCTCTTCCCCTTTCCCCCCTCTTCAAACCAAACACCTCCACAGCGGCGAAAACCACCCTTTATTGTTCTATTTATACCAACATACTTACTACCAAGATGAAGCTATATACCTCCCTTGGTTTCTACTACTACTATGCGTATTGGTGGCCTAGGGGTTGGGGATCTGGAGTTGGATGTGGTGATTTGGGTATTTGTAGATGGTAAGGTGTGGATTGATGTTGGGGATTGGGTGTTCGGGTTTTGGTGGGGTAGTGGTGGAGGGAGAGGAGGGAGAGGAGGGAGAGGAGGGAGCGGGAAGGGGATTGATAGTTTGAGATATTTACGATGGTTATGGAATAAATAGACTAGACTATCATCTACTTTTAAGGTGGATAGGACGGACAGGCGGTAGTAAGGGGGGGTGGTGGAATGAATGGGTGGTTTGATAGTATGAGGAGAAAATGTAAATAGGAGGTCCTTTTTCGCTGGGTATTAGGAAAGGGTATAGGATGGTTGTTTTGATATACAATCCTTCTAGACGTCCTTCAACTCTAGATGCCTTGTACAGGCTTGACACCCGATACGGGAAGACAACAGTCTAATGTATAATACAAAACCATGCAATGCACGCTTCGCCTCCCTCCCTACGAATAGAATAGATACACACATCACGTCACTTCCCATCGCCCAACAGCGGCGTATCCTCGCCATCAGCAGCAGCCGCACCCTTCCCACCCGTCCTCTTCTTCCTCCTCCGCTTCCGCCGCCCACTCCCATCACCACCCGGCTTATCGTTCTCCTTGGCATTAGCATCAGCCGGCCCATCCGTATCGCCCTGCACCTTAGCGCCACCATCCTCCTGATCATGATCGTCGGAACTACTGGTCATCTCAAGCACCGTCTTCTTGATGCCTCCCGCATCGACAATCTGCTCCGTGATGCTCCCAGAGCGGGTCACGCCTCTCTTCGGAAGGTTGAATTTGATGTCGGATTCCAAGGAGCCGAGCGTGCTTTCGGATCCGGCGCGTGATCTGTGCTGGGATTTGGGGATGGATGGATCGGGACGCGCGCTGTCTTCGCCGGCTGATCGAGGGACGACGACGCTTTCCTTGCGGGATTTCCGGGGGCTGGGTGGGGAGCCGGAGTGAGTGCTACCGTACCCGGCGTGCACTGCGAGGACCCCGTCGCTGGCGTCTTTGCCTGCAGAGCTGAGGAGACCAGCGCCAACGCCATCTTGAGCCGCTGCTCCCCCTCGGTCTGCGTCCGATAGACGGGAAGTGTTGTCCGAAGTCTTGCTTGACGGTATCCCGCCCGGCTTGATTTTCACAGTGTTGTACCGCGTTGTCTTGGGTCGGCTGGCAAGATTTGATGGACCCAAGTGCTTCCAATGGTCCCGTAGATCGGGCTTCGCCCGCTTTTGCATGCCTTCGCCCCCGGAGCTGTGTGTTGCACTGGAGGTACGCCTGAGGTTCTGTAAGTGTGGTGAAGCACTGAGTGACGGATGATTGTTATTAGCTTGGCTGGTTGAAGTGGTAGTACGCTGCATGGCGCTGTGCGGATCTTTGCTGCCTTCCTCTAGATCTATGAGGTTCTCCTCGCCATTGGCCAAGGTATCATCAGGTTCGGTGACCACTTCGCCCTTCGGTACGCGGGATTTTGGAGCTTGATGGGTTCGACGAAGGCCTTTTTGGACGTCAATGTACACGTCTGACTCGTCAATGATCTCTCTACAGTTGCCGTTAGCTAGTCAATCCTCGTGTGTAGTGATATATCCTGTTAAGTGGTCTCTTACTCGCCAATAAGCTCCTCAATAACGTCTTCCAAAGTGACAACACCAAGAGCTCCGTGGTCATCCCCAGGAAATTCCGATACCAGAACCATGTGCGATTTGCCTTCCTGAAAGAAATTGACAATGTCCAGACACGAGGTCTCGGCCCTCGTCTCTGGCAGCGTTGCAAGAGCAAAATCGCGAACCTTCTTGCCATCTTCGGGATCGTATGCAATGAGGATTTTGACGAGGAGCATCCCAACGAAATTCTTCTCATTATCCGGAGCGTATATTGGTATTCGAGAGTATCCGGCGCTAAGTATGTGCTCAATCATTTTCTCATCCAGGACTGTGTCCGCCGATAGGGTATATGTATCGTCCATGGGAGTCATGATACTGCCGACTGATTTCGCCTTCAGATCGAGCACTGCGCTGATTATGGTGACCTCGTCCGAATTCAATTGTTCACCGTCCTCTCCCAAGCTTTTATGCAGTGTCACAAGGGTCTTCAGTCCAGCCTTCTTGTACGTAGTGCCATGGTCCTCCCCAAGAAGCCGGTCCAAAAGCTTGGCTGTGGGCCACGCCACGGGTGACATGATGTACATGAGGGTGAGCACCAGTGGTGACATCCAAGCTCCTATGGGTAAGCCGTGCCGGACGCATATCGATTGGGGGATAATTTCGCCGAAGATAACTATGTTCGGGGTCAGTCCAATATACGAGAATTGTGAGAGGAATGTATCCTCGATGTAGGAATCGTACCAATCAGCACCGTACTCCCCAATACAGCCGGCCATCCCCCACCCAAACTCCTATCCAGCACAATGGGCAGTGTCTCATTAGTGATGACATTCCCCAACAACAGCGTAACAAGAACCCAATGCTTCCCCCTCTTCAACAACCTCAGCACGCTAGCAGCATGACTCTTCTCCCTCCCCTCTCCAGATTTCTCAATGACTTGCAGATATATCTCATCCTACCCTCACTCACGTCTTAGCCAAAAATTCCCCCCTTCATCTTCTAAAAGAGGGATGGAAAATAACACAACGAACCTGACCCATCAAGGCAATCGTCAACCCAGCAAACGCCCCTCCAAGCAGCACCAAAGCAATGGCAACGGCAAGATAGATCCACAGCGTAGGCTTGTCGGGAGACATGGGAGGTTCCTCCTCAGACTCCGCTAGTATCTTGAACGGAAGCAAGCTCAACAGCGGCGCCGCGTGCGTGCCTGATATCTGTCCAATGCCCAGTACGAGTAATCTTGCCATCGAGAAGACGTAGGGTCGAGCTGCCGTGTAGCCAGCCCGAGCCCCAGCTTGGGGGCGTGGGGAGGTTGACATTTTGGGGGGTAGGAGAGGTGGATGGAAGGAGTGGTCCGGGAATTGTTGCTTAGTACATGATAGAAGATATGGCTGGTCTAGAGAGCACTAGTATCGCATGTTAATGTGGTGGGTATGCATTTGGAAGTGGGTGAGAGTCGTGTTTCGCGTTTCTTATTTCACCTTGGCAGCCGGAGTTGCTACTTCTGTGGCGCAAAGGCTTTAGAGGTGTTGTTCACAGTCCTATCCACGCTACCTTACCTAGATGCAAGCTACGATGATTCGCTCAATGGTATGACTATTCTTCAAGAACCAATGCAAAGGTCCAAGAGTCGCGGAAGATGAGATTTTATGTTCGAGCTTGTTATGATATTGAAAACTGATATTGCTTTCTCTGTATCAAGTATCTAAGATCGGGATTTCATCGTAATACTACCTGCAGGGAATCCTCAAGTATGATAAAAGATTCATTATGTATGAAACCCCCAGTGAACCCCGCTACCATTGACTCCTGCAACCGTTGCCTCGTAGGTTCTTAACCATCTGACTTCCCATCGCGATCATGCATATTTAATCGCACTGTGATTCACATCGTTGAACGGATTCTCGTGGTCATTGGGGGCCGTCGTATGGTTGGGATCTTTGAACGGATTCGCCTCTTCATCGTGACTTACGCGCGCCCTTGTGCTCCCTTCCGCCGATGGGGTGTACGCGGGCGGTTCATGAGCCTTGTGCTCCTCGGGGCTGCGATGGTATTGCAACTCCCTCGAGTTTCGGTTTTCGCTCGCAGCGCGTTTGCTTGCTTTGCGCAGTCTTTGCGTCGCGATGCAGGCGAAGACGAAAAGGGTGAAGTGGATGATTCTGGAAGGATGGTGTTAGCAATTTGTTCTCCGTTATGTATTTCAACGGGGAGTGAGAGACGTACAGTAGCAACGCTAAAAAGACATTTGCTGCGATTTCCATCCTCCCCAGAGTGTAGATAAGAGGATTACATTCCTCGCTCCCAAAGTTCCAGTCACCGCACAGCACGATGCCATTGAAGTCGAGTAGAACAGGCTCCCAGTACCAGTACCAGCCATCGCCTACAGAGAAGACGATCGCAGGGAGAGCGAGAGCCCAAATTACAAGGTCGACGCCAACGTGCCAGCCTGGGTGAATAGGGCGGCCCTGACGATGGAACAAACTCAGGAAGAGGACGGCGGAGTTGTAGAAAAGTGAGAGCAGGACCTATGGCAGTAATGTCAGCCAAGGAATTCAAACCTGAGGCTGTACTTTTCGAGCCTTGCGCAAGCCACACCAACAGCTGTTTCAAGAACCGCTCGTTTCATGGGCGCAGGGGGGGCCCGAAGGATGCAAATCTTCACGCTTACCGGTGCCAAGGGCATACCATCAACCCAATCATTCCCACCATAGTTCAGCTTCGACACATTTGTTGTGACAGCAAAGAGTGTCATGGCGATGAAGGCCAGCGGGATGGCGAGCGCTCGCATGCCGAACTTGATCGGCCATCGCCGATCATGCTCGCCCAGTGTTCGGCGAGTCTCTGATGAGAGAAGGCGAGCCATGTCTGATGGCAATGCCAAGGTGGTTGATGCTATTCAGGAGAGATCAAAAGGCGATGAGGAGTAGAGAGAAGAGTTGGGAAGAGCATGGCATGAAGGCAAATGTTAGCGCGGAATAGTTGTCGTAGGTCGTAAGCTCTTTGGGGGAGGTGGCTATCGATAGAACTAATCCGATGGTGACGCAAATCCGGTTTAGTGCTGCTGGATGTACTACCTTACTTGAACCAAGGCGGGGGTGATTAGATTGGTTGATTGATTCCATCGTGCATCATCTATATGTACATCATAGCATGTGACTACTGAACTGTCATACTCCGCATCGCCTACGGAGATGCTCGTCCCAATAGATAGTTTCTACAGCGGAAACAACCATTCCACTCCGCTGGCGCTTAGACTTTCTCAAAGTAATGGTCGGCATGGGCGCGATCCACATGTTCAGGATCTGGAGGACAAGCTTTTCTAGCTTTTTGACTAACGGGAAGGTACTAGGTACAGATGCTAAGGTAATAATGTACCTCGGCACAGAGGTATTGGGAATAGCATCAAACCCCATTCGTCATTCTTGACCCTCCCAACGTCAACAATCGTTTTGACATGTCCACCCCAACGGACCAACCACGATACAAACTCATCTTCACCGTTCCCACCTCTTCCCTCGAGGCATGCAAGTCTGCCGTCTTCGCCAAAGGTAAGCCAACCCCATAATCTCAATCATTCAACATGAAACCCGCCAAACTCCTCCAACAACCATCTTCCAGAAGCTCTAGAGTATTATCTCAACTCGAATATGCCCTGCCCATCCTCGTAGCTCACAATAGACTCATGCAATCAATCAATCTAGGAGCGGGCTCCTACCCGGGCGGCAAGTATTCCATGGTGTGCTATGAAACACCGGGCACGTCTCAATTCATGCCCAACGAGGGCGCCGTGCCCAACATCGGCAAGGTGGGCGAGCTGGAGCGGGTGGAGGAGACGCGAGTGGAGGTTTTGTGCGTGGGTCGGGATGTCATGGTAGGAGCGGTGGACTCGTTGAAGCATGCGCATCCGTATGAGGAACCGGCGTATGAGGTGTACAGGATGGAGGATGTTTAGGCGGCGGATGATTTGGATTGATGGAGCAGCACTCAGGTAGACTATCGGTGTTAGTCTTGAATTCTTTCTGCCCCAGTAGGTAGGCCTTATTCGAGACTCCTATTGGATGGCGAGTCTGCAGGTTTTGCCATGCGTGGAGATCGTGCGTTTGCAATCCATCAAGTCACGTTCTGTAATCTCGATACATTCATGTTATCTTTGGGACAACCTTAGCGACCAATGTCACCTTATCAAGGTCTTACACCCCTAAAGCTTCGCCAATCCAGTCCATTTGCACCGCGCTTACACCCCTTGCATAGCTCTTGTTAGTGAAGACGAATTCGTTATACATAATCGCTTCAATCTTTCGTCCGAAAAGACTACTCGATGGGTGGATCGCAACCGATTGATTGCCCACGATGGTCTTGTAGCTACCGTCGGAGATCAAGCGTGCAGTGTTGGTCGCGAACCCTTTCAGAAAGCATTTCAGAACAGAGATGGCGAGCTCGGGAGTCAAGGCTGTGGGCTGTGTTCCCTGCTTCTCAAGCAACGTCTTGCATTGTTGCCGTAATTGCTTGCGTACGTCCATCACGGCTTGCATAGCGCGGTGCGAGACGAAGTGCCGTTCAGCCCACGCTTTGCGGTCTGAATGCTCTGCAGCGTATGCCTGGACGGTAGTCAGAAGAGTCAGGTGATCGCCTTCTCTGCGATACAGTTCGCGACGGGCAAATTCGGCTTCCTCTTTCTTCTCCTCGGACGTCAGATGGTGGAAGATATTCTCCACGCTCAGGCAAGAAATGATGTCTATGACTTCCGAGACGCAATCCAGGTCCGGCTCCGCAGCTGCTATAAGCACTCTGCCTAGAGACACTGTGAGGGGGAATTTGGCCATCTGCCGTCCGGTCTCGCTAATATCTCCAGCGTCTGTCAATGCTCCTAGCTGATACAGCTGCAGAAGCGCCTTCTCCAGAGCCTCTCGAGGTGGATGATCCAGAAAAGGGAAGTTGACAACATCATCTACACCCCGCGCTTTCATTGTCAGTATTGCATGGCCGAGATCGCATCTCAGTATCTCGGGCGTGTTTGACTGTTGTAGAGTGAGATAGTCCGATTCGGTATACAGCCTATAGCATTGCCCAGGTGCTTCTCGCCCAGCACGTCCCTTTCGCTGGATCGCTGCAGATTTCGAGATTGGCTTCACCAGCAACGAATCCAGTCCGATGCTTGATCGAAATTGCTTGATCTTCGCTTTCCCGCAATCAATGACGAAGCGTACTCCCGAGACCGTAACGGAAGTTTCTGCAATATTCGTCGCTATGATGACTTTTCTCGTCTTGGGAGGAGCTGGCAGGAATACTCGTTGCTGAGCGGCTTGGGGCAAGGCTGCGAATAACGGCAGTACGAGAACTTTTGGTAAATCAGGACCCAAACCTTGTGCGTATTCTTTGACAAGGCTCTCGAGTAATTCAACCGTTTCTTGTCCAGTGAGGAAGACTAGTATGTCTCCTGGCATGGGCTCTTTGTGGTGGATCTGAAAAATGGTCCGTAGTGCGGTATCGACAATGTCTTGGACTGGTTCCGGCGTGTACTTGATTGTGACAGGATATTGGCGGCCTTCAATGTAGCAAGTTGCTACATGGGGAAGGGGTATGTTTGACTTCTTTGACTGTAAGATACTCCAATCGCTGGCTTTATGGCCATTTGTCTTGGGTACATCCCCTAATTTGCTCTCGACTCTGGGCTTCTTGCCCTCGCTTCCTATGGTTTGAGTTGATGGATCTGCTTCATCCTCGTCAGAAGACGATATACCCGACCATTCGGACTCGTCAGCACCATTTTCTTCCCCGCTTTGGACTTGGTCAGCATGGGGTTCAACCCCATTAGGTATCAGTTTCGGCGGGCTAAATGCCTCCTCGAAAAAGCTACCCAGACGCTCCATCTCAGCCGTGGCGCTCATAACGACAACTTTTAGGGGGATCCTACCCCTTCCCTCATTTTTCCCAGCGACCATTTGCCCCATGAATCCCATCACTAAGTCCACGTTAACCCCCCTTTCATGAACTTCATCCACCACCACAGCACTGTAAGCCTTCAACCACGGATCTCGTAATAACTCCTGCAGCAACATGCCCTCTGTAAGAAATTTGATCTTCGTATTCGTAGACGTAGAATTGTCAAACCGGACCGAGTATCCTACAGTACTTGCAGGGCTTGACGACCCAAGCGGAGAACCCATCTCTTCCGCTACACGTCTTGCTAGATTGATAGCCGCTACTCGTCGTGGCTCAGTAATCGCAATGCAGCCGCCAACGGTAGCATTAGTGGGGTCGTTTTCCTTCATCTGAGCCGTAGATTGGGCTGAATCTTCTGCAATAGTCACATTCTGGGCTCGGCTCCATGTTTCACTGGCTAATATTTGCGGAACCTGCGTACTCTTACCACTTCCCGTCTCTCCAACCAGCAACATAACGTCCTTTTCGCGTAACCCTTGGCGTATTTCAGCAGCATGAGCCCAGATTGGTAAAGTTTTCCGCACTTGCCAAAGCGCCTTGGCACGCTCTTTCATGGGACTAAGTCCAGCCTTTCGGTTCCTATCAGTTGCGTTTGGGACTGACTTCGGTCCGGACCGCGGTATGAATGAAGGTGAATCCGACTGTTTGCTCGAGGTTTGAACCCCATCTTGGGCGACTGGGTGAGAGTGGATGTGCTTGATGGGTTTAACAGAAGCGAACTGAGATCCTTGCAGTGGCCTATTCGAATCTTCACGCTTCCGCTTTCTGTCTTGAGGGACAGAAATCATAGGCGTAGCCTCATCGAAACGGTGGTGTACTCGCTCAGGCATCGTGATATTGCACAAAGCCAAAGGCCTAGCTATCATGAAACAATATTCTTCAGAGCTACTGCAACGCAGAAATAGATGACGGATTGATGGTGTTTTGAAAGAGTATCTTCTTCACCAATGAAAATTGCGCAGCCAAACACAGACAACTCATACTACAAGAAGTTCAAAGGTACGGAGTATGGACCTTAACATACTTAGGTGTCCGTAAGTAAATCTGGCCTCACCGGCCCAAAATTGCATCACAAGCTGGAAATGAGCAGATGTTGAAAATTCAAAGCCACCACTAGCATGAAACTTCGAATATCTCCTAGCGCCTCCCTCTAGGGCCATCCCCCGCCTAGAGCCACAGGCGGCCCGTCCCTAGATACTTCCCTCCCCCCCACCCCGCCACCAGATCTCAAACCCATCCTCCTCCCCAATCCTCCCTATAGAATTTTGGAAACCCACGAAATGCGCCCCACAAACCCCCGCCCCCCCCTCGCCGGCCCCCCCTCTCCCTTTCCCCCTTTCCCAATCCGCCTCTCCGGCCCCATCGTCAAAGGTTTCGGCCGCGGCAGCGCCGACCTCGGCATCCCGACCGCCAACATCCCCCTCGCCGGCCTGAGCGTCGGCGGCAACGAGGACATCGAGAGCGGTGTTTATTATGGCTGGGCGGGGGTGGACGTTGATGATTGTGGGAAGAGGGTAGAGGGAGGGGGAAAAGGGGGGGTTTGGGGTGTGGCGTTGAGTATTGGGTGGAATCCGTTTTATGGGAATAGTGTTAGGAGTGTGGTGGGTTTTTTTCATCTGGTTTTTTTTCAATGTTGGTTTGAGGTTTTATGGATTTGTTTGTGTGTTGCGTTGGGGAGGGTATGAAGGGGTTGGCTGAGATCTGGGTGTTTATTGTAGGAAGTGCACATTCTCCACAAGTTCCAGCAGGATTTCTACGGTGCGCGGATGAATTTGCTCATTTGTGGGTTTATACGACCGGAGTACGATTATGTGAGCAAGGAGAGTTTGATCGAGGATATCAATGTGGATATTGAGGTGTCGAAGCGGAGTTTGGAGAGACCCGCCTATCTCGAGTTGAAGCACGATAAGTACTTGGTTGAGTTTGGAGGCGAGGGGCATGAGAATGAAGTTGCCACTTGAAAGGAATAAGTATTACGGCCGAGGACTTAGGGAGCGTGCATGAGCGTAATTGGAGGCGTCGTTTCAAATATAGGATTCGTTTGGATAGGGTGACTGGTGGGGTAGGAGCATGAATGATAGAAGCACGCTGACATAGACCATAGAAAATTCTGCGTTTCAGTAACTATTCCATGTCCTGGCAATTTGGGCACTTGTCTCGGTTACCTCGGTAGAAGCCCCTGAAACGAGTTCCTTGCCAGGAAATTAGGTATGCCCACTCAACTCAAGCATTGAAGTGAAAGGTATATATGTGTTGGACTGACGGCAATATCAACAATTGACATCTGCCGTGGTGATGCCCTTTAGAGAGCCAGTCTCTGCCCAGAGTCATGCGTCGCATTTTCCATATCTTCATAAATTAGAAAACATCAGATGCAGGGTAGAACATTCATGACGAAAAGCATGGGTATGTCAAACACATCTCTTTTGACCGACCAGCAGAGCATGCAGTCAACCTTGTCATCCTCTTGTCCTCCTTTTTTAGATTGGTTGGCATCGCGTTGCCTCTTCAACCGAGATCCAACTTCGCTGTCAAGGTTTTTATCAAAGCCTTTGTCCTTTGCTGTCTTGTATCTAAGAAGCTTGCACGGAGTTGTGACACTACCTCTTGAATCTCCAAAGGCTAAATGAGCGTAGTCGTCGAAGAAGTCGCAAGCACTTTCGTCATCCAACAAATCGACAATGGAAACTGGTTTGGAACGTAGGTCGTCGAGGGTAGAGCCATCCGGCAAGCGAGGGGTGTTGGTACCGCGAGAAGTTGAGGCACCCGTACTGGGCGGACAAGAGGCATTGCCGCCTTTATTAATATTAAGATTGGGTTCCTTACCCAGGAGAACGGCCTTTTTCCATCCAGTCAGAATAGTGAATCCTTCACCAACGGCCACTACTTCTCCAGTGCGCCGACATAATATGGTGGGAGTGCCAGTGAGGCTCAGATTGTCTTCGTATTCCAGCAATGTGCGCTGCAGACACTTTTCCATAAAAACGCGATCGTCGTCGTCCAATTTCGTTAGGGATGAGATAAATGAAGGCCGAATGGAAGCCAGTGCTTTAGCGATGTGGGCGGTCCGTTTCTGGGAGAAACGCTTTCTGATCAAAGCCATGAGATCATGGAAAGCTTTCGTGTAGGAGTAGGGTTCCGTTACCATATTGTAGACCGTTGACGGGTTGCGGCTGCGGCGAGGAAAAGCGGTCTTCGCTACCAGTGAAGTGACGGGGATCGTTGAGGGAGTGGTAGTTGGCTTCGCTGATACCAAGGTTTCCGAGGGCGTGGATTGTTGGTGAGATTGGACTTCCTGGAGTCCCTGCGCCTGACGAGATGGGTTGATGTTAGTATTATGCGCGTTTTGTGCGGCAGGCTTTCCCTCGAAACCCGCCATCATACCTTGCGGACTAAGGACACTGAGCCCAGAGATGGGACTAGGATAGCTGCTCTGACCCTTGAGACCCCCTTGCTGGTAGCCGCCCGGGCGATCCTCTTTCTTTACAAAACTCTCGAACGGATCCTGATCTTGGCCGCCAAGGTTGTAAGCGATGGCGCCACGGTCTGGTCCAGGCTGAGGGTATGGCCACTGTTGGGCATTTGCAGGACTTGACCTGTAGTCGGCTGGCAGCATGCCATAGGTGATACCATCGCTACCATCGAAACCCCCAGCGCCGTCGCTCGGAGGAGTGCCTGACACGGCAGAGGACATCTGGTTGAGGAATTCGAACTCCAGAGCGCCGAACTTGTTCCCGAAGCCCATCTGCTCAATATTCAATTCAGGAAAGGCATCGGCTGCGTACGGATCAACGTGGTCTGATGGCATTTGCAAAGCTGGCTGTCGAGGGCCACTAAATTCTTCCATCGACGTTGACTGTTGACCATAGTTGTATGCTTGAGGCTGCGTGGTCGACACCATCTGATTTACATATGGTTGAGCAGCCATCTGCATTTGAGGGTTCGGTCCAAACATGGGGAAGCACGAGGAAGCTGCTTGTGGGCCGCGATACACACAAGTAGGCATGGCTCCAGGGAATCCGAGTCCAGAAAACCGGCTTGCATCGAAGTGATTCAAAGCGCGTTGACGTTCTGCTACTTCTTGTTCCTTTTCCTGGACTGGCATTAGATCCTTATCTTCGGTGCCTTCCAAGTACTTTGCCTTCTTCCGCTTCCCATCTCTGCAAGGCTTCTTGTCGCCGCATCTTTCGCATGGCCGCTGATCGCCTAAAAGGATAGGAACAGCCTTAGTTTTGATGGATGAAGGAAAAGCCCAAGGTTGGAGATGATGGACTTACTACATGTAAGATGTGCTCGTTGGCAATTCTCGCAGGCCCGACGTGCTTTCTTTCTTTTCACCCTATTGGGATCTTTGTTGGGAGGTTTCTTGACCTTGCCGTCAGCCGTCTTTCGGGGGCCTGCGCCTTTCTCGCCCATTTCGTCTGAGTCTTGACTATCTGAATCGTCTGATGACTCTGAAAGCGATCTTGAAGGAAGATCCTCATCTTGACCTTGGGAAGCCATTTCTTTATATAAATGCGCTAACCGAGCCTTACGGGTTCGCTGGGAGAGGGTTACCCATAGACTTCAGCGCCGTCCCAGCGCTCAGCAGGCTGCTAGTCTGGACTGCAGGGCTATTTGCCTCCGTTAAGGGTGACAAGTCCACCCGAGATTTCCTCCTATCAAGGATCGAGAAATGCAGGCTCCCGTGGAACCAGTCCTTGCACTGCAACACAGGCGTGGAGCCCAATCAACCAGTAGTGGCGATCTTTGGGATTGTTTTTTCTCTTTCAAATGAAAATAAATCGACTGAATGCGTCCACCAGCCTACGGCGGTACCGTCACGAGGACTGGGCCTAATTCGATGCGCTGTGATCCAGCTGAACATGCAGTACCAAACTTTGATATGTGAGGCTCATGGACGAGGCTCTGCGCAGCTGGGTAGAATAATCTCCGGGAAAATAACAACAATACAGGCAGTCACCGTTGACTAAGCCGCTCAACGGCTATGACTGACATACTGTTGTGGGTTGGTGGGTTGGTGGGTTGGTGGGTGTGCGGGCGTGTGGGCGTGTGTGTGTGTGTATACAGATTGGTGGGATATATGAGGGGCAACGGAGAGATACTACTGGCTCTCCCACCCAGTTGTGAGGGGTCTGGAGCAGCGGAGAATTAACCGTACTTGTGGGCACAATCGCGATTAGATAACCAATGGGATGACTAAAATGATGTGAGAACACGGCGAATAATTAAGATGCAGGCTGATATTGGTAGTGGAGACGTGGAGACCTTGTGTGATGAAACTTGACTGACCCAAGCGGTTGGGTGGAAACAAGGTGTGTGGTGTGGCACACACTCGGAACACTACCGCTGCTCATTATCCACTCGCCAAGGCGCACTAATGCAAAGATCTGCACCGACTGCGGACACTAACGTTGGTTTCTCACTAAGACTGCAGACTAAAGTAGTTTACAGTAGTTGATGCACGTATCGCTCAAGTAGAACAGTTGGGACCGTACTCGGCTCTCCGTACGAAGAGGTACCTCATGAATCAAGGCCACTAACGGTTGCCGCCCTATATCATTGGTCGATGCAAGAAGGGACGGTGTCCTTGCCATATCAACAGGCTCACTCACCCCTACCCCTGGGACATCACGGTATCGACCATGTCGTACTACTTTCCCAATTAGGCAAATGAATGCTGGGTGCGTGTATCAACCTCACGATGGCAACATACAGGAGAAGATCGGGGGGGACGGACCGCTGTATCACGAATGAATTTCAGGAACAGGTCGATCGCATGACCAACACCGTTGTGCCATCGTGACCCACCACCTCCCACCCAAGGCACACAGGTGCAGACGGTGTAACTGGGAAGCCAGCTCACAACATTCGTGGTTTCAGGTACATCCTGTATGCAAGGCTGCCAGACATACTGCATATCGTATGTCCTCTTATTACTGGGTGCTCTTCGATTGGTCGCATTGCTATCGTCCGGTCGCAAATCTCGATGTCCCCCGTATCCTCTTACCATATTGGAAAAACACGTAACTGTTCCAGCCATTAGCCATAGTTGCAGCCTTGTGCCCACTTTCATTTCCTGGTTAACTCACGGGAATGGTGCCATGATCACGGTGAGCAAGGCCAATAACGTTGTCGCCCACGAGAATCCAAGTTTATTGTACACTAGACTCCACGTGTCAGCCAGCTCTCATAGACGAGCCGTTGATCGACCTAGACGCCGAATGCTGATCAACTCACTTTGAACACCAAAGAGAGGAAATGCAGCAGCAAAGCTAGAGCGAGCGAAGCTGTTGGCTGCCAAGGCAGACGCCGCGTACAACGGGTAGGCGTCAACCAAAAAGGCTATATAGCGACTCAGCACATTCACCGATCTACGTATGTTCGCTTTTGACTCACTAAATATCCCAGAAAAGACGAGCAACATGCTGTACAGCACAGACCTGTCAGCAAGAAGCCGTGCCAATACCTTTGACGGTAGGGAGGCTCACCCAGTCGCAAAGACCGCGCTTCCAATGATTGGTACTAGCATTCACGTCAGAGATGCTTGTACATACACTACGTTACATTTGCTCACCCATCCAATGTATCGACGGGGACAATGTCCATGCAAACCTATACCCGGATCAGCAAGATGACCTGATTGGAGCCACGAACAGTATGCGCGGATGAAGTCATACCAGAAGAGACCAAGTGGTACCAGGAACGCTCCGGTAATGGCGGGTGGCAAACGATACTCAGGCTCGGAGCCTCCAGCCTCCCCTCCGTTCACCTCTCTATTCTGGACTAGTCTAACGTAGTTCTTGTGCCAAAAAGGTTCTGTGGAAATTGCGACTAGCTGGCCGATGAGAAGACCTAGGAAACTGAGGCCAACTTGGTGCAACTCAAAGTGATGATTGCCGGCGAACACCACCTGGAAAGCTCCGAAGAACAGGTACAAAACACCAAGCAACAATGCTGAAAACAAACAGAGGTTCAGACACATAGGCTCGAGGGCTAGTAGCAAGAAAGGGCGGTAGCATGACCGTATGATCGTCTGCAATATCGATCGTTCCATAGCCTCAATTGGTGCCTTCCATCTCCCGTCACCTGTCTCTTTTCGTAATTTGATCGCCTTGCGGCGTATCAAGACGGGGTGATAGGTTTCCGGAACGAAGGTCGCGATCAGGCCAAGCATCACGGCAGACCAAATTATCAATACGTAGAATGTCCATCGCCTACATGGTCAGCATTCATACTAATCGGGATTTCAGATCTCAATCACCAATTGGTGTACTGTACAGCACCTCCGGATCAGCATTGATACCCTCACAAGGTATTCTGTTTGTCACACGCATCTCAGGGAGTACGCTCGCAATAACTGTTTACGGAATATGAGCTGTAATTTGAATGATGCTGACACGCAATATCTTGTTTCGGACTTCCGGTCGATAGATCGGACCTCAAGGCGCAATTTGTACCCTCTAACACATGGCAGAGTGTGCTTTATGATGTATGTCTTGATCCGGTCAAGCAGCCAAGAGACGATTCTTTCTACTTGAAGCCTGGTCTATAAGACGAGTCTGAGATGCCATTTTGGCCGGCCGCTCATATTTGCAGAGCAAATCAAGACAGAGTTTTCCCAAGGTATAGCCAAACAGCCAGGAAATTCTAGTGGGGGAACGAAGACTGATTACCGAACAGAACGTACCTGGTTGATGAAGCCTGCCAGCAAAGGCCCAATAGGAGGTCCGATGAAAGGAGAGGCTGTGAAAATCATCATAGGAGCTTGCAGCTCATTCCGATCGAACATGTCACCAACAGTGCCTCCAGCAACACTCAGAAAAGCACTGCCAGCTACACCATCAATGAAACGTGCAACGAGCTCTGTCCCAATGTTCTTGGCCAACGCACAAGGGATGAGCCAGATGAGAAAGAACGTGAACGACACGACATAGATTGGTCGGCGTCCGTAGAACTCCGAAAGGGGCCCAAGCACCATCGGACCCAATCCAAGACCCATAACAAACACACTCAACCCCAACGTAGCAACGACCTTCGAGATGTGAAACTCTTTCGTGATCTGCTCGTATGTGGATGTATACATCGAACTGGCGCACGTCACGCAGCTCGCGCCCGCCGACACAATGAGCACGATGATCCATTTGCGAGTCTTGCTCATACATCTGGGGTTCATGGGATCGTCGTCCCCATCCCACTGCACCTCGAATTCCTTCTCCGTCTCTTGCTCAGCGGGTTCCTTCGTCGACACTTCCTCGTCTTTGCCAAACGCTGTGTAGCCGTGTCCGTCGCCATACGAGCGCGACCGTATGAGGGAGGCAGAGTGACCGCTGGCCCTTCTTTTCGCATGTGGTGTGGGATGGTTGGCCGCCGCAGCGGCACCTTCGATGCGTCTGTCCGTTAGTCCTTGCTCCGCTCCAAATTCGGGGCTGTCTTTCTCATTCATAGCGTTCTTCGCACCATACATGGGCTGAGAAGTCTTGTCGGAAGGCGCAAGCATTAGGACAGGGTCGCCCACGGCCATATTGAGATCGTGAATTGCAATTTAAGCCGACATCTTCCTTTCCAGTAAGCCGACTTCCTCTAGGGCTATTCTAATAGATTCTGACACCGCCCCTACGCTCTCTATCGAAATCTACAAAGAATGCAGGGAACGGAGCAAACTTCTCAAAAGTGAAAAAAGACTCCATCATCGACAACAGCCGGCTAATGCCGCCGTTTCAAACTCATTTACATCGTGACGAAGACAAAGAGAATTGATCAGCAATCTGTAGTACGTAGAGCGGCGTGATGTCCGGCACTTCTTAAGCCCGCACTACATAGTTCTAGCTCCGGATATAAGGAACCCTAACCCTAGTCCTGGATGTACCATTGAGCACTTCCGTATTCAGATTCATTTTGTTAGAAATGGGCATCTAGCCCCATCCATGCTAGCGTCTTGGCATGGTCCATGTGGACAGAGTTTTCAACTCCTTGTTCTTACCTCCCTAGAGTATTATTTACATAGCTTATTATCACGTTGTTCAACACATTTCATGGACTGTACCTATCCTACCATTACAGGAACATTCAATACCTTATGCTGCACTGGACACCACGTAGCCACAAAAGGGCTGAACACGCTCGCACCAACATCTCATCCGTCCGAATGACATCGCAGAAAACGAGCGTTTTCCCCACCCTCTTCTGGCGCGCTAGAGAGGTCATCTCATACCGCAACTACGACTCCCCTTTCTATCCCAACTCTATCAATTGCCCCTCTCCCTTCCTACCATCTCTTCCTATCTCCCCCCACCACCACCCTCCAACCCCATCACAGCCACGCAAACCCTCATACCCTCAAACCCTTGAAACTCCCTCTCCCCCCATCTCCCCCGCAAACCCTCAAACCCGCAAACCCTCCCAAAGCCCATCCTATCACATCCCCTTCCCACACCATCAAACGATCTTGCCGCCTCCCCTCCCATCCGTGGCACTTGGCGCCCAAAACCACTCGTTGCCGTCTGCGTGCTTTGGCTTACGCGCAGATGCAGGGATCGTGTTGTTGAAGGAGTCGGTGGTCGGTATAGCTAGTGGCGCCGCTGGAGGAGGTGATGTATTGTATTGTATTGTGAGAGGGTTTTTGTGGGTGCGGGTTAGGACGGGGAGGTTAGGATTGTGGGCGCGGGTGCGGGAGACGTAGATGCGGAGTCTGGTGTGGGTGTTGGGGACGGAGAAGGTGTAGGGTTGTGCAGGACCGTCGTTGGGGAGGGCGACGAGGCGGAGGTGGGGGTTAGGTGGTACGGGACTGGGAATGGGATTTGCGAAGGGGGTTAGTTACATGTGAGGGTTTTGAGTTGATAGGGAGGTGGTATGTATACTTGACGGCAGCGTTGCTTCGAAGGAGAACGGCGGGTATGCTGGCTAATTTGATGCTGGGGAGGGTAGGTACTGTTGGTGTGGATTAGGATTGGGGCGATGGTAGGAATAAGGATGGGAGGGGGGAAATGTGAAGATGATGATGATGAAACGGAGATGTTAGGAAAAGCCACAAAGGGCGAAAGAGAGATATCATATCCAAGGTTCCGTCAAGTCGTGAATGGAGCGTAACGTGCAGTTTGTGATGATATCAAGAATAATGTGCTCAACTTGCGAGATGAATACCAAAGAACAAATACGCGCGTAAACCGGGACAATCATAAGTGTAACCAGCATAGCGGCCAATGGTATGATCGAAGCAATTACTTCGAAGCGGAGCTTACGTTCAATACGAGATGGTCTAGCAGACCAGTGCTTGCGTGATCTTACCAACGTATCCATCCAACCCAGCACTACCCACCTCCCTCTGCTCCGGCTGCCCAGTCAAGCTAGGCCCGCCTCCAGGGGTAATCAAGACTTGTGTGCCGACTTCGAACCATTCCCGAGTACTTGCAAATTCAAAGATGATCTCGGTCTGCTGATCGTCTACCGGACTTTCAGGTGTAGCAACGCCACCGTCGTCACTGCCGTTACCATCGAAGCTGAAGACCTCGTCTGCAGTGGTGGCCAATTCCAGAGCCTTGACTTCAACGATCTTGGCAGATGCGCGGATGCTCGCAATATACACGATTACCAAGACTCCGGGCCAGGCCGGGAGACCGGCTTCTGGGAAGACCGCGCTGAATCGGCTGTAGGATAACGGAGGTTCGTCTTGTGGGTTCCTTGGAACGGGTAGCATTACCAGGCCCCTTCGTATGCATAGGTCTGTAATGGACAAATCACTCAAATTCGTAGTCTTGGATTGCTGAATTGAAATTCCAACGGTACCCACTTGACCAGCTAATAAGGCTCGTACCGGCAGCCGTAAATTCCTAAGGCTTGTGATACGAATCTTGTGCCATGTGTAGGCGTCGTTGAGGTTTCTCCCGAGTCCATCCGCCTCACTTATGAGATTTCCGGATGATGGTCGTTGTGAGTTACGCCCCAGCGTCACGGCACTCGGGGATCCTTTGATCAGCCCAGGATAAGATCTCGCACGCTGGAGGTCGAGTGTGGTTTCATTATCCCTAGCTTCGTCTAAAGTGCATGGTCCGATAAGCATTTGCTCTCCTACTTCTAGCAATCCATAGCGGAGATAGCCGCTTATGATCGTGCTCGCGGTAGTGTTGTCGGCGTTCGCAGAATGCGCATTGGTAGGCATGTCGAATACCTCATCTACGTGAAACAATGATTGGGGAGGCACGTCATCAGACAGCGGTGTAGTGGATCCCGTATGAATCTGGTGGGACGTCAATGGAAGCAGGTGTAGAAGAGCATGCAGCCTTCCAATGCCAGTCCCAGTGACAGCGGTGGTGAGAACAATGGGCACTAATAGCTCCCCAGGTACTACTGAGTCAATTACGTCCCTGACCGCGTCTTCATCTTCTTTAGCAATCATATGAAGGTGAGCATCACTTCTGTCGTTCGAAGGCGAAGAAAGTATAGCAGGTCTTCGGCCAGCAGCCTTCAGGATTGTCAAAATTGTAGTCAGGGTATCTCGCAGTCCGGTCTTGGTTGCGAGGTCCAGTTTGGTTATGACGACGACCAAGGGTAGGTTCAGCTTTAAGCACAGATCCAAATGCGCTTTTGAAAGATCAACGCCTAGGCCAGCGGAGCCAAGTATTTGATTGGAAGTGCTTGTCGCCCCTATCTTGCCGCTGCTGTCCTCTTGATCATCGGCGGCGATGCAGCACAGAGTCCAATGAGGCGCCCACGAGACAAGCCCACGCACCGTGGTACGTCGATAACGTGGATGTCCAGCAGAGTCGGTAACAAAGATTAACCGACCTTGGTCTGAGGCATTGTGGATATCATCCCATGAAGATACATTTCCGGATGCGTAATTGACGATCTTAGTACGTGGGACACTGGCGCCAGGTTCTGCTTCATGGTAGCCAAAGAGCTCTTGAGCAAGTGAACTGGTCACCCCTGACACGATCTCATGTCTGTGCTTTAGTAGGCTAAGCCGGCTTTTACCACGACCGTTGTCAAGCGTCGAAGTCGACAGCGTACCGAGCAGCGAAGATTTTCCAGATGTGGTATTGCCAGTCAAAGAGACGCGTAGCTGCTCACCATGCGGCTCAACGCCGTCGATTCCAGAATTTGGTGATTGATCTCCGGTCACGTTGGGAGCATCCTGGTTCATAGGAAACGTGGCCACTCTAAGTATTACGTTTTGTGAAGTCAGGCCAGGAGCTACAAGCACCTCCGCAACCCAAAGCTTCTCCTTACGAGGCCTATTCAACAAAGCTGTCTCACCTTCCTCAGTCCACTGACAGTCACCTACAATGATCCTTCGCAGTACTCGAATAGTACAGCCAAGACTGAAAGCCATCGCGCGCAATACAATCAAGCTTTCCCCGAGCTCGTCTTCTGTAAGACCAACGAAAGTTCCGTCGTCACTCACTCCGATCTCATAGAAGGCACCACTGCTCTCTTCAAGTCCTGGCAGCAGAGGACCTGGGCCTTTCGAGGCACAGCGCTCGACATCTGAATCAGGTAGGACCGGCAATACGAGGCCTGTTTTAGATGATGAATGATAGGGAGAAGATTGTTGGAGGCGCCACAGAAGCTGGGTGGTCAAATGTTGCAGTCTATTCTGTCTTGACTGACTGCTGGGCGCCAGTACCGGCGTAGACGTGATTGGCTTGAGGTCTGTTTCTGATTGCGATCTGGGAGCATGAGATTTCGATAGAAAGGATCCGGACGCCTTCTGAACCGTTGAAGTAAAAGTAAAATTTCGACGCGGACGCAAAAGCAGGTGCAGCTTGTACTCTGTCGGGCCCTCTTGTGGTTCTGCTTCAAGCTTTTTTATGCCACAATTGGCCAAGATCTCTGCATGAGGCATCATCATGCCAGCGAGAAGAATTTCCCCATGTCCCTGACCGCTGCTGGTCTTTGCAGATACAGAGGTAGGCCACGGAGAAGACATCCTGACTGGCTCAGACTCAAATGTGAAGATGGAGGCCATTATACCCTTGTCTTATTTACGCTGTTGGTATGGAGTAATTCTTATCTATCCCTCGAGGGTTCCCTTGTGGACAGCCTCACGTATACGCTCTATGCCGCGGTACTCTTGCTTTCTGATGTAGCGTTCGTAAAGACCTCGTGTTTGTATGCGAATAGTGAATCAGGAAGAGCTTTGAAAGTGGGGGAAGCATCTTGACGGTTCTTTAACAGGAAGTGATGTTTGAGGTGATGAAATTGTTGTCCTGACAGCTACCAGACCAGATTGACCACTAGGTGGTTGATCTCTCGAGATACATCTTCAAAGGATCTCAAGGGTGTCTGAGAATGCCGCTGATAATGATGGCTCTCGTATTGGTGCGGATCCCGTGAAGGCTGCCTAGATACCTGCCAAAATGTGTAGCGAAGTGATGTTGACACTGTTAGGTTATCAGCTGCGGCTGTAGAGATGTTGCTGGATTTAGCCCCTCTGGACAATCTGGTCTCGACGCCCGTTTCACGCAACCTTCTCACTGTTTTTTTGAACACCTGGAATGGCGAAACGAATCTTAAGGTATTGATCGGTAATGTTCAGAATATTTCGATGGCTGCCGGCTGCCTAGACTGCTACCTAGGTAGATGTTCTGTCGATGAGGCTGCGAGGCTGCTTGGTATGACCCGGCCCTTTTGCGCTAATAGAACTAGTCTGAAACCGTACCGTACCTTATCTTAGCGTCCATCCCTGCGTCATCTTCAGCCCAACATTCGATCTCTTCCTCTCCCTGCCTCAACCTCCTGTCAGCTCCTAGCAGCTGCGGCAGTACATTTATATTCGGCAACAAGGTTCCCCTCTACCATTCTACAGAGAACCCAGTGATGGCTGAAAATGATGGTATTCGCAGCGGCGAGGCCTACGCTCCTACTGTACTCCCCGTAACCGTTGAAGTTCCTGCGCCGCTAGCCATCCTTTTTCTGCACTTGGGGGGCTCAGTAGGTGTGCCACTGACACAGCGTTACTGGACCGGCTCAACCTTGCTGAACTACGCGTGGTTACATGCGGGCAGGCAGCGGAATCCTGCTGGCAAGACGTCTCCAACTCCTACCTACCCTCCGCACCTCTGACGCTTTTGAACTTATCAGTATACTCATCATGCTCCGGGCATTTTCTCTACACCGTGGAGCTGCCTCAACGTCCAGGTAGTCCGCAATGACTTGGCCTCTGGCCACCAAGGATAGTGGCCAGGAGCACCTAAAGACAAGGCTGCTATTGGCTGCGACTCTGCTCTCTACCTCAGTCGCTACTATTCTGCTGCTTGCTAGCAATCGAGCGCCATGGACTAATTCCGGCCATATCTACAACTTTGTCACCAGCGAGCGAGCCACGGTGCAGATAATTGTACAGATCCTTTCGCAAAGCTTTGGCACCCTTCATGTCTACGCTCTCTGCTCCCTAATCAACTTTGCGACCCGCTTGCGTCTGGCGAGGATTCCTCACACCCTTGATCAACTTCAATTCTGGAGCGCGATATCGTTGCAACGTCTGGATTGGGCTCTACCACATGGCTTGATGATGATCCTTATACTATTCCATGCCGTGATCGTTATACCGGGAGCAATCTGGGCCGGAGCGTTGACGCTTGTAATTATGTCAACTCACTCGTCTTCTACGGCGCTGCTCGAAGTACCCCAATATAGCCCTACCTCGGAGCACATCTGGTACAATCTTACCTGGCTCAAACCGGAGCCATCCGTGCATAATCGAAGTGGCATATTTTCATATTCGCCGAATTATGATCTGGTGGGGCTGATCTTGACGCAAGCAGCTTCAGCTTCTAATATTGGTAATGCGACCCAACCCGTTAGAAAATTGGACAACACCAGGTACTCTTACGTGGGCCGTTCATACGGTATCGGCTCGTCTGTCGGCCTTGTTGATGAATCTTTCGCCCAGAATACTACTCGAGGATATACATATAACGAAACTGGGTACCTCACACAGGTTCAATGTATAGTGAACAGTACTTCCCTTTGGGCTATATCAGGAGAAGACAGTTTCCGATCTAGTCTGCCCGATCTGTACATGGTCGCCGGCAATCTTACCAATGGGAACTCTGAGAGCTACGCAGCCTGCGGTTTCGGTTCTCCAGAAAACATTACTGCACTTGTAGGAAGTACCGGGCAAGACAGAAGTGTATTTGCCATTGCTGCCGGAAAAACTTATGCTGCTCTAGACAAGATCCAATGCACGGTTGACTTCATTCCTGCGAAGTTCTCCGTCTCTGTTAACATGACCGAGCGCCTTATCACTACTGAACTTCTTGCAAACGGGTCAGATGTCAAGGATATCGACCCGACTGGCAAAATGAAAGCAATCACCATGCGTATGCCTACGTCTTTCTCCCAGCAACATGCTTGCGATCTTTACACTTCTCTTCTCGGCAACACATTTACGCAGAATATCCAGGCACTTATCAACAGTACAATCAGCAATGGTAGCAAGGCGAACACCACAGAGCAAACTCTCCGCGGCGTACAAGACAGTTTGACCTCCATGTTGGACAACAGTCTACTTGCCTTCTCGAGCGCGCAACTCATGATCCCGCGCGACGTGTACCTTGTGCCAGTGTCGCTTTCAAGTGCTGCCGTCCGCATCGGGCAGAGCCGATACATCTACGCCGTGGCCGCTGTCAACTTTGCCATTCTCTTGCTCGGCCTGCTCGAGCTGATACGAACCAGGGTTTGGAAGGGACTCAGCCGCTTTGATTTCACCGATGTCAAATCCCTGGTCGTGGGCGTCGCTAAAGGGGGAACGGTAATTGCGGAGGAGGCGGAGAAGATTCATGTCCACCATAACACCGGATATCGCACCGACAGGTCGGAAGACAGGGCGCTGGGAAGTATCAGGGTGCGACTGGAGTCACTTGGGGCAGATTCGAGACTGGTAGGAGTTGGGCAAAAAGAAGAAGGTTGGAAGCTAGAGAAGGGAATAGGAGAGGCAATGACATGGGATCAGGATGAGAACGCGGGCAGGCGTAACTCGGAGTTGGAATACCTGCACCGAGAGGAGGGTGGACGTGATTAGAAAACGTGGATTGGTTCTTTATATAGGCTTTCGAACGAATTGATGATTCCTTTGGTCATTCCGGTAGGGTATCGCGTTACCCTTTGATCACATTGACGAATTTTCGAGGCATCCATGAGTTGATTCCGGTAGTTCGGGTGGTAAAAGTCCGAGACTCTCGAAAGCAGAATGAAAAACGGTTGCAGCATGGATGTTTTCTCCTCCATCTCGGCCTCTCTGTCTTCTAGAATCCTGGTGTTTGTCTGCAAATATCTAGCTTGACGTGTGATCTATTCGCGCTTTCATTCTTCGACCTATTCTGTTCCGTATCTTGGTTGACCTCCTTCCGTCGATATTGCCTGATCGTTCAGGAAGCGCACGCTGTGGCTTTTGCAGCCGTTCCGCTTGCTCGTCGCCTTTCTTTCTGTCTGTCTGCGGGCGAGCGATGGTTTGTGTCTTTAGCTGGGCGTTTTGTGGTGTCGTAAGTGGTTTTTTCGTGCTTGGTTGGGCTGGCATTCGCGTGAGTATGGTAGGCAGGCGTTGAAGAGAAATATGAGTGGATGAGGTATGTACATTTGCTGCGAGTTGGCGCAACCGTCTCAACTCTTCGAATTGGGGGACATTTTCGACCTCGAAAAATTATCATTCACATTCACTTTCTGCCTTTGAAATCACACTCCAGCAAATCTCCTCGACGAGGAGCCGTCTCCCTGAAGGCGACTGTAATTTTGAGGTCTCTTTCGCTCTCTTGGTTACTGGTAATTGATATGTGGCTTTGGGATTGGTTTCTTGGTCCGTCTACGATCGATGAGGTTCTGGGGTCGATAATGAAAGGTGCGAGTTCTTTCGTCTTTTGGCCGTTTATGATGCTGCCAAAGCTGGGGCTAATTACGAGCTATTTTAGTCCATGCGAAAGAAGAAGGCACTGATGGCTTCAAATGGGCTGTAAGGTGTGTTTGGATTGGTTCTATCACGGACAACGAACTTCATCCAAGGCGCCAACCGCGGAAGTTTCAGAGGCAACATACTTCTTGAGCTTAGAGTGGGTGATGTTGGATGAACATGCTTTCGCTACTTGGCAATACAAGATATATTGGAAGAAAAGATTGCAATGCATATCTAGGATGCTAGAATACCTGAGTGTGAAAAGAAAAGCATGCTGGAAGTGCCTGAGCAGTGGCACTGGAGCAACGGCCACCAATGCCCTTATAACAATTGTGCTCACACCACGGCTACTCATGGTAGGAACTGCTCACATACCAAACCACGCCTATGACCCTTCTAAGAAACGCGACGACACCATTGCTGTAGATACCATCCGAATCGCCTCCATAGGCCATAACTAAGGCATGAGTACACATCCGTCATTCCCTCAGCAGCTGCCATATCGGCAAACTTGACACGGAGCAGGGTTTCGATACAACCTCTTTGATCTCAACTGGCATGTAGCCATTTTGTGCACTCAGTCGGTGAGCCGTTTCGCTGCTTGAAATATTGCCAGAAAGGGTTTGTTTGGTTCTTCTACCATGAGAGTCGTAGCATGCCAGGTCTTTGATCTTCATTCTAAGTCCAGAGCAAACGACACTCACTGATTCTGAATCCTTGTGGTGGACAGGGAAAGAGACGATATCCCATTCGCTGAAATCTAGAGTAGGAGGGCAGCAGCAGAGAAGTGGAGGGCGGCGAGGAGCCCGATGCAGTAACTCAACGGCTCACAAACTACGCGACACCTCGTAAATGACGCGCTAGACCTATCTATTCTCTTTAAAACTTAACTTCTATTTAGGAGCCATCACGATCGGCAAGCGCTTCCACCAAAACCGCGCGGTTATCTATCAGAGTGCGTTGGCCGCCGCGCTCGATAGTCGATACTTTACACTGCCTTCCTTCGTTCGCACAAGCCCAAGCCGCAACCTAAAGTAACTGGAAATTAGGTCCCAACCTTGTCACCACCTCGCTCCAACGTTTCAGACTCACGTTCGTTGGTTGGTGAAAGGGCAATGCTTGGTCCGAAATTTGGGTGGCACTGGGTGGCATTGGCGGGGCTGTGGAGAGGCAAGGAATTGGCACTGTCAACATTTCGTGGTTCTTTGGTCCCGGTCAAGTCAAGAGAAGAGGCACAATGTCAGCGATGATGATTATGCTGAAACAGCGGAGGTGTACGGTGAGGTGTGGTGAGTAACTTTACATGTTGGTACATTTAACGACGTGTAAAGACGTGCTATACAACCCCGGAGTAACTCTCGTTACGGTCTGGAATTTTTTTGGTAAAGACAGACAAGACCAGTCCTATCCATCTCCACATGCCGCGCCATAAACGTATGCTGAGAACGCCGTTCTAAATGCTTTACCCAGGTCCCTATCCCGTCCCAATACCATGACCTGTCCGAGACCATCCCATTCCGCACTCGCTAACGCGCAAGACTCAAGCCCGTTGCTATGCTATTATCACTCAAATGGATTCTATCAATATTATCAAGTGTCGCTCAAAACCTAACCCAGTAGTCAACGATCCGACCTCGGCTTGCATTTGTCGTGCGCTAGATGTCCGTCACGCGCAGTCTTGCGCGTGAACTCAGCTCCACAACGGTGGCACGTAGATTTTTGGGAAGTGCCAGATTTCTCACGCTGGTGACGAAGAAGGTTGCTGAAGGTGGAGAATTGACGGCCATTACAGCCATGGTCCCAGCACTGTGGTTTCTTCGGTGTTTCGAGTACTACAGGTTCTGGATTTGAGGGGGCCACAGAACCACCTCTTCCCCCGCGATTGTATGGATAGATTGAGGAAGAGGAGAGGGTCGGATTATGGGAGGTCCTGTGAATATTAGCTTGGGCCCTTGGAGGGTCTTATTGTCCATCGACTTACGAACTGTACAGCGTGCTCCCGCTAGCGCCACTGGTAACGTAGCTAGCAGGATAACCACTCTGATAGGGAGACCTATGGCAAGACCGTCAGTGATATTTCGTTAAGTTTCGATAGAGGCCTTCAACTGACGCTGAGATTGCTGGCCCATAGCCCCCATGACTAGATGAAGTTGAAGGTGTTCGACCGTACGCGCTGTGGCTTTCATACGAAGAAGAACCGGAATGAGCTACAAAAGAGTCAATTGAGCCGCTCAAATAGTCCACCTCGCTCGGCCTAATCCCTGGGGTGCTCGGCAGCATGGTCCTCCGCAAAAGGAGCTTGGACTGGCGGCGGGACTCGTGAATGTTCCGCCGCCGCTGCCGAGCTACCTCACGCTCTGCATCCCTGAATCCGCCATAGGCCGAGCTTGGCAGTATGCTAGGGCCTGGGGGACCAGACATACTGCGTGATAAGGAGGCACCAGTAGGATAGCCTAGATGTCTAAGCTATTGACCTGAAGCCGAGGCGATTGTGCTCGACGTTCTATTGAACTTACCTCGCTGAGATGGCGACCTCGAGGCGGCATAAGAGCCACTTGCATCACGGTAGCTAGACATTGTTTCCTGAGGATAAGACGGATAGCTAAGATCTTTCATTAGTCTTGCGTGGGTCGATAGCATGATTCTCTACTCACACCATAGCGGTCCTACCGAGCGAACTGGTTGCAAAGGGACTGGCTCGGCTGCCGTAATTTGTTGTCTCTGCGAAAAGCTGATCGTAATCTGGATCTAGAAGTGACGAATCGAATGTCGACGAGCCTTGTTGTAAGTTGGAGTAAGAAGCTGGTGAGGCTGTACGATGGTAGCCGCTTGGATCGTACTCGGTCGTGAGGTAGTCGGAACTAAGTTCACTGCGAAGGGCGGATGGTCGACGACGACTTGACAGTTGATACGGCGATGTTATTGACAGTTGTGGAGCACCTGCCGTTTCGCTCAAGCCAAGGTTCTGGAAGCTTGCTTCGGTAACGGAGAGGGTACGATCGATACGAGGACTGCTTCCGCGTGAGTATTCTGACGGACGGCGATGGGAACGAGACATGGTGTCTTGGAATTATTGTAATGAGAGGGAAAACAAACGAAATATGCTGACGCTTTCACTAACTCCAATCCACTAGGATACGTCCAAGTTTAGGATATATATTGGCGATGTCAAAGAATGTTAATTCTAGAAATGGTAGAAGCCTTGAAGGAATCAACAGATGCTCATAATAGAAAAGAAGGAACCATAGTTGCTTTCCCTTCGCCACGAGGGGGGCATACTACATAAGTATTCCTCTCGTGCTCTGCCGTTACTGGGGCTCTTTGATTGGTCAGCCCTAGGATCCTGAAGGATTCGACCCCTGTAAACACTAGTCACCAACAAAATATTGGGTGAATGGAACGGTTTGTCGTGGCTGTTGCCTCTATGATAGCAGCAGGCACCAATAGACAATGTTTGCTTCAGTGGTCCTATGTTGCTGTCTCAAGGCTGAGTCATGAAAGATGCAAACTTTAAAGAGGGTCGCAGAACAGTTCGCGGACAACGTGTCGATCAGATATGGACGACCAGGGAGATGCAATGCTCACCGCATGGTCGGACATCCATTATCGTACCAATCCCGTGATTACCTCCCAATGCATGTTGACCACCAGGGGAGTAGACCAACCCGCTGCTAGCAAATCAGAAAGCTGAAAATGCGTCAGGTTCTCACAGATCTAGATGGAGGATTCGCCATGGGCGTGGAGGTGGACCACTCGAAACGGTCAATGTGGCGCATGGAGGACCAGAGTATTTCCCGCAGTTGATCATGAGTCCGGCTCCATGGCTTCAACTGCTTTCCGCAGCCTTATCGCCGTTGCATCGAATTGGCTTCGAAACAGAACGCTAGTGAAGGACAGATCCGAAGCTGAGATCTACCTCACATAGCAAGGTCTGGATGTTGAACTGCCTGTCCCAACATTTCGTTGATGCTTAAGCTGTCACTACCTTGCAAAACCACATGAGCCCACGACTCGGGGGACACTAAGAGCAGCTCTGAAACTTATCACCCAGGGTGCGGTACGGTTGAGACGTGGAGGCTGGGTTTCTGAAATCCTTCAGCCAAGGGTTGGTATCGTTCAAGATGGACGATAGACTTGGCTGTCCATAGACAACAGAGAAATAGCCGCCCGGCTAAGAGCGAAGGGAAATTGCGCGCAAGCATACTTTAGGGATCAGCATGACCGAGCTGAGGAGCAATTGGAGACGGCCTCGGCTGTCCCTGGAATCTAGTTGAAGTTTAGTGAGCCTGGGTGGATAGCAGGCTTCGTGGACGTGCTCATGGTACCGTGCTGCATAGGGCAATGGTAGGTAGGTACCTAGTGCTTTGCAAGCAATGCGGAGGCTAGAGGGAGCGCCGTAGGCAGCAGATAGAGGAGCAAGAGTAGTTCTCCGTATGGTTTGCGATAAACGGAAGATGCTCTCTTGCTTGACCGCAAAGCTGAAGTTGGTCGATCAGCGTAGTCGCAAGTGTGTGGTTCGTTCGGAGTTCCGTTAGGGTTTTCAGGGTAGGCGGTGAAAGACGCAAGAGGTTGTACCTAGGTTAGGTTAGGTAGGTTAGGTTGTTTGGAGGCTCAGATCCAGACTAGAGTATTTTGGGTTAAGACGCGCAGCCACGCGAATCCTTCCACCAAAAGGCCATGTGGGGTAGTAGTCTACCGTACTAGTAGCAGTTTACTCTACTAGCAGTCTACTAGTCGACCTTTCTGTGTATCAGTTGCAGACCATGTTGGTGTTTACAGGCATGTGCCTTGCATCAAGCATGCGGAACGGGGCCACGATTAACAACAATCGTCCGGAACAAGTCTTAGTCAACAGCTTGCGGAATAGTGAATTTCACTCCGTATATTGCTAATCTTTCTTTCGGGCTTCGTTCACATCCACAATGTCCGAGCGTGTTTTAACTGATTGGAGTCAAGAGTACGGAGTACGAGTCATGCGCCTACGAGTCATGATTCAATTTCACCAACAGTACGGAGTAGAATGGTACCCTTATTTGTGAACGCCTTTCGCTTCTCTATGCGATCGGAATCTCCGACTGTCCGCCAGACATCATCCATTCATTGTGCTTTGTGCTCCATTGCGACGATTGAAGCTTGATGCAATCACCGTACTGTGCCTGTCGAAGGATTGTACTAGCAGTATTTGTCACAACTCTTCACCTTCCCCATGTGAAACATATCATAGCCCCCACACTTACTTGCTCGAAGGAATGCCACATGGCAAGGACTGCACCCGGATCCTGCGCTCCGTTAAGTGCGAGGCTGACGTCTCTAGCGTGATCCTACAGGATTTTACCCCAGTCTCGCACATTCCGTGTAGATCTCTTGAAGTCGTCGTGGCCCACGAGTAGTACTGGCTGAGGCTGACAATAGAGGCTTGCTGATATTGATTGGCCACGCTCAACAACTTGGATAGCATCCTTTACCAATCATACACCAAATTGTAGAGCGTCCGTGTAGCTCCGCAAAGGCCGATGCATCTGGGGCCAAGTTGAATAGAAGCGTGGTCACAAAGCTGACGAGTCGGATGTGTGTGTTTGGTGATATCTAGATCGTCTTCAGGTGACTGCACTTCCCAGACTCATCGTCAGATCCCCTGCTCTTCTTCTTATTGGCCAACGTTATCATTGAAGATGTGATACATGGCTTGGAGGGTCCTTCCGCGAGTCTCCGGTGCAAGATTTGATTACCAACACCAGGAACAGTGAGTTGAATATGGTAGGTGTGTACGCGTCAAGCACTTGATTAATTAAGCTAGGTGTGTAAACCGACTTATCGGATGGTTCCCGGCTCTGAACAAGTGGTGGAGTGATTAAGCCAATGGTCAAGTTGATCTGCCAATCTGGTCCGAAGAAAGACTCCCTGTTGCTCACAGATTCGCTCAAAAATATTCAAATGTCAGCATAGTTATATGAACTATCATTGGAGATGCAGAACGATTCTTAAGACTGAACGGAGTGAGGGGCAGCCTCTCCTACCGAAAAAGCAAAGGATTCGGAAGATACTCATAATGGAAGTTTTCACATGGTACCCCAGGAGGGCCCGAAGCTCAGCATGTAGGACAGTAGGAAGGCAACTGAGAGTCAGCCATTCGATCGGGTATGCGGGCCAAATCCTGGGGGACCTTGGCAGAATTGCAATGGTTTCATGAGACACTAGACATGTTGCCATAGTATAGTATCAGAGCGTCTCCCTCGTTTTATCCTTCGCTGATTTACCTGTGTTCATGGTGGACGACAACGTGATGTAGGAAGGCTACTCCGTATAGACCGCAACAATCTGTATGCACAGAGTGTACTTAATGAATGCATGAAATGGAAGATCACGCGTCAGTACCATTCCGTTATGTTTGTTCCACTTGTTGACTCTTGAGTCAAGAGCGTTGAGGAGACAGCCCCTGGCCCTCACGGCCACAAAGCTTGGCATTCGGGGCTTTTGGTAGCGTGGTTGCGTGGGTAGCATGATGCCGGTCACGACCAAACATCATTCCGGGCCCCAACATCGCCCATAACACGTGTCGAGGTACCTTTGCGGCTTCATCCACATATATTCAGCTGTTTCATATGCTGTCTATGTACTTCTTCGCTGTGAGAGATCAAAGCTGATCGCCTACTACTCGCTTGAAATAACAACACTCACCTCGTCCAATCAAACCTTCGGTACGGTAGAACCAGATATCAGTCTTGGGCAAACCAGACACAAAATCGCAAACATCCGTATCCGGACGTGTCTTGCTCGTCTTCATTATGGCGGCGTTCCTCACCGATTTAGTCAACTCCATCTTCACCCCAGGTCCTACGCCATCGATAATCATCGCGACTAACGCTTCATTCGCCGCTCTTCAAGTTGTCCTTCTGGTCCTCCTCATTCTCACATATAGCATCCACTTCGCCATACTCTCCTTCCTCAGCGCCGGATTATGGTGGGCTATCAACTGGTTCGTGACCGAATTGGAGGCTGCGAATAAGAAGGAGAGAGAAGCCAAACAGTCACGGGAATTGAAGAAACTACAGGATGACCGAGGCACAGACGACAGTGGGACTGAAACCGAGGGTGTAGGGGATCGGGCCGCAGAAGGACCTAATCAGAGCCGGTCAGAGCGACTGCTGAGACCAGAAGATGCGCAGGGGCCGATCAGAAAGAGGACGGTCTCTGTCGAGGGTTCGTCAGGGGAGATGAGTACTGATAGTGAGTGGGACAAGGTTTCTGAAGCGGGAGATATGGATGCATGAGTCCAGACAAAGGAAGGGTAGAGGTCAAGATTGTGGGAACGTACTGTAGACGTATGATGAACGCTATGATAGATCATATGGAATATACTTAGCCCATTTCTGAAAAATTTCCCGGGCAAGAAGGCAATTAACACAACGTCTCAGCTCCACTTTAGTACCGGGCGGTCCATTGCTATCACCATGTAGGCCGAATCATGATGCGGTTGTGGAGTTCCTATTCATTTCGAAAACTTCTGTAGACCTGCATAAGACTCAACGAGGCTAGCGTGCCAACCATCCAAAATCGTGCGCGAGCTGTGCTCTTACTATTAATCGCAACTACCGTCGCATGACGGTGATCACCTCGGCAAAACCTCTCAATAACATTCAATTAGGGCCAGGATATCAATATGAAGCTTGTCAGGTAAGATACCAATTCCATTCAGCAACGTATCCAAGCTGAGCTCTACCTCTCAAGGCTCGCCATACTCAAACACTAACCCAATGCCAGATTTCTCATGAAATGCGCCAACGAGACAGTCACGATCGAGCTGAAGAATGGTATACTTATTTCCTACGTCCTCCGTGGAGCCCATTTGACACAATTTGTTTCCCTTAGGCACCATCCTCCACGGCACCATCGCCTCCGTATCCCCACAAATGAACACCGCTCTCCGCGCCGTCAAGATGACACCCAAAGGCCGCGATCCAATATCTCTCGATAGTATCAACATCCGTGGTTCTACAATTCGGTATTACATCCTACCGGATTCGCTGCCGTTAGATACGCTACTCATTGATGATGCACCGAAACCGAAGAATAAGGCCAGGAAGGAGGTCGCTGATCGAGGGGCTAGAGGGGGAAGAGGGGGACCGCGGGGTGGTAGGGGTGGACGCGGTGGAGGGTTTAGGGGCGGACGGGGCAGAGGTGGAGGAAGGGGGTTCTAGGGGTGACGGGTTAGAGAAGCGAAGGTGCTACAGATGAGCAATGAGCGATAGCTGCTTTCGGAAAGCAGTTTGGGGAGTCTCGTGGATAGTGATCAGGGACTTGCTTCATAGAAGCTACATCTTGAGAACATGCAATTATGGCATGCCTCGATCATGATTGGATCGTGGTTCATTAATTGTGGGCTTGATAAAGAGGGTATCATTTCACAACCTAGAGGACCTGGCAAAACGATAAATTATCTCTGGAATCATGGTCTTATTTTCCTTATTGGTTGATTACCCTTCATGTTCTCCATATCCTGATAATTACAAGCTTCTCCCATCCGGCTTTCTTTCCCGATCTACCCACAATCTCGACATCCCACCTCGAACCCCACTGCCGTATCCTCTGCAAAACCTCCTCTGGCCTATTTTGCTGACACAGTAAAATGTAAGCCACACCTCGTTCCTGGCTCAAGACCGTAGGAATCTCTTCCAGGAGCCTGTTCGTGACTTCCATGCCATCGACTCCTCCCGCATATGACAGCGCAAGGAGCTGTGAATCACGTTCAAACGATCCTGCATTATAATTAGCATCACTCGTACTCATGGCAGATTGCGCAGAGCAATCCGAGGCGGTCCGGAACCCAGGCACATCCGGAGAAGGAACATATGGCGGATTGAAGATCAGCACATCAGCCACGCCGGAGCGTAGTGGGCTTGTCAAGTCTGCGCAGAGCGTTGCGGACAGGGTCGCCGGAACCGCAGTATACCCGGAATTGTTGGTGTTTCGACAGGCTTGCAATACGGTTTGTTGTGTGGCACGGCAGGCGTACGCGTTCACATCACTGCCTAGAGCGACGATATCGTATCGGCCAAAAATAGTTCCAGCATGAGCTGTGAGGAAGGCTAGCACGACACCTGAGCCTGTGCCGACTTCGAGGACTATGGGTGTGGGACTGGGTGCTTGCTGTGATGGCTGTGAGCTAAGCCGGTTTTGGAGGAATTCGCTCTCTGTATTCGAGGAGAGTGTGTCAAGGAGGAGAAATGAGTCCTCTGCTGGCTCATAGATGCATGTCACGTCTACATGAGCAGTCGATGGCGTTGGCAGCATTTGATGGTAGTAGTATATTGAAGCGATTGGTGGTCTGTCGAGTGGAGATTTAGAGTTTCCACCTGCAAGGTGATGTCAACTCGACGTTCAGCTGTCTCTTTCTCTACATTGAAGCAGAGATCAAGATCACCACCTGCAAAATACAATGTTGAAACTCTCTCCTCGTCTCCTCGCAAATCCCTCATCCATTGGCTCTTCCGGAGCATTTAGGCCAGCACCGTTAGCACTTCTTCCCCCAATTTATCTCTTGAGGCGTCTTCTACGAGGACATCGAAAATATCTGTTGCCAAAAGAAGGTGGGAAGCAAGCGCGCCTTTTGGGTGATGAATATGTCAAGAGTGAATTTCGAGCACATCGGAATGTCGAAAACCCCATACATATTGTGCGTCTATCATCGCTCGAAACTCTCAATTCAATGCAAATACACCATAACGATTACTAGCTAACGGATGCAAACTCGCCAGATCGGATTCTTGACTGAGTGGCAGACGTATGCGCAGAGTATTGAGGGCGATCAGTGGATCGGAGAGAAGATGGACAAGGGAAAGATCGACAAGATGAGTGGTGCGTGAACGAGTACTGCACAAAGACTTCAAGGACATGCTGACCGGTTTTAATAGACCAGCAGTTGGGCCAGATGTATGAACTCATGCAGGCCATCCGAAAGCAAGAACATGAGAACTGCGATGATGGAGAGGGAATGTCATGAATCGTACTGGAAATCTTCCTCTCTGCAACTGGGTGTGATAACGTTATTTGACTATTCACGGAGATCTAGTCAAGTCAGGTCTAGTACTGGTACCATACATCATTAAACCGACGAAACTTAAGTGGGCAGCGACCTCGAATTGCCCTACTCGATGCTCACATCCGCCGATTGAGCGTCCAGGGCTTGGACTAATGAAGCTTTCTGCCTTCGACACTCCACGGTTCGGTGACTACTCGTCACGTAGGAGCAGTTATACAGTACTAGGCCTATCTACCAATATTTCCCATCACATTTGGGTATGACTCAATAGTCATGTTACACAAAAAGGAAACGACCTACCGATTGGTGTCCAGGCATTCCCGGAATACCTTGAGCTCGGCATACAAGGCACGGAAAGTGTGTCTATTCATGGAGGACGAGCATTCGTCATGTGCAACCTTTACAGAGCCATTCCCCACCTCAGTTCGAAACATCCTGTTCTGATTTTGTCTAAATGCATCATTTTGAGACCGGGCACCCTCAAAGACAGGCTGGAATACCTCCATCAAAGCGCTTGCAGCCGTCTACTGTCCCTCGTATCGACCAAGACAGCGATCCAACAGACTGAAAAGCTACCATTGGACAACCTTGTACGTAAGGTGCAGCAAATCGTTCTTTGCACGCCACATCCTAACGAGTAGAAGAGCTTGACCTGTATCTAGCTCTTCACAAATACAGTGCTCACTTCCAATCACCCCTTCTCCCCTGGATAACGCACGTACCAAGCATCCTCTTCGGTCCAAAGCCCCCACCACCCACCGGCAAAAATGTGCACCGGCAAACTCCTCATGAGCCCAACATGCAACCACTGGTGGGCCGAAATCGTAACCACCTGCGGCGAAGGCAAAAACTTCAGCACCTGCAAATCGTTCGAGAACGGTATAGCTCGCGATCTGAAGCAAAACCCATGGTACAAAGGCGCAGCCAATACCTGCCCCAAATGCGACAAGAAAGACGACTATGACGGCGAAAAGGTGCGGATGGTCAAGGGTGTTGAGTATGGCGGCCGTATCGGCAGGGGGCCTAGCAAGTCCGATCCTGGGTGGGAACTGCCGGGTCGTCGTGCGAGGCAGACTGAGTATGGGTTCGAGCCGCCGAGCTTTTGCTGCCTTATGTGTAGTGTCATGTAACACTCTTGAATCGGCGAGAGCCCAGGCGCGGAGCTTGGATCGGTGCTTGTATGGTTTGCACCTGTGGCCTGTAGACAAGTTGCTGTATGCCACTCTCTGAGCGACAGTTGAACAAACTCGAAAGTGCCCCTGTCGGCGGCGGAGCATGAACGCACTCAGAGCGGCACCTATGGTATCTAGACGTTATGAGAACATAGCCCGATAATAATTCCCAAACTCAGAAAGTCTTCAATACCTACCTTACCTACCCTCTCCATAGCATAGCATAGGAAGATCTTCGACACATCTATTAAATAGTGTACAAACTCTACTCACTCGTCAATTCAAATAAGAACAATTCGGAAAGCCTGAACAAGGATGCCAGCAGCAGAGAGTAAGGTATGTAAGGGGTTCATTTATCTATCTATCTATGCTAGGCTATGCCATGATCCTCAACACCACCCTCAATGCCGCTAAAGCATCAGTCAAAAAAATCAAGAGTCTCCACAACCACCCTCCCCCCATCCCCATACTCCTGCTCCATTCCGATAAATGACACGATCGCCACCGCATCTACCAAGCAAATATTCACATATCGGATTCTTGTATTCTCATATGCACATACGCACGCACGCAAGCCACAAGCTCTCTAAAGCTTCCCATGCCTCGCCTTGAAAATCGAAATCTTATCATCATAGAACATGATCTCCCGAAGATGCAACTTCACCTTCCCCTTCCCGCCCGCAGCATCGGCGCCGTCGTCGCCCTCGTCAGGCGTTATGCTGCCGATATCGGAATCCATAGCCCCCGGCTCCAGAGTCGCAGGTACCGCTGCCGCGCCTCCATCGTCGCTGTTCTCATCATCGTCGTCATCGTCATCGTCATCGTCGTCGTCGTCGTCGTCATCATCGTGATAGTCTCCATCTTGCGTACCGTCGTCGGAATCGTCGGTCGTGGTAGAGCTGTGGCTCTGTTCTGGCCTTTTGCCATGCTTCCTCTCGAGGATCTCGAAACATTTTGTCCGGATGGCTAGGTAGCAGAGCTCTACTTCCGGTCTTAGCGTCACGACGTCGACGGCGCCTCGGGCGAGGTCCTTGACGTAGAGGGAGCTGCCGAACGGATGATCGGCTATTTGGGTAATATGTAGTGATCGTAGGTGGGGAATGTTCGGTAGACGCTGTAGGAAGAGGTGCCAGTCCTTGTACTCGATCGCCATGGAAAGCTCTCGCAGCTTGCTCATCCTGCCGCTGGTCATGAATGTGAGCACGTCGCGGTTGAGCATCCACTTTCGAGCGGCTTGAGCACGTGCACGACCCACTGCCCCGTAGGCGCTGTCAACCATTACTTTTGTAAGGCTGGCTCGGTGACGACGCAGAGGACCTCGGTAGATGGCTTCTAGTGTGACAAGAGATATGAATGCTTGTGTGTCTTGGAGGAACATCCATTCCAGGCTGTTGGGAGCAAGCGTCGTTTTGAGGAAGAATATTAGTTCGGACGAGACGGCGTCCGTGTGGATTCTTTTCAGCTGCAGTCGATATTCCACGTCTTTCCTAAGAGAGTCTGAAGAAGGCTTGCGCAAGAGATGGGACTGAGGACCGGTAGCTCTGGATTTTCGTGTGGGAAAGGAGACGAGTGATTTGCGGGGAGCGAAGTCCTTTCTGAGACGATCCCAAAGGCCTGATTGGTCTCCGCATTGAAGTAACGTGAAGGTGGTGAGCATGGTAAAGTCTATAGATCTGCAGAGCACACGTGGAACCAGTTTAGTGAGTCTTTCGAGTTCCAATACCTCGAGCGTCAACTTTTCTGTCGGAATCGGAATGTCATCTACGCCGACGGCTTCGCCACTGAGGTTATGAAAGTCGTCAGGATTGCCATGCAGCTCTTCTTTCAATCCGTCTTGTTTGGCGGCATTTTCTGTTTCTCCATTCGGCATTGCTCGATTATCGATAAATAGCGGGCTCCCTTCAGACAAAGCTGGGTCAATTGCGTCCATTTCTACACGAGGGGGTGGCGATGCAAGCACGCCCACAGATGTCGCCGCTTCCTCGACTTTTGGCGAATTTGATGTAACATTATCAGCCCTGCTGGACTGCAGATTCAGATTGGACATTATAGCAGTCGGAACTTGGATACTTGAATTTAATTGCGACTCTTGCTTCGTGGCTTCGTTGGTATACGTTGTGTTTCTTAGATTTTCTTTCATTGTACATAGGGCTTTGTAATGGTCATAGATGTTGCTCATCAACAGTGTGAATACACCGCCGGTAAAGAGAGCCGCTGCTTTGGGGTCGGCTTGAAGACAGGTCGGAATGTGAAGAGAGGACGCCATGCCAATACGTAGCTCTCGCAACGAGCCGAGGGAACGACCAAGTAGTTCACTCAGCTCGATCAAGTAACGGGCTTCATCTATGTCCAGCACGGTGAGTGAGCGTAAAGGTGGCATTATAGAGAAACTAGGCTTTTCCACATGGTGATCAGCCCATAGCACCTTGTTCACACCATAGTGACCAGGTTCCATTAGCCTAGGATACTGTGATGGAGGAGGGAGAGCTGCGGCTGCAGGTCCTGATGTTGCTGGGGGACTGTTTGCGGATCTGGCTGAACCTGTTAAGCCTGCTTCAGTTAACGCCGCCTGATTGTCGTGAAATCGTATCCAAAGTTTTTCTAGCCTGGAGGGTCTGTGATCTCCCAGGGAAGACAGCGCGATCCAGATATCTCGTAGCACCCCCGTAGGCATATCCCAGACGAAGGACTCCTGTTATACGTCATCATCAGCAATGGCATCGTTCTTCGCATCCCGCATGGACGCTTCGTACCAAGTTGGGCATTCGGGCAACACTCAGTGCAACAAGAGTGCCGAGCATCTTCCCGCTTTCCTTTGTCACAAGATATTCTTGAACCCATTCCCTCGGACCATCACCCAGAGAGAACTTCTTGACGAATTGAGAGAAGTAGTTTCCCCGTCGTGATTTCCGAGGTTGTGGGCTATCACCCAAACCATTGCTCAGATAGCTGACGGAGCGACAGTGCGGACACTCGTAGGTTTGACATGACACGCCACAAGAAGCATTGCTGGAGTATAGTACATTGTCAAAGAGGTCTTCCCTCATCACAAGTGTAGCGAGACCATATGTCAATGCGTCTACACCAGATCGGGCCTCAACAGAATTTAGAGTGTCTGGCCACACGATGTCGAATCTACTGTAGATCGTGGGTGTTGTCACAGCATGCAGAGCAGAGTTTACCTTCGCGCAATTCGCCAAATCATTGGTATGGGTGACCTGAGAGCGGCATCAGCGAGAATTTGATGGCTCTGTCCAACTTGCACTCACTTCCTTGATGATTATCTTCAGTATGTCCAACGGTAGGTCAAGAAGTTGTAGCGGGCCTTCCTTTTCCGCGGCGGCCGCCCAATCTTTCTCTTTGCCCTTTAATAGTCTCGCCACCTTTTCTTCCGACGTTTCATAAGCCGTATGCTCGGTCAGCTTCACCGTAACGTCCTGATCACATGGAGACGACTCATCGTCCATGTCTTCAATACCCGTGCTTGGTTCCTGCGAAGATCCGCGACCTCTATGGTCAATTAGGCCCTGACTCAAGGACTGAGTTCCTAGGTGTTGACCCATTAAGACGTGTAAATTGTGCCGGTCGATCGTAGGAGAGGGCAACTGCTTGCAGGGTCTCAAGAATGGCTCATCCGTATCCATCATCAGCTTGGAGGAATGGGCGCTCTAGAGGTGCTACTCCAAGGACTTGTATGGGATAGCCTCCGAATTTGTTTAGGGTTTCGAAAACGCAGCAACCTTCTCCTTGTTCATGTGCCCTCCTGCCAAAGCCTAGATTCGATCACATGGAGATGCCTCCTGTACAGCGTATGTTTCGGGAGCATTGAAATTCATTTCTTGAGAAAGAGTGACGAGAAAGCTGATCAGCAATCGTGTTGATTGATCGTGTGTTATGACTATTGACAGGTGTTGCACGTATGGTGAGCTGGAGGCTGGGCGAGGCAGATGTCTTGCCCAGAAAGTTGTGAAGAGGCCGCACTGAAGCTGCCCCCGTGCAATCTCTAGAGATTATAGAGCTTCTATCTATTCTTCGTCTCAACCTCTGCTGCAGTTGCGCAAAGTAAAGCTCTGGTTTGAGACCAGTGATAGAAATCCCACTGGCCGATCAACAAAGCCCTGAAAGATGCCCCAGCAACGATCGCACAAGCAAAGTCTACCCGCTCGGGCTCTTCGGGGCTTCTTTCGGGCCGGTTTTAGCGGATAGCCTAGAACAGTGCCCCACAAGCCACACTGCACTACACATATGGATATCTAAGATGCACACCCGCAGGCTCAGATCGCCTCTAACATGTGCAGCAGCTGTACTCTAATGGAGGTGCGACATTCCCAGCCTAGTGTGGCATATGTGGCTAGGGTAATGTCAGTGCGCCATGGGAAAAGGACTGTGCGCGTCCAAGCTGGCCCAGGATGATCCCATTGGCAGCTCCACCAGTAGTGTACAATATGAGTCTTTCTCAAGCACAGTGTGCGTATCCAACGAGATCAATACAATACACCCAACCATTCCCAAGTCGGCCGAGGCCACCAAATCCCATGCTCTGTTTCACAGATTCGATTCCATACATCCTCAATTATCCTCAATTTCACTCTTTACGCCATTGGTCTCCTTCGGCTTCCCCTCCACCTCTCCACTGGCTCCCTTACTGGCATCATCCAGATCCAACGTCTCGTCTTCCTTCTTGGGCTGGATAACCTCGACACAACAGTCTCCATCCTTGTTCTTGCTATAGACCCTCAGTCCAACCACGCAAATAGCGTTCCACGGATCGTCTTCGAATTCTTTGTTCTCTTCTCCCTCGTTAGCGGGTGGAAGGTCGTCATCCGCAGGTGCATCATCGCTGTCTTTGATCGTTTCGCGGGGAAAATCTAGAACGCTATCGATGGACGAAACGAAGGAGCCGTCACTGTCGTACTGGTAGTCGTCATTGGGCGCAAGGGTGGAGGGTGCGGCCAGTGACTGCGGAGCTTGGCCTGAGCTTGCCGGAGCGGGTTCGCCATTGAGGGTAACAGCAGGAATTGATTTTAGAGCTTTCTCGAACGACTGCGCTGCTTGAGCGGCGTCGCTATCTGCTGACGGAACTTTCTCCTCTTGCTCTTCCTCTTCTGCGGCGTCGGCCTCGTCTGCAGCGGCGGGTTCCTCACCAGTATTGTCTTTCGTTCCACTTGAGGCTGCTTGCTCTTCGATCCCACCTTCTACACTAGTCTCATCGACAGCTCGGGGACATTCATCATCAGCAACAGTACCGTTTACTTCCTCAGCTGCCTTGGCTTTCGCTGCCTTCTTAGCCTCGTAAGCTTCCCTCTTCTGCTTTTGACGCTTATCTCGAGCTCTCTTTCTCTTCTCATATTCGTAGTCGGCGACCAATTGTTTGCGCTTCAAATCATACTGCTTTTTCTTCTCTTTGGCTTTTTTCTTTTCCTCACGAGATATTCGCTTTTGCTTCTCCGCCTCTGTCTCTCTGATCTCGCCCTTAGCATGAGCAAGATCGTAAGAAAGGCCAACTTGTATAAGCTTGTTCTGCCTGCGTCTGACATTTGCCCTGATGACATCCTCTGGCGTGGGATAATTCTTGTCACGCTTTGCAGTGATTTTCATGAGTACGGAGTAGGTGCCAGCGTCCAGCTCCAGGTCAGTACTAACGGACCGGTTCATCGAATAATTACCGTGGCTGCGGACGATATAGTCGTGCTCCCCCTCCTTGTCGAGTCTGAAGTGCAATTGGAAGTAGTACTGCCCTCCTAAGCCCTTGAAGTAGCGGCTATCCAGCTATAGGAGGTCAGTACATTCAGTAAACATACTGTCGAGGTGCTTACTTGGGACAAAACTATAACAATGGGGCTCCGCTGCTTTAGGGTAATGTTGAACTTCGTCTTGTTGTAATCTGCAGTCCATGGGACATCTACAGTCGTCCACTGCTGCGTAACGTGCCAATCTGAACCGAACAGCCGCGTGCGCTCAAAGCTAGAGTAATTGCGAAGCAGGTCCTCGTATGAGATCCAGAACATCCCATCGTCACCGAATTTATGGTTTAAGAGTTGCATCCACTCCGGTGTCCATTCCTTGGAGCCATCACTCCAGGCACCTTTCCACTCGCCGTTGCCCCAAGGATTCCTAGAGCAACGTCAGTCTTATGTAAATCCTTGCAAGATATCGCTTACTCACCTCACCAGAAGAAGCCGATGGCCCTTGGCTTCCTTGGCCTCCATGATTGAATACGCATGCAAGGGCATGATATTATCTCTGGCTCCTACTGGAACCGTCTCATCTAAGTCTTGCCATCTATCGAAAGTGCCAGTAGCACAGCTGAACAAGAATTCCTCATTCACTTTCATGATCTCTTCCGACCAAAACTTATTCTTATCCAGAATGTCGGTGGTAAATAGCTCAGTAGTCACGCCACCCGTCAAGTCCTCTATAGCTTCACTGCATTATGTCAGTAGGCATATGCTAGTCATCGAACATCAAGATCCCAACCCTGTAAAGCCGCCCTCGATGACGCTGAAATCCCCGTGCGCTTTGGCATATGCTTTCTCCAGTAATGGCAGCCATGTCTCATTTTCATGGCTACATTGCGCGAAATAAAGGGATTTCGAGCCTGTCTGATTGGCTTCTCGATACTTCTTTTCGCCATCGTGTCTGTTGACCTGCGCGAATACGGCCTTTTCCGTGTCTGAGCTCTCCCACCAATCAGATGCAATCAGGTAAAGCTTGTCATCAATGATGGTCTGCGACCATTCGCCGTCTGTACCAATTAGACCTCACTTCAAGATAGTAGACAATCGTCCCAACATACCACGATGGAATACAAATCCATACACGCCTACAAGCTCGTCCTTGGCAACGCAAATGTTCTCAATAAGGCCGGGCTTATTGCAAAGAGCACACAATGCAGATAGGAACCAGCAATCTCCATTGTTGCCCTGCCGTACATCACTCGCTGTCGGACCATCTTCGAAGAACTGTGGAGTTTTGAAGATATCCTATGCATGTCAAGCTATGGTCCACGAGACAAGCTGTACTTCGTGAATTATTCTTAAGGGCTTACCGTAACCCGTTTGACCGATTTGGGATTCAGCTCGTCCCCTGCGCTATCCTCGAGGCTCCACAAGCAGTCCCGTACGGTCTTTTTCAAATCCCATTCGATATCAAAATGAGGGTCCCGGTATTTGTGGTTGACCCTTCGACATTCCCTTGCTATCTTTTCCACTGCGTTTTTGCATTCCGAGGCCGCTTGATTATATGATTTTGCGGCGCCCTGTCCCTTAACGAGGCCCTTGGTGGCCTTGGAGGCTTTGGTCTTGGCATATATATCTGATGGGAGGATACTGAGCACTTTTCCGGGATTTTTCGTTGTGAACTGTACGAATGAGTTTAATGCAGCTCCAGCGTGAAGTTAGAACAACGACCTTCTCCCAAAACAAATCAACGCCTCTTTGCGGCAGCTGCTTGGCCATTTTGCGCGCAGGCTCAGGCTCTGAAGCTGCTGGTGGAGGAGGTTCGTTATCCTCTAGATCGACAGCCTCGTAGTAATTGCTCCCCATGTTTCCGAAACTCGTGTAAGTAAGTTTTGACAATCCAGTGAAATATATATCGGCAAGACTCGTACACGAATGACTGGGATAGCTATACAGGACAACGATGCAGGCACCATAACCATTAGAGAGGGGCTGGGGCTATGTAGCGTCTTATGAGCTCGCCCAGGCGAGCTCTCCGCACTGAATTTCGGGACATGCCTATGGTTCGGTCGGGCTACTCCGCAGAGGCCAGCAGCTGAGCAATTTATGGGGCTCAATGGCGCATTGGTCAAGGATGTGGTTGGTGGGATGTTGCTTGATCTGCAAGGTAGCCTTATGCTGGAGCGAATGGATTGGAAGGTTGCAACGGTTAAAAGGCGTGTATGTCGTTTCATGCATCTTCAGCTGGGGGCTAAGACGAACGCCAACATCCATGGACCCCACAGGGCTGTCAACTAGTGGGAGGCCTTATCCTTAGGAGAGAGATGGCATGAAGATTAAGGTCGTTAGCAGCAAACGGACATTTTATCATTGGATGCAGACTGAAGGCGAGGTTGGTTCCAAAGGTTCCATCTCTCGATGTTAACTTAATGGGGTGGAACTCTGTCCTAGGACCTAGCCAACGTCTAAGAAAGCCAGTTATGCTACCAAATAACACATCTCATGTTCCATATGATACAACGAGAATCAGCATAATGAGACCTATAAGATGCCAGGTTGGGGACTTAGAACCCCTAAAATGCATAGCGCCATAACCTCATAAACCCCTAACGTCCACAATGGGCAAGCGTGACAAAAGAAAGAAAATAGATATCCCCGAGACTCCATTATTTCGCTATCTTCTCAGGGGAGCATCTATCAGTGAAATCCGTTGGTCTTAGCTCTACCAGAATACGCAGAGCTGCCGAGCTCGAAGTACGGATGCTGGCAGGCTTGCTTTGCGGAGATTCGACCAGCAGGATCATAAACAAGTAAAGCATCAAGGAGGTCAAGTCCGTTATCATCCAGTCCGTTCACCAAAGCTCTACTGGGGTCTCGAGACCATTTGGGAAAGGATGATTTGAAGTCCGGAAAAGAAGTCACGCCCGGCCAGGCTTGCTCGTCAGGGGTACCAAGGATACTGTCGGTAATCAATACGGGGCCTGTGTCAACGGGTTTACTCGAACACTTACCGGAAAATCTTGAATATCTCATCGATCTCCGAGTCACCTGGGAACAGAGGTTTCCTTGTACACATCTCCGCGAAGATACAGCCAACAGACCACATATCAACACCTGTAGAGTATTGCCGGCCACCTAGTAGGATCTCAGGAGACCGGTACCACAGTGTAACCACCTGGAAGAATCATCAGCCATTCCTGATCCACCACATAGGCTGTTCGAGATCTCTGACCTCGTGAGTGTAGGTGCGCAATGGTACACCAAAGGCTCGTGCTAGACCAAAGTCTGCAAGCTTCAGATTTCCATCCCGATCAATGAGTAGATTCTGAGGCTTCAAGTCGCGGTGTAGCACTCGATGGCAATGACAGTATCTTACACCCTCCACAAGCTGGGCTAAAAACTTCTTGACCATTGCGTCACCAAGTCCCAGTCTCCCCAAGTCTGCCCCTGAGCCCTCGGGGAATGCCTTGCCCCTGCCTCCGTCACTGACAGGGAGCGCCTCCATATACTTCTTCAAATCCAGATCTAGAAACTCGAAGACCAAGTAGAGTTTGTGGCCGTCGGCATGGACAATATTGAGCAAGCGCACAATATTGGGGTCGTTCATCTCCTTTAGAAGGGATATTTCGCGTATGGCTGTACTCGGTACACCTTCGTCTTCCGCCTCGAGTCTAATTTTCTTGAGAGCCACAATTCGCGAAGGATGAGTGAGATCGCGAGCTTTGTAAACAACACCATAGGTACCTGCCACAGTTCTGGATAAGCAGATATCGAGGACGGGTAGCTGAAGTGAGCGACTCGAACTTCCAGGGTTGCATAGAATGGAGGGCTTGCATACCTTCGCCTATTTTCTCCAATTTCTGGTAGTTTTCCATGACTGCTCTGTATATTCGGAAGATTTCGAGGTTGATTGGTTGAGGTCTGAATGGCGGGGATCCGGACAAGTAATTGTATTCTTCGACGAAGTGTTGATAGGGATGTGAGTGCCGTGAGCTGGGCGCCGCCAATGAAAGAGTTCTTGTAGAGGCAGAATGGAAGGATGACCAGAAATTGGGTGGACGGTACTAAAATGACTCCTCGTTAGTTTTTGTGCACAATATCATTGTAATCGTAATTTGGCGCTGGCAAAGTTGAATAGTTTGGTTAAAGTAATCTACGGCATTTGGTAAACACACAATTGGTGGCGCGGCGCGCTAGGCGCAGACGCTGTGGCGCCAAGCAAGTTTTTCGCGAAAGCATCACGAAGTCTTGTGCGGCCAAGGTCCAAATCCCTTCCTTCTTTCAGCTAAAGTATCCAAATACCAAATGGCACTAGCTAGAGGTGTAGATCCTCACGAAAGGCCGCCAACACTCCTCAGGGATGTCTACAAATACTATCGCAAGCTAGCAACATGTGCCATTGAAGTGGATCCCAAGATTCTCGACTTCAGCTGTGGCTCAAGGAATACTGTTCATGCTGATGGTAACGCTATCGTGCAATGCGGCATGATATCAAAGAAAACCATAGCTGCCTCCTGCTGTAATCTTGCAGATACATTTGACACTGATCAAGAAGTGTCCCACCAGGATGCCGTATATTATGAGGTGAAAGACCTCCCAGGTTAGCCTTTAGAAAAGTCCAACTGTGGAGGTTTAGTAGCTGATATATTGTAGGCTTGCGCCTTATACCCTCTTTGTTACCCGAGAAGTCTCAGAGAGACCTTATGTCGAAGCTACTTCATAGAGATCTCACAAATCCTCAACACATGACCAATGTCCATCTGCATCATCGGCTTCCCTACGGTGCTACTCGTGGACCTGGATCAGACCCGCTGGATTCAATCGACAGATCTCCTAACTTCTCATTTTTCAATATGTTCCCTAATTCTTCTGAGTTATTTCTTCCACACGATAGTGAAGTGCATAAAGCTTTCACGGTCTCCCAATTTTTAGGTCAAAAGCTTCGATGGATGACACTAGGCGGTCAATATGACTGGACTAAGAAGCGCTATCCTCTGGAGAACCCCGCTTTCCCTGCAGACATTGCAGCATTTACTCATGCTCTCTTTCCTGAGATGAAAGCAGAGGCAGCGATTGTGAATATATATACTCCTGGCGATACCTTAAGCATGCACCGCGATGTTAGCGAAAGCACCGACAAGGGGTTGGTAAGTATCAGTCTTGGTTGTGACGGCATTTTCGTCATCGGACTAGAGTCTGATGGCGACGAGAAGCCCAGATCTGCTGTTATACGTCTACATTCAGGCGACGCTGTCTTCATGTCAGGTTCCGCCCGATATGCTTGGCATGGTATCCCTCGAATCCTTCCGAATACATGCCCTCCATGGCTGCGCTCTTGGCCAGCAGAAGACATCGCCGAACGTGGTGACAAAAACGGAACTCATTATGAAAGCTGGCGAGGTTGGATCTCCAACAAGCGAGTCAACTTGAACATACGCCAAATGAAAGACTAATATCCCAAACACAATGTCGTGTACATGGCATCAACCCATGTAGCGACCAAGGCGCAAAACTGACATGATACCAAACAAGGCAGGTAAAAGATAGTTTAGCTCAAAAGATAAGCTTCACCCCACATTTCCGGCACGTCATTTATTATCCCTCGTCGAGCCACGAGTGTTCCAAGAAGCTCAACAGTTTTCTATATGGACATCTACTCTACATTCAACACTGCTTAATGACCGCGGAAAAGGCCACCTGGCAGAGCCTCGCAGAGGCCAAATTGGCTTCTATCAATGAGTCAATTCCCAGTCAATGGCGGCTGGCCACGACACCTTCGGCTGGAGAGCAGCGAGACGTGACAGGGGACTTCATCGCTAAATCATTGTCGAAACGTGAGGTTGAGATCACTGAAACAGATGCTGTTCACATAGTCGAGAAAACATGTACTGGACAATGGTCTGCTGAAGAGGTCATATTGGCATTCTGTCATCGTGCCAGTTTAGCCCACCAGCTCACAAGCTGCTTGCATGAGACGTTCTTTGATGCAGCTGTCGAGGATGCAAAGAAGCTGGATAAACATTACGCACAGCACAAGGGGCCAATCGGACCGTTACATGGACTGCCCGTTAGCCTTAAAGACCAATTCCATGTCAAGGGGGTGGAAACCACGATGGGCTATGTTGGCTGGATTGGCACTTTCATGGGCAAAAGAGGCACTGGGCAAGAGAAAGTATATGAAAGCGAAATGGTGAAGGAGCTGCGTGCATTGGGAGCTATACTTTATTGTAAGACCAGTGTACCTCACTCGCTCATGTCAGGCGAAACTGTCAACAATATTATCGGATACACTACGAATCCAAAGAATCAAAACCTCTCTGCTGGTGGAAGTTCTGGCGGCGAAGGTGCACTTATCTCCCTGAAAGGATCACCCATAGGTTTCGGAACGGACATTGGAGGAAGTATCAGAATACCTGCAGCCTTCTGCGGGCTTTATGGCCTTCGGCCATCTGCAGGAAGACTGCCTTACGAAGGGTACGTCTTATCAAAGTGGTTCTGCCATGTATGATCCATGAATATGTTTCATGAGTTCAGAGCTACAATGTGAGAAGTTATCGCTAACTGGGACTGTCCGGACAGCATGGCAAATAGTATGGATGGCCAAAACTCTGTCCTCTCTGTCGTTGGTCCTCTGTCTCACTCTGTAGCTTCTTTGAAGCTGGTGATACAGTCGCTTTTGAGTCAACAGCCGTGGCTGCATGATCCTCTGTGTCATGAGATGCCTTGGCGAGATGACCAAGAGAAACAGGTTCGAGATCTCATCACTACATCCGGATTGGTATTCGGTATCATTAAGCATGATGGGGTTGCTGCACCACACCCGCCAGTGCAGAGAGCTCTAGATATTGTTGTCAGAGCATTGGAGAAACTTGGTCACAAGGTCATCGAATGGCACCCACCCTCACATAAAGATGGCAACGACATGATTATTACTACATATACCTACGATGGAGCTGCTGATATACGTGGTGCGCTCGACCTGTCTGGAGAGCCAGCTGTAGCTCAGGTAATCGCTTTGTTGGGGTCGAAGCCTTCACCACAAGCGAACGCAAGCAAGATCGCGGCGAATAACGTGGCGATACGGGAATATCGGAAGGAATATATGGAGTACTGGAATTCTACCATCGACTGGACAGGAACAGGGCGGCCTGTTGATGCCATTATCACACCGGTGGCACCCTTTGCCGCCGCCCGCCCGAATTCGTTCAAATACTATGGATACTCCAGTATTTTCAATCTTCTGGACTATGCAGCTTGCGTTGTTCCAGTGACCAACGTCGACAAGTATGTTGACGTTGTGGACAAGGATTTTAGGCCTGTGGGCGACCTAGATCAGGAGGTGGCCGCAACGTGTAAGCCCGTTCTAATCGTCTGCTTGAAGTCCTATACTGACTGGATTTTAAGATGATCCTGAGATCTATGATGGCGCACACGTGGCTGTACAGATAGTTGGGCGAAGACTGCAAGAGGAGAAGGTCCTTGCACTGGCAGAATTTGTTGGTGAAGCCATAGCCAAAAACAAATAGGAACGCCATACTCTGTAGTAAGGGAACGTCGTAAAGTAGCTGACCAATGTTTTCATTCTGGCGAACTAATACCCTTAAAGTAGAATGACTTTGGCTGTCCAAAACAGGACTAGCTTGTGTAGATCTGCGTATCCGCTCCCGAGTCCTGAAGCTCTAAATCACTACGGTGACTTTCAGGTGTAGTAGATACAGAGAGGCTCGAAGCCGCTGGCGGATCGACACGCATTGTCGCCCTCACTGCTGGATGATGGCAGAGGTATCTGCAGTAACACCGGGTTCTTCAACCACCAGCAAAACCCCATCGACGAAAAACAAAAAGTGCCAATACTGTCACCAAGTCTTCACCTCCTCCTCTCTAGGACGCCATCTAGACCTGTATATAAAAGACAAAAATGCGAAACCGCCAGACGAATTACACAATGTTGAAGAGATACGACGGCTTAGAGGGGGTGTCACGCGTCGGCAAGCGCGCAGGTCTTCTGGGAAGAGAGATGATTCTTCGCCTTCCAGCTCGAAGCCCACACCATTCCGCGACCAGAGATCGCCGTCGATTCAAATGCCACACAACAACTATCAACCGCAGCATTCCGACGGAGAACCCATAAGGACATACTTGAATAAGCCGAATTGGCAGTCAACAGGAGTTATAAACGACCTGCCGCCAATGACCGAAGATGCGAGATATTCCAGAAAGCTTTCACAGCCTGGACGACCGTCTGTTAAGGAAGAGATCATGCAAAAGCAGAATATCTTGGAGGAACGGGACAGGGCGCGTGCAGCAGAGCTAGCTCTGAAAGAAGTCCTTGAGAGTGTGAGGGCTGCGAAGTAAGCCACTCTATCACTGACTGAAATCTAGGCTAATTGTTTCCGCTATCTGCAGCTCACGAGCGCATCCACCCTCGCCTTTCGAGTTCAACTTTTTCGGCCTGTCGTTTCCCGAGCTATACCTACGATGCTTGTCAGCACCTCATTCGCTACTTTCCAACCCTGCAATACCAGACCCAAAACCATGGTCAACAGACGCGCCCAAAACCGCTCACTACGAGCTCCTTTGCCTGTGGCTAGATTCCCACTTGAGAGACTGGCATCGCCAGCGCCTGCCGCAGTCCGGTCCAAATACCAATCATCAATTCAATGGTAGTAACGGGCACGAACAGGAGGGCTCCGACAACTTTAGGAAAGAAGCACAGCAGTACAAACAACATCTCTCAAGCGTCTATGAGCAGTGGAAAGTCCTCTCCGACAAGAAGAAACAGGACACCTGGCTCCTGGAATGTGCGAAAGCTCTCGCGCGCGAGCAAGAAAGACATAAGGAGACCAAACATCAATTGCACCTTGCTGAGCAGAAGGTCCAGCTTCTGTGCTCTCAGTTGTCGCAAAGCCAACGTCCTCCTGAATTTTCAGCATACATCCCATCTACCTTCCCTATATCTCGCGAAACAGCAGATCATCTCCCGTCCCCCGACTTCTTCGACTACGATACCCTGCTCTCAAAATGGAAAGGTAGAATACAATCTACGCGTAGCATGCAGCAACCCCTTCCCACTCATCAGCGCTGGACCAACACTCCCGCGCCAGATTCGAACAATAACCACACAAACGGCACAGCGTACACCCACACTCATCAGGGCGACCAAAGGGATCATTACAGCGACGGTGCCGAGTCTCCTTCCGACGAAGACGAAGATCTGGCTGATGCGCCAGGCGATGAAGATGATCTGGACCAGCATCGTAGAATGAACAAAGACGTGTTGGATCCCAGTCTGCGGGATAGCGATGTGGATGGCGAGAGGCCGGCTGGTGGGAAGATGCCAATGAAGTCTAGGGAATATGACGGATCTGGGAATGGGAACGGCAATGGGAATGGGAATGGGGATATGGATATGGGAAGGGGCTGACGTGCTGTAAGATATGATGACTTGATGAGGAACGGGGGGTCAATGGGTGTATATTGGAGTTTCTGTGTGGAGTGCAGATGTACCGGCGATATAGGCATCACTGGGCAGGCGCAGGCGCTGGTGTACATGGTAGGATACCCCGAATGGTTAGGCGAAACAACTTTGATTAGTTATATATTGCGATAGATAGCTCAACCGCGATGACCATATACAATTTTATATTCAATCCCATGCCATCACATATTTTCCATCCATACCAAATATCCCAAAACGTTCCCGAACCCCACACCCGCTATGCAAGAATCCCCATCTCTATATCCATATCCATATCCACCCACTCAGCCAATCCACGCCACACACATCCCACACTAGGATCCCTCACAACACCACCATCCCACCTTTTACTTCCATCCACAGCCAACAATCATTCCATTCCACCTTTATATCCATCCATCCATCCATCCATCCACCCCATCCACCCACGCAGATGTTATTCCTCCTCATCCACCATCCTCGACCGATTGAACATCGAGACGCGATTCTGCACGGCGTAGATGGCGTAGCCGACGATGGCGAGGACGACGAATAGGACGATGATGATTATTGCGATGACGATGTTTCGTTGGACCATTGTTGATTGTTGTTTGTGGGGGGAGAGGGTTGGGAGGGGGGGTGTGGGTTTTTGGTGGGGGGCGGGAGTTGGGGGGAAGGGTGGGGGGAAGGTGGGAGGAGGGTGGGCGAGCGGTGGGTGTGGAAGGGTGGTTTGTGGTGGAGGGGGGGTGGGTTGGGCGTGGCAAGAGTTGGGTGCGGAGGTAGGGAGAGCGCTGATCTGTGGTGGAGGGGTGGGTTTCGTTTTGTTTCGTTTCGTCTCGATAGATAGTGTTTCTTGAAATATTGTATATATGGGAGGTAAATACCGGTCAATGTAGATTTTTCAGATGGATATGGCGATGTCAATGGCGTCGGTAGTGCTCAAGCAAATAGTAAACAAAGCCGTGCAGGTGGGGTATCGAAATGCTGCAGATCGTACACGTCGTAATGGTTTCGTGAGATAGGATATATGCAATGCAATAATAGATCGATACACGGAGTACTGAAGAGAGAGATAATGGGAAGATGGAGAGACGAAAGGACAGGACAGCACACCAGCTTTATAGAAAAGTGCGCAGATTGGCTGCCAGCCATGGTGCCAGCTTTTTTGCGGGCGAGGCTGGTATCAATTGGCGGGGCGATGGGGTTTTGACAGGGGTCTAGCGGACTAGGCGCCCTCGCCCAAACAAGCTTTCGTCCTTAGTGTTCGGATAAGTACGCTACTGTACTGACAGCTTGGCAGTGCTTGGCAAGTGCCAAGATTGGGGATAGCTTCGTCTTCGAATCGTTTCGTCTTAAGTAATGTTCTTTATCCTTATTTGGCTGCTAGATCGTATGGTATGATAGATCGCTATGAGCGAAACGGACGATAGTTGTCAGTTTGCTGCGAATTCGAAACCGGGCCGTACTGAAATACTGTCTTGTACGACAAAGGGTAGCAGTCAGTCCATATAGCTTACAGTAACTGATAGTGGCTCAAGAGACGAATTTCCACTCACTATAAGGTGGAGATATCGTGATGATGAGCAGAAGCGCTTTGACAGATGAATACACATAAGAGACGACGTAGCTAAGATCATTCATAGGCATTCATGCAATACCTAGGCGTAGTAGGGATGGGAATGCATCGACCGGCGTTATGAGTGAATTGAGAATTTGGGATTGCCACTGCATAGGCAGCTCCTTTTGCGCGTCAATCAACATGTCTCCACGTTACTTCCATCGGTCACAAAAGCAGCCAAAACATCCATTGACCACAAATGTGACTGGCTTCCGAACGGCGATGATATACCCATTTAGACAATACAGTAAGGGTAAAGCGTCTAAGGTGCATATATCGACCTGGTTGTTCGCAATATTTTCAATGTTTAGTATAGACTGAACGCTCGCTTTCAGCTGTATAAATTATTTTGTAGATAGCATGTAGAGCCCACACTCACCCTAATGTGGTAATGTTCATCGACTAGTGATGAAGAGTCTGTAGTCATGCATGACAGGCGCATGGCGTTCGCCGTGGCTGTGCGGTTATGATTTAATGATATCACAAAATACCCCTTATGGGAGCAAGTTTGGCCGAGGGGTTCTGGCGTTGGTCTCAAATCCCAATATCGAAGATGGATGGATTCGTATTTCTGAGCTCACCCCTTATCCAGATTTTGAAGTTGGTAGCTTCGAAAGCGAAGTGCCAGAGCTGGATTTAGCTTGGACCTTCTTCATAGGCTAGGAGTCAGCTTGACCGTAGCCGTCATATCTTATGCTACAGCACCATTATCGAAAAGAGAGGGCCACTTCACCATCAGAGCAGCAAGGACCACCAGGATATTGGGTCCTCGAGGTGGCGAGGGCGAAAAGATTCGTAAGTCATATCTACACCAAATTTGTTCCACGGAGTAGTATGACATCGGCACTATAATAACAGATAGGACCTGCAGCAGCATCCAGATAGCCATATCAAGAGCTGATACAACCTCACGTTCAGCACAAGCGCTGAGCCCAGGCGTCGTCACCAATCTTTACAACGGTAGCACGGAGCACGCCGCAAGCTCACCTCCATAGATATCGATATCTATTTTTTAAGACTCCGTTTACGAGATAGGCATCTCAAAGAGCGTTCACGTCGTCTGATTAATCGAGATTGCACCAAACTCTCCAAGGTACAGTGCCGCAGAATGTGCGAGTTCGAATCTCAAAGCTTCCATCATCGGCTCTTTGCCTCCATGGTAGTTCTATAGCGTTGAATCGTCAGCATTGTGAGTCGACTTCCGAATTCCATGCTAGGTATGAGCTATGGTTCTTACTCTTCTAGTGATGTCTGACGCTTACGATGTAAGCAACTCCTGAAACCTGTGAATGTGCTTTGTGAGGATCGAAGTGTCCCTGATTAAGGTCTCCTAAGGACATCACCAAACCACTGTCCAATCTGAAGCATGTGTTTCTCGTCCCACAAGCCCAAACCCTCCAACTCAATGAATTCGAAGCCTCTGTCGATCATACTATCTCCTAATGTATTCATCTCATCTTTGGTCCGCTTGAAGCTTTTACGCACCAGTTCAATCAGCTCGATCCCCTGGTCTTTGAGTGCACAGTCCTTCCCAACTTCGACTCTCATATGTGGCAATACAAGATCCATGCCCGTAGGCGGGTATTTGCGATGAGAGCGACGCTTTTTCACAGCTTCCAACAGGCCGGCTTCTGATTCCGAGTCGCTAGAAGACGTATTGGCAGAAACAACGCGAGGTTCAGTTGGAATATCTGCACTTGGGGTTCGGAAGAACAAGAGAGGACTGGCGAAGGGATCGAAATATGTCTCTGGCTTCTTGAAGAAAATACTTCGTACGTTCAGGAAATCAGAAACAGTCATCGTCTGATCGTTGTAACTGGGCCGAGAATTGTGTTTCATACGACTCAGTTTATTACTTGGATACCGCGAGCCACGATGGTCCTTTGTCGAGTCGGACAATGCTGTCCAGTCCAGAATTGGGTTTCCCACAGCAACTGCGCTAATCCCCTGCTGATCTCTATCGGCCGTTTGGTTGTGGCATTCCGTTAGAGCCAGCATAGTAGCTAAAGACCCTCCGACTAAGTCTCCGCATACGCCGATCTTCGAAGGTATCATCGACGTGGTCAATTGTTCGTAGCCCACCACCTTACCGCGGGCTAGGTACTTCCGGATCCAGTCATAGCCTGCGAGAGCCTGGGTCGCCAATTAGACCACACCCATCGCAATCATAGAATATTTTCTAATCTGCGAACCGTATGAATGGGTGAGGGATACGGATTATCTCTAGACAGTGTGTAGCTGATCTCGACGGCCGTAGCATTGGCACCTATAGCAAGCTCTTTGAGGCAGGAAGGGACGATCGGTATTGTAGGCATTCCACATTTGAAGAATATAATTATGGGAGAATCAACTTCTGGTCTGGGTGGATGGCGGATTCTGCAGTGGATAGTCAGTATGAGAATTGCAACAAGACATTGGTATATACCTCAATATGAGATTGTGACCTTGGCCACCATTGACCTCTATATCGAGCTCATCGTCGACAGTCTTCGTGATTTGAGTGGGGTTACCATATCTGCTGTGGTAAGACCGACGGCCGTATCTCACAGGATTACCAAGTACGTGGAGTGATAGCCAAGCTTGCTTGTAGTATGAGCAGGACGTCCCCAGTGCCCTGACCATTGCACGCAAGCATTGACGAGTCAGTGAGTGCATGAGCCCGCGTATGGCATGAGCCCTAGAAGAGTTCACCTAGTAACCGTCCACACTTAGTAATCGTCCGGCCTTATAGGGCTGAACCCCTATAAGCGTACCCTAGAACATTATAAATGTGGTCTATAACGTCCATTTCATGCTATAAATCCATAAAGCGACTGTTTCTAAGCTATTTAAATCATTATTTACGAGGTTTTCTTATTCGCATGCCTCGTCCTGATTGGCTGATTCCTCTGATCACGTGTCCTTCCTGTCCTTCCTGTCCTTGCTGGCTATTTTGCCCTCGTAGGCCCCGTTCCAACTCCGCCGTAGTTATTCTAACAGGTAACCTGATAATAAGTCTTTTTGGTCGCTTAGTCGTTATGCGGGCGATGGTATAGTCCCCCTTACTTGGTATTTCTTCCTATATCGCCGTCGTCGGGGGTGCTCTGGTTCCATATGGGATCGCTGTTGCGGACGTGGCTATAGGGGACCTGAAAGGGGTGACGACTACTGGCCTGATTACCGGGGGTAATGGCTTCTTCCTGGGAGTAGGACGTGATTTGGGACCGGGTTTTTCCTTCGGTTTGAAGATTTCTGGACCGAGTCTATTCAGGGTAGTAACGACAGCTTTCCACGCTTTATTAGCCTGATTAGTCTATTATTCCATAAGTACCGCTTCGTTTATAAATCTAGTAGCCCTATAGTTCCCCTTTAGATGATTAGATTTCTGTTACTTCCGTCTATTAAGTTCTATAAGTTCTATATTAGTAACGCCCTAGATTATAGACTCAGCCATTACTTAAATAGCCGCTTTACCTACTTTTTATAGAATATTTAATAGATTAGGTTATTACGTCTTAACTCCGGTCTACGTGATATACTATAGGATTTATTAAATATATAGAGCATTAGCTGGTATTAATACGAGGTGAAATTTCCCGTTAGGGCCAATTAAGGTAATTGTTACCTCAGGAGGTATAGTAGGGCGGATCTCAATATTATACTATTGAGGTAGCTGAGTCGTAGGAAAATGTTATAGAATTAATTTAGGCCTGAATGGTAATAGTCCTGCTATAACCTAGGCCTTCTTTATATTAACTACTATTATCGCTTCTTACCGGGCCTGTTAATAGATATCTAAGAAGTCTACCTTATCGATATAATAGCTTGCCCCTAGACGTGTAACTCGCTAGACGTGGGATTTATAGGCTGTCGCTAAGGGAGAAAAAATACTAACGTCTAATAGCTGAAGTAGATATATTATATATGGCGGTAAGTAAAGAAGAATAATCTTATAGTCTATATAGTACTAAATCGCTGCAGTCGTAATATAAGAAGCATGGCTATTAACTAGTAGTATTCGATATTCTCCTTTTTAGTACGCTCGTGTCTCTTAATTAAATCCCCTCTAAAGCTATTTAAACCCGATCGTATTATTAGTCTAACTATTCTCGCTAATATAAATTTCGCCTGATTTAAGAGCTTCTTTCCAAGATTTCTGGATTAATTTGCCTTTAAAAATAATCTAGGGGGGTAGAGATCTACTATCTATTAAGACGTACTTAATAAGTAATACCTATTCACGATTCCTATATTATATTATATAAGCCTTCTTCTTATTATACTTAGGTATTATAACTTTAAGCTTGGCGATTACCCCTTATATAAAACCTTTCTTATCTATATTATAGATATCCCTCTCGTCTACCTCGTACTCTATCTTAATACGTAGGTAGAGATCAAACCAGCCTAATAGTACCTCAGGATCCTGTACTATAGCACGTTCCTTGTCGAGTGGCGGAATATAAGCTGTCTTTACCTCCGGGTGTCGTAATATAAATTTCTAGGGCTAGTTCAGTCTGATTAGGGTTTTATTATCCTTTATAAGAAGGATTTCGTTCGTTATAAAGCGTATTTACTCTATCCTTAGTAGCTAACCCCATGCATAAAGACGGAGAACCCAGGCTAGAAGTACTACTTCTTCTCTAGGAGTAATTCGCTGTTAGCTTTTATAAGTATTAGATATTAGTTTACGGCCCCTAATCCTATCAGCGAGTATACTCTTTAGTATACTATATTACTTAGCTGCCTTCGTAATTAATAGGATTCTATTACCGTGTCCCCTAGCCTCGATCCAGGCCGTGTAGGCTAGTTCTATACGATCTTCCCTGCCTAGTTCGGTCTTATATAATAGAGGAATGGACGGTAGCGGTGCGTTTGACATGCTGAATAGATTTATAGATAGCGATTTTACAGAATTCAGGTCATAAAAAGTTATAAATGATAAAATCTGAAGCTCTAGGGTAGCCTTATAGGGTACTAACCCTATAAGGCCGGACGATTACTAAGTGTAGACGGTTACTAGGTGAACTCTTCTAAGTCCGAAGCTCGGATTTAGGGAGGCTCATCTATATTGCAAATCCATACTTTTCCAGTTCCACCAAACACACCAGTTCAATCGTCAAATATAGTAAGTCTCACGTTAGAAATATATATATAAGGTAATCTTGAGCCTAAAGCGTAAGAGCACCATTTCAATACGTAAGACAGCCTTCTGGCTGGCCAATCTGAGGGTCTCCGAGCTCGTGGCCGGTCCAGATACGTAGCGGACACCATTGACGAGCTCGACGAATTGACTGGTGGAGATTTAACGCGGAAGGGTGCAGTTGAGCCAGACGGCTTGGCCGGAGATCTGGTACGTTTAACGTAGGCCACGGTCACTGCCAAACAACGCTCAAAAATGCAGCAAGGTATCACCACGTAGTGCTGGAACGGAGATTTACGTCGAAGGGATTTCCTCGGACTAATAGGATCAAAAGAGTCTCGCTTAAGACTTCATATCCGAGTAGAATGGAAGAAGACGGTGTTGGTGGATCAGTTTGTGAAGCAGTCGATGCACAAACGGCCAGATGGATAAGCTGTGCCGGAAGAAAACACGATATGAAGACCATCCTGCAACCAAAACTACCGGTTCGGTTTGTTCCACCGAGTGGAAAACTCTCGGCCTTTATCTATCCTAGATGCAGGGTGCCTTTTCCGGCACGTTTTGGGCTGCGAATGAGAAAGGCAGTAGGCGGCAGTGGCATAAGAGTGATAGGCAAAAACTGAGCGAAGTGGTCCTCAGCAGCATCAGGAAATTGTAATAGCGTCCGGCGTACGTTAATCAAACAGGTACAGATATAAGGAGATAGGCCACCTTGAGCCAGGATCCATTACTCACGTTGATAGGTAGTGATGGTAGGTTGGTATTACTGTAAATACCAGACCTTGCTAAACTGACCTATCTCGATATGTAAACACTAAGAGGCTCAAGTGATTAACAACAGGCGCCAAACGTTCTCCGTCTACGGACAGCTTTCGCCAGCCAAAGTCTGAAAAAGGAGAACATGGAAGTCCGGATCGAAACCAGGAGGTAAGAAATCACGTAATAAGGTGAAATGTCGAGGCTTGACATTGTGCTTCGACGGAGCTGGCTGCTATGGGAGATATTCGAAGAAACCCAGAGGTACCCAACAGGAGATCGAAAGTACCTGACACGCTGCTGTATTCTGGTTCTTGCCACCGTTAGAGCATCCATTTTGTCCTAGTATACGACTGAGCTAGCCCTCCAGCCAGTGGGAGTAAGGTATAGGCTTCGCCATTATTCCATGATACAACCAAACATGTTGATCAACAAGTCAAGACAAAGCCCATAATTTCCGCTGATACGGCCGTTGACAGATTTGGAGTCGCCAGGACTCGGGAGGATTGAAAGTCGGTTTTTCGCAGCAGCAGCCGAGTCTATTTTCTATTTATATGGATATATAGCATCCGCGAACTGAAGACAGCATGTGATCCTTCGCTGACTAGGATCATCACCGCTCTGCTCGCGCGCTAAAGCCCTTTTCGTGCCACTGCTCTCTTTCCGCTCCCTCTTGCTCCCTTCTATTATACCGCGGCAAGTTTAAACGATAGGCTCCATCCAGATCGTATAGGATCCTGATCAGAGCGGAGCCGATTATGGCTCCACTGACTTCCCACTACGTTGTACTCTGCTTCTTTCCCTCTTCATCTTTCCACTCATTTCTCTTCTGTTCCTTCGTGTTCAATAAAATGTGCTACATTCAGGATAAGTTGTGACTTGCTTATATCAATACTGCTACTGATCCTTGACACTCCTCTCCACGAGGATCAACCTGCAGCTTAGGCGACTAATCGGTATGGAGACTAGTTGACCTAGGGTTGCAACACGCTGGCCGCGTCCAAATGCTTCATTCTCGTTGCCTCAGCTGACTAAATCACTTAGACGAGTGCCCGAGTTCCGAATGCCGAGAAACGTTCCGTTCGCTGCAGCAATCAAGTCCTCTCTCATGGTTTCCGCCAAAGCGAAAATGTTGTGTAAAGCAATCATACCCCTTTGAAAATCTTCCAAACAGGCTGTTAGGACCCAAGAGCCCAGCAGAGTCGTACGATACTCCGTCGAGTATATATTACCAGATGAAGTCCTCGGATAAGTTGCATAGATACACAACGTGCCATCAAAGAGTGTTGACGTGAAGGTATACGCATTGCCGTCTGGCGAATCTTCGTCTTTGCCCCAATTTTGGAGGCTCAATATTCCTCGAGCACCGAGGGCCCCGTAGTAGGATGCTGTCCTTTCAAGACCTTCTGCGGAGTCGTCCTTACTACCCACTTCTAAGAAGAAATTTGGTGCAATAGGACAATCCTTGGTCGTCGACGGGACAATCAGACGGCTGAGGTCGTCTAGTACATCTTGTTCAAGTGAATAAGACACCGCACCGGAGAAGAGGTCTGGGCACGCTTTGGGAAGCTTCCCATCTGTAAGATTTTTACAAAAGCCAAATTTGATCGATCTCGCGAAACACTCAGGATCTGTATCTCCGGTAAGAAGAAAGATGAGAGAGTCCTCAACAGCTCTTCCGGTCCGCACACGATTCGTCTTCTCGAAACGATGATAGGCTTCGTAAGAAAACGATGACGTCAATAGCGAAGGCTGCTCTTGTCTCAGCATTAAGCCGATACCCTCGAAGTTGCGTGGTTTTTTGTCTCCCATGTCTTGCAATGAATTCCACCCTTCCGGAGATATCCCATATCGGATCAAATGCTCCGCGAACGCGTCATCGCCTGGCCTTAGAGTGTCTGAGGTTCGAGTCCGGTCCCTGAACCTCAGGCGCGGTATCCCATATCCTGGCAGGGCACTCGCGTCAGTGGATTTTACCGAGGTATAGCCGTGACGAGTGCCCAATTTGCCAGGATATGGGATATGTGCTTTTCGGTTCCGCCGCCTAGGCATGCTTGTGCCTTCCATCCACTCCATAATCTCTCCGCCATCCTGGGTGCCGCGTTCGCTATCTTGAACTTGCATACTCGCGATTTCAGACCAGTCGTCTCCTCGTTCAGAGCATGCCATTTCGACAAGTGTAAGTGTACCCAAATCGGCCGATAAGTGTCCGATATCCTCTCTGACCATATTTCGCTGGTCCTGAGACGGTACTTGGACGATTTCGTAGAGACCGTTGATGTATTCTCGCAAATCGTTGACCAAGAGCGCGAATCTTGAAGAATCACAGATAGCCCACGTCATTTTGGCCGACGTGCTTGTACGTTTCTGCCGTAAAGCTATGCGACGACGAAAATCTGCATATTTCTTGGTAAACTCCAGTAGCCTATAACGGCTGACAGATGCAAGAGCCATATCTCCCGAGGGTGCACTCAATGAAACTTCGCTGGTTTCCATTCCGTATTTTGAACGCAATTTGTCGGCATCTGTCAAAAGAAGACATATGCAATTGAGCACCCTCTCAACCATCTGGTTAGAATCTAGGCCAGGAACTCCGTTCTGTGGGTCGCCGCTACACAAGCCAACTCCATGACCCCACTGTAAGAGCCGCGTCTTTTCGATGTCAAGCTTGGTGAGTACCATTTCGTAGTCTCGCCCATATGCCCGACATGAGTCAACGAAATTGAAGCAGTCGACAGATGCAGAGAAGATGGCAGCAGCGAACCCGGTAGCGCCAAAGACGAGTCCTGCGGCCTCCATCTCCCCAAAGCACAGAGCTAAGATGTGATAAAAAAGAATACTCTAGATGTGACAGTGCGGACATAGACTCAATTATAAACCAGGTGCTGGGTTGCTAGTGGCTCTCATACCTGAAACTTCCTTCTGGCACCCCATTCCAGGCGTTGAGCTTCACGATAGGAATAGAAACTGTGCCGTGCAATGCTAGCCTATCATTTGATATTTGCGCCCTGCACCGCTCTCGAACCGACGCGTCCACAGAGAAAGCTCCGCCCCTCCTTGCTTCGAGGCATGGTAGCAACATGATGAATGGTTGATGTCAATCAAATCGAACGTGGCTCTAAAGGGAAAGCCCAATCCCCCCAGTTGCAGCTGCACCTTCGGCTGCACGAAGCGCGCCCCGGGGAGGAATCGACTCGACCTCCACCCGTAGGGCCAGGGGGTCGAGGTCGATCTCCCCACTGAGTCAGCACGTTCCTGGCTAACCAGATCTTGGCACAAGGCAATGGCATCTTTCCTCACCCTTTCACCTATCTTGTTGGATGACATCTCGTTCGTATTGCTAGACGCATATTGATAATTGTCACGATGGTGCGCTTTTCAAGCATGGCTCAAACAATGACCTTACGTGTGTTGCAGCCTGTACCAGGAAAGGTCACAGCAGGAGCGACGATGCCACCTTTTTTGGTTCCAACAAGGTAGCTGATCCCTAAGACCAAGTACAACTTGATGGTGAGGATAGCCGTTAGTCCGGTTATGACTATGCAAGTCATGTTAGGTTCGATTTCTAATGGGGCTGGTGCAATGGTGCAGTGGCATTTTGTCTGTTTATTGGCAGCGCCATTAGCCGCAGGTCTTCAAGTTCTCAACCTGACGGTCTTCGGTTCGAATCTCATGCTTTCATGCGGAATGGCGCCATTTCAGGCTCCCACCTGCTGCGCCGCAGCACCGTCCCATAATGCTTCCTCCCTGCTCCCTCCCTGCTCCCGCCCTGCTCCCTTTCCCAAACGAATACGGTAATTGCTAATCCTAAGTTCGGGGTATATATAATACGTATATTTATAAGGTCGTATCAAGTCCAGATGGTCTCAATAGACCGCATACCCACCCTAATAGCACCATCAGCAATCGCTCAAGCCATTGACGAAGGGACTCACATCAGCTAATATGTTCGCACCCGTAACAAATCTACTCGCATCACTCGCCAGAAACACCGCTAAGCCATTCAGTTCATGAGGCTGACCCAGTCTCCCCATCGGCGTCATAGCACTCCAATGCTTCATCTGCCCTTCAAGCAACGCCTCCCGATTCAACGCCGTATCCATATACCCCGGCGCTATCGAATTGACTCTGATCCCATGCCGAGCCCACTCCGCAGCGAGAGATTTGGCGAGCTGAGTCACCGCGGCCTTGGAGGCGTTGTAGGCGCATTGCTGTTGCGGGTGAAGGACGCGGGAACCGGCGATTGATGAGAGGAAGATTATGGAGCCACCTGCTTTGCGCGCTATCATGTGCCGAGCGCAGGCTTGTGAGACGAGGAATGAGCCTGTGAGATTGATGTCGAGGAGACGACGGAACAGGGAAGCGTCGTAGTCTTCGGCTTTGATATTCGAGCTGGGCGGAGGTGAGGAGAAGAGCGTTTTAGGATAATTATCACTAGCAGGAGGTACACTCACTCTACAACGCCAGCGGAGTTGACCACAATGTCCACTGCACCTAGGTCCCTGTCGACCTTGTCCACTACCTTGGCGAGTGCGTTTTCGTCTCGCACGTCCACGGCGTAGAAATGTACAGGTATTCCCGTAGTCTCGTGCAGCTCTGCAGCTGCTCGTTCCCCAAGTTCCTGCTTGACGTCGAGCAAAGCAATGGCCTTCGCCCCAGCTTCGGCAAGACCTTTGGACATTTCCCAGCCTAGACCTCTCGCACCGCTGGATCGAAGCACAGCTTTAGCGAGAGAAGGCTATTGGCGTTTATGCTATCGTGTAGAAGACATGCCTTTCTATAGTACTTTATTTTGATATTGAGGAAATTGGATATATAAGACTGCCAGCATCTAGCATGCGCAAAAAGCCAAGCTTACAACGCCTACGACAGTCATGCGTACGTTCAAGAGATGCCAAGTACATACCCAGTAACAACAGCTACCTTTCCCTCCAGAGTAAACATCCGCATCGTAGGTGTCATCTTGCCAGCAATGCTGCTATCGAAGGCAATGGCACTACGTTCCCCATTCCCGCCAGAGACTGTCATAGGCGAGGTCTTGGTCTCGTTGACAAGGAGAAATGGACTCTGTGCAGCGTTACTAACGGTCCGGTTCTCTTTAGCGTAGGTAGCTATGAGGACCTCTTTGGCATCATTGGGCCGTGGCTGATTCGAGGTTGTTGATCTTCGACTGGCTATTGGGATAGAGAGTGTAGCTAGTGTTCGTTTGCATACAATGGGTCTTGATATGCGGATCATTGTCCCTGTTGGATGCTACCAATAGCTCGGGATCTATATGTACAGGAAGTAGCTCTAGCCCGTACGAGAATATTCACACCTTAGACTTATAGGGGGACTCATGCTTCAAGAGCTGTGAAGATATAGCCCTCGTCTTGCAGATAGTAAGGTTTGCCCAGATTCGATCACCATGCCCGCTGTACCGCTATACCTACATAGTACGTTATACGTTCTATTGTGTTGACTGATCGAAACAGGAAGGTCTAGCGACGCCTTTCCTCAATGCAGATAATGAATGAAAGTGCTACAGAAGATTTTGGCTATGGATTATTGTAGATACAACACCCCTAGATCATCCAGACGATATGTTCACTCCAAACTCCATCGCTTGTTGAACACGCAAAGGTCATTTACCATCGAGACGGACTTATTCACTTATTTTCATGGGTATGGCAATCTACATAGCTTCAACGTAATTACTGTTTGTCGTTAGAGGGCCCTAGTGTCCAGTATCTGGCACAAACATTGAGGATCACATACCTAGGAAAGATACCGGATCTGCCACCTATGGTACCTGTCCACCAATCTGATGCGTTCTCTGTCTTTTTAGTGATGGTGATGATCTCGCCCTTTTTGAAGGCTAAGTCTCCAGGCTGGTCCGCGTCAAATGTGAACAAAGCAACTGCTTGATCTTTCCCGACAGAGCTGGGCTTTGGCGTGAACTTTGGCTTTGGGGCTGTTGGCCTGCTAGGCTTAGGCGAGTCGCCAAACGAATAATTCTCGCCAACTGTGTTCGTTCGACCTAGACCAGCACTACTGGGCTGTCTATCATATACATCATCGTTCCAAGTAGTCGCTCGCCTTGGAGCATCATGGTATTCGTAATCGTTTGCGGCACCCACAGCCCCTGTACGATTGTTGCGGACGCCCTCGTTGTAGCCAGTACCCGAGCGACCTTCCCATACCACATTGTCGTGGCTGTCGTCGTAGATTGGTATATCGTTGTACATTTGGTCCGAGGCTGACGGTGTAATTCCCGCGAACACCCTAGAGTTGAGAACGCGCATCAGTGGCTCCGCGGCTGGAGGTGGACGGACTCCACCCTCCAGGAGCTGTTGTGCTGTAATACGGCTGTTGTAGAGCTTCTCGTTCGCATCACGGCGCTCGATCAGGACACTCCCCTCCAGACTAACGCCCGCAAAAAGACCCTTCGTTTTCGAGTATGAGAACACCCCTGCCACACCCTTCAGGCTGGCTGCTCCTGCAGCTTCCGCGTTGCGCCCGATAGGTCCCGCAGCTATGGACACATTGCCTCCAAGCGTCAATGAGCCTTTTTGCGAGAATGTCCGAACGGCAGCGGCATCATTAAGGATGAAGACGAAATCTGTGAGCTCGAACCCTATCTGTCCGCCGAAGCCTCCACCACCTGTAGCGATCGCCGAAGGCGCTGACCAGCTACCATCGGAAAGGCGAGCAATGACAATACCAGAGCCGAATCGTCCGGAGCCCAGGAAGCCGGCCTTAAGAACTGTGATGATAGCAAGACCCTAATCCACCACATCAGTGTGTGCACGCATCCGGTCGAAGGCGGCTTTTAATACCTTTGCATTGGCTAAGATTTGGGGCGGTATGACCTTGTCAGGGCCAAAGGCTTGCCTGGGATCTACAAAGGATGCAAGGACCTGTCGCCGAACCTTAGATTTGCGATTCGATTTTGTACAGTCTACTTACTTTGCCTGCTTTCTTGCATTCACTGGCCACGGAGGTAGGGAAGGGATTGTTGATACCAAAGGGCATTTTCTTCGCGATTTCAGTGCCGTTGACGATGGGAGGAGCACAAGGCGGTGGAAGGGTGAGCAGGCGTGATACTTGATTTTGTAGTACGAGAACTCAGCCATATGGTCCGCGTGGAGTCACCAATGCCGAGCATGCCAAGAACCATGACGCTAGTATGGACGATCCAGGGTCCAATCGTGCAGGCGGTATCGTGATTTCATGAAGTACCTTATGAAGACTAGGAGCTACACGACATCGTTAAAAGAGCATTCATCAATCACATGGACTGGACGGAGTGAGCAGAGAGAAAGTCTCTAGATTCCTCCGTGGATTTCTCCTTTGTAACCCTTTTGCACATCGATTCTCGTAGATCTCAAACATGTTTCATCTCTTCTTTGTACCATCACAGTCACTTTTGATTCCAATATGCCAATTTAATCTTCCTTTGAGATTGTACTACATAGGTTCCACTACTGTAATAATGGCCACCTGCGGAAAAGACCTGTTACGGAGTCTGAATTGCTACTCTTGTTCATTGTGTTTCCGTTCTGGGTAACGTTTGTCAAGACAACCTTGCTCTCGGTAGGCCCTGCTACGTGTCTCCAATCACGATTAAGCTATATAGTTAGTGAACGTTTGCATACGCAACTTTCCTCGACCTCAATGCTATTCTTCTGTACCACGCAGTAACGATCTCTAGCGATGCGTTCTGCTCGAGAAACGACGTCCTGACACATGAAGGGCACAAACTGTCTGGATATGTCCTGGGTTCGTTTTCTAAGCTTGGAAAGTCCACGTTTGCAGAGGTTGTGCTTGCCCAATTTCCGTGGCATCAGGAGGGCTTTATGACATTATTCACTGTCAACAAATGCTGCGTGGTAGGTAGCTATTCGCGGATTAGTAACGATAGGTATCTGATGCTCTGTTATAAGGTAAGCAGGCTTGAACATTTTGATTCCGATGCTTAAGGGATAAGTGATGACAGTGCTGTGTGGTTGGAATACCTTGATCTAAATCTATCTCTAATATTGAGTTTATCGTCTATTCGCACGATATAAGTGGAATCTTACAGTTCCCTGTCTGACGTTCGATTCGATATTCATACGTTCTGGCTTTCCCTGCGACGCGGGTAAAATAGCATACTTCGTCAAACCTTAGCTTCTAAAGGATGATGACCACCGTCTTCCCGTGTCGACTTGACGGTCTCTCGTAACTCCATACGCTCTGTCTTCGTCAGTGGCTTCTCTCTGCCCTTCCTCAATTCTCTCGATTGCTTCGTCTCAACCATCGAGGCATTGTCACCATCTTCGTTGGGAAATTCATATGACCGGAATTCCACATTCTTCCATCCGGTGCCTGTTAAGATGAATAAGCGCCATGCTGCCGATGATTTTTGCAGATCCGTCCATACCCCAGGATTTTTTGTAATCGGTCCACTCCTCAGTCAGGTAGTGTAGAAGACCACCATGTGTCACTACCACAATCTCCTTTTCCGGGCGAGCCTTGAGCCATTGTCTAGCCTCCCTCGCTCTATTTTCAAGAGCCTTTGCAGTCGGTGCCCATCGGCCAGTCTTGCTATTCCAACCCTCCATCACGCGGCTCAGATCAACAGGCTTGCCTTCCATTTCCTTTTTTAGGAGGCCAATATCAGTGCCTGTGTCACAGGGCACGTCGGCAGTCTCCTGAATTTCAGGAAGCGCAATGACGGTCATCCCACGCTCGATCTCCGGTTTGAAACCGAGTAGAGTTGTGTAGATAGTCCGGCGGAGGGGAGATGCCACAAGAAGATCGATGGAGTCGTGGAAAGGGAACTTTTCGACTAGCTCTCGACATTGCTGTTCGCCAAAGGGAGTCAAGCTTGGGTCGAGCATGCTATGATTAGCAACGCTAAGGTTATGGTATCCTGATGGTTTTAGCAATTTGCACAATGGAACGAGCTGCGACGTCCCACCTTGCGCGTGCCTGACGCAATGAACTAGGGGCGCCATCAGACAATTATTGCGGGCAAAACTCGTCACAATGTGGTCGATGATTGATTAAGTGTTGCTCCTGCGCTCAATATTCAGATTGGACGAGGGCAGAAGCTTGGTGAGAGAGGGCGCAACGGCAGCACGCCTTATTATAGGCCTCGTTCTTCGCCCATTCCGAGGGACGGAGGAAAACTTGCAACAACATCTCGGTTTGCAGAGGCCGTTGAGGCAGGTTTGCCGAATATCATGAGGTTTTAAGTTTTCGCGCTAAGAGAAAGTACGCTCTTGCAACTCTTGATTGCTGAGTGCATTCGAGAATATATTATTATGTTGCCACTGTGTCATCTTATAGTATCCAACTCCGTGTGCTTAATCAAAGCCCTTGATTATGATACTACTGTATGCATCGCTAACGAGGCTGTCCACCAATCAATTTGCTTCGAATGACCCTCGAGCCAAATCAAAACATGATGGACCTCGGGAGGATTGAGACATTGGGTAAGACAGAACAGTGGTAGCGTACGAAACCTCAGAGAACAGTGACGCTGTTCTGTTCAAGTGGTTGTGCTTTGGGACTGTCATCTGCCTAAGAATCTTTCCTGTGGGTGCAGGACTGCAAGCCGAGCCATCCTATCTCAAGGGGAAGTTCTGCTAGATTTCCGGCGAGTAATGGAAGGAGAAGATACAGCTCTGGTAATTATTATGTTCCAGTCTCGGCTCGCACGTTTCCTTATTCACAAGATCAGCAAAGTTGCCGCACACTCGTTGCAGGCGGTTTTTCTTGCAGAACCATATAAACGAAAACCTTCCATGCGTCTGTTGATACTATACTACGGTAAAGGTGCAAGTATGCTCGCTTCCCATATCACCGCTGATACAACAGGGGCGTTTTCCATCATGATTGTCAAGATATTCCTGATAGTGGATTACTCAGAGATCATTCGGTCTGATCTAAGTCATCTGTAGCTGGAGACTGCATGCCATGAACGAGCCCTCTCCCACGCGATATCTGTTGATTATATCCAGACGGATGACCCGTGTCTCGGACGATGATGTCCTATGGTGGCATTGCTATGGCGCCCTTTCGAGAACTCTACCGATCATTTTGAGCTTCTTTAACTAATATGTCTGTCTTTTCTTGATCTTTGCAGGAGCTGATTGTGTTCAATTCATTCTGTTGCCCTATCTTCCCTTCGCTCCCGAAGCCCTCAATTTGTGTTTTGATGATATCCGTCGCAAATCTTTCTTTCATACTCTGGAGTATCTAGGAATTTTGCCATGGACTTTTCCGAGTAGGCCCAACGTCTAGAGCATTCCGATCCTCTGAGTTGGCATATCTTCATCCTCACGATTTCGACGTGCTGGCTTTCCGACAATATTGAAGCTATGCTGCAAGTCCACCACAATTCAGCTGCAGATTGTTTAATAAAAGCACTGGTAGTTCACATAACGTATATCAACAATGTACCGAGCTATAATCTTGACCTCATCTAAGATCTAATATATCACAAGTCTTAACTTATTCTTTAGTCCTTCATGATACCCAAATATTAGACATAGTCATACAACGGAACAACGGTTCATACATATCATCTCATAGCAAACATAACCTCCAACACCATCGCTCTTAAATCAACAAGAAAAACGGTCTATATCCCGATACGATGCGCACAATCGATCGCAGGTCCAAGCGTGAAGTGGTTTGCCGCATTGTTGAACGGTCACTTTCTTGCTCTTCCAACGACATCGATTAACCCATTCCCGATCTCCACCTTCCAGCCCTCCCTAACCAGCATCCCACCCACAGCTGGCCCTAAACGACCACGTCCACCTTCGGAGTGCCTACCGGCTCCTGTGATGACTCTCAAGCCACCACCCATTGCCTTTCCCTGCCGTGCCCACTCCCTCCCTTCTCTATCCCACCAATTTTCTACCCTCGCTCGAGCGATGTTGACCGCGTCTTTCACAGTCGTGCCGTGCAAATCCACCTCTCCAGGTCTAGACTGACTTGCCACAAGCGCTTCTGCAGCGGCAGCTTCGTGACGACGGAGCGAGGCGGAAGCGTCACGCCCCACGGAGCTGTAGTAAGACGCCGCGCCGCCCATGAGTGGTGTTGATTTGGACTTGCGATAGGCGGATTGCGCTTGGGTGAAGGCATTTGAGCGGGCTATGGCGAGAGCCGTGGCCGACGGCTGGGAGAGGGGAAGCATGGGGCCGAGGGACAACGTTGTGGGGGTGGAATCCGGGGATGGAGGTCGGCCAAGGTACTGTGGTATTATCTTCATAGAGGAGTTGGACCCTGATTGGGAGGTCAGGGCTCGAGCAAGTTCGTGAGCCGAAGCGGTGGAAGGATGGGTTAGTCGGACAAGAGCTGCAAGCTTTGAGTAAGGTAGGCATTGAAAGTCGACGGAAAGTTCAGCAGCATGGGCTTCGAGAATCGAGGGCGATGCCATGGACATGTAGGGATTTGGATTGAGGTCGGGCTCTGTAGATCGGCAAAAGGCTTCGATAGTTGCAGCAAGAGAACCGCTATTTTTATGGTAAACAGAGCTGACAACCTTTGGTGAAATGTATGTCCGCTGCGTTATGAAGTCGACGTCTTCTTTAGCACGGTCCCATCGGCTCGATGGCGAAGATATCTTTGAGGAGCTATCGACCCCAGTTGTAGGGGTAGAGCTGGAGCGGCGGGTTAGCTGCTTCTTCTTCTTCCTTCCTCTGCGCCCTCGCCCAGTGACCGCAGGCTCGGCGAATGCATCAATGCCTTTCTTGAGATAAGAGCCTCCATCTCTAAGTCCCTCCTCTTCCAAGAAAGCCTGGTTGAGCAATTCCTCCACCGCCCTTCCGAAGTTATTGTCCACTTTCTTCAATGTATAATTAATATCGAAATCTTTGGCGGTGGTAAACATCTCTTTCAGCACCTCAGATTTCTCTAGGGGCGACAAATCTTCAAGCTCGGCATCGTGTCGGTCTCGGTCTAAACCCGTACCATCATCAAGTCGGTGCCCGTCGAAGTCGAATACTCGCAGAGTCTGGGTCATCCCGGTCAAGTCTGTATTCTCTGTACCCTCAGATGCGATATCGCTATGCCATGATTTTGCGCGGTTAGAAGACTCATGGGAGCTCCCATTGTCTTGCAAGCCACTGCTTCCCGAGGGATCAAAGCTTGCACTTTCTTCTGCCAGAGCGCTTTCTTTGAGTATATCTAATGTAGCTCGCAACTCATCAATAGCGCCAAGGTTGGAGAGATCGTAATCCGATATAATGGCAGAGAAAAGTGATGAGTCTATAGGCGGACAATATTCGGACTGCAGTAGGCGAATCAGCATAATTCGAGTGCAAGACAAGGAACTGGTTGGTACCTCTATTTGCAGGCGTGTCTTATCCATTTTCAAAATTTAGTCGGATACGTGAGATTCTTTGAGATTTACTATATATCATGTTCAACGAGTGCTGTGTCATAAGAGTCGAAAGGGTGCCCGAAAGGGTGCCTGAAATTGTGGAAGAAATGCCTGTGGAGTGATCTCCAATTATCTCGGACGTCACGACGTCCGTATGGTATGTTAGCGCTAGTTGATGATACCGTATCATTACGCTACCCTTGGCGGCGAGTTATGTTGGCCGATCTATCGATCAGGTGACTTCCTTAAATCACAGTGTCTTCTATTGATAAGATACAAAAAATAGATGACTGGAATCAAGTAAGGTGGAGAGATCAGCACATAATGGCAGCTGCCAAACTATTGGGGAAGAGGACCCACCAGATGCCTGGTATGAAATGTAGACACCGAGATTCGATGATTTGCTTAGAGGCGGTACAGGTAGACTCAATGTGTCTGAGCTTTTCTTTGAAGTTCCTAAAGATCATTCCAATCCCGCGAAAGGAAATCTCCGCCTCTTCGCTAGAAGCGTGGAACGCTTTGAAAAGCCTGTAGATGCAAGTAAAGTTGAGGTCAAGCAAACGCCGTGGTGTAGGCAAGACATTCCCTTTGTTGGATGACTTTCTCTGATATGTGCCAAATTTCGCAGTCGTCTATCTACAAGGTGCGCTCATCAATGTGTGATCTTCAATATGAAAGCGCTCATCTATCCTCTAGGTGGACCTGGTATGCCATGCAAAAGTCCACAGAATTACGCGTGGACCGACATTGTCCTGGACAAAGGCTACCAGGTGAGCATCTGAGCCATGAAAAGGGATGGCTACTGAGAGGATCAGATCCTGTTCCTTGACCAGCGCGGTACTCAATGCCTCTCCCTACATCCGCGAGCTCTAATTCCGGCTGTGGGAATGACATATGTCTGACCGAATAGGGACCGGACTCAGCAGTACGGTCACAGCTAAAACACTCGCGATGGAGGGAGAAGCTACCAAACAAGCAGCGATGCTGAAAAACTTTCGTGCCGATAGCATCGGTAGAATTTCCTGCAAAATCATTGCTGCTGAGATTGGAGATTGACATACTTCCAGTCAAAGACTGTGAAGCTATTCGTAAAACGTTAACGGCCCAATTTCCTGACGAAAAGAAGAAATGGTCGATTATGGGCCGTAAGTGAAGTCTTTGGCTCGGTCTTTTCCCTTGCTTGATGTTTTCTAGTAGCGTAACCGAGGAGCAAATGCTCTTGTACCTGCTAGTAAGAGAGTGGCATTTGGTAGCTGGTGGTGAATGCACTTCATGGACTCGGTGTGGACGCCAATTGTTTTGATCACCAAGAACTCTCTGAGGCACTGCCCTCAAGGGGGGTTGTAATTGGCGTTTGAAGGAGCCTCGTCACGAAGACTAGCATGTCAATCAGTTGCTCGCATGCTCTCTCGTAACGTCCGTTGATCCAAAGTAAGCTCGATGTGATAATGCTGATCCCAAACGTATGTAGAGAGCTTTGGTGGCTTTTGTGCTGTCAATTATCTATCAAGATTGTGAGTACAGGAATTTCAGATTACATGACCGAATGTACCGCTGATACAAGCCAAAGTCCCGAAGGGCTCAAAGAAGGTAAGATCCTATCACCAAAATGATATTGTCTCACCTAAATACGTGCAGTATTCACAGCCGGCGGTTTACCTCCGTTGGTCAAACACCCAGATCTGGTATACAAATACCTCTTCAGTACGTATGCGCAAGGATAAACACGTGCTTCATCTAACATGAAACAGGGAAGGTCAAGGAGAGGAACAAAGCATACTATCGGAAGTATCCCGAAGATGTTGCACGAGTGAAATACATTATCCGGAACATCGAAAAGGAGAACATACTTCTTCCGAGCGGCGGAAGACTTTCTGTATTACGATTGCGCCAACTTGGATTCTTTTTCGGATTCCACGGTACTATGGACACAGTGCATGGTAGTTGTCCATCTCTCAGCGTCATGACTCGCTGCTGACAGGTGAAAAGAGATGATTTGTCGCTTTACCGCTGATCTCAACCATTTCGGATTTTTTACGAGGCCCACGCTTACACAATTTGGAGACCTCCTACCTTTTGATACGTTTCCATTGTATGCCCTGGTACACGAGCCACTCTATGCAAGAGAGTAAGACCTTTTCCTCTGGGTCGTACTACTCCACTGACCACAGATATGCTAGGAGTGCGCCCAACTGGTCTGCGGATCGAGCTATGAAGCAATATCCTGAATTTGTATATGCCTCGGCAGATGGCGACGAGCCAGTACTATTCACAGGCGAAATGGTAAAATCCTCAAGGCTTCATTGCTCTAAGGATGAATACCCTAGATACCGTTAGCTGAGGTGATCTCTAGGTCTTCAGGGACATGTTCGATGACTACGACGAGCTTCGGCCCTTGCTAAAAACAGCCGATATCCTCGCCACTACGGAAGACTGGCCGGAACTATACGACGAGGTGCAGCTCGCGAAGAACGAAGTGCCAGTATACTCCGCAACATACATTGAGGACATGTATGTCCACTACGACTTCGCAAGGGACACGGCTTCGAAGATCAAGAATTGCAAGACGTTTGTGACGAACGTGCTCTATCTTGATGCTTTAACTCACAAGACCGACGAGGTGATGAAGCAGTTGTTCGCATTAAGGGACGATACGATTGATTGAGAATTCTACAGGAGACGGCGCATCAATTGGGTATCATTTAAAGACCAGGAAAACCCCAAGTTTCACAGCCCGAACAAGTCCCACAGCCTCCTCTCTCATTGAAGACACATTCAACGCGGCGAAGGCGCCGCGCTCCTCCTCTTCCTACAAGCCCTATGCTTCACACCAACACCAGCACACTCCCTAGCACAAAAAACATCAGCCATCCATCCCATCAAAAACACAATCCTCAACCTTCAACCCACCCTTCCTCTTCCCCAACAACCCCCTCACACCCCTCCGCCCAAGAATCATGAACATGATACCTCCTACACCTCCCCCTCACCTCCACCCACGGCGCCCCCACCCCCCTCTCCCTCTCCCGATCCCTCTCCTTCAGCTTCCCCACCAACGACCGCAAGAACCGCTCGTCCCAGCTGTCAGGATGCGTATCGATCAAGTGCCCCGTCTTCTTCCACACGAACAGATCCAGCACCAACTTGCCCAACTGACTCGTGTCGCCCGCGTCGTCGCCCCAGATGGCGCGCGTGTCGTCGGGCGTGGGGACGCTGTTGGTGGCGTCCGCGATGCGGCACATGCAGTCCACGATGGCGTTTTTGAGCGAGGACACCTGCAGCCAATCGGCCACTTTCCACAGCTTGATCAGGCGGAAGTAGGCTGGGTGCGGTCCTTCCAGGGCTGTAAATGTCAGAAGCGACGCGTTAGCTTTTCTGTCACGACATGGCAAGTAGAAATGCAGGTCTTATGATGTAGAGGGTTTGAATGAAGAGAATGGGAGGAATCATGGCTACATACACTCATGTTCCAGCGAGCGACGGTAGAGCCATTGCGTGAAATACTCAAAGTCGACGACGTTGATTTCGGCCAGATGCAGGGTGCTGGTGAGGGCTTCGCGAAAGGCATAATGCGGGTTGAACGCTGCTGTGAAGAATGGCGAGCATGCGAGAAGAGCTTCGAGGTGGAGGGGAAAAGGGTGGGCGTTGGGACCGATGGTGAGGGTTATGGGCGTTTTGAAAAGATGTCTGGGCTTCGCGTTAGTTCCGGCGACGGCAGGGGATGCTTTGGATGTCCGTAAGAGGTACCTTATTGGGGTTGAGGAGGTGGGAAAGACGATGGTTTTTGGTACGGCGAGGGGTTCGGTGGGTTTGGGGGTTGGAAGTGAGACTTCTTTGGTGATGGCGATGTGCTTTTTCCTTCTGGTGACGGGCCCGTCGTCAAGGTTGATGTCGACGACGGTTGGTTTTACCGGCGTCATTTCGGTGCTAATGCGATCGAAGACGATTGTCTTGCAGGAGGAAACCATTTTTAGGGTGAGAGTACGGTGAAAGCTTTGACGATGATGACAGGTAAAGAGATGCGTTGTACATGAAGCTATATGAGATGTATGATATGGTAGATGATGGTAGGAAAGTGGTGCTTGGGAAATGGCAGGGTATTTACTGTTCGCAGTGAATTGATATGTTCATGTCTGGATATGAGCCGGAAGCGTGGGCGAAGGACAGAGACTACCTAGAATCAGGACGGCTGCTGTTCGAATGGATATTGGTTGACTGAGAACAGAACGCTTGGTAACAACAATGCCATGTCCGCTTCCGGCATTATCTCGAACCACGAACGCAAACGTCAGAGAGGTCAGAGTCAGACATTATTCAATACCATTGTATGAGTGATGCGCGGTAAGATAGGCCATCTGATTGACATTGGATCGCATTGCATGATCTCAATTATGGACAATTTTTGAAAGGTACTGCGAGCGCCAGCTTTGAAAAGTGCCAGAATTCGGCCAACATTCCACCAGTCGCCCATCACAACATGCGAGCAACATGCACACTAGAGCGAAAACATCTTTAGATACGATGTTTCTCACTCTCTGCACAGGTATTAGTTCTAAATTTTCAGTATTCTACATCATTGGAACTCACCAAGCCGTGAGTAAAGCATGTAAAGAGCCATCTGATTGCATTCCGACGTCCCAGAAATCGTTACCAGTCGCTCGTTGCTGTTATCCTGCGGCTCATTAATTTTGATCACACTTCCACTAAGCTGCCTGATCTCATTGATCTTCGCCCCACCCTTTCCGATGATGGCTCCAACCATATCGTTCGGGATGAAGATTTGCTGCGTCAATGGTTGGCCTGGGACCATGCCTTGAACAGGCTGTGCTGGTGGTCCTGCGTGGCTGTGGGTTGGCGGGTGCTGCCCGTGCGGCTGCGGTTGATGAGGACCAGCGCCAGCGTAGCCGGCTTGTTGAGGCGATCCACCGTAATGGACGGGAGCTTGAGGCTGCTGTTGGGGCGCCTGTCCGTGAAGATAAGGCACGCCGTAAGGATTGGCGGGCGTACGTTGGGGTTGATTGTTATGTCGTCGGTAGTTTTCTGGATGACCGTACTGACCACCGGCAGGCTGAGGTACATATGGCACAACTTGCATCCCTCCTGGTACGACACCAGCGGGGCCACCACTACGCGTCGCATAAGCTGATGCAGCCGGACCGCCGAAACGCTCTGTCAGTTGCTCCACAAGAGTTTGGCCAACGTAGTAAGTGGCGATGTGGACGGCGTCGGCAACGCCGAGCACCACGAGAGACCGCTCCGTCGAGAGAGGCAAGCATGAGTCAGAAGCGTTGAGACGAGCACCAGAGGCTTCCTGGATCTCGCGGATACGAACACCAGACTTTCCAATGATAGAACCGATCAAGATGTGGGGAACGAGTAGACGAAGGGGGTACGTCTTAGATTGGGAGGTAGAAGGTGATTCCAACGGTTCATTGTTCAGGGTGCGAATGATCAAACCAAAAGCCTGAGGTTGTCAGCATTAAGACGCCGAGCTTTCAATGAGCAACAACTGACCTTTGCAGTTGCGTCAACAAGACCACTGACGGTCAAAACTCGTTCCACTGCGCCTCGAGAGTAATCGCTGACAGTGCATTTGGCACCAGAGAAACGTCGAATTTGAGAGACGTTCTCTCCCCCCTTGCCAATTACAGTGGCCGCTTCAGCACTGGAAATCACAGCACGAACATGAAGCCAGCCAGTCTCATCTTGATGCCCTTGATGGGGCATCGGACCTTGGGACGTAGCTCGATCATATTGACCGCCAGTGGACTGTATTGGCTGGGTCTCTAGCACTGATGCGGCAGAAGGACCAGCCCCGTTGGGAGCGTCCGGGACCACAGTGTCGCCTTGAGTATCCGTTTGACCGTTTTCCAAGGCAGCACCTGGTTCAGCCTTCGGCGTTACCGGGATGGGAGCCTCCTCAGCTGTTGGAGCATGTTGATCTGCCAGAATGGTTCCTGGAGTTGTAGTATCATCTTCTACATCCTCATCCTTCACAGCCTTATCAAGCGCCGGGCGTTTTGCGTCGGGCTGATCTGTAGGGCCAGAGGGGGATGATTCTTCATCAAGGGGACGCTTTGTGTTGGTCGCAGGGGTAGCGAGGGCTGAAGGTGAAGCAGACATATTGGCTAGATGTTAACAGCTTCTTCAAGAATTTGATCGGAGGGAGCGTCAGTGGATCTTTGTTTTAAGTTGATATCTTGAATTGATCTCCTATGTACACCAGGGGATTGTTTCCAAGGAAAACGTGCTGGTGCTGGTGTAGACGTATAGACGACCGCTAGAAGTAGTGAGGTGTATCTTGGGCTGTGGGGAGCGGGAAGATGATCGGGATGTGAGGAAAGGCGGGTGGAGTGGTGTCAGGCTGTGATGGGTTGAGGTAGACGAGCGGTGACAGAATGCTTCAACTGCCACTGCAGGATGAAGGATAGCTTGGCTGTAAGGATATAATGGTGGAAGGCGCGGTGTAAGTGTGAGGTGCTCGTGAGAAGTGATGATTTGATGGTGTGTCTGAAGGAAGAACGCTGTATAATTGCCAGGGAAGACCAAAGGGACCTTGGTGAAAGATCCGGACAACCAAACCTTTTGTGGCCAGTGAACCACGAATGATGTTGCGCGAAGAACCTCAGTATCGGCAAGGGTAAGCAAGAAACAACAGTCAAGATGGATGAGTGTTGTTGTTGGGGGTAGGTTGAATGAGAGGGAAGCAGTGGAGGGACTGGTCAATTTGATTGGAGTGAAGCTTATAGAGAGTTTCTAGCCTCATTAGGACTAGATCAGCCCTGGAAGAGTCTCCATCGTTCGATCCTTGAATGATCGTCAGAGTACATGCTTTAGCGATGGGCAATGGCTACAAAGGCAGACCCTTTGGCAAAGCTGCAAAATTATCGTGACAGACTAAGAGAAACAGATTATGCTCTTGACACTGGAGAACCAGATGATGATTATGGGTTCCGCGTCAATAAGACCCTTCAATCGCTGCAGACCCAAGTCAAGCAAAACGAAGCAGCTCTTCAACAGGTACATTGGACTTTGCGTTGAATGATTCTTCTTGTCCCTGATGAAGAATTAGCTTCGAGCAGTCGTCCCTCCAGTAGCGATTGATGAGCCTTCCCAGGACCCTAAGATACGCCTCGAACAACTTCGTACTCTAACCACAGCTCACAAGAATCTTACTCATACAAAGCCGCTCCTGCCATTATCAAATTCTCCGCTACCGGCACTACTTGCGCTGCGCAGTACCTTGAATCAGATCGACCAGAGCAAAGTGTCAATCAAGAAAACCTCAGAGGATACCACCGAAGCTCGCGCGAGGCTGCGCCAAGAAGAACACAATCTCAAAGATGCGCATACAACGACACAGGTACTGGAGAAGGAGATCGAGACGTTGACAATGGAGCATGAGAGGCAATCGCAGATCCTGCCCGAGGAGCTGGCGAAGGCGATTATACAGGAAGAACAGCAGAAGCGGAAGAATTACAGCACCGATCTGAAGAAACTTGTGAAATCATTCAACGTCTTCGTCAATGAGCACTTGGCTGCCATGATCGCGGCGGAAGACTTGGGTGGACCCGTTGTCGGCGACGCCATTGACGTGGACGATGATGCACTGGAAGCAGGCTTCAATCGGCAGAGCAAATCTAAGAAAAAGAATGCCGGTAGTGGAATGATCGAAGCTCAGAGAAGGCAGCGGAACGAGGAATTATGGGGTTCTGGCGAAGAAGACTCCGATCAAGAACCGAGAAGCGAGAGAGAGGCAGCTGGCGCAGATTTCCGTTCGCTAACGGAGGACCTATTGAATGCTTCTGCGGGAGATGACGATTCGGATCCCTACATCAATATACGCCGGGAGTCGGCTGCCGTTCGATTCCTCGTCCGGGCCAAGGTCGCGCAATTCCACCCTGACGATGCAAGGCAGCTGCGATTAGTCGACTTTGGGAAGGAGATGGGTGAATGATCCTGCATTCTCACGGTCCTACCCAGACTTGCTCCCAATTCCACACGCTCCATCTATTTCTCACTAAACGTCGTATGATGAACCTCCATAGCCACAGGCCCATCCCTCAACAAATGAACATTCTCCTTGTACGCATCCGTCTCTCTAGCCCTCATATGTGCCTCCACGCTCTCCCACCCCACCACCCCAACATAAGCCTTTCCCTTCCCTTCCTCTCCAACCTTCTCATGCTCCACGTCCTCAATCACCCAGCCCCCACACGCCGCCTTGAACCCTCCCAACCCCTCGAGAACATCAACAAACTTTCGAATATTCCCATCGTAGGATTCGTCTTTGGATGCGAAATACGCAGTCAGGACCTCTGTGACCGAGTTATTCACCGAGAGCGCGGCGGAAGGGGGATGCGGATCAAAGGTCGCATGTAACATGCTGATATCCCCATCGACGATCGTCATGAGGTTCTTAGCAAAGGGCCCATAAACGGACGTCTTCGTAAAAGCTTGATGGGCATCGTAGGAATCCCAGTCTGATCCATGGGGAATCAGCATCAGCATCAGCCGACAGCCTCAATTCATACAACAGTATAAATGACACACCTACGAAAAATTGCAGCACGCTCGGATCCTCCACCTCACGGCCATAGTACGCCTTCTGAAACCCATCCTGTGCAGAAACGGTGTCGAGCGTCGACTGCCATACTTTTCCAGCGGGGGAGTTTGTATCTTCGATCGTTGCGCCGGCGACGAGTGGGATTGTGGCGATTTCTGTTACTGGAGCCATTGATGTATAATGCAGTGACTCTGTGTGCCAAGGCAGAATACTTCACTTTATTTTGTAGATAAGGGCAGTGATACTATTCGCGGTCCGACCTCGGCAGCGTCATCGATGACATGCATGCGTCAAGCGGCCCCTGGCCCGCTTGACGTTTCGTTTAGTTCTAGAATCTTTGGACTAAGGTACGGTATGATACGGCGATGGTGTGACTTCGATAATCATGAAATGGGCCAAACATCCAGAATTCAGAAGTTCGTAACTCGTAAGACACCCCTCCATGGTCCTTTGAACCTACCACACAACACGCCAACACATCATATCGCCACAATGCAAAAGGCTGCCTGTCATGGGGCTGTTGGAATTCTGACTTCGTTCATTTTGGTTCCGGAAACGCCGTCGCTAATGCTTTCTAGCAGTACACATCATCTGTCCAGTGGCCAACGTGTTTATCCAAAAGGTGCCACGCCGACGTATGCAATGTACCACCGCTCCTCCTCAAACCCCTTATCATGTTAATAACGTATCTTACATGCTCTCCTTCAATCAATCCAGTGCTTTGATTCGTGGCCCCGTCTTCTCAAAGGCTTCTCTGATGAGGACGTTAATTTTCCGTCTCCTACGCGATTTGTCCTGATATCGCTGCACTTCCTCTGGCGTGACCTCCGCAACGCCCTTTCTCGGTGTGCCCTCCCCATTTACCGAGCGACCTAGGAGGCTCCCACGGCTCGGGAGGTGCGAATGGCCGGTGTGCATATTGCTGGTGCCCATTCTTGATGCTGGTCTCCGTCTGGAGGTTGATGAGGCTGGATTGAATGGAGACCCTTCCCTGCTACTCTGATTGGCAACGGACGAGAAGCGCAGATGACGCATCTGATTTTCTAGAATGTCGATATCGACATTCTTCTTTTCAATGATGCTGGTCATCTTCTTGATTGTGTTGGTGACAGCCTCGACAGTTGGTTTCTTTAGGGGTGGGCCTGTGCTATTGGTGGTATCACATGATGCTAGTTTCGTACGCAGCATGGTAATATTCTCTTCCGTCTCGGCCAGCAGCTTCTGAAACCTCGCCATCTTCTTGCGAAGCTCATGTTGCTGAGTCGCTTGATCGAGACTTAGCGGTGCAGTCCTGGCGGATTCGACCTCGTCTGGGTCGGTGTGAGTATCAACAACCCTAACAATGTCACTACCCTTGGCTCGAAGGGTTTTGATCTCTTTGCGCATATCTCGACATTCATCGAGCTTCTCTTGCACACCTTGAGTACGCCCTGTCTCAAGCTTAGCAGAGAGACCGTTCTCGATATCCGGCAAGTCGCGAATCTCAATTAGACTCCAATCATCGTTTTCGAGGTCGTCTCGATTGCGTGCACCCCTGTTTTTGCCCGTCTCCTCATGGCCCTTCATGAACGCTTTGAGTGACCGCGCATTCAGGCCTAAAGTATCTATCATGGAATTTACATCGCGGTACACCTTTTCGATCTGGCCCGGTACACCGGGCTTAACAGCTTCTCCTAAGTAGTCCTGGTGGGCGAGGAATGGATCCAAAGTTAGCGTGCCATCGACGTCAGTCGCCAATTCCTCTCGCACCCTCTCATCCTCCCTGTCGCTAAGATCTTGCTCTTCCTCCGCCCGTATCCTAGCTTGTTCGGCAGCCATCTGCTCCCTCACTTGCCTGCGAATATCCCCGGAAGATGGCTGTGGTTTCGAGGGCACTGCGATCGTGTTCAAGGCGGCCTTGCGATTGTTGAGTGCCTGGAATGGGCCAGGAGCGCTGATAGACCTTGCACTGTCGGGTCGCAGGGAGTCTCCGAGCCTGTTCAGACGTACGGGGCTTGGCGATCTCGGGCTCTGTTGCGTTTTTGTTGGAGGCGGTAAATATGGTGCAGAAGTCTTCCCAACTTCTCCAAAAAGACCTTTCTGCCGGTCTGGCGGGGCAGTGATTCTTCCGAAAAGACCTCCTGTTGAAGGGCTCTTCTCGTTAGGCGCACCAAAAGAGCTCTCTGGCGTTATCTTTGGGCTCTGATTAGGATCGGTGGTAGGACTAATCTCCTGGGCGACGTCTATTCCGCTACCTTCGTCGTCAATGTTCCCTTCATCATCGTCCGTTTCTCCTTCTGCTTCATCATCGTCGTCGTCACCTTCTTCTGAAATTCCTTCGAACTCTTCGCCCTCATCACCAGATGGTAATGCTGCTTCTTCTGGAGGAGCGGCCTCGACATCCTTGAGCTTAGTCTTTGACGGTATGAAGTCGGGTGGTAATGGAGCGTCGTCTGAGGACTTAGATGAATTCGAAGAATCGCCTGGTGCAAAGCTGGCCTTACTCGTTGACTCTGGTGGAAGAGGCGCCTCTGGATTTGTGGATCCTGGAGGAGTCTCCGGAATTCCGTAATGTAGCGGAGGAGCAGATTCGGTCTCATTTAGCGGGGATATGTCACCGCCATCTTCTGAATGTGGTTCTTCCTTGATTTTTGGAGAAGTCTCAACGGACGGTCGTGGCTGATTGGCCTTGTTGAAGATATCTTTTGGCGTTGTCGTTGGTGGGGATGGTTTGCCAAAGCCGAAGCCAGTGGGCTGACTGCTTCCGACGGCAGCAGGCGTTATCGTGCTTTGAGATTGAGTGCCGAACAGACCACCCGTCTTGGGTGGCACGCTTGGAGTTGGGAAGTTAGATCTAAGCGGGGCTAGAGTGGCAGAAGGAGTTGTCGATACCGTTTTGACAGTCGCTGGTTGAGTCTTTTCTGCTGGAGCAACATCATCCTCTTCATTCATGTCTGCGTCCTTTGTCGATGGCATAAGAGCCTCTTTTGGAGCAACCTCAAGAGCATCCCCAAAGTCACCACCAAACATCGAGCCTCCACTATTACTCGCAGGCTTCATTTCGTCATTTGCAGACGAGCCATCACCTTTGAAAGTTGAGCCCAGTGTGAAGGTACCAGACGCAAACGGGGCCTTGGTAGATTCGCCATCATTTTTCGCGGGTGCTCCAAAATTGGTATCTGTATCCATGCCAGAGCCCAACGGAGCAGGGTCTGAAGATTTCCCAAAAATGCTCTCATTGCCGCTGCTAGGAGCAACAATCATGAAGCCACTAGGCTTGGATGCAAAAGATGAGAACCCCCCAGAAGCAGGGGCAGAAGCCGCGTCTCTCGCAGGAGGAGCCCCAAAAGGACTTACCTTGAGAGCGTTGAATCCCGTTTGTCCAAATGCACTACCGGTCGCCGCTGCGGTTCCTGTCGTCGAAGCTGCTCCCCACAGTGAACTGCGGCTACCAAAACCTGCAGCCATACCGAAAGCGGTACCTTGAGTGGTCGGTCCCATAGACGAAGGAGTCCCGAAGCTAGGTTGCCCAAAGCTCGAACCCCCATTCTGTGCTGTTGCAGATGTCGTCGATGAGGGCTTTCCAAACAATGACATACCATTGGAAACTGACGTTGCTGGTGCTGCTGGTCCCAATCCAGAGGTTTTGTTGAAGGCGCCCCCAAACGGGCTTGCTGCAGGCACCGAGGGTTTCCCGAAAGTACTCTGAGCGGCTTGTGGACCAGCGTTGCCAAGTGGTGATGCTTGCCTTTCGACTTGTGATTGTTGCGGGGCTTGGATTCCACCAGCCACAGTCAGACCTGGGAACGTGGTCCCATTCCGGATCGATTCTGCATAGACGAACCACCACGCAGACAGTATGCCCTCATTATTGAGTACCATTACAGCCGGTAAAGGGCTCTGAGATACATCGTATTCCTCCGTCGGCAACGGTCGTTGGACGTTGTCCTTACTGGAGAGATCCAAAGCAAGGCCTATGGGTGAAGTATCAGCCAAATCCTCGCTCATCGGCATCTGAGCACGCCTTGAGTCCTCGGCAATTAGTGTTGTCGTATAAGCATTTGGTGGTGCATTATCTGACAGGGGAGTCTTGGATTTGGTGATAAGTCCAATATCTACGGACGATGTGGAAGCCACGATGATGACATCATCTAGGTTCGGGGGGAAGTCTCGGAGACGTTGTGTGAACTGAAACGAAGGGGACCGCTCAAGCTGGCCGAATGGCCCTACAACCTCAGGGAGCCTCTGGTACATAATCGATGGGGGAGTCTGCTTCGGATAACGGGTAATCACATGATGTGTCGTAGGAGGAGGCATGCCATCGTTAGACGAAGAAGGCGTATGGGCAACAAGGATTACCTCGTTCTCAAGCCACGAAATGGAAGAGACTGAAAAGTTTAGTAAGGGCACCAAGAACGTAACAGCGCCTCCCCTTACCATGTTGATCGCCTTCTAATCCTGGTGGCCTGGCAATGTCTCCTTTGCCCTCTCCGTCCGGAGTCATCTGGTGACATGTACCGTCTCCCAAACCTGCGAGTAATTGCTTCCCCTTCTTACTCCAACAAACGCAACTCACGCCACTCTTCAATACCTGGCCTTGTGTTCCCGAGATATATTGCTGCGTTTTCAGATTCGCCATCATTAAGTCCCCGTTCATTGTCACCACTGCACAATATTCTGCGGTTTCTGTTACCGGATTGGGGACCAATGCACGTAGAGCCGGTCCATTGGTGGCAATCTGAAAACTTGGCTGAGTGCTACCCTGCGTCAAAGCTTGCACATCGTAGACTGCTAATCCTCCACCACTTTCTGCTGACAAGACAAGGGAGCTTTCATCGGCGGAAAAGGCGACTTGAGACACTCGCATACCAATGGGGAGCGTCAACTGAGGTGTGAAAGGTTTGATCTTGCCATCAGCGGGCGCAGAGAATGCTTGCCGTACCGACTCTGTCCCGGCGACGATCACTGAGTCAGGTCCAGCAGCTGCGAGTAGACTTCTCTTCGAAGCGATTGATAGTAACGAAGCGGTCGGGGGAGGAAGAGAGTTGGTAGGCCACGGTGATGGTAAAAGGCGTAATTTTGCCTCCCCTGCGACAGCTTGGAACCCAATAGCCTACAGTCCCAAAATCAACATATCAGTTCAATCCACACTGGCGAATTTGTAGCAAGTCCCACCTCCGTCTGTACTTCCTCTAGATCTTGCCCTCTCTGTGTCTGCGGGTTGCTGGAACCTGCTGAAAGTGCCCCAAAAGGCGAAGGGCTAGCGCGGAATGCCATTCTAGCTCGCTCAAAGCTTGGGGAGATTGTGTGTATCTCTCTAGATATAAAAAGTCTTGGTGTTGTCCGAGGCGCTGCAAATGAATGTCGTCGGGATGACACAAGGGTCCCGGTGAAAAGCGAGAATGCGCGATCCAGATTAGATGGTGTGGGTCATTTAAAATGGAATCATGAGTCAGACAGCAGACCGGTCTGCTGCTCAACCTGAGCACAAGATATCCTGCAAGAGAAGTGCTATGCTTTATAAAGTAAGTATTTATTCGAGTTTGAGAGCGCGGCGTGAGTCGCGCAGCCGGGCCTTGGCAAAATGGGAGCCGCGCGCGAAGATCCCCACGCCCCAAGGTGCCTCGGGTCCAGCCCTAGAAGGGTTCACCTGGAAGAGGCGCATACCTGGAAGGAGCGTACTCTACTGGGTAAGACGGTGACTAGAATATTCTACAGCACAAATATAGTCTTTAATGGTTTTAATAATCTACCGACTTATTCCAAGATTACCTTCGTAGGGATCACTTAATTAATGGATGGTAGGAAATGTATTCTGGGGTTTAACCTGAGCTAGTAGCCCTGTAGGGCTGAGCCTCTTCCGGGTACGCGCCCACGCGCCCCTTCTACTTTACTTATCCGATTCTTTTCTGGAGCTCGGCGTGCCACGCGCCAACGCACCAACGCACCAACGCACCTACGCACCTACGAACCTCCCTTGGTAAAGTACTTTACTATCATAGCTAAGTAAGCATGTATCTCATTGGCTAGCATGCGCTCCGCCTTGTTCCGCGACGTAAGGTATCATCAAGTCATATCCCCGTTGCGCCATGCAGATACAGAAGCAAAACCCAAACAAAGATGCAGAAGATCAACAAGTCTATGTTTTAAGCTCGTCCAATGGAGGCCTGATGTTCTTGAGCCTTGAGTCGATGACCACGGCGACAGAACCGTGCAAGTTGCTCGTTCTGTGAGCGTAGGGATGGATGATGAAGGGCATATATCATTGCACAGACGACCTTCATTGAAGGGAGTTTGACTGCTCTATCACATCTCAATGAATGCCACGGAGGTAGCAAGTATGAAGAGCTGCTAGGTCTGCTGATCGTGTTGATAAATCATTTCCCATTCGGTCCGCCAACGTACTACTCAAGTTGAGTGATTCTAATCCCCTTCATCATTGAACTGGTAAGTGTCAACGGAACGCTCGGATGGCAATCGCCTATTAGCAAAGAAAGCAGATACACCTGCATAGAATGGCCTGCCTTAGCGTGTTTCTCTGCCTTCAAGTGACATCCAGAACGTCTCGCGGACACGAACGCTGTCACTTTGCATCCGCCGCAATCCGCTCAACATCATTTATATCTCCATCGTTAAGATTACTGCAGAACTTTTTGTATTCCTGGCACCTACCATCCACCATGACTGCCTCAACTGCCGATGGCCCAAAAGCTTTCACCATAGCCATATGCGGTGGTGGCATCGCCGGCTTGTCCCTTGCCATTGGCCTTCTTAAGAACGAGGTGCCATTCCACCTCTACGAATCCGCCCATGCCTTCGCCGAGGTTGGTGCAGGTATTTCATTTGGGCCAAACTCTCTTCGTGCCATGAAATTGACGGATCCCCAAATACGACAAGCGTACGAGAAGATCAACACACAAAATGCATTTCCTAATAAGAAACATACGTGGTTTGATTTCTACGCTGGCATGGACTGTGGTTTCGGCAAAGCCGGGGAAGAGATTGTCGAGGTGAGGGACCACCAGGGTGTAGGGCAAAGTTCTGTTCATCGGGCTGCGTTCCTCGATGAGCTTGTGGCTTTGGTGCCGAACGAACATGTGACTTTTGGCAAGCGAGTCGTCGGTGTGGAAGAGCTCTCCAGGGGTGTACGATTGCAATTTGAAGACGGAGGGACGGCGGACGCGACTGCAGTCATTGGCTGTGACGGCGTCAAGAGTAAGTTGCGAAGAATAGTGCTTGGTGAGGACGATGAGGCCGCCCACGCTAGCTTTACTGGGAATTACGCATACAGAGGTCTCGTACCCATGGATAAAGCCGTGAGTGTACTGGGAGATGAAATGGCAAGGAACAGCGTGATGTGGCTCGGCCTCCACGGCCACGTCCTCACCATGCCGATCGAGCATGGCACATGCATGAACGTCGTCGCCATCCGAACCAAACCCGACGGCAAATGGGAGAATGAGCGATGGGTGCTCCCCATGGACCCAAAGGGTATGGAAGCCGACTTTGCGGACTGGGGCGAGAGCGTGAGGGATATCATGACGTTGATGGAGAAGCCGGACGTGTGGGCACTTTTCGATCATCCGCCCGCGAAGACTTATTGCCGAGGTCGTACGTGCCTATGTGGCGATGCTGCGCATGCGAGTACGCCGCATCAGGGCGCGGGCGCGGGCATGGCGCTCGAGGATGCGTATGTCATGTCTGGTTTGCTGGGAGCTGTGGATGGGGAGGGAGGGGTTGAGAAAGCTTTTGAGGCTTTTGATAGGGTGAGGAGACCGAGGACTCAGAGGCTGGTCACGACTAGTCGTGAAAGTGGTTTGATTTATCAGGGCGAGGGTATGGGTGTTGGGGACGATCCGAGTGCTCTGAGAGAGAATCTTTTGAAGAGGTTTGATTGGATTTGGGAGAAGCATCTTGAGGATGATTTGGAAGAAGCGTTGACATTCTTACGTGGGAAGGGGGAGGGGAAGGGTGAGTAAGTCGAGAGTAGGCACGATACCACGACCGGGACTTATGTTGATGGATATCACGACGCCTTGATCGACTATGTGTCTTCTGTCATCTTCGCAATATAATGTTTTCCCATCTTTCGTGCAAACCGAGCTGTTAATACAAGCATTATAATACAGCTTCAGTTTCCCAGGCTGCCAGCACAGATGCTCAATAATAGTTGTCCCTAGGTCATCACCCTCCCTCACTGATCGACATCCATCTTCTCAACCACTACCACGTCATCGTCAGAGGACAGCTCGTGCACCGTCACATATTTGCTGATCTCGTCCCTCGTGATGATCTTCTCGTTCAGCACAGCCGTAGTACCACGCTTGAACTTGTAATCCCGCTGCTTCACCTCTCGCTGGTTGGGCGTGATATAGTTCCTCATCAACGTCGTCTTCTCCCCCGTAATGACACAGACGTCCACGTTCGAGCCTGATCCCAAGTCGTTGAAGATACCCGCCTGGATCGCATCCGAGGTCAACTTGATAGCCTCCTCCCTCGTCATCTTCTGCTTCCACTGCGTTTCAAACACTGCCATCGCTGCTAACGATCCAGATCCCATCGTCACGTACGGTAGCTTGTCGGTGCTTCCGTGAGCGTGCACTGTGAAGAGGCCCACGCCTGTAGGGTCAACGCCTGCAACCACCAGATACGCACCAACTTGACCTTGGTATCGGAATAGATGCTGCTTGAGCATCGTCATGCACGTGACGACCCGTGGTTTGCGACCCGTTGATAGAGCGTGGAGTTCGAGGTTAGAGGAGATGATGGCGGTGGTGAATTCGGTGTCTGCGGCTGTGCCGGCGCCGGCACACCATATCTGGGGAGCGATGTAATGTAGTTTCTCACAGTTCTGTGAGAGACGTCAGTAGGTGAACTATGAGGCTGAGTTGGAGCTCAAAGCTTACCTTGTCTGCTACTATGGGGCCGGATGTAGCTCGTGTGTCCGCTGCTATGACCACACCGCCATCGAATATACATCCAACGATGGTGGTACCGGTGCTCGTCGCTTTCGGTAGAGGTATGCCTTGTGCGTGCAAGGCAGCGTTGCGGTTGTAGTTGGAGAAGTCGAAGCCAGGCATGGCGGTGGAAGGATGCTGATATTGGTGGATTGCGGACTCAAATCTCCTTTGCAATGACAGGCTACTTTTACTTCAGGCACTTCCGGACGTCTTGTTGATGCACCTCAGAAAATAGGATGAGGGCGAAGGGAGATGATGATTCGAGAGGCTTTTATTGTACGACGAAGACAAAGGTACCTCAGCTTGAGAGCTACTACAACATATGTACTCAGGACTACGTAGTACGCGTGCACGGCGTGCTAGCCTCTTAGTTTCAAATTCTGCCAAGAAATTCCCTTAGCCTCCGCAGGACACTCTTAGCTGAGAACCCTGCCAGGATGCCAAGATGCCCGAATTATTTTGAATTAGGGTACGGGAGCGTGCCCCCGCCACGTTCCGTAAATTAGATGTTATCATGTTGATGTTTTGACATGCAATGACTTTGAATTAGGTACGAAGTCAGATTGCAAGTTCCCATTCCCTCCCACCCATACTTTGCAGTCTGTTCAATGTACGAGGATAGCCAAACGAATGGCGATGAGCACAATGCTAGAGCGAAACCGTGTGACTGTGCTTGAGACTTTCACCGCAGTTACCGAATCGAAGCCACATTGGCAGCTGCATCAATGTTTGACTTATACTCGTTGATTACAACCTTCAGGCTAGGCTGTCGTCACTCGCTTCGATGAATACATGGCATTCAGAGCTTAAATACTAGTCTTGTGATTACGATCATCTGGAAGCGGTGGCCAGACTTATCCTTATTGTCTTTAGCCAAAAGCCGTAGGCAGCATTCCGCTGGTTGGTATCATACATCCTATTGATGCCGGCGGAAGTCTCTTGCCCTCTCTATCATCCTATGTCCCGGTAAGGCACTCATTTCTAGGGTTTCTCCCAAGGCGTAGTGGAGATGAGTGCCAGAGTTGCTAGGAAATTGAACAGCTTACCATAATCTGGCGTGTATTGAGCCAGCAACAATTCTTATCTGTCAAGATCCGTTTGGCATGGGAAACCAGATTTCAGATTCGATCTCCAGTGGCTGGCAATAAGATCTTCAGTAGGACGGCGAGTGCCATTGAATACCTTGCGCTTTCATTGAAGGGCACAAAAGTCGGGGTGTGTTGCGGAATAATGTACTTGTCTCAGCTCACACCTCCCACACGGCCCTTGACCAAACTTTTCCATTCACCGCTGTCTACTGTCATCACACATTAACCCCCATACATATTGAATGACACCGTTTCCTAGATATTATATGGAAGAAGTGGGTCTCACAGACCGCTTGCAACGTCGGGTCCGAGGGGACCATCCTTGATAGGACATGGTCAAAAAAGCCTGGCTGTCATATTCCTAGGGTCATCTAGCACGTCCCACAAGCTTCGATCCGAAGCCTTGTATCGGAAGGCGCCTTTCTCTGTCCTATCATTGATCACATTACTTTTCATCACTGACTGAAGGGTGGAGTATTCCAGCAGCCCATGGAAACACGCAATCTCTGTGACAGGACGTGCGGGAAAGATAATGGTGAGTAAAGGTTTAGCCTTGGATGGTTCGGCTATGGCCGATCTAGCAAGAGAATCGCTACGTGCCTGACATTCTTTCTCCTAGCTGGCTCTTTGCGGTGAGAGTATGGATACTGAGAGGGCTCTTGGAGATTATCTTGGCAGTGAGTCGATATGGCAGTGTTGTGTGAACTTGTGGATCTGTGCTTGAGAATTTCCTGTGCCCCTTGAGCGTTCAGAGGCATAGCCATACGCCAAAGCCAGACCGCGTGCAGCAAACGAGCAGACACCGAGTTTTGATTTCCAGTTACTGTACTGAATATATAGCAATGGAATATTAGGGTCATCCGACGTCTCCGTCCCATTGCAGCCTGGCTGCCGTTGAAAGACGAACGTAATCACCTCTAGCATCATTTTTAAGAGGCGTAAATATTCGATCAACGTGACCGCGGCCGGTGTTCCAATTACTGGAAATGCCAAACTCCATCGGGGCTTCTCTCAACCCATATCGAGCACGCTTGCGCCGATGGTAGTCCTCCTGGGTCCTCCTAATGACAATACCGCGCCACACGTATATAGCCCTATCGACTTCATCGGCCACATCGGAGCTTTCAAACTTTCGGATGAGTTTGAGGAGCCACTGGATCCTTTCCGTGCTGACCCATTGACCATGTTCAAGGGATCGTACAACCCCGGCCCGGACTAGGGCAAGGACAGTGACCCTACTAAAATTAATTTGGCCCAAATTTTCACGAATGTGCCGAGTATAACATAGGTATACTAATCGAAATGCCATGCGAGGAGTCAAGTGCGGGGCGGTTGAGTAGGCAAGAGCCATTCTTTGCAGCAGCTGTGCGCGAGCCGTAATGTTCTTCGGGTGATCCCGGCAGCCATGTGCTCGCCAGTCCGGGTGACGTGTGGTGTATAACCATAGCGCTTCTTTTGGATATCTCATGGGATTCATGACCATCCGTTCCGCAAGTTCAGGGCATTTTTCTAGCGGCAATTCTGGGTAAACAGCAAAGATGGCCTCTGCCCGATGATGCTCCCAATGCAGACCTGTCCTGATGGTGTGCAGGATGACTTGCTCACTAATTTTTATATCAACCCTCCTCAGTCCAACAATGATATCAACTATCGACTTTGACTTCTGTAGCATCTGAAGCAATCTGAACGTTCGTTGCAATTTTCTGTCCCCGAGCTCGGAGTACCGATGTGCAGCTCTGAGCATGCTGACGAATGGTGACTGGTCTTCATGATCTTGGCACATTTTATGAAATAGATCCGTAGCGCGCGGTCGGTCATCAAAGTTCATTCCATCTCCATAATCTCGTCGAAGGATGAAGTTTGCGACTTCAGTATCGTTGAGGTGCCGCAAATAGGTCGCAACGATCACCGGCTGCTTGCCAGTCAGTAATCGCTCTAAGTGTCTTTTATTGCTGCCGTGTTCAAGACGCTCGAGCCATTTGCAACGCCTGATCCATGACCACCATTGGTCGAGCAATTTAATGAGCGGAACGTTAGCTTCCGGTAGGCATGTCGTGTGGTTGATCAAAGCCTTGGTCGTTTCTACGATCACTCGGCACGCGGTCTTCACATCGAGGTCACGTAGCATCTCGAAAGATATTGGGATGGCGTGCACGGGTCGAGATTGCTGCCCTGCAGTGGCTGGTATTGATGCTAGAGCTTCGATCTCGGTTTGGATGAATAAGGAGATGCTGTGAATGAGACGATTGGATTGCGATGGCTTCAGAGCTTTGATTATCCGAAATCCCAAACTTTGTGATGCCTGCCCGAATTTCCCGCGGCTGGTTGCCTTTAGGAGCACTCCCCACGTGCGATGATCCAAATCCTCGATACCGAAAACCGCGGAGGATTCAAGACCTTCAAATATTGAGGCTATGAGTCTACACTTCATATCTTCTTGGTTTTGATCGGGGTTGACGGTACTGACGTGTAACACGAAATCCGAGAGTAATGTTATCTGGGATTGAGACCGCTGACCCAGGAATATTGTTCGCTTTATCCAATTGCTCAGATCTTCTGCATCATCAAAGGCCAAGGGTACTTGTGCTAATCGGCGTAATAGAAAGTCCAGATTGTCGCAATTGTTAAGGGCATTGTCCCCTAATGCGCCTAGTCGACCGGAAAGTGAAATGTTGCTGTCGTATAGTTGTTGATAGGCCAGCCTCGAGTACCTTTGTAGCTCGATGTCGTGAACAGCTGCCCAACTATGTACTTCAGCGAGGTCCTTACAGTCTTTCAGTTGGTCGAGGAATTGTTTGTTGTTCTTCCCAGCTTCGGCCCGATCGGTGGGCTGTAGATCCAGTTGGCCCTCCTCTTTCAGCAGCTCTGGGGGCCCGTCTTCGATTTCCATAGATTCAGGCTCAGTCAGCCATTTTGGTAGGGTTAACGTATCTATATGGTGTTAGAGCTCCTCCTAGTCACTAGATCTATAAGCACGAATATACCCTTTTCCTCTCTGGGTGAAGATGTTGTGGGACCCTGCCATTGCCATCCGCTCTCTGGTGTCACTCCGAACCCAGGGATCAGGCTTGGATCGAATCCACTTCCGGTTTCAACCTTCGCTAAATTTACCATTCGCCTCTTCGCAGCTCTCTTTCTCGCCTCCAAGGGACCAGGAGCCAGACCGACATGTCGCCTTGGAATTTTGGCGTGTGAGAAGCGCTGAATTACATTATCAAGGGTGGCTTCACTGATCCAAATGTGGCCATCGGACATGTTGAGGCGGGTCGAAAGGCGGCAGACATGTCGTTTCAATGACATGTAGTTGGTCAATTGATCGCATTGTGTACAATAGGTACGAGGACCGGGCTTAAGGGCACAGGTTTTCCAATTATTGCTCGTCTTGGCGTTTGTCGTAGCAATAAAGACATAATACGCGCATGACAAAGTACATATGTGGCTGTGTGCTACGACTATGTTGTAATGTGTATAGGATTTGAAGCTGGAATTTCCTACGAGATCTGTGTAGTCCAAACTCGTCCTGTTATTCTAATGGATTCTGGTTCGTACGTGTTATTCTAGCATTTCATGGTAATTCCCTGTCGGACCTCCTGCTCCCTCAGCTCAAACATGACTTGAATGGCCGTGAACACCGTAGCGCATGCACATGCCAGAAAAAATAGGCCTATTTAGGGTCAGCCGACACATACAGCTTGGCATTGGATCGCAGACTCCTACCGGAGTTAGTTCCAATGATACCTTGTACCATGCCTTTGAGACCATCCAGTCCCACCGCGAAGCCTACGAGGTTGGCCGACATCATCATGAGCAAATTGCCGACGGCTCCGACACCACACAACATCCTGTATGTTTCGGGGTGGTTCTTCCAGTTATTCCTCGGGAACAACAGTGTAGCCACTGTCTCTGGGAGGACGAAGAGTGAGATTAACCAACCCCACACCAATAGCCTCAGCTGGATATCATGCCATATGGCGACAAAGGTGAAAACAACGAGCAGGTTGCATACTCCCCTCATCTGCCCTAGTGGACCTCGCGTGCCAGGGCCTCCACTGCCTCCAAGGGGAATATAGATGTAGCGGACAATCCAGCGATTAAAACTGCGATGCCACCCTCGCCAGAAAGCCAAAGTTGAGTAAACATTGGACGTACACCGCACCATATTCTCTGGTGGGTCAATACCATCAAGTAACGACCAGAGGCGAAAGAAGCGCCATGGAAGCAACAACTTCAGCCATATGTGATGAACGTTAAAATATCCTAGCATGCTCAACTGGAAAGGGGTATAGACTTCCCAAGCCGGTTGGGATTTTGAAATTGCTATAACATAGATGTAGTGAATCATGATCTCCATGAAAAGAAGAGAAATGAGAAATCGAAGACCGTAAAGGAGGGTTCGACTTCGGGTAATGCTCCGAGGGGTATATCGCTGTTGTGAAACGAAATCATTGAAAGTCAAAATTGGCCCTGCAAGGTAAAGAGGCGAGTACAAGACATATGCAAGATAGTTACGGAACGAGTAGTCCTCCGCCTTGGCCGATATGTCGACTCTGTCCCGTTCGGACAGATTCGCGGGATCCAGCTGCTTCTTCTTTTGGCTGTCAGTATTGAATCTAAATCATTTATACTACGATATTGGGATGTACAGACCTCGATAGGACTTCCTCCAGCTTTGTTTAAGCTCCAACAGTAGTCGAGATTGAAGCTAATGAGCCTCAGAACCTTGATGTTGAACAAGACTTCCCATCTTGGGTCCAGTCCGCCGTAGCTGTCAAGGACCGCACCCCAATTCCCTTTCTTGGTAGATACTTCCGAGTTCCCGAACTGCGGCAGGGTAACGTTTACTATTGTGGCAAAGGGATAGCCTTTCCCGAGCTCATTGGCAAATAGAATTCCAATATTAAAAACCCATGTGGCCGTCGGTACGTACTCCTTCTTCAAGCGCGTTGCAAGACTGTAATTGATATACAGAATAAGAAGAATTTTCAGAGCTGAAAAGCCGTGCAGAGTGAGTAAGAAAACCAGGCCAAAAGCGACATCAAAGGCAACTCGCTGATTCAATCGGTGGTCAGCCTTGATATGGCCTGGCACAACAGCGAAGTTCTCCGAAGATGGACCCCTAGAGGAAGCCGATCGCCTAAAGACTGCGTCGAATAGTCTGCGTAAAAGAGGATGCAACGCCATAATAACAGACAGGTACGGTAAATTTTCTCTAAAACCTGCATACTGTTGATCTGAATTATCGACGAGGCGTCCTGGTATCCAACCTGCTGATAGAGCATGTGCGAATTTGTGATACTGTGGGTGGGTAGCTATGGGCATAGTGTTAGGCTACAATGTAGACGTAGAAAATATTCGGTTACATACATTTCGAGACATCATACACGGTCTTGAACATGAGCGGCACATTGACCACAAACATTAAGCCATGGTAGATGAATTCTGGCGATTTCCATCGTGGTGGAGACGCCCTCTTGTCTGTCTCTTCAACACCCCCTCCGCCTTTCCTATAGCCAACATCGTCGGGCGATGACCTTGCGGGATCAATGGGCGGAGGTGGAGATTTGGTGGACGTTGTAAATCTGGGATCGAGTGTATCGAGAGAATACAGCCTCCCGGCATACTGGCGGAGGCTCATGACATGCTGCTCGGCGTGGTTGAGGAATGCAAAATGCGACGAAGACTTGCGGCGCATGGTCTTGGCGTTGATCGTCCCGCTGCAGGAACAGGCCGAGCGGCCGCAACTTTGTATTGAAGCCAAACACCGGTACCATATTCCTCAACAACCTTGGGGTGAAAGTTCACGCAGAATTGGACTGAGCCATACAGACCTAGGCATCCAGGATCTCAGCTTCCTCGCTCCGTCATGGCTACCGGTCAAGCATCAACCAAGCCACCAGACGCCAACGAATATGGAGGAGGTGTGAGCTCGCAAACCTTCGACTGAAGACTGAACAGAAGACTAATAGGACGTCCAGATGAGATCTCAGCGCTTGTCCTCGATCCCGGCTACTCCATCACCCGCGCCGGCTTCGCGGGAGAGGATGTTCCCAAATCAGTCGTTCCATCATACTACGGCATTCTTCCCTCCAATGCTACCTCAAAACATGACAAAAAGCTCTTCGGAGACAATTCCATACATAACCCACTACCAAACATCTCGATTGGCAATGTGATGGCAAAGGATGGCACAGTGGAGGATTGGGATACAGCAGCGAATCTATGGGAATACGCCATCACATCACGACTTACCAACGCGAAACCGGGGCCTCTTGCCTCCAATGGCCTCAACGATGCCGACAATAAGGATATTAAAATGGAAGGAGTGGAGTCCCAAGAGAAACCAATGCAGGAGAACCCGCTACTCATGACCGAGACTGGTTGGAATGTAGGGAGGGAACGGGAAAAGGGTATTGAGATAGCCATGGAAAGCTGGGGTTGCCCTGCGTTCTGGCTCGCCCGTAGTGGTGTACTAGCTTCGTATGCTTCCTTTTCTTGTTGCTAAAGTGTAGATATTAACCTTCGTCAGCTTCGCCTCCGGCAAAGCCACAGCCCTCGTTATTGACGTTGGCGCATCATCCATCTCCATAACCCCTGTTCACGACGGCCTCATCCTTAAGAAAGGTATCGCCCGCTCCCCCCTCGGCGGCAACTACATCTCCCAGCAGCTCCGTCTACTATTCTCCACCCAACAACCCCCCGTCCCACTAACACCGCACTACCTCATCGCCTCCAAAACCCCCGTCGACGCCGGCGCACCCTCTCAAGCCGCCCTGCGAACCTTCCCTCCAGGCACCGAACCCCATCCCTCCTTCCGCCATTTCCAAGAAGACCGCATCCTCACCGAATTCAAAGAAAGCGTCGTAGCAACCTGGCCCGGACCCGGCCGTCTAGGCGGCCACTCACCGCAAGGCGGCACGAACATGGACATGGCGCGCCAACACCCGGGGCGACCCTTCGAGATGCCAGACGGCTGGAACCAAATGTTCCCCGCCATCGACCGCTACCGCCCCGTCGAATCCATCTTCGATGCCAAATTCGCCCTTTCCGACGCTGCAAATCCGCCTCCCTCTTCCTCCCAAACCATCATCGCACTGATCCAATCTTCCCTGTCGCAAATCGACGTCGATATCCGCGCCACCATGCTCGCGCACATCATTCTCACGGGCGGGAGTTCGCTGTACGCGGGCTTTGCGGAGCGCATGCAGCAGGAGTTGACGGCGGCGTATCCGGGGACGAAGGTGAGGATCGCGGCGAGCAGTAATCCCGTGGAGAGGAAGTTTGGGAGTTGGATTGGCGGGAGCATTTTGGCTAGCCTGGGGACGTTTCATCAGATGTGGATTTCGAGGAAGGAGTATGAGGAGCAGGGGGCGGGGATTGTGGAGAAGAGGTGTAAGTGAGTTGGAGGTGGCTTGGTGTGTTTTGCACGTGTATTGGGTGTGATGTGGTAAGGTTCGAAGGATGAGGAGCAGATTATGAAATCATGGTCACGGAGGTCAGAGAATTGATTTGAAAGGAATCTTCATTATACTATTCTACTTGGACAAATGTTGCCCGTCATGCTGTTGAGCGTTCCCACTCGCGAACCCAATCTCCTTCTCGAACGCTGAATAACACGAAAAAAAACCAAGAACGAGATTTCCTCGACAAAATTCCCTGTTTCCAATCCTATCTAGTCAGTAAGTGGCGCAGGAGTGTTGGGGATGTGCAAGGGAAGAAGGAGACATACCTGCAAGGATCACAGATCTGAAAAGGGTGGTGTATGTTCCGATCTATCTGTGGGTATGTATGTAGGGTGATGGACGCGGGAAAAGCGGAGAGTGAGATGGTTTCCTTTCAATCTTCTCTGAATAGTAATGATTATGAAAGTAAGTGGACAGGGTTTCGGGAAAAGGGAAGGGAAGGGAGACGTACCTGTTGAGATCTAATGGGGGTTGTGTATGCTGGCTGTATGCGTGTGTTTATGGATCGGAAGATGGGGGAGGTGAGATGGTTCATGTTCATGTTTGCCGACTATTGTTGGTTAGAGCTGTGAGTGGTAAGGGTGCAGGGGATTTGCGGGGGAAGATGGAGAGGTACCTGTTGAGATCTGATGAGGGCGATTTGTGGTGTGTGGTGTGTGATGTGTGTTTCTGTTTGTAGGTAAGCGGGGTGATGGGGAAGGAATGAGTGGGGGCGGGAAGGTGTGTGTGGATGTGGTGGGGAAGGTGAATGTGGTGGGGAA